>Ga0182024_10000003_pt1 | contig 397473 bp, 349 predicted proteins | sample P32metaG_FD_120480 | JGI IMG/M metagenome (GOLD analysis project Ga0182024, IMG submission 120480) | Permafrost microbial communities from Stordalen Mire, Sweden - P3-2 metaG (Illumina Assembly) | ecosystem: Environmental > Terrestrial > Soil > Wetlands > Permafrost | place: Sweden: Stordalen... | reverse complement strand
GCGGCGGAGGGGGAGGGGGAGGGGGAGCACCAGGCGCTGGCGGCGGATTCTTTTCAGCGCCCACGATCATCCGCGGTGGGATCGGCGAGTTCCGCGCGCCGACGCCGCAGTCGCTGTTCTCGTCGTTGCAGTCCGCGACTGGCGCGGTGGGAGCCGAGACACAGCTCATATGTGTAGGTCCGCAGGTACCGACGCCGGATTGGTCTGGCTATGCCGACGGGTCGGCCACGCCGCCGACGCAGTGCGCGGCCAGCTCGTTGCCGATCTTTCCGGCCGACTCATTGGGGCTGGGTGCGCGGAACGCGGTGACGACGTTCGCGCCGGACTTCGAGGCGCCACGGGCATGGCGCGGGTCGTTGGGTCTCTCGCACCGGATCCAGCAGCGGATCAATCTGTCGATCGACGGCACGTACGCGCGCGGCGAGGCGTTGTTCGGCGTGACCGATCTCAATCTCGATACGGTCCCGCAGTTCCGGCTGGCGAATGAGAACAACCGGCCGGTCTTCGTCAGCCCGACCGCGATCGACCCGGGGACCGGAGGGGCGGCGTTCGGCTCATCACGGCTCCACCCGCAGTTCGGCCAAGTGCTCTCCCTCAACTCCAACCTGCAGTCGGACACGCGGCAGGTCACGGCGAGCGCAAACGGGTTCACTGATCGCGGGATCCTCTACTCGTTGGCGTACACGTATTCCCGCGTGCGCGACCAGTCCTCGTTCGCGGGCGGGTCCGCGGTCTACGGCTTCGCATCGCCGACGACAGCAGGCAATCCCAATGTGCAGCCCTTCGGGACGAGCGATCTCCAGCGCCAGGATCAGTTCGTCGGGACGCTCACGTATCCGGTGACGCCGCTGATCGAGATCACGGCGATCGCGCAGTTGCTCTCCGGCGCGCCGTACTCGCCAATCGTGAACGGCGACGTGAACGGCGACGGTGTCTCGCGCAACGATCGCGCCTTCGTCTTCGATCCCTCCAACCCACTCACCGATCCGGCGGTCGCGTCGGCGATGCGCACGTTGTTGACCACGGGGCCGGGGCGCATCCGGGACTGTCTGTCGTCACAGCTCGCCCAAGTGGCGGCGCGCAACAGTTGCTTCGGCCCGTGGACCACGTCGCTCAACTGGCAGGTCAACATCCGGCCCAACGCGCTGGGTTTGGATCGGCGGCTGACGATCTCGCTGCAGTTGCTGAACACGCTGACCGGTCTCGATCTGCTGTTCCACGGACCGAACCACCTGCAAGGCTGGGGTCAGCCGGCTGCGCCGGACCCGACGTTGTTGTCGATCACGGGCTTCAACTCCGGCACCGACGAATACAAGTACGTCGTCAACACGCACTTCGGTCGCCCGAGCTCCTATCAGGCGTATGGGCAGCCGTTCCTGTTCGTGATCGGTGGGCGGCTGAACGTGGGCCCAGGCGATGCCGAGCAGCAGCTCCGCGGATTCCTGGGTCGCGGTGGCGGCGGCGGCGGTGGAAACACCCCGGGCGGTGGTGGCGGCGGCGCCGCGGCCGCGGCGGCCGATCAGAAACAGAGCCTGCCCGACCAGATCTCGCAGCGTTTCGCGCAGCGGCTGCCGAACCCGTTCGATGAGATCATCGCGCTCAAGGACACGTTGGGCTTGAGCCCCGACCAGGAGTCGCAGCTCCAGGCCTCGTCACAGGTCTTCAAGATCCGCGTCGATTCCCTAACGGGCACCGTGCGCGCGGACCTCCAGAAGCTCGGCGCCAACCTCGACGCGACGACGATGTTCGGCATCATGCGCCGCCAGTTCGCCGTCGTGCGCACGATCATGACCGCGGCACTCGCCGAAGCGCAGAAGGAGCTGACCGCCGATCAGTGGGACAAGGTACCGGACAGCATCAAGGGCGGCGCCCGCGGACAGGGTGGCGGCGGCCGCCGCGGCGGAGGCGGGCCGCCGGGCGATCCGTAGGCGCGCTACAATCGCGTTGACGATGCCACCGGTCGCTGCCTCGCCGCCGTCGCGCGGCGGAGAGCTGATCAGCCGCCGAGGAAAACGCGGGTATCGTCGGATTGGCGACATTCAGGCGACATGGGTAAGTCGATTGGCGCGCGGAATGACAGAACTACTCAGGTCGGAGTTGAGCTGTTACGTCTGACTGAAGGACCCGCAACATCGGCACCGCCGTTGCGATCGCCGCCACGACAACGATGCCGACGACCACTGCTACCCACGTGGGCCCGTCGTACTGGCCCACACCATACAGCATCGCCCGGATCGCTGGAAACGCCGCCGCGCTGAACGCGATGCCCAGTACGACACCAACCATCACGATTCTGCCCGCGTGTCGCGCGAGCGTGGCCCCGATACGCGATGGCGTAGCTCCCAACGCCATCCGAATCGCCATTTCGCGAGAGCGTTGCCGGACGAAATCTGCCAGCACTGCGAAAAGGCCGGTAGCAACGAGCACGATCGCCACCACGGACAGCGCGAGTAGCACTGAGGTCAAAGACCGCGACTGCGCAATTTGACGCCCCAGCAGCGCGCTGCCAGTCTCCATTTGCCGGATCCCGTACCCAGCGTCGCTCTGTTTGATCGCGCCGCGGACGTCCGCGCGAATGCGGTCCGGCGCGCCCACAGTTCGTATCGCAAGATATGCGGGCCAATCGCCGTCTGGACGGACCGGCAAATAAAGCATTGGCCGCGCCGACAGCAGATCCGCATAATGTGCGTCTGCGACGACTCCTGCGACGATCGACACCACATGGCTCGAATCCTCGGCGTTGACCGTAAGAGTCTTGCCTACCGCGCCACCCGCCGGCCACAGTCGCTCGGCAAGCGCGCGATTCACAATGACCTCCGAAGCCTGCGGACCCCCGTCAGCACCGTCGAACGATCGGCCGGCCACGATGGGAATGCCCAATGTTCGGAAGTAGTCGCCTTGCACCTCGACGTAGTCGGTCGCCATGACAGCAGCCGCGTTCGATGACGGTGCAGTCGCTGCGATCGACACCTCGCCATCGCTGGCGCCCTCAAACGGCAGCGAGCTCACCAAAGCGACGCTCTGCACATTGGGTCGCGTCAGAAGGCGCTCGCGAAGGTTGGCGATCAGCGTGACGTATCGCGTACGGGCTGCCGCTTCGGATGCGCTGTCTCGCCCCACCGGTGCCGTCAATTGCAATCCGACGAACAACAGCTGTTGTGGAGCGAACTCCAAGTTTAGGTGATCGATCGCCGATTGGCTCCGCCACAGCAGCGTGGTGCTGGACATGACGAGCACGGCCGCTGCCACTTCGGCAACGACAATCCCCTGTCGGAGATTGTTGGTAAGACGGTCGCCCGCCGCGCTGCGGGTGCTTGTGCGTATCGCGGCCTCGAGGTCTACACGGGCGGTATTGATGGCCAGAAACCCGGCTAGCGCGGCCGTTAGCACGATGGTCAGCACGGTCCCAAACAGAATGGCACGCCAGTCGAACGGCACATCGACGAGCCACGCAAGATCACCTGGCACAATGGCCCGCGCCCCACCCAGCAAGCCCGCCGCTACTGCAATCCCAGCCACGCCACTCACAATGCCGTACAGTGCGATCTCGGTACCGAGCTCCCACAACAAACGAGCCCTGGTGGCACCCAGAGCAAATCGAACCGCCAGCTCCTTTCGTCGCTCGAGCGTGCGAGATAGGAACAGGGACGCCACGTTGACGCACGCCATCACGACCACCAGCGTCACTGCGGCCAGGAGAAGCATCAATGTCCGTCGGGCCGAACCGACAATCAGATCGGCGAACGGCGTCACGATGACTTCCGTGCGAGCTGTGCTCAATCCAGGAGTGTTGTCGATGTAGCTGGCAAACTCAGTGGCCGCTTGACGCGGTGTTGCATCTGCCCGCAGACGACCAACGAGCGTGGCCGGGAAGCCACGGTCCACGGAGGCGGGGACGGCAAACTGACGCTCCGCTTGTGCGAGCGATGTCCACACGCCGGTACCTTTGGGGTAATCGAGGCGCCTGGGCGCGACACCAATGATGCGCTGCGTTGTGCCCATGAGCTCGATCGTTCGCCCGACAATGGTAGAATCGCCGTTGAATTGGTCGATCCAGCTGCGATAGCTGAGGACAACCACCCGCTCTGCGCCCGGATCGTCGTCCGCTCCCTGAAGAAGCCGACCCACGACGGGGCGAACACCGAGCACGTCGAACAGGTTGCTCGTCACGAGCGTCAATCGCAGCGGGATCAGCCTATCGCGCTCCCGTGCGGCAAACGGCTGGGCCCCGGGGCTCTGGACAGCAGCGATCCGAGCGAGCTTAGAGGTATTCTCGCGGAAGGCACGAATGGCGTTGCTCGGAATTGTCGAATGGGAATCCGTACGAGGGCCGGCACTGCCCCGAATCGCCACGAGGCTGCCCTGATCGCGTACAGGCAGCGGCGTAACCAACACGCCGTCAATGATCGCAAACGCAGCTGTGTTGCTGCCAATCGCAAGCCCGAGCGAGCACGCGATCGCCGCCGCAAATGCGGGGCGTGACGCGAACGCACGGGCGGCTAAGCGCAGATCCCGACCGAGAGGCGGCATGGTTCCTCAACGCTCTCCGAAGCGGCCTACAATGCATATGTAATGAGGCATATGGCCGCAACCACTGATCGTCAGGGGTCGCACGCGTAATCTGCATATGCCTTTTGGCGTAAATGCACTATGTCTTTATCGACAAGACAAGCACCCCACGCCGTAGCTACATATCCGGAATGCCGCAACCCGCGTCGCCATTCGATCTCCAGCCCACTCTCCGGGGCGATCTGGTCGAGCTCCGCCCCCTCCAGACCGCTGACTTCGACGCCCTCTTCGCCGTCGCGTCGGATCCCGGCATCTGGGAGCAACACCCCGCCAAGGAACGCGCACAAGAGGACGGCTTCCGAACATTCTTCCAGGAAGCCCTGGACTCCGGCGGCGCGTTGATCGCGCACGACTCGCGCGATGGTCGCGTCATCGGCTCATCTCGGTTCTACGGATATGACCGGGAACGGAGCGAGATCGAGATCGGCTGGACCTTTCTCGCGCGGTCGCACTGGGGCGGCCAGTATAACGGTGAGATGAAACGGCTCATGCTGGAGCACGCATTTCGCTTCGTCGATCGCGTGGTCTTCCTCGTCGCTCCGCAAAACCACCGGTCCCAGCGTGCCGTCGAGAAGATCGGCGCCCTTCGCGCTGGGTCGCGAACCGACGCCTCAGGACGCGAGAGTGTCCTGTTCGAGATCCGCTCGCCGCAGCAACGCACGCCGTCAGCCGACATCGAGTGAGGGCCGCACGGGTCTCACCCCTCGGCGGCAGCGCCGCGGCTCCGGCCTTACGTTTCGCCGATACGTACCGGCGTCGAAACAGCACCGACACCAAGCGGCAATTTGGTGGGGACGCCGAACAAGGGATACGACATGAAGCACACGGTAAGCGGTCTTGATAAGAATTACGTCTATAAGTGGGTCGATTCGCCCATCGGCCGCCTGAGACTGGTCGGATCCGACGACGGCCTCGCCGCGGTAATGTGGGAAACACAGATTCCGGACCGCCTTCCGCTGACCGCCATCTCGGAAGCCGCAGACCACCCGGTGCTCGTCGAGACGGCGCGACAGCTGGAGGAATACTTCGCTGGGACGCGTAAGGTCTTCACTGTGAAACTGGACTTCGCCGGCACCGACTTCCAGCGGAAGGTGTGGCATGCGCTGCTCACGATTCCCTTCGGTGAAACGCGATCATATGGACAGATCGCGAAACAGATTGGCCAGCCCAATGCCGTGCGCGCGGTCGGCGCCGCGAACGGACAGAACCCGATACCGATCATTGCACCGTGCCACCGCGTCATCGGATCGACCGGCAAACTGACTGGCTTCGGCGGCGGCCTGCCGGTCAAGGCACATCTACTGTCGCTCGAGGGCGCGCAAACCGCTGCTATGGCGATCTAGTGGTCCGTCGGCTTCCATCCACGGTAGCCGTCACCGAGTATCGCCCGGTACAATCACCGCGATGAGCTCGTATTTCCATACGCAAGCCGATCTCGAACGGGCGATCAAGACATTGGTGCGGCGCGACCCGCGCCTTCGCCCTGTGCTGGCGGTCACTGGAATGCCAGCGTTGCGCCGACGTGAGTCAGGATTCAGTGGGCTCGCGCAGATCATCGTCGGGCAACAGGTGTCCACGGCGAGCGCCGCCGCCATTTGGGGCCGCGTTCGCGGCGCGTTCGAGCCATTTCACCACGCCGCCGTCCGACGTGCCACCGCGACGAAGCTCGGCAACTTAGGTCTGTCTGCCGCCAAGATAAGGACGCTCCACGTCATCGCCGACGAGATCCAATCCGGACGCCTCGATCTCGAGGCGCTGCGGCAACTGGATGCCGATGAGGCACACAGGACTCTTACTGCGCTCCCGGGCGTTGGTCCGTGGACAGCCGATGTCTATCTCCTGTTTTGCTTAGGTCACAGCGACGCCTGGCCGGCGGGCGATGCTGGCATCCAGACCGGAGTCCGACTCGGTCTCCATCTCGGGTCTCGGCCGACCACACGCGAATTGATCGCGCTCGCGGAGCCGTGGCGACCACTGCGCGGCGCCGCGGCGCACCTGTGGTGGGCGTATTGTCGAGCTGCTCGAACCAAACGGCCCCGGTCGGTTACAACGCGTACGGTTCGGTTACTCGGGATGTGATCTCGCCAAGATGGCGAACCGTACGTTGGTTGCGATGCATCACTGCGCCGCGGCCGGCGCAATCCGTGTTCGACGACGCGTTACGCTCGTGACGGCATATGCGATTCCCCCACTCGGTCGAACACTCAGATCACAATGTTTGAAGTCGGTGCAGAATGGGTCGGCCCTCGACCCGTGATTCCTGGGCACTCTCACTGGGTGGCTTGACTCGGGACCGCCACAATGTCTCATCGGCCCGCATGCTCCGTGTCGGGGATGGCGCGAGGCTCGTATTCTTGTTCGATCAATTCGCGAGCGGGCTGTACCAAACCGCCATCGAGGTCACGGATACGAGCGGCAAAATCCTCGGGGGCTGGATACACCAAGAAACCCTGGACATCGGCGTATCCTGGTCGGCTGATGGGCAGGTCATCGTGTACGGAAGTGATTTTGCCGGGGGAGGAATTGACATCTATAAGTCCGATATCGCGGCCAAGAATCAGGTTGCACTGACGTTGGGCTGGTGCGCCTATGCGACCGCCGAGTCGCCCGATGGGCTACACATCGCGTTTATCGGCGGGCCCGTGAGCGCCTCAAGCGGCTGTGCCGGGACTCTGGGGCCGCATAAGGTCTACCTCATGGACTTGGATGGCAACAACATCACCGCGATCACCGGCGTGGGCGCTACCGGTACTCCCACCTGGTCCCCCGACAGTCAACTGATCGGAATTGACCAAGGGCTCATGAATGCAGATGGCACGGACCTCGTGAAGATCAACGGCGGCGCCGAGGGTCGATTCGCCTGGCGCTGATGCCGACCAACGCCATGGTCAACGCAGCAGGGGGCCGTTCGCGAACGGCCCCCCCACCGCTCACCAGCCGTCGCCTCGGCCACCGTGCCGCGCGAAGAGCCTTCTATCGTGAGGAACCGACAAAGCCCCGGATCAATAGCGCGATCTCATCGGCAGCCGTGTCCAATGCGAAATGACCGGCGTCGAGGATGTGTACCTGTGCGGTCGGCACGTCTCGGCGATACGCTTCCGGCTCCGACAGGTCGAACGACAGGTCATACTTACCCCAAATCACCAGCAGGCGTGGTTGCGTCTCGCGCATCCAACGCTGCCACGTGGGGTACGCATCGACGTTCGTGCGGTAGTCGTAGAAGAGGTCGCTCTGAATGTCGGCCTGGCCCGGCCGGCTGAGAAAGGCGAATTCATCGGTCCACATATCCGGATCGTAGCGTTCCACGTTGGGATCGTTCCCGACATGGCGCGTTCGCGTCGTCGGCAGTGACAGCAGATTGGTGCGGAGCGCGCTCTCCTTGGCAGCGCGATCAGCCCAAAAAGCTCGCCGTGGCTTCCAATTCGCCCCCAGCCCCTCGTCGTGCGCCACTGCGTCCTGGACGATGAGAGCCTCGATCCGGTCCGGATGGGCCAAGGCCATGCGAAATCCCACGGGGCCGCCGTAATCTTGCATGTACAGCGTGTAGCGCGAGAGCCCGAGCGCTTCGGTGAAGTGATTGATGATGTCGGCGTAACGATCGAACGTATACGCGAATGTCTTCGGGTCCGGCCAGTCGCTGTGCCCGAAGCCGGGGTAATCGGGCGCGACAAGGTGACAGCGATCGGAAAGTCGGGCGAAGAGAGGCTCGAACATCCGCGATGAAGAGGGAAGTCCGTGCAGCAGGAGAAGCGTCGGCGCGTCTCTCTGACCGGCCTCTCTGTAGAAGATGGAGAGCCCGTCTATCTGTACCGTGCGATAAAATGTCGGGTGTTCCACTCTCACCCCGATACCTCCACAGTCGTGAGCTGTCGCGGGTCGTGCCTCGGATCGACGTACTCCAGGCCGAGCGGGCCGATGGCATTGACTTGGCTGATGTACTCCCCGGACCGAGCCCAATGCAAGTGGGCCGTCTGCCCGGGACGGACGATGACGCTGCCCGGTCCATACGCGGTCAGTTTCGCCGCATCTGTCAGCGATCGAGTGAAATTCCCCCACCAGTGATCGTGTGAAAGTCCCTCACCCCCTGCACGAGGGAGGTGGGTATGGAGTTCGGGGAGGGAGAGACGTAGCGTTGACGGCGACCCCTGTCGCCGAGGAAACGCCGGTGCTCAAGGAACACATCGTGGGGCGCTGTGCCACTGCGCCGACGATTGCACCGATCACTTCAACCCGTGTCCGCGGCCTGACGGACGGCACCCGACCGCCAAGTACTGCGCTCCCGCAACCATATAGAAGGCAGGCGTCATGAAACTCAGCCAGCTCGTGCTCGCCGGTCTACTCGCCAGCGCGATCGGAGTGCTCATCAAGATCCTACCCGAGGATACGACCGTGGTCCAGCAGATGACCGCCGCATCGGTCCACTTACCTATAGAAGGCGACTTGCCCCCGTTCAGCGGCGCGACCGAGTGGCTCAATTCGCCGCCACTGACGCCCGCCGGCCTGCGCGGCAAGGTCGTCCTCGTGGATTTCTCGACCTACACCTGCATCAATTGGCTCCGCTCCATGCCCTACGTCCGCGCGTGGGCTGAGAAATACAAGGACAAGGGCCTGGTGGTCATCAACGTACAGACGCCGGAGTTCGAGTTCGAGAAGAACGTCGACAACGTGCGCCTGGCCTCCAAGGAGCGGATGGTCGATTACCCGACCGTGATCGACAACGACTTCGCGATCTGGCATGCGTTCAACAACGAGTATTGGCCCGCTCTCTACATCGTCGATGCGCACGGCCACATTCGCCATCACCAGTTCGGCGAAGGCGGGTATGACCAGTCGGAAAAGGTGATTCAACAGTTGCTGACCGATGCCGAAGCCGCCGGCGTGGACCATGACCTCGTGTCGGTCGACGCCCGTGGTCCCGAAATCCCCGCCGACTGGTCGAGTCTCAAGTCCCCTGAGACCTACCTCGGCTACGACCGCGCCGACGACTTCGACTCTCCCGGCGGTGCGGTGACGGACAAACGGCACGTCTATAGTGTACCCGCGCAGCTGCGACTCAATCATTGGGCCCTGTCCGGCGATTGGACGGTCCAACACCAGGGCGCCGTGCTCAATACGGCGAACGGGCGGGTCGTGTACCGCTTCCACGCTCGCGACCTACACCTCGTCATGGGGCCGGCAACGCGAGGCACGACCGTGCGCTTTCGCGTGCGCATCGATGGCCAGCCGCCGGGTGACGCGCACGGCACCGACCTGGACGCCCAGGGCAACGGCACGGTGACCGAGCAGCGGCTCTATCAGCTGATCCGCCAATCGGAGCCCATCACCGATCGCACGTTCGAGATCGAGTTCCTCGACCCGGGCGCACAGCCCTTCGTGTTCACCTTCGGCTGATCTCGGAGTCGGCCACTTTCCGACACGCGACGAGCCGATCGTCGTGGCGAGCGACATCGCGTCGCAGATGAAGAGGGTCGCCGTACCGTAACCGTTGCCTCGTAACGACCACTCACCAAGAGGAGAGAGACCCATGTCCAGCGATACCAGCTATGATCGCCGCCACTTCTTGGGCACCGCAGCCATGACCATTGCCGCCGCGGAGATCGGCATGATCGGCGCCGCGGGCGCACAGATCAGCAAGATGACCGCGGCGGGTTCGACCCCGACGAAGCCGCGCATGCCGAATCCGACGGCGCATACGCCGTTGGGCCCGATCAAGCAGATCAATGCCGGTCTCCTGAATGTCGGCTACGCGGAAGCCGGTCCCGCCGATGGGCCGGCGGTGGTGCTGCTACACGGCTGGCCGTACGACATCCACAGCTTCGTCGATGTCGCGCCCTTGCTCGCGGCCAAGGGGTACCGGGTGATCGTTCCGTACCTGCGCGGGTATGGTTCGACGCGCTTCCTCTCGAGCGACACCTTCCGGAACGGCCAGCAGGCGGTCGTGGCACTCGACATCATCGCGTTGATGGATGCCCTCAAGATCAAGAAGGCAGTCATCGCCGGCTTCGATTGGGGGGCACGGACCGCCGACATCATGGCGGCGCTCTGGCCGGACCGGTGCAAGGCGATCGTCTCCGTGAGCGGGTACCTGATCACGAGTCTCGACGCGAACCTGCAGCCGTTGCCACCGAGGGGTGAGTACGGGTGGTGGTACCAGTATTACTTCGCCACGGAGCGCGGGAAGCTCGGGTACACCAAGTACACCAACGACTTCAACAAGCTCGTGTGGCAGATCGTGTCACCGAAGTGGGCGTTCGACGATGCGACATACGCTCGCACCGCCGCGTCCTTCGCCAACCCGGACCACGTCGCCATCGTCATCCACAACTACCGCTGGCGCCAGAGCCTCGCCAAAGGCGAGCCGAAGTACGACGAGTACGAACAGAAGTTGTTCGCGGGTCCCGTGATCACCGTGCCAACGATCACGATGGCGAGTGATTTCGACGGTCCGGCCGCGGACGGCGCGGGCTACGCCAAGAAGTTCTCGGGCAAGTATTCGCACCGAGTGTTGAAGGGCATCGGCCACAACGTGCCGCAGGAAGCGCCGCAGGCGTTTGCGGACGCCGTCATTGCGGTGGATGGGTATACAACGGCGTAGGCTTATAGCGTCGCACGACGCGACATTTCACCATAAGCCTGAGTCCCGCGCTCGGAACGAGCGCGGGACAGGGCACTCGTATGCGCACGGCATCATGAGGAATACCGCATCACGAGTCACTTTGGCGCGCCGTCGACTCCAGAAGCCCAACTATCGCATCTGGCCCTCGTCGAATTGGAGATCGGTTTCGATTCGAATCTGCGTGAGCGCAGCCGAGTACGCTCGAGCCATTGGCTTCTCGCTGGACCATCTTGATCGAGAAACTAGACAGATTATCTCGCGGCGTGTGCGATCCGCACCACCGCTGCCAAACTCCGGTCGATGTCCTCCTCCGTCGTGGCGTTGCTCGATACACTGATGCGCATCGCGGTCCGCCCCTGCCACTCGGTCCCCCCGCACCAACACGTCCCGTCCTCCTGAATCTCCGCGATGACGCGTCGCGTCACCGTCGCGTCGCCAAACGACACGAGCACCTGATTCAGTACGACGTCGTTCAGTATTTCAAACCCCGCCTGCGACAATCCCTCCGCAAACCGCGCCGCGAGCTGACAATTCCGCTCCACCATCTCCGCGAGCCCGGATCGACCTAGGGATCGGATCGCCGCCCAGATCTCCACTCCGCGTGCCCGCCGCGACGCTTCCGGCGTATAGCCCGACGGCTCGCGCGTATTCCCCGCCGGCAGATACGCCGCGCTGAGCGCCATCGCCTGACGCAGATGATCAGGCTCCCGCACCAAGGCAAGCCCGGAATCGTGCGGCACGTTCAACCACTTGTGACAATCCACCGCCCACGAATCCGCCTCAGCGAACCCCTTGAACAGATGCCGCCGCTTGGGTGCCGCCGCCGCCCAAAACCCGAACGCGCCATCCACGTGCACCCACGCGCCCGCTTTCCGCGCCGCTGCGCAGATCTCCACCGCGGGATCAAAGGCCCCCGTGTTCACGTTGCCCGCTTGGATACACACGATCGTCCGATCGTCGAGCGCAGGCAGCTCACTCGCGCGCATCCGCCCCTGCGCATCGACCGGCACTCTCGTCACCCGGGCCCGGCCCAATCCCAGCATCGCCAGCGCCTTGAGCGCCGAGACATGAACCTCGCCGCCCACCACCACCCTGAGCTCGGGTGCGCCGAACAGTCCCTGGTCCTCGACGTTCCACCCCGCCCGAGCGAGCAGCGCGGTCCGCGCAGCCGCAAGACAACTGAAGTTCGCCATTGTCGCGCCGGTCACGAATCCCGCTCCACACGTCGCCGGCAACCCAATGATCTCGCGCACCCACCCCAGCACTATCTCCTCCAACGCCGCCGCCACCGGTGACATCACCGTAAACCCGGCGTTCTGATCCCACGCCCCCGCCAACCAGTTCGCCGCCAACGTCGCCGGTAACGCGCCACCGATCACAAACCCGAAGTACCGCCCCCCGGTCGTCGTCACCGTCGCCGGTGAGCCGATCTCATCGAGCAATCGAAGGACTTCGGCCGGATCCGATGGCCCCTCCGGCACCGGCCCGCCTAACTCCCCGAGTCGCGACACATCCTGCGGCGACGGCGCGACGCCGCGACCAGGGACGGCCGCGATGTATGCCGCGCCCCGCCGAGCCGCATCGTCCAAGAGTTCACCCGTACGAGCCCTGTCGATGGTGTCCATGTCAGCTGTCAAAGGGATGCGGTGCCAGTTCGACCCGCGCCAGAATGGCCTCGAGTCGCGGAAGGAAGTCGAGCTCCTGCGCATGCATCTTCACCCTCGCGTCGGCAATCGTAAGGAACGCCGCGCCGTCCACCTCGGGGAATTCCTGCTGCTGCCCCGACCGCGGCGGCCATTCCATGGTGAAGGTGTTGCTCACCACCGCGGCCGGATCACACGTCCCACGAAACGCCCACGCCAGCACGGTCTTCCCGCTCCTGTGCTTGACGCTGCCGAGCGGGATGTAGGGACCGACCGGCCGTATCCCGGTCTCCTCCTCGAACTCGCGCTCCGCCGCCGCCAACTCGGACTCGCCCGGCTCGATCTCGCCCTTCGGCACGAACCAAGCACCCAGATCCGTCTTGGCCCAAAACGGTCCGCCCGGATGGACCAGCAACACCTCGAGCACACCACGCTCGACTCTGTACATCAGAAGCCCGGCGCTCGTCTTGGCCATGGCGACGAAGTCTAATTGAGCCTCGACCCGTTCCCAGGCTTGCCCTGGCCCCGCGAACCGCCCCGGGTGACATGCAATGACGAACAGTTACCCCCGGTGTCTCCACCGTGTTCAGCTCGGCAACATATTGGCGACGGGAAACGCCGACCATCACCGCACGGGAATGGTCGTGGCCTCACCGCGCGCAACTCGCATGAGGTCCCAAGGAATGCTCTACCGCGCCCGCACATGCGTGTAGCACCACGGTCATGCAGGGCGAGCTCGCTGCACCACGTGCTGCTGTGCGCGGCGCTCTTGAGCGTGACCCTGTCTCTACCCGCATCGGCACAAATCTCCCTTCACCTGTTTCCCACGCAGTACGACTCGGGTCGGCGAGTCGTAATCAACGGCGTGGTCACCACTCCCCAAGGACGGATCGTAAAGATCGCATGGGGCTGGGGCGATGGCTCGGGAGAGGAGAGCGCGTTCCCCGCGTCGCATACGTATGACAGCGACGGTACCTACTTGGTCAGCGTCATGGCGCAGCGGAATGATCGTCGCGTCGCGATGGCATATACTCGCGTGTACATCTCCAGTGCGCTGGCGGGACACCGGCAACTATTGGAGCGCAGTCACATAACCGTGTACGACCTCCTGGCGCTGACGCTGATTCTCACGGTCATCATTGGCGTCGCCCTCCGGATCCTGCTCAACATCACGCCGTTCCATAAGCCGCCGTTCCGCTGGATTGCCTTCGTTCGCATCATCGCGCCGTTCGTCGTGCTTGTCAGCGGCGCGTTGTTCTCACATGACACGCGCTCGAGCGTGGCGCTCTTCGCGTACGGATTTGCACTGGTGCTGTTTCAAACACATCTCGTCAAGGTCATTGGTGGGATAGTGTGGATGCTGGTGGTGTTCCTAGCCGTCGCCTACCTGATCGCCAACGCGTTTGGCCTGCTCGACATGATAGGACTTCTCAACATCATGGTCGGGACATGGCTCAATTTCGTTGTGGGAAATCCAAGACCATCATCGGGGCCAGTGATTGGGGTCATCTGCGCACTGATGTTTCTATACGTCCCCGCGGAATGGCCCCTTCGTAGTGGAATTGTCAGCCGGCTGCTCAACTACCAACCACAGCTTCCCTCGAGCTGGCAGGGAAACCACCTGGAGGCCAAACGGGCCACTTTCGAACTGGCTTGGCGAGGGCTCAGCTACGCTGCTGGACTGGGTCTATTAGTGGCCGCATTCCGTCTCTTGGCCGTCAGCAGACTGCTGGCCGTGATCTGCGCGTTGGGAAGCGTCGTTCTCTGGAGGCAGGTTGTTGCGGCGCGGTGCCCGAGATGCGGTCGCCTCATGGCTCCCGATCCAAAGAGCCCGTTTGGCGACTTTGACGACAGCGTGACACCCGTGGACGTCAAGGCCGTCGGCCTACCGTTCAACTTTGCGCCCTTCGCGCGAATGCTCAGTTTGGTGAAGGATCTTGAAGCGCCCGACTACTCATGTATCGGATGCGGCTATCCGCACGGGGAGGCTATTAAGGCACCACGGCACCCGGAACGATCGCCCAGGCAATGACCCGACCCGCGTTGGTCCCGCGCGCGATTGGCGCCGACGACCTACTCCTGCTTCGTCAGCACCACGTGCGTCGCACCCTCGGTGGGCACGTGCTCGGTGCAGCGATAGCCGAGTTTCGCCGCATCGAGTCCGGCGAACAAATTCTCCCCGGAGCCCATCACGACCGGCGCGATGGCCAAGTGCAACTCGTCGATGAGCCCCGCGCGCATGTATTCCTGGATGGTCGCAACTCCGCCCCCCAGCCGCACGTCCTGACCCTTGGCCGCCTCGCGCGCGCGATCGAGCGCGGCCTGGATCCCCTCCGTGACGAAGTGGAAGGTCGTTCCCCCCTTCATGACGAGTGCAGAACGCGCGTGATGCGTGAGCACAAAGACGGGGCAGTGGTACACTGGGTCGTCACCCCACCACCCCTTCCAACTGTCGTCGGGCCAAGGGCCTCGGATCGGGCCGAACATATTTCGCCCGAGGATCCACGCGCCAACGTTGTTGAAGCCGCGCACCGCGAATTCTTCGTCCGTGCCGGTCGAGCCGCCCTCCTGGCCGTGCATCTGTCGAAAGGTGCGCGTCGCAAACGCCCATTCGTGGAGCGCCATACCGCCCACACCCAGGGGATTCGCGAGATCCTGGTTCGGACCGGCACCGTAACCATCAATGGAGATAGAAAAACTCTGGACGCGCAGCTTGGACATCACGACTCCTGTCGGCGTGTATCGCGTGCACTATAGCTCGTCAAACCGGCAACTGCCCTCGGCTCTGCAGTCGCATGGTCCCCCCCCCTTCATTCCACCGGCGCCGCCGTCCCATCCGACCACTTCGCCACCGAGATGATGAACGTCGTAATCGGGTCCGGCGAATTCTGATGCACATACACGGGGGATCCAGTCACCCCGGCCCCCCACTGCATCTCGACACCCTTCGGAAACCAGAACATGAGGTGCGGATCCGCATTCCCGTCCTTGCTCCCGAAGTACTGCTGCTTCGACAACATATAGCACATCGACGCCGCCTCCGGCATCGGGAGCGCTTTCGTCTCGTACGCGACCTTGATGCTGTCGAACATCTGCGTCTTGGAGAGCCCCGCCAACACCAGCGTCGTCGCCTTGATCGTGAGGGAGAGATGCGTGCGCGCCGCCGGCGGATTGAGACACAGCGGCGCCCGCAACGAGGGGTTCAAGAACATCGGATCGTCGTATGGCGACATCCACGACCGCTCCACGACGCACACGAACCCGTTCGTCCCCTTTACCGCGGTCTCATACCCGCTTCGCCCTAGCACCAATACTTCGGCGGCGCGCGTAATCGCCTCCGGCGCCGCACTCCGCGCCAGGGCGATCTCCGCGGCCCGATCCGCCATCAGATATTGGTCGATGGGCGCAGGCCGCTGATACAGCGTGACCTCATGCGCCTGTGCCTGCCCGCGCGACGCCGCTCCAAGCACGAGGGCCAGCGCCACGCCCCGCGGTGCATACCACCTGACCATTCCTCGTCTCATGGAGGTCTGCTGTAGAAGGAATGCTCCTGATCGGTATTGGACTGCTTGCAAGATGCAAGCGGTCTAACGGGACTATATTTGCGGTGCTTGCATTTCGCAAGCGATGGTTATTCCCCTAGACTAGGACGCTCGACGTGCGGTCTTCTCATCGGTCGGGATGCCCGATCAACCTCACGCTGGAGATGCTGGGCGACCGGTGGAGCCTGATCGTCATCCGCGATGTGATGTTCGGCAACCGCCGCCACTACCGTGACCTCCTCACGCACTCGGAGGAGGGCATCGCCTCCAACATCCTGGCCGACCGCCTGAAGCGCCTGGTGGTCACGGGCTTGCTGTCCCGCCGCGACGATCCGTCGCACAAGCAAAAGGCGATCTATAGTCTCACCGAGCCCGCTATCCAGCTCGTCCCGCTCCTGGCCCAGATGGGCGCCTGGGGCCGACGGCACACACGGGTGTCCGAAGAGCTCTCCATCCGCGCCCAACTCCTCGAGGAGGGCGGCGCCCCAATGTGGAAGGCCTTCATGGCCGAGCTCCGCGCCATGCACCTGGGCGCCCGTAAGCCACGACGCTCGGTCTTCGCCGAGCTGCAAACGGCGTACGAGCGGACCGTCGCGCGACGGCGCGCCTCGTCGGGTTAGGGGGCTCCCGGCGCAGACGCATACAACCTGACATGTTCGCGCTTCGATGACCTCGCTGAGCGCTCCACGTTTCATACGAAGCAGCCCACTCGTCGCGCTGCTCGTCGGCCGTCTCGTACTCTCGCCAGGCATCGCGCGGACATCACCACCGTCCGCCGCGCCCTCGCCATGGGTGTTGCTCGGGTCGAGCTCGGAAATCGCCGTCTATCTGGATTCGACCCGTGTCGAGCGTCACCGGCCGGACTCATTGGCAGGCGTATGGCGCTGCCTGAGCCTATTTGAGCCGGTGACAGGGCGCTTCGCGAGAGTCGAGATCATGGACTAAATTGGCGCGCGGGTGTCCTGGATGACGCCGTGGCCCTCGACCCAATAGTCGAGTTTATGACGCGCTCAAATCCGCGGGCGACAAACCCGAGGCCCACATCTTCGGCGCCGGCGGCCACGGGTTCGGCATGCGACACCAAGGCACCAGCAGCGACCACTGGATCGAGGCGTTCTATTACTGGTTGGAAGCCCAAGGCTTCACGAAACCCGCGTCCAATTCGCCTTCCTGAGCATCCCGTGCGCATCGCGACCTACAACGTCAACGGCGTCAACGGCCGTCTCGCCAATCTCCTGGCCTGGCTCGAGGAGACCACGCCCCACATCGTCTGCCTGCAAGAGCTGAAGGCACCCCAAGAGATGTTCCCACTCGCCGCCATCGAGGCCGCAGGCTACGGCGCCATCTGGCACGGTCAAAAGAGCTGGAACGGCGTGGCGATCCTCGCCCGTGGCAAAACGCCCGTGGAATCTCGGCGAGGCCTCCCCGGCGATCCCGCCGACACGCACAGTCGCTACATCGAGGCCGCGATCGACGGCATCGTCGTCGGCTGCCTCTATGTCCCCAACGGCAACCCCGCGCCCGGCCCCAAGTTCGAGTACAAGCTGCGCTGGTTCGAACGCCTCCAGGAACACGCCAAGTTTTTGTTTTCGGCCGGCGTGCCCGTGGTCCTCGCGGGCGACTACAATGTCATGCCTACCGATCTCGATGTGTATGCGCCGGAGCGATGGGTCGATGACGCGCTCTTCCGGCCCGAGGTGCGCGAAGCCTACCGCAGTCTCGTCGCGCAAGGATGGACCGATGCGCTGCGCACGCTGCACCCCGGCGAACGCATCTACACGTTCTGGAAATATTTCCGCAACGCCTTCGCCCGCGATGCGGGACTCCGCATCGATCACTTCCTCTTGAGCCCCGTGCTAGCCAAACGCCTGACCGCCGCCGGCGTCGATCGCGACGTCCGCGCCCGCGAACACGCGTCCGACCACGCACCCACGTGGATCGAGCTCTCGGATGCACCGTCGAGGTAAGTGGTCGCACGCCCGACGCGCCGGAGTGCCCGCGCTCGCTGAGCACCTCTCCACTCGCCTCGCTCGGCGACCCACGCCTCCGCGATGCACTGGCCGCGACCGGAATGCCGGCCCTTCGCCGCCGCGACCCACGGTTCGCCCCCCTCGCGCAAATCATCGTCGGACAGATGCTTTCCACGGCGAGCGCCGCTGCGTGCCGCGGCCAAACGCAGCGGGGGCCGTTCGAGAACATCCCCCATTCGCGGATCACACCACGCCCCAGTCGGCGCACCAGAACCTGATCCGCAACCGCCGGATCAAGGACGCCAGCTCAATCCGATCGATGGCGACAGAAAGGTCGTGCGGTGGTGGGCAATCGTGGTATGACCCGCTATCGGGATGTTGGGGAAGAATGTGAAGCTCGGATACGACGTGACATACGTCGCGCGTCCGAGGTCGTAGTACCGGAGCCCGAAATCGCCAGCGATGCCGACGCTCGATCGGCCCGTCACGAACCCGCCGCCACCGCTCCACGCGAAATTGGTGGCCTGCCGGTCGGTCATCGTGTCGAATGGCCCAAACGCCGGTGTGGAAAGCGACGATGCGGACGACGAAGCCCAGATGCGGGCCGCGCCGGCCGTCGCGGTCGTGTAGAAATGCCCGCTCCCAGCAGCCACATCGAATTCGGGTCCCGCGGTCGCGAACAACGCGCTACTCCCGTTCGCGACGACGGTGGTCGAACTGGCCGTACCACCGTTGTCGTGTGTCGATGGCAGCAGTCCTGAGAGCTCGAGCCGCATCGCGAAATGCGACAACGCTGCTGGGGCATACCGGAGCGCAACCGCTCCGCCGGCCCCAACGTCCCTGTTGTCGACCAATGGCCCCACCGGTACCGGCACGATCCCGGATACCGCCGCCGTCAACGTGCCGGCCTGCGCGGCGGCGCTGACGGGAGAGAAGGCACTGCAGAGTATCACCGCTCCAGCAACCGCTGCACACATATGAGGCTTCATGATTCACCCCCCGCCTCATGAAGGACGTGTGGCACCTCGATCCGTCTAAATAATGTCGGGTGCGGTACACGGGCCGACCAGTACCAATGGAAGGGGTTGACACGAGCCTTGGAGCCGGCGGGTTACATCCGTTTCGCTTCGGGTTACATCCACGCCTGCCGGCAACCCTTACCCCCGGCCGAGGGGTCAAGGGATGGGTAGTAAGTCAGGTCCGAATCCGGATTCACCGTCCGTATTGCGCGTCGCTGACGTGCTCCATCCAATCGACGACTTTGCCGTTCAAGCGCTCCTGAATGGCAATGTGCGTCATGGCCGTGGTCGGTGCAGCCCCATGCCAATGTTTCTCGCCCGGCGCGAACCACACCACATCTCCGGGGTGAACCTCCTCGATCGCACTACCCTCCCGCTGCACCCGTCCGCACCCCGCCGTTACGATCAGGGTCTGTCCAAGGGGATGCGTGTGCCACGCGGTACGCGCCCCCGGCTCGAATGTGACGCTGGCGCCAGCAACACGAGCTGGGTCGGGCGCCTGAAACAGCGGGTTGATACGGACCGTGCCCGTAAACCACTCCGCCGGACCGTTGCCCGACGGCTGCGAACCAACGCGTGTGATCTCCATATCCCCATTTTAATCGGTCAATAGGAAGGGATGACTCTCAACATGACCCACTACCAAGCAGGGACTCACCGATTCGTGACCCACAGGTTGCTGCGCTCTCTGTCCCTGTGCGGGGCGCTCGCGATCTCGACACCCGTCGCCTCGGCCCAAACGCCGACCGCGGCGTTGCCCGACTCGAAGCCCGGGCACCTCGTGGCCGAATGGCTGCAGCTCTGCCAGACGCCCAACGTCGATCAGATGACGAAATGGCTGGCCGCGAATCTCTTGGCCGACGCGGTACAGCGCGTACCACCCGAACCCCGCGCGCGCGACCAGTCCGCGCTGTGCACCGCAAACGGCGGCCTCCGCGTCGCACACATCACCAGCTCCGACAGCACAAGCATCTTGCTCGAGCTGGTGGGCGTCAAATCCGACACGTGGTTCAAGATGACCCTCACCGCAAATGCCGCCATCGCCAGCAACGTCCGCCGCATCGTCGCGAAGCTGACGGAGGCCGGTCTCTTCTCCGGCGTGGTCACCGTGGCGCGCGGCACACAGACGATCGTGACCGTCAGCGGCGGCTATGCCAATCGCGCACGCCACACGCCCATGACCGGTTCGACGCAGTTCACACTGGGGTCAATGGGCAAGATGTTCACCGCCGCGTCCATCGGCCAACTCGTCGATCAGAAGAAAATGTCGTTCGACGACACGGTGGGGAAGTTCTTCCCCGACTACCCAAACAAGACGGTGCGCGACCGCGTCACGGTCGGCATGCTCCTCTCGCACACGGCCGGGTTAGGCGACTTCCTCGGCAAACGCACGCCGGAGATGATGAAGACCGGTGTGAAGCGCGCAGCGGAATTCATGCCCCTCTACGACACCGACGAGCCGCTCTTCGCCCCTGGGACGAGTTGGGCCTACAGCAACGCCGGACTGGCGCTGGCGGGTGCCATCGTGGAGAAGGTGTCGGGCGAAGATTATCCCGACTACCTGCGCACGCACATCTTCGCGGTCGTTGGGATGCCGAACAGCGATCCGAACAACATCCCCCACACGACCGCTCAATCGGTGACGCCGTACACGAAATTTACTCCCACGGGTCCATCGACGGACTGGGTCGAAGCCGAACATGACATCGGCAGTCCCGCCGGTGGCGCCATCTCGACGGCCGATGACCTCGTGCGATTCGCCGACGCGCTACGCGGCGGGAAGCTGGTCAGCAAGGCGACGTTCGAGGAGTTGACGAAGTCGCGCGCGACCGTCCCGTTCGGTGCCAAGTACGGCTACGCCATGGAAGTCCACGACACGTACGGCCGCACCGTGGTTGGCCACGGCGGCGGATTCGCGGGCGTGAGCACACACCTGTACCTCGTGCTCGATTCGCCGTACACGGTCGTGGTCCTCGCCAACCAGGATCCGCCGGCGGATTCGTACGCCGGAGCGACCGTCCTGGCGCTGGTGGCAGAAAAGGCGAAGCGGGGCCAGTAGCCGGGTAGTTGCCAATCGCCAATCATAGCGCGCCCTAGGGTTTGACCTCGCCCTTCGGATCGTCCTTGGCCGGCGGCGTGTCATCCTCCGAGGGGAGCTTCTCCCACTTGTAGTGCTTCATCGTGTTCGGCCACGCATCGTCGATATCGACCGGCTTCTTCACGGGAGCCTTTCTGGTGGATCAGGCATTGCACGTCTCTGCGTTGTGGGCCATCGCCTGGGGCGGTCATGCCGCGTCATACAACCATAGAGATGGCCAAAGCGCCCTAAACGCCGCAAGCCCCGACGCGATCGGTGGCGTCTACCATCAGTTACCGCGGACGGGCGGGCTACTCAATGACGGAACTGTGAGCGGCGCCACGCGTTGGTACCCAGCGGGAATCGCAAACACCTCGGCTGGGATGTCGATGTATTGGATGTCGGACATACGCTTGGTTTGCGTACTGACGTGGTGCGCCGGGCCGTAATCGACCACGGTTTGGGTGATCGTCAGCACATCGAGTCCGTGCGGCAGTTTGGCTGTGGCGTCCTCGCGCTCACGCGAATACTCGTAGCCCGCGAGCAGCGGCTGTGTCGCTCCACCGGGAGACCCAAACCGCATGTCGTTCGACTCCGTCGCGATATACATGTCGGTTGTGTTACGGACGGGGAACGCATCAACGGCCGCCAAGCGCAGCGTGACATTGTTCGTGAGCCGCCAATGTTGGAGGTGCAGTCCATCGATCATCGTGTCCGGCTGCACGCGGGTCGTGAACACGGTGTCACCAGCATGCAATTCACGCTGCGGACCCAGTCGTAACATGTTCCGCATTGCGCCGTCCACGTTGGATTCGAAGTATTGCCGCTTCGTCGTGTCGACGACCGTCACCGTCGAGCTGCCCCGCTTTCGAAGCGTGTAGAGTCCTGCCGCGGTTCCGAATGCGCGAGACAGACTGTCGGCACCATGGGTCATCAATGAGGGCATCCGACGAATATCGATGCGCCCATCGTCGCCCGCGAACTGCTCGACGCTCACGATTGTGTCGGCCCCCGGGCTTCCCGACACCCCTTGCCGGTCGCGGACAACCGTCGCGGTGTAGACGAGACCGGGGCTGTGCGTGGGCCGCGCGACAGGCGACCGCGCGGCGAGTGCAACGGAAATGATGAACGCGTCGCCGACCGCCCGGCGTCCAACCGTCAACGACATCGTCATGTCGGTATGACCTCCGGTGCCAGCCCCATCTCGTCGAGGAACTGATGCCCCCCCGTGGCTTTACCGCCACGCGTCGCAACTCGGCTCAACACCAACCGGTCCTTCGTCCGCGTCATCCCGACGTACAGAAGCCGCCGCCCCTCTTCGATCTCCGACGCCGTCGGACCCGTCGTCGGCGATCCGCCCGGTAGTTGCACGTCCTCGACCCCGACCACGTAGACCCGCGAGAACTCGAGCCCCTTCGTGGAGTGCAACGTGAGCAGGTTGACGCGCCCAGGGTCCGGCTGCTCGCCGTCGAATCGGGATAGCGCCACTCGCTCGAGGAACAGCGTCAGTTGCTCACCGAGCGCCGCGTCCGGCAGATCATCGATCAGACGGCGCAGCCGGAGCATGGCGTGCGGATAGCGCTCGTCGGCGCTCTTTTCTCGCCGCACTTTCGCCATCAGCTCTGCTCCGCCCAGCCGCTCGATCACATCGTCGGCCGACGGAATGGAGCTGTCGTCGCCCTGCTCGCGCTCGTAGCTCTCGAGGCTCGTGCTGTACCGGCTGAGCGCAAAGACCCGGGTAAGACCACGGAAGAGTCGAGCCTCCGGACCCAGCGTGTCAGCCGCACTCAGCGCGAGCGCGATTCCGAGGTGGTCGAGCACGTTGATGAGTGCCGTCTTCCGACTCCGCGCCGCCTTGCGCTCGTGCAGCTTCACAACGACCTGCGCCAATACCCGGGCGTCGCCGAGTGCGCGGTGCGCGTGCTCGACCGGAATGGCGAAGATCTCCGCCAAATGCCCCAACCGCCGGCTCGTCGGCAACAGGTCGCGTGCCAACGGCAGCGTGTCGTAGGTGCACAACGTGAACGGCGCGCCCGTACTGGCCGCCATCCGCTTGAGGATGCGGAAATCGAACATGTACCCGTTGTGCGCGATCACGACGTCGTCCCCGCAGAACGCCAGCCACCGGGGCCACATCTCCTCGAAGTACGGCGCCGCGGCCACGTCGGCCTCTCTGAGCCCGTGCGTGTCGGCCGCACCGGCTTCGATCCGCGCGCGCGGTCTCACCAATGATTCGAATGAGTCGACGATCACGCCATCGCGTACCCGCACGGCCGCGATATCGACGACTTCGGCCGACACGGCATCTCGGCCCGTGGTCTCGATATCGATCGCGGTGAAATTCTTGAACGCGTCCGCGGAGCCCTCCATCTCGAGCAGTTGCGCGGCCTTGAACAGCCCCAGTGCGATGCCGAGCGTCGGCGTCTCATGTGGGCCGATCTGTTCCGCGCCGGCAACGGGCGTCCCGCCCAGCCGCACGTCGGTGAGCCCGATGGCCGCGAGCATGCTCTTGAGCGGGATCTCGACGCCACCCATCCGCGGCATCCAGATCCGGCGCCGCGCACTCCGCGCGGCCCGGAGCCGCGCCGCGAGCGCGACCACCTCAGGGTTGTCGGCCGGATCGCTGATCGCGTCGTGGTGCTCGTCCAGCACGGACCCCACGTTTCCCACCCGCCGCGACAACAGGTCCTGCACGAGCGACCCAAGCGTCCCGTGTCGCTTCGCGACGGCGTCGAGGTTCCGCCAATCGGCGAGCGCGCGTCGGATCCGCCGTCCGTCCGCGTCGGCCGGGGGGAGGTGGGTCGCCATGTGGTTGAGCTGCTGCCGCAGGTCGCGCTGCTCGGACTGCGCTTGCGCACGCGCGTTGTCGAGCAGGGCATTCGGCAGCGCCAACGCCAGGAACGCGTCTCGCACCAATTCATCGGTGGGCCGCGCGATCACCCGCAGCGCGGCGATGACGTATGCGACGACGGGATCATCCGTGATCGCCCGCCCCGACGCGAGCCGGCACGGGATCCCGGCGCCAAGGAACGCGGCCTCGAGGCGGTCGCCGATCTCGTGCTTCCGGTAGAGCAGGGCGACGTCGCCCCACCGGTACCCGTGCTTCGACCGGTCACGCCGGATGTCGTCGATGATCCACCCGACTTCCGCGTCATCCGTCTCGAACCCGACGACGGTAACCGGGAACTCCGATTCGCGCTCGGCACGCGGCGGGATCCGGTCGGCGAAGAGCGGGATGTTTGCCGCCACCAGCACCTGCGCGGGTCCCATGACCGCCGCGGGACAGCGGCGGTTGTCCTCGAGGTGGACGCGCGTGGGGCTGAACTCCTCGACGAACCGGGTAAAGACCTTGGGGTCGGCGCCCGCCCATGAATAGATCGACTGATCGGCGTCGCCGACCGCGAAGAGGTGCCCGTGGTCGTGCGCCAGTCCGCTGATCACGCTGTACTGCACCGGGCTCAGGTCCTGGAACTCATCGACCAGGATGACGTCCCACCGCGCGCGGATGATCCTGGCCGTGTCGCTTTGCTCCATCAGTTCGGCGGCTTTGATCAGGAGCATGTCGAAGTCGAGCACGCGCCGAGCGGCCAGGAAGGCTTCGTATGCGGTGAAGAGCGCGATGTCGTCGTGGCGCAGCGGGTCGCCGCGCAACCGATGCGCGGCGAAGCGGGTCAGCGTATTGCCATGCCACCGACGCGGGCCCTCGATCCGGCGGAGGACGTTGAGTTGGTACTCCGCGTCGGCGATCCCGAAGCCGGGAGCCAGATCGACGTGTGACCCGAGCTCGCGCAGCAGCGAGGCACAAAAGGCGTGGATCGTGCCCCGCTGGATGCGATCGGCGCCTGCCCCGAGCCGGTGCTCGAGCCGCTGCGCGATCTCCCCCGCCGCCTTATTGGTGAACGTGAACGCGCAAATGCGGTTCGGCTCGACACCGAACCGCTCGATCAACGCCCCGATGCGTTCCGTGAGGCAGTACGTCTTCCCCGCGCCCGGCCCCGCGAGCACGAGCAGCGCCCCTGGGACGGCGGCAATGGCTTCACGCTGAGAGGGCGACGGAACAGCTGGGCCGCTCACGGTGTTTGCGTAGGGAAGGGAATCGGGGTCCGCATCTTGTGCTCGCCGACAAGTACGTCCGGCCGGCCGTTCAAGCTACTTCAAAATACGCTGCGCCCTAACAGACGCCCTTCGGATTCTTGCGGACAACGCGACACGTGGCTACATGATTCCCCAATGATCTCGATCGATATTCGTGATCTCGCGGCTAACCTGAGCCGTTATATCCGACGGCTCGGGATCGAGCAGCGCATCATTGTGACCGATCACGGCGAACCGGTCGCGGAGCTGCGCCTCCCAGATGCGGAGCCCGGCAACCGGCGAGTGTCGCGCTACGCGGCACTCGTGGCCGCCGGCATCGTGCGACCTGCAATAGAAAGCGGCGACCCGCTGGCCGACTGGCCCCCCAGGATAGACCTCTCGCTGCCCGCAGGGACCGTCACCAGGTTGATCGAAGAAGACCGCGGCGACTCGTAAGAATGCCCTCGTCCGAACGGTGCCTCACGTCCTGGTGATTTCACCTCTCCTGTGTGCCACGACTTAGCGGGGAGACACGCGACTGCAATGCATCGGAGCTCATGAAATGGATCGACGCAGCATAGGCCTCGGCTTCCTGCTACTAGTAACGATAGGCCTGCGTTCCACAGGCCAATCCATCCGCGTAGTTCCCGGCGCGCCCGGACCGGGCGCCTATGTGGACGTTGAGGGCTCGAAGCTCTACTACGAGGAATGCGGTACCGGCCCGCAAGCAGTCGTTCTCATCCATGATGGGTTGGCGCACTCCGCCGTATGGGATGGCATTTGGCCGACTCTCTGCCAACGGTACCACACGATCCGCTACGACCGCCGCGGATACGGCCGCTCACCGGCCGCGACATCATGGTATTCCGAGCTCGATGACCTGTCCACGCTCTTGCGGCATCTCGCGATCAAGCACGCGAGCCTGGTAGCGAGTTCACACGGCGCGGAACTGTCGATCGACTTCACGCTGCAATACTCGCAGCTCGTCAAGCAACTGGTGCTCGTGGGACCCGTCGTCAGCGGCATGCCGTACACGGATTATTTCCTCACTCGCGGGGCGGTACACTTTCAGCCGATTCCCGCTACTGACACGGCGGCCCTCATCGCGTATTGGAACAACGACAAGTACGTCCTCGCGCCGGGACACGACTCGGCGCGCGCGCGGCTACACGCCATCCTCGCCAGCAGCCCCCAGGACCTCGCGCCGTCCTACTTCATCCGCCCCATTCAGCCCGCGTTGCCTCGACTGCGCGAGGTTCGGGTACCGACACTCATTCTGGTGGGAGACGCAGACATCCCAGATGTGCACGCCCACGCGGGCGCAATCGAGGCGGGGATCGCCGGCTCTCGTCGCATCGTGCTGCGCGATGCCGGCCATCTCATGTATTTGGAGATCGCCGACGTATTTGCTCGAACCGTGACCGACTTCCTCGATAGGACCAGTTACTGATTACTGGGGAGGGTGTCTTCGCCCCCCCCCCCGGTTCGACGCATCCGTTCGCGCAACCGCTGGTCCGGTTACGCCCCCGCAATCGCTCGCACCACTCCCGCGAGCATCTTGACCTTCGCACCATCCTTGGCCTGCGCGACATCCCCGTCCAACCCCGTCGCCAGCGTCGTGAGTGCCGCCTTGCGCGCATCCCCCTGCAGCTTCTCCGCGGCCGCGAGATCCCGCGCCACCACACCCCGCCGATCCGCTGACAACCCGTCGTCCCGCGCCAACTGATCGAGATACGCCCGCGCCAATACGAGGCTCGGCCGCCACACGAACTTCGGCTGGTCCTGCACGTTCAACTGATCGAACTGCACCGTCCTCGCCGCGTCCAACTCGTTCTGCGTGATCAAGGGGCTCGGCCGCAACGCCAACACATCCAACCCCCGCGTGATCTCGGAACTATAGATGTACCCGTTGTACCAGTAGGCGGACCACGTCCCACCCTCCACCATCTTCGTCGAATCGATCGCCCCACGATCGAAGTACGCGATCTCCGTGGGATACGTGGCATCGGTCCAGTCGAATACCGACACGCCACCCTGATACCACGACTGCACCATCACCGTCCGACCCGGGATCGGGATCAGCGAGCCGTTGTGCGCCACACAGTTCTTCACCGCCGACTGCGCGACCGGCAGCTTGTAGTAACCCTCGAGGGTCATGTGGGACCCGTCGATCTTGTAGATGGCGTCCGCACCCCACTCCCGGTTGTCGGTCGCCCGACACCGCGGCAAACCCCCGCCGCCCCACTCGTCCGAGAACAACACTTCCGACCCGTCGTTGCTGAAGGTCGCGGAATGCCATCCCCAGAAATTGGAGTCGGACGCCGCCGCGACCCGACGCGGATTCGCGACGTCCCGGATGTCGATCAACAGCCCGTACCCGATGCACGCGCCACCCGCTAGCCCGATCGCGGGATACACGGTGATGTCGTGGCACGCGGTCGCGATCGGACCCAGTGGGCTGAGCTTCGCCGCACGCGCCCCACCCGGTGATGGCTTCAAGAACTGCATGAGCCCACTCTCCGCCGCGGTGTCCGCCGCGTACTCCTCGTGCCGCGCGTACGGCGCGAGATCCACCAACAACCCCGGCCGACTCACAATCTTCGATTGCTCAGGATGCGCCAGCGGCACTTGGATCACGTCGATCCGAAATCGCTGCGTGTTCGGCTCGTCCTCCGGCGCCACATCCGAACACCCCGCCAGCTCGGTCGGTGACCGGGTACCCGACAAGGCCGAGACGTAGATGTAAACAACCGAGCTGTCACGCGAATCTGGAACGACGGTGTTGGTGTGCGACCCGCGACAGGTCTGCACGTCCGCCACCTGCCTCGGATGCGCGATGTCGCCGATGTCGAAGATCCGGATCCCCCGGAAGCGCTCCACACTCACCGAGTCCTTGACGCCCTCCACGCCGCAGTCGAGCCGCCCCTGTCCGGACTCCACCGACACGAACAGCAAGTTCCTGAACACGGAGACGTCGCCCTGCACCCCCGCGCACACAAAGGCCGTCGCCACCCTCGGTGCACTCGGCGCTGCGACATCCCAGATCTGAAACCCGCTGTAGTTCCCCTGGATCACGTAGTGGCTCGTGAAGGCGAGGTCCGAGTTGAAGACGCGCTCCGTCGCCCCCGTAGGATTGAAGAACGCTGCGGACGGCTTCGCCGTCGCCACCAACGCCATGTTCCACGACGCCTCACCCGCGTCGAACCACCCCGCCTTGAGCGCGAGCCGCGGGTCAGGAGCGGGCGCGGTCGCTGACCCTCTCACCGTTGGCCCCATGTGGGACGAGGAGGCGCACGACGAGAGGGCAGCGGCTGCCACCGCGCTGAGCGCGAGCCGCAAGACGGTCACGAAGCGGCCGCGAGACGGCCGCGCGAACGACGAGGTCCAGGAGGTCATGGTGTGCACCCGATCGGTGCGGTGTGAGTGTGAGGAATCCTGAGCAATAATCGGAGTGTAGGGTAGGGGATCACCGCGCGCGGGCCGCGCCACTCGTGTCCGCCCCCATCGCCATCAACATCCGCCCCATCCGCCCGATCTCCGCGGCCTGATCCGCCGCCACGTTGGTCGCGTACGTCACGAGCGCGTCGTCCTCCCCCTCCCCCTGACCGGTCGCCATGAGTTGATGCACCATGTCGATCGCGCCCCGGTGATGCGTGATCATGTCGGTGAGGAACAATCGGTCGAACTCGACCCCCCGGCTCTGATCGAGCGCCGTCATCTGCTCCGGCGTCAACATCCCCGGCATCAGCATCGGGCCGGCCACCCCAGGCATCACATACCCTCGCGGATCCGTCGGCGGCACGACTTGTTCGCGTGCCCGCAGCCAGTCCTGCATGAACTTGATCTCGTCGGTCTGCGACACCATAATGCGCTCGGCTAACGATCGCACCACCGGACTCGCCCCATGCGACGGCGCCCACCCCGCCATCACGATGGCCTGCGCATGATGCCCGATCATCCCCGACGTGAACTGCACGCCGGCCGCGGTATACCGGGGATGCGCGATCTCGATCCGCGCCTGCTCCGCCGGCGTGACCCCCGTAGCTCCCTGCGGCGCGACGCTCCCCGCCTCGGTCTGCCGACCCGCGGACCGGCACGCTACTCCCAGGATCAACATCGCGAGCCCCGCACGCACCATCACGCGAGATGATGACCACTCCGCGCCCCCAACGCGACGCTGAGCGCGACAAGAATGACACGTCACGGGGTCACCAGAAATTCTTGTCGAATCGGAGCTCAATACCGGCGTCCATTTCGGGAGCGCGACAAATCTGCGGTCGTGCACCATGTCGTAATCAAGGATCCCAGCTGCCGTGAGAGAGTGCGCTGTGTCGCCCGATCCCGCTGTAGAAATGTCGGCCCGGGCACGCGGCGAGGCCAGACCGACGGCGAGCCCTCCGCCAGCAGCAGGCCAGTCCCCCAAATCGTTATGCCCGAATGACTTACAAGACAATCGGAAGTCCCGCCGGCCGGCGGTGCGCGACCACGCGACGCTCGCCCAATGCTGTGGTCGGCGGTCGGGACCTCCCTCTCCTCGCGCTGCGCATTGGACAAGCGCCGACGGCGGTGCGCTGGCGCGACGTTCGCCCGGTGCTGGGGTATATGTCCCAAAAGGCGCGACACCGAATCCGAGTCCAGCAGCGAGACGGCGACGGTTGGCACCACATTAGCAGTCCACGCATCCGGCCGGTTGCGCCTGCCGCCGACCCGGAGCGCGATCCGCTCGCGACTCGACAGAGGAGATGGTCCAATGCAATACCGCGGATGGTGGCCTCGCACGCTCAGCCTGGGGTTCGCGTGCGTGGCATCAGCGAACTGCAGCCCCAGCGCCGCGACGACGTTTACCGACCAGACCTGCGGATCGCTCACGATCGAGTCGTCGTCGGCCACTGTCATTACCGCCGCCAGCGACCTGCCGACTACAAGCGACGACGGGGCGAGTGTCTTGACCGTGCACCTGTTGCTGACTGTCCAGGGCGCATCGACGCCCTCCTATACGCTGTCGCTGAACGCGACCGGTCTCCAGGCCAACCAGGTCATCGACTTCAGCACTACTGGCGTTGCCGCTGGCACGTACTTCGCCACCGCGACGCTTTCTGGTTGCAACGATCAGGGCGGAAATGACCCCGGTACGGTCAATATCGTTGGGTCCAATTCGGTCAGCATTCCCTAGGACCGATCAATCGAGCGCTCCGCATCGACGAGACGCTATGCGACTCGCCGATCACCCGTAGTTATTGTCCGTGTAGCGAAAGAGCCACTCCGGATCACGCGTTTCCGTGCATCCCCGGTATGGCCCCCATGACGCCGACCGGTCCCCGGTTCCCGATTTGTCACCGACGCGAGACACGACTATGCACGCTGCACCGGACACGCGGACATCGACGCCCGAGCACGCCGCCCCCGACCGCCGGCTCCCAACGCTCGCCGAGTTGGAATCCGCGGCCACGCTGATCTACGGCACGATGCCGCCCACGCCACAATTCCGGTGGCCGCTCCTCGATCTGCGCGCCGGCGTCGAGCTCTGGGTCAAACACGAGAACTACACGCCACTCGGCGCGTTCAAGATCCGCGGTGGCCTCGTCTACTTCGATCACCTGCGCCGCACACAACCGGATACCGAAGGCGTGGTCTGCGCGACCCGCGGCAATCATGGCCAGTCGGTCGCCCTCGCCGCCCGACGCAATGGCTTTCGCGTCGTCGCGATCGTCCCCCACGGCAACAGCGTCGAGAAGAATGCCGCGATGCGCGCCCTCGGCGCGGAGCTGATCGAATCGGGTCACGACTTTCAGGCCTCGACCGAGGCGGCGAAGCAGCTCGCCGAGGACCGAGGCTGGCACCGCATGCCGGCGTTTCATACGCTGCTCGTGCGAGGAGTCGGCACGTACGCGCTCGAGCTGCTTCGCGCCGCCCCGGACCTCGACACGGTCTACGTACCGATCGGACTCGGCTCCGGCATCTGCGGGATGATGGCGGCGCGCGATGCCCTGGGCCTCCGCACCAAGGTGGTCGGCGTCGTGTCCGACGCCGCGCCCGCGTACGCGCTGTCGTTCGACGCGCATCGTCCGGTGGAGCACGACGTCACGACCCGGATCGCCGACGGCATGGCCTGCCGCACACCGAACCCCGAGGCGCTCGCGTTCATCGATCAGGGCGTCGATCACATCGTACGCGTCACCGACGATGACGTCGAAGCCGCGATGCGAGCGCTGTTCGCGGACACCCATACGGTCGCCGAAGGCGCCGGCGCGGCCGCCCTCGCCGCGCTCCTCAGCGAGCGCGAATCCATGCACGGTCGTCGCGTCGCCGTCGTCATCTCCGGCGGCAACGTGGATACCGAGGTCTATGCAACGGTCTTGCAAGGCGGTCGGTCGAATTGAAGAGCGGCGCGGATCGTTCAGTCGCTGCTTACCGCACCCAGCCCGTAGCTGTGTGCCCGCACCGCTCGCTCTCCCACCGCTCGCTGTCCCACCGCTCGCTGTCCCACCGCTCGCTGTCCCACCGCTCGCTGTCCCACCGCTCGCTGTCTCGCCGCTCGACTTACTCCAAGGCCGCAACACGTGTTACGATAGCGCGTGCTCATCCCACTGCTGGTTGCCGCCGCCGTATCCAGTTCGGCGCGGCCCATTGCCCCCCAAGGGGTCGGCACACCATCGGCCACCGGCTCCGCGCCGGCTGGCTGCTCTGCGTGTAGCGGATCGGCGCACGAATCGACGACAGCCGTCCCGACGCCGGATTCGGCCGGTGTTGGGCCGATCTATGATGGACTGAAAGGGGAGCTCAACGTCCGGATTCCCCGTATCGATACACACATCGAGATCGACGGGACGCTGAGCGCACCGGTGTGGCGGCAGGCGGCGGTGCTCACCGGCTTCTCCGAGTATTTCCCCGTCGATGGCCGGCCGGCGTCCGATTCCACCGAGGTCTTGGTCTGGTACAACGCGAGCGCGGTGTACTTCGGGATCCGGGCGTTCGAGCTGCACGGGCCCGTGCACGCCACGCTGGCCAACCGCGACAAGATCGACGGCGACGACAACGTGGAGCTCGTCCTCACGCCCTTCGTGCATGGCCGACACGCCCTGTTCCTCGGTGTGAATCCGTTGGGCGTCCAGGAAGACGGCACGATCACGGAAGGGGTGCTCTCCACCGGATACAATGCCGCGGCCACAGGGCCGCCGCCCGTCGATCTGAGCGCGGACTTCATCTACGAGTCGAAAGGGCATCTCACGCCGTACGGCTACGAAGTGGTGATGCGGATTCCATTCCGGAGTTTCATGTTCCAGCAGCGGGATCCGCAGGATTGGGGCATCAACATCATTCGCAACGTGCAGCACTCTGGTGAGATGGACACCTGGGTACCGACGCGCATCGCCGCGGCATCGTTCCTCGCGCAGTCAGGGACGCTGGTCGGAATGACGGGGCTCGACCGGGGACTCGTGCTCGACCTCAATCCGATCGTGACCGAGAAGACGCTTGGCTATCCACCGACCAACGGGACACCGGGATGGCAATACACGGTCGAGCGGCCGCAGTTCGGTGGCAATGTCCACTACGGCGTCACGAATAACGTGATCCTCGATGGCACGTTCCGTCCCGATTTCGCCGAAGTTGAGTCCGACGCGACGCAACTGCAGTATGACCCCCGCCAGGCACTGCAGTACCCCGAGAAACGACCGTTCTTCCTCGACGGGATCGAGCAGTTCAGTGTCCCGAACAACCTCATATACACGCGACAGATAGAGGCCCCGATCGGCGCGACGAAGCTCACGGGGAAGGTCGGCGATTTCAACGTCGCGTATTTGGGTGCGCTGGACGACGAGGGCAACCCCTTTGCCGGCGGATCCGGCCACCCGCTGTTCAACGTCGTGCGGGCGCTGGCCGATGTCGGCGAGGCCTCGCAGATCGGCTTTGTCGCAACGGATAAGGAAGAAGGCGGGTCCTTCAATCGCGTGGTCGGCGTCGATACTCGCGTGACGTGGGACCGGATCTACTCACTCGGCGTCCAGGGTGCGGCCAGCGCCGAGCGCGTCATCACACCCTTCGTCTCCGATACGATTCCCGCCACCAGGTCACACGGCGCGGGCCCACTGTGGGACGCCCACTTCGTGCGTGCCGGACGGAGCCTGGGTCTGAACTATGACCTCAATGGCATCGACCCCGAGTGGGCACCCGGCGCCGGCTTCGTGAGCCGGGCCGGAGTCGTGAATCTGACGGCCGACAGTCGATACACGTTCTATGTGCCCGGCGGTGGCTTCCTCCAGACCATTACGCCGGATTTCACCTTCGTCAATATCTGGACGTATCGGAACTTCACCGACGGCGGCGCGACCGAGGACCGCAAGTTCCACTTTTCGCTGTTCGCGACGCTGTTCGACGGCTGGCAGCTCGAGGCCGCCATGTTCCTCGAGCATTTCGGGTACGATCCGCAGTTGTACCAGTACTACTACCTGGGCCACGTCTCCAGCACCGGTACGACGTACACCCATTTTGTCGGCACGTCGCAGATCCCAAACACGGACTGCGTGTTCGCGCTCCAAACTCCCGCGTTCGCGAGTTTCGACTTCCGGATCAATTACCTCACCTGCCGCGACGAGAACTTCTTCGAGTGGGCCTCGGCCGACATCAACAGTACGTCGATCACGCTCGATTGGCGTCCCACACCCCAGCTCCGCTCGCAACTCACCTACAACGCGCAGTTCTACCACCGGTACAGCGACGGGTCGCTCGTCGCCGAGACGCGCATCCCGCGTCTCGACATCGAGTATCAGCTGTCACGCCCCATCTTCTTCCGGCTCGTCGGTCAGTACGACGCCACGTATGTCGATAACCTGCGCGACGCCTCGCGCACCGAACTGCCCATCTTCATCCAGGACCCCAACACCGGGATCATCTCGCGCGCGTCGCGAACGACCGACAATCAGTTCGAGGTGCAAGCCCTCTTCTCGTATCAGCCCACGCCCGGCACCGTCGCATTCATCGGCTACGGCAACAACCTGACCGAGCCCGCCTCGTTTCGGTTCCTGACCCTCACCCGTACGGCCGACAGCTTCTTCGTGAAGTTCAGCTACCTGTTCCGAATGTGAAGGGGTGGATCAGCCTCGCGCGATCGACTTCCGCCCCGCGAATCAACGCCCCGCAGCCGGACCGCTCCCCCGGGGCGCGAAGCCGATTGTCACAGCCTCCGCTAACGTCTTGGCTCCGCCAAACGTATGTATTTATCAGTAATGCAAACCGTCTCGCGATCACGGGCGTCAATGCCTGCCGCCTTGCCGGCGGATCCGCCCTGTCGAACGCATCGACCGGGTCGTCGGAATCGCGCGGACAGACGGTGCGGTAGTACTCTTCTGCAACCTCTCGCCCGGATGGCATTTCGCGGGGTACTCATGTGCGGGCGAGGATCGGAGCGGGGCAAGGGGGACGCCGCGAGATGGGTACCGACGGTGTCGATGATCTACTTGCGGGGGAACTGATATTCATGTGGTGTAGTGCACAACGGCCCACTCGGGCGTCGAATCGTACGGTACTCACCGCCGCGACAGCCCTCGCGCTGGCGCTTGCTGGCTGCTCCTCGAATTCGACGGCGCCCCCCGCGGGCGGTATCGCGCTCTGGGTCGCGAATACCGGCGCGACCGCCACGGGGACGACGAACGGAACCCCCAACCCAAATACGCTCCTCGGCTATACGGCCAGCCAACTCGCGTCGAGCACCACCGTGGCACCAGCGGTCATCCTGACGACCAACAACGGCAATGGCGGAATCGCCCTCGACGCCGGCGGCAACCTCTGGGTCACTGACCCGTTCCACAACACGGTGGTCGAATACACCGTCAGCCAGCAGGGGAAAAGCGGGAGTCCCACGCCCAATGTCACGCTCACCGCCAACGGCACGGGCTCGTTGGTCGGGCCCGAGGCGCTCGCCTTCGACGGCAGTGGGAACCTGTGGGTGGCGAATTCCGCCGCCGCGGGCACCGGCGCCAACACGCTCGTCGAATTCAGGACGGGTCAGCTCGCAGCCTCCGGGAGCCCCACGCCGGCCGTCAGACTGAGCGCCAACGCGGGCTCGATCAACAACCCGCATGGCATCGCCTTCGACTCGAGTGGCAATCTCTGGATTGCCGACTCGGGTACGGTGGTCGAATTCTCGGCGAGTCAGCTCGCGGCGTCCGGAAGCCCCGCCCCCCCCGTCACGCTCAGCGACGACGGACTCGGCTCCCTCAACGGGCCGGAAGGGCTGACCTTCGATGGCAAAGGCAACCTGTGGGTCACGGACTTCTTCGCCAACACGGTGGTCGGATTCTCGAGCAGCCAGCTCGGGAGCACCGGGAGCCCGACCCCCGCGGTGATCCTGAGAAGTGGCGACGAAAGTGCGCTGAACAACCCCTGCGGCCTCGCATTCGACGGGCAGGGCAATCTCTGGGTCTCGAACCTCACGACGAGCTGGCTGCTCAAGTACGCGGCAAAAGAGCTCACGTCGCCCTCATCGCCGAAACCGATCGTGTTCATCGCCGGTGGCCGCATCGTGTCGCCGTGCGCACTGGCCTACGTCCGCTGAGCGACGTCGGCCCAGCAGCCCTCGCGCGCGTTCGCTCCGCTACGTCCCAGGAACCCGGCGATACTCGAGCGCCGCGAGATGCTTCCACTGGTCGCCCGGCGCCGCTTCTTCGGCGACCCAGCTGTATGCATCATCGCTCCGGCGCGTAACCGTCACCCGTAGGTCGGCCGGCTTCCCCTCGAAATCCGGTCCCCGCCATCGCATCACCATTGCGGGACCGTTGACGACGACTGGACTCTGCGTGATCGCGCTCCCGCCGTCCATGTACCACATCCCGAGCGTGGACTGCGCCGCGTCCCAGAAGAAGTTGCCGTCGTACCCCTTGTGCGTACCCTTGTCCGTCAGGAAATGCGTGGTGAATCGGATGTACGCGCTGTTGTCGGACCAGCTGTAGCGCGTCTCGATCGTGAGTCCCGGCGCCATTGACGAGGCGTCCGCCGTCCACACGCCGCCCACGAGCCACGCCATCGTCGCGATGGGTTTGGACGACTCGGTCTTCGCCGGCGACTGACTCCGCGCCGTTGGCGAGGCGGCGACCACCAGACCAAGCAGCATCGCCGCTCGATACATGACCGTCCGCGAGCGCGCGGATGCCACTGCCCCGCATGTCATGTGGCGCCTCCGGCGATGGCGCCGGCGATTGCCCCGGCGACCGCGGAGCCGATCGTTCCAATGGCGAGGATCGGCGCCGCGGTATCACCCAGCGCGACGCTCACGGCGATGCCGATCAGCGCGCACACCCCGCCGGCGATCGCGCCGTTGAGCGCGGAGATGCCGCGCGCCGCCCGCGACGTGCGGGCATAGATGACACCGGCCACCGCGGAGATCAGCATCCCGCCGCCCGCGAATCCGCGGAGCCTGATGATGTCCACCCAATGCCCCGCCAATACCATCGCGAGCTGCAATACGGTGCCGATGACGGTCGCGTTCCGGAGCGCCGTGCGCGAGGCGCTCGACTTTCCGGCCATGCTGGGTGCGCTGGAGGTCATGTGTGTCTCCGTGAAGGTTTGCGCGTGGTGTGTGTCTTGGACTTGACGCGCGTGCCACGCGCGCGCGGCGATCCGGTCGCCTCGAGCCGGGTGAAGTAGTCGCGGAGCCGGCTCACCGCGGCGTCGAACGCGTGGATGCGGCGATGCGTCCGCGCCTGCATCACGCCGCCCTCCATCACCGTGAGGACGAACGACGCAAGCTCCGCGCGATTCACATCCCGCGGCAGACGGTCACCCGCATCGGCGAGACATCGCTCGATCGCCTGCGTCCAACCGTCGAAGTTCAGCGCGAGCAACGCCCGCACTGGCGGATCCGGCTCGTGCAACTCGAGCGCGAGCGACCCGATCGGGCACCCATACTGGCAATCGGTCGAGACGAGTGCCGCGCGGTAGCGCGCGAGCAACGCGAAGATCCGCTCGATCGGGTCCGCGACATGTTCCCACGCCGGATCGACCAGCATCGGATAGAGTCCGTCGCGATACATCTGCAGCACGGCGAGCAACAGCTCCTGCTTGGTCGGAAACGCGTGGTACAGGCTCCCCGCATGCGCCCCCGCGTCCCGCAGGATGTCCTGGATGGACGTGGACCCGTACCCCTTCTCGTGAAAGAGCTTCATGGCGACGAGCACCAATCGATCGCGTGTGGTGGGCTGGGTCGGCACAAGGGGCAGTGAGTAGGTTGAACGATCAACCAAACTAGGAACACTGAGCGACCCCGTCAAGGACTTGGCGGGCGCCACTGCGCGTGCGATCAAACGCCTGCCACAGATTCCCGTCCCCCAGGCATATCGCGGCGTCGCTCGAAGGCGTCCTCCGGCAACTCGCCCGCCGCGACTGCTGCCGCTGCAGGAGCACCATCATCAACTCGATACCACGCCATCAATCGATCGCGGACCACGCTCGATGATGTCGCGAACACCGCCCTCCGCCGCTTGGACACGCGTCGATCGTAAGAGGTTGCCGGCAGCCGACATTGACGTGCGCCGCCCCACCGTCGATCCGCACCGCGAGCGCTCACATCATATTGCCTCGGCCGGTACTTCCTGCCATACTGCCCGTCGCCGCGACCACCTGTCACAGCGGCTATGAGAAGGCACTGTCGGAAACCCCACGGAGACTGAATGTCCAGATTCCACTTCGCGAGCGATAACGCCGAGACTCGGCGCGTTGGCCTACCCTCACGGTTCGTGACGCTCGCGGTCGGTCTACTCTCGGCCACCGCATGTGCACACTCCGGCGGGTCGCCCGCCGCTGGCGGGCCCGCCCCGGCTGCCGATATGTCCACGACCGCGCCGAGCCCCGATCCGCGCGTCGGCCTCTCGGCCGGCTTGTGGAATGCGGGCCAAGCTCAGTGGAACCTGCGCCTGCTCTCGAATACGCGCCCGTCGGCGAAGTTCATCGGGGAAACCAACTCGGACCTCGCCTTTAGCGGGCAATACGCCATTCAGGGCAGCTACAACGGCTTCCAGATCTGGGATATCTCGAACCCGAGCCAGCCCACGCTGAAGACCGCTTTTTTCTGCCCGGCTTCGCAAAGCGACATCTCCGTGTACAAGAACCTGCTCTTCGTCTCCGGCGAAGGGCTCGGCGGCCGCATCGACTGCGGCGCGCAAGGGGTTAAGGACACCGTCAGCGCAGACCGCCTGCGCGGGATTCGGGTGTTCGACATCACCGACCTCGCACACCCCAAGAACGTCGCCAATGTGCAGACCTGCCGCGGATCGCACACGCACACGCTCCTAGTCGATCCCAACGACCATGACAACGTATACGTCTATGTCTCGGGGTCGGCCGGCGTCCGATCGCCGAGTGAGCTCGCGGGCTGTGTGAAAGCCCGGCCGGAAGAAGATCCCAATTCGGCCCTCTTCCGCATCGAGATCATCAAGGTGCCACTCGCGCACCCCGAGCAGGCCGCGATCGTCAGCTCCGCGCGCCTCTTCACCGGCCTCGGGACACCGCCGGTTGCCCACGGCGAGGCGCAGGCGGACAAGGATATCGCCGCCGCGGCACGCGCCAAGGGCAAGTTCACGGCGATGGTCTTCGGCGACGAGATGATTATTCCCGATAACCAGATCAATGCCGCGCTCGCGAATGTCGTCAAGCAGCGCGGCGGCACCGGCGCGCCGACCGCCGCGGACAGCGCGGCGCTCCGTGCGGCGCTCCCCGGAATGATCGCGAAAATGCTCGCGGACAACTGCCCCGGCTGCACCGACAAGGGCTTCACCCCGACGCAGTGCCACGACATCACCGTCTACCCCGCAATGGGGATCGCGGGCGGCGCGTGCGAAGGCTACGGGATGTTGCTCGATATTCACGACCCGTCGCATCCCGTACGGCTCGCCGCGGTCTCCGACTCGAATTTCTCCTACTGGCATTCCGCGACGTTCAACAACGACGGCACGAAGCTGCTGTTCTCCGATGAGTGGGGCGGCGGCGGCCAGCCGAAGTGCCGGGCGTCCGACCCGCACGACTGGGGCGCCGATGCAATCTTCAAGATCGTGGACCAGAAGTTGGTCTTCCAGAGCTACTACAAGATGCTGGCGCCGCAGACACCGGAAGAGAACTGCGTCGCGCACAACGGATCGCTGATCCCGATTCCTGGGCGCGATGTAATGGTGCAAGCGTGGTACCAGGGCGGCATCTCGGTGTTCGATTGGACCGACGCCGCACACCCCAAGGAGATCGCCTTCTTCGACCGCGGGCCGGTTGACGCGACGCGCCTCGCGGACGGCGGAGAGTGGTCGGCCTACTGGTACAACGGCGTGATCGTAGGCTCCGAGATCGCGCGCGGCCTCGATGTGTGGGAGCTGCGGGCGAGTGGCCTGATCAGCCAGAACGAGATCGACGCCGCCAAGTCGGTGCACCTTCCGGAGCTCAACGTCCAGGGTCAGCCCAAGTACGTCTGGCCCGCGACGTTCTCGCTGGCCCGGGCCTATGTCGATCAGTTGGAGCGGTCGAACGGTCTCGCGGCCGATCGGATCACCGCGGTCCGACAGTCGTTGGCGGACGCGGAGAAGGCGTCGGGCGCCCAGCGGCACGATGCACTGACGCAGCTCGCGACCCAGATCGACGCCGACGGCGCGAGCACAACCGACGGCGCCAAGCTCAAGATGCTCGCCGGCTCAGTTCGGGATCTCGCGGGATCGACCACCGCACAGACGTCCACCACCCACTCCGCAACCGTGGCATCCCGTGACTGACGATCGCTGAGTATCACCACGCCGGGCTCTCCTGACGGCGTTCGAGGGCGCGGGTCGGCGAGAAGCCGGCCCGCGCCCTCGCCGTTGCGGCCCTCTCCTCGAGCCCGATACCGCCGCCCTTGGGCGGTGGCGCGCGCAAAGAAATCGATGGATTCGGTCGGAGTCAGTTCCCTGACGGCCCCACACTCAAGGAATCCAGCTTCTTCTTCGCACGCGCGTCGTCGGGCCGCTTGACGAGTGTGGCCTTGTAGTGCTGGACCGCTTTGTCCTTGTCGCCGTGCTTGAGATACAGCTCGCCCAACATGAAGTCGATGTCCGCGGACTTCGGGTTGTACTCCTGATTCATCTCGAGCATGGCGATCGCGGCGTCCGGCTTGCTGGATCCAGCAAGCTCGCGGGCCAGCTCGTTCACCGACCACTCGCTGAGATCGTACCGCCCCGACTCCATGCCTTCGCGCAATTCCTTGTAGTGCGCGATCGCGGAGTCGATACCGTGACGCGTGATGATGTCGATGAGCACCGCATCCAAAGTCTGCGGCAGCGGGGATCCTCGGTGACAGGTCGCGCACCGCATCACCACTCTCGGATCGTGACGCTCAGGGACATCGGTGAGGATCTTGTTGTTGAGCCTATCGACCATGCGCATCATGATCCGCGCCTTCCGCTTCTGGATCTTGTCGTCCGACTTGAAGATCACTTTCTCGTGGGCGTCGGCCGGGGCATCGGCGGCCTTGGGCTCGATCACATGGCAGTACGTGCACCGGACGCCAAGCCCCAACGCGAAGCCCCGCATGATCTGAATGAGCGAGTCCCGCTCGATCTTCTTGGGGAGGACTTTGAGGTTCTCGAACTTCGTCGGGATCTGTGCCAACGCGGGCCGGCTGAGCGGCAACAGCACCAGCACGACCGCAAGGACTCGGGCGCCGATCGACCAACGCTTCGGCAGCGGCATGGTGGAACTCCAAAATGGTGATCTGGTGGCCACGTGGCTGGCGGCAGCGATAAAGGATATGCGACCGTACTTTCCGAGCGGTAGTGCCGTCTCCCCTGTTGCACACGTATGAGGCCAGCGGCGACACGCGACTGATGCCGTGGCTCGGCCGCGGTGCTGACCGGTCGGACCGAGCTGTCATCCGTGGTGCGCGTGAAACTTGAACCGTAGCCAGCCGCGTACTGGTAGAGACCTGCTTGGACCCGAGCATGGCGTCCACGGTTGCACATCGCACCCAACTCCCCCGACGGCCCCATACCCTGCGTACTGTTCGCGCGGCCGACCACAAATCCGGACCAACATGCGCCTCTGCACCTACGGCCTGTCTGCGACTGTCGTCGCACTGGCGATGTCGAATCCGCTTCCGGCTTTCGCACAGGCCGTTGCCATCGACTCCGCCGGAAAGACCGAGTGGATTCAAAAGTCACCCGGGCGTCTCAAAGCCCGCACCTACACGAGCCCCGACGCGACGGCCATCCCGGTGCTCGTCATCGTGCTGCATGGCGACGCGCCCTTCGACAAGCCGGGGTATCAGTACACTGTTGCGAAGGAGGCCGCGAGCGGCGGCGATGTCGTCAGCGCGGCGATTCTCCGGCCGGCTATATCGACGCGGTCGGGGACACATCCTCCGGCGAACGCGGGCTGACGACGGGCGACAACTATACCCGGGATCGCATGGAAGCGATCGTGACGGCGATCCAACATCTTCGGACCGAGTATCACGCCCGCGCCGCTGTGTTGGTGGGCCACTCAGGGGGAGCCGCGATATCGGCCGACATTCTCGCGCTGTACCCACAGCTGGCGAAGGCGGCCTTGCTCGTCTCCTGCCCGTGTGACGTGCCAGCGTGGCGAGCCCACATGAAGGCGGTCCATCCCTCGCCGGTGTGGGACCGACCGGTCCACAGTCTCTCGCCGCAGGACGTGGTCGCGACGGTATCGCGCTCGGTGCATGTGGGCATGGTTGTCGGCGCGATTGACTCCGTGGCGCCTCCGCCGCTGACGACGAGCTACGCCGATGCGTTGAAACGACGGGGTATCGACGTCACGACGTACCCTCCTCCCGGGCAAGGGCCACGAGATCTTCTTGGAGCCCGAGGTGCAATCGCTGCTGGTCAGTCTGCTTCGCGGGATCGGTGAGCCGATGCGATAGGCTGCCCTGGGCACCTGTTGCGTTCGAGCCCGCTGGGATCTCAGTTTCGTTGATCGGAACTCAGTCCCAGACATTTCCCCCAGTCATCACGTGAAGATCCAGCCCGATCGTAGAAACGGCCGCGCCCTGATGGCTCTGGCGCCGGTCCTCCTTGCCGTCTGCCTGATCGCGCTGTCCGGCGCCCCCGTCAGGGCGCAGACCCGGGCGTCGGTACCACTCGCGCCGGCCATGACCGCCGAAGGCGGCAGACCGGTACCCGGACCGGTCTACGAGATCCCGGAATTCACTCGCGCCGTCGAGCGAGGCACCCGGATCCGCACCGGTGCCCCCGGCGCCGACTACTGGGTCCAGCACGCGCGCTACACCATCGAGGCGCGCCTCGACGTCGCCAGCAACCGCATATCCGGCCACGAGCGTGTCGTCTATCTCAACCACTCGCCGGATACGCTCCGCCGGATCGCGGTGTACCTGCGCCAGAATGTGTTCGCCGCCGGGAGTCCGCGGCACCAGGAGGCGGAGATCACCGGCGGCGTCACGTTGGGACCGGTCGCGGTGGCGGGGCAGGTGATGGCACCGCAACCAATGGCGTCCGACGCGCATCCCGCGTCGCGCCACGGCGGCTATACCGTGCAGGGGACGGTGATGTGGGTGACGCTCACGTCGCCGCTCCTCCCGCACGACAGCACGAATCTCGAGATGTCCTGGTCGTATGTCCCGCCGGTATCGCCCTCCGATGGGCGCCAGGGACGCGAGGGCCACCACGTCTACTTCATGGGCTACTGGTACCCGCAGATCGCGGTCTACGACGATGTGAACGGGTGGGTGACCGATCCCTACGTGCTCGCGGCCGAGTTCTATATGGATCCCGCGGACTACGACGTGCACGTCACGGTGCCGCACGGATGGCCGGTTGGCGCCACGGGGAAGCTCGAGAACGCGAGTCAGGTGCTGTCCTCGACCGGCATGGCGCGGCTCGCCGACGCCAGGCGGTCAGGACGCGTCGTCCACATCGCCGAACTCGGCCCCTCGTCCGCTGCATCGTTTGCCGCGGGCGGCCCGACGGCGACGTGGCACTTCACCGCCGCTGATGTCCGCGACTTCGCGTGGGGGACGAGCGACCGCTATGTGTGGGACGCCACCCGCGCCCTCGTGCCTCGGTCCTCCAGCGCCGCGGCGCTCGATACCGTGGACATCTTCTGCTATTACCAGATCTCCAAACCCGCCGCGGCGTGGGCGCTCGGCGGCGCGCGCTTCACGCGCGATGCGGTCGAGCAGCTGTCCACCTATCTCTGGCCCTATCCGTGGGGAGAGATGACGTCGATGGAAGGCGTGCTCGACGACGGCGGGATGGAGTATCCCATGATGACGCTCATCTCGCCCTGGGCGGATACACTGTCGCTGGCGGGCGACTTGATGCACGAGACCGGGCACATGTGGTTCCCCATGCAGGTCGGGTCGAATGAGGCGCGCTACCCGTGGATGGACGAAGGCTTCACGCAGTTCGATGTCGCGCAGGCGATGCGGCCGATCTACGGCGAGCCACGGTCCGGCGGCCGGCCCAACGACTCGGAGCAGGGACAGCGCGAGCTCTATCTGTCCGCCGCGCGAGCGGGCGACGACCAGATGCTCATGTGGAACGGGGACCTGTACCCGCGCGAGTTCTACTTCACGATGTTCTACGACAAGACCGCGCAGGTGCTCGCGGCCCTTCGGGGCGTGCTGGGCGAGGAGACGTTCCACCGTGCGTTTCGCGAATACGGGCGGCGGTGGTCAGGCAGCAAGCATCCGTATCCGTACGATTTCTTCAACACGATGTCCGACGTGTCAGGGCGCGATCTCTCGTGGTTCTGGACTACGTGGTTCTACGAGGGCTGGCCACTGGACCAGGCGATCGCGTCGGTCGAGCCGCAAGGCGACTCGACCGCGATCACGATCGAGGACCGCGGCCTCGCCCCGATGCCAGTTCGCCTGGCGGTGACGCGTGCCGATGGTGCGGTACAGCGTCTGGAGATCCCGGTGGATGTATGGCTCACGGGCGTCCGGCGGCACGTCGTGCACGTCGCGACGACGCCGCGCGTGGTCAAGGTGGAGATCGACCCTGATGGGCTATTCCCCGATATGAACCGTGGCAATCAAGTGTGGCCGAGCGCGGCGGGGCCTGCGTCGCGATGAAGCCAACTGCCGAGGCGCGCGATGGCGGACGCTTAGCCGATCCACATTGTGCTTGGAGCGCGCAAACCATCGACGCCGACTCTACCGCTCCCCCAGATCTGCTCAAGGGCTCCCAGCCTCACCGCGCCGCCAATCCACCACTCCCGCGGTGACGCCGAACGAAACGTTTGATCGACGACTCATGAGTTTGCGGTAGCGCGTCGCGAGTGACGCGGCAAACCTCGCGGCACGCTGTGTTGCTATCGCCAGGCACAGTGGTGATAGGCGTGAGAGAGGTAGTGTTCGTCCCCACGTTATAGATCCTGCTTGGCCGAATCCTGGGAGAATCGAAATGCGTACAGTCGAGATCGTCGCGACGGCGTTGATGCAGATGAGTATTGCGGGACTCACCCAGGCGCAGGGTCCCGTCTCCGCGCCTCGGGCTCGAGATCAAGCCGCGCCGGTCCGCGCACGCGACCTCGGCGTCCCCTTCGAGGGGACGCCCGGTGCTCGCAACGCGATCACCGACGTGCCCGGAGTCGAGGTGGGCTTTACTACGCTCATCTCGGGTGACGCCAGCGCACCGTTCGTAGAGGGGCAGGGGCCCGTGCGCACCGGGGTGACCGCCGTCCTGCCGCGCGGCAAGCACTCCAAGGATCCGGTCTTCGCCGGCTTCTTCTCGCAGAACGGCAACGGCGAGATGACCGGGACTGAATGGATGCAGGAAGGCGGATTCCTCGAGGGGCCGGTGATGATCACCAACACACACAGCGTCGGCGTGGTGCGCGACGCCGTGATCGCGTGGGAAGTGAAACACCAGCCGGACCAGGAGCCCAAAGGCATCACAGTGTATCCCTGGTCGCTGCCCGTCGTGGCCGAGACGTTCGACGGCGGCCTGAACGACGTCAACGGCTTCCACGTCCATCCGGAGGACACGTTCCACGCGCTGGATGTCGCGGCCAGCGGGCCGGTGGCCGAGGGCAACGTCGGCGGCGGCACGGGCATGCGATGTTTCGGGTTCAAGGGCGGCACCGGAACGGCGTCGCGCGTGCTCAGCGCCGCGCAGGGCGGATACACGGTTGGCGTGCTGGTCCAGTGCAACACCGGGTCACGCAGCCAACTGCGCATCGCTGGCGTCCCGGTCGGCCAGCTCGTCACGGGGATGCCGTCGCCCGTCGGCTACGTCTTTCCCGCCGATCCGGAACGCGATGTCGGCTCGATCATCATCGTGGTCGCGACCAACGCGCCGCTGGTCTCCGGGCAGCTCGATCGACTCTGCAAGCGCGCCACACTGGGCCTAGGCCGCGTCGGTGGCACCTCGGGCGACGGATCGGGCGACATCTTCGTCTCGTTCTCGACCGCGAATCCGCTGGCTGATGATATCGGGATTCGCGCTCCCGGCGGCGCCCGCGAGCCTGCCAGCCAGGTCGCGCATATCGACATGCTGCACAACGACGCCATGGATCCGGTCTTCTTGGCCACGATCCAGGCCACCGAAGAGGCGATCGTGAACGCCCTGGTCGGCGCCGAGACGATGACGGGTCGCAATGGCCGCACCGTGCAGGCATTGCCGCACGATCAGTTGAAAGCGCTGATGCAGCAGAAGTTCGCGCCGACGCCCTGGTAAGGGCCCCCTGCGGTCGTCGCGACGAGGTGGCGGAGCTTGGGTTTGCGAGACGAGTGCGCAGGTCAGCAGAAAGCACAATGCTCGTCCCGCAAAAGCTCCGCGAGTTCGGAAAGTCCGATGACCCGCGAGGAGCTCGAGCCGTGAGGGACGACTCATAACGATGCGCTATGGCCGTCCTGCGCGACGCCGCGCAGGACAGCCACGTCGTTAGTGCGCAGCCTGCCCCGCCGCATGTGGCGGCGCCTGCCCAAGCCCGATGACTTCACCACTCGCCAGCACCTGCCCCTTCATCGCGTCGATGAGATCGCCATACGTCGCGCTCGATGCCAGTGCGAGCGTCGTGCCGAGCGCGAACATCTGAATGTGGTATCGGTGCTTCGGACCCGGCGGTGTCCGCGGACCCATGTACGGCTGGCTCGCACCGCGAATATTGGGTCCGTACGCGGCACCCGCCGGCGGAGCGGTCATCCCGGGGCCCAGCGTGGTCACCGACGCCGGAATATTCACCATCGTCCAGTGCAGGATCGGCGCGCCGTTCCGCATCGCGTCGCCATCCTGCATGATCACGACGTAGGATTTGGTTCCCGCAGGACCCGCGGTCCACGACAACCCCGGGAAGACGTTTCCGCGGTACTGGGTGTTCTCGAACGGGATGTCGCCCCCCGCTTTGAACGCAGGCGTCGTGACGCGGAGCGTCGCCCCACCCTTCGCGGGGAGGTTCACCATCGCGAGTTGGGTAGCACCCACTTCCGCCGCCGGAGGCGCCTGCTGCGCACCAACGACCCGAGTGAACGCGGCGACGAGCAACAACGTGGACGCAACGGTCGAAGAGCTGTACGGTGTCATCGGTCTCTCCCAATCAGTGGGAATGCAAGGTGTCTGAACATTCTACTCGGTGTCGCGGCGTTGAGAAGTCCGCGACTCGCAGACGTGAGGCCCGTCCGTGTCGCGCCCGGTCTCGATTTATGAACCTTGACGCACGCTAATTGGGACTCCAGCTTAGCCCCGACGACAACCGATGATCGGAGGATAAGCGTGTCTCTCCACCGCGCACCACGCCTGGCCCCGCTGGCCCGTCTCGCCACCGTCGGATGCGCCCTCGCCGGGTTGATCTCGGCGCCCGGCCGCGCCCACGCCCAGGTCTCACGCGACGACGAAGCGATCGCGTACATCAATAGCCACGCCGATCTCGAAGACATGGTGATGGTCCCCATGCGCGACAGTGTGCGCCTGTACCATCTCATCGTCTTTCCCAAAGGCCAGCCTCGGCAGAGTCTTCCGGCGGTGCTGATCCGCTCGCCCTACCTCATCAACCCGCAACGCCTCGGCTTCCCGCAATTCATCGAGAGCTTTCTCAAGCACGGCTATGCCGTCGTCTGGGAGAGCGTGCGCGGACGCTACTACTCCGAAGGCACCTACACGTACATGGTCCGCTCGGGCGAGGATGGGTACGACGCCGTCGAATGGATCGCGAAGCAGCCCTGGTCCAACGGCAAGGTCGGCGCGCTTGGCTGTTCCTCCAGCGCGGAAGAGCAGAACAAGCTCAATGCCTTCCGTCCGCCGCACCTCGCCGCGGTGGTTCCGATGGCGGCGGGCGCCGGCATCGGTCACTTCGGTCCGTACGATGAAATGGGCAACTTCTATCGTGGTGGCGCGGTCCGCCTAAAATGGGCGTCGTGGTACTACGGCTCCGTGCCCACCCCGCGACCGTTGTTCCCGGAGAAGCTCACGCACGAACAGATGGTGGACATCCACCGGTACTGGAACCTGGACCCCGAGAACAAGCCCAATCCCCTCGCAGTGGATTCCGCCTACTCCGTGCTGCCGATCAACCAGATCATGAAGACGATCCACGCCGAGCCCAGCGACTTCGACATCTTCGTCAACCGGCTGCCGAACGATCCGGCGTGGAAGGACGCGGAGTTCGGCGACCAGAACGACTCGATCAGCGCGCCGATGCTCACGCTCAACTCGTGGTACGACATCTCGATCGGGCCCAACATGGCGCTGTTCGCCCAGGAGACCAAGACCGCCGCGACCGAGGCTGCGCGGAACGAGTCGAGGACGGTCATCGCTCCGACGCTGCACTGCCAGCAGTTGGGCGCAACCGAACACACGATCGTGGGCGAGCGCGACTTGGGCGACGGCCGCTTCGACTACGTGGGGCTGGTCCAGGACTGGTTCGACCATTTCCTCAAAGGGGCGGACAACGGGGTCACGAAGCAGCCGCGCGTCCGCGCCTACATGATGGGCGTCAACCAGTGGCGCACCTACGACAGCTGGCCGCCCAAGGAGGCCAAGTCGGCAACGTACTATCTCGATAGCGATGGCGGCGCGAACACTCGACTCGGCAACGGCCGCCTCACGACGGCCAAACCCGGGAAGCACGACGCGGATCACTTCACCTACGATCCCATGACGCCGGTCCCCACCCTCGGCGGCGGCACCTGGTGCTGCTACACCCGCTCGGCCCTCTCGAACACCGAGCCGGCCGGCGTATTCGACCAATCCAGTATCGAGATGCGGAGCGATGTCCTCGTGTACTCGACTCCGCCGCTCGCGCACGCGGTCGAGATCACGGGTCCGGTCACGGTCTCGCTCTATCTCTCATCGGACCGCAAGGACACCGATCTCACGATCAAGCTGCTCGACGTCGATGAGAACGGACGCGCGTACAACCTGGACGAAAGCATCCAGCGCGTGCGCTGGCGCGACGGGTACGACAAGCCGGTCTTCATGCAGCCCGGCACCGTGTACAAGGTGGACTTCAGCCCCCTCGTCACGAGTACATCGTTCGCGCCCGGCCACCGGATCCGCATCGAGATCTCGAGCAGCAACTTCCCGCACTGGGATCGGAACCTGAACACCGGCGGCAATAACTACGACGAGAAAGATCCACTCGTCGCGCACAACGTGATCCACCACGGCCCGCAATATCCGTCCGCTATCACGCTCCCGATTCTGCCAGCAGCCTCGCCGACGGCGGGCGCCTCCGGCCAATAGCGCATCACGGAGGAGCCGCCCGGAACGCGGTCATCGCGTACGACCATTTCTCAGAACGCGGATTATGCCTACATGGGCTTTAGAGAGGGTCACCCATGAGTGATGACACACCGAGCACTCAACCTCCCCTTTCCAAAGAGGAAGTGGAGCTCGGCATGGGACGTGACATCACGCGACGAGATTTCCTGAACACCGTCGCGCTCGGAACCGGCGCGGCGCTCTTGGGATCTGCCGCGCCCGCCGCGCGTGGCCACCCCACACCAAGCGGGGCCGCAGCCGCAGCCACGCCACCGGCCACGGACACATGGACTGGATACGCGGGGGTCGGCGACTACGCCCGCGCCAACGGCAATACCTGGGATGTCGTCACCGCTGGACACGGTATCCGCGACAATCTATACGAGCGATCCATCGCGACTGCACCATCGACGGACGAGATCTATGATCTCGTCGTCGTCGGTGGCGGGTTCTCCGGGATGGCCTCGGCGTATTTCTACACCAAGGAGGGCGGCCCGGGACGCACGGTCCTCATCCTCGACAACAATGGCCTGATGGGCGGGGAAGCCAAACGCAATGAGTTCGTGGTCCGCGGACAGCGCTTGATCGGCCCGCAGGGCTCGAATGACACGGATGCCCCGCACGCGTCCGAAGGGTGGCGCGGTGAGATGTGGCGCGACATCGGGCTGCCCACGGAGTTCGAGTACGGCACCATGCGGCCGGATCGACAGGCGATGCTGTTCGGACGCGACAATTTCATCCATCAGGTCTGGGCCGACGACTTCGAGAATCACGGCTTCTTCTTCGATGAGCTGACCCCCCATTGGGTGCGCAATCCGTGGGGTCACGATCTCGAGGGCACTCCCTGGTCAGCCGATCTCCGTCGGGATCTCCTGCGGTGGCAAAACGAGCCGGTCGAGCGGTGGAACGGAGATCACGACAGCCTCAAGAAGTGGCTCGACAGCATGACGTACGAGCAATACCTCACGAATGTTCGCAAGCTCCGGCCCGAGGTGGCACGATACGCGGACCCGCTCTTGTCGGCGTCGATCGGATTGGGCAGCGATGTGCTCTCGGCCTACGCGGCCTTCTATGATGAGTTTCCCGGATTTCAGGGACTCTCGCCCTCGGGCATCCTGTTCATCCGGGATCACAAGATGGCCAACGTCCCCGACAACTTTCACTCGTTCCCAGGCGGGAACGACGGCATCATGCGCTGCATCGTCAAGGCGCTCATTCCCGACGCGATCGAGGGTGGCGCCAACTTCCCCCAGATCCATAACGGGCGAATCCGATTCGATGCCCTGGACCGCCCCAATGCACCGGTCCGCATGCGAACAGGTGCGACGGTCGTTCGGCTGGTCAATGATGTCGATGGCCACGAGCCGGCGACGGTCACCTACGCGCGCGAAGGGACCCTCCACACGGTCCGCGCACGCGCCGTGATCTGGGCCGCGGCGAATTGGACGGCGAAGCACGCGATCCAACAGTTGCCGGATGAGTATCGAACCGCGATGAACGAGTTTCCACGCGCCCCGATGCTCGTCGTCAACGTCGCCCTCGATAACTGGCGCTTTCTCCACAAGCTCGGGTTCACCGCGTGCTCATGGCGCGGTGGCTTTGGCTTCACCTGCAACCTCCGACCGAATATGTATGTGGGTGACTACCGGCCCCCGCTCGATCCCGATCAGCCAAATATCCTGACGTTCTACGTGCCGTTCAATCAGTTCGGGTCGTCCCTCGCCGACCAAGGCAAGACGGCCCGCGCGCGACTCTTCGCCACGAGCTACCGCGAGTACGAGTCCACGATCCTGCAGCAGATGGTGAAGATGTTCGGCGACGGGGGGTTCGACCCCAAGCGCGATGTCGCCGGCATCGTGCTGAATCGATGGGGACACGCCTACATCACGCCGGGCCCCGGGTTTTACGCGGGTCGCGACGGCAAGCCGGCGCCGAGCGACGTACTGCGGCGCCCTCTCGGAGCGCTCATGTTCGCCCACTCCGAGCTCGCCGGTAATCAGAACTGGGTCGAGGCATCGACGGAGGGCCGTCGCGCCGCGCATCAGGCCCTCGATATGCTGAAGCGAGCCTGATATCGCGGCGCGCCGCATTGAGCCCATGACCGCGAGGGGACGCCACCGGACCCACGCGTCCGCTAGCCAGAATGAGGCGCTCGCATGCGCCGGGACCCGTCCGCAGCCTCATGAGCCTGGATCCGCTATCCGCCTCGGCGGTCATGGCCGTTCCGTCTTGCCGCGTCGGACATCCGGGTAGTATTGCGGCGCCTCGCGTCGGTCGAACATGCCGTAGTCGCGCACGACACGTATGCGGCGAAGCCTCGCGCCATTCGGAAGGGGATCAGTATCCTCGAACGCTTCCGCGGCAGCGTGGTCACGCCATGAGATGAGCAGGATGAGATCGCCCGCCGTCAGTACGGCGTCGAAGACGTCCCAGTCGATCAGGCCATCGGCATAGGGATCGAGCCCCAGCCATTCGGCACAATCTGGCGGATTGGATATCCCCACCCATTCGGCCGGTCGCTTGGCGTCTATCAACGTCACCGTCGTGCCCTCGCCAACCGCCGTCTCGTCCAGCCGCTGCTCGTGCAGCGCATATCCCTCGGGCAGCCTCGTGTCCTGCGTCAGTTGGCCGACTCGGAGATGATAATCCGACAGGATCTCGGTGCGGCCTATCCGTTGGACTTCGTGGTGCCGCATTTGGGTCCGCCACCGTACGACGGCTTTCTCGTCGCGCCAGTTGGACAGCGACAGAATCCATCCGTCGCGCGTCAGGCTGCGATAGCGGATGTTATCGACAAAGCCGTCCACTTGCTCGAGCTCGGGTCTGAGTACTTTGGCGTGGCCAAGGTAGGCCTCCCATTGCTCGGGCTTCGGGTGGACTTCGAAGATTACTGAAAACATCGACCGCTCCTTGCGTCGGTTGAGATGGTGTCGTACGCCGACGGGACACTATGCACGGGCGGCAGGGCGCGTAACGACGGTGCGCGAGTGCGCGCCAATCCAGGCGATCTCGATGTCAAATGGCCCCCGCGAACGACGTGGTGCGGCTGCGGGAGCGGCCCCCCTAGCTCCGACGTCGCCCTAGAGCCGGATGACGGCCTTCCCGCGGAGGCCGCCCGTGCGCAGCGTGTCGAGCAGCTGGCCTGCGCCCTCGAGTTCAGCCACGGACCCAATGCGCGCGGTAAGCATTCCATCGGCGAGCATGCGCGCAACGGCGGCCAGCCCTTGCGGTGTGGTCAATGGATTGGCGGTCGCACCGCCGGACGACGTAGACGCGTTCGACGCAATGTTGTACGCCGTAATGTGGCGCGTGGCAAACCACGCCACGTCTGCCGAATACAGGGTTGTCACGAGGCTCCCACCGGACTTGACGATCTCCGCGTCTCGGCGAATGGCGTCCGAGCCGTTGACGACATCGAAGACGGCATCGACACCCTTCGGATGCGCGGCACGGAGCGCATCGATCACGTCGCCCGCGTCGGTGTCGTAGACCTCCTCGGCGCCCAGACGGCGCGCTTCGTCCGCGTCCCCCCGCACGGTCGCGATGACGTGCACCCCTCGGGCACGCGCCATCTGCACCGCGTAGCCGCCGACCCCGCCGGTCGCGCCCATCACGACGAGGCGCTGGCCCGCGGTCATGCTGAGAAGGTCGAGCGACCCGAGCGCGGTGATCGCCGGGATCGGCAACGCGGCGGCCTGCTCGTCAGTGACGCCGTCAGGGATCCGCGCCAATGGCTCCGTCTTCGCGCCCGGCGCCACTACGGTGTACTCGGCGTACGAGCCGTGCGTCCGTGCCATGCCGAAGACCCGGTCGCCGACGCGGAGATCGCCCGCTCCCGCCGGAATGCGCTCGACGACTCCCGCGAAGTCGAACCCAAGGACAAATGGGTACGACGACGCTGCGGTCAACCGCTCGACCGTCTTGTAATCGATCGGATTGACCCCCGCATACGTCACGCGGATCAGGAACGCCCCGTCCGCGGCGGGGATCGCAAGGTCGTGGATCGCCGGAGCTTCGCCGAAGCTCCCGACGGCAAATGCGCGCATCGTCTGCACGGCAGGTCCACCCGTTCGCCCAACCTCGATCGCAGATGCCATCGTCATGCCTCCTCATCATCGGATGGACCAAACATCAATGGAAATCCCGCAATTGGTCCCAGAAGGCTCAAGCGAGCATGTCGCGTACCAACGGAATCACTCGGCTCCCGTAGAGCTCGACACTCCGCATGAGCTTCTCGTGCGATAACGTGCCCGCGCTGTACTTCATGTCGAAGCGGGCAATGCCAAGCGCCTTCGCGGTCGCGGCAATCTTTCGAGCCACGGTCTCGGGCGAGCCGCAGTACATCGAACCGTGATCGGCTTCCTGATCGAACTCGGCTCGGCTGAGCGGACCCCACCCACGTTCGGCCCCGATCCGATCGCGCATGACTTTGAATGCCGGCCACAGCTCGTTCTTCGCCTGGATATCGGTGTCGGCAACGTACCCCGGCGAATGGACGCCGATCGGCAGCACCGGCTTCCCGAGTCGCTCGAGGGTACGGTGGTAGAGTTCGATGTAGGGAACGAATCGCTCGGGATCGCCCCCGATGATGGCCAGCATCATCGGCATGCCGTAGCGAGCCGCACGCACCACCGACTCCGGACTCCCCCCGACGCCGATCCAGGTCTTGAGCGATCCGGTCTCGATCGTGGGAAAGACGCGCTGAGTGGTCAGCGCCGCACGCGTCGTGCCGTGCCACGTCACGGGCTCCTGCGTGATCAGCGCGGCGAACAGGTCGAGCTTCTCCGCAAAGAGCTCCTCGTACTGACTGAGGTCGTACCCGAACAACGGAAAGGACTCCGTAAAAGAGCCGCGCCCCAGTATCACCTCGGCGCGCCCGCGCGAGACGGCGTCGAGCGTCGCGAACCGCTGGAACACGCGGACCGGATCGTCGGAGCTGAGCACGGTGACGGCCGAGCCGAGTCGAATGCGACTGGTTTGCCCCGCGATTGCGGCGAGAACGACTTCAGGCGACGATATCGCGAAGTCCCCCCGGTGATGCTCGCCGACACCCATGAAATCCACGCCCAGCTCGTCGGCGAGTACCGACTCGCCGACGACGTCGCGAATGACCTGCGCATGCGACAGCAGTGTGCCGTCTGCTCCAGCGGTCACGTCGCCGAACGTATCCAATCCGAGCTCGAGATGCTGTATCATGTAGTACCTCGGTTCACTTGCCAGCTTGCCTCAACTATAGGAGCGTCCCACAATGATTCGCCTCGGTGATCACGTCGTCGTGAGGGGAGAGGATGAGGAAGCGATCGTCACCGCAGTCCATCCCGACTCGGAAATCGAGGTCGAATTCCTTCATGCCTCACAGGCCGGCCACAAGCGCAAACGGTACGCTGCGGAGGCGCTCGATGTCATTCAACCCCGCGACCGGGACCGCCGTCGTGATTGATGCGCCCGCAGCCCGAGTGGGTCTATCCGATCGTCTTGACCGAATGTAGCGCCATCCCACTGCACGCTGCGAAACGCCATCGTCAGTCGAAGAATGTCCGCAGCTCCTGACCGACCCGCTGCGGATCCCCTCCTCGATTGGTGCTGCTGGTATCGCTGGACCCTCCGTGATCGAGTCCGGCGAATTCGACCGATGTGGCATGTGGCATGACGTGCGCGAGAGCATCGACCGCGGACTTCAGCCACGGCGGACTCTTGCTTCCGCTGAGCAACAGTACATCGGTACGGAGCGCCCGGTAGCTGTCGAGAGTCTCCGCCATCTCGGTGATCAGCTCGAAGTCGTAGTGTAGTGTTGGCGCAAGCACTCGCATCGTGACGTCGCCGCGTTTGGCCTTTCTCTTCTCACTCTTCATTGCGAGCGTAGTCAGCAGTTCGAGTAGCCTCCGGGGCATGACGGCGAATATCGGCGGACCGAGCTGCGCTGCCAGCATCCCGGTTACGAGCGCGCCGGCCACGTCGCCATCGAGGATCTGCTCGTCATACTGCGCGACGAGCGCGGTCGATGCGGAGCCGTTGACGATCAGCGCCGGCTCGTAGACGGCGACCTTCTGCACGCGGGACAGCGTGAGCGCCGAGTGGAGGCCGATGAGACCTCCAGAGCTCACGCCAAAAACCTTGGTCGCGCCGGTCTTGGTGAGGAGCGCCTCCAAATCGTCCACTTCCTGCTGCATGCAGTAGCCGTCGACAAAGGGCACACCGAGGCTGTGGCCGCGACGCTCCGGGAGATACACGGTGAAGGAGTCCGCCAGCGATCGAGCGAGACCCGTGTGACTGAGGCCCGACTCCATGGCGCCATGCAGCAGCACGATGCCTGGGCCGTCGCCGATGAGGTGATACCGGACAGTCGTGCCGTCTTTGGATACGGCCGAGTCGGTGTACATACGGTTCATCCCTCGGTCGGCGCGCGCCTCTCGTAGGGTCGACGTTGTCATATGATCACTCCGTCTCAGTGTGTCTGAATGTCGCCGCGATCTGTCGTAGCCACCGCTTGTCCCAGCCGAGTGAACCACTGACGAGGTCCGTGATCACGGCGTCGAGCCAGGTGAGCTCGGCTTCCAACACCGCGACGCGATACGCGTCCTCGAGGAGGAAGAGCCGCGGCAGGTCTTTCGCCTGATTGGATTCCGCCTCGAGTGTGCTCAACAGCGTCCGCACGGCCTCGGCCCGCGTCTCGAACTGCTTTCGCGCATCCGCAGGCGTCAGCATCGTGAGCACCGACACGGCCGCGGGAAATTCCGGAAAGTCGCCGCCAACTGCGGTGAGCGCGTCGCGCAGCCACGTCCTGGCGGTGTCGCGTCCCAGGTGAGTGATCGCGTACACCGTGCGGTCCGGATGGCTCGCGGTACGGACTGTCTCCTTGACGTCGATCAGCTCGAGCCGCTGCAACCGATCCAACGTCTGGTAGATGCTCGCGCCGCGTCGGACGTTGACGACCTGATCCTTTCCCCGCTCCCGGATCAGCTTCTGCATCCGATAGGCATGCATCGGCTCCTCGATGAGCAACGCCAGAACGATCAAGCCCAATGCTGAACCGCGGGTGTCGATCGGCATAGCCATAATGTGACTAGTCAGGTTATGACTGTCAATGAAAATGCCGCGAAGACCGTGAAACGGGGGCTTCCCCAGTGGCCAGCGACGTTCGCGCGCCTCGCCCGAACCACGCCATATTGCACGAGGCCTGAGCGGATCTGCCGCATGGAATGTCAGATGGCGCGGACGGCATCCTCACATCGACGCGAACAATGCGCCTGACGACCTACCCAGTTGGATGGACGCGTGCGCTGGCGACGGCAGTGACACCCCCTCGCTGAGCAAACCACATGTCGATTATCTCACGCGGTTTCCGCGGCCGGCGTCCAGCGGTCGATCCCAGCCGGATTCCGCCGGGTCAATACGTCACCGACGACTTCCCGGTCTTATCCGCGGGCCCGACGCCGCGCACGCCGCTGGCGGAATGGAATTTCACGATTCGGGGTGTGGTGGACACGCCCATTTCGTGGACCTGGGAGCAGTTCAACGCGCTGCCACGTGAGACGATTACGGTGGACATCCACTGTGTGACGAAGTGGTCGAAGCTGAACACCGTGTGGACGGGTGTCTCCGTGGATCGCCTCCTCGAAAGTGTCGGCGTGCACGGGAAGTATCTCACGGCGTGGAGCGACGGCGGGTACACGACCAACCTCCCGCTCGATGCCGTCACACGGGGCCAAGGCTGGATCGCGTTCGAGTTTGATGGCAAGCCATTGGCGCCGGAGCACGGCGGACCCGCGCGCCTGCTCGTTCCCCGTCTCTACTTCTGGAAGAGCGCAAAATGGGTCCGTGGCCTCGAGCTCAACGAAAGGGATCAACCCGGGTTCTGGGAGGTCAACGGCTACCACAATTACGGAGATCCGTGGAAGGAGCAACGATACCAGGGCGATTGACCTGGCACGTCGCGACCGTCGTCAAGACTCTCGTTGAGACCGCGCGCGCACGCAGCATTTACCTCGACGTACCCGGCTGGCCTGGCCACGTAGCAGGGCAGCACGTGGACGTGAGGCTGACGGCCGACGACGGATACCAGACGGAGCGCAGTTACTCGATTGCGTCGGCGCCCGAGGACAAGATGGTGGTGCTCACGGTCGAGCGCCTCGCCGATGGCGAGGTGTCGCCGTATCTCGTGGATGCGCTCCATCCGGGCGACACGATCGAGTTGCGGGGACCGATCGGTGGCTACTTCGTCTGGCAGGAGTCGCTTGGCGGCCCACTGCTGCTGCTGGCTGGCGGGTCCGGGATCGTGCCGCTCTATTCCATACTGCGGCACCGCAACGCCGTACGCAGCGTCGTGCCCGTGCGGCTCCTCTATTCGGCTCGGTCGCTCGACGACATCATGTACCGAACGGAGTTGACGCGCATCGCCGCGAGCGATGGAATCGATGTCCGCTTCACGCTCACCCGGGTGTGGCCGGCCGGATGGGATGGATATCGTCGCCGGATCGACGGAGCGTTGCTTCGTGAGATCGCGTGGCCGGTCGCGGAGCGACCACTCTTCTATGTCTGTGGCCCGACCGCTTTCGTCGAGGCCGCCGCCAATGGGCTCGTCGCGTTCGGGCACGACGCGGCACGCATCAAAACGGAACGCTTCGGTCCGACGGGCGACTGAGTCGCCCAGCGAGTGCAGCACGTTTCCTAGACTACGAAGACCGTCGGTCCGCCCGAACCGTTCCGAATCACGACGAGCCGGGAGTTAGCATGAGCACAGCCGTCTCGGCGGAAGCCTCACCGTCCGTCTGGAGCCCATTTCGTCACCGGGCGTTCACCGGGATTTGGACCGCCACCGTCATCTCGAACATCGGTGGCTGGATGTACAGCGCGGCCTCCGCATGGCTCATGACGACTCTCAGTACGGATCCGCTGATGGTGTCCCTTGTACAGGTCGCCGCGAGCCTGCCGATGTTCCTCCTCGCGCTACCCGCAGGTGCGCTCGCGGATATCGTCGACAAACGCCGGTTCCTCATCCGCGGCGAAGCCTTCATCACGGTGGTCAGCACCGCGCTGGCCGCAATGGTCGTGTTCGGACACCTCACCCCCGTCAGCCTCCTGGCGTTCACCTTTCTCATCGAGGCGGGCTCCGCGGCGACCAGTCCCGCGTATCAATCGATCGTGCCACAGCTCGTTCCGCGGGAGGATCTCCCAGCGGCGGTCGCGATGAACAGCGCGGGCATCAACGTCAGCCGCGCAGTCGGGCCCGCACTCGGCGGATTGATCACCGCCGGCTTCGGGATCGCGGCGCCATTCTGGATCAACGCGGTCAGCAACCTCGGATCGATCGTCGCACTGTGGTCGTGGCATTCGCCGCGGAACCGCGGCACGCACCTTCCGGCGGAACGCTTCGCGAGCGCCATTCGCGTCGGCATTCGCCATACCGAGAACAATCCCCGCCTGCGCGCGACGCTCGCGCGCGCGGTCGCATTTTTTCTGTTCGCCAGCTGCTACTGGGCACTCCTTCCGCTCGTCGCGCGCAATCAGATCCGCGGCGGAGCGACTCTCTATGGCATCCTGCTCGGCGCGATCGGCGCCAGTGCGATCGGTGGTACGGTTGCGCTGCCGCGGCTCAAAGCGCGCCTGGGAGCGAATCGCCTCGTGGCTGCTGGATCGATCGGCACTGCCGTCGCCTTGGTGCTGTTGGGCGCGGCCCGTACGGCGCCGACTGCGCTCGCCGCCAGCGTCATTGCTGGTGTGTCGTGGATCGCCGTCGTGGCGACGCTGAATGTGTCCGCGCAAATATCGCTTCCGGAATGGGTTCGCGGCCGCGGACTCGCCGCGTATGTGACGGTCGTCTTCGGCGCCATGACGCTTGGCAGTCTCATCTGGGGCCAAGTGGCACGTCTCAGCGGTGTACCGACTGCGCATTATCTCGCGGCGGCCGGTGTGCTGCTCGCCATTCCCCTGACCTGGCGCCGTACTTTGCAGACGGGCGTGGGCACCGATCTCACACCATCCATGCATTGGCCGACGCCGATCGTCAGCCAGCACGTCGAGCCCGACGCCGGCCCCGTGTTGGTGACCGTCGAATATCGTATCGGCGAACACGAGCGCGATCGGTTCCTCGATGCGCTCGAGCGGTTGTCCCATGCGCGCCGTCGCGACGGCGCCTATGCGTGGGGACTCTTCGAAGATATCGCCGAACCAGGCCGTTTTCTGGAAACGTTCCTCGTTGAATCGTGGCTCGAACATCTCCGGCAGCACGAGCGCGTCACGAACGCGGATCGTGTGTTCCAGGAGCACCTGCAACAATTCGCGACCGGCACCCCGCGGGTTGCACACTTCATCTCACGTTAACCACATCACGCAGCCGAGTGACTGTCAATAACATCGTAAGACCGCGGCGGAGCCGTCGTGGCGTTTGACAGGGTTAATGTCAAATCGCCTGGATCTGCCCTTGCCCCCGACCTATAGTTGGGCTCGCGGTGCGACCGGATCTCCAACGGAGTGCGTCCAGTGACACGGAATCGCGGCTACATGATGATCGCGGCGGTTGTCGGCGCGTCGACAATCGCTGCCTGCAGCTCGAGCACAATGACTGCGCCGTCGGCCGCATCGCTCGCTCAATTCTTCGACAGCGCCTACGTCGCGGATTCGTCGGCCGGTTTCGGAGACCAGCCGCGCGCACTGGTCGAGAATTATCTGGCGCTCATGGCCGACGAAGGACTGAATCCAGTGCCCGTCCTGGTCAAGACTGATGGGGGCACGCTGCAGATGCAGATGATGGCGGCGGTCAGCTACGACACCACGGCAGCAGGACTGCCCGCCGATTCGCTCGCCTTGGTCGTCGGCTGGACGTCCGACTACAGTAAGTACTTTGCGCTGGTTACGGAGGCGGTCACGTCGAACGGTCCACGCGTGAATCGCGTCCCGCTCACGCCGGCGCGGTTCACGATGCTGACGTCGATGCTCCGCGGGACTCGTCGCACGACACACGACGAAACGGCTCTTGCGGACCTCATGCCGCTGGTATTCGTGGTGGACGGAGAGAACGCCGATGTCGCCGACTCAACGGCCGGTGACGTAGCATGGTCCGGCGGTGGCAGTTGCAAATGGCAACATGTTGTCGTGTCGCACTTCGCGGCTGACTCCACGATCGCCTGCACACAGGTGCGTGTGGCGATCAGCTTCGCCTTCCACTTTCCGACGGAGGCCGGAATCGACACGTCTCTATCGCACATGAGCATTTCGACAACCGCGATCCCCGGGGTCCGGCTCGTTGGCTTTGACGGGTTTTGATCGGAATGCCCCCAATTCACACCGGGACATCCGCGCTAATACGTCACCGTTTCGGCCTTCGGCACCGCCGCCGCTCGTGGCCCCTTGCTCCGTGTGGCCGAGTTCGATATCTCCTGGGGGACCGGACACGATGACCGATGTCCTGGGTTGCGGCGGGGCGCCGGTCACTGTCCCGCGCGACGCCGACCCGGGATCTGACATGGAGCGGCCTGGGACCCATTAATGTTCCCTTGACGCGTGATCGCGAGTCCATTGGTGGTCCGGCATGTGCACATGCTTAGCTCGGAACCGTGCCACGCGTTGGCAGGTCCTGCTGCCTCGAGGTGCTCGATCGGTCGTCGCGGTTCCGCCATGCGCGCGCTTCGGCGGCCGCGCAGACACCGCCGGACGACTCTAACCCCTGAGTGCCTATGCGTCGGTCTTGGTGGGTCGCTGCCCTGCTCGCAGGACTCCCCACGCTCATGGTGTGCGGCCGACCGGCTCCGAGCGGTGTGTCCGTCCAACCGCCCCCTGTCGGGGCGGATAGCGTAGTCCCTGGTCACGACTGGGTCCGCTTCGGCTCAGATGCCGGCCGGTCCAGCGCATCGACTGCGCCCACTGGCATCGATGCGAGCAACGTGGCGTCGATGCGTCAGCAACAGGTCCAGATCGGCGGGACCGCGGACGCGTCGGTCATCTACCTCAGTGACGTGCAGGTCAATGGGGCGGCGCACGACGTGTTCTTCGTGACAACGACATACGGGAAGACGGTCGCGGTCAATGCGAACACCGGCGTGATTCTCTGGACGTACACCCCGACGGGCTACGCGTCGTGGGAAGGCTCGTCGCAGATCACGACCGCGACGCCGGTCGCGGACCCGGGTCGCGAGTTCCTGTACGCCGCATCGCCCGATGGCAATATCCAGAAGCTCGCAGTCACGGATGGACACGCCGTCTGGAGCGCGGCCGTCACGCTGTTCGCGCACAGCGAGAAGCTTGCCTCTCCGTTGAACTACTTCGCCGGCCACATCATCGCGGTGACGGGCGGCTATATCGGCGACGCGCCGCCGTACCAAGGGCATGTCGCGATTCTCGATGCGGGGAGCGGACAGCTCCTCCACGTGTGGAACTCGCTCTGCAGTGATCAGGTCACTCTCCTTGCGCCGAATCAGTGCCCCCAGAGCGGGTCCGCTATCTGGGGACGTGCCGGTGCCGTGATCGATTCGACGACCGGCGACATCTACGTGGCCACCGGCAACGGCCTCTGGGACGGCAACAAAAACTGGGGAGACGCGTCGATTCTGCTCGACTCGACTGCGACACACGTGGTCGGCAATTACACCCCGGCCAACACCGCGTCGCTGGACGTGAATGACCTGGACATCGGCTCGACGTCGCCCGTGCTCCTTGGCGGCGGCTACGTGGCACAAGGCGGAAAGGACGCCCTGATCCGGCTGCTCAGCGTCGCCGCGATGGCGGGCGCGACACCCCACGAGGGCGGCGAGTTGCAGATCGTGCCCACGCCGTCGGGCGGCGATTTGTTCAGCGCGCCGGCCGTGCTTCGGACGATGGGGGGGACATCGATGTTCGGTGCCGACAATGGCGCCACCGCGGCGTGGACGCTGAGCGCCGGTAAGCTCTCGCGAGTGTGGCACAACAACAACCCCGGGACGAGCCCCGTGGTCGCTGGCGGTCTGCTCTTCGTGTATGACCCGAGCGGCGGCGGTCTGCGCGTGTATCAACCCGGGACGGGCACGGTCGTCGCGACGCTCTCCTGCGGTGGTGGCCACTGGAACAGCCCGATCGTGGCCGACGGTAGGATCGCGGTCCCCGAAGGCAGCGCGAATAACCACGCAACCACCGGCATCCTCGATATTTGGCGGTTGCCGTAGCGCACAGGGACATCGAGGCGGGGAAGGGCAGTCCCGAGTCAGCCGCCGCGCGCGCTCGGCCGCGTACCACTCGACGGGCCACCGCTCGGATCGCCCGGGAAGGCCCACCCACCACCGCGTAAACTCTGGAGACGCCTCTCGGCGTCTCACAGATGTGCAGACACTCTGGATACCGGACCTCACACTCAGACACCGGCTGGGCGGATATCGCGAGTACGCCGCCCCGGCCGCGCTCGCGCCGATCTGCGAGGCGGTCTGGTCGTACCGCATGCCACCGGTCGGCGGTGATTGCATACACCGCGTCCTGCCAGATCCCGCAGCGAGCATCGAATTGTCCTGCCGTCGCGAGCACGATGGCCGCCCATCTGACATCCGGATGCTGCTCATCGGCTCGACCACGAGACCATATGTCTTCGGTCTAGACCCGGGACGCGAAATGGTCGCCGTGAGGCTCAAGCTCGAGTGGACGACGGACGTCCTGGGGCTCGGCCCGACCGACCACCGGGACACCACCATTGACTTGCGCGAGGTGCATGCGAAACTCGCGGCGTCGCTCGAAGCATCGTTCGTCACGACCGCCACGATCGACGCGGCGATCGCGTCGCTCGTCGCGGTGGTCACCCGCCACGTCACACGCCAGCTGTCCAGCACGCTCGGCATCGCGGCCCGGGCGCTCGATGTCGTACGACGCACGAACGGCCGGTGCGCGATCCACCGCATCGCTGACCGGATGGCGGTCTCCGAGCGATACCTCCGTCGGATCGTAGCTCGCGAAGCAGGCATTTCGCTCAAGACCTACGCGCGCACTGTGCGACTGCTCCATGCGGTCACAATGGCCGACGCCAGCACCACGCGCCGGCTCTCATGGGCGAAGGTCGCGGCGGATGCGGGGTTTTCCGACCAAGCCCACTTGATCCGGGAATGTCAGGCGCTGTGCGGCCTCACGCCCGGCGCCGTGTTTCGCGAGCGTCGAAGCGAAATGGACGATGCGGTGGCTACTTGGGGTCGAAGCGACACAGAAACCCCCACCCCGCGGTCGCCTCACTGACCGCCAGCAGCAACTCGTTCTTGCCCTTCTTGAGGGGGAGGAACACGGCGTCGGCATACGGATAGACGTATCCCAGACTCGTTTCTTCGCGGTAGAAATTGCTGTTTCGCCCCGCGTAGAGCGGACGGCCGTTCACGAACACCACGACGTCGTCGCTGTAGCCGATCCACATCTTCCGCACCAGGTCGCGGTCCGAGACGATCGTCGTCCGGGCGAACACCACGGCAGTGCCGGGTGTGGGCGGCGCGGGCCGGTCGGTCAGTGGGCGCGGGGAGTTCACGTTTGGATCGCGGCGATATCGACCGATGAGCACGATCCCTTCGCGTTCGGCTTGTACCGCTTGCCATTGCAGTGCGCCTACGTTGGGATAGACATCCGGGTTGGCCTGATCCACCGGGAACGCATCCGAGATGGACCATCCATCGGTGATCGCGCCCGGCACGAATCCGTGCTCGCGCGTGAGAGAGTACGTCGCCGTGTCGGGCTGGTAGCGGATGTTGGAGACGTATCCACCGCCGCCACGCCCCCAGAACCCGATCGTGCCCGCAAGACTCCCCAACGCGAGATCGTGGATTTCGAGCGTCGGCATCGACGCCGTATCGAGGTAGAACGCGGCCACCAGCCCCTTGATCACGATCCGGATGTGGACCCACCGGTCCTGTGGGATCTCGGGGGATGCGACATACGCGGGAGGCGGGAAGAACTGCCAGGAATTCATGTGGAAGAACGACGGCGTGTACTGCACCGACTCATCGGGAGCACCCGGCCGAAGGAAGACGACCTCGAACTGGTCGGGCGACGCGACGTGGAACGCCAATCCCATGAATGCCCCGTTGGGATACGTCGCGACATCGGCCTCGATCGTGCCGTTCCGAAGGGCGACGCCGCTCGCAAACGCGAATCCGTCCGGCACCAACAGGCTCGGTCGCCCCAAATGGGTCTCGAATCGAGACGTGTCGGGCTTGGCGTCAGCGGTGTGACTCTGCTGAACGGTCCACCGGTCAGGCGTCAGCGGGACGGCGATCGCGTCTCCTGAGGAGACGGCTTGCGCCGCGCCGCCTGAGACCACACCCACGAGCCAGCCAGTCGCCAACAGCCCGGCCACGATGCGAGGAATGATTGTCATCGGCGTAATGTGGGCCCCGGATGTCGCCCACAATTGAATATTTCGGCCCTGGGGTGAAGCAGCTCGCAACGATCCCGCGTCGTTCGGTGGTACCTACCCGCGCCACCCCGACGCGCCGGGATCCGCCACGCGCGGCAGCGTGAGCGTGAGCGTCGTGCCCGCTTCTGGGCTGCTCGACGCGACGAGGTCACCGCGCATTCCGCGTGCGAGCTGTCGGCTGATGGAGAGTCCCAGACCGGTACCATCCTTGGGACTGGCCAGCGTGCGGCCCACTTGCACGAACGGTGTGAAGATCGCCTCGAGCTGATCGCCCGGAATCCCGATGCCTGTGTCACGCACGCTAATCCATATGTGCTCGCCCGCGTTGCCGCAGGACAGGTCGATGTCTCCTCCTTCGAGCGTGAACTTGACGGCGTTTGAGAGCAGGTTGAGGAGGATCTGCTCGACCTTTGCCCGATCGGCTTCCGCCACGATCTCCGGTGTGCAGCTGCCGACGTTCAGCTGGATGCGCTTGAGCTGTGCCTGAGGCGCGACCATCGGCGTCACAGCGTCAACCACCTCGCGCATCTGGACCGGAGCCATGTCATACGCGACTTGTCCCGCCTCTATCCGACTGAAGTTCAGGATGTCGTTGATGATGCCAAGCAGATGCAGCTGGCTGCGCTGGATTCGCTCGAGGTGGTCCAACTGCAGCGGAGTGACGGGCCCGCTCACACCGAGTTGGAGGAGCTGTGCGTATCCGCCAATGGCGTTGAGCGGGGTACGCAGTTCGTGCGACATCGCAGCCAGGAACTCCCCCTTCACCCGGTTCGCCGCCTCGGCCTCTGAACTTCGCCGTTCGAGTGCCCCCGCCGATGACCGCAGCTGCTCGGCCACCTGTCGGAAGTCCTGGCTGTGCTGTTCCGCCGCCAGGCGCGCAACCGCTTCGTTCGCGATGCGACGGGCGTCCTCGAGTGCGCGCTCTTGCGCCGCCCGCCGTTCCGTGAGATCGCGCGTGACTTTGGAGAATCCGGCGAGCCTGTTGCGGGCATCTCGCACCGTGGTGATGACCACGCTCGCCCAGAACGGCGAGCCATCCTTCCGTAGGCGCCACCCCTCCTCCTTGTACTCCCCGGTGCGGATTGCGATGTCGAGCTCGCGTTGGGGCTTGCCCGCGGCCACGTCCTCCGGCGGGTAAAAGCGAGAGAAGTGACTCCCGACGATCTCGTCTTCGGTGTAGCCCTTGATCCGGTGCGCTCCTTCGTTCCAGGTGGCGATATGACCCGTCGGGTCGAGCATGAAGATCGCATAGTCCTTCACGCTCTCGACGAGGAGCCGGAACCGCTCCTCGCTCCGACGGAGCGCTTCCACGGACTCCCGCTGGTCCGTGAGGTCCCGCGTCACCTTCGCGAAGCCGAGCAGTGTGCCGTCATCATCGCGAAGGGCCGTGATGAGGACGTTCGCCCAGAAACGGGATCCGTCCTTGCGTATGCGCCAGCCCTCGTCCTCCAGCCGTCCACTGGCCGCGGCCACTTCGAGCGCCCGTGCCGGCTTGCCTGCCGCGCGAGCGTCTTCCGGGTAGAAGATCGAGAAGTTCTGCCCGACGATCTCATCGAAGGTGTAGCCTTTGAGCCGTTCTGCGCCGTCGTTCCAGGTGAGGATGTGGCCCCGTGGGTCGAGCGCGAAGATCGCATAGTCCCGGACCCGGTCAATGAGCAGCGCGAGAAGGTCGCGCGTCTTCCGACGGCGCTCCTGTCCCGCCACACGTGAGGTGCCCACGTCGGACGCCGGCTTTACGATCGGCTCATCTGGCATGAGCCCATCCCCAATGCCGCGCGTAGCCGGCACCGTGCGTAGACGCTACCCTCGACATTACGGTCGCACGCGCGGTACATACGGCTCCACCCCCGGATGCTGGGCACCTCGTCGCGGGTGCGCAAGGCCCGTCACGGCGGCCAGAACGGCCACGCCCCGGCAGCCTCGATGCGTGCCCGAGTGCGCGCCGACGGGACGTAGGTCTGCGGCGGCCTCGGGCGCCGTCCACCGGGCTGAGTTGGTAGGGATTGGGCACGTCCTCCGGAGGGGCGTGTCGCAGGCGGGCGTATGCATGGCTGGCGAACAGGTGAACAGGTCGAAAGCGCGTAGTTGCCGTCCTGCTGCCACCAACATTGGTTCTCCACGATGTCAAAGTTTGACAGTGACATGAGTCTACTGGTGCGCCTCTTCCGGCTCCGTAGTCTCCATTGGGCGACTACGCCAACACATAGTCGTGGCCGGCACTGTCTACTCGCCACGCTACGATCGCCGCTTGGCCGGCGCGTCCGGCCGCGCGATTGCGATAAATGTCTCGAGGGCCCGCGAGATCCGGACCGGATGGTACATGAGCGCGAGCTCGGCCTTGGTCGTTGATCCGCTTAGTGGTCGGAACACGACGCCCGCCCGCCCGAGGTTGCGGACCGAGGCCGGCACGAGCGTCAGGCCAAGCCCCGCGGCCACGAGGCTCAGCATGGTCTGGTAGTCCGCGCACTCATGGCGGATGTCGGGCGAGAACCCCGCCTGCCGGCACATCGCGATGACGATGTCGTAGGCCGCGGGCGCGAGATGCCGGGGAAAGAGCACGAACGGCTGCCCGCGCAGCATCCGCACGGGCACCACGGACCGCCGGGTCAGCGGATGGTCCACGGGTAACGCGCCGAGAAACGGCTCCCGCCGGACGGTCACCGTCCGGGCGGTCGCGGACGCGACGGGTCCGCGCACGAGCGCGACATCGACGGCATCTCGCTCCAATGCGTCGATCTGCTCTTCACTCGTGCCCGCGATGAGGTCGAGGTGAACTTCGGGATGCGCCGCCCGGTAGGCCCGCACGATCTCGACGAGCCCCCCCAACGCGGCCGAATCCGTGAAGCCGATCCGCAGCACGTCGCGTTCACCATGCCCCGCACGCTGGGCGGCAGCCACGGTCCGCTCCACTTCGGCCAGCGTTCGCCGGGCACCGTCCAGAAACGCCACGCCGGCCGGGGTGAGTTGCACGCGGCGGCTCGTGCGGACGAAAAGCGGGGTTCCGACGAGGGTCTCGAGCTGCCGGATCTGCTGGCTCAGTGGCGGCTGCGAGACATGAAGCCGGCGGGCTGCCCGACTGAAATGGAGTTCCTCCGCCACCGCGACAAAGTAGCGGAGGTGGCGCACTTGGATCCGCATCCAGATGTCCTGCATATCAATGATGGGCATACAATAGTATTGGCGAATACCTGTGCGCGCATCCATTTTCGGGGCCGATGCAATCCTCGATCGACGTCTCCAGGCCAGCCGGCGCGTAGCGACGGGACACATGGCTACCCTCGACCTGGACGCGCTGTTCGCGCCCGATGTGATCGCCGACCCATATCCGCTCTTCGCCCGGCTCCGCGAGGAGGATCCGGTCCACTGGAACGCGGCGTATCAGCTGTGGGTCGTGACGCGGTACGATGATGTCGTGTGGATGGTGCGGAACCACGAGGCTTTCTCATCGGCCGTCATTCGGACCGACGAACGCCCACCCTATCCGCCGGTCGATGCGGCGGACCTCCCGCTGCTCCACGGCGTACGCGAGTTTCGCGGCGACCAGCTCGTAGAGCAGGACCGACCCGTGCATGCCGCCATGCGGCAGGTCGTGCACGAGTTCTTCACCCCCGGCGCGATGGAAGCGTGGCGCCCGTTTGTGCGCACCGCCGTCGCGGACTGCCTCGATGAGGTCCAGGCGCTGGGCCGCATGGATGTGCACCGCGATCTCGCGGCCCCGTTGCCGGTCCGCGTCATCGCGCACATGATGGGCGTCCCCGAGCGCGACCGCGATCATCTCCGTGGGCTCGCGGACAAACTGCTGTACATCAATCGGGGGGAGTCGTATCGCCTGCGGCCGCTGACGGAAGGCATCCAGGGGATGATCGACTACGTATCGCCCCTGGTCGATCAGCGCATGGCCGAGCCCACCAACGATTTCCTCTCGGTCCTGGCCCGCGGAGAGGGGGACGGGGTGTTCAATCGCAATCAGGTGCTCGTCAATGCCGCGCTGCTCCTGTTCGCGGGGCACGAGACGACGATGAACTTGATCTGCAATGGCCTGCTCGCGTTCCTCCGCCACCCGGCCCAGTGGGCGCGACTGGTCGGAGACATCGATCGGTACGTGCGCGTGGCCACGGAGGAGTGCCTCCGGTTCGATCCACCGGTCAAGTCCACGCAGCGCATCGCCGCGCGCGACGTCGAGCTCGGCGACCGCCAGATCCGTGCCGGCGACCGTATCCGCTGGATGATCGCCGCTGCCAATCGCGACCCCGCCGCATTCGCGAACCCGGACGACTTCGACATCGGTCGTCAACCCACCCCCCATGTCTCGTTTGGGGCCGGCATTCATTACTGCCTGGGCGCGTCCCTCGCGCGGATCGAAGGGCAAGAGGTCCTACGGGCCGTGGCGGAGCGGATGCCGGGCATCACGCTCGAGACGGAGCACCTGGAGTACGAACCGAGCATCCAGTTTCGATCGCTGCGGTCGCTCCCGGTGCGCTGGTCATAGGATCATCCGCCGGCGATGCGGACGCTCCGTGTACGTGTGGATCACGATCTGTGCGTCGGCAACGGCACCTGCCTGACGATTGCGCCAGCCGTGTTCGCGCACAATGCGCATCGCCAATCCGAGGTGATCGACGCCGCTGGCGCCAGCGAGTCGGTCATCCTGCATGCCGCCGCGAACTGCCCCGTCGGCGCGATCTCGGTCGCGCTGGCCGAGTCGGGTGAGGCTCTACCCATAGCGACGAGACGCACGGCCATGGCACCTAGCCCAGCGCGCGCACGCATCACGACGACCGAGCTCGTGGCGATGAAGCGCGAGCAGCGGAAGATCGTCATGCTCACCGCGTACGACAGTCTGTTTGCGTCGCTCATCGACCAGGCGGGCGTCGATGTCATCCTGGTCGGCGATTCCGTAGGCCCGGTCCTGGCGGGTGAGTCCTCGACGCTCCCGGTCACGGTCAAACAGATGATCTACCACGGGCGCAGCGTGCAGCGGGGCACGGCGCACGCGCTCGTGGTCGTGGATCTGCCGTTCCTGAGCTACCAGGTCTCGCCCGAGGAGGCGACGCGGCACGGGGGCAAGGTGCTCAAACGCACGGGCGCCAGCGCGGTGAAGCTGGAGGGGGGACGAGACTTTGCGCCCGCGGTCCACGCGCTCGTCACGGCCGGGATCCCGGTCATGGGCCACCTCGGACTGACTCCGCAATCGCTCAATGTGCTGGGCGGCATTCACGTCCACGGGCGGGACGCCAGTGCCGCCCAGCGCCTGATCGACGATGCGCAGGCGCTCGAGGAAGCGGGGGCGTTCGGGATCGTGCTGGAGCTCATCGGCACGGACGCGGCGCGGCGAATCACGGAGAGTATCACGATTCCGACGATCGGGATCGGCTCCGGCCCGCACTGCGATGGACAGGTCCTCGTTCTGCACGACATGCTGGGCCTCAACGAGCAGTTCCACGCGAAGTTCGTCAAGCGCTTCGCGGAGCTCGGGGCGTCGGTGCGCCAAGCCGTCGCGACGTACGCCGACGAGGTCCGGTCCGTGGCGTTTCCCGACGAGGCGCACAGCCACAAGGGGTGAGGCCCGCAGGCGGCGGATCGTCGTCCACGAGACCGATCGTGGCCACGCGGTGCGCGCTACTTTAGGATCTCATGGCAGCCGACATCCTCGCCGCACTCGACGACGACAGCGCCGCCGACGTCGCACACGCGTTCACGGCGCTGGCCGTCGAGTATCTGGCCGCGACGCGGGACCGCGCCGGCCGTGTCTCGACGGCGCACACTCGGGCAGAGCTTGCCGCGCGGTTCGCCGAGCCGCTCCCGCGCCACGGCCACGCGATCTCGCACATCATCGAGCGCCTGCGCCACGATGTCCTCCCCGACTGCAATCACCTGTACCATCCCCGGTATGTCGGCCACCAGGTGTCGGCCCCGCTCCCGGCCGCGATCTGGACCGAGTCGCTGACCGCGGCGCTCAATCAATCGCTCGCGGTCTGGGAGATGTCCCCGGTCGGCACGATCCTCGAGCACCAGGTCGTCCAGTGGCTCACCGACCTCACCGGCTACGGCCCATGCGCCGGTGGCACGCTCACGACCGGCGGGACCGAGGCGACGTTCACCGCGCTGCTCGCCGCCCGCGCCGCGCTGCTCCCGGGTTCGTGGATGGACGGCGTCGCCGACCTCCCGCTCCTCGTGTGCGGCGAGCACGCCCACTACGCGGTCTCCCGCGCCGCCGGCGCACTCGGTCTCGGGCTCCGCAGCGTCCGGGTCGTGCCATCGGTCGGATATCGCATGGACCCGGCCGCGCTCCTCGCCACGATCGAGGCGGCCGACCGTCCCATCATGGCCGTCGTCGCCACCGCCGGCTCGACCGCGACCGGCTCCTTCGACGATCTCCACGCGATCGGCGAGATCTGTACCGCGCGCGGCATCTGGCTGCACGTCGATGGCGCCCATGGCGCGTCGGCGCTGCTCTCGCCGCGCCACCGGCACCGGGTGCGCGGCATCGAGCACGCGGACTCGATCGCGCTCGACCCGCACAAGATGATGCTCCTGCCGCTCCAAGCCGGCACGCTGCTGGTCCGCAATGCGCGGGTCCTCGATGCCGCGTTCGCCCAACAGGCGCCGTATCTCTTCCACGGGACGGAGGGCGAGCAGGTGCCGGATTTCGGTGTACGCAGCTTTCTCTGCTCGCGGCGCGCCGATGTTCTCAAATTGTGGGTCGCGCTGCAGCGGTACGGCGCCGACGGGCTCGGCGCGCTCTTCGACCACCTATGCGACACGGCGCGCGCGCTGTATGATCTCGTGTGCGCGCATCCCGCGTTTGAGCCGGTGCACGAACCCGAATGCAACATCGTCTGCTTCCGTCGCCTGGGCTCCGACGAGCACAATCGCGACATCCGCGAACTGTACAATCGCTCGGGCGCCGGCTGGATCACGACGACGATGCTGGATGGGCGACGAGTCCTGCGAGCCACGATCATGAATCCCCGTACCACACCCGACGATCTCCGCGCAATCCTCGATGGGCTGGCGGCCGTCACGACGTAAGCGCTGCGACCCAGCGCGCCCACTGTCCGCGTCACCGCGGTCCGCACGGCGCGGATTCCCACACTTACCGGAACGCTGATGCGCCATTCGGCTCCTCTCGGTCTCGTCACATTGCTCGTGGTTGCTGGATGCGCGAAGACCGCCGCGCCACCGACGCACGATGCGATCTTCACGCGACACGAGGTCATGGTCCCGGTGCGCGATGGCGTGCACCTCCAGACCGTGATCCTCACCCCAGCCCACCAGACCGGACCACTGCCGATTCTGTTTCGTCGGACGCCGTACGGGGTGCCAAGCCAGGCGCCGGATAGTATGCCGCCCAGCCTCAAGGAGCTCGCCCAGGACGGTTACATCTTCGTGATCCAAAACCTTCGCGGACGGTTCAAGTCGGAGGGCGTCTTCAAGCTGTCGTCGCAGGTTGACCTCCAGGACTCGACCGCCACGAACGAGACGACGGATGCCTACGACAGCATCGATTGGCTGCTGAAGAACGTGGCGAACAACTCCGGCAAAGTCGGGATGTACGGTGTCTCGTACGACGGCCTCACGACGGGCCTCACTTTGCTCCAGCCGCACCCGGCGCTCAAGGCGATCAGCGAGCAGGCGTCCCCCGTCGATCAGTGGATGAATGACGACGATCACCGCTATGGCGCGCTCCGCGAGAGCTATGACTTCGAGTACGCGGTGTACGAGCAAGCGGATAAGAACAAGAACACGCACTTCAATTTCGAGACGTATGACTCGTACCAGTGGTACCTCGATCTCGGGCCACTGTCGAACATCAACGCGAAGTATCTCCACGGCTCCATCCCTTACTGGAACGAGACCATCGAGCACCCCAACTACGACGCGTTCTGGAAGAAGGAAGCCTGGGTCAGCCAGCTGCATGCGTCCACCGTCCCCAACCTCAATGTGGCTGGGTTCTGGGATCAGGAGGACCCATGGGGCCCCTGGCAGATCTTCCGACACGCGGCGGAGCACGATCCCGATCACACGGACCTGATGGTGGCCGGCCCCTGGTACCACGGGGAGTGGCAGACGCCGAAGGCGGACAGCATCGGCCTCATCGGATTCGGCGGCCACGAGACCGCGCGCGAGTTCCGCGAGAACATCGAGGCGCCCTTCTTCCGCTACTACCTCCACGGGGTCGGGAACAAGCCGGCGTGGCAGGCGACGACGTTTCAGTCGGGCTCGAACACCTGGCACACCTACAACGTGTGGCCGCCCAAGGCGGCGGTCTCGACGAATCTCTACCTCCACGCCGACGGGACGCTGTCCTTCACCGCGCCGACTGGCGGCGCTCAGTCGACCGGGTACCGGGAGTACGTGTCGGATCCCGCCAACCCGGTCCCCTATCGCCAGCGTCCGATCTCGCCGACGTACCCAGCCGGTGATTGGCGGACCTGGGAGGTCGCGGACCAGCGCTTCGTCGATCATCGGCCCGATGTCCTCTCGTACGTGAGCGCACCGCTCGATCACGACGTCACGGTCAGCGGGCAGCTCTCAGCGCAGTTGTTCGCGTCCACATCGGGGACCGACGCGGATTTCATCGTCAAGCTGATTGATGTGTACCCGGAGAGCGCGCAGGCCAACGCCTGGCAGCCGGACGCGGGGCCCAAGCCCGGTCAGTACGCCCGCTCGACGAACGGCTACCAACTCCCGATCGCGATGGAAGTGCGCCGCGGCCGCTACCTGGTCAGCAACGAGCAACCCCAAGCGCTCGTGGCCGGCAAGCCGACCCAGTGGACCTTTCCCCTCCGCGACCACGACCACGTGTTCCTCAAGGGGCACCGCCTGATGGTGCAGGTGCAATCGACCTGGTTCCCGATCATCGACCGCAATCCCCAGAAGTTCGTCCCAAGCATCTACCAGGCGACCGCCAGCGATTTCGTCGCCGCGAAACAACGCGTTTACAGCACCTCGCAGATGCCGTCGCACGTCGTGCTACCGATCATGCCGTAGAGCGGAGCGAGCCGTCGCGGGGCCGCCGTCCATTGGCAGGCCCCCGGCAGGGTGCGTGGGCCTGGCGGCCATCGGGACGATTGCCGATGCCACCACACCGCTGCGGCTACGCTGGTTTGCCGACAGCTATATCGATGTGCCGGTCCGGAGGTCGGGACACGGTGACAGTCGAGTCGTGCGGCGACCGCTGCCACGACAGCCACCGTGTTTAGATAACCCAAGTTGTTGTTAGCTACCTTACAGCATCCTTGCCGTTCGATGGCGAGCGGTTGGCTCGCCCCATGTAAAGCGCAGGAGGCGTCGGCAACTGCCGCGCGTAGCTCGCGTGGATCGCCGCGTAGCACTCGCACGATGCCGCCTCGAGACCGGCCCGGTCCAAGACCGTGATCTTGCCTCGCGTATAATCGATCAGGCCCGCCTTCCGGAGCGACGCCGCAGCGAGCGTCACACTCGGCCGTCGGACTCCGAGCATGATCGCCAGGAATTCGTGCGTGAGTTGAAGTACGTCGGACGCGACCCGGTCATGCGTCTGCAGGAGCCAGCGCGCGCATCGCAATTCGATCGAGTGTACGGCGTTGCAGGACCCGGAACGGCCCATCTGGTTCGTCCAGACCTGAGCGTACACGTGAAGGAGGTTGGAGAGTTCCTCACTTTCGTTGAGCTCGGTGAGAAACGCGTCGCGCGCGATGCGCTTGATCGTTCCGTCAACTTGCACGATGCACTTGGTCGATGAGGCCGTGACGCCATTGAGAAGCGGCAAACCCGCCATCCCCTCCCATCCAATGGTGCCGACTTCGACGGCTAGCTTGTTGGCCATGACGGTGATGAATGACAGGCATCCGCTTTGGGGGAAGTACACGTAGTCGATGGGTGCATCCGCGACGTACAGCACATCATGGAGCCTGGCCGGCACCGTTTCACATCGCGCGGCAACACGGCGGTACGTGTGATCAGAGAGCCCTGCAAGCAACCAATTCCCTTCGACTCGCGGCGCGGTATCAGGTGCCGGCATCGGACGCTCCGGTTCTCGTGAAACGAGACACTCAGCACACGACAGAGGGGGTGTTGCCCCAGGGTCAAGTGATGAATGATGGGGCCCAATGGCCCCTCAGCGAGTCAAAAGATAGTCGGAATTCGTCCACGTACGCGGTGCGATGACACCTGTCGCTCGGCGGCGCACATCACGCCGTTGTCGATTCGCGCTCGTGACGGTGAGCACGGCTCACCGTCACGATGTGTCGTGCGCCGTCCGCCCGAATCAACGTGGATCTCATCGACGGCGGCCAGTTTGCTTTCCCGGCGTGGCGAATCCCGGAACTCCGGCATGCACCGGTAGACGATGCCCAAATCTGCTGTGCATGGCAGCCCGTGGTGTCGCACGCGTTCGCGAATGTCGTGCTGCGTCGCCGTCATGAACCGCCGCGGTGTGTTCGATATCGCACAGAGTGCGACCCCGGCACGCATCCGGCTGATGCGTAAATGTCCGTGCGAAGACGGCGGCGATCCGGTATCTTCGATGATACCGGATGGGTGCGCGCCAATACATGCGAGGTGCTCCTCCGTCCGCGCGACAATGCTCCTGGTCGTCGTGTTGTCAGTCTGCATGGGAAGGATCGCATGGCGCCGGACGACATGGTGACGCTTGGCGAGCCAACGGTTGGTGGACCGCAACGTTCTCCGTTGGCGGCGGATACGGCCGTACACGCCCCGCGAGGTGCCGACGTGTTGCCGCTATCGCTCGGCGCTGAGCTGTCGAAGCTGCTCCAACTCGCACTCGACAGGCGTGAAGACGGGTCTCTCTGGGACTCGCCCCGTCGGCGGGCAGCGATGCACCAAGTGGAAATCAGTCTGACGCAAGATGTCCATCCCGCGTCAGGGCTGGAGGACGCGGCCCTCCGCCGCATCCTCAGTCTCGTGTCCGAATCCGCGCGCCGAGACGCGGCGGGGCCGGAGCAAGTGGTCCACGCGCTGCGCACGATATGGCTATCTGTTCCGCAGCCGGCCACGGTCACACCCGACGAATGGAATCTGGTCTACCACCGGATCCTCGGCCGATGTTTGGACGAGTTCTACGCCGGCGCGTAGTGCCGATCATGCCGTAGGGACTACCCGCAGTAGCGTACCGGGCAGCACGGATTGGTCGTCTGCCCGGACGCCCGCGCTCGCGGGCGAGCTCGATCCTCGCCAATTCGTCCGCATCCACCGATCGGCACTCGTCAACCTGGTCCACATGCGCGAGGTCGTCCGATCGCGCAAAGGCGGGCTGACCGTCGTGCTCCGAGACGGCACGCGTCTCGACGTCAGTGAGCGCCGCCGCTCGGCCCTGTGGCGCGCCATCGACGGAGGCGCGCCCGTCGGATCCTCGATCGACCCATAACGGGCGCACGCATCGCGCCGGTCGCTACAGCGCCTCGATGTAAGCGACCTCGCCGTGCAACGCCCGATCCAGCCCCTCGGTCTCCGCCGCCTCTCCGGCTTTCACCGGCGTGATGCGGTCGATGATCCACAGCATGCCATAGGTGAAGACGAACGCCCACACCGAGGAGATGCACACGGCGGCAAGTTGCACGAGGAAGAAATGCGGGTTGCCATTGAGCAATCCGTTCGTACCCGCGGGGTTGAACGCGAGGCTCGCGAACGCGCCGCAGCTCAGGATGCCAAGGAATCCGCCGACGCCGTGCACGCCCCAGACGTCGAGCGCGTCATCCCACCGGAGTCTGTTCTTGAGCGCGACGGCGTAGAAGCAGATGATCCCGGCGAGGATTCCGATGATGACGGCCGACGTGGGCGACACGTAGCCGGCGGCCGGTGTGATCGTCGCCAGCCCCGCCACCGACCCGGTGAGCAGCCCCAGGAACTTGGGCTTCTTGGTGGTAATCCAGTCGATCGCGAGCCACGTGACCGCCGCGAAGCTCGCCGCGAGGTCGGTATTGATGAACGCGACCGCGGTGACCGAGTCCACACGGAATTCGCTGCCGGCGTTGAAACCGTACCACCCGAACCAGAGGAGGCCGGTGCCGAGCGCCACCAGCGGGATCGAGTGTGGCCCCCGCTCTGCGACTCTCCGGCGCCCTACGTAGAGCACCGAGGCGAGCGCCGCGATGCCGGCGATGTTGTGCACGACGATGCCGCCCGCGAAGTCGAGCACGCCCCACTGCGCCATGATCCCCCCGCCCCAGATCATGTGCACGAAAGGGAAGTAGACGAGGATCAGCCACGCCGTGAGGAAGAGCATGTACGGCGCGAATCGGACCCGGTTCGCGAAGGCGCCGGTGATGAGCGCCGGCGTGATGATGGCGAACATCATCTGGTAGCCGAAGAAGACGAAGAGCGGGATCGTGTCGTTCGCGGGTGACGGGGTGTTCAGCGAGATCCCGCGCAGGAACGCCCAGTGGAAGTTGCCGATGATGCCGGCGAAGTCCGTGCCGCTCTTGAGATCGCCGCTGAAGCACATCGAGAAGCCAAACGCCCACCACAGCACGGTCGTCCACCCCATCGAGGTAAAGCTCTGCATCATGATCGCGAGCACGTTCTTCCGGCCGACCAGTCCGCCGTAGAAGAACGCGAGCCCCGGCGTCATGAGCATGACGAGGCTCGAGCAGAGGAGCATGAAACCGGTGTTCCCCGTATCGAGCGTCAGATGCGGCATACGATCGGCTCCTGAAAGAGCGACGGATCCACCGGCCCTCGGTGAACCCCAGTTCTCCGCCGCGCCGGACAGCCAACTCCCCATCGCGGGGCCGTGATATTATCCCGGCGATCGGCCGCGCGGCAAGAATGACGACTCGCTGCCCCCAGCTCGGCGGCGTCGGCGCGCTCGCGTCCGCCCGCGACGAATTCGTCCCTGGTAAGCGCCGGTCGCGACCGGTCCTTGCTTGTCGCCCACCGAATGCTGCGGAGGAGGGCAGCGGGGGCCGTTCGAGAACGGCCCCCTACGGATGCCGTCACAACAGGGCAGCCCTGTACAGCTCCACGAGCTTCCCCCACGCACGCTCGGCGTCGGCCTTGTTGTAAATCGGATTGCCGTCCATCAATGGCATGTCGGGCACACACCACCCGTGAAGGGTCCCCGGATAGACTTCGATGCCTGCGGGATCCTTCCCGTCCGCAAATGCGGCTTTCAGCTTGTCCTTCGCATCAGGCTGGCGCGCGTCGTCGTTCGCCGCAATGGCGAAATACATGCGGGCCTTGATCTTCGGCGCTAGTAAATGCGGGCTGTCGGGCGTATTGGTAACCAACCCGCCGCCATGGAACGACGCGCCGGCACCGACGCGGTCTGGCACCGCCGCCGCGGTCCTGACGACCATCGGCCCGCCCATGCAGTAACCCTGGGTGCCGATCTTCTTCTTCGTGTTCACCGCCCGTTGCCCGTCGAGAAACGCGATGTGCGCGGGGGCATCCTTCTCCACGTTGCCAGGCGCATGCGCAGTCGCCATCAACGGCCCGAGCTTCGACATGTCGGCCGAATCCTTGAAGTTGAAAACGGAAGCATCCGGGAACGGAGTCTTCCCGATACGATAAAAAGGATTGGGCACGAGGACGGAGTACCCCTCGGCGGCGATACGCTTGCCAATGTCCCTCATCGCGGGCCGCAAGCCGAATACATCAGGCCAGACCAGCACACCCGGATGGGAGCCGGTCATTGGGTGAATGAACACGGCATCGCAGATCCCGTCGGGGGTCTTGATCTCGACGTCGGTTTCGATGATGTCAGGGGCTAGTCCCGCCGCCGGCCTCAGCCTGGCGGCAACGACCGCGCCAACCGAGAGAGCGACAAAGTCGCGCCGCGCGATGTTGCCGGTGTACATCCAGTCGGTGTGCCCGTTGTTCGGATCATCCATTGTGGCTCCCCTGGCAAAGGGTATCGCGTGATGGGTGTAAGACTACTATCGGACTACGCTGCGGGGGCCGTTCGCGAACGGCCCCCGACGGATGCGGCGGCCGGCGGTCGTCGATCAGCACCGAGACATGATGCTGCGGATCGTCGGCGAGCGCCAGCAGGGTCACACCGTCACGAGCAGCGAGTGGGCCTGCCCGTTCTTGTCGCGGGAGAAAGAGAGCCTTCACGCAAGGGCGGTCTTGTACAACGCCAGGAGTTTTCCCAAGGCACGCTCGGCGTCCGGCTTGCTATAGACCGGCATGCCGTCATGGAGCGGCATGTCCGGAATACACCAGCCATGTAGCGCCCCCGGGTATACCTCGATCTCGGCGGGAACCTTTGCGGCTGCAAACGCCGCTCTCAACGTGTCCTTCGCATCCGGCTGACGTACGTCGTCGTTCGAGGCGATACCGAAATACATCCGAGCCTTGATCTTGGGCGCGAGCAGATGCGGGCTATCGGGGTTGTCGGTGACCAAGCCGCCGCCGTGGAACGACGCCGCGGCGCCGATGCGATTGGGCAACGCCGCGGCGGTTCTGACGGCGAGCGGTCCGCCCATGCAGTAGCCCTGAACGCCGATCTTCCTTGCCTTGCTCACGGCGTGTTGCTGGTCGAGAAAGGCGACGTAGGCGATGGCATCCTTTTCGGCGTTGCCGGGCGCCTTCGCCGACGCCATCAGCGGCTGGAGCTTCGCCATGTCGGTCGGATCCCTGAAGTCAAAATGAGAGGCATCCGTGAACGGCGCCTTGGTGATGCGATAAAATGGATTGGGCACCAGTACGGCATAGCCTTCCGCGGCGATACGCTTAGCCATTGCCCGCATCGTGGGTCGCAAACCGAATGCATCGGGCCAGAGTAACACGCCCGGGTACGAGCCGGTCCTCGGGTGAATCACCGCGGCGTCGCAGGTTCCGTCGGGAGTCCTGATCTCGACAGTGGTCTCGATCGGCTGGTTGTTCTGGTCTACCATCAGGGGCTCTGTCGCGAAGGGTGTATTGATTCGAGTTGGGATCACACTGTAATTGCGCGCATGAGCCCCCGATCGTTGGAACTGACGCGTTTGGCGCTCGGCCGCCCCGCATCGATCGAATCGATGGATGGCTGGGAACCGACTTTCTCCGCGCATGGGTGCCAGTATTCGATTTTGTCGATGGCGGGGTGCACCTGTTTCGACCCTGAGTCGCGGTCAGGCCACGAGTTAGCCCTGCCGCGCGTCGTCAGCTACCAGAGACAGACGGTGGTTGGGCACAGGTAGCCGGGCCGCCGGCCGAGGCGTATTGTTCCCCCGCGCTCTCGACGCCGAAATCGTGCGCTTTTCTCATACAGAGGCTCCTTGACTCTCTCCAAGACCATCGCCGCTGCGATGTGCTGCATCAGCCTCGCGCCCGCCGCACTGGCGGCGCAGCATCCGCACTTCTCGGCTGAGTCCAAGCAGTACATCACCGTTGACACGCCCGTCGTCGCCATCCGCCACGTCCGGGTGATCGACGGAACCGGCGCTGCGCCGCGCGATGACCAAACGATCGTCCTGACCCGCGGGCTCATCACCGCCGTCGGAGACGCGGGCACGATCGCGGTGCCGACCGGCGCCCAGATCCTCGACCTGCCGGGACGAACGGTGATGCCCGGACTCGTGATGGTCCACGAGCACATGTTCTACCCGACCGGCGGCGTGCCGATCTACAACGAGAACGCGTACAGCTTCCCGAAACTGTACCTCGCCAGCGGCGCGACGACGATCCGGACGGCCGGCAGCATGGAGCCGTACACGGATCTCAATCTCAAAGGGATGATCGATACCGGCACCGTCCCCGGCCCCAAGATCGACGTGACGGGTCCGTATATCGAAGGGCCCGGACTCGGACTGTATCAGGTCCACCCGCTGTCGTCGCCGACCGATGCCATTGACATGGTCCGCTACTGGGCCGACCATGGGGCGACATCGTTCAAGCTCTATATGGATGTCACCCGGGCCGAGCTGGGCGCGGCGGTCGCGGAGGCGCACCGCCACGGGCTCCAGATCACGGGTCATCTCTGCTCGGTCACCTTCCGGGAAGCCGCGGGGCTCGGCATCGATAATCTCGAGCACGGCATCCTCGTGGCCAGCGATTTCGTGCGCGACAAGCAGCCCGATGTCTGCCCCAAGGGTGGGGCCGTCCTGAACTCGATCGCTGCCATCGATATCGCCGGCGACTCGGTCTCGGCACTCATCCGCGACCTCGTTGCGAAACACGTCGCCATGACGTCGACGCTGGGTGTGTTCGAGACCTTTGCGTCGCACCGGCCACCGATCATCCCGGGGGCGCTCGATGCGATGACGCCGGAGGCGCGCATCCAATATTTGCAGGGTCGGTCCCACATCGGCGACGACACGTCGTCGTTCTGGACGGTGCTCCTGCACAAGGAGATGCAGTTCGAGCGCGCGTACGCCGCGGCCGGTGGCCTGCTCCTTTCGGGGTCCGACCCGACGGGCTACGGTGGCGTCGTCCCCGGATACTCGAACCAACGCGAGATCGAGCTGCTGGTGGAAGCCGGCTTCGGTGCGGTCGATGCGATCAAGATTTCGAGCCTCAATGGTGCCCGCTTCCTCGGTCGGGCTGATCACGTCGGATCGATCGCCGCCGGGAAGGCGGCCGATCTCCTCATCGTGCGCGGAGATCCGACGGCGCAGATCCGCGACATCGAGAACGCCGAGCTCGTGTTCAAGGATGGCGTAGGCTACGACTCCGAGCATCTCTTCCGATCGGCGCGCGGCGTCGTCGGGTTGCACTAAGATCTGTTCGCCGACCACTATCGCCCAGTCGATCACCACCCACGCTGCGAGGCCCCGCGTATGCCCGGCTTACTCATTCTGCTGTTGGTGGCGCTGTTCGTGTTGGCATCGACGTATCGCACGATCCCCCAGGCCACTGTGGGTGTCGTCACGGTCTTCGGGAAATACCGCCGCATCATGCGGGAAGGCCTGAACTTCAAGATGCCGTGGGAGACGGTCATCACCCGCCTGTCACTGCAGAACCGTGCGCTGCAGATGGAGTTCCAGGCCATCACGCAGGACCAGGCGAACGTCAAGTTCGCGACGATGGTCCTGTATGCGGTCTCGGCGGCCGAAGAAGAGGCGATCAAGAAGGCGGTCTTCAGCTTCGCGTCGATGCAGGAGTTCCAACTCGCGCTGCAACGGACGATCGACGGATCGATCCGACAGTTCGTGGCCACGACGAAGCAATCCGACATCCTCGGCATGCGCGCCGAGATCGTCGATCATACCAAGAAGAACCTCGACGAGGTGGTGCTCAACTGGGGGTATGTCGTCCGGGACATTCAGATCACGGACATGACGTTCGATCAGGTCATCATGGATTCGATGGCGCGCGTCGTGTCCTCGAAGAACCTCCTGGCCGCCGCGTCGAACGAAGGCGCGGCCCTGCTCGTCAAGCGCACCAAGGACGCGGAAGCCGAAGCGGCGTACAAGACCATCGGTGCGGAAGCGGAGAAGACGGCGTCGGCGCTGCGGGGCGAAGGGTTGGCGCTATTCCGCAAGAACGTCGCCGACGGCATGAAGACCGCCGCGGACAGCCTCAGGGAAGCGGGCGTCGATCCGAATTTCCTGCTGTTCCTCGAGTACACGGATGCGCTCAAGTACGTGGCCGACCACTCCCAAGGCAAAGTGCTGTTCATGGACAGCGGCGCGGGCGCGGCCACCAAGGTGGTGCAGGGGGTGCTCAGCATGGCCGCCGACCTGTCGATCCCACCGCAGGCACCGGCGCCACCGGCGCCGTGAGCGAGTATGGCGGCTGCGCTTAGTGGCGGCAGGCCGGGCATGCGCCGCAGGTAGCCGGTGGCTGTGCACAGCCGGCCCCTGCCTGACCTGCTCATCCGGATCAAGCGTGCGCCGGACGGCTCGGCCGCACTCACGTGTGTGCGCGCGGACGACTCCAGGACGTGGCAGCGCCAGGTGGGTGGTCAGGGGGCCGCGCTACCGGCGCACGACTTGACGCACTACGCGGTGGAAACGGCGCTCGGCTACCAGCAGGGCTTCTACGGGCTCATCGCGGACGGCTGGGAGATCGGGGATTTCGCCGCGCCATACGCGTGTGGCCCGATACCCCGTGAGGCCCGTGAGGCGGAGCTCGTGGTCGGCGTATTCGATATGCAGCGCCTGATGGGTCACGACTGGACGCCCGCCGAATTGCGGGAGCAGGCAGCGAACTACGCACCGACCGGCCGAGCTGGCCGCGAGCGGTGGACGCTTCCCACGCTCACCGATGGCGATATCGCGCGCGTGCTCGCCACTCGCGCCGACCTATTCGCCCGCTGGGCCGCAACCGACGCCGGGCAGACGCTGGAGCTCACTTTCACTCGTCGGAAGACCACCGTCCGCTAAAGGGTTCGAGAGCACGTCGGTATCCACGATGGCTTTCACTTGACACCTTGTTCGGAATCTTCTTTGGTGGCATTCCAGGTCGAATTCTGGCACGATGGCAGGAGGCGGCGAGTGATGGCCGCGCGAACCCCCGGCGAATGGTTACAGTACAGTCAATTGTGATCGCCCACGGTGGCCGTCGTCGTGACGTCGGGGCAAACTCAGTCACCGGCTCGATGAGATCCGGCAACGGCCTGACGCATCGTGCATACGGTGCGCACGCGTCACTATGTACCTTGCCGCGCGCGGTCGCGGCGCGGATCGCCCGGGACTCGAATGCGGACTACCGATTGGGTCACACGCCTCGTTACGAGCGCCACCGTGCTCGGCGCCCCACTCGTCTCGTGCGCACAGACCCCATCCTCGAAGGACGATACCGCTGCGGTCCGGGTCCATTCGCCATCCGTCGTCGGAGATCTCCGTCTCCACAAGTTCACGAGCAAGATCTTCGGCAATACGCGATATCTGCGGGTGCTCCTGCCTGACGGGTACGACTCAGCGGCCAACAGCACGCGGCACTACACGGTGCTGTATCTCGCCGACGGCCAAAATCTCTTCGACCCCGCGACCTCGGTATTCGGTCCGTCCGAGTGGAAGGTTGACGAGACGGTGCACGATCTCATCACCAGTGGACGGATCCCGCCAATGATCATCGTCGGCGTGGATAATTCGGGCCGCGAGGCACGCGCCCACGAATACCTGCCGTGGCCCGACACCGCGGTCGCTCACGAGTACCCCGCGTACGATCGTGACCCCCAAGGCAAGCGCTATCCTGATTTCCTCATCAACGAGGTGATGCCCTACATCAACGCCCGCTATCGGACGCTCTCAGATCCGGCCCATACGGCCATCGGGGGATCATCGTACGGCGGGCTCATAAGCACGTATGTCGTCATAGCCAGACCCGGTGTGTTTGGCCGGTTGCTCAGCGAGAGTCCGACGTATTGGGTCTATGGAAGTCAGATCATTGCAGACGCGCGCCACGTTGCGATGTGGCCGGACCGCGTGTACATGGGCGTGGGGACCAACGAGGGCGGCCCCGCGGGATGCAAACCGACTGACCCACCGCTCGCGGGCGATCAGATGGTGCCGGGGGTCCGGCAGTTGGAAACGCTCCTGCGTTCCGATGGCCTGGACTCCTCGCGGCTCCGGGTCGTCGTCGTCCAGTGCGGGATACACACACACGCCGCCTGGGCAGCTCGGCTCCCCAATGCGTTGACGTTCCTCTTCGCCCAGCGTCCCTAACCGCCCCCACCGTCCTGCGTTAGGATTTCGTCGCGGACGTCACCACGAGGTGAGAGAAGTACGCCTCCGCGTCCGTGCCGATCCAGAGGCCGATGCGCCCATGCGTGTCGCCGAGTTTGAGGTCGTTGACGATGAGGCAGGGTTGACTAGCGTCATTCACGAAGATCCGTGCCCGCGTGCCATGCACCACCACACGGATCTTGGTCCACCCGTCGGCGTCGAGATCGGCGTACGATTCATAACGACCCGGGTTCTCCTTTCGGAGCCGATACCACGGGTAGTCCGGGACCGCGTCGTACTGGACCGTGTGATTCCGCCGTAATTGATCGGTCGCGCGTCCATTGGTCGGACGCACGTACACGTTCTCGAATCGCGTGGCCAACGAGTCGCTGCGGAATACCACGCCGACGAACCCACGTCCAGATGTATCGGCGCCTGGCGTGTTCCGGCCCGCGATCGGCACCTCGATCGTGCCGGATGAGAAATCGAGTCCGTCGATCATGGCCACGGTCTCGGACGCGCTGTCGCCGAGCGCGGTGGGTGCGGCGATCACCCGCACGGCCAGACGGCCCCGGTACGTCACCGCGGTGACGGCGACGCCGATCGGCGTGAGACCCTGCACCCGGGTCAACGGCATGACGACCGAGTCGCCGTGCAGGTGCCGGATGTCGCTGCTCGGAGCTTGGTCGTGGGGCAGGATGGCGACTGCCGGTGCGCCGATCAGCAATGCCAGGGACCACGTGATGCGCACCGAATATCTCCCGTCATTGGGACTGCGGCCCGCGCGGCTGCGCGCGCAGGGCAACGTATGGCGACGGTGCGGTCGTGGATTGGATAAATCGGCCCTGCGCTCCCGGGCCCCGAGTTCGGGCCACGTCACCATATGTCCGCGGCCGTGCGCTTTGACGGATGGAGATCGCCGCCGGCGTGGCCTGCAGCTCGAGGCGAAAAGAGCGCCGCTCTACACCGGAGGGAGCGTCGGCTCGGGAGCAGTGCGGCGCGCCACGTTGATGACGCGTGGCTCGTGACCCGTTGCCGCGAGAAAGCGGCGGATGTCGGCCTGCGAGATCACGAGCGTGGCCGTGTTAACGAGTGGGTGCGCCTGCACGGCGTCCGCCCGCCAGACCTCGTCGTCTACGAGCAAGGCGACGTCATGCTGCGGATCGTTGATGAGCGCCAGGATCGTCACGGAGCCTGGCGTGACGCCCAGGTGCTTCTGCAACCGCTCGCTCGATCCCAGGCTCAGTCGGTCGGCGCCGATGCGCTGAGCCACGCGAGCGAGATCGACCGGCTTCTCGCACAGCGTCACGAGTAGCCAGTGGCGCACCCCCTTCTTGTCGCGGAGGAACAGGTTCTTCGTATGGGCCGCGCCGGTCGGCGGTACGGCCCGATCGGCCTCCTCGCACGTATACACCGCATCGTGATCGTAGCGACGGTAGGCGATCCCGTGGCGTTCGAGCACGCTGTAGATGTCCATCCCTTCCACCATCGCCGTGCCTACTGGTTGACCGCCGGAGTGGGTTGTGCCGCATGGTACGTATCCATCATCCGCACCAGTTCGGCGTTGGTCATCGGCTGCCACCCGTGTGGCTTCATCGGCCGGCCGTACTCGAAGGTGAAGTTGGCCCGCGGGTTCGTGAGCTTCGACGCCGCGTCATCCATCCGGTATACGCCAAGATTCAAATAGTAGTTGTCCATGTCACCCACGTACACGTGCATCTTCCCGGCGAGCGATGGGCCGAAGGTGCCCCAATTCCGGACCATGTTGTCGGTCAGATCGTAGCCCTTGTCTCGCCACCACGCGACCGTGCTCTTGTCGATCACGCCGGTGCGACGGTCCCACGCCCGCTTCGGGTATCCGTCGCCATCGATCGGCCCATAGGCGGCATCCCATGCGTCGAATTGCTGTCCGCTGCGCGCCTTGCTGCCGAGTACCGCCTCGAGTTGGCTCATGAGCCGTTGGGTGAGCAGCGGCTGACCTTCGGACGTCCGAGACATGAATCGCTCGGGCACCGGCACTTGGGCGTTGTTCGGCACGAAGGCGTTCGAGTCGTTGTACAGATCCACGAGCTGGTTGCGGTGGAAATCGACGGGATCGGGATACAGGCACCACGCGCCGCCGAAGAAGTCGGGGCGCTGGATCTGAAGCGCGACGCATTCCCATCCGCCGGTCGATCCACCGGTCAGAAATCGTGCGGTGGGCTCGGGGATGAGGCGAAACTGCTTCTCGAGGAGCGGCACCAGCTCGGTGAGCAGCGCGTCCTGGTACGGGCCGTTGTTCACTGAGTTGACGGCGTACGAGTCGTCGTAGTACGGCGTCGGATGCTGCCAGGTGATCGCGACCATGCGCGGGAAATTGTCGCCCATCCAATCGCGGGCGAACTCCCACCCGGGTTCACGGGCGCTCCGTTGGAGCCGTGCGGCCCGCGCGTCCGGCGTCTCGCTCCCCTGCTCCTCGGTGAACCCGAACGGGGGGCGGAGTCCGAAGTGGCCTTGCTCGTAGATCGCGGGATAGCGGCGAGTGGTCTCTTCGTCGAAGCCCTTGGGCAGGAGCACCGTGGCGCCGATGTACATCGGCTGTCCCCAGAATTTGGACAGGAGCTCGCTCTTGATCTTGATGCGCCTAACCCACTTGGTGTCGGGCGGCACCACCACTGGGGGGATGGCCGTCGAGAGCGTGAGCGACAGTGACACGTGGGCCTGGGGATCCCAGTGCACGTGTCCGACTTCGGTCAGCAGATTGCCCGGCGACATATTGAAGCGCTGGCCTTCCCATTGATCGTTGTGCACCCAGATCACGTGCCGGTCGGCGCGCGCGAACCGCGTATACGGCTCGAGCATCGCTTGGACGTAGTAGTCGCCGGCCGGAAGCTCCGCGAGACTGGCGTAAGGGTAGCCGAGTGTCTTGGCATCAATCGATGTGGATGAGCCGGGGTGCAAGTCCTCGACGTCAGCGCCGAAGAAGGGGACGCTGGCCGTGTATGAACCCGCCTGCAACCGCGGCTCGCCTTTCGCGCTCTGTGTGAAGAACACAAAGACGCGCCCGGTGACGGGGCCTTGGGCAAGAGCGGAGCCGAGCGTGACTTTCACGCGTTGCGCGCCCAGGCCCGACGCCGCGGCGCAGAGCAGCGCGACGAATGTGAGACGACCGACGCCGCGCGCACACCGTACCATGTGGACCCCCACAATGTTTGACTGCCCCGTGCCGCGCCGTTCCCGACGGCGCGTGACTAGATGGAAGATGGCGGCCCGTGGCCAGTATGGTAGCGGCGAGCCGAATCGGGCAGGGCGGAGCGGGGGTTGACGCGCGCGCGGTCGCGCGCGACGGCGGGAGGCCGCGGCGGTCGGCCTGCTACTTGATCCGCGCCTGTGGCCCCATCCAGGCCGACCGGAGCGTCAACTGCTCGGGTGTGGCCGCCGCATCGATCTCGAATCGGAGCGGTACCCCCTTGTCGTCGTCGATCAGCGTGATGCCCACCTTGCCGTAGTACTCCTTGAGTGGCGGCGCCTCCGTGCCAAGCACGTATCGGTCGAAGAAGTCCCGCATTGTGGGAGACGTCCGCGCCACGATGCTGTCGATGAACCCGGCCTCGGAGAATGGGCGCTGCTTGCCGTACTGCTTGGCCAGGTCCAGGATCAACTCCCGGAGCCCCTGCTTGCCGTCCGAAAGCTCGAGCAGTCTGATGTCGAGCAGCCCCGCGACGACGGCGCCACGCGCGTAGATGTTGGGGTACTGGCGTTGACCGGAGTCGCTGTACGAGGCGAGGGACATCTTCTGCAGTGACCACGTGGTATCGTATTGCGTGCGGTCCGCACGCGATTTCTGCACCATGATGTCGAGATACGCCGGGAGGGTTATGAGTCCCGACACGAGCTGCATCTTCTGCGCGGCCCACTCCGTGGTCCCTTCATAGAGCCACAGATGCTGTGACGCCACCGGCGTCGCGAAGTTGAAGTGCTCGATGATCTCCGAATGGATGTTGAGCGGCGTCATGACGTGGAAGAACTCGTGCGCCGCGATGCTCCGGACCTGTGCGCCGTACGTGGGGGTGTACGGGGCGTCCGGCAACACGTACTCGGAGCCGTAGGAGTGCTCCCACGCCCCGCTCACCGGGATCGGCGGCCCGAAATCATAGAGGAAGGTGTAGTGGTCCACCGGCAGCTTCCCGAGGAATGCGCCCGCGGCCGTGAGCATGGAGCGCATCGCGTCCCGCAGTTGGGTGGCTTGGATGTCGTTGCGCGTGGCACGCACGACGATCGTGACCGGGACGCCCGTGACGTCGAGTGTGGCCCGGGTGAGATGCGCGCCGAGGAGGATCGGTGAATCGACGAGGCGGTCGTAACTCGCGGCCACGAAGTCTCCACCCCGCTCGGTGAGCGGCGTCCCGGTCGTCCATCGACTCGGGTACGACAGGTGGATCGTCAGCGGAACCGCTTGCATCCCACGGGGAAAACCGAACACCCCTTGGCCATTGATGAGCGCGTAGTCGGCGTCGAGTGATGTCCCGCACATCGGGTAGATGCGGTCCTCGGCCACCGTCGTGTCGCGCGTCGCGGTGACGCGATAGGTGATGCGCCGGACGCGCTCCGGACTGGCCAGCCGCCACTCGTTGGTGCCGATGTGCTCCGTCGCGATCGGCGCACCGGCGGCGTCGAGCGCCGTGAAGTCGTGCACGAACCGCCCAATGTTCATCGTCTGGTACGCCCCGGGCGCGGTTGCCGCGAACTCGAAGACGTCATTCGCCGCGGTCAACGGCGGCACGCGGAGCGCGACGACGAACACGTGGTGCACCGTGTCGGCGAGATCGACGTCGTAGCGCAGGGTGGTCTGCGCGCCCGCAGGCGCGGTCGCGGGCGCGGCCGACGCGACGAACAACAGCAATGTGGGAAGGAGCCGCTGCATGCGGTGACGCACCGGTCGGAGTGAGATGGCGCAGGCGGAGATGCGAAGCGCCGCCCACGACCATGCGTCGCCGGGATCGGTGCTTGCTCCTCACGATCTTTGACTCCGGACATGCACTCCGGGTTGCTCCGCCCGGACTGCGACGCCTCCAAGCCCGCGCCGACCGCCGCGTGGCTATTGGAGGTCGTACGTCGTCACGGGCTTGTTCTGGAGGTACTTGTCAAACCAGTTCAGGATGTGCTCCAGCCGCTCGACCCGGTGCCTGGGTCTGCCCGACCTCGACAGCTCGTGCGTCTCGCCAGGAAATGAGACCATGACCGTCGGTCGATGCAGCGCCTTGAGCGCCCGAAACATGGTCATCCCGCCGGACCCCGAAGGCGTGCGGCTGTCCGCTTCACCCTCGATCAGCATGAGCGGTGTGGTCACCTGCTCGATGTAGGTGATCGGCGACCGCCGCGCGTAGTCCTGCGGGTCGCGGAACGGGGGCTCCCGAAACCACGACGGGGTGAACAGCGTGAAGTCGGCCGTGTACCACCACGCGGCCCAATCGGCGATCGATCGCATCGAGACCGCGGCCGCGAACCGATGCGTGTGCCCCACGACCCAGTTCGTGAGGAGGCCGCCGCCGCTGCCGCCCGTCACGCCAAGCCGCTGCCGATCCACGTACCCGCGTGCGAGCAGGGTATCCACGCCGATCATCAAATCGCGGTAGTCGTCACCGGGATAGTTGTACTGGATGACGTTGCCAAAATGCTCGCCATATGAGGTGCTGCCGCGCGGGTTGGGGTCGAGGACGACGTAGCCGCGCGCCGCCATGACCGCGGCTTCGTGGAAGAAGGTGTCGCCGTACGCCGCGTGGGGGCCACCGTGGATGTTGAGGATCAGCGGATACTTGGTCCCCGGATTGAAATCGGGCGGTTTGTAGATCCAGGCGTCGATCATCGTGCCGTCGAAGCTTCGGTACGAGATGCGCTCCGGTGACGACAGGTGTAGCCCCGACCACAGCGAATCGTTGACGTGTGTCAGTTGCGTCAGGGTGCGCGAGGCCGCGTCGAGGGTGTACAGGTCGCCGACGTGCGTGCCGTCACTGATCGTGAGCGCGAACCGCTGCGCATCGGGCGTCGCCGTGTACGCCACGATGTCGTGGTCGCCGGTCGTCAACGAGTCGGCCCGACGGGACGCCAGGTCGAATCGGATGAGGTTGGAGCGCCCGTGTGCGGTCATGGCTGAGATGACGCTGCCACCGTCCGCGGCCCAGATCAGTGGACTCGATCCCGCGCCGCCGCGCGGAGGGTGCTGGTCCCCCGTCAGGCCGCTGCCGACTTCGGCGTCGCCGCCACGGGTGAGTTGCTCGGCCGTTCCGTGCCGAAATACGAACACCACCGACTGCGTGTACGATTGGCGGTGCGCGGGGTTGATCCACCCGGCGAAGGCGATGTCTTGTCCGTCTGGCGAGACCACCGCGCCACGAATCGGTCCGTCGATATCGACGGTCTTCGTGATCTCGCCGCCGCCGGCTGGGACGGTATAGATGTCGGCGTCCGGGTTGACGTAGTACGGCTCATCGACGCGGTCGGACACGAACAGGATGCGCGAACCATCGTGGCTCCAGGCGGGTCCATCTTCGTCGTATCGTCCAAATGTCAGTTGGCGCGCCGGTGCCGGTCCGTCCCGCCCCGGCTCGACATCGACTCGCCAGATATGCTCGTGGCGACTGGGATCGAGCCAGCCTCGGTCGTTGCTGCGATACTCGGCCCGCGTGATCACGTGGACATCACTCAACATCTTCTTGGCCGCCGAGTCGCGCATGGACGCGGCGGTATCGCGCGGCAGGCTCACGCTCGTAAAGGCGATTGTGTGGCCGTCGGGGGCCCACACGGCGGGGCCCGCGCCCTTGGCGAGATCGGTGAGCTTTCGCGGCTCGCCGCCGGCAAGCGACAGGAGGTACATCTGCTGCCCCGAGGTGTCGTCGAGCGCGCGCGCAAAGGCCAGCGTTCGCCCGTCGGGCGCCCAACGAGGAAAGCCATCGCGCGGCCCAGTGGTCAGTCGCTGCGGCATGCCGCGTCCGTCGGTCGAGATCATCCACAGGGCCGTCTCGTACCGGTTGTCTCGGTCGTTGACGCTGACCAGGGTGTAGGCGACGTGCGAGCCGTCGGGTGACATCTGGGGATCAGCCACCCAGTGGAAGGCCAGCAGGTCTCGCTCGGTGATCGAACGCCCCTGGGCCCGAGCGGGAGCCGTCATGAGCGCGCCGGCGAGCGATGCCCCGGCGATGAGAAACACTCGGACGCTATACAGGCTTCGCGGCATATGCTTCCCGTGCTGGTGACACGATCGAAGGTGACGGCGGCTACGATACGGCGCAGCGACCCGCTCCGCTACGGGTCGGTGCGTCCACGACCTGCATGAGACGCGGGCTATGCCCCACGGACGAAATATCCAATTGTCTGGGGCACCCAGGGCGCAAGTTAGGCGCATGTCCGTCGTTCATCGCGCCCGCGGCATTGGCACGGCCCCCCCGCCGTGACGATGATGGCGGAATCCAGGGAGGGTCGCCGCCAGGCGGTGCGCCAGCCGTCGGGAACTCTCGTCGCTACGGCCGGAGCGTTCCGCATACTCGTTGTCGAGGGCAACGAGCACTACGCGAGGTTCCTGCGCACCCACCTCGAGATGCAGGGGTTTGGTGTCGATATCGCCACCGACAGCGCGACTGCCCTCCAAGTCGCCGCTAGCCGGCCGCCTACGCTCATCATACTCGACACCATGTTGCCGACGGGCGACGGCTATCACATTCTCGAGCGGTTCAAAGGAAAGAGGCCCGATCGGCCCATCATCGTGCTCACTTCCCGTCGCGATGCACAAGCCAAGCTGCGGGCGTTCGGGTTGGGGGCCGATGATTATCTGACGAAGCCAGCCGGCATTCTGGAGCTGCTTGCCCGCATCCGGGCAATCCTTCGGCGCGTCGTGCGCGGCTTTGATCGGTTGCCGATGTCCATTCAACTCGGCGATCTCGCGATTCATCCTCCGACTCGGACCGTCACCCGTCACGGCCAGGACGTCCCGCTCCGCCCAAAGGAGTACGACCTCCTGCTCGCGCTGGTTCGCGAACAGGGCAGGATCGTGTCACGGGTCGAGCTGCTACGCGATGTGTGGGGCTGCAACATCGACACGATCAGTCGGACGGTCGACACCCATCTCGCAGGCCTTCGGCAAAAACTCGAGGCTGATCCGATTCACCCCCAGTATCTGATCACCGTCAGGACGGCTGGATACATGCTGCGCCAACCGGCATCGCCCACACGACGGCGCTCGTGAGGCGTCGCTCAGCCGGTCCGCGGGGGTATGTCGGGGCGCCTCACTCGTGCCGTGAATGCGCGGCCGCCGCCGCAAACGTCCGGCCTTCGCGCAGAGCGTTCGCAAATCGCGTGTCTTTCGCCGATAGCGCCTCGGCGATTTCGAGCGCCTCGGCCACGCGGCTGGAGGGGATGCACACGACTCCGGTGTCGTCGCCGACGATGTAGTCGCCCGCGTGCACGCGGATCCCCCCGATCGTCACTGGGACGTTGATCGCCTCGACGCGGACGCGCCCCCGCGCAGAGATGGGCGTCACATGCCGGCTGCTGACCCAGAGGCCGGTATCGCGGATCTCAGCGATGTCCCGACAGCCGCCGTCGATCACGAGCCCCACCGCGCCCTGCTGGACGGCGGCCTGCGCGACAAGTCCGCCACAGCTCGAAGCGAGGGCGCCACCGACGTCGATCATCACCACGGTGCCGGGACCGACCGCATCGAGGAATGTGCCCGGCGTGAATGCCGTGGCGGGGTGGGCGCCCAGGGGGCCGGCCGCCTCCCGCACCGTGACGGCCGTGCCAGCAACCGACCCGGTGCCGGTCCGGAGCGTGAGGCCCTCCAACACGCCGGACAGTTGGAGCTGATCGAGCGCATCGCTCCATGTGCTCGTCGCGATCACTCGGCACCGCGCGAGTATGTCAGACGTCATGCAGTGAATATCGAAGGTGTGGGTCGGGTCCCGTTGCGATGCGTGTTCCGGCCAGCATACAAACTCGCAACGAGCAATCCGTCAATGCTCTGGCCGACACTCACGTCGGTCTTGAATGACGGACAACTCGCCTATGAGGGTTGGTCGCCAGTCGTGTCGAGGAGATCGGACAGCCGTAGCGCACTGTCTGCGGATCGCAACAGCATGGTCGGGGAGCGACCCGAGAACCGCTGAAGCTCGCGGGTCATATGCGCCTGATCGGCGTAGCCTCCCTCCAAGGCGAGCTGCGTGAGTGACCGTGGGTCTCCCCGACGGCTCGCGAGGTGCAGCAGCCGCTGAAAGCGCAGCACGGACTGGAACTGTTTCGGACCGTACCCGACCGCCGCCGAAAATCGCCGTTGAAGCTGACGGCTGCTGATGCCGAGCCACTGACTGAGTTGCTCGACGCGCCCGTGCGGATGATGGGCAAGCCATTGGATGGCCGCGCCGATCGTGCCATCAATCAGTTTGGCACGCGCCAGACAATCGAGCAGGGCCCCCTGGATCGCCGACTTGCGGGCCGGGAGACCTGGCTCGTCAGCGATTCTGGTGAATCGGGCCGCTGCTGCGCTGCTCCACACGTCGCGGAGTGGCACGGACTGGTTGAGCAGCGCGGAGGCAGGCAAGCCGAGCAGGCCGGGCGCCCGGCCGGGGTACCACCGTGCGCCGACGATCATCGAGCCGGGCGCAAGCCGCGCGATGAACGGCTCTGTCCATGGGCCGACCACGATCGGCGCGTGGTCGTTGATGAGCACGATATCGACGCACCCGTCGGGCATCACGCGCTGCGCGACACCATCCCCGGAACCACCGATCATCTGCGTCCACAGGCACAGCAGATGCCCCGCAAGCGGCGCCGGAGCCGGATACTCGCGGTAGTCAGACCCCGTGCTGTCCGTGCATGCCCTGCGACTCGTCATGTGATGCGCAAATTAACTGACGCGCTCCCAGTCGGTGTGCGCGGCCACGAGGCTGGTGCCGGCGTCTCACGTCTGTACGCCCGATCGGCCGGAGCTACTTCGCCGCGGTCGCGGCCGGATTGTCGACGGGGAGGTCCAACCGGCGGCCCCACTCCTGGAACGACCCGTCGTAGAGTCGCACCGGGTAGTCGAGCGTCGCTGCGGCGAGCAGCACAGCGGTCGCGCGCTGACCGATGTGACAATACGCCACGACGGTGTCCCCAGGTTGCACGCCGGCGCGACGGAATCGCGCGTCGAGCTCCTCGGCGCTACGCAGTTGATTGTGTTCGTTGTACAGATCTTCGAATGGGAGGCTCTGGGCTCCAGGGATGTGTCCGCGGCGCGGTCCATCATCTGGCTGGCTTCCATCATAGAACGGCGTCATGCGAGCGTCGAGCAGCGCGATGCCGTGGCGACCCGCGTGGGCTTGTACCCAGGCGGCATCCACCACCAGCGAAGACTGGGCATTCGTCGTCAGGGCGCCACGATGGATCGACAATGGCGGGCCGCGATCGACACGCTTCCCTTCGCTCTGCCACACCGGTAAGCCGCCGTCGAGGAGTGCCGATGAATGCCCCAATCCCGCGTACACCAACGTGTACAGCACTCGGGTCGTCGGACTCACGCGATCGTTGGCAAAGTAGACGACGACTCGGGAGTGGTTCGAGATGCCCAGGTCCGCGAGCCGGCCCCGAAGGGAGTCGATTGGGAGCATCTCGAGCATGAGGCCGTGGTCCATGTCCATTGGCTCGCTCATACCGGCCGACAATTGGGCGAGCGTGACTGGCCGAGCCCCGGGGATGTGCGCGCGAATGAAATCGGCCGAATCGCCGACCTGGAGCAGTACGAGATCGGGGTCGCGCAGATGGTCAGCGAGCCACCCGGTCGAAACGACGAGGCGATCTCGTGGCGCCGGTGCGCGTTGCGCCGCGACCGGCAACGTCGCGTATCCGAGGGCGAAGAGCATCATGAGGCGGGGCATTTGTGCAGACATCGGGTCCTCTGATCAAAGGGTATGCGTCGGCTCGTCGCCGTCATGAGGCGACGCGCTTGCGATCGGTGTCGGGGTGAAGAAATGGATTCACGCCGCGCCCGAAGCGGCTCCGGTAACTACTTGGCGACACGCCATACCGCCGTTCGAACGCACGGCGGAACACGTCCTCGCTCGCGTAGCCGACTGACCGCGCGACGGTGTCGATATTCGCTCCGCGAGAGGTCAGCCGCCGGCTCGCCTCGCCGAGGCGAGCCTCTTCGACGAACACGGCGGGGGTGACTCCGAACCGGGCCGCAAAGGCGCGCGAAAACTGCCGGACACTGAGAAACGACCGGACCGCGAGCGCATCGACCGACAGGTCGCCACGGAGATGAGATTGAATCCAGGTCGCGAGATCGGCGAATCGGTCCGCCGACTCGAGTTGGAACCGCAGCGGCTCGGAAAACTGCTGTTGGCCACCGGGTCGCTTGAAGTAAACGACCATCTCGCGGGCCACGGCCAGAGCGGCGCGGGGCCCGTGATCCTCTTCGATCAGCGCGAGCGCGAGGTCGATGCCGGCCGTGACCCCCGCGGACGTATAGAACTGGCCGTCTTTCAGGAACAATGCGTCTGGATCGAGTCGAAGCTTGGGAAAGCGCCGCGCGACGTCCGCCGCGGCGCTCCAGTGCGTGGTAACGCGGCGACCGTCGAGGAGTCCGGTGCGCGCCAAACCGTAGATGCCGGTGCACACGCTCGCCACGCGACGGATGTATGGGGCGCGACTGCCGATCCACGTGGCCGCCTTCTCGGCCATCCCAGGGCGCCGTAAGCCGGCGCCTCCGGGAATGATGAGCGTATCGAGGCGCGTCCTGCTGGGCACGGTCACATCCGCGTGCATCGTCAGGCCCGAGCTGGTGACGAATCGTTTGCCGTGCAGCCCGATCACGATGACTTCATACGGGCGCGGACGTACTCCGGGTTCGCCATCCGCGGCGAAGTCGAATGCATCCGACGCGAACGCATCGGACGGCCCGACGAGGTCGAGTGCTTGCAGGTCGTCATACCCAAGGAATCCGATGCGTCGTGACTGCACATGCCCCCATGAGTGGTCGCGGCCGATCCGGCGGTCGGCGACAGGGGAAGGGTAGGGCTGCCGCGTGATGGCCGCAATGACATATAACCGACGATTACGGCCATCCGGTCGATTTGTGTTCCATCAAAATGTTGCGCCACCTTGCGCCGGCCGGAAAGACGAAGGCGGCGAAGTCCTAGCGTCGCGCGCTCGCCGCAGGGGTCGATAACCGACGCGTCGGCCGGTCAGGCCCTCGTCCCCGTCAGTGATCCGGACCGACCCAGGCGCTCGGGGATACCCGACAGATCGACCTGACGGGCGATACTGGACCGGTACATACTTGACGAAATCGGCCGTCGTCGGCCGGCCTGCGACGCGCCTCAGGCCCCGCGAATGGCATCGACGCGACGGTCTTTTCGGGTCGCCGGCGCACTGTTTGGCAGGATCTGCCGAGCCGGATCGTTCGGGCAGCTTGTTCGACCCGACCGATTCGCATTGACAGCGCCAAAAGTCTCGCTATATCTGGTCGGCTTGGATTGTCCCAGAATTCGATTCTGTCACGACGACGGCAGCCACCATGGTGCGATTGCATCGCGGCGCGGCGTCGTCGCACAGCCGGGCGTGACGCCGACCGTCTTTTGTATTGGACCACGCTGGACCACGTCATCTCTCAATGGAGCGTTGCCCATGCATCGACGTCAATACACTGTGACCCGTAGTCTCGCCGCTGTGGCATGTGCGGCCGCCCTGGCTGCCTGCAGCGGTGGTGGTGGTGGCTCAACCGGCAATAAGTCGGGGGCAGCGCCGCCACAGGACGTGCAGTCTGCGGTCGCCGCATCGGTCGCGTCCAGCGTCACGTCGCAGATCACCGCGATGACGACGACGGGGGTGGATCCCTTCCTCGCGCTGTTCAATCGCGTCTCGACTGGTCGGACGCCGGTGGTCAGCCTGTCACGCCTAATGAAGCTGAAGCGGGGCACGCACGGGCTGCAGTTTGGGGCTGATTGCCCGACCATCGCGCCGAGCCCGATCGTTGACACAGACGCCGATGGCGTTCCCGACAGCGTATCAGAGACCTATGGAAACGACTGCTCGGAGAGCTCCAACGGGAGCACGCTCACGGTCACCGGATCGGTCTCGATCAGCGATCCGACGCCGACCACGCCGGACCTCGCGTATCACTCGAACCTCAACAATTTCTCGATCCAGGAATCCGGAGGGTCCGACGCGCTTTCGATCGCCATCAACGGGACGCTGGGAGTCAGTGAGACGCTGAGCTCGATCACGGAGGCGGCGAACTACAATTACAGCTTTACGGAGACGGCGCCTTCCAGTTTGAGTGAGACCGTGACCGAGAATCTGACCGCGACCTTCTCGTTTCCGGCTACCAACACGTTGTTGGTCGAGGGTGACCCACTTCCGACTGGAGGCACGTTCAGCATTGCCGGATCGGAGACGTTTGGGATCAACAGCAAGGACTACGCATTCACCATCGCGACGCCGACCGCGCTGACCATCGATCCGAGCTGCGCCACGTCTGTTACCGGCGGCGTGGTCACGGTCACATTCGGTGGCACGGGTGGCACGGGCACCGCGACGATCACCTGGACGGCGTGCGGGGTGTACACAATTACCGACGCGTAAGAAGGCACGTCGGGCGCCGTCGCGGCGCGCGGGTCATCGAAGGTAGCTCCGCCAGTTGGCAATCGGCCGGACGCCCAATCGGTGATCGCCGCCCGTGGCGAGCGATACAACGGGCGTATGGCGGGCATCCGTCATGCGCCCGTCGTGCATCGCCAGCCGACGTCAGAGCAGCGGCGTGATAGTGTCTCGTGCGTCGGCCGACGAAATCACCGGGATTACCTCGAAATCGACGAGGTCGGCCCAGGCGGCGATCCAGAGGTCGAAGAGCTGAGCATCGTCGCACTCCATGAGTTGGAAGCAACGGTCCCAGTTGGTCTCGACCCAACTCGAGACGTATCGGAGCCCATCGGGGATCGAACGACCCTGGTCACGGACTCGGCGATAGACCGCGACGGCGTCGCGATGCTTGAATCGTTCGACCACCATGTACAGCATAACCCTCCAGTCGCGCGCGGCCGCGGTCTTCGGTACTGCTGGCGGAGATGCGAGCGGCACGCGAATATCCTGATGGATCACATCGCCATGCGCTCAGCAAACTTGACGGGCGGGCTTGGATGATGACAGGCATCACCGCGGCGATGCACGTGACGGGTCTCTTTCACTATCCCGTCAAGTCATGCCGCGGCACGGCGCTCGAGTGCGCGCCGATCGTTGCGCGAGGCTTCGTCGAGGATCGCGCGTGGATGGTCACCGATGCGGACGGGATCTTCCAGACGCAGCGCGAGATGCCGCGACTGGCGCTCATCCATCCACGGGTCGAGGGGGACGGGTTGGTGTTGACCGCGCCCGACATGTCGCCATTGCCCGTCGCTCGGCGAACGGATGGCGCGCGTCGCGCGGTCGCCGTGTGGGAGCAGCCCTGCGAGACTGTCGATCAGGGCGCAGAGCCCGCGGCATGGCTCACCGCGTTCCTGACGACGCCCTGTCGTCTCGTGCGGATGGTGGACGACTTCGTGCGCCCCACGGATCCCGCGTACAGCGTCGGACTCGATGCCCAAGTCGGCTTCGCGGACGGATATCCATTTCTTCTGACCACCGAGGCGTCGCTCGCCGACCTGAATGGTCGGATGGCCATACCGCTGCCGATGAATCGATTCCGACCAAACATGGTCGTGAGCGGGTCGCAGCCGTATGCCGAGGATGATTGGCGGCACATCCGGATCGGCGGGATCGTCTTCGCGGTGGTCAAGCCGTGTGCACGGTGCGCCATCACGACGGTCGATCAGGCGACCGCGGCCACCGCGAGAGAACCGCTGCGGACGCTCGCGACGTATCGTCAGGTGCGCGGCCGAGGCGTCATGTTCGGCCAGAATCTGATCCACACGGCGACCGGTTCGATCAGCGTCGGTGATCCGGTGGAGATCCTGTCGAGAACGAGCGCGGCGACCGGGCCGACGTAACGGACCACGACGGCCGCGTTACGTGCGGTCGGTGCACGCCACTGGTAGCGACAGGGTAAACGTCGATCCCACGCCCATGGTGCTGTTGGCGGCCAGATCGCCGTGCATCGAGCGCGCGAGCTCGCGGCTGATGGCGAGCCCCAGCCCAGTGCCCTGACCGATCGTCGTGCGATCGCTGCCGAGTTGTACGAACGGCTCGAAGACGAGGTTGAGCTTGTCCGCGGGAATCCCGATTCCACTGTCGGTAACGGCTACGTGGACCAGGTCTCCGGTCCGCGTCCATTCGACGATGACGCGGCCACCGGGCGCCGTGAACTTGGCCGCGTTGCTCAACAAGTTCAGCAGAATCTGTTGCACCTTCTCACGGTCGCCATGCACGGCGAGTGTCGGATCGCTGGCGGTACCGACGGTGAACGCCAACTGCTTGGCGTGCATCTGCGGCAGGACCAGCACGCGGACATCCTCGAGCACGGAGCGGGCATCGAAATCGGCGATCTCCAGCAATACGTGGCCTGACTGGACCTTGGCGAAGTTCAGCACGGCATTGATCAGGCCGAGCAGAAGCTCCTGGGCGCGCTTGATCCGACCCAGCGCTTCGGTCTGGCGAGGCTCGACTCCGCCGTAGATTCCGTCCGCGATGAGCTGTGTGAAGCCGCCGATCGCGTTGAGTGGAGTGCGGAGCTCGTGGCTCATCGTGGCGAGAAACTCGCTCTTCGCGTGGTTTGCAGCCTCGGCCTCGGCGCGGGCCCGCTCGGCATCGCTGCGGGCTTCTTCGAGCGCGGCCTCGACGCCCTTCCGGTCGGTGATGTCGTGGAGGGCGAGGACTGCCCCGACCGTGCCGCCTGGACCACCCGGCGCGGCGCCCTCGATGCGGTCGGCGCGGATACGGGCCACGCGGACGTCCACGGCGACGCGGCGCCCGTCCCGGGCGCGCAGCACCATGTCGCCCTGAGACGCAGATGTGCGGTCGGCGAGTACCTGTGCGACGCGTTCGTGCAGTGCCACGCCGCCACCTTCCGGCGACACGTCCGCGACTTCGACCAGCGGACGGCCCGAGGCGTCGGCGGCCAGCCATCCGGTCAGCTCCTCCGCGGCGCGATTCAAGTACGTGACGCGTCCGTGCGCATCCGTCGTCACGACGGCATCACCGATGCTCCGCAGCGCCGTTGACGCCCACGCCTGACTCTCGCGCAGCGCGCGTTCGGCGCGTGTCACGCGGACCGCGTTGCGGATGGCGGGCTCGAGGCGGTCGGGTGAGAGCGCCGCCTTGGGGAGGAAATCCGCCGCGCCGGCTTTCATGAGCGCGACCGCAGTCTCGGGATCGTTTTTTCCGGTCAACATGACGACGGGCACGTCGAGCCCGCGCCGTCGGATCTCGCGCAGCAACTCGAGTCCCGTGCGGCCGGGGAGTTGATAGTCGAGCAGGGCGCAGTCGATCGGCAGCGCTGTGAGCGCGGCCAGGGCCACCTCCGCATCCTCGGCTTCCTCGACCGTCGCGCCGAGGCCAGTGGCCACAATCGCGCGCCGCACAGCCATGCGATCCACCGCGTCGTCATCCACGATCAGGATCGCGAGCGGCGGGTGGCCGGCGCCCGGCGACCCGATTGGCCCGTCAGGGTCGCGCGGTGGCCACGGAAGCGTCGATCGACCGGTGACGGTCACCACCGGAAAGTCCTCACGGCATCTCGACCAGCATCCAGTACTTGTTGAGCGCCGCCATGAGATCAACGAAATCTGTGAACGTGACTGGCTTGAGAAGATAGCCGGCGACGTTCAGGTCATACGCGTCGATCTTGTCGCGTTCGTCGTTCGACGTCGTGAGGACGACCACGGGGAGCGATCGGAGTTCGGGATCGGCGCGGATCGCGCGCAGAAACTCGATGCCGTTCATGCGCGGCATGTTGAGGTCGAGCAGGATCAACCGCCGACCGATTGGAATGGTGTCGCGGCGCAACATCTCGAGGGCTTCGAGTCCGTTCCCCGCCACGTGGAGCGGGTTGGACACGTGCGCCTTTTGGAACGCGCGGCGAACATTCATCACGTCCACGTCGTCGTCCTCCACCAGGAGGATATTCAACGGGTGCTCGACCATGGTCAGCCTTCCTCTGGTGGCCGCTCGGGCCACGTAAAGCGGAAGGTCGCTCCCGTTCCGACAGCCGACTCCACGGTCACACGTCCCCCCTGCGTCTCGACAATCTTCTTGACGACCGACAGGCCGATGCCGGTGCCCTCGACTTTGTCACGCGCTTCCAGGGTTTGGAAGATGCCGAAGATGCGGGCGTGATATTCGGGTGCAATGCCCGGGCCGTTGTCGGCGACCGAGAACGCCCACGTGCCGTCGATCAGGGCCGCGCCGACACGAAGGTGCGTATCGGGCCGGCGCGCGTACTTGATGGCATTGGTGATGAGATTGAGAAATACCTGCTGCAATGGCACCCGATCGGTCATCAACACCGGGAAATCTCGGGCGAGCACGATCGTGACCTCGGGGGGCGGGGCGAGCAACTCGACGATCTCACGGAGGAGTGCACCCACGTCGACCCGCTCGGCCTCGGTTCCGAGACGGCCCGCGCGCGAGTACTGCAGGATCCCGTCGATCAGCGCCTCCATCCGTTGGACGCGTCCACGGAGCAGGGTCATGTGTTCGTGGGCCGACGGCGTGATCGCCGCTCCCAGGTCCTCCTCGAGCCAGGTTGCCAGGTTGGCGATGCCGCGGAGCGGCGCCTTGAGGTCATGGGACGCGACGTACGCAAACTGATCGAGCTCCTCGTTGCTCCGCTGTACTCTGGCGAGCGCGATGCGGTGCGCACGGAGCGCGCGTTCCACGCGGGTATTGGAGGCCTGGAGGTCGTCGTTCGAGAACCGGAGATCCTCAGTCTGGGACTCGAGCTCGACCTGCTGCGATTCGAGCTCCGCCGCTTGGTCTTGGAGCTGTGCCGCCTGTCCCTCGATGTGCACCCGGTCTTTTTCCCGCTCCTCGACATCGAGGCGAATCGATTGGGTGATCGCGGCCGCCAGCAGGAACGCGATCACGCTGCCCAAGCCGATGACAATGAATGTGGCGATGGAGTTCCGGCGCTGCGTCCGGTCTCGCGCGGCCAGGAGCGCAAACTCCGCAGATTTCATGTCGGCTACGACCCGTCGGGCGCCGATCATCTCGTTCCGTCCACGGTCGGTGACCACGACTGCGACCGCGGCGGCGAACCCCTGCGTGCGCCGCAACACGATCGTACTATCCAACTCGGCGAGTTTCGCGGCCGCCAGCCGCGACAGCGAATCCACTCGCTGCTGCTCGGTGGGATTGTCTACCGTCAGCCGTCGAAGCGTCTGGAGCGCGATAGCGACCGCGGGCCGGCCGGATCGGTACGAGTCGAGATACCGATTCTCGCCCGTGAGCACATATCCCCGTTGCCCAGTCTCCGCGTCGGTGAGTGCCAGCAGCAGCCCGTCGGCGGCGCCTATGACTTGGTAGGTGTGGTCGACCCATCGAAACGCGATGCGGAGGGATACGACACTCCCCAATCCGGCGGCGCCCACTACGAGCACGAGCACCGCTGAGCCGAAGGCGGCGAGGATCTTCCGCCGCAGGCCGGTGATCGGTACGCGGGTGACCGATGGGAGATGCAGCATGTGGCAAACCTAACGTGCCCTCGACCGACGCCCGCCCGCGACACTGACCCACGTCGCGCCACCACTGGCCTGCTGCGCAACACGGGCGTGGTGGCGATTGACCCGTGGTCCTAGTGCACGCTGTCGCACGGGTGCTCGGGCGCCGCGGTCGGACTGGACCAGGGCGCGCCGAACGATGGCGTCGGTACCGGGATCACCCGCCGAATCGCACGCCGACGGTGATCGGGATCATTTCATAGGCGTGGGACGGGTTGCTGATGTGGTTGCTGAAGATGTAGTGATATCGCGCTTCGGCGAACAGTCCGATGCCGCCAAAGCCCACGCGTAAACCACCGCCCCCATTGAGGCCAAAGTCATTGATGTGCGTCGAGCCGCTCGAAAAGATCGTGCCTCCCGATGTGGAGACGCGGAAGCTGCTGTTGTAGTAGCCCGCGCCGCCAATCAGATATGGAACGACCGGTCCGCCGGGGATGATCGACGCAACGAGATTCGCGTTGGCCGTCCAGATCTGTTCGTTAAAGGAGGTTCCATCAAAACGGTCGGGCTTGTCCGGGAGTTCGTTGAACATGCCATCGACTCGGAAGCCGAAGGGGGTGGTCGGTATGTGGGTCCCTAGCGTCGCGAGGATGTTGTATCCGGTGTTATAGGTATGGTCGAGGTTGCCAACGGGGAACGTTCCACCGCCGCCCAGGCCGAGAAACACTTGACCGTGCGCAGTGGCGGGCAGGAATGTGGACACGGTGACGGCGACTGCAGCCGCTGAGAGGACACGTAAGACACGCATGACGAGCTCCGACGGTAATAAGTGGGCCTCAACGCGCGCTGTGGCGGGCGGTCCCCATCCGGGTGCCGGGCGCGCATCACGGCGAAATGCAAGACGCATACTTACCCACCGTTCTTACCATCGTTCTTGCCTGAGCTCGCTCCGCAAACGCTGCACCTGCAATAAGATGTAGGACCGGGGCTGTCGCCGGGTTGTCGCCCGGCTCGATGATGAGTCCCGAGGCGATTGAATCCCGTCCGTCCGAGGGATTGGAAGTCGGAAATGGGTACGGGGATGTGCGGACGCACCAACCAAACGTCTCTCGGATGTGTCAGAAGTGGGTTAAACCACGGTAGTTGCGGGGTCGGACTACCGTCGCGGCTAGGTGCCGGCACGAGATTCCGGTGTCGGTTTGCGCGACGGTGGGGGCCGGAGTTTGCCAGGCTCTAACACCAAATTGCCAGACCCGTAACATCAATCTGACCTCGCCGTAAGCGGTGACCCAGCCGTGAGCGAACCCCGATCACGCACCCCGTGCCCGCCGGCTACTCACGGGGGCGGATCGTGCTGTTGACCACATGGTGGCGTCGCGCCACCCGCGCCATTAGCTGGAGCCAGTCGCTCATTGGCCTGACGACGGTCCTGGTACTCGTGTTCGGGTATACCGTCGTGCAGACGGTGCGGCAGGAGCGGTACAATCTGACCCCCGCGACGTGCTTCTTCGCCGCGGATGCCGCTCGGGTGCTGATGGCTCGGGCCTCAGCGGTGCTCCAGTCCGCGGCGGCGCCGATATTTGCCGCGGTCGGCGGGCGGGCGCCGTTGGCGGCAGGCGCACCGCTGCTCCCGCCGACGTCTCTGGGTGCCGCGGCGGACGCGGTGGATCGATGTCAGTGCGCGCCCCGCCTTCCAACCGTGGGGTTTTTTCGGGTGGACATCGTCGACGGCGTCCCTGGACAGATCCTCATCGACCGTCGTCTGGACGAGGCGTCGGACGGGTCGGCGGTCACGACCGGCTTGGACTCCGCCGTCATCCGGCAGACCGTCGCGCGAAACTTGAGCCGCCTCGACGGACCCGAGTTGGTCGCTGCCGCAGTGACCGGCACCGTGAGCGAGACGGATACCCTGCGCGCGATCGCCGTGCTCAGTCCGAAACCGGGTTCGGACGGGCGGCTCCGCGCGGTGTACGGCATGGTGGTGCGACCCGCGGACTTCGTCGTCGCGGTCATCGTGCCGGTTTTCCAACACGCCCCGCTGTTCCTCTACGCGATGTCGACCCAACAGATGCTCCCCAACGCGGACCTCGCGAGCGTCGCCGTGCTCGACAACCAATGGACTGTCCTGTACCAGAGCGCGGCCATGCCGCCATACGTCGTGTCGAAGACCGACGTGACCGGCGCCGGTTGCTTCGGCACGGCGCCCCGCGAGTATGCGATGGCCATTCTGGCGGTGCACATCGTCGTAAAGCCTGAGGCCGCCGCGCGGTGGGTCGCGACAAACACGGATGTGTCGCGGCTCGTATCCCTCGGCGTACTGCTCGCGGGGATCTTGGGGTGCAGTGCCGCGGCGGCCTTCGCGGCCCGACGGGAAGCGGAATTGGCGGGGCTGCGCTCGGATTTCGTCACCAGCATCTCGCACGAGCTCCGGATGCCGTTGGCGCAAATCCTCCTGTTCGGGGAGACACTCAGTCTCGGGCGCGCCCGGAGTCAGACCGAGCGCGACGAAGCCGCGGACGCCATCGTGCGTGAGACCCTGCGGCTGGCCGGTGTGGTCGACAATGTCCTCCACTTCTCGCGCATCGAGCATCACAACTTGGGTATCGCGCCCGAGCCGGCCGATCTGGCGGCTTTCGTCGGGGACGTCGTCACGGACATGCGCCTCTTGGCGGACGCCGCGGGCATTACGCTCGACACGGCGATCCCGAGTGGCCTCGTCGTGCGACTCGATCATCGCGCATTTCGCCGCGTCCTCTTCGACCTGCTCGACAACGCCATCAAATACGGCCCTCGTGGACAGCGCGTGACTATCGCGGCTGAGGCCAGTCCGAGACGCGTGTGGCTGTCGGTCGAAGATCAGGGGCCCGGGATTCCCGCGTTGAGTGAGGCCACGATCTTCCAACCCTTCGTGCGCCTGAAACGCGACCGCAATTCGGGGGTGGCGGGCAGCGGCCTGGGACTGGCCGTCGTCCATGAGATCGTCGCGCGGCACGACGGGCGGATCTGGGTCGAGAAAGGGGTGGTCGGTGGCGCACGATTCATCATCGATCTTCCCTGCAGTGCCGGTGTCGCGAGCGGCAGCCCGACTGGCACCCCGAGCGGCGACGTGTCGGATCGGCGCGGCGTGCCAGTGCCGCAGGGGGAGACGACATGACGCCACCACCGAAGTCGCGAACCGGGGGCGCGCCGGTGGCGCGTCCAACGGGTGGGGCGCCACCCGCACCGGGTCGACTGCTGGTGGTCGAGGACAATGTGCACTACGCATCCGCGCTGCGGATCAATCTCGAGGTGGAAGGGTTCCACGTCGAAGTGGTGCACGATGGCATCGCGGCACTCGCACGGGTGCGCGAGGACCCCCCGATGCTGATGATTCTCGATCTCATGTTGCCGGGGCGCGACGGCTACGAGATCCTGCGCGCCGTGCGCGACGAGGGGCGTGACCTGCCCGTGGTCGTCCTCACCGCGCGCCGCGACGAGCCGGATAAGCTGCGCGGGTTCGGCCTCGGGGCCGACGACTATGTCACCAAGCCCGTCGGGATCCTGGAGCTGATCGCGCGCGTGCGTGCCGTCCTTCGCCGCGCCCAGCCGGGCTACGAGGACGTACCGACATGGATTCGTTTCGGCGAGGTGGACATCAATCCTCCCGCGCGCGCGGTGCGGCGCGCAGGGCGGGAAATCGAGCTGCGGCCGAAGGAATACGATCTCCTGTTGGCACTCCTGCGGCATCAAGGTCGCATCGTGTCACGAGCGGAACTGCTGCGCGATGTGTGGGGGTACAGCGTCGAGACCGTGAGCCGCACGGTGGACACGCACATTGCGGGGTTGCGGGCAAAGCTGGAGAGGGATCCGCTCAATCCGCGCTACATCTTGACCGTACGGTCGGCCGGGTACATGCTGCGGCGGTCGGAGCTGGTCAATGAGTAGGGCGTTGCGTGCAATCAGAGGTCAGGAGTGCGCTCCAGCAAACCTTTGATACGGCGGCTTGGCTCTCATAACAGATTACCAACTGCCGGTCGCGCATCAGCCACCACTCGAGAACCGCAAGGATCGGTCGGTTCTGGTCAGTCGTCGATGGTGTCGGCCATTCATTCCCTGCCCGATCAGGTGGGGGTTGATCCGGGAGCTACGGATTGCGAGCCGGTTTCGCGAGCGAGGGTCCACGGAGTTGGTCGCCGGTCGCGCTGCTGATCGCGAGTGTCATCTCGGTCGGCATGTTCGGCGTCGTCATCTCACCCCCGGGTCGATCGGACGACGCGTCGCCCGGGAAGTCGGTCAGCGGGCGGCGCGTGATCTACCTGCTGCCGTTGCAGCCGGGGCGGATGCCGCGCCCGCGCGCCGAGGAAGTGCACTGGTCCACGTTGACGCCGCGGACCGGAGTCCGGCCGGCGGGCACGGGCACCCCGCGACACGGCGGAGGTGGTGCCGCGACAGTCGCTGTTCCCGCGCCAACGCCTGTGCCCGCGGCCGAACCGGGTGACGGCGGGCGCGTCTACATCGAATCGGAGATGGGCCGGCCCGTTCGGCGCGACGCGTCGAGTGCGGCCCCGGCCTATCCGGATTTCTTGCAGCATGAAGGCATCGAGGGCGTCGTGGCGGTTGAATATATTGTCGATACAACCGGACTCGCGGACAGCGCGTCACTGCGCATCCTCCACACGTCGAACCCCGCATTCGCGGAAGCCGTGCGTGCAGCGCTCCCCGGCATGCGATTCGTACCCGGAGAAGTGGGCGGGCAGCTCGTTCGTCAGCTGGTCACGCAGGAATTCCGGTTCGTCATCTCCGGGCCGGCTACCCCCCCGCCACCCACCACGCCCGCGCGGCATCGGAGTCACTAGGGATCGCGATTGGCGATTGGCGATTGGCGATTGGCGATTGGCGATGGCGATCGGCGATTCGGATATGAGGGGAAACGGCAGTGCGCTGGTGGCGCCCGGCAACTGCGGATTGTGGCGAGAGGGGATACATGAACGGGGCGTGCGTGCGACACGGACGGTAGGGGTCATATCGATATGTGCGAGGGGCTATGATTGGCGTGTGGCGCGACTGCGGAGGGCGGGCGAGCTGGCGGTTCGCGGCCGCGGTCGCGGTCGTGACAGCGGCAGTCGTGGGGATGCTCTCCGCGTGTGGCGCTCACGGGCAGGACCCGGAGCGGGACCGCCAGGAGATTCTGCGCGACTACGCGGCGATCAAGGCGGCGCACTTCCATCGCGATGCGGCCGGGTTCCTGGCGCCATACGACAGCAGTTGGGTTGTCGTGTCCAGTGGGTCGGTCAACATCCGTACCGGCGCGCTGGCCCAGCCGCCGTTGCAGGCCTACCTCGATAGCATGACCTTTACGGAAATCGCGGATGTCGAGTCTCCCCGGATCGAGGTGGCGACTGATGGGGGCATGGCGTGGCTCCTAGGCCACGTCCGGATCCGCGGGCAACGGCGTCGGGCCGATGGCACGACCATCTCGATCGAATTCGAGAGCGCATTCGTGGACGTGTGGCGCAAGCACGGCGGTCGGTGGCGGATCGTTGCGCACGCGAATACGGAGCGAGATAGTGCGCCGACATCGTAACGGAGAGTGAGGATGCCATCGTCGAGTCCAAGCCGCCGCGCACACTCCAGCCGGGTGGTCGTGGCCCCGCCGTCGTATGGTGGGGCCAGCATCGCGGCCGGCCTGATTTTCGCGCTGTACCTCGTGACGCTCATGCCCTCCACCGCGATGTGGGACACGAGCGAGTACATCACCGCGGCATACGTGCTCGGCATTCCGCATCCGCCGGGAAATCCGTTCTTCGTGTTGCTCGGACACGTGTTTTCGATCCTGCCGATCGCGCCGACTGTCGCGCAGCGGATCAACATCATGGCCGCGCTCACCAGCGCGCTCTCGGCGGGGATCTGGTTCCTGGTGGCGGAACGGGTGCTCGTGCAGTGGGTGACCGCGCGCTGGCAGCGCCTGACGGGGGCCGCGACCGCGGCGCTGGTCGGCGCGACGACCTTCACCGTGTGGGATCAATCGGTCGTCAACGAAAAGGTCTATACGGTCTCGCTGCTCTTTTTCGCCGTCGTGGCATGGCTCACCGTCCAGTGGTGTGATGACGCGGAATCCCCCCGCGCGAACCGGCTGCTCGTGCTGGTCGCGTTTCTGATCGGACTGGGCTACACCAACCACCCTGCCGGTTTCCTGATCGCGCCGGCGGTGGGGATCGCCGTCCTCGCACGCCGTCCATCGGTGGTGCTCAACTGGCGCCTCATGGGCAAATGCGTCGCCGCGCTCGCGCTGGGCGTAAGCCCGTTCCTCTTTGAGCCCATACGCGCCGCGCAATTCCCTCCGCTCAACGAAGGCGTCACGACGGCGTGCACGACGAAGTTTGAGCTGGCATGTACGCTCGACCCGGCGACGTGGACGCGGGTCAAGGCGCATGTAGGACGCGAGCAGTACGGACCGCACGTGATCGGCGAGCGCCAATCGCCGATCACGGCGCAGGTGGGGATGTACTGGTTGTATTTCAAATGGCAGTGGCTGCGGGACCCGCGGGGCCAACATGCGATGCTCCAGAGCGCGCTGGCCGCGGTCTTCCTCATCCTCGGGCTCTTCGGCGGGTACGCGCACTGGCGCTATGACCGGCGCAGTTTCTGGTTTTTCGCGTCGTTGATCGGGACGGTCACGCTCGGCCTCATCGTGTACATGAATTTCAAGTACAGCTACTCGCAATCGCCGGAACTCGGCAACAACGTGGCGCGTGAGCCGCGTGACCGTGACTACTTCTATCTCTGGAGCTATTCGGCGTTGAGCGTGTGGGTGGCGCTGGGCCTCGTCTATCTGTGGGAAGCGGTCGCGGCACTGTTCGGAACCGAGCATCTCTTTCCCGTCCGAGCATCGGCCGGCCGTCCCACTGCGCGAAGCTGGATGCTCGCCTCGCCCATCCTGGCGCTCGCGCTGATTCCCCTGATCGCCAATCATGACGCGGCGCCGCGACGGGAACAGGTCGCCACGCGCGACATCGCGAAGGACATGCTCGATTCGGTCGAGCCGTACGGCATCCTGGTGACGGTGGGAGACAACGATCTGTTCCCGTTGTGGTACGCGCAGGAGGTCGAGGGCGTCCGTAAGGACGTGCTGGTCGTCACCACCGCGCTGCTGGGGACCGAGTGGTACGCGAGTGAGTTGATGCGGCGGCGGGTGTACACCTACGACTCGTCGGCCGGACCGTCTGTCTATCGCGGGCACGTGTGGCCGAAGCCGACGGAGCCACTGCTGCACATGACCATGGCCGAATCACGTACCGTACCGGAATACACTCGATTGCCCGGTCCCGTGATCTTCCGTAAGCCGGGCACGCCGCTCGTGGCGCGGATCGATCCGGCCAATCTCGAGTCCGGAGGTCTGCTGCGATCCGACGTGTTCGTCTTGCACCTGATCGCGGACAACACGCAGCGAGCGGTCTACCTGAGCGCGACCGACGGACGCTACGGCGACCAGCTCGGACTCGAGGACCATTTGCTGACGCAAGGCTTGGCCCGCAAGGTCGTGGACGTCGCGCCGGTCGCATCTCCCGACACGATCCAAGTACCCGGCGACGGCTGGTTGGACACGAGTCGGTCACTCAGCCTGTGGGATTCGTTCTCGGCGCCCCGGACGTTGGTGCAGCACCACGGCTGGACTGACAGGTCCTCGGTGAACATGGCGTTGCTCTACGTGCTGCGTGGCTATTATCTCGCCGCGGGCTTGGCGCAGCGGGCGACGCCGGGGGACGATGCGCGGTCGCGAGCGCTGTTGCAGCAAGCGGCGTCGATCGCGGATGCAGTGGATTTCGCGCCGCTCGTACAGCCCACGACCGGCGTGCCACCGGCGCAACCGACTCCGGGTGAGCCGTTGGTGCCACGCGGTGACACGCCGGAACGACGGCCGCTGATCAAGCGGGATAGCTGAGTTGCGGATTCTCGACTGGCGCGCGTGGGGTGGGCAGTCGGTCGACAGTGACTGACGAGTCGTGATCCGATGTGAGCGCCGCCCTCGCGAGCGGCGCCCGCCGCGGCGGTCGCTACGCGTCGTGCAGTATGGCGGCTAGCGTTGGGGGCGCGATGTGGGAGCCACTGAGCACGAGTACGACGGACTGTCCGCGGTAGCGGGGGGCAGCTCGCAGTAGCGCCGCGACGGACAGTGCGGCGGCGCCCTCGATCATCAGGGAGTGGTGCGCGGCGACCAGTCGAATCGCGGCGCGGATTTCGGACTCGTCAACCAGGACCCATTCGTTGACGCAGGTCTGGCAGATCGGAAAGGTGATCGCACCAGGCTCCACCAGCCCGGCTGTGGCATCGGATAGCGAATCGACATACGGCAGGTCGAGGAGGCGGCCGGCCTCGGTGCTCCGAGCGAGGATCGGGGAGCTCGCGGGCTGACACCCGACGACGTGAGACGCGGAGGTCCTGGCCGCGAGATAGCCGCCGATGCCGGCGATCAGGCCGCCCCCGCCCACCGGAACGAATACCGCGTCCATGCGCTCGGCCTGGCGCAGTAGCTCGATGGCGATCGTGCCCTGTCCGCCAATGACCTGCGGGTCGTTGTAGGGCGACACGTAGACGCGGCCGGAGTCCTCCGCGTGCCGCCGAGCGATGACCTCGACCGTGCCAGGGTCTTCATCCACGAGGTGCAACGAGGCGCCGCGAAGCTCGAGACCCGCGATCTTGACGGGCGACGCCGAGCTGGGCAGGAAGATCTCCCCCGCGATCCCGAGTACGGTCAGCGCGTGGATCGTGGCAAGCGCGTGGTTGCCGGTCGAGGCGGTGATGATGCCGCGTGCGCGCTCGGTGTCGGAAAGCGAGAGGAGCTTGTTGAACGCGCCTCGAGCCTTGAACGAGCCCGTGACCTGCGTGTTCTCGAGTTTGAGAAAAACTTGGCACCCTGTGTCGCGGCTGAGGGCTGGCGAAAACTCGAGCGGCGTCTCCCGCACGTACGGGCCGATGCGGTCCGCGGCGAGTCGCACCTCGCGCGCGACGTCGTCGGCCGAGATGGAGGCCGCTGCGGTGACTGTCACGCGCGCGCCCCACCCGCCCACGCGATACGCATCCACGCGAGACGTGAGAGCCAGGTCACTGCCAGACCTCGACGATGTTCGTCTGTGCGCTGCCGGCTTTCGGGCCGCCACCGATGGTGAAGATCTTGTCGCCGACCGTCACCGCGGCGAAGCCGTGCCGCGCGGTCGGCATCGGTGATGCGATCGTCCAGGCATCGTGTGCCGGGTCGTACACCTCGTGGTTCGCGAAGACTCCGTCTTTCCGCTCGCCGCCGAAGGTGTGGATGCGGCCATCGAGCACGGACGATGCGAGCCCACCGCGGTGACTGGGCATCGGTGACTTCGTCGTCCACCGATCGGCCGCCAAGTCGTACGCCTCGACGACATCGTAGTTGCGTCCTGGGTCGAGTGGCCGCCCGCCGATCGCGTACAGGATGCCGCCGACCGCGTCGGCCGTGAGGTGGTCGCGCCTCGTCGGTATCGGCGCGCGGTTCATCCAGCGATTCGTACGGGGGTCGTATACGGCGATCGAATCGAGCAACACGCGGTTCGTGCCAAAGCCGCCGACGACGACCAGCTTGCCGTCGATGACCGCGGCGGCGGAGGCGCCGCGCGGAGCGGGAAGCGGCGCGCGCGACTCCCATGTGTTCCGGTCGGCCCGATACACCCACAGTGTCGTCTGCGGAATGAACTGTTGTCCTTCCAAGCCGCCGATCGCGTACAGCGTGTCGTCGAGCACCACGAGCGGCATGTGGTGACGATCCTCCGGAAGGTCGGCGATGCGGTCCCAGACATCGTGGCGCGGGTCATAGCGATACGCGACCGCGGTGGGTGAATCGGTCGAGTCGAAGCCACCCGCGATGTAGATCCGGCCATCGAGCAGTGCACCGTGGTGCTCTTGGAGGCGCACCGGAATTGGCGCAGCCCCGGACCACGATCCAGGAGCCGCCACCGCGAGTGTGAGCGCGAGCGACGGCAGCGATGCCAGGACTGCAAAACGCATGGACGGGAAGCTCAACGGAGTGAGGAGCCGAATCCTACACGATCGGACTCTGCATGGAAGCGGTTGACGAACGCCGTCCCTGCTGTCGCGGACGCAATCATGCGCCACGCGCGATACCCGATATCGACCGCGGCTCGCTGTTGGCTCACCGCGGGCTCGCCACGTAACACCGTGGGTTCGCCACGGAGCATCGACGGGCTCGTGGCGGGGGATCGACGTCGCATGACGCCACGAATCATGCCAGCCCGAGTACTCAGCAGTATCACGTGTCACGAACGTGTCACGGCCCGATAACGGTCTCCCAGCGCGCACCAGGATGGGTAACTTCCTCGTCCCCCGGAGGTGAACGCCGTGATGGATGTTGACGACGCCGCCCCATTGCAGTTGGTGCACGCGCTTGGTGCGCTCCTGCACATTCCCGCCTCGCCGATCGAGCGGCAGGCCGTGCGTGCGGAAGCGCGAACTGCCGTGATGGCGTTCGTGCGCCGTCGTCGGGCGCAGGGCGAGCGCGCGGACCGAGTGCTTGCGCGTGTGCGCGAAGCGTGGCGCCGTGCGCAGCGCTTACACGGGGACACGGTGGACCGGCTCGCCGAACCGTGGCGCGCACTCCGCGAAGAGGTCGTGCGGTGGGCCATGCGCGCGGATACGCCGGACGCGACGCCGCGGCCGGAGCTGCCCGCTCGCCACGAGGCGCCGGCCGGATTGTAGCGGGTCCGCTGGCGCGCGCGGCGTCCGGCGCGCGGCAGGTCGGCGCGTTGATCAGTCGCTACTTTTTTGCCGCGTCCTGATTGCTCGTTGACGGCGTCGGCGGAGCGGCGATGCGGCCGTGTGTCGCCGCGTCAGGCGCCCGTGGAGCAGCCGACGTCGCGCGCCGCGTGCGGCGCCGTCCCGGATATAGGCCCGGACCATGCGTCGCCAACTGGGCGGTGAGCATCGCGACTAAGCACATGCTGCCGCCGCGCTCGCGCACGTCCGCCGGCGAGAGCCCAGTATAGCGTCTCAGCATGTTGCGAAATGCGGACCCCGAGGGGAATCCCATTTCGATCGCACCATGCTCCGTGGTCCGTCCCGGGTCTTCGAGTCGGTGCGACGTGAGGATGAGCCGCGCCCAGCAACACAGGGCGCTCGGGCTCGGGAGCCCTGCCCGCGCACAGTGCAGCGCGAGCGTCTTCCGATGCACCTGCAGCGCGGCGGCGGCACCCCCGACCGAAGGCGGGGTTCGCGCGTGTCGGAAGAAGTACTCGAGCATCTGCGCCACTGGAAGCGGGACGAGCGTCGCCAATCGCTCGACGATGCGATCGGAGAGCGTCGTCGCCTGCGCCATCGCGAGGCGGCGGCCGAGGGTGATCCCGACGTCATCGAAATTCGCGATGATCACGTCCACTGCGCCCGCGCGCGCCGCGGCGAGCATGTCGTGCGCGCCTTCCGGTGTGAGCGGTGCGTAGGCGAGCACCGGAATGTTGGGATATTCCGCCCGCATCGCGCGGATCGCGCTCTCGATCGTGCAGCCGCCGTCGTCGCGCCACTCCGTGATGATCGCGGTCGCCGCTCCGTCCGCTACCGCGCTCGCGAGTTGCGCGGCGTCGTCACAAAACGCGAGCTTTGCGTGGCTGCGCACAGCGCCTCGCAGACGAGCTCGAGCGGCGGAATCGTGAACGAGCGCGGCAATAGTGAGCACGGGCGGCAACTCTAGTAGTGAGGCCGGGGTAGCGGGCTGTGCTTCCTAAGCCCACCACGTTGCCGGGCCCCGCACTAGCCGTCAATAGGCGCGCCGGATTGCGGCAACGGACTTGCCTCTGCGTCTCCGGCACTTGGCTGCGGTCTAGTCGGGCAATGGGATCGAAGCGGTTACATACAGTATCAACGGGTGACATCGAAGTCGGTTGGTCGCGTGCCGCCCCCCCCGCCCTCTCGCCGCCCCGGTCGGCACGTCTGGCCCGTAGGCCGCGGGATCCCGCAATCGGGCACGGGAGGTCGATCGACCAGGGAAGTGCGCGGACCGCGCTATGCCGCGGTCTCCCGATCCTCGTCCGCATGCTCCAGGCGGAGCTCCTCGACGGCGGTGCGCAATTGTGTCGCGAACTGACACTGGGTGCGGAGTCCGTCGCTCAGGGCTTCGGCCTGCTTGAGTTGCAGGGCCAGCGCACCCGAGCGCTCCAGCGCCTGGTCCACGACCGAGCGCTGCGCGGCGATCACCTCGACCGTAGACCGGACGGTCGTGGCCAACGCATCGGCGCGGGCGAGCCGTCGCTCAAGGTGCTCCACCTGCTGCTGTCGGCCTTCGAATCCCCGCATCGTCTCGGTCGCGCTCTTGAGCGCATCCTGCGTGGAATCCAACAGCGCGCGCGTCTCCTCGACGTCGCGTCGAGCGACGGCGATCGATCGCACGTCTTCGGCGGTCCGCTCGGCGATCTCGCCCAGATGGGTGATCTGGCCCTGGACTGCGTCGATCATCGTCTGGCGGCTATTGATCTGTTCCAGCGCGTGCGTGGCCGCGCTCTGCGCGGTGTCCCACTGACCGAGGAGTGCCTCGAAGTGCTGCATACGCTTCTCGACATCGCCGAGCGATGCGGCACGGCTGCCTACGTCATCGAGCAACTGCGCGATCGCGGCCGTCCGGCTGTCAGCCACTCCGAGCTGCGTGGTGATCGCCTGAGACACGTCCTCGAGGCGCTGTGCCGCATCGGCGGCCTCGCGTCGCACGATGGAGGCGTGCGCGAGATGTTGTGTGGCCTTGTCGAGCGCGCCCTGACGTTGCTCGAGGTCCTGGCCGACGATCCGCATCCGGTCACTGAGCCCGTCGAGCGCGTTGGCGCGCGTCTCGAGGGTGCCGATCGTGCCGCTCACCGTCGTCAAACGACGTTCCGCCACGTCCACCGTCGCGGCCACGGCGGCGATCGTCGCAGCCACGCGCTGCGCATTACCGGCTTCCCGCGACAGCTCGCCGAATCGCGACTCGGCGGACTCCACCCGCGCGCGGACTGCCTCTCCACGCTCGGTCAACTGCGAGACCGTGGTGTCCAATTCGCCGAGGCGCCGATGCAGCGCGTCAACGACCGTGCTGCGCACTTCGATCGCGGTGACCGATGCCGTGACACGGTCCACCTGGCCGCGCAGTGCGTCCACGAACGGCCGCATCCCTTGCAGTTCCGTCGCGTGGGTACGGAGGGTGGTGAGGCGCCGATCGGTATCGGTCAGCCAGGCATCGGCCTCGGTGTGGCGCTCGCGCAGACGCGTCATCTCGTCATACGCCAGTCGGACTCGCTCGAGTCCGTCATGCACCGCCTCGTGCGCACCACTCAGCGAGGTCAGGTCTCGCGCAACGTCGTCCACCGTGGGACGCGCGGCCTCGATGCGCTCGATCCGCGCGGTGACTGCGGCCACGGTGTCGCTCAGCACGCCGACATCGTCACGGACCACACGCAACCGGTCGGCCTGGACCGCGATCCGCTGCACGTCCTCCGACACACTCATGACCTGCGCGGCAAGTGCGCGGGCGCGCGCGTCCGTTTCCGTCACGGCGACTGCGGCCACCGCGGTATCGGCGAGTCGGACCTCGCACTCTTTGACGCCACCGCGCAGCGACGCGATCCGTTCACTCACCGCGTCCAGGCTTCGGTTCTCGAGTTCGAAGCGCTCGGTGCTGGTCTGCATCTCGGCCCGGAGGGCATTGAGCGCCCGTTCCCCGTCGCGCTCGGCCTCATCCAGCTGGCGCTGGGCAGCGGCGATCTCGGCCGTACGGGCGATCACCGTGGCATGTTGCGAGTGTAACGCCGTCAGCTTCGAATCGATCGCGGTGATCGCGCCGGCCTGCTCTTCCTGTCGGCGGAATGCGGACTCGAGATCGGAGGTGAGCGACACGAGATGCGTGACCTGCGCCGCGACCCGGTCGATGCCTTCGCGTTGGCGTTCGACCATGGCCGTCTTTTGGGTGACCTGGTCGGCCATGGCTTTGAGGACCGTGAGCTGGTGGTGCACCTCTGGGACCCCACGGGCCAGGTTGAGGAGCGTCGTCAGCGCCTGTTCCGCACCGGATGCCCGGCGCTCGACGGAATCCATCTTGCTCGCCGTGGCCTGAAACCGCTGGTCGATCCCGTCCAGTCGGGAGGTCGCGTGCTTGTGGGCGCGCACGGCGTCGTCGTGGACGGATCGCAGGCGATCGATATTGTCCGACAGGTCCCGGGTCCGGGACGTGATGGCGTCGGCGTCGATACGAAGTGCCGCAAACTCGGGTCTGAGGGTCAGGAAGTCGTCGAGCTCAGTCCGAAACTCCAGCGCGGCATCGACCTTCTCCAACAATTCACTGGAAGAGGATCGGACGCGATCGATCTCGGCCCCTGAGGTGGTGATTCGTCCCGCGACTTCCTCCTGCGCCGCCGCGAGGCGACCGGCCATCTCTTGCGAGGTCGCGAATTTCGCGGCGAGCAGCTCGACGTCGGCCAGGACGCGCTCGATGTTGGTGATGCGATCGTACAGGGCGGCGAATTGGGCGGCGCGATCGGTGGTCGCATCGAGCGTTCGCAGTTGCTCGGCGGCCCGCTCGGCGCGCGAGACGAGCGTCTCGAGCGCGCCAAAGTCGTACGGCGAGGGAATGGGGCGGGGTTGATCCACTGCTCCCGAGTGCCGTGCCGAGCCATTGGAAGACCGCTTCTTGAAATTCGAGAAGTCCAGCATGGCTCGCCCCCAGTTTTTTTGTCGTATGCGCGCGAATCGACCGCTGTGCACAGGAGACGGCTCGCCGTGGGCGTGGTCACGAGTCGATCCGGATCACTGATCGGCGACGCGAGACGGAATGACCGGGAAGACGCGCGACGCCCCGACGAGAACAAATGACTGCACCGGAACTGGGCAATCGTTTGACGAGTCGGCGCAGTCACGTGATCGAGAGGAAGGGCGATCGCCGTCAACCCGACGCGACGAGATGGCGAGTGTGTGGCGAGAGACGCAAGCGCGCATACGGTACGTATCGCGCTGCTGGTGCGAAGGGGCCGACGGGCGCGGGAGCACGGGGTTCGCGAAGCCGTCAAGAAATCGTACAACGCGTCGCGCACACGCAATTCCGCGTCAGACGTGCGCGAGAGCCGCATTGGCGCGCTCCGGTCGAATCCCGGCCTATCGGCGTCGGACAGCCGCCTCATTCGGAGGCCTGCGAGATCGCGAGCAGCACAGATCCGATCGCACCCCGGGTGGCGTAGGGGTACACCGGCACCAGTCCCGGGCGACATCGCGCGATGTCGGACACCGCGCCTGTCGCTCTCTCACCTCGCGGAGACTCATTGTATGGCAAATCGCTTCGATCTCACCGACATGAATTCATTGGCCACCGCGGTCGCGAGTCGGCGTCGGTTCATGACCGCGCTCGGCGCAGTAGGCGCTGGCGTGGCGACCTCGGGCTTACTCGCTGCGTGCAGCAAGAGCACCACCGAGCCGTCCTCCTCCGGGGGCTCCGCCGCTCTCGATCAGCAAATCATCAATGCCGCCGCGACGGCGGAGGCGTTGGCGAGCGTGATGTACGACAACATCATCAAGACGTCGCCCGCCTATGCGATGCTTGGCGGAAACGCGCCCGACCAGGCTTATCTTGCCGCCGGCCGCCAGCAGGAAGGGATCCACTATGCGACGCTCGTGGGCGCGGGAGCCAAGCCGTTGACTCTCAATTTCTACTTTCCGACGGGGATGTTCACGGACCCCACCGGCGCCACGACGGTCAACACCCTCATCACGCTCGAGGATGCGTTCATCGCGGCCTATCTGATCGGGGTACGAGACCTCTCGACGAGCGCGCTCAAGGTGCTCGCGGGGCAGATCATGGGAGTCGAATGCGAGCATCGCGCGTTGGGTCGGGTGGTTGCCGCTGACTTGGGGCTCACCGCGACCACCGGCTTGTCAGGTGCCCCCGAATCCGTTGTGCCACCAATGCACACAGCGAACAACCTGGCGTTCGAACGGACGTTCTCGAGTGCGGTTCCCGACATCGCCCATGTGGTCACGGCATTGGGACCGTTCACGACAGCGGGCGCGACTGGCTTCGACAGTACAGTGTTCGCGTTCAACACCACGTCGAACTTCTATGTCACCGAGACGCCGTCGGTGATGCTCGACGATACGACTCCGTAACTCGCCGTCGGTCGCCGTTCGGTTACTCGGTCGTCGGCCTGGCGCAATCGCCGGGTCGGCGGCGAGGGCGCGCGGGAGTCGCTGACCCGGCGCCCGGGAACAGCAGGGGCACCCGTGATCACACCGGGACTACAATGCGGTGAGCTGGAGCCGTGGCGCGGGTTGCGCCGTTCGCGGTCCCTTCAACCCAGAAACTGCCGCCCTCGACCCTGCAGGTGCCGGTTCCGGCCCATAGTCGCTGGCGCCGGGGGCATAACCTAATATCATGGGTGGCTCTCTCGGGGGCGGCGGGGCTTCGGCCCCGGCCTCAGGGCGCATCCTGTCGATCGTCAGACCGACACGCGAGATCCCTTTCTCATCAGGAGTGCCGGACATGAGCCACACAGCCGACGTTGAGATGCAGGACGGTGCACGTGACGAGATCCCAGGCGCGGACACGGCGGGGCTATGGCCGGACCGTCGCGCGTTCCTCGGGCGAGTGACTCTCGGGGCCGCAGCTCTGGCTGCGTCCATGACGGCCGTCCCCCTGGTATCGGCGATGGCCGAGGGCCGTCCGGTCCGCGGGGTCGGTACCGATGGGCCGTGGAGTGATGCATGGCTCGACGGGATCCGGGGCACCCACAAGCAATTCTTCGACGGGGTCACGATCAACGATGGGTTCGCGATGGTGTTCGCGACGGGCTTCCTCAATCTGAACAAAGAGGCGTACGGACTTGGCGATCATGACCTCACCGCCGTCGTGGGACTGCGCCACCTCGCGATGTTGATGGCGTTGACGGACGCCGTCTGGGAGAAATACGGTATCGGCAAGGCCTTCAATGTGATGGACCCGGCGACGAAGGCGGTGGCTACGCGGAATCCGTTCCTTCGCACGGAAGGCATGCCGCTTCCAGGCTCGGAGATTCCGACGCTGGTGGGTCGCGGGGTCATCTTCACGGTGTGCAACGTCGCACTTACGGTCTTGAGCGGGAAGTTGGCGCAAGCCGGAGGCGTGTCCGCAGAGGTGGCCAAGAAGGAGTGGGTCGCGGGGCTCGTACCGGGAATGACGCTGGTTCCGGTGGGTGTGCTGGCCGTCAATCGCGCGCAGGAAAAAGGCTGTACCTACTGTTACGGCGGCTAACCCCGAGCGACCGAGCGCACGTCCGCGGAGACGTTCGTGACTGTGCTCGGCCTGGGGCTGGCGTTGGTCGTTGGTCTCTCGTTGGGGCTCCTCGGCGGCGGCGGCTCCGTGCTGACCGTACCGATCTTCGTGTACGTGATGGGATTCGAGGCCAAGCAGGCGATCGCGATGAGCCTCATCGTCGTGGGTGCGGCGAGTTGCGTGGGCGCGGCTCGGCATTGGCGTGCGGGTCGAGTGGACCTGCGGGTCGCTATCGTCTTTGGCCTGGTCGCGATGGGCGCGTCGTACGCCGGCGCGCGGGTGGCGAGATTCGTAAGTGGGCCGACGCAACTCCTGGTGCTCGCGATCGTGGTATGCGGCGCGGCGATCTCCATGATCCGGAGCACGCGCCCTGGCTCCCCGGCACCGGTTGACGAACCTGTCGCTGGGGCCATCACCTCGCCATCCATCATGCGATTGATGCCGGTCGCGATCGGCGTCGGCCTCCTCACGGGATTGGTAGGTGTGGGTGGCGGCTTCCTCATCGTGCCCGCGCTGGTGCTGCTCGGTCGAGTGCCGATCAAACTGGCGATCGGAACGTCACTGCTCGTGATCACGATGAACTGTGTGGCCGGGGTCGTCGGCTATCTTGGGCACGTGGCGATGCCATGGGGAATTGTCGGACTGTTCACGGCGGTGGCGATCAGCGGCCTCGTGGCCGGGACCCATCTCGTGGGCTTCGTGTCGCCGGCATCACTGCGGCGTGGGTTCGCCGTGCTGTTGATGTGTGTCGGTACGTTCGTGTTGGTGCAGAACCGCCGGGTCCTCGTCGATGCCGCCACCGTCGGTTTCAGCCACGCGATGTGGTGGCACGCGGGAAAAGCGTGATGCTTGTGCGTCGGCTCTACCACCCGGCGCTCGCGCAGGTGTCGTGCGGCGCGTAGCGGCCGGCATTCGGTTGCTCGTCGGCGCGCTGGCGGCGGCGTGCATGGCATCGGGGTGTGGGCCGGCGGCGTCGCGGGTTCCGCCACAGCGCGCCGCGGAGCGCCCCCCGGACGTCGTGGACACGATCGCTGCCTCCGTCGTGCCGCCGGAGAGTGCAATCCCTCACGATTCGCTCGGCGCCGCGATGCGTCGCGGGCTCGCCTTGCTCGCGCATACGGGCGACAGCTTACCTGGATACGTGGGGGCTAATCTCCGATGCGTGAGCTGTCACCTCGACGACGGCCGTCGGCCGCTGTTCTCGCTCGTCGGCTCGTACATCCGGTACCCGCGGTATGTCGATCGTAGCGGGGTCGTGGCCTCGATCGAAGACCGGATCAACTACTGCTTCACGCGAAGTCTCGCCGGCCGAATGTTGCCAGTCGATGGCCGCGATATGCGTGACATGGTCAGCTATCTCGCCTTCCTCTCGACCGGCGTGGCGGTCGGCGCGCACGTACGAGGGGAGGGGACACCGCCTATCGCGCCGCTCCACGGCGACACCGGGCGCGGGTCCCACGTGTATGCGGTGCAGTGTGCCCGATGTCATGGCACAGGCGGTGCCGGGACAGTGGCCGCGCCGGCGGTCTGGGGCCCGCGATCGTTCACGATCGCCGCGGGGATGGCCCGCGAGGAGCGGTTGGCGTCATTCGTGCGCCATGCCATGCCATTCGATCAACCCGGCACTCTCAGCGATCAGGAGGCCTTCGACGCCGCGGCGTACCTGATGTCCCACGCGCGGCCCGATCTACCGACGAAGGAGCTGGACTGGCCCGGGGGGGGAGCGCCAGCCGACGTACCGTACGCGACACGCGGTCACGTGGCGTACCACCCTCCGCCGGCGAGGTGATTGGGCAGGGTGATTGGCAGGCAGCTCGACGGGCACCGGCGGTGTGATGCACGCGCGGGTGATGCGGCGAGATGGGCTGTTCGTACACTGCGCGACCCGCGTTGCACGATCACTCTGGATGGTCGGCGCAGGTGTTGGGGGGCGGCGCCATATCCGCGACGTAGGAGACGTCTGTGCCGTCCACTTCGACCGGGATACCTGTGGGGCCATGCGCGGCGCGCTGCCAGGCGCGGCGGCTGATCACGGCGGCGCGATCGACCAAGTGAAAGAGCACGGCGACGGCATCGACGGAACGACCGCCTGTGTCGCGCGAGTGTGTCCGCACGGCGTGTACGAGGATCTCCCGGAGGATGTCGAGATCGCGTCGTAACGCTTCGATGCTCCAGCCCAACGCGAATCGTCGGACACCGTGCGTGTCCGCGACGATGCGTTGGATCACGCTACCGTCTCGGAGCAACCAGCCGCGTCCGGCCCGGCTTCGCCGATGATCACGAGCGTTTGAGCGAAGTCCGCGAGGAGTGTGACCGCGTGGTCCTCGAGCGGCGCCGATCGAAGACGCTTGGCGCCCGGGATCAGTGGATCGTCGCGCAAGCGCGCCACATAGCGCTCACGGAGCCGGTCGCTCTCCCGAAGGAGAAATTCGCCCAACTCGCTGAGGCCGGGCACGCTGAGGACCGCGTCCACCCGTTTGAGTCGTGCGGCCCTCACGTCGGGGGTCTCCGTGCGTCCATCCGGTGCGACCGCCGCGGCGGGAAGCCACACGGTGAAGGCCGAGCCCTTGCTCGGTGTGCTCTCGAGGGTGACGTCGCCTCCCAGCAGTCGGGCGAGGCGGCGGCTGATCGTCAATCCGAGCCCCGTGCCGCCCCGGGTGCGCGTCGGTCCGCGCTCGATCTGGTGAAACGCCTCGAACACGCGGGCCTGATCGGCGAGGGCGATCCCGATGCCCGTGTCATCGACGCGTACGAAAGTCCACGGTCCGCGACCGCGGAGCCGAGCGGCCGGATGGGCCTCGGCTCTCGTGCCAGACTGCACCGTGACCGTCCCACCGGCATTCGTGAATTTGATCGCGTTACTTAGAAGATTGATCAGGATCTGTCGCACGCGGTGCTCGTCACCGACGAAACTGACACGGGTGGCATCGGGCCGATCATCGACGAGTCGAACGCCGCGGGCGGCGGCGAGAGGGCGGATGACGTCGAGGGCGGTATCGACGGCGAGGCCCGTGTCCGCGAGCTCGTGCGCGACCTTCATCTCGCCCGCGTCCACCTTCGCCAGATCGAGTACGTCGTCCACGAGGCCAAGCAGATGGTGGCTGCTGCTCGCCAACCGAGCGAGATAGGTGCGCTGGTATTCGGTCACCGGGCCGGCGAGGCCGAGCTGGAGCAGCTGCGCATAGCCCTGGATCGCGTTGATCGGTGTACGGATCTCGTGACTCATGGCGGCCAGGAACTCGCTCTTGGCGGCGTTTGCGGCCTCAGCATCCGCGCGGGCCGCTTCCGCGTCGGCGCGGGCGTATCGTTCAGCCTGATACAGTCGCGCGCGCTCGACCGCCTGCGCGCATTGTTGAGCGAGTGCGAGCATGACGGCGCGCGTGTCGTTGTCGAACCGCGTGGTGTCATGGGGCGCCGACTGTCGGCGTTTCTTGAAGCTGAGGCCGATCGCGCCGAGCACGCGACCCTCGGCAACGAGAGGAAGCGCAGCCCATGCACCACTCTTGGGCAGCGCACGCAACGGGTCCGCGCCGTGATATCGGTCAGTCCAATCCGACTCGGACTCGATGAAGATCGACTCCCCGGAGCGGCCTGCGTCGGCGAGTGGCATGGACGCATCGGCGGTGACGTGGCCCCATTGCTCGTGCCATTGCGCGGGGAATCCGGTCGCGCGGACGAGATCAAGGGACTTGCCGTCGTCGCGCAGTCGGTAGATCGCGCCGGCTGGGGCCCCGAGCGCAGCCACGGCGTGCTCGACGATGACGGTCGCGACATCCTCAGGCGTAATGGCGCTGGCGAGCGCGGCGGCGACGTGCTCCAGTCGCCGCGTCCCACGGGCTGAGCGGACTCGATTGGTCACGTCTTCCACGATCGAGACGAAATGCAGTGGGCGACTCGTGGCGTCGCGGATCAGCGTCATGTTGCTGCGTGCCCAGACCCAGCCGCCGGTCCTGGTCACGTACCGCTCCTCAATGACGAAGCTCGCGTTCGTGTCGGCGAGCGCGCGGCCCACCGCGGTTCGCACGCGCGGGACATCATCCGGATGGGTGATATCGAACACCGACATCGCGGCAAGCTCAGACGCACCGTAGCCCGTAATCCGGGCGAACGCCGGATTGACCCACAGGAAGTGGCCCCGTGGATCAGTCATCGCTACCCCGATCGTCGTCGCGCCCACGCCAGACAGAAGCGCGGCGTCGCGGACGCGTGGCCATGGTGGGGTGGTCGCCCATGCGTGCCTCGCGTGCGCATCGGCGCCGACGGTCGTGGCATCGGGGTCACGTTGGCGGCTCTCCATACCCAAATACCCTCCTGCTGACGTGGGGGTGGGTCCGGATATCCGCGGCCGGGAGCATTCGCACCGCCAGTACCACCGCATCGACCTCGGCATTCGTGCACGACGGCGCGTAGCCGTGTTCGTGCATACCTGTGCATTTCTGCGGCCACTGGCGACGCGGAATCCAGCGCGGGAGAGGCCAGTCAGCACGCGAACGCGCGGGGCGGTCGCCGGGGGCCCAGTAGTGCGCCTCAGCAATGGGCCGTGCGGTCCGGTGGGCACGGCGGCATCCACGGATCGTACGGAGGGGCGAGAATGACCGATTCCTAATGTGTTGCTCGCAAATGGGCCGGGCGTCAGATAAAATGATGCCATCCCAAGTGTACCGCCTCGTAATCGTCGTGTTGGCCGCCGCGGCAGCGACCACATTCGTCGCGTGCAGCACGAGCGACAATGCCGTCGGACCGACGAATGCGCGGTCGGACACGGTCATGGTGGCCGCGGCTCAGACCGGATTCGTACAGTCGGGCGCGGGTGACCAAGCGATCGCGTCGCCCGGTTCGGACGTCCGCGTCGGTGATGACGCCGCCAGGGATCCACTCATTGACGTGCGGGGATTCATCGGGTTCGATCTGAGTGGCCTGCCGGGCGGGCTACGCCTGCAGTCCGTCACGTTGGTCGCGACACAGTGCGCCGTCACGGGGTCGCCCTTCGCCCTCGGAAGCGTGGTCGTGGATCACGTCAACTATGCAGCGCCCTTCGACACGGCCGTCTTCGCGGAGACGCCACTCGCGAGTATCGTCGGGACACTGTCCACCGACACGACGCTCGGGCCGCGCAGCATCACGGTGACGTCCAGCGTCGCGAACGACATCGCGGCCGGACGGACGTCGTCGCAGTTCCGACTGCGCATGTCAACGGCCAACGACGCTGGGAACGGTCCGTCGAACCAGGTGATCTTCGCCTCCGACAGTGCCAACACCGCCGACTGCGCCCCCGCCGCCGCTCAGCAGCCCCGTCTCGTCATCGCCCTGCAGCCGTAAGGCATCCCGCAGGCACACGACTGGCCCCTACACGTCAGGCACTCATCCGGGTGATGTGGGCATACACCAGGCGTGAGACATCGACGATCAGCGATCGGGCGACCCGTTCATCCGGGATGCCGCTGGTCAGGACGACCAACACATAGGGTGGCGCGAACACCGGATACACGATCGCCGCATCGTGGAGCACGCCCATGATCTGTCCGGTCTTGTGCGCGACGCGTGTGCCCGGTGGAAGCCCCGCGGGAATCTCAGTGTTGAACTCCTGGCCGAGTAGCACGTCACGCATGGCGGCGCAGTCGGTGGGCGTCGCAGCCTGGTCCTGCTGAATCGCCATTAACAGTGCGGCGAGATCGCGCGCCGTCGTCGTGTTGTTCAGGCCGCGGTCGAACGCCTTGTTGTCCTCGACCCCCCGTAAGAGCCGGATGTGAGCCGCGCCAAGCGCATGCGCCGTCGAGTCCGCTCGCGCGGCACCGACGAGCTCGATCACAGTGTTGGTGGCGAGATTGCTCGAGCGGCGAATCATCCGGAGCATGAGCTCACGGACCGTGACGGTGTGCCCCACGAAGTCGTAGAGACTGCTATCCGAATCGTCCTTCGGGTCGAGTGCGTACGCGGAGCTATCGACGATACTCGCGAATTGATTGCGCAGTGTGATCGACTGATCGAGCGATAGCCGGCCGGCTTCGACATCGCGATACAGTTGGATCATCACCGCGATCTTCATCGTGCTCGCCGCATGGAAACTACTGTCCGCGTTGATCGCGAGCGTGTCCGCGGGGGTACTCAGCGGACGATAGTAGACGCCGACGACGGCGCCTGGGACGGCGGCCACGCGTCGCCGAATGGCGGCCGCCACTGAATCGGTCGATTCGGGCATCGACCGCGCCGACGGCGTGGTCGTGGGCGGGGCATGTCTGGCGCACGCGGCGAGCGCGACTCCACAGGCGGCGGCGATCACACGGTATCGCATTGAGTCCGAAGATAGGTCGGGGAGGAGAAACGTGCGTAGACCGTAGGCAGAGAATACAGAAGAGGAGCGAAAGACGAGAGGAGACAGGGAGGGGGATCGCGGGCGCTGAAGACCGAGCGCAAATTGGCGTATGACATTCCTTCATGTCTGGAGAGACCGAGGTGCTGGCGTGAGCGCCGCGGCTGCTGTCGCGATCTTCCTCAGCCTCGGACTTCGCGTGCATTCCTCGAACGTTGCAACCCTGTCGTCGAACGGTGAACCGGTCTCACTCGTGGTCGTCAATGCCCGAGTGTGGACCGGGAATCCCGCTCGCCCGTGGGCCGGCGCCGTCGCAGTGCGAGGGAACAGACTGGCGGCGGTCGGGTCCAGCGCAGAGGTCCAGAAGCTGGTGACGCGCACGACGCGGGTCGTGGATGCGCACGGGGCGATGGTCGTCCCCGGCTTCATCGACTCACACGTGCATTTCGTCGATGGAGGGTTCGACCTGACTGACGTGCAGCTACGGGATGCGAAGACCCCGGCTGAATTCATCGCTCGAGTCAAGGCGTTCGCCGGTACCGTGCCCGCGGGGACGTGGATCCTCGGGGGGGTGTGGGATCACACCAATTGGGGTGGCGAGCTTCCACGTCGGGAATGGATCGACTCGGTGACGCCGCAGAACCCGGTCTGGATCGAACGACTGGACGGGCACATGGGATTGGCCAACAGCGCTGCGTTGGCCGCCGCACACGTTGGCCACGGGACCGCAGACGTCGTCGGCGGGACCATCGTCCGCGACGCGGCTGGCGATCCGACTGGCATCCTCAAGGACAACGCCGCGTCGCTCGTCACACGGGTAATTCCCGATCCGACGTCCGAGGCCAAGGACCGGGCGCTGGACGCGGCGATGACGTATGTGGCCGCGCAGGGCGTGACGTCCGTCGTCAACATGGGGTACACGTGGGACGACCTGGCCACGTTCGAGCGCGCGCATGCGGCGGGTCGGCTCAAGACCCGCATCTACGCCGTGGCGCCGCTCGCGGAATGGCAGCGCCTGCGCGACACCGTGGCCGCGCGGGGGCGCGGCGACGCGTGGGTCACGATCGGCGGCTGCAAGGCGTTCGTGGACGGCTCACTGGGATCGCATACGGCGGCGATGTTGGCGCCCTTCAGCGACGCGCCGACGGACACCGGGCTGTTGGTCACTCCGCCTGAGAGTCTCTACGCCCGCACGTTGGGCGCGGACAAGGCGGGTCTGCAGGTCATGGTGCACGCGATCGGGGACCGCGCGATCCGGCTCCAGCTCGACATCTTCGAGCGCGTGGCCCGAGAGAACGGACCACGTGACCGGCGGTTTCGGATCGAACACGCGCAGCACCTCGCGCCCTCCGACATCCCGCGGTTCGCGGCGTTGGATGTTATCGCCAGCATGCAGCCGTACCATGCGATCGATGATGGCCGGTGGGCAGACCGGGTGATCGGGGCCGCGCGCGCGCGCACGACATACGCGTTCCGGTCGCTGCTCGATGCGCGCGCGCGACTCGCTTTTGGCAGCGATTGGGACGTCGCGCCCGCGACGCCGATCGAGGGCATCTACGCGGCGGTGACACGGCGCACGCTCGATGGCGCGCATCCCGATGGGTGGATCGCGGCGCAGAAGATCACTGTCGAGGATGCGTTACGAGCCTATACGAGCGGCGGAGCGTACGCCGAGTTCCAGGAGCGGGAGAAGGGGACGCTCACAGTCGGCAAGCTGGCGGATTTCGTCCTCGTGGACCGCGACCTGACGCGGACTCCGCCAGCCGAGCTCCGCAACGCGCGGGTCCTGATGACCGTAGTCGGTGGGACACCAGTCTACGACGGGGCCGGCGCTGGAGCCGCGGGCGTCGCTAGCACAGCGGCAACAGGGCAATGATCGGTCTATCATTACTGGGGCGGCGAGACGTCGGCGGCCGGCTAATACGGCACTATTTCACACACCTTGGGAGTGAACGACACATGCGCACCGGGCACATGCGGGTGGGAGTGACAGTCGTGGCGGCGGTCGTCATTGGGTTCGGCACGGCGGCCTGCACGCTGTCGGGGTCGGGATCGACGCCCGGATCGGGATCGGCCGGTGTCATCAGTGGCGGAAGCGCGGCGGGCACCACCACTGACACCACGCATCCCGCGACCGCTACGCCCTCAACGACGGCGCGACCGTTCGCGGCGCCGGCCAGTCCGTCGAGCACGACACCGATCATGGTGACGAGCACCACGTTCACGGCAGGGGCCACGCTGCCGGTGACCGCCGAGTTCAGTGGGTGTGGCGGCGGCAACACATCGCCGCAGTTGTCGTGGACGAATGCTCCCCCCACCACCAAGAGCTTCGTCGTCACGCTGTTCGATCCCGATGCGCCGACCAGCACGGGATTCTGGCACTGGACGGTCTTCAACATCCCCGCGACCGTCACCAGCCTCCCGGCCGGCGCGGGCTCCGCCGCGACCCCAGTGAAGGGCTCGCAGAGCGGGTACACCGATTTTGCGTTCAGTCACTATGGTGGCCCGTGTCCGCCGAACGGCGATCAGCCGCACCACTACATGTTCACCGTGTACGCGCTCGATGTCCCCACCATCCAGGGCGTCGGCCCGCAGTCCACGGCGGCGAACATCATGTTCTCGCTGCGGGGACATCTGTTGGCGCAAGGGTCGCTCGAGGGACTGTTTGCGCGGTGACGTGCGGCGCCTCCGCCGCGTGACTGACGGAGGCCGGATCGGGTGGATCGCCGCGCTGACGATGGGCGTGGCGGTCACCCTCGCGGCGGTTCCATCTCGGCTGGGGACGCGCGCCCCAATCCAGCAACCGATACCGGCGAAAGCTGCGGCCGGCGTGCCGGTTGCCGGGACGGCGCCGACGTTTTCGATCGAGCAGGTGCTGTCCGCGCCATTCCCGAGCGAGATGGTCGCCGCGCCGACCGGGGGAGCCGTCGCCTGGGTCTTCGACGGCGCAGGCGCGCGCAATATCTGGGTTGCGGCGCCCCCGTCGTATACGGCACACCGCGTGACGGCATACACGGGCGACGACGGTCAGGTGATCACCGACGTGCGGTGGACGACGGGCGCTCGGGGTCTGGTATACGTGCGCGGCGGCGACGCCAACGGACGCGGCGAGGTCGCCAATCCCGCGCTCATCCCGACGGGCGTCGAGCAAGCCGTCTGGACGGTCGCGTTGGGACCAGGGATGCGGCCCGTCGGGGCACCGAAACGGTTGGGCGAAGGACATTCACCGGCGGCGGCGTCGAGCGGCAACCGCGTCGCCTACATCGAGAAGGACCAGATCTGGTGGACGACGACGGACGCGCGCACCGCGGCGGTGCAGCTCCTCCATACGAGAGGGATGGCATCGACGTTGCGCTGGTCGCCTGATGGTGGGCGGCTCGCGTTCGTGAGCGACCGCGGTGCACACAGTTTCGTCGGCGTCTACGATATCGCGGCGCGCTCCCTGACGTACCTCGCACCGTCGGTCGATCGGGACGGCGATCCAGCGTGGTCGCCAGATGGTCATGAGGTGGCGTTCGTGCGTCGCCCCGCGCGCACGCGGACCTCAGTATTTGGCGCGCAGCGCGTCGGGCAACCGTGGTCGATTTGGGTGGCGGATGCGGCGACCGGTATCGGGCGCGGCGTGTGGCGGGCCGCGGAGGGACGGGGGAGCGTTTTTCGCGAGCTCGACGCCACCGATCAGCTCTTCTGGGGCGCCGGCAACCGCATTGTCTTTCCGTGGGAACACGACGGGTGGGAACAGCTGTACGGCGTGGCCGCGGGCGGCGGTGACGCGGCGCCTTTGACCTCAGGCTCATTCGAAGTCGAACAGGCGGTGCTCACGCCGGACCGCTCAGCCCTCATCGTGAGCAGCAACCAGGACGACCTCGAACGACGGCACCTCTGGTGGATACCGGTGGCCGGCGGCTCGGCCGCGGAGCGCGTCGTGCTCAACGTCGGAGACACGACGCGGCGCACCATCGAGTGGGCGCCGACTCCGTTGGCCGACGGGAGCGGGATCGCGCTGCTCTATGCGACTGCCGTCATGCCGGGGCTCCCCGCTCTGGTGAAGGGGACGCGCGGACCGATCACGGATCTCGCACGGAGCGCGCTGCCCACGAGTTTCCCGCTGGCATCACTCGTGGAGCCACGGTTGGTGACGTTCCCCGCCGCCGATGGGATGGAGCTGCATGGGCAGCTCTTCCTACCACCAGGCGACGATCCCGCGCATCCCTCGCGTCACCCCGCCGTGGTGTTTTTCCACGGTGGGGCCCGCCGAGAGATGCTCCTCGGCTGGCACTACATGCAGTACTACTACAATGCGTACGGGATGAACCAATTCCTGGCGAGCCGCGGCTATGTGGTGTTGTCGGTGAATTACCGGAGTGGCATCGGTTACGGGCTGAACTTTCGCGAGGCGCTGAACTACGGGGCGACCGGCGCGTCGGAGTACAACGACGTCGAGGGTGCGGGACTGTACCTGCGCGGTCGCGGGGACGTCGATCCAGTGTGCATCGGCGCGTGGGGTGGCTCCTATGGCGGCTATCTCACCGCACTCGCTCTGGCGCGCTCGTCCGATCTGTACGCAGCGGGTGTGGACTGGCACGGCGTCCACGATTGGAATCTGGAATTCGACGCGATCATTCCGGGGTGGGACACGGAGCGGGATCTCCAGGCGCGGAAACTCGCCTACACGTCGTCGCCGATGTCATCGACCGCCGCGTGGCGGTCTCCGGTGCTGCTCATTCAGGGGGACGACGACCGGAACGTGAATTTCGACCAGACGGTCCAGCTCACCGAAGATCTGCGTGCGCGCGGCGTACACGTGGAGACGATTGTGTACCCGGACGAAGAGCACGATTTCCTACAGCATCGGCACTGGGTGCAGGCGTATCAGGCGACGGCAGAGTTCTTGGATCGGATGTTAAAAAAGGGCAGCGGATAGCGATTGGCACAAGGCGGACGGCATAGGGCGGCGCGGGGCGTGGCGGAATCGTAGATTCTTCTGCATGGATCATCCGGCGATTCCGCATCTCAAGAAAGTCGATCCGGTGCTTGCGGGGATTATCGACCGGGTCGGAGTGTTGCCCCCCGGACCGCGCAGCGAAGGGACGCATCTCGGGGCGTTGGCGCGAGCGATCGTGTATCAACAGCTCTCGGGACAGGCCGCAGGCACCATCCACGGGCGGTTCGAAGCGCTGTACGGCGGCCGAGCGCCCACTCCCGACGAACTCTTGGCAACGCCCGACGAGCGGTTGCGCGCGGCCGGCCTGTCGCGGGCCAAGACCGTGTACCTCAAAGACCTCGCCGCTCGGGCCGCGGCCGGTACCGTTGCGGTCGATCAGCTCCACGAGCTCGAGGACGCGGCGCTGATGGAGGCGCTGACGAGCGTCAAGGGTATAGGGCGGTGGACGGCGCAGATGTTCATGATGTTTCGCCTGGGTCGTCCCGATGTCCTGCCGGATCTCGATCTTGGCGTGCGCATTGCGGTGCAACTCGCCTACAACCTCCGACGCATGCCGACGCCGAAGGAGGTGCTCGCTCGGGGCGCCGTGTGGTCGCCGTATTCGTCGTTCGCGGCGTGGTACCTGTGGCGGAGCCTCGAACTCCCGGAGGGGAAGGACGCGCGGCGGAAGCTGCTGACACGGGCGGCGACGAAACTGAGCAAACTGAAGAAGGGCAGAGCGAAGCGCGTTGCACCGAAACGAGTCGCCACCACACGGGCCGCTGCGAAGCGGGTCGCCGCAAAACACGGAACGACGAATCGTGGCCCGACGAACCGGAGCACTGCGAAACGCGGCGTACGGGGCCCGAGGACATCGAAGTCGCGACGTCCGTCGCGGCGACAGTAATCCGGTAAAGGCCACGCCTGGAGCGGCGAACGGCGTAAGCAGACACTACGGCACGACGCGATGGCATGGAGGCCGTGCGCACGCATCTGCGGCGGGAGGAGACGTGATCAAGTATCGAGATCCGAGGGCGAGCGTTATGGGAGGAGTGCGCAATGTCGAGTGATGCCGCACCGCTGAGTGGGCCCGATCTTCGCGCTACGGGGTGCGCGGTCGCTGATCTCGCTGACGGTCGGATGATGCTCGGGCATGCCGGCGGTGAGACCGTCGTGCTCGCGCGCCGAGGCGACGAGGCGTTCGCAGTGGGCGCCGCGTGCACGCACTACAGTGGGCCGCTGGCGGAAGGGCTGCTCGTCGGCGACACCATCCGGTGTCCGCTCCACCACGCGTGTTTCAGCCTGCGCACGGGCGCCGCGCTGCGCGCGCCGGCCTTGAACCCGATCCCGTGTTGGGACGTCGAGCGCCGCGATGGCCGATGGTACGTGATGGCCAAACAGGCGGGGCGCGACCCCCTCGCGCCGGTGGGCGGCGGTATGGCCAGCCAGGCGACGGTCCCCCCGTCGGTCGTGATCATCGGGGCGGGCGCAGCGGGGAGCGCGGCGGCGGAGATGCTCCGGCGCGAAGGGTATGCCGGGCCGATCACGATGGTCGATGGCGAACCCGACTCGCCGTACGACCGTCCCAACCTGTCGAAGGATTTTCTGGCGGGTACCGCACAAGCGGAATGGATGCCGCTGCGTCCACCGGATTTCTACGGGGAGCACAAGATCGAGCTCGTCCGCGCGCGTGTCGCGTCGGTCGGTGTAGCGCGATCGGAAGTGGTCCTCGACGGGAATCGCGGCCTGTCGTACGGCGCGCTGTTGCTCGCGACGGGCGCGGAGCCCGTGCGGCTCGACATCCCCGGCCACGACCGCCCGTCGGTCTTCACGCTGCGATCGTGGGCCGACAGCCGCGCGATCATCGCGGCCGCGGATGGCGCACGCCGAGCGGTGGTCATTGGGGCCAGTTTTATCGGCCTCGAAGTGGCGGCGTCGTTGCGCCAACGGTCCATCGAGGTCTGCGTCGTCGCGCCGGAGTCGGTACCGCTCGAGCGCGTCCTGGGCACCCAGCTCGGCGCCCACGTCCGCACCCTGCACGAAGCGCACGGCGTCGAGTTCTACCTCTCGACTAAACCGGCGCGGATCGAGGATGGATCCGTCGTGCTCGAGAGTGGGGCGTCGCTGCCCGCCGATCTCGTGGTGATCGGCGTCGGCGTCCGACCGCGCCTCGATCTCGCCTCGCAGGCGGGACTGGCTGTCGATCGAGGGGTGACGGTCAACGAGTATCTGGAGACGAGCGTCCCTCGGATCTATGCGGCCGGGGACATCGCGCGGTGGCCCGATCCTCATACGGGGCAGCGAATCCGGGTCGAGCATTGGGTCGTCGCGCAGCGACAGGGACAGACCGCGGCCCGGAACATCCTCGGCCACCACGAACGGTTCGACGCGGTCCCCTACTTCTGGAGCCAGCACTACGACGTCGCGGTGCGCTATAGCGGCCACGCCGAGCAGTGGGATCAAGTCAACGTCGCGGGGCCGCTGGACAAGGGTACGGCCTCGGTCGCCTACCGCGCCAAGGGCAAGACGCTCGCAGTGGCGAGCGTGGGTGCGGACCACGCGAACCTCGAGGCCGAGGCGGCGATCGAGCGAAATGACGAAGACGCCTTGCAGCGGCTCGTCGGAGGCGGCACACCGACGGCCTGATCGCGAGTTCGCTGGCGGCGACGTATCTTCGGGCAGTCAAACTCACCCCTTGCACCCATCTCCATGTCGCGTCTGACCTCTCCGTGGAGGCGGGCCGCACTCTGCGGCGCGCCGTTCATCCTGTCCGCTTCGGTGCTCATCGGCTGGTCACCGGCCGCGGCGCCAGACGCCCCACTCGCCGGGTACTCGGCCGACGCGTCCCGTGTGGAACGGGACTGGGAGACGCAATTTCGGGCGATACCGGAACCCGCGCGGATGCGCGAATCGCTGCGGCGACTCAGTGCGCAACCGCACAACGTGGGGACCGCGTACGACCGCGACAACGCCGAATGGATCCTGGCGCAATTCAAATCGTATGGACTCGACGCGCACATCGAGACCTTCGACGTGCTGTACCCCACCCCGCTCGAGCGCAGCGTCGAGCTCGTGGCGCCGACGCACTTTCGGCTGGCGCTGCGCGAGCCGACGGTGGCCGGTGATCCAACCTCCGCGCAGCAGTCGGCGCAACTGCCGACGTACAACGTGTATGCGATCGACGGCGATGTGACGGCCCCGCTCGTGTACGTGAACTACGGCGTGCCCGCGGATTACGAGGTGCTGGCTCGGCACGGCGTGAGCGTCAAAGGCGCGATCGTGATCGCTCGCTACGGAGGCTCATGGCGCGGTATCAAGCCCAAGGTCGCGGCGGAGCACGGCGCCATCGGCTGCCTCATCTACTCCGATCCGCGCGACGATGGCTACGCGGTCGGACCGGTGTATCCCAAAGGTCCGATGCGGCCGGCGGAGGGCGTTCAGCGCGGCAGCGTCATGGAGATGGAGATCCATCCCGGCGACCCGTTGACGCCCGGCGTGGGCGCGACGAAGGACGCCAAGCGGCTCGATCTCAAGGATGTCACCGTACTCACCAAGATTCCGGTGCTGCCGATCTCGTACGGCGATGCGCAGCCGCTGCTCGCGGCGATCGAGGGACCGGTGGTGCCCGCCGAGTGGCGCGGGGCATTGCCGATCACGTATCGGATGGGCCCTGGCCCCGCAAAGGTGCATCTGCACCTCAAGTCCAACTGGGGGATGAAGACGCTCTACGATGTGATCGCCCGGATCCCGGGCGCCTCGGCACCCGATGAATGGGTCGTGCGCGGTAACCACCACGACGCATGGGTGAACGGCGCGGAGGACCCGCTGGCGGGACAAGTGGCGCTGCTCGAGGAGGCACGTGCGCTCGGTGCGCTCGTCGCCAAGGGGTGGCACCCGCGGCGCACGATCATCTACTGCGCATGGGATGGCGAGGAACCCGGACTCCTGGGATCCACCGAGTGGGTAGAGACACACGAGGAGGAATTGCGGCAGCACGCGGTGGCGTACTTCAACACCGACGGAAACGGGCGCGGCTTCCTGGGCGTTGGCGGCTCGCACATCCTGGAGGCGTTCCTCAACGGTGTCGCGCGCGATGTCTCCGACCCTGAGACCCATCTCTCCGTATGGCAGCGGTGGCAAGCACAGCGCGTGGCCCGCGCGCCATCGGCCAGTGAGCGCAACGACGCGCGCACGCGCGCCAACCTGCACATTGAGGCGCTGGGCTCGGGCTCCGACTACTCGCCCTTTCTACAGCATGTCGGCGTCGCGTCGGCGAATCTCGGCTACGGCGGCGAAGACGAGGGCGGCATCTACCACTCGATCTACGACGATTTCTCGTGGTATACCCACTTCTCCGATACCAATTTCGTCTATGGGCGCGCACTGGCGCAGACGGTGGGCACGGCCGTCATGCGCTTGGCCGATGCGCAGCTCATTCCGTACGACTTCACCGGGCTCTCGGAGACCGTGACGCACTACGTGGGCCAGCTCGACACGCTGGCGAAGCACGAATCGGACTCCATCGCTGAGCTCAATCGGGAAGTGCGAGACGGTGTGTACGCGGCCACCAACGACCCGCGGCATCCGACGATCGCCCCGGACACGCTGGCGTTGGCTTCGCACCTGGACTTCGCGCCTCTCCAGAACGGCGCCGACGCGTTGGCACGCGCGGCGGCGGCCTACGCGCAGGCCGTGGCGGCCGTCGAAGCCAACGACGGCGCGGCGCTGTCTTCGCCCAGCATCGCGAGCATCAATCCCACGCTCGTACAGAGCGAGCGGGCGCTGACCTCACCGGATGGCTTGCCTGGCCGTCCGTGGTATCGACACTTGCTGTACGCGCCCGGCCTGTATACCGGGTACGGTGTGAAGACCGTGCCCGCGGTGCGCGAAGCCATCGAGCAGCATCACTGGGCGCAAGCCGACAGTCAGATCGTCCGAGTCGGCGCGGTGCTCCAGGCGGAGGCGACGCTCGTGAGTGGTGTCGCGCACGAGTTGAAGGCGGCCGCGAGCAGTCGGTAGTTGCACTGGCGGTTGGCGATCGGCAACTACCGCCTAGCGACTATCGAGCAGGGGCCTCCGGCGGTCGTGCGTCGGCGGCGTGCGTCGATCGGGCACCAGAGATGGGAACGGCTTGATCGGCGGCTGGCCCACGGGCGCGGCCGTGCGCATGGCTGGCTGCGGCGGTGGCCGGTGTCTCCGCGGGTGGCTGGGGCGGGGCGGCGGTGTCCGCAGAGAGGCGCGCGACGATGAGCCGCGCCGCGTCGGTGAGATCGTGCGCGTGGTCGCCGAGCCAGCGCGACTGGAGTTCGGCGAACGCGGACTCGCCGCGACGCCGGAGCTGACTCGCAATGGCCAGCAACCCCGGGCGCGGGTCGCGGGCGTGTTCATGGTGCGCCGCTTCGGTATCCACCTCGCCTTCGAGCAGCGCGGTCGCGACTCGTCGGGTCTGCTCGGCGCCCGCGCGCTCGGCGGCCTCGATGACCTCCTCCGCCATGACGTGGACATCGTGCATCTCGCCGATCGTGTCCTGAAGATGGCGCAGGCGTTTGACGAGGTTCTGACCGCCATCGACAGCGGTCCCGATCGGCTCGAGCAGATACCGTAGTCGTTTCGCAGACAGCCGCGCGGCGTGTGCCACGGCCTGGTCCTGAATCGACTGGACGGCCCCGAGTCGCTCGCCGAGCGCCGTTGCTTGGGACAGGATGAGTGGCGCGGCCGCGGCGGCGAACCTGCGTGGGGGTGCAGCGTCGCGCAGATCGATCCGTCGGTCGTACTCCGCAAGGCCATCGCCAAGCGCATCGGTCGTGCGGCCAAACACATCGGCGACCATCGTGCGGAAGCCAACCTCAGTGTCGCGCTGTCGATCGGCGACCTGGTGGAGCAGCCACTCACCGCCGGCTCGTTCGCGGCTGCGCAGTGATTCCTCGACATCGCGCACCCACGCAACGTGCACCTCATTGTCTCGACATACGCCGGCCAGCCGCGAGATGTTGCGAAGCCGGCGTCGGTGTTTCTTGCGGAGGCTGTCGGCGAGGTATGGCTCGAAGGCCCGGAGCCAGGTGCGGAGGCGTCGGAGGGCGACGCGAAAATCGTGGAGCGCCGTCCGGTCGTCCGGATCATCGAGCCGCCCGCGCGCGGTCACGGTCGATTCCAGCAACGCGAGAGCGACCCGCCGACACCCTTCGTCCACCGGGAGCGCGAGTAGCTGGTCGGCCGGCGGCAGTAAGGTGCCCTGGTCCTCCATCCAGCCATTATAGCGGGCGGCGGGTCCGGTCCCTAATCGGCTATCCAGCCAGTCCGGGGTCCGGCGCCCTCCGACTCCTGATCTGATCGATTGCGGCCCTCAATCCGCGGCAAACGCAGGTGCCGGTGACACGGCCCGACGCGTGGCCCGACCGGCGGCGATCGCGGCGCGAGGGCCGCGGCGGAGCGTGATGATGGTGACCTCGGGACCGGCGCCAATACGGAATGGGACGCCCCAGTATCCGGTTCCCGGATTGATGTACAACAGTGCATCGCCTTCGCTGTGCGCGCCCATGGCGCGGGCCAGAAACGGGCTCGCAAGGCTCCAACCCAACCGCGGGAGCGCGAACTGCCCCCAGTGGGTGTGGCCACTCAGCGTGAGCGCCACGCCACGTTCGGCGAGCGCGGGCCAGAGCGCCGGATTGTGGGCCAGGGCGACGACGGTCGTGCCGGGCGGGACAGCGCGCAGCGCGCGGTCGATGTCGGGCGCCACGTTGTCGGAGCCGTGTCGTCCGGCCGGGTCGCCGGTGCCGACAATGGCGAGTGACGCGCCACCGCGGGTGAGGATCCGCGCGTCATTGACCAGGAGCGTGGCGTCCGGGAGCATCGAGCGGAGCTGGCGCTCGACGTCGTCCCATCCGGCATAGACATCGTGGTTGCCAGGGATGAGATACACACCGAGCGGGGCGCGGAGGCCACCGACGGCGGCCGCGAAGTGCACGACATCCTCGGAGCGGTCGTCCACGAGATCGCCGGTCATGGCGATGGCGTCTGGCTTGAGCGCGGAGACCGTGCTCGCCACGCGCGCGAGGTACCGGCGGGACGTATGGGGCCCGACATGGAGGTCCGAGATCTGCGCGATTCGGACACCGTTCCACGGGATCGGCAGTCCTGGGACGGTGACCTCGACCTGGCGTCGCACGAGCCGCGCCGACCCGATATAGCCGGCGGTGAGCAGCACCGTCATGCCGGCGAGCACGATCCCCGCGCCCAGGCGACCGCCGGTGATGGCGTCGCCGAACGCCGCTCCCACCGCCAAGCCCACCAACCCGCCGCCGGCGACGAGGGGGAGAAGGAGTTGTGTGTACAGCACGGGTCTGACCACGAGCAGTCGGAACGCCGCGGTCGGGTACGCGCGCCAGCCACCTTGGACGATGAATGCGACCAGCGGCGCGGTCGTCGCGACTGCCAGCGCGACGACGAGCCACCGATCGCCGATCGGGACAGGGACGACGAGTCCGATCACCGACCAGCAGAGCAGGTAGTACAACGCGGCACGGAGGGCGGCGGTACGCCCGGGCCGACGGCGCGGCATTGCGCTACGCGAGCCCGAGTGTCGGAGCAACAGTTCGCATCGCGTCGATGACGAACTGAATGTGTTCATCCAGGTCGATGCCGAGTTCGGCGGCTCCGACCTGGACATCTTCGCGGCTCACACCGCGCGCAAAGGCCTTGTCTTTCATCTTCTTTCGCACCGATCGGGCATCCAGGTCGAGGACACTCCGCGACGGGCGAACGAGCGCGGACGCAGTGATCAGTCCCGTGAGCTCATCGACCGCGAAGAGCGTCTTGGCCATGCGCGTGTCTCTGGGCACCCCGGTGTACGTCGCGTGTCCGAGGATCGCTCGGAGGACATCGTCCGGATAGCCGCGGCCTCGAAGGATCTCCACCCCCGCGGCGGGGTGCTCGCGGGTCGCCGAGTGCTCCGCATTCGGAAACCGCTCGTAGTCAAAGTCGTGGAGCAACCCCGCCAGTCCCCATCGGTCCGCGTCCTCGCCGAAACGAGCGGCGTAGGCGCGCATCGCGGCTTCCACAGCCAGCATGTGTTTGCGAAGCGACTCGCTCGTCGTGTACTCGTGGACGGTGGTGAGCGCATCCGCGCGACTCGGGAGCCGCGTCAGATGAGAACTGTCCAATGATTGCGAGTCGGCCGACGCATCGTCGGTTGTATAAGGCTGAGGCGCCGTCGATGGCCCAGTCGGCCCGCTCGTGGAACTGGTAGTCGATGGTGGAATCGAGGCCACGGGAGTCGGGCGTTTGTCGTGAAGCGATCGTGGCGGATACGAAGCACATCCCAATACAGTGAAGCCGGCTTCGTGGTGTCGCACGGGTGTCCAGCGGGCTGCGAGTAAAGGAATGGTAATGGCGCGCTGTAAAATCCGGAGTGTGTGGCTGCCGATCGGCACGACGACCGGGACTACGACTACCACGGCCGTCTTTCAGAGCAAGACGGTCCCGTACTTTCACTACACGCCGTGCATCCCGTCCGGCGCAACGAGCGGCACGGAGACCTGGCAGTTTCTGCTCGGCGCGAATGTGACCGGGCTGAATCTCTCGGTCGAGGTCGATGCCGCGGCGCCGGCCGAGAACAGTGTCCTATGCGGCTCGTGCTTCGGCAGCTTTACGGCACCGCGGCCAGAACGTGTACGTGGCTGGCGACAACGGCGTCGTGCTCCTGGGCACCGGCCCGTGACGGGCGGGGACGCATTGGGGACGAGTCGGGTTCAACGGGCGGACTCGAGCGGCAGGGTCGTGCCAGGGTACTCAGGTGTTTATCGTGGGTCGTGACAGACATTTGTGATCTACATCACCAATATCGGGTCGTCGGACTCGTAGCTTAGCACGGGCTTCCAGCGCTCTGCAGGTAGGCGAATGTTCATGGCGTACCACACGATGCGTTCGCGGCTGGCCCTCATGTCCCCACGTCGTGTCACTGGGGGCAGGTTCCGGGGTGCTCACCACTTTCTTTTGCGCTCTCGGAGGACGATCCGCATGTCAGTCAGTGCATTGTCGAATTCACAAACCCGCCAACCGCGACCGATGCGTCGTGATGCCACGGGTGTCTCGCGCGGGATACTGGCTGGCGTCGTTGGCGCTGCGCTGCTCGTGGCCTGCAACGACGGCCCTGAGCCGATGTCCGCGGGATCGCGGGCGATGGCCAGCCCGTTGAGCGCGAGCGAGATTCGAGGATCGTTCTTCTGCACCGCCCGCCTCGCACCGGCTGGCAGCGCAGGCGCGCCGACCGTCACGTGCACCCGGAACACCGGCGCGTTGGGTGCCGCCACCGGTGGTGGCCGCACGCGCGCCAGGGATGTCGTCCTCGCGAAGCAGACGGTCAACGTCGACCTCAACATCACCAGTCCCGCGTTCAACAGCTCGACGCGGATCTTTTCGTTCAATGCCAGCATCACCAACCTCCTCGCCCAGCCAATCGGCACGACCGACGGGGCGACGACCACCGCGGCCGGGGTCCGGGCGTTCTTCTCCTCGGGTCCCTTCGCATCCGGCGGCGGCGCCGGCACCGTCACGGTGGCCAACCCCACAGGCGTCGGCGTCTTCCAGGGCGACACCGTTCCGTATTTTCAATACACGCCGTTCATCCCGGCCGGCGCGACGAGCGCGGTGGAGAATTGGCAGTTCCTGTTCGCGCCAGGTGTGACCGGGTTGAGCTTTTCGGTTGAAGTCGATGCGGCGGTGCCAGCACAGAACAGCGTGCTGCGGTGGACTACGTTGCGACAGGGAGTCACCAGCAACGAGCTCAACGCGGTCTGGCGCAACACGGCCAGCGACGTCTGGGCGGTGGGACTCAACAACACGATCGTGCACTACAACGGCACGCAGTGGACGCAGCCAATCACGGGACTCCAATGGGCGGCCTACACGAGCGTGTTCGGCGCCACGGGTACCGATGTGTGGGCGGTAGGCGGTGGTGGGGCCGCCGTGCACTGGAACGGCACGAAGTGGACGCGGGTGGCCACCAATTCGACGGCCAATCTCACAGGTGTGTGGGGGAGCGCGTCGAACAACTACTACGCGACCGCGAACGGCGGCGTCGCCTTGCACTACAACGGGACATCCTGGTCCGCCATCAAGTTCCCCGTCGCGGTGATCGGCAATCTCCACGCGGTGTGGGGCACGGATGCGTCGCACGTCTGGATAGTGGGAGACGGCGGGACCATCCTGTTCTTCAACGGCACCTTCTGGGCGCAGATGGCGTCGGCAACGACGCAGCCCCTCCTGGCGGTGTGGGGTACGTCCGCGGGCAACGTGTATGCCGGCGGCGGCGTCGGCACGATCGTGCACTTCAACGGCATCGCGTGGGCCACGGAGTCGAGCGCGACCGGCCATACCCTGTCGGGATTCGGGGGCACAGGCCCGTCGGATATCTGGGTCGTGGGCGCCTCCGGGATCACGCAGCATTTCAATGGCTCGACGTGGAGCTCAGTCGCGCGCGGGTCCGGCTTCCTGATCACCGCGATCTGCTCCGGGTCCGCCGGATCGACGCTGTGGGCGGTGGGCGTGGGTGGGGCCTTCCTGTCGGTTGCGAACGGGCAGTTCACGCTCTCGAACCAGAGTGGTCTTCCCATCCACGGCTTGTGGGCGAGCAGCGCCACCGATGTGTGGGCGGCTACGATCGGCACCATTCTGCACTACAACGGCACCACGTGGACGAACGCGTACGTTGCGAACGATGACTCGATGGCCGGCGTATGGGGCTCGGGACCGTCGAACGTGTACACGGTCGGTCAGGACGGCAATATTGCGCACTTCAACGGGTCGGCATGGACCACGGCGCTGGTGAACCCTCCGTCAGGAGCGACCGGCTACCACGGTGTCTTCGGCATTAGCGCCAACAACATCTACGCCGTCGGGAACGGCGGCCTGGTGGAGCATTTCAACGGCAGCACGTGGTCATTCCAGACGCGCACCGGGACCGGCAATCTGCGCGCGGTATGGGGCGGCGTGACGACGCAGAACTTCTATGCCGTCGCGGACGACAAGACCGCGTACATCAACCCGGCGGGCGCGGGCTGGAAGGCGATGGCATTTTCGCCGGCGAACTCGCACGGCTTGCAAGCGATATTTGCCACCGCGCCGACCAACGTGTGGGCGGGCGGCGATTCAGGGGTCGTGTATCAAGTGGCGAGTGGGACGACGTTCACGCTCCCCGCCGCGGCCACCGGGACGCTCACCAATTTCCACGGCACGTGGAACACGTCGCCCACCGACTCCTATCTCGTCGGCGATGGCGGTTCGGTGCTCCATTTCAATGGAGCCACTTGGCTTCCGTTGGCGGTGCCCGTGACGTCGCCACTCCGCGCTGTCTACGGCACAGCCGCACAAAACGTCTACGTGGCTGGCGACAACGGCGTCGTCCTGTTGGGCATCGGGCTGTAGTGGGGCGAGGCGGTCTCCCGGAACGGGGGCAGTGGGGGATACAGCCGCGACCGGTGCGACCGCTCGCTCGACACTCCCCTCTCCGTGATGCCGGTGGGATTTGGTGACAGTGGCAGTGCCGCGCTCTCCGCGCCCGTGTCCAAACGCGCGGAGCCCGCGGGCGCGCCAGTGACGGCCGAGTGGCAGTTCAACGACATCCACGGTTACACTGAGCCTGATGGAGCGCGGTTGATCCATCAGCTGGCGGGCGCGGAGCTCTGGGTCCGCGGCGGGCGCCTCGTGCGTGGCGTCGGATATCAGGACGCAAGCGCCGCCTCGCGCCGCGAATTGGCGCGAGCGGGCGCCATTCTGCGCCTTCGCCAACGACGGCGCTATCACATCCATGCGGCAGGGGCGGTCGATCCCGCGGGCCGCGCATGGCTGCTCACGGGGCCGACGGGGAGCGGCAAGTCCACGCTGGCCTACGCATTGGCCCGCAAGGGCTGGCCGATCCTGGGCGATGACGGTGTGATCGTCGAAGTCGGCCGGACCGGCAGCGTGGTGGCGTACCGGTGGCGCGAGCCGCTCCGAGTCAGTAGCGCCTTGAGCAGCGAATTCCCGGAGCTCGCGGCCGCCACTCGCGATGCGCGGATGCTGCCGAGCGATCCGCGCCAACGCGCCGAGGTGCCCGTCGCTGGTGCGCGGTCGGCACCGGTGGCCGCGCTGGTGTGGGTCGAACAGGGCGACGAGGATCGCCTCACGCCGCTCACTCCGGCGGATGCCCTGATCGAGTTGGTGCGGCAATCCGCGTGGGTCCTGATCGCGGATGGTGGGTCGCCGGCGCATCTCGCGGCGCTGCGCCAGATCGCGGTCGAGGTCCCGAGCTTTCGACTCGTGCATACGCCCGCGCAGCTCCATCGGATCGATCACACGCTCGTCTCCGCGCTTCCCTAGAGCCGCTCGGACGCGGGGCGAATGCGCGAGATGCGGCGCGGCAATCAGCAACACACTCGGCGGGGCGTGATGGCGTGGATGGCGCGCACGGCGGACGCGCGAGCCGCATACGACCTCCTCATAACCATCGTCCGTGGCCTGCGGCTGACCGATACGCAGCGCGCGACGGCCGGCGGCGTGTCCCGCGACGCGTGGGAGCGGGTCCTCGATCTCGAGGGATGCGCGGCGTGGGTCGAGGGCGCGCGCCGACGCACGCCCGCGCTCGCCGATGTACTGGGACCGGCGACGCCGCTCGTTCGGGCGGAAGGCGAGCGCGCACTCCGGAATGCGGTCGCCATGGTGCAACAGCTCGCGGAGCTCGCGCCGATCGCCGCTGCGGTCGGCGCGCGGGTCCTCGTGCTCAAAGGCAGCGCGCGGCTCTTGGCGGGAGAGATCGCGGGGTCGCGCACGATGGCGGACATCGACCTGTTGGTGCCGGGTCCCTCAGGCGCCGCGCTGCATGCCGCGTTGCAGTCGCAGCTCGGCTACCAACCTGACGCGCCGGGCACACCGGATCGGCATCTGCCGTCACTCGTCCGGGCGGAGAGTCTGCCGATCGAGATCCACGGCCGCTTGACCGACGCGGGGTCCCCACTGGACGCCAATGTCTGGGACGGCGCGCGCGCCATTCCGCTGGGCGGCGCGACGTTGGAGATTCCCAGTGCGACGGTGCTCGTGCTGCACACGCTGGAGCACGGCGTCGTTGTCCACCGAACGATTCGGTACCGGTTGCGGGACATACTCGATACGGCCACCGCCTGGAGCGATGCTGTGGATCTCACTCGCGTCCAACAGTACGTAGACGCACACGCGGACCGTCGCGCGCTCATGACTGTCCTCGCGGCGGCGCGATCGATCGGACCGCCGGTGTGGCCGACCGACCTGGCCGGTGAACTGGCGGCATGGCGCCGCATCGCGCGCGTCGGTCGGGCGCGGCTGCTCGCGCCGCCGCAGGCCGGCGTGCCGGCGGGCTCCGATCCCCGGGTGTTGGCCCTCAGCCAGATCGCCGAAGGGGTGCCGGGCCCCATTTTTCGTCTGATCGCACGGGGCGTGACCGCACCGCGGCGGGCGGTGGGATTGCTCACGGGACGGTGGCTCTCGGTCGAGGCGGCGCGCGCCCGTGCGGCCGCCGACGCCACGCCTCGGTCGCGCGACGGCGACGACCAATGAGTCGCGTCGCCCCCACTGCGGACGCGGTCTTCGCCTCGGTACCCGGTGGAGGTGTGGTGCTGCACACCGGTACCAAACGCTACTACTCGCTCAACGAGACGGGAGCCCGTATCTGGTCGCTGCTGGACGAGCACGGCGACCCCGCACGCGCCACCGTCACGATCGCCGCGGAATACGCGATCGCGAATGACGAGGCCGCCTCGGCCGTCGCGGAGCTGGTGACGCGGCTCACCGACGCCGGTCTGCTGCGCGATGCATCGATGGAGTCCGCGGGACCGGGTACGGAGCACCCGTCGCAGCGCGGCGATAGCGCGGCTCGACCCTGACCGTCTCATCTCCCACGGCGTGGCTCACCGACCCACGGGAATCCCCTAGCTCGACGGGCGATTTCGCGCGATACTCCAAGGCATGAGCACGGAATGCGACCGCATCGCGGATCAGTTGTATCGAGGCGTCGAAGGCGACGCGTGGCACGGGCCGCCCGTTCGCGCCCTCTTGGCGGATGTGACGGCCGAGACTGCGGCCGCTCGGCCCATCGCGGGCGCACACAGCATCTGGGAGCTGGTGCTGCACATGACCGCCTGGGCCGACATCGCGCGCCGCCGGGTAGCGGGCGAAGTCGTCGAGCCCACAGACGTCGAAGATTGGCCACCCGTCGGACCGGTAAGTGCGGCCGCCTGGAGTGAGGCCGTCGCCGCGGTCGAACGGTCACATGGTGAGCTCCGGCGTGCCGCGCTGGCGCTCGGCGAATCGCACCTCGAGGACCGGACCCCTGGGAAGCCCCATACGCTCTACGTACTGTTGCATGGGCTCTTGCAACACACACTGTATCACGCCGGCCAGATCGCGATCTTGAAACGGGCTGGGGCGAAGTAATCGGCTCCCAAGAGTTCCAATCATCCCTCGCGGCAGCCGCTTCGACACTGAGCAAGCAAGTAGAGCGATGTCTGGGGAAGGGCGCGACGGTGAGGAGTCCGACATCAGTCCGTGACGCCCAACCCAGATACCGTCCCGATGGTAGCGGGACCGAGCGTTCGCGCCCAGCTTTGCCTCAGGTCAAACCAGGAGCAGTGATGCGACGCTCGATGCTGTGTGCGGTCGCTGTTGGCGTCAGCGCATGCTCCGCGTCGCCGCCACACCTGGACGCGGAACATGCGTCGGCTGTCCGCGACAGTGTGAGCGAGTACGTCGCTGGCGTAGCGCACCGCGTCTCGACCGGCGGACCGACAGCGTGGCTCACGGAGTTCGTCAATGATTCGACGTTCTTTATGGTCGCCGATGGCCATATGGCCTTTCCCGACTACACCAGCATGTCGCGATTCCTGCCTGGGTTCGCGCGAGCCACGCCATCGATTGCACTCGATCTCTCGACGGTCCGTGTCGATCCCCTCGCTCCCGGCCTCGCGCTGTTCGGCGCGAATTACCACGAGACATTGACCGATTCGACAGGTCACCGCATGCTGGATTCAGGATACGTCACCGCTGTCGCGATCCATTCCCCACTCGGCTGGCGGCTACGCGATGCGCATTGGTCGCACCCTGATCCCGTGATCGCGCCCCATAAATAGCCGTGACGCTACCCAGCCCCCGACCGCAACGAGGTCCATCGGAGACGAAGCCTGCCGCAATCAATCGAGCTCGACCACTGCGGAGGACCGATTGCCCCCTCGCAAGTCCCGTTGCCATGACCATCGGTTTCCCGGCACTCATCTGTTTCTCGGGCGCGACCGTATCCTTTGCCACATCCGTGATCTTGGGGAGGCGCAATGGACCGGCGAAGCCCCCACCGGTCGGCGCCACCGCCTCGTCGGGAGAGAGACTGAGAGCGATTCAGGGTCGCGAGCCGCCTGTGTCTTGCCCTGGGTTTGCTGTTGTTGGCCGGGGCAATTGTTCTCGAGCTTCGCGGGCTCTCAACGTAGTTTCCAAATGACGCGCTCCCGTGAGATGAACGCGCTTGCGTTTGGGGCGGTAGACAGGTAGGCTGAGCGTTCGCCATCGATTGACCGACTTCGTCATCGGTCGATCGTTTACCCCCCGCATCGCCCGTCGCGCGCTCCCCCGATCGCCGCGGCGCATGTGGGGTCCGACCTCTTGCCGTAGGTGTCGCTTATGGGGCGTCGTCCGGCCCGCCCTAAGATCTCGCGGCCAAAGCCAGCCCTCGAGCTGACCGCGCCGAGTCGTGGCGCGCCGCTCGCGCTGGTCCCCGAGGATCGGGAATGGATCGAGCGGATCCGCGGCGGCAACCAGGCGGCGTTCGAAGCGCTCTTCCGGCTGTACGTCCGTCCACTCACCGCCTTCGCCCACCGCTATGTGCAGTCGTTGTCGGCCGCGCAGTCCGTCGTGGACGATGTCTTCGCGCGGCTCTGGCAAGGGCGACACAGTTGGGCGTTCCACGGCACGGTCCGCGGAAACCTCTTCGCCTCCACACATCGGGTCGCGCTCGAAGCGCTCCACCGGACGCACCGCGAATCCCGGTGGCATGCCGGGTTGCCGCCCGAGGGCCCGACCTTCGTCCCCGATGCCGACCGGGTGAACCTCGACGACGGCGTCGCGATCGAGGAATTGGAGGCGTCGGTGAGCGTGGGAATCGCGCGGCTGCCCGGCCGGGCACGCGTCGTCGCGTTCATGCGGTGGACCGACCAACTGACGCGCGCCGAGATCGCGACAGTCCTCGGGATGAACGTCCGCACTGTCCATTCCCAACTGACGCCGTCGTCGCAAGCGATGCGCCGGCGACTCGGCTCGCCCTACGACATCATCAACGCGTGGTCCACGTCACCGACTACCCGTGAAGCGATCGAGGGCAGCGAACGATTCACGACGATCGACCTGGAGCGGCTCGAGCTCTATCTGGCGGGCGAGTGCATCCCCGCCGAGCAGGCCTCGTTGGAGCTCGACGTCGTGGAAGCGAAGGGCGAGCCGCAGGCGTTGGCGGCGATGCGTGCGTCGTGGGCCGGCCCGCGCCAAGTCGTCGAGCCCCTGGTAAACGAGGAAGAGGCGTGGCGGACGTTGGCGCGCCGCGTCGCGATGCCGTATGCCGGGATGGAAGAGGAGAAAGCGAGCGGATTCAGCGCACGCTCGCTCGATCCGCGCCGGTGGCGATGGCTCCCGCGCTTGCCACGACTTCCTCGCCCGAGCATCCCGTTGCCCACGATCCGGCCGCGTCAGATCGCGGCGTTCGTCGCGCTGGTAGCCGTGACGCTCGCGGCCGTGGCCGGCGTGTGGGCGTTTGCGAGCCGGCAGACGAGCGCTGACGCAGCCACGCGGTCCACCACTGGCGCAGCGGCGGCGAAGTCGCATGCGACTGTGCATCCCAAACGTCGGCATCGACCCGGGGCGAAAAGCAGCCGCTAACGATTGGCGATTGGGCGTGAGGCTCGGCGACGCTGACGGATGACACGAAGAGGGCCGACGCAGATCACCGCGTCGGCCCTTCGTGTTGAAGGCTTGGTCACGTGCAACTGACATGCGCCAGCGTGTCGCAACGTCGCGATCTACAGGCTAGAATACCGACGAGCTTCGGGTTATATTCGGGTCCCTCAAACCGGAGGCCCGATGACCCAGCGATCAACGCAAGAGCTCGTCTATGAGTTCGTGCTGTCCGACCCCGAAGGCCTCCTCGTGGAGACCTGGGTGCGGGGCGGTCGGCAGGTCTACAGGTACACGACCGGCGGCGTGATGTGGAGCGACGACCTCGACGCAGGGCCGGCGGTTATCGGCCCGATCGCCGCATGGGAACGGGTCGTCTGTGGCGCGCTCCGCGCGCGGCTGCAATCGCCGGCCGGCTAGCAGGATCCGTCGGCCGCGGCGATCGATACACGGGGCATCGGCAGCACCGGCAGCACCAGTAGCGGCGTCACGCGACCCCTGCGGCCTTTCCAAGAGGCGCGCCCGTCGGTGCGGCTTTATCGACAGCTACGGGCGCGTCAGCCGGCGCTACGGCCGGGAGTGCAGATTTGCACAACCTCGAACGACGGAGCTGGGCATGCAGTCCAAGAAAGCCGCGGCACTCCGCCTCGCATGGGACGGAAAGCCGTGCACCCACCCGACATTATCAAAAGAGTACGACCTGGGAGCGCAGACAGGTAACTATCTCTGCGGCCAGTGCGGGCAAGCGTTCTCCGCGCGAGAGCGCAGAGAGATTGTAGACCGCGCAAAGCCGCGGCCAAGCGCGGAGTGACCGGCAGGCGCCGCTAGATCTCCCTCGTCATTCGCGGCGACCAACTCGGATCTCATACGTCCGCGGCCACAACTTGCCGGTTACGAAGATCCGATCACCAGCTGAGTCGTACGCGATGCCGTTCGCGACATCAACTGTGTCATGCGTGACACCAGGCTGCGTTTGCGGTACCAGAGGAGCCAAGTCGATCCACCCAATGACCTGACCCGTCGCGGGATCGATCCTCGCGATCTGCGGCACTTGCCACACGTTCGCCCAGATCTCGCCGTGAATGCACTCCAGCTCGTTCAGTTGTACGACGGGCATTCCCTCCGCCGTAACAGATAGCGCGCGGGTGACGCGGAGCGTCTTGGGATCGAGGAATCGGAGCACGTTCGTACCGTCGCTCATGATAAGCGAGTGATCGTCGTGCGTCAGCCCCCAACCCTCGCCCGTGTATTTGAAACCGCCACGCCCCGCGAGCGACCGGGCATCGTATCGGAATCCGATCCCTTCTCTCCACGTCAGTTCATACACGGTACCGCGAAACACCGTGATCCCTTCGCCGAAGTGCGGCGCCGGCAAGTCCACGCTGGCCAATACCGCGCCCGTCGAGAGATCCGTGCGCCGCACGCCAGATCGTCCGACCAGTCCAGTGCTCTCATACATCGCTCCATCGTACCACTCGAGTCCTTCGGTGAATGCGCCTGGATCGTGCGGATACGCACGAACGATCTCCGCCGCGTTCGTCGCGACCCCCGTCGGCGCCGCGGCCTGGACCGATGTCGCAGTATCGCGCGCCGCCGCCGCGGACTCGTCGCGAGGCGCCGCGCAACCCAGCGCGACGGCGACCCCCGCCGCGGCTAGACCGACAACACGCCGACGCGCAGTCACTGAGCGCGACTCTCGCCGCGGCTGGCTCGACACGTGCCGGACCACGATGCGTCTCGGACCGGCGGACTACTCAGTGGGTGCGCTGTTCAACGCCTGAGCGACCGCGTGGTCGAGTCGGTCGTCGTTGCCCGGGTCCCAGCCGAGCAGGATGTGGCGGACGACGCCGCGGGTGTCCACGACGACGACTTGAGGGATCGCGTACACGTGGTAGCGGATCGAGATCGCGTCGTGATCAGCGTCCTCCCCAGGGCTGTCCGCCACGGCTATGGGATAGGGTAACCCGTTCTCGACCCCGAAATAGTCGCGGAGCTTTGCGAGTTCCGCGTTCGGCGCGAGGTTGGTGTCCGCGCGGAATCGGCCCATGAGGCTCGTCGCGAGCAGCACGTGGACTTTGTCGCCGTATCGATGTTGGATCCGCAGCAGCGCGGGATAGCTGCGATTGCAGGCCGCACACCACCACGCGGTTTCCTCGATGATCGTGACGGCGCCGCCCGCGCCCGGATCGATGGTCTTCGTCCCGGCGGGAGCGCCGAACCAGTGCGGCGCGCTGATCGAGAGTGCGGGGCGGCCGATCATCTCGTACCGCGCGACTTCCGTCTCCAGCTCGTGTGCCACGCCCGGGACTTGCGGGAGCGCGGCCGGCGCACCGCGGAGGAGCGCGAGCGCTTGTTTCGGCTGGCCGTGCCCGGCTTCGACCTCCGCGAGGTTCCGATAGGCGTGAATGAGCGCGTGCGCGAGCCGTACGCAGTCGGCCGAGTCCAGGTGCGGAGCGAGCGCCATCACGGCCCGCGCGTGATAGGCGATCCCCGTGTCGAGATCCGCGGCGCGGAAGAGCATGCCGAGCGCGTCATTCGCGGCCACTTTGTACCCGTCCACGCCCTCGGGCATCGCGTCGAGCTCCGCGCGCGCACGCTCGGCGTCCTGCACCTGTTCCATCGTCAGGGCGCTGCCCCGCAGATCCGTGTGGATCGTCTCGAGCAACCGACCGGCGTGACCGGAATCGGCCGCGTTTGCCGCCCCCAGGGCGGTGACCCGCGTCTTCGCTGGGGGTGTGGCTGACGCGCCCTGAGCCCTCAGCTGGCTGCCGTGCGGCAGCGTTGCTAACCACCCCAATGCGATCGTACCTGCCACGCGCCCGATTCGGCCGCGCGAGGCAGGGGAAGCGTCGAACATCGAGAAAACTCCAGTCTTGGCCATATTCGTACAGAAACCAGCGGCGAAGCCGCCCCGTAGAGTGTACATTCGAGCGCTCCCAGGAAATAGCACGTCCTGGCCAATGGCAGGGGATCGCACTGGTCAGGAGCGACTGAGGAGGTATCCGGTGAGGCGGCAGATCCAGCGCATCGGGGCTCGGCCAACGGCCGAGGCAGCGAGGAGGGTCACAAGGTCAACGCGGGCTGGTGGTTACGCCCTGTGGGTGGGAAGTGTGGTCGTCGCAGGGTGTCTGGCCGGCGCCCCGGCGTTGGCGCGTGCCGCGACCGTGGTCGGGGTGGCCGATCGGTCGAGCGCGGTCGGCGTAGACGGGGGTCACGACCCAATGCCCGATCCGGGGCTCGCGCCCGACGACGTCGTCGGGATCGTCTTACAGGCGCTCCAGCACAACGATGATCCGGTCGCGGACCATGGGATCGCGATCACCTTCGCGTTCACGTCCCCCGAGAATCACGACATCACCGGCCCCCTCGAGCGCTTCCGGGCGTTGGTGAAGAGTCCGGCCTACCGGCTGATGATCGGCCACTCGCGTGCCGAGCGCGGGCCGGTGACAGTGGTGGCGGACCACGCGCGTGAGCGGGTCGCGATCACCGGCGCGCACGGCGACCGTGCGGTCTACGTGTTCCTGCTGTCGCGCCAGGAGCTGGGCAGCCACAAAGGCTGCTGGATGGCGGACGGTGTATTGCGCGAGACCGATCCGATCGTCGATCGATCCCACCACTCGATACTGACTCCGATCGTATTGCATCACGACTGAGGCAGCGGTACGGGCGGCCGGTCTACCTCAGTACAATCCCGCGTGGCTTGCACTGCTGCGCCGGCTGGGCCCATCGATTGGCCCAGCGACGGCAAGGTGTGCTGATACAGTCGTTGAACGCACAGCAATCCATCAATCGTAGCGACCGCCATGGGTGTGCTTCGTGATCCGCCGTACTGGGCAGCCATCGTAAATCGGCTCATCGTATTACAGCCCGCGCTTGGGGAGCCTATCACAGACGCTGCCGGGAATGAGATACGCCGGATCTCGTGCGATGCTTTATCCACGCTGCTCGCCGATCAGCAATTTCTTCCCGACTTGGCCGCCGCCACAGATCTCGCGAGGAGCGCCAATAGCATTCTCGCGACGGAGACGCCGGCATTTCTGGCGTTCGTGGACAGCTTCATGCTGCTGGAGAGCAAAATCCTCGCTGATGCCGGGGTCAATTCGATCGCATCGCGAGACCTCGACCGAGAACTTCGTGGAATCGCAAGGACAGCGGATCCGACGCGCCTCGATCGATTGGCTGACAAGATCGCCTTTCTTCGGAAGCTGGCCTGCGAGCCCGACGGCGCAGCCGATCCGAAGAAACCACTATGGCTGGCTGTTTGGCGAGGCGTCAAAGGAGTTGCGGTGCTCGGGATAGATCTTGGCACGATCGGTGGAACGGCCGTCTTACTCGGGCCCGGTGGTGCCGCGGTTGCGGGAGGGGTGATTGGAACTTCGATCACCTATGGTGGTGGTCTTGTGAGTGATGCCCTGAAGGGCCGCTGGTAATTCGAGCGCCGCAATAGCAGAACGCGAGTCTGGGGGAACCACGCGAAACGCGCCGACTGGCTCTGGAGCAGCGTGGTCGCACTGATCGCAGACCACGAGACGGGCTACTTGGCGCATTGTCCGCGGTACGCCGCCGCCTGAATGGTCCGGATGGCCAGGGCGTTCTAGGGAAGCGCGGTCAGACCATTCCCCTCGCGCAGCAGCACACGTCGATGGGCACGTGTCTTGCCTTTGCGCAGGGTAAACGCGTCGAGTGCAACGACGGATGACCGGGCGACTGGAAAGCCGACGCACGCGATGCGATCAGCGAACGCCGGGACCACGCGCGACGCATCTGTCGTGGCGGCAGCTCGACGTTGGTATCTCCTTTCAAGAAAAGGAATGGCCACAATGGATCGCGTCGCGCCTGACGAGCTGACTGCGTCCGGGGTGTCATGGGCCGCCGTTGTCGGCGGCGCGTTCGTCGCCGCGGCGATGGCACTCATTCTTCTCTCCCTCGGCGCTGGCCTCGGCCTCTCGTCCGTCTCACCCTGGTCAAACGCTGGCGCATCCGCTGTGGTCATCGGCGCGGCGTCCGTCATCTGGCTCATCGTCGCGCAGATCATGGCGTTCGGGTTGGGTGGCTACGTTGCTGGCCGCCTCCGGATCAAGTGGACCACCGTACATTCCGACGAGGTGTACTTTCGCGACACCGCGCACGGGTTACTCGTGTGGGCAGTTGCCGCAGTCGTCACCGCGGGCGTCTTGGCGGGTGCGGCGACGTCGATGGCCGGCGCAGCACGCTCAGGCGAGAGCGCGAGATCGGGTGGAGGCGAGGTGACGAGCGCAGAGTCCGCCGATCCCACTGCCTACGCGATCGACGGCATGTTTCGGTCGGGCCGAGTGACCGCCGATCGCGCGGACCCGGCGCTCCGCGCGGAAGTCGGACGCATTCTCACCCATGCGATTCGGCATCGCGAGCTAGAAAGCACCGACAAGGCGTACGTCGATAGTTTGGTCGCCTCGCGGACCGGATTGAATCAGTCCGACGCCGACCAACGCGTCACGCGGGTGTTCGCCGACCTCCAGCAAGCGATCGACACCGCGCGCTCACGCGCGGCGAAACTGTCGCTATGGATATTCGTTGCGCTCCTAACCGGAGCGTTTTGCGCGAGCTACGCGGCGACGATCGGCGGGAGACAACGAGACCACGTCGTGCACATCTAGAAACGTTGCAGCTGCGATCCGGTCGAACACACAACGCATTTCCTTAACGACGGAGTCTAGATGCGCTCGATTCTGCTGCTCTTGCTCGGGGTTCCCCTCCCGATCGTCATATTGATCGCGCTGTTCTCTCACGCCTGAACGACGGCCCGCGCCAGCCCTGCGCTGGCCCGCCGTGCACGGTAGACCGCGCTGACAGATTGCCTAGCGCCGCCTGAAGCGGGCCTGCACCGTATCGACGAGTAGCGACTCGAACGACGGCGCGCGCGCCTTGAAGACGCCGGCGTACTCGGCGATCAGGCCGGTATGCCACCGGTTCCACGTTTCTGCGTAGTCCAGCGTGTCCATCGTGCCCGCATGCGCGCGGAACATCTCTCGGAACCGTTCGATCGAGTACTCGTGCACCCACGGAAACCGATCCGGTAACCCCCTGGCGCGCAGGTAGCCGAGTACGTCGGCTTCCTCGAACAACACCGTGATGTAGGGGACATTGATCACCTTGTACATGTGAGCCCCGTGCGGCGACCACCGGAGCCCGGTGAACGAGATGTACGCGATGCCCCCGGGCCGCAGCACACGCACGACCTCGGCGAATGTCGCGGCCGGATCGGGCAGATGCTCGAACACATTGAACGAGAACACGAGATCGAACGTCGCGTCGGGGAAGAGGAGCCGAGTGGCGTCCATCTCACGCACGGTGACGCCGGCCGCCTGCGCTCGAGCATCAGTGCGACTGGTGTCGATGTCGATCCCCGTGGCACGCCATCCGGCGCGGGCGAGCTCTGCGGATGTCATCGCGTCGGCCGAGCCGATCTCGAGTGATGCGCCGGCGCTCGGCGCATACGGCGCGATAGCCGCGCGTCGGGCCGTGCCTCGCGCCAGGCGATCGTCGGGCGAGTAGTGGTAGCCGACGTCCACGACCGGGTACCGCCGCGCAAGCGCATCGAGGGCGCTGACATCCAGCGGTCGGCCGTCGGGTGTGGCCGCATCCCAACGCTGCCGGGCCCGGAGCGTCTGGATCCGATTACCGAGTTCTTTGACGCCGTCGCGAAGGGGCGCCGGGATTGTCCGGCCCAATTGCCTGAGCCTGCTCGCGGCCGGGCCGGGATTCATCGCGCTGGCCTGGGTAGCAGACCTCCACATGGACCCCGCGTGCCGTCACAGAGAGCCACCGCCCTTCCGGCTACGACCCACTGTCTTCCACCTAAACCCAGTAAGGTTGCCCGGATCACGATCCGTCCCCAGCGACGAACTCCGTCAGGGGCCCGTCGTTGAAGGCATCCACGGCTTCGATGAGGGGGCGCGGATCGGGCTCCGCGCCAGGTGGCGCGAGCGATTCCCACACGAACTGCGTCTCGAGGAACAGCTGCCGGGAATCGGGGAGGAACGATTCGATCTTCACCTCCACGGAGGCGTCGTCCGCGACACCAGGTCGTGGCGGCATGACGAGGCGAAGGCCGCCGCCGAGTACCGGCCGCCCGAGCGCGCTCAGCGCGCTCTCCGTTTGGTGGAGACGCCGTTCCCAGAGGAACTGCATGGCGTGGCCTTCGCGGACCGCGTAGAGATACCGGAGCGTGCAGTCGCGGCGCACGAGCTGGATCGGACCGGGCCACACGCGACGATAGGCGTGTACGACCATCTCCGCGTCTTCGATGAAGCTGATCAGCGGCCGATTCGGCTGGGGTGCGGCGATCAGCAACTGGCCGATGCCGGGGCCGACCAGACCGACGGTCACGTGGAGTGGTGGCCCCTGGCGAATGAGGGCGATGCCCGTGGGCGTGCGCTGCGTCTGGTCGAATACCAACGCGCCGCTGGCCTCGGCGAGCGCCTGCTGCAGTTGCAGGAGGCCGGTGGGTTCGTAGGTCGGGGCGGGCGCAAAGAGGAAATTGGCGCCGAAGTGGAAGCCTTGCTTGGTGTCTGGGCGCAGGGTCGGACCTCGGCGGTGGCGGGGCAGAGGTTAGAGGACTCTCGTGAATTGACCGGGCGCGGCCAGTCCTCGATCCGCGCGGGCGCGGCGTGGGCGAGAGTGAAGTTAAGCGTTTTTGCGCACTGTCTACCCCGTGGAACCTGGCGTTCGCCCCAAACGCGTTCCGGGGCGGGGGAGGGGGGCAGAAGTTAGACGCATCCTCGAGCAGCGGAGGGTAGGGGACATGCGGCAATTGTCGGCAATCGCAGTGCTCGCGGCCGTCGTCACGGCGATGGCGTGTGGCGGGGGCACGGGTGGTAACCCGTCAGGGGTGATCAGCGTCACACCGGGCAGTCCTGGCGCTGGTGGTGGCGCATCGAGTGGCGGCGGCGCGGGCGGTGCGGGCCCCGACTCAGTGAACGTCGGGAATAATTTCTTCTCGCCGTCGGCGCTGACCGTGCCCGTTGGGACGACCGTGACATGGGTGTGGCTCCCCGGCGACGTCACGCACACGGTGACGTTCAACGCGGACACCACGATCATGTCGGCGTTCCAGAGCTCGGGGACGTACATCCGCACCTTTTCGACGGCGGGCTCCTACCCCTACCACTGTTCGATCCACGGCAACGCGATGACCGGCGTGATCACTGTGCAGTAGGCCATTCACCCAGCGCCAACGACGTCCACCCGTGCCTCGCGCGCGATCCTTCCTACGGCCTCGGCCGATCGTGGCGTGAGCAGGAAATTCCACTGTCCAAGCTCGTGAAAGGCCTGCAGCTCGTCCGTGGACCCGAGCCGAACGAGGCCGCGACTCGACACATAGTACACGTCGAGGCCCAGGTCCAGGACTCGCTCGATGATCCCCTCTTGCACGATGGCGTGACCGAGATACTCCATCAGGAGCGTCGGCCGCGCGCCGTGCCGTCGCAGCGTGCGTTCCAATCCGTCCATCACGCGCATCTCGTGACCCTCGACATCGATCTTGAGGAGTACGCTCGCCGGATCGATCTCCTCCGCCTCCAACACGTCGTCGAGCGCCACCAGGCCGATTGCCACTCGACTCGTCACCGTCGCGTGACGTGCCCGATCCGGCTCGAGAGTGCTCTCGCTGTCGCCCTCGAGCACGTAGAAGGGCATGCTGCCGGCGCCCGCGCTGACCGCCTGGGCCCGCACCTCGACCCGGGCCGCCCATCCGTTGCGCGCGATGTTTCGGCCGATCAGCGCGGCGAGCGCGGGTGTCGGCTCGTACGCGATGACGCGCGCCCTGGGCGAATGCGCCGCGGCGAGATAGGTGAAGACCCCGACGTTCGCTCCGACGTCGATGATCGTCGTCGCCTCGGCCGCGAGGACACGAAATAGCCGCACGCTCGCGTGGTCGCTCATGCCGTCGGGCGGCGCGACGAACAGCTCGACGCAGCTGCCGACGCCGAGATCGAGCTCGATCAGGGCGCGCTTTCCTCCACCCAGGTCGAAGGTGACGCACACCACGCGGTCGGCCCAGCGGCTCGAGAGCAGCTCGACGACCCGGTACGCGAAGTGTCCGGGCACGAGCCGCCGCCGGCCCATCGCGGCAACCAGAGCGGCGGCAGGACGCGCATAGCGCGTCGATGCCAGCGATTGTATCGCCCGCCTACCGACGGACACGCATGAGGTCAAAAGGCGACATCGGAAGGGGAGCGAGGGGATCTAACGAGGGCTTCTCTATAGTGTCGGAGCCAGCGAGCGACACCACCGGCCGGCGCTATCTCAGGATCCTAGAGTCACGCCACGTCATGCTCTTTCTAGCGGTACCGGAATGAACGCACCCAATGGTCTAGGCCGCCAGATGCGGTCGTGGCGCCTCCGTGTCTAAGCCAAATCGTCGTGGCGGCCAACGTCGTGGCGAGAAATATGGTGGCCCCGCATCTCCCACCCAACGAGCCCCCGACGTAGGATTCTACGGCTGGTCCGAATCTGCGTCGCCCCGTCGAGCGCGCCTGCCACCACTTCGGAGTCCGTCGCATGAGTGCCTACGTCCTGATGGTCAACGGGCATCGCCAAACTGTCGATGCGTCGCCCGATACGCCCCTCCTCTGGGTCGTCCGCGACAATCTCAATCTCACCGGCACGAAGTTCGGGTGCGGGGTGGGATTGTGTGGCGCGTGCACCGTGCATCTCGACGGGACTCCCGTCCGATCATGCAGCACCACGGTGGCGCAGGCCGCGGGCAAGCGGATCACGACGATCGAGGGCCTTTCCACTGATGTCGGGCACCGGCTGCAGGATGCCTGGATCGCCGAAGAAGTCCCGCAGTGCGGCTACTGCCAGTCCGGTCAGCTGATGTCGGCCGCGGCACTCCTGACCAAGAATCCGAAGCCATCCGATGCCGACATCGATCAGGCGATGTCGGGCAACATTTGTCGATGCGGCACCTACCAGCGCATCCGTCACGCGATCCACCGCGCCGCCGGGACGGAGGTGACCGATGCCCGCTGATGCTCGCGTCTCCCGCCGCGATTTCTTGAAGACCGGGACGACCCTCGGCGCCGGTCTCACGATCGCGTTTTATCTTCCGCCCCGGTTGATGGAGCGCTTCGGACAGACGACACAGGACCCCGCGGACTTTGCCCCCAATGGCTGGGTCCACATCGGCACGAACGGCGTCGTCACCGTCACCGTCGATAAGTCCGAGATGGGCCAAGGCGTGACGACCGCCTATTTGATGCTGATCGCCGAAGAGCTCGAGGTCGATCCGACGACCGTGCACGTCGGGCCTACGCCGGAGAACCCAGCCGCGTGGACGCGCCGCATGGGCACCGGTGGTAGCAGCAGCGTACGGTCGTCGTACGACACCCTCCGCAAAGCGGGGGCAGCCGCGCGAGAGATGCTGGTGGCTGCCGCGGCCCAGCAATGGGGGATCAGCCCCGATGCCTGCCGAGCCGAGCGCGGCATGGTGATCGAGACCGCTGGGAAACGGAAGCTCGCGTACGGTCGCCTCGTGACGCGTGCCGCCACGCTCCCAGTCCCTGCAGAGCCCAGGCTCAAGGATCCGAAGGATTTCCGGGTGCTTGGCACGCGCGTGCGGAGGTTCGACACGCCCCTCAAGGTGAACGGCACCGCACAGTTCGGGATCGACGTCCGGGTCCCGGGGATGCTGTACGCATCGATCGAGCGTTCGCCCGCCTTCGGTGGCAAGGCGACGCACGTTGATGATGCGGGCGCCAAGGCCGCACCCGGTGTCCGGCACGTGACCGTGCTCGAATGGTCACCCGAAGACGTCAAGGCTGCACGCATGGAGACGAGTGTCGCCGTCGTCGCTGACCGCTACTGGCAGGCGCTGACAGCGCGGCGTGCGCTGAAGGTCGATTGGGCCGAGAGTCCGACGTCACCGCTCGATTCTCCCGCCATCACGGCGAAGTTCGCGGAATTGGCGCAGCAACCCGGTGTTCGCGCACGGACCGAAGGGGACGCGGCCGGTTCGATCGCGACCGTCGCCAAGCGAGTCGAAGCGGTCTACGAGGTGCCGTATCTCGCGCATGCGCCGATGGAGCCGATGAATTGTACGGCGTCCGTCCGCGCCGACGGCTGCGACGTATGGGTCCCGACCCAGGGCCAGACCGCGACGCAGCGCATCGCCGCCCAGGTGGCCGGCCTGCCACTCGACAAGGTACGGGTCCACACCACCTACCTGGGCGGCGGCTTCGGCCGGCGCAGTGAAACGGACTTCGTTGCCGAAGCCGTGCGTCTCTCCAAGGAGGTTGGTGCGCCGGTCCAGGTGATCTGGACCCGCGAAGATGACATACGGCACGATTTCTATCGGCCGGCGACCTACAACCGGTTCGTCGGTGGCCTCGACGCCAGCGGCAATCCCGTCGTGTGGACGCACCACGTCGTGGGAGCATCGATCGCGCTGTCGAAACACCAGCCACTCGAGAACGGGATCGACGGGTCGCTGGTCGAGGGTGCGGCCGATCTCCCGTACGCGATACCCAACATCCTGGTCGAGCAGACGGTGGTCGATCTACCGGTACCGTGCGGCTACTGGCGCTCGGTCGGCAGCTCCCACAACGCCTATGTGACCGAGAGTTTCTTCGACGAGTTGGCACACGCCGGGGGCAAGGACCCGTACGAGCTCCGGCGCGCGCTGCTCCGTGACCAGCCTCGGCACCTCGCCGTGCTCGATCTCGCGGCCGACCGCGCCGGGTGGGGCAAGCCGCTCCCCGAGGGTCGATACCGCGGGATCGCGGTCGCCGAAGCGTTCGGATCGTACGTGGCCGAAGTCGCGGAAATCACGCTGGCATCTGACGGGACGTGTCGCGTCCATCGCGTGGTGTGTGCCCTGGATTGCGGGCCGACCGTGAACCCCGACACGATCGAGGCGCAGATGCAGGGCGGGATCGTGTACGGGCTCAGCGCGGCGCTCTACGGCGAGATCACGATCGACGGGGGCCGGGCGCGGCAGGGCAATTTCAATGACTATCCAGTCGTGCGCATGAACGAAATGCCGCGTATCGAGGTCTACATCATCCCCAGTACGCAGAAGCAGGGCGGTATTGGGGAGCCTGGTGTTCCCCCGATCGCACCGGCGATCGCGAACGCCATCCTGTCCGCCACTGGCTCACCCGTGCGCCGGCTGCCGATCGTACAAAATGGGAAGTCCCGGATTGCGATGAGGTAAAGGGCCCCGCAGCGGACCAGCGGAGCAGGGTGTAGCTTCTCGATCTCGCGCACCGGGGATGCCCGGTGTGGCACAGGGGTCACCCTTCGCTGAGGCCATCGCTCACGCCCATGTCAATGAGTTCGGAATCCGCCCGACTTCTCTGTGCGTCGCCGGCAGAGCGCGTTCGCACCGCCGCTGCCGCCCGGCTCGTTGCACTCGTGACGCTGGGTTTGATGTCCCTCAGCGCCCTTACATCTGTGCCGGCCCACGCGCAGTCCGACGAACAAGCGATTCTCGCCGTGGTCAACCACTTTTTCGACGGTATGCGGACGCGTGATACCGCGCTCCTCCGCTCGACTGTGGTCCCTGGGACGATTCTCGTGACGGCATCCGGCCCGACCGGTCTCGGGGACCCCGCGCCGATCGACAACTTCATCGGCCGCGTCGGAGGCGGGACGGGGCCCGGCGGCAACGAAGTGATCAAGGACCCCAAGGTCCAGATCGACGCCCCGTTGGCATCGGTGTGGGGATATTTCACGTACACCCGCGGCGGTGAATCGAAGATCAACCACTGCGGTACCGATCTGTTCCTGTTGCGCAAAGGCCCCGACGGATGGAAGGTGTTCTACGTTACGGACACGCACCGCACCGAAGGGTGTACGCCTATCACCAAGTAACAGGTGGTGAAGCGCGTATGGTCGAGCGGCGCCCGTCAGACGAGGTCGCTGAGGTCACTGACGCGTTGGGGCGCTTGACATTACCGTTAGCAGAATGATCACCCTGTGCCGCCCCGTTGCCACTGCGATCGCCCTGACCGCCGCGTCCGCGATGCTTTCGACGCGCGCACGCGCACAGTCCGTTCGCCCGTGCCCCCTTTGTGCGCTGCCGACGATATCCGATTCGATGTTGCCGCCCGGCACAGGAGCGATCATCGGCGTGGTGACAGACACCGCACACGGCCAGCCTGAATCCGGCGTTGTGCGGCTTGTCCGAGAGCATGTTGACGCGAGGCAGGACAAAGGAGTTGCCAACAGTAGTCTCCAACATCACGGCGGCTTTGTTCTCCGCGCAGTCCCGGCAGGACGATACGACCTCTTCGTGTTCGTGTATGGCGCTGATGGATTCACGATTCCGTCCATCACGGTTGGCGCCGGTCACGTTGATACGCTGACAATTCGTGTGACGAATACCCTCTGGCCGCATAGCCCCGGCGCACTATGAGGACGTTGCGGGCGAGGCATTGGGTGCCCGGCGAGGTGCATTGCTCTAGGCGGCCCGCGGATCGCAGGCCGTGATTGATCTTGGCTCGACGCTCCGGAGAAGCGGCATCGATCTGAATTTCGCGAAGATTGCAGCGTCGATGGCAGTGCGACAGTGTCAATTGGTCACCGGGCATTACCCGGTGTAACCGGGCACGCGACTACTTAGACGGACCGTATTGGGCCGCGGTGCCGGCGGGTAGCAGCACCGGAAGTCCGGACTCTGCCGCGTTGTGGGCGTAAGCCATCTACACGCGCTGCAGCGGACACGCACCGCACCGAGGGGTGTACGCCCACCACGAAGTAGCAGCCGGTGAGCGTGCATGGCCGACGAGCTCCCGTTGAACGAGGTCGTCGAGGCTACTGACGACGTGTCTTCGCCACCCGAGCGTCCAGCGGCAACTACTACGCCTCGTGGCCACTCGTGGTGGCGGCGAGGGAACGGGTCGAAGTCTCGTGATCGGTTCTTTCACGCGCACGAGACCGGCCGCACGCAGGCACTTGAGATTGCCACTCGCCTCGGTTGGGCGACGCGCATGGGCGTTCCTCATCGATTTCGCGTTGGCCGTCGCGTTGCTTGTGGCGGTCGCGATCCCCGCCGGCAACCTCTGGGAGCGCATGCATCCCGGTGAACACGCAGGGATCGAATTCACGTTCGCTCTCCCCTCGGCGAATCTCTCGCTAAGACCGTAGTAACAGTTCGACTGATTCCAGCGTACTGGGTGTCCCCGCCGCACGTGAGACACCTCTGGACACATCCCCATCAGTTGACTGTTCTACTGCTCCGCCACCCTCGCGGCCGCGCGTATCCGGATACGGGTGGGCGCGCACCGACATCGCTCACGCAGGCCCGCCCCCCAGAGTAGCGACCAACGGTTCAGCGGACACGGTGCGGCTCGCGTCGCGGGAGACGGCGTCGAGTGGGGCGGAGGGGCCGTACGCGGAGATGATGGCACGGTTTCTTGGTGACGTCGTCATGGCGGCGTTCAGCGACGACGATGTCACAGAAATCTACATTAACCCGCAAGACGGGTCCGTGCGGTACGACACACGGTCGCGTGGCCGCGTGGACTCCGGGCATGTGTTGGATGCGATCCGGGTAGAGATGTTCCTCAATGCCGTGGCCGCGAGCCTCAACACGACCTTGAGTGCGCTGACTCCCCGGATCGAGGCCGAGCTGCCAGCGCGCCACTTCCGAGGCAGTCGACTACAGGGCTTCGTGCCGCCGGCGACGGCGGCGCCCGCGTGCACGATCCGAAAGCCGCCGACGGTGGTGTACGCTCTTGACGACTACGTCGAGGCAGGCATCCTGTCGGCGGTGCAGCGGCACGCGTTGGGAGCGGCCGTGATCGCGCATCAGAATGTGCTGATCGCGGGCGGTACGAACAGCGGGAAGACGACGTTCGCAAATGCGATCCTGCTCGAGATCACAAGTCGATTTCCACAGGAGCGGATCGTCGTGTTGGAGGACACCGTCGAGTTGCGGTGCGCGGCTCGCGATCACCTGGCACTCCGGTCCGGTCCGGGGTTGAGCCTGGCGGAACTTGTGCGGTCAACGCTGCGGACAAGTCCCAATCGCATCGTGGTGGGGGAAGTGCGAGGTGCTGAGGCGCTCGAATTGCTCGATGTCTGGGCGACTGGGCATCCCGGGGGCTGCGGCACGTGCCACGCAACGACAGCGGCGGGCGCGCTGCTCCGGTTGGATCGACTCGCACAGCGCAACAACGTGCCGTCACAAGCCGCGCTCATCGCCGAAGCGATCCACGTCATCGCGGTCATCGAAGGGGGCAATCGTGGTCGCCGACTGTCGGATCTCGCCCGCGTGAGTGGCCTCGGCGGCGATGGTCGCATCGTGCTCCAACACCTCACTCCGGACGGAGACTGGCAATGAGTGCACGTCGTGGTGGGACGCAATCGGGGACTCGTGGGCGCGGAGCGACCGGACCGGTCCATGCTACGACTGTAGCAGTTCTAGTCGCGGTCGCGGCGGTGTTGTGTACGCCGGCGGTGGCGTACGCGGCTGGCGCAGGCGGTGGTGCCGCGATGCCCTGGACTGGGCCACTGCAGACTTTGCTCGACAATCTCTCCGGTCCCACGGCGCGTATCGTGGCTGGGCTGGGGTTTGTGATCGGCGGAGGGATCTGGGCGTTCAGTCGGTCTGAGGAGGGCGCCAAGCGATTCGGGCAGATCGTGATTGGGGCCGCGATTGCGATTGGCGCGGCAAACATCGTGACGTCGCTGGCCTTTGTGGGAGCAGTGGTCTGACATGCTGGAGCATCACGCGATTCACGCGTCGCTGTTTCGACCGGTGCTGTTCGCTGGAGCGGAGCCGGCGGCAGTGGTGCTCGAAGGGTTGACGGCGGGCGGGCTGCTATTTGGTGTCGGGTTTCGCGGCGCGACCATAGCGCTCGCCGTCTTCTACGTCACGGTCGTACACGCCGTGATGGTGCGCTTGGCATCGCAGGATCCACAGATCTCGCAACTCTATCTCCGCAGTCTCGCGGCGCGCGATTACTACCCAGCGCAGTCAGCGATCACCGCGCCAACGGTGACCGTGCGGTCCTCAATACCGATTGGACGATAGGGGCAATTGGTCGATGGAAGTGATCTCAACGGTCGTAGGCATGGCGGCGGGTGCGGCGATGGCGCAGGCCAGCGCGCGATTCCGCGAGCACCGGCAGGAGCCAGTAGGATTGGCGGATCTCCTGGGGTGGGGGTTCCTGGTCGCGGATGGCGTTGTGCTGCAGAAGGACGGTAGCCTGTTGGCCGGCTTTCAGTACGCAGGGCCAGACGTGACGGCCGCGACACCGACGGAACTCAACGCGCTGTCGCGGCACGTCAACGACGCATTGCTGCCATTCGCCGACGATTGGATGCTGCACGTGGATGCGATACGACGACCGGCGGCGCCGTATCCGGCGGCCGAGTTCCCGGATGCGGTGACGCAGTTCATCGATGAGGAGCGGCGGGCGGCATACCGGATGCGGGCTGGGCGGCAGTTCGAGACTACGTACACGCTCGTGGCGACGCATCTGCCGCCACCGGAGTTATTCGCCCGCCTCAGTGGGTGGTTTGTACAGTATGGGGCGGCAGGATCTGGGACGGCGGTGGATTGGGACAAGTTGCTGGCCGGGTACACGGTCGCACTACAAGGGCTCGAGCATCGGCTCGCGTCGCGGCTCCGCCTCGATCGATTGGACTCCGACGCATTGGTGCGGCATCTGCACGACTGTCTGACCGGCGACTCGCACCGAGTGCGCGCCCCCGCGCACGGGTCATACCTCAATGTTGTACTGGCCGACCAGGAACTAGTGGGTGGGTTTGAACCGAAGATTGGCGCGCGCCACGTGAGGGTGGTCGCGGTGCACGGGTACCCGCATGCGTCGCACGCTGGCGCATTGGACATCTTGAATACGCTTCCTTACGCCTTTCGCTGGAGCAACCGGGTGCTGCCGCTCGGGCAGCAGACGGCGGCTAAGCTGATCCGCCGCCATCAACTCACATGGTATAAGAAGCGAAAGGGTGCGGCGGCGTGGCTTCAGGACCTGACGGGCGGTGGCGGGACGGGCGGCGAGCGGGGGGCTGAGGGCCGCACCGACGCCGATCTATTTCTCGATCACGACGCACGGCGAATGGCGCAGGACGCGGGCGAGGCAGCGGCGGAGAATGCGTCCGGGAGCGTGCGGTTCTGCTTTTACAATCAGGTCGTCGTGGTGACGGATCCCGATGCCGGCCGGGCGGATGCTGTGGCCGCGGAGATACTCAAAGCGTTTCACGACTCGGGCTATGCGGGCCGTGTCGAGAGCGTCAACGCACTCGAGGCGTTCCTCGGGACACTCCCCGGTCACGGCTATCCAAACTTGCGGCGCCCGCTGGTGAGCACACGCAACGTCGCCGACTTGTTGCCTGTTACAAGTGTCTGGCCGGGGCTGGCGACAAACCCGTCGCCCCTATTTCCGCCCGCCAGCCCGCCGTTGTTGTGGGCCGCGACGGCTGGCGCGACTCCGTTTCGCGTCAACCTGCACGACTCAGACGTCGGGCATGCCCTCGTGCTCGGGAAAACGGGATCGGGGAAGAGCACGCTGCTCGGGATACTGGCGGCACAGTTTCGACGGTACGTAGCGGCGCAGGTCTTCGTGTTTGATGTCGGCTACTCGATGTGGGCGCTGACGCGCGCCGTTGGCGGATCGCACTACGATCTGGCTGCTGGGCGGCCGGATGTACTGCGGTTTCAGCCGTTGGCGCGGGTCGATGAGCCGAGCGAGCGCGCGTGGGCGGCGGAGTGGCTCGAGACGCTGGCGGTGCTGCAGGGGGTCACAGTTACCCCTGAACACCGGGCACGGATCGAACGTGCGCTGGCGTTGGTTGCCCAAAATGCCCGGCCGCATCGGACGTTGACCGAGTTGCTGACGCAACTCCAACACGCCGAACTGTTGACCGCGTTGCGGCCCTACACGCTGGCCGGACACTACGGTCAGCTCCTCGATGCGGGGCACGACGATCTCGGCGAGAGTCGGTTCACGGTATTCGAGATGCGCCACTTGCTGGCACTCGATGACCGGATCGCACTTCCAGTTCTCCTGTACCTCTTCCGGCGCATCGAACAGCAACTGGATGGACGGCCGACGCTCATCGAGATCGATGAAGCGTGGATGGCGCTCTTGCACCCGCGGTTCGGCCCTCGGGTGACACAATGGCTCTTGACGCTGCGTAAGCAGAACGCGGCCGTCGTACTCGCGACACAGAGCCCCGCACAACTCGCGCAGTTGGCGGCGCGGCACGCGGTGATCGATTCGTGTCCGACCAAGTTCTACCTGCCCAACCCCGACGCGGCGTCGCCTGGTGCCGCGAATCTGTATCGCGACCTCGGCCTCAATGACCGTGAGATCGAGACGATCACGACCGCCACGCCGAAGCGGCACTACTACGTGAAGAGTCCACGTGGCAGTCGACTCTTCGAATTGGGATTGGGGCCGTTCGCGCTCGCGTTTCTGACGTCGCCGCCGGGTCAGACCGTAGAGGAGTCCAAGCGCAGACTGGAGTCGATCATCGACCAGCACGGCGAGACCTGGCCTGCCGAATGGGTGGCGCAGCGCGGCCTTCCGGCCTGGGCAGCCTCATTGCGCCAGGCCCTGGTCGGGCGGGCGGCCGACGGTGGCCTCGATATCCCGGTTCCACAGTTCTCAACTCTCGTTCCCGGAGTAGCCGCACATGTCTCCTGATCTGTCGTCGTATCAGCAGCCGATGCCGAGCCAGCCCCTGGTGCTTGCGACTTACGGCGGGCGGCCGTTGGCTGACGGTCGTGCTGAGCGGTGCCGGTGGATCAACGATGGACGCATGTGGGTCGCGGCCATCGCCATCGGGCTCGGTGGCGTCTTCGTGCCCCGGTCCGCGTCGGCACAGTTGGCCGTCTATGATCCAGCGAACTACACCGAGAACGTGCTGCACTACATCAGCCAGTTGACGCAGATCAAGTACCAACTGGAGCAGATCAAATACCAGGTGCAGGCTCTCAGCAAACTGTCGTCCACGCCGTGGCGAAATGTGGGGCAGTCGTTGCAAAACATCGAAGCCGTGATGGGTACGGCGCATTCGCTGGGATATGCCGCATCTGGCGTGGGCACGACGTTTCAGAGCTACTTCCCGGTCACGCGTCCGGTAACAGACTGGCCGAGCGAGCAACGCTCGCAGAGCCAAGCGGCGATCAACGTGTTTGGGGCCGCGGTCCAGTCAACTGCGCAGGAGCAGGCAACGGTCGCGCCCGGTACAGCGGCCGTGGCAAAGATGAAGCAGCTCAACGGGGCGGTCGATGGCCACGAGCAGGCACTCGAGCTTCAGAACACCGCGGCCGTGTATTCCGCAGAAGAGCTCATGCTGCTACGGCAGGCAGCGATGGCGCAAACGAACATCCAAGCCGTCTACTACGCCAACCAGGTCAATGCAGAGGTTCAGCGTGATGCGACTGTCCGGGCGACGCTTGGTCAGCTCGCGGCCCCGCAGGCCGCGCCGTCGAATGTGAGCTTGCGGGTCACTCCGTGAGGCGACGTGCGCGCGTGATCGTCGTGATCGCGTGCGGCGTCGCGGTCAGTGCCCTCGTGGCCGGCGTCGCCGTGGCGCAGACTGCGGATGCCGGAGGGCAGTATCTCGACGGTATTCGAAATGCCTACCAGGTGGCGGCCGGTGGGTGGAGGGCGCGGTTAGTGCCTCTGGCACAGCGCACTTTTATGCTGCTGGCGGCGCTCGAGTTCTGTGTGTCGGGTCTGGTCTGGGCGGTGAAACGGGACGCTCTGGATGATCTCGCCGCGAAGTTCCTGCTCAAGTTCCTGCTCATCTCGTTCCTCCTGACGTTGATCACGTCGTTCGATCTGTGGTTTCCCGCGATCCTCAACGGTTTCGCCGCGGCTGGCGAGGAGGTGATCGGGCGCGGCACTATGAGCCCGGATGCAATCATTGCCGTTGGGGGCTCTCTCGCCTATTCGATCCTGCAGTCAATCTCGGTCACCGTGTTGTCGCACGATCTGTTGATCGGCGCATTCGGTCTGCTTTGCGCCGTGGCGGTCGCGGGCGCTTACATCGCGATCGCGGTCCAAGTGCTGGTCGTGATGATCGAGAGCTATGTCGTGGTGCTCGGCGGTGGTGTGCTATTCCTCGGGTTCGCGGCGTCGCGGTGGACGGCGGCGTTCGCTGAGCACGTGGTGGCGTACGCATTCTTCCTCGGCGCGCGAATCTTCCTGCTCTATCTGTTCGTTGGCGTGGGGATGGACGTCACGCAGACTTTTGTGCGCGTCATCGCCGGGAGTCAGATCTTCGCGGAGCCCAGCCCGCTGCTGCAGGTGACGGGTGGCGCGCTGGCGTTCGCGTACGTCGTCAGTCGGGTACCGTACGACGTGGCGTGGAAGCTCACCGGCCGGCACAGCCTCGGGCTGGCGCAGGCACTACGGGCGCTGAGCTGACATGCGTCTTCTTACGCCGTCGGCGGCACCCGACCATCGGCTACTTGCCGCGCGGCACGAGTTCGCCAATGCATTCGGCGATCTCGCGCGGGGCAAACGCAATTGGCAGCTCGTCGCGTTCTGGTCGTTGGGGCTGCTCGCGATCTGTATGGTTGCCTACATCCGGCTCGCGAGCTCCGCGCGCGTGGTGCCGTACGTGGTAGAAGTGGACAAACTAGGACAGGTGGTGGTGGCGGGCGAAGCAGAGGTGATGCGTGCGCCCGAGCCGCGGCTGATCGCATCGCAGCTCGCTGGATTCGTGCGGGCCGTGCGCACCGTGCTGCCCGCTTCGCCGCCTCAGGTGCAGGCTGACGTCATACGCCGGGCGTACGCGTTCGTCGATCAAGGGTCATCGGCAGCCGTGATGCTCAATACGTATTTCGCGGACCCGTCGCACGATCCGCGGGTGTTGGGTCAGACGGTGACGCGGCAGGTCCAAGTCACGAGCACCCTGCCTGTGCCGTCGTCGCCCACGTGGAAGATACGGTGGACGGAGATGGAGTTCCCGCTCATTGCGGGGAGCCTGACGCGTGCGACGGCGTGGGAGGGCTATGTGACGGTACGACTTCAGGCGCCGACCACCGCTGACGCCGTCCAGGATAATCCGTTGGGCGTTTTCATCACCTCGATCAATTGGACCCAGATCACCGACAATGGAGGGGCGGCGCAATGAAAGGCTGGGTGACAGTGAACGGCGTAACGTCGGCCGGAGATCGAACCCGGTCGCCGATGCGAGTGCCGGCCGGCACGTGGTTCGCGGCCGCCATGTGGCTCGTAAGTATCAGTGCCGCGGCGCAGACGCCGCGGATGGACGGGCCCCAAAGAGGGTTGATGAACGCGGTGGCGTCGGGTTGCAATACCGACAGCACTCACCGATCGGGGGCGTTGGATACGGCGCGAGACAGTGCACGAGGGGTTGGGCGAGTCGTATGCGACAGCGCGAGCCGCACTCCCCGGCTGAAGTCTGCGGCGGGCGTCGAGAGTCGGGCGGCGGCGGATCCTGTGGTCGCGGCAGCGCACGAGTACGCGCGGACCGGCGTGGCGCGCACCGTGGAGGAGGGCGCGTTCGAGACGTTTCCGTATGGCCACGCCCAGCCGACAGTGACGTGTGCACCGCTCCGGGCGTGCGTGATCGAGTTGGAGTCTGGTGAGAGCGTGTTGAGCAAGATCGCGGGTGATACCCAGCGGTGGGAGATCCAACTCGCGCTCGCGGGCACAGACGGGCGGACGTCGCTCGTGGTGGTCAAGCCGCACGATTGTGGGCTGACGACAAACCTCGTCCTCGCGACGACGGCCGGTCGCATCTACGACCTCACGCTGGATAGCCCACCGTGCCCACGGTCGGGCGTCAACCCCCATGGCGTCTATGTGCGGCACGTGCGCTTCTACTATCCGGATGCGATGGTCGAAGCATGGTCGGCGCCGCCACCCGTGCCGATCGCGCAAGGTGCGGCAAACATCGGTGCGTTCAATTTCGCGTATCGGGTGACCCGCGAGCGGCATATCGCGTGGGTCCCGATCGCCGTGTTCGACGACGGCGCGCACTGCTACATCAAATTGCCTCCGGGGGCAGTCCACCGCGAAGCGCCGGCATTGTTTGCGCTGGCCGATGACGGGAGCAGGATCCTGCTCAACTACAATCTTGTTGGCGACAGTTACGTGACGGACCGTGTATTTCGGACCGCGGTACTAGTCGTTGGTGAGGCTGGTCGTGAGCGGGTCGTGCGGTTGGACAACCTGCGGTATGACGCGACCGTGTCCGCGGACGACGCCGCGCACGGCGACGGGCCAGTTGCGCCCCTGGGGCGAGACAGGTGAGCGCAGGCGCCGGCGGGGATGGATCGGTCACGGGCGGGGAGACACAGGCAGAGACCACGGCGGGAGCTCAACCTGGACGATCGGAATCTGGACCGCAGGCTGGAGTGCCATCACCGGTTGATCCCGTTCCTCTCTGGGCGCCGTTCCCACTTGCGAAGCGGCTCAATCGGAATGCACTTACGGTCGCGGCAGCGCTCGCGGGGGTGACCGTGCTCACCGTCATTGTGGTAACGAAGCCAGCGCGGACCCCAGCAGGCGCGGTGAATGGGCCGGTCGTGGCGCCCGGCGACATCGCGCCACCCGTACCCGCCCGCCCCGCTTTTCTCGATCAACCGCCACGAATCGCGCCGACCGAGTCGCGCCACCAAAGCGCGACACTTGTTGGGGGCGTCCTAGCGGGACTGCGCGGGCCGGAGCCAGGCGGGAGTGGGGGGCCGATGTCGGCGCTACCTGTGCCACCGCCGATGCCGGGAGGTGTGGGCGGAGGTGCAGCCGCATATTCGCCTGCGGATGCCAATGTGCCTGCGGGGCCCGCTGATGGCGTGGCCGTCGGCGCACCGGCCACTGGTGCGACCGGGCCGTCGGCGCGGGCCCAGGCGTACCAGGCAGCGCTCATGAGCTCCGTGTTTGTGGGGGACGCAAAGCGTGGTGTGGCTGTTGGCGGCACGGCGGCGGCGTCCAGCGCCGGGCGAGATGTCGGAACTGTGGGCGGTGGCGCCGCAGGATTGGTGTCGCCGCACGGCGATGATACGCAACCTGGGAGATTGAGTGCGCCGCTACTGCCAACGGCAATGCCGGGAACCCCTGCCGCGACAGCCTCGGGTGGGGGCGCACCGACGATGCCGGTGAGTAGTCCATCCGCCGTCTCGGAGGCGTCGGATCCGGCCGTCGCCGTGTCGCCCGATTCGCCGGGCTCGGCCTATACCGTGCGGGCGGGGACCGTGATTCCTGGTCTCCTACTCACAGGCATCAATTCCGACTTGCCTGGTGCCGTGCTCGGGCAGACGAGCCGAGACGTGTTCGATTCACGTACCGAGCAGCTGTTACTCGTGCCTAAGGGGTCGCGCCTAATCGGCGCGTACGACAGTCGGTCCGCCGCTACGGGACGGCTGATCGTGACGTGGACACGACTCATTCTGCCCGACGGGCGAAGCCTCTCGCTCCCGCACCTCGCCGCCACTGACGAGCGCGGGCAGGCGGGGCTGCACGACCAGGTGAATCACCACTACGGCCGCGTATATGGTGCGGCGCTGCTCACGTCCATAATTACGGCCGGCGTGCAGCTCTCTCAGCCACAGCAGTCCGCGCTATATGCCGCGCCGTCGTCGCGCCAGGTCGCCGCGGGAGCCGTGGGCCAGAGCCTAGGCGACGTGTCGCTCGAGAGTGCGCGGCGCGGACTCGACGTGCCGCCGACACTGACGATTCGGCCGGGCCAGCCGTTCAATGTGTTCTTGGCAAGTGACGTCGTATTCGATGGACCATACGTCGCGGCAGCGATCGCGATAGCGCGCTGAGCGTTCGATGGCGACGCGGCCGTCGCGCGGATCGGCATCGCAAACATCGACCTATGGGTCGATATGGCTTGTCGTGCTCCTCGACCTCACGTGGGCGACCGCACTCTCAACGCAGTTCGTCGGTGCGCGGCTCGGCTATCATCGGCACCTCGGGGCGTGGCTTTTTCGTGCGCCGGCCGCCGCCCATATGTGGTTCGGCTTAGGCAGTGTCGCGTGCGTCACGGCGGCGCTAGCCATGCTGCTCACTGTGCGGTGGCGGTGGGTTGCGTTGCTGTTTGCGTTTCTCTCCGTGTCTGCGTTGGTCATCCGGAATGGACCAATCTACGCTCCCACCCGCGTCTTTCTATGGTACGCCGCCTATCGGGGCATCGCGGTCTACGCACCCATCTTTCACGCCGCGTGGCTGATTCTGGCCGGCGCATCGTTCATGCTCGTCGTCGCGACGTGGCGGTTGATGCGAGCGGCCGCGATGCCACGGGCGCCGTCCGACCCGCAACGCGATCCGTCACGCGGGGCGGGGGGACCGAGCGACATGCGGCCTGGGGGGCATGCCGCCTCGGCGGTCCGGACGCCGCGTCGGACGCTGGCTCCCGCTCGGCGCCGGCGAAGTCAGGTGCCGCCGATCTGAGCGTGAACGACCCTATACTGTAGATTGTATAATCTCCACGACTCCAGGATAGCGATGACGGGACCGTCCGAATCTGCGGGGTCGAGCGCCGGCGATCCGGCCACGAGGCGACTCGCCGACGGCACAGATGGGATGCCGGCTCCATCGACGGCGCACCTGCGACTGCGCGCGGAATTGATGGAGGCGGTCAGGCAGGCGCTGCGCCGGCGACGTCTGCGCCAGCGCGACGCCGCGGCGTTGTTCGGCGTGGCGCAGCCTCGGGTCAGTGATCTCGTGCGCGGTAAGGTCGCGCTGTTCAGCATCGACACGCTGGTGGACATGCTGGCGGCCACCGGTGTGACGGTCGAGCTCAAGCTGCGCGCCGCGCGGACGGTAACCGACGAGTCGATGCCGCGGTCCGCGATGACGCCACGAGACAAGCCGGTACGCCGCCGCCGCAATCGTGATACGGATCCTGGCGCGAGCGGGTGATCATGTCCCCGCGTCCCAACGTGGCGCGGTGGGGTGTGGTCGGAGCGACGATCGCGATCGGATCGGTGGGTGTCCTCGCGTTACACGTTGCAGGACTCCGACTCAATCTGAGCCCGAGCGTGCCCGTCGGATGGTACGTGGCGCAACGCATCGACTCCGAGCGATCCGTGCGCCGCGGCACGCTCGTCGCCGTGTGTCTCCCGATCGCGGTGGCCGCCTGGGGGCGTTCGCGCGGCTATCTGCACCGCGGTAGTTGTGCCGATGGGACTGCTCCAGTCGGCAAGCCGGTGTTCGCGGTCGCCGGCGACACTGTCACAGTCGGCGCGACTGGGCTCGTATTGAATGGCGATCCGGTTTCGCGGACAAAGCCACTCCACCAAGATACTGACGGGCGCTGGTTACCACGCATCGCCGACGGTCGATACGTTGTGCGGCCACGTAATGTGTGGCTCGTGTCCACCTTCTCTACGCGGAGTTGGGACTCGCGCTACTACGGCCCAGTTCCTGAAGCCGCGATCGTGTCGGCGTTGCGGCCGCTCTGGGTTGTCAGTAGCCCTACGCCCTAGCAGAGACGGAGACGCCCCGCTCGCCACCCTCGACCAAGACCACGGGCTCGGCGATGCCGTGCTTGTCGATGGCCGCACGTTGCTATAGAATGGGCCCAAGTGGGGCCCGGCTATCCGACCGACATCTCCCCCCCCCCAGGCACCATGACGACTGCACGAGCCGCGCTCTGCGCGCTACTGGTCTCGGCGGGCAGCGCATCCAGTCAGTCCGCTTCAAACGGCCCGACTCCCACCGCGCCCGGCACGGCGTGCGCCACTGTGCCGCCGGATCAAACTCAATCGACCTGCCCCCCGACCACTGACGCCGTGGCTTCGGTGCCGACTTCGACGCTCCATACGTCCCGGTCGTACCGGCTCGAGTCGGAGATCTCGTCGGCTACCCAATGGCTGCGCCGCGAAACGATGGCCCCGCAGACCGGGGATCTGCGAGGCCCGCAGGGCGCACTCGCCCGGCAGTTGGACCAAGCCGACATCCGCGTCGCGCTGGCGCGCGCGCAAGCAGACACCGTTGCGGCCCGGTCCGCGGCCCACGCTCCCGCTCTCACACCCGACTCCGCCGCACGACTCCTCATCAGCGAATGGCGGCGATCAGCGATCGAAGCGGCGGACAGCGCACACCACGCGATCCTGCTCCGGATCTCGGCGTCATACGACTCCGCGCAACTGTCCCGGCTCAGCCCGAGCGACTGGGGACGCGTGCTGGTCCGGTTGGATCGGATCAACGAGGCCAACCAGACAACGTGGGCCGCAATTACCAGCGAAATCGATCGGATGGCCGACAGCGCCACCGTTGCCAACGGCGGCGCTCCATAAGCGGTATCCATCGCCCTCCGCCCGCGTCCGCCGCAACGATTTCCGGCCCGGGCCTGTCAGACGCGTAGATGACGCCACGCGAACGGTCCATCTCGCCGGCGTGGTGAACTATGGACTGACCGGTGATCCCCGGCCTCTGGCCTGCCACCAGAGCGCGTGGGGAGGTCGCCCACGCAACGCTCACCAGGATTCGTCTGTCCATCCCATCAGGATGACACGACGACTCTCCGCATTGATTGCGCTGTTCACGCTCATGTCGAGCGGCACGTCCAGCGGCCAACAACCGCCCCCGACATCGTCCGCACGACCCGCCCGCCCGCAGGTCTCCGCTGGAATCGCGACGGGCGTCGCTGGTCCGCAGCAGCATACCCTCGCGTTCCAGCGCGGCAAGTGGTGGGCGAACGGGCGGTTCGTCGATCGCACGATGTACGCGGTCGACGGAGTATTCCGGGAACGCCCCCCCGCGCACGTCGACTCCACCATCGATCTCCACAACACGTACGTCGTGCCGCCCTTCGGCGATGCGCACGCCCACCATTTCGACAGCCCCCGGAATATCCATCAGATCGTCGCGATGAATCTCGAGGACGGCATCTTCTACGGGATGTCCCTCACGAACTCGATCGCGGGCAAACGCGCCGTGGCGGACGATGTCAACCACCCCCAGTCCATGGACGTGGCCTACTCCGACGCAGGTCTCACCGCCTCACTCGGACATCCGTCAGAGGTCTACGAAGCCCTCGCACTCGGCGTGTATGCCGCCTACGGCCGCGTCAGTCCGGACTCGCTCCACGTGCTGCAAGCGCTCGCGCACCGCAGCCGCCAAGCGGAAAATGATGCGTATGTCGTCCTGGACTCGGCCCCCGATGTCGAGCGGAAGTGGCCGATGATCCTCGCCAGTCGCCCCGATATCATCAAGATCTTCCTGGAGCACAGCGAGCACTACGACTCCCTCCGCCGCGATACCGCCGTCAGCGGCAACAAAGGGCTCGACCCCGCCCTCGTCCCCCTGATTGTTTCGCGCGCGCACGCGGCGGGCCTACGGGTCGCGGCCCACGTGCAGTCGCCGGCCGACTTCCACACCGCGGTCGCGAGTGGCGTGGACCTCATTGCCCACCTACCCGGCTACGAGTTCTACCACGACGAGGACCCGCGCACGTACTGGCTGTCAGCCGCCGACGTGGCGCTCGCGATGCGACACCACGTCACGGTCATCGCGACCGCGTCGCTGGCCGCCGCCACCGCGGGAGCTGACTCGGCATGGCTGCACCGCATGCAAGGCGCCCTCCGGCGGAACATGCGCGCGCTGCGCGACGCAGGGATCCCCATCGCGCTCGGCTCGGATTTCTACGGCGTCGACACGAAACGCGAGGCGCTGTATCTCCACGGCCTCAGCGACTGGAGCAATCACGCCCTGCTCACGGCATGGGCGGAAGTCACTCCAGCCCTGATCTTCCCCAAACGGAAGATCGGACGACTCGAGGACGGCTACGAGGCCAGCTTCCTGGCCCTCGCCGGGAACCCTCTCGCCGACTTTGCCAACACAGGACACATTGTCCTGAGGGTGAAACAAGGCCACGTACTGGCCCCGCCCGACTCCGCGGCGCGCTGCTGCGAATAGGGCTAGGCGACCAGCACTCCACAAATACAAAGCATTGACTTGCGAGGTATGTACCAAATAGCCATATTGGTACATATGAAAACCACCCTCAACATCGACGATACCCTCTTGGCGGAAGCCGGGAGATTGACGCGCATCTCGGAGAAGACCGCCCTCGTACGCGCGGGCCTCGAGGCACTGATCGCACGGGAGAGTGCGCGGCGATTGGCGCAACTCGGTGGCACTGAACATGACTTGCGCCCGATCCCGCGGCGGCGTGGAGCACGACGCACAGCCTCGTGATCCTCGTCGATACGTCCGTGTGGGTTGATCACCTCCGTCGCGGAAACGAAACGCTGGCGCGATCACTGCGAGACGCACAGGTCGCGACGCATCCGTTCGTGATTGGAGAGCTCGCGTGTGGCAACCTGCGCACGCGCCACCAGCTTCTGGCGTTGCTGGCTCGGCTCCCCACCGTGAGCCCGGTGTCGCACGAGGAAGCACTCCACTTCCTCGAAACTCGCAACCTGTCGGGACGAGGCCTTGGCTGGGTCGATGTGCACCTCGTCGCCGCAGCAGTGGCCGCGCAGATGCCGCTTCTGACGCTGGACCGTCGCCTCGCGGCCGTGCACGCGGCCATCGCGAGCTAGTTGAGCGCGTCCAGGGCGCCCGCGAAGCCTGTCTACACTCCGCCCACACGCAACTGTTTCCCGCTGGCCCCTGTCAGATGAGTGACAGGATAGCCCAGTGAACAGCCCCAACCGCGAGGCTGGGTGGACGAAGGCGAACTAATCGATCGGGTGATGGCGGGTGACGCTGCGGCCGAACGGGCGCTGTACGATGCGCACGTGGACCGCGTCTATCGACTCGCCTTCCGCCTGGCCGGTGATGACGAGCTCGCCCGCGATATCACCCAGGACACGTTTATCCGAGCCTTCGACCGCATCTCCACCTTCCGCCGCCAGTCGTCGCTCTCGACCTGGCTGCACAGCATCGGGGTCTCGGTCGCGCTCAACCGCGTCCGCACCGTGAAACGCCGGAGCACGCGCGAGCTGCCACTCGATGGGGTCGCCGAGCCAAGTCTCCCGACTCGGCTCGCGGAGCCCGACCTCAAGGAGCGCCTCGCCCTCTCGATCGATGCGCTGCCACCCGGCTACCGCACGGTCTTCGTGATGCACGACGTGGAAGGTTTCACCCACGAGGAGATCGGCGAAGCGCTGGGCATCGAGTCCGGGACGTCCAAGGCGCAACTCTTTCGCGCCCGCGCGAAACTGCGGACAGCACTCGCTGACTTTGCCGGAGAATGGCTCTCATGATCGCCGACGAATCCGAAGACGACGCCCTCGACCCGACGCTGCTCGAGGCCGCGCGCGACTATAACGCGCCGCCCGCCACCGTCCCCCGCGAGGCGATGTGGTCGGCGATCCAGGCCGCCCGCGCCGGCGCCGCACGCCCCGACGCGCGCTCCGCTACCGACACGATTCCGATCGGCACGCGGTCCCGCCGTGGGTGGTCATGGCGGTCGCCATGGCCGGTCGCCATCGCCGCGGGCATTGTACTGGCCGCCGGGATCGCGATCGGCCGCTGGACCCACCCGCCAGCCTCGCCCACGATCGCCGTCGCCCCGCCGCAGGTGACGCGCGCCCCCGGCGGCTCGGCCCCGACCGACGGCGCCGCGTATCAGGTGGCAGTCGCCCACGATCTCACGCAGGCGGAAGCGCTGCTCACGGCCTATCGCTCCGAACACCAGCCGTCAATCGAGCACCGAGGGCGTGCCGAGGTCGCGAGCTGGGCCCGCGATGTCCTCTCCAATACTCGGCTCCTCCTCGACTCGCCGGCCGCGGCCGACCCGAAGCAGCGCCGCCTCCTGGAAGACTTGGAGCTTGTGCTGGTCCAGATGGTGGAGCTCGCCCCCGAAGGATCCGGCACCGAACGGCAGATGATCGATAGCACGCTCGAGCACGACCACGTCTTGAGCCGGCTCCGCTACGCGGTCCCCGCGGGCGCGACTGGCATCTAAAGGATGATTCTCATGCGAATGACTGCGATGATGGCGATGGTGATGTCTCTGCTCGCACTGGCGCCCAAGACCGGCGTGGGACGAGCCGCGGGACGCGAGCTGGGCGACGCGGGCAGTTGGGTCGGTCGCGCGCTCGCGCGCGCCGCTACGAACCACATACCCCTGTCGCTTCAGGCCGCCGGGCCGGGCGACCACCTCGACGGCCCCCCCCGGCAGACCCTCCCCCCCGCGTCCTGGGCGGCCGACGACCCGACGGACTCCCTCTATCGCGCGGCCCGCGCCGCACTCGCGGATGGCGACTACAAGAAGGCCGCGGAGCTCTTCGGCCGGATCGGCGATCGCTTCCCCAAGTCGGACTATGCCGGCACGGCGCTCTACTACCAGGCCTTTGCGCTCTACCGCAGCGGCGAGGGCGCCGACCTCCGCGGCGCGCTCTCGGCCCTGAATCAGCTCGCCGCGAATTACCCAGCCAACAGCGCGCGCGGTGATGCGGCCACGCTGCACACACGGATCTGTGGAGCACTCGCCCGCCAAGGCGACGAGTCATGCGCCGCACGCATCGTCAAGGAGGCTCAATCGGCCGCGTCGCCGTGCCCGAGTGACGACGATGACAACGACGTGCGGATCGCGGCGCTCAATGGCCTGCTGCAGATGGACGGCGATCGCGCGCTGCCGATCCTGCAGAAGGTGCTCGCCCGTCGCGACGAGTGCTCGGTCGGGCTGCGCCGCAAGGCGCTCTTCCTCGTGTCACAAAAGGCGGGCAGCGAGAGCACCGACATCCTGGTCTCGGTCGCGCGCCAGGATCCCGACCACGAGATCCGCGCGCAGGCAGTATTTTGGCTCTCGCAGGTTCAGGACCCGCGCGTCATAGGGATCCTCGACAGTATTGCCACGAAACCAGGCGATGAGTCGATCCGCGAGAAGGCATTGTTCGCCCTCTCACAGCAGTCCGACCACCGTGGCGCCGACGCGCTCCGCCAGGTGGCGCAGAGTGAGGATGTGCCGTCCGAGTTGCGTGAGAAAGCGGTGTTCTGGCTGGGCCAGTCGGGTGGCCCCGAAAGCGCGACGTATCTCAGGGATCTCTTCGCGCACACGACAGATGAGTCGCTCAAGGAGAGGATCCTCTTCGCCCTTTCGCAGCACGGAGGGGAGGGCGACTGGCTGCTGGCTGTCGCGGTGGACGACAAGCAGCCAGAGGAGGTTCGCAAGAAGGCCGTCTTCTGGGCCAGTCAGGGCCACGTCGGCATCGATCGGTTCGTGACGCTGTATGACCGGACCAGCGACTCGGATCTCCGCGAACAGGTGATCTTCGCGCTCTCCCAGCGCAGTGAGCCAGCGGCTGTCGATGCGCTCATGCACATCGCCAAGACGGACAAGGATCAGGACCTCCGCAAGAAGGCCGTGTTCTGGCTGGGGCAATCCCGCGATCCACGGGCGGCGCAGTTCCTTCAGGAGTTGATCGAGCAATGAGAGCCCACATCATCTTCACCTGGTGCGCCTGTGCCGTGGCGGGACTCACGGTCGCGGGCCGGGCAACCGCGCAGAACGGCACGCTGGAGAGCCGGATCGCGGCGGCGCCCGCCGACGGCGACGTGCGCATGAGCTTCACCGCGCGTCCCGATGTGTGCGGCGAAGGAAGGTCGATCACTACCAACGGGCATAACCGTACCGTGTGGAGCTCGGGGTCCTCGAGTGACGTCGAGTGGGATGAGGACTGCGAGCACGGGCCGGTGCGTGTAGTCCTGCGCCTCCACGACCACTCACCTGTCGCGCTGCACGCATATGTCGGCGGCCGGTGGCGAGAGCGTGGCGCCCAGGGTTCGGGCGTGACTGACTTAGGCGCCGTCTCGGCCACCGAGGCCGCGGCATATCTCGTCCGCCTCGCGCGTACACTCCCCTCGACTCCGGGGAGCGATGCGATCTTTCCAGCCACGCTTGCCGACAGCGCGACGATCTGGCCAGCGCTCGCCGCGATCGCTCGCGACTCGAGCAGTCCGTCGCGGACGCGCAAGCAAGCCGTCTTCTGGCTCGGTCAGGCGGCGGGCGACGCGACGGCGAGCCTCGACTCCCTGGCCCAGGACCACCGGGTGGACGAGGACGTGCGGGAGCAAGCGGTGTTCGCGCTGTCACAGCGGCCGCACGATGAGGGCGTGCCCGCGCTGATCCGGATTGCCAAAGCGAACACCGATCCCGATCTCCGGCGCAAAGCACTGTTCTGGCTCGGTCAGTCCGGCGATCCCCGCGCGATCGACCTCTTCGAGCAGATCCTTACGAAGTAGCCCTAGCGCATGTGCACCGCCGCGTGCGTGATCCCGCGCGGCGGTGCTGCGACGGTCGCACCGCCGCCTAACCCGCCCGCGGCGGATGGTGCTTGATCTCGTCGGTCGCGCGCGCGATTCGCTCGAGATAGCGGGTCACGGACTCGTCGTCGTGCCGCCGCGGCAGGGTGAAATGCGGGTCGTCTGGCTGGGGGGTTTGACCCTCCGGACCCTCGTCCATCATGAGGTCGCCGCCGCGGCCCTGGACGGCAGCCTCGAATCGCTCGAGTGCCTCCTCGAGCCCGGCAAGCTCTTCGGCGTTTTCGTGGCCGGTCAAGCGAACCTTTCGCCCCTCGAGACGTCCGGCAATCTGAATCGAAACGCGCTTCAGATCCTCGCTCTCGTCTGGCGTCGCATCGCTTGCATGAGTCATTGGTGTTCTCCTGTGGCGCGGGGGGGGGTCGCCTAATTCGCGTTCTACGATCTGGGTTGAGTTCGATGCTGCGTCGTTTGGGCAGTGAAAGCCCTAGCAAGGATCGGTCCGATAGGCCGAGCCCGGTTGAGCAGTGTCGACACGCATGTCTTCTGGATGGACGGCTGTGACACAAGCACCCGCCGCGTGGCGTATTGCGGTGCACACCCCTAGATGTTGATTGCCGCGATTGGCCTCAATTCGACCGCCCCCTTCGTACGTGCGCATGGCGACAGCGCGACCAGCTGGACCGCTTCGTTGAGGTCAGCTGCCTCCGACGCGGGTGCTCATCGGGAGGAAGTAACGGGCTCGCTCTGAGCGGCGGCCCGAGGTCAGTCGGGATCCGTCCGCGTGTATCGCGCGCGCAGCGTAATGGTCCAGGTCCTCCCGCCGTCTTCTGACCGACGCCCTTCCGCCGAAAACACGCCACCACGCGGTCGTGACACGACATGGCGTTCTTGTATCCACGTGCCTCGCACGAGCGCAGAATCCGCCAACGTCAGTGTATCGCCTGCGGCATTCCAGCGCCCTTCACTCAGCCCGAGCAATCCATGCTGTGAATGTGCGAAAACCCGCTGGATGGGATGATCGAGACCGCCGCTGGTTCCCCAGAGCGCCACTGTTTCAAAGGCCTCGCCGCCACGCCGGCCAGCAAAGTGCTCCACCATGAGACAGCCGCCCAGTTGCCACCCAAACCGCGCCCGCGCGGTGGTGGAATCCCAGCCCGAGGCGCCCGGACCGGCGGCGGTCTGGACCCGATACGCCCCGGCCAACGGACCAAGCCAACGCCGGGTGCTGTCCACGCAGCTTGTATGCGTGATCATGGTGGCGGCCGTACCACCACTTGCCACCTGTGCCTCGAGATGGGTGGGACACAGGCCCATCACTGCGCATAGGAGCAACCGACGCAACATTCCACCTCGAGCGAGAGAGTCACGGACCGCCGATCGTCGCGCGTACCAGTCTAAGAGTTCGTGCGCCGACTCCGCGTCTATAATGAACCTGGCTCAACCAGAAGGCCACTCACAAACCCGCTCAGAGGAGTCGTCCATGTTGAGCACTGCACCGATTCGAGCGTACATCCCCGCGTCCAACGTCGCACGCGCGAGGAAATTCTACGAGGAGAAAGTGGGGCTCGAGCCCAAGGAGGCATACGCCGGAGGCGTGATCTACGAATGCGGGGGCGCCGAGGTGTTCCTGTACCAGACGAGCAACGCGGGGACATCCAAGGCCAGCCAGGCGTATTGGCAGGTCGCCAACGTGGAAGCCGAGGTGACCGAGCTCAAGGCGCGCGGCGTGAAGTTCGAGGAATATGATCTGCCAGGCATGACGATGAAGAACAGCATCGGGACCGGCGGTGGCGCGAAAACGGCCTGGTTCAAAGACACCGAGGGAAATATCCTGGCAGTCAGCCAACGCCTGTAGATCTCGAGGCGGAGTGCATCTACGCACTGCTCTCCGATGGCGGTGAGAGCTTCACGCCGATGGAGGATACGTTCTGTGCGTACCGCTTCGCCGCGCTGAGGGACAAGTTCGGTACGTCCTGGATGATCCTTCACGAACGTCCGATGGCGCCGCCCGCCTGAGAGATTGCGCGGAGCGCCTACGGCGCGCGCGCGGGCACTCCGTTGGGGACGTACTGGTACCCCACGACCTGACCCGTGCGCTGATCGAACACGCGACACACGTGGCTTCCCGGAAACGAGGGTTGGCACGACGCGGCGGGCGTTTGGGCTACCGCGACGGGCGACCCGTGGGCCACGCGCACCGCGTCCGCACGCGTGGGCGAGGCATCCGCCGTCGGCGGCGCAGCCGGCGCCGGACGCGCATCGGGTGGTCCAGCCGCCGGGACGTCTGGTCCCGGCGCCCCGGACGTCGGGATGGCCGGCGCAAGGGGTGGGGCTCCGGGCGCTGCGCTTGGTGCCGCCGGCGCCGGACGCTCGACCCCGGTCGAAGCCTGGGTCGGATGCGCCGCCTGCGCCGCCTGCGCGTTGGCCATGACTCGCTCGTACGAATGGAGCTGGAGCTCCGCGGTCGCGACGCGCGCGCGCACCGACGCCCCCGACCGGGCATCCGAATACTCGTGACGCATGCGACGCGCGGCATGCACGATGGGAACGGCCGCGAACCGTGCCGGAGTCGAGAGGGCAGGGGGCGCACCAGCGGTGCCGGTTATCGCCCGTGTCTCGGGCGCGATGGTGGTGAGGCCGGCAGCCACGTCGGTAGCAGGCACTCGGTCGATTGTCGGTCCCGAGCTCTCCACGACGCCCGCAGGCGACGGTACGGCGATCACGCTCGCCGTGCTGAATGGCGCGAGCAGCATCCGCCGTCCCACGGTTGTGGCGCCGGCGGCGGCCGCCGCAACGAGCAGCACGAGGATCGCGGCCGGAACGACGCGCGCCCGTGGCGCCTCGCCCCACCGGTCATCGCGACGCGCGCCGTAGGTCGATGGACGCCACCCACTTGATGACGCCCACTCATTGCTCCGACGATCAGGCCGTCGCGCGCGCGCCACCACTGTCGGCGCGTCCACTACGCTTGTCGCCCCTGGCCCGCCGTCGGCGCCGTCCGCGTCGGATGCCCGGTCGGGCTGCCCCGCGACGGCCGACATCTCGTCCTGCTCGGAGCCAAGCGCCGCGACGAACGCCTCCGCGCTTGACCACCGAGCCTGCGAATCCTTAAGGAGCGCCCGGTCGATCGCGCGCACGAGGCTCGGCGCGACGTCGATGTTGAACGCATCGAGCGAGGGCAACGCTTCGTGCTTCTGCTTGTACATCACGTCGTACAGCGAATCGCCGGACCACGGCCGCTGGCCCGTCAACATCTCCCAGCCGACCAGTCCCAGGCTGTAGACGTCGGTCAGCCCGTCCACGCGACGGCCATCGACCTGCTCGGGCGACATGTAGGCGGGGGTGCCCACGGTCGTGCCGACTTGCGTCACACCCTCCGGCTCATCGAGTGCGAGCGCGACGCCGAAATCCGCAAGTAGCGCGCGTTGCGTGGCGCGTTCGATGAATATGTTCTCGGGCTTGACGTCACGGTGCACCACGCCGTGCCGGTGTGCGCAGGCCAGCGCGCCGCCGATCTCGCGCAGCACGCGCCGCGCGTCCACGGCGGGTAGCGCGTGTTGGCGCTCGAGCCGCGCACGCAGCGATTCGCCGTCGATGAACGGCATCGTGTAATACTGGAGGTCGTCCACCTCGCCGACCGAGTACACGGGTACGATGTGCGGGTGCTGGAGACGCGCAGCCAGCACCGCTTCGCGTCGAAACCGGGTGACGGGCTCCTCGGTCGCCATCTCGGGTGGGAGCACCTTGAGTACGATGCGCCGTCCCAGCGCCGTCTCGCGGCCCACGAACACGCGGCTCATCCCGCCGCCGACCAGTTCGCGGTCGAGAACGTAGGCGCCGCCCAACGCCGCCTGAAGCCGAAGCCTGAGTGCGTCATTCATCGTGTGTGCATCCTACCACGTGTATCGCGTGGTGTCAGCATCGGCGTGCCCGTGAAGCCCAGCGATCGGCGGCGGCATACCCCTCCTATTACCGCCGGGGTGGGGCATTGGTCCCACCACCTGTGGGTGTCATGAGCTTCATGGTTGAAGCGGGAGCCCACGCCGACCGCGGCCACGGGCATCCCAGGACGGCTCGCCGACGGTCTCTAGCGGACCGCGTTTCGTGGAACCGACCTCGACCATATCGTTGCGAGCCGCTGTATACCAATGACTTACGTCTTGTCTTGAGCGCAGCCGATCTGGCACCTTCGAGTCAAGGCGAAACGATCGTCAGCACTACTGCGTGCTGTTGGTCTGGAGGGACACAAGGCGGCAATGCGGTGCCTGAGCCATCTGCCCCAAATTGCCCACCGTTAGTGGCGAGCCGCGCAGAATCTGTCTCACGCGTGAGGTGGATCATGGCCATCGATATACAAGGCGTCTGTCCGCTGCTGCAAGTCTTCGACATGCCGACGTCGATCCGGTTCTATCGGGATGTGCTCGGTTTCCAAATTGTCGAAAGATCGCAACCCGTGGACAACTGCGGGTGGGCCTGGCTCCGGCGTAACGATGCGGCCGTGATGCTGAACACCGCCTACGAGGATGACGCGCGGCCCGCGGCCCCCGACCCAACACGCGTCGCCAGCCACGACGACACCGCGCTCTTTTTTGGCTGCACGGATGTGGACGCCGCGTACCAACACCTATGTGCGCTCGACATCGACGTCAAAGAACCGCCGATCACACGCTACGGCATGAAACAGTTGTACGTCAGAGACCCTGACGGCTTCAATCTGTGTTTTCAGTGGCGTGCGGACGAAACCCCGACCATCGCCGACGGGTAGGACTCCTCCCTGATGATCTACCGCCGCACGAATCGGCAGACGGCGTTGGGAATGACTATGCCCGGCGACTGCCTGCGACGAACGCGCAGGACGACCTGACGGGGCACCAAGGACATTTCGGCTTCGTGCGCTTGCACAGCTCCTGCCCGTGGCGCTTCAGGAGCAAGTACGCGCGCTCGCGCGCATCGAATGTCTTGGCGACTTCCGTGTCCACTGCCTGTTGGGCCTCGCGGTACGTCGTGGCGTAGTTGTCGGGCTCCTGTCCGCGTTGAATGCGTACCAGCACGTGCGGACAGTTTGAGGGGATGGCGGCCACGGGCGTGATGCGCCCCCACAGCAGGATGCGGTCGGCACCAGGATCGGCGATACTTGGAAACGTCTTGAGGATCTTACGCGCCTGGGGGATCGGTCCGACGAGGGCCGCGGCCAAGTCGTTCCCAAACTCATCGTGCACGCGTCGCGCGATTTCCTTGAGCCTCCGCGCCCTGAGCTCCGGGACCATGCCACCTGCACGGAGCGCTCGCGCAAGCTTCGAAGGCGACGCCGCGAGTAGCTGCTGCGGCTCGACTCCGATGTCGCGATGCAAGGCCCGCCAACCTCGTTCACACACGGCGTCACTCGCCGGATAGCCGCAGTGCCACCACACCAGGAATAGGTACGGATCGGTTGGCCAGCACGGCTCCTGCTTGCCGTAAAAGGACTCCAAATCCCCAAGAAGCTCGGGAATCCGCACTCCCTTCTTGCTCATACGCCTCCGATGACCTCGAGGCTTCTTCCGACGGGCGATCCAACTCGACGATCTGGTCGTCGCATGAGAGATATCTAATAATTGTCAGGGTCAACTTCGAGTGTGATGTGCTGACATCGGTCTGGTCGGGGAGATGCGCGTAGTCACGGAGGCTGATCGGTCGTCAATTCGACAGAGCAGCGCGCACGTATCGCCGCATTGAGGTCCCTGAATGCATCACGCCGCGCTGGGCGCGCACAAGCCGGTCCCGCTATCCGAGTTGGTTGGCCGTCGCGCCGCGTGCGGCCATCGCCACCGCGGCGCCCTCCGCCAGATCGGCATTCATGATTGAGTCACACCACAGCCCCCGTCGATGACTGGCGTCTATAGCCCCGCGCTGATCGCGCTCTCCTACGTCATCGCGATGATGGCGTCCTACGTGGCGCTCGACCTCGCGGGCCGCCTGACTGCGGCACATGGACGAGCCACGTACTACTGGTTGATCGGGGGCGCCTTTGCCATGGGTACCGGCATCTGGTCGATGCACTTCATCGGCATGCTGGCGATGCACCTGCCGATCCCGATGGCCTTCGACCCGGCGACCACCTTCGCCTCATTGGTGATCGGCGTCATCGTGTCCGGATTTGCGCTGCTCAGCGTCAGTCGTGCGACGCTCTCTCGGACACGACTCGCGATCGCCGGCGCCGTCATGGGGTTGGGCATTGTCGGCATGCACTACACCGGCATGGCGGCCCTGGAGATCAGCCCCGCCATCCGCTATAGCGTGCCGCTGGTGATCGTCTCGATCCTCATCGCGATCGTGGCGTCGTGGGTTGCGTTGTGGCTCGCGTTCACGCTGCGCTCGAATACGGTATCGGGCAGTGTCTGGAAAAAACTCGGCAGCGCAGCCGTCATGGCCGCGGCGATCGTCGGGATGCACTTCTGCGGCATGGCGGCGGCCGACTTCTCGTCACACACGATCTGCACGGTCCCGCTCGACCAGATCAACACGTTGTGGCTCGCGGGTGTGATCGCCGGGTTCGCCACGCTGTTCCTCGGCGCGACGATGCTGATTTCGGTGCTCGACGGTGAGCTCGCACGCCAACTCGAGGCGGCAAACCTGAAGATCCTCGAGCTTGCCCAAACGGACCCGCTCACGACGCTCGCCAACCGGCGGTCCTTTCTCGACCGCCTCAAACTCGCCTTCGCGGCAATCAAACGCGGCGGCAGTCCGTTCTCGGTCCTCTATTTCGACCTGGATCATTTCAAGGACGTGAACGACACGCTCGGTCACCCGGCAGGGGATGCCCTCCTACGGGGGTCGCCGACAGACTCCGCACCGTGATCCGGGAGACGGATCTCCTCGCGCGCTTCGGCGGCGATGAGTTCGCCATCCTGAACGCGCACGCCAACACCGCAATGGCGTCGGGTACGTTGGCCGCCAGCGTGGCGCGGGTGGTCGCGGTCCCCTTCAGGATCGACGGCACTGACGTACGCGTCACCGCGAGCATCGGGATCGCGTCCTACTCAGCCGACCTGAATGACCCTGAAGACATGTTGACGCAGGCCGATCTTGCGCTCTATCGGGCCAAAGGCGAAGGAGGCAACTGTTTCCGCTTCCACAGCGCGGAACTCGATGCGAAGGTCCACGAGCGGGTCACGATCGCCGACGACTTGCGTATCGCCCTCGATCGTCGCGAGCTCGAGCTGTACTACCAACCGGTGGTCGCGCTCGTATCTCGGCGGATCGTGTGCATGGAAGCGTTGATCCGATGGAATCACCCGACCCGTGGGCTGCTCTACCCCGGGGCGTTCATCCCCGTAGCCGAATCGACGGGCATCATTGTGTCGTTGGGGCGGTGGGCCTTCGACGAGGCTTGCCGGCAGCTCCGCACGTGGCAGGATCAGGGGATTGCGCCACCGGTCATGGCAGTAAATCTGTCGGGCGCGCAGTTCCGAGGAACGACCCATCTCGAGCTCGAAATCGCGGGAAGCCTCTCGAAATGGGGGATCGCCGCAGAGACCATGGAGCTCGAGCTCGCCGAATCCGTACTGATGGAAGTGGCCGAGCGACATGGTGACATCTTTACCCGTCTCCGGCAGCTCGGCGTCCGCATCGCCATCGACGACTTCGGAACTGGGCACTCGTCCCTGAACGAACTCACGCGCTACCCAATCAATCGTCTGAAAATCGCGCAAACGGTCCTCTCACGGGTCGGGGCGGACGCGGGGAGCGCGACGGTCGTCCGCGCAGCCGTGGGGATCGGCCGCGAGCTTGGCATCACCGTCACCGCCGAAGGGGTGGAGACGGAGGCACAAGCCACCATGCTGCTCGCCGCCGGCTGCGAGCAGGCGCAGGGGTACCTGTTCGGCCGGCCCATGCCCGCCAGCGCCGCAGCGAACGTGCTAGCAAGCAATGCCACCGTGAATCACGCCGCATCGCCGTCATAATCGGGCAACCCGCCCCCACCGTGGGGTGCCGTCCGGCTCGGGAATACGTGCTCGCATACGGCTGACGTGCGCCAGCGCCGAGCAAAGAGCCGGGATGGGTTACCGCACTCGGCTCTCAGACATGATGAAACGGCACACGGGCGACGGCGACCGCTCCACCCCGCGGAGCACGTGAGAGCGTGACATCAGCCTCCGGCCCTTAGGCGTGCCGGAGACGCGCGCGGGTGGTGGCGAGACCGAGCCCGTTGGAGTGTATGGCGTCGGCCGGCCCCTGCCCATCGTCGGTCACCACGACCTCGAGCCAATCGCTACTCCGAATCGCCGAGATGGTGACTCGACCGGCCGCGGAGGATTGCCCGATGCCGTGCCGAATCGCATTCTCGGCCAGTGGCTGCAAGAACAGCCGCGGGACTGCGGCGTCCGTTGTATCGGCCGCGATATCCCACTCAATAGTGAGACGATCTTGAAAGCGTACGCCCTCGATCGCCAGGTACCGCTTCGTGCACCGCCCCACGGGCACTATTGCACGCCTGAACGGCGATCGCCCCTCCACAGACCAGCGGGAGTGCCCGGACACACCGGTAGACACGTCCGGCTACGCGTCGCGCACCGCTCTTGTCGGATCGTTGTATCATGCCTCGAATGTGAATCCGGTGCGGACCCGCGAAGCGCGTAGTGCGTTCGCGCATTGTTAGAATTGTCGTGTCGAGGCCTCGAGCGGCCAAGCCGCCGCCTACCAGATCGATACGCTACGTCCGCGGGGCGCGTGACGCCGTACCTGGGCTAACGCAGTTCACGCCACGCGGCAGCTCGCCTCGCTCGGAGGGCATCGTCTGTCCACCAAGGGGTTTCCAGCTTTCGTTGCAATCGCTCAGTCCATCCTTCGGCATCGGGCAGCGTTTGGGCGAACGCAACCTCGGCTCTCACACACGTGTGCTCAATTCGCCCGCGAAGCGCGTGGATGTATGGGATACCCATGGCCCACAGCCGGGCGTGGGTCGCCTCGTGTACTATGACTAACGCGACTTCCTCCCGCGACTGATCGAGCGTCCGTCGCGTGACTACAATTGCATCGGCCTCTGGCCAGTATTCGGGTCCGCCGGCGGCGATGACCACGATTCGGCGTACGTCTCGTCTCAGTCGTTCGGAGCGGCGCGGTGCCCGCGCTCTGATCAACTCCAGCGCCTCCGAGATCCTACCGAGCGGCGCCTCGGTACCATCGATTGATGCATCGTACACGTCAAAGCCATCGAGCCGTGTTCGTGTGGAAACCAGTAGTAGCCCACGCGCCACTGGCCACTGCCAGAATCGCGACGCGAGCCACCACATGCGGATAAGAGAATTCCGGGAAAGGTCCATTGCTCACTCAGCCCCAGCGATACAGGGTCAGTCTCGCCAGATGCACCAGAGGAGTTGCGGGCTGCCTTGTCAGTTGAGGGGCACCCCCTGAACTCCCAAGTCCTCCGGTTTCAGCTTTGGTCGGCGAGTGGTGCGTTGGCCTTGGATGGCAAGTTGACGGAAGCGGCGAGGGGCGTGGTACCGCCGAATCGTCTCCCGCAATAACTCGCTGACCTCGCGGCCCTCGGCAGCAGCCACTCGGGGGATCGGGCGCCGACTGCGACTCGCGCTGATTCGCCGCGATTGTCGCCGTCTACCAGATCGACACACGCTGGTCCGCGGCGCGCACCATGGCGTCGCCGGCCTGGCAGTGGAAGGCCGCCGCGAACTCCGGCATGTTGGACATCGGCCCATTGACGCGCCAGCGGCCGGGCGCGTGCGGGTCGATGAGCACGAGTTGCCGAGCATATGCCGGCCGTCGGTTCTCCGCCCAGATGCGCGCCCACGCCAGGAAGAACCGCTGCTCGGGGGTAAACCCATCGATCGTGGGCCGCGGCTTGCCCTGTAGGGAGCGCTCCAATGCGGCATACGCGACCTTGAGGCCGCCCAGGTCGGCGATGTTCTCGCCTTGCGTAAGCTTGCCATTGATGTGCATCGAATCGATCGAGGTATAGTGGTTGAACTGGTCGATGATCAGCCCGGCGCGTTGCTCGAAGCCCGTAGCGTCTTCGGCCGTCCACCAGTCACGCAGATTCCCGTGGGCATCGTATCGTCGCCCTTGGTCGTCGAAGCCGTGCGTCATTTCGTGCCCGATGACGGCGCCCATGCCCCCGTAATTCACCGCATCGTCGGCCTGCGGATCGAAGAACGGCGGTTGCATGATGCCGGCGGGGAAGACGATTTCGTTCAGCGCTGGGTTGTAGTACGCATCGACCGTCGGGGGGGTCATCCCCCACTCGCCGTGGTCCACCGGCTGACCGATCTTGGTGATACGGCGCCGGTACTCGAACGCGGATGATGCGCGGACGTTGTTGAAGAAAGGACCGCGTGCGATGTCGAGCGCCGAGTAATCGCGCCACCGATCGGGGTAGCCGATCTTGTTTGCAAATGCCGCGAGCTTGACGATCGCTTGTGCCCGCGTCGCGGGGCTCATCCAGGCGAGCGTGTTGAGATTCTCGCGGAGCACGGCTTCCATGTTGCGGACCATGGCCAGGGCGCGCACCTTGGCGGCGGGTGGAAAGGTGCGCGCGACGTACGCTTGGCCGAGCGCTTCACCCATCGCCCGATCCGCCGCTTGAGCACACCGCTTCCAGCGCGGCAGCATCTCCGTGGTGCCGGTGAGTACTCGCGCCATCCGGAAGTCTTCATCCACGAACCGCGAGTCGAGCCAGGGCGCCGACAAATCGAGATACTGCCACCGGAGATAGTCGCGCCAATCGGCAACCGGCACCGTCGTCAACAGCGTGTCGAGGCCGCGGAAGAAATCGGGGTCCGAGACGTTGAGCGACTGCACGTGCGATATGCCGGCGTCCGCAAACCAGGTGGCAAACTCCACATGGGGCGCGAGGGCTGCGGCGTCCGCGAGTGGCATCCGGTGATAGATGGCAAGCGGGTCGCGCCGTTCGGTGCGCGGCCGAGAGTCGCGGGCGAGTGCCGTCTCGAGCGCCATGATCCGGTCGGCCGCGCTCTGTGCCGTGGCACTGTCATCACCGGCCAGCATCAGCATGCGGACCGCGTGCGCCACATAGGCGGCACGAGTCGCGACCGACGCCGAGTCCGTCTTCAAGTAGTAGTCGCGATCCGGCAGGCCAAGGCCGCCCTGCCGAACGGCCAGGATCTGCTCGCGACTGTCTTTGGTGTCTTGCTGCGAGCCGATGCCGAATGCAACGCCGTACAACTGAGTCTGGAGTCGCGCCGCCTCGTGCCGAACATCGGCGACCGTGGTGATCGCGGCGATTCGCGCCAGCTCGGGCTTGAGCGGCGCCATTCCCTGCGACTCGGCCGCCGCGGAATCCATGCACGTCGCGTAGAACACGCCCACCTTGTCCGTGGCGCTCTTGGGGTGACTGGCCGTAGCGGACGCGGCGGCGGCGTCGAGTACCTGGCGCACGATGTCCCGATTGCGTTCCGCCAGAACCGCGAAGCTGCCCCATCGCGGATATGCGGCGGGCGCCGGATTCGCGGCCCGCCAGCCGCCGGTGGCGTAGTTATAGAAGTCCTGGCAGGCCGCGCACGTCGTATCGAGGTCGGCGCGGTTGATGCCATGGACCGTGACCATGGAATCACTCGAGGTCGTTGAAGCCGGAGCGCCTTGTGCCTGCGCGGGGATGGCGCAAAGCGAAAGGGCGAGCCCGAGGAGCAGCGACGGCACAGCGCGGAGTGGGGACATGGAGATGCGTGACCCTGAATAGGTGGCTCGAGCGGCGGTCAGGGCTGAAATCTATGGACGGCGCCGCTTCGCGTTTGCACCATGCTCACGGGAACGGACGCGGGCGCGGCTCGGGCCAGGGCCACGGTCCGAACGATTCGGCTCCGGCAAGGCCGCGGACCGCAGCCTCCCGGACGGACGGATCGCTGGAGCTGAGGAGGTCCGTCAGCGCACGGTCCGAGCGGCTGCCGGATTTGATGAGTGCGCGAACGAGGGCGCGGCGCACTTCGCTGACTTTCTCGACGTTCAGGGCTTCCTTGATCGCGGGGAGCGCGGTGGAGTCGCGGAATTGCCCGAGTGCCCATGCAGCCCTCAGGCGCGCTTGGTCGTCGTCGTCCTTGAGGACATGTAGCAGTCCGGCAGGCGCGCGGCCACCCTCCTCGCGCTCGGACAACTGGCCGATGGCCCACGCCGCGGTGCCGCGCACGCGGGCGCTGTGATCGTTGCCGGCGGCAGCACTCAGCGCGTCGACGGCTGAGCGGTCCTCGGTCCGTGCGAGCGCCCAGGCCGCCATCTCGCGCACTTTGTCGTCGTCATCTTTCTGGAGCGCCGTGACCAGCGCCGGCGCGCCACTCGTGCCTTCGATGTTGCCGATGGCCCACGCGCACATCTCGCGGACACGCGGGTCGCTGTCGTGGCCGAGTGTCGCAGCGAGTGCGTTGGCGGCTTCACGGGCCTCGAGCTTACCCAGGGCCCACGCGGCGTCGCGACGTACGGATGATGAGGCATCCTGCTGCAGCACGCGGGTCAGCGCGGCGATGGCGCTCGTGGAGTCCATCCGTCCAACGGCGCCGACGGCGGCCTGGCGGACGGTCGAATCGTTGTCGCGGAAGAGCTGCACGAGCGGCGACAATGCGCGGCCGTTCCCGATCCGTCCGAGCGCCCAGGCGGAGTTGGCGCGGACTGCGACGGTTGCATCACGCAGCGTCTTGATGAGCGCCTCGGCGGCCGTGTGGGTTTCAGACAGTCCCAGTCCAAACGCGGCGATCGCGCGAAGCGCCGCGTCAGGGGATGTGAGCCGGGTCTCGAGCGCGTTGGCGACGCGGTCGCTCGTCTGTCCGCTCAGGAGGCGGACCGAAAGCTCGCGGACACAGGCATCGTCCGAGGCGAGGCCGGCCAGGAGCCGGTCTTCGTCGGCGGCGGGCAGCTCCCTCGATTCCTCATCGCGCTCGTTTTCGGCGCCCACTCTCGCGAGCGGCGTGGACGGCGCATCCGTCCAGTAGCCCCATCCGGTATTGCGGACCGCGTGAGCCGCGAGTGCGCAGATGATGGGCGGTGCGCCATGTGCCGCGTCGAGCAGCGCGCCGACATCGAGTGGTGTCGCGGGAGACTGGCGCTCGCGATCGCGAGCTGGCGCCGAGTGCCTGATGTGCGTGCCGGGCGCCCGGATCGCCAGCGGCAGCAGAGATACCACGAGGAGACGTCCGATCATGCGGTACATAGCCACTCCACTGCGGTCACGATGGCCGCTGCGTTCAAGGGTGAAAAATCAGCACTACAGCGTGAGAGCGCAGGCCCCGGGCCGGGCCCGGGGCCTGCGCTCAGTCAGGGATCAGGGAAACGGGCGAGGTTCGGGGCGCGGGCGCGGCCACGGACCAGTGGCCTGGCCTCCGGCCAGCACGCGCACGGCCATCGCTTTGATGCGTGGGTTGCTCGAATCGAGCAGGCCGCGGATGGCGTCGATAGCGCGGTCACCCATTCCAGCCATGGCGCGAAGGCAAGCGATCTGGGTTTCCTCGTCCTTCGCCGAGCGCAGCGCGGCTTCGAGCCCGGGAAGCGACGCGGGGTCACGGATCTGGTAGAGGGCCCAGGCCGCCGAGTTCCGGCTTTGTTCGTCGGAGTCGCGGAGCATGGCAATGAGAGCGGCGCGGGCCTCTTTGGGCTCGACATTGCCGAGCGCCCACGCGGCCCGCTCGCGGACCCGGGGACTCGAATCTGAAAGTGCGGCAACGAGCGCATCTGTGGCGCCGCTGTTGCCGCCGTCGCCGAGCGCCCAGGCGGCGGTGGCTCGCACATCTTCGCTCCGGTCGTGCTGCAGCGCGGCGCCGAGCGCGGTGGAGACCGCCGCGTCATGGTCGTAATCCGCGAGGGCCCACGCGGCCATCTCGCGAACGCGTGCATCGGCGTCGTGTGCCACCGCATTGACGAGTGCATCGGCCGCGACCGACGACGCCGCGGCGGTGTTGTTGAGCATGACGCCGTTGACGACGTAGAGCGCGGTGCGGCCGTTTTCCGTCTCGTCTGAGAAATCGCGCAACCCCCACGCGGCGATCCGGCGCAGATTGGCGCTGCTATCGGTACGGAGGATCTTGGCGAGAAGTGCTACGCGCTCATCCGGGTCTTGCGGGTGACCGGCGGGAGATGCGTCGCCGGGAACGACTTCCACGGATCCCGCTGCGGCAGCCGGACCGGCTGCTTGGCCAGAGGAAGTGCTGCCCGGCTCCACGTGCGGGGCAGGTTCGGCCAGCCGCGACGCACTGGCCTTTGGCGCTTCGGGCGGAAGAGTTGAGACCGGGCGCGGAACCGCCGTGGCCGCGAGATCGTGTGCGTGCGGCGGGGGTACTGTCCGCGCCTGCGCGAGTTGTTCGCGGGACGGTGATGCGTGAGCGCCGGAGGCGACGGGTACCGCCGTCATGTCAGTCGTGCGCCGCGCTGGTGCGGCGGCGGCCACGAGGCTGGCGCTCAAAGCCAGTGCCGTGATGAGCGCCGCGGACTGGCGACGGCTCGGAGTGGAGTGCCGCAGGTCTGGATCGAGTATCGCTAGCAATCGCCCCTCGAACTCCTTGCGGCGCGCCATGGCGAGTGCGACCGCAGGTGTCGCGGTCGTGCGGACGGACGTGACAATATCGAGAAGGTGTTCGGCGTAGTCGGTGGCGCGAGTGCCGCAGGAGAGCGCGAGATCGTCACACGCGCGCTCGCTTTCGGAGCGCAGTCGCTTGGCAGCCATCCAGACGAGCGGGTGGAACCAGTACAGCGCGCAGACCAGACGGCCGAGCATGTGGCCGACCAGATCACCGCGGCGTACGTGCGCCAGCTCGTGCAGCAGTACCGACTGGCGACGGTCGAGTGACCACGCCTCGCATTCGGCGGGCAGGACGATGGCCGGTGCAAGCACGCCGCACGCGAAGGGCATCTTGATGTCGCTGCTCACGAGCAGGCGGGGCGGCGCATCGAGTCCGATGCGATCCGACACTTCCAGCAACGGCGTACGCCACGCCGGATCGTCGAGGGGCGATGCTCGGCGCACGATCCGCCGGACCGTCAGCGCGGACCAGCCGAGCGCACCGGCAATGATGAGTGCGATCGCACCCCAGAGCAGGAGGCCTATCGACATCACGGGAGACACGGATTCGATCGCGCGGCGCATCCGGCTGATGGCCGGCACGGGTGCAGGTACGGTCGTGGACATCGTCGTCGCTGGCGCCGGCATCGTGGACGCCGGCATCGCGTCGTGGCTGGCGCGTGGGATGGCCGGTTTGGCGCGATCCGATGCGGGCGCTGGCTGAGACGGTGTGACGTCCGAGGCGACGGCGCGGGCCGGGAGGATGCGGAGCGCGAGCGGTGCCCACGCGGTGAGGGCCGGGACGAAGAGGAGCGTGCCCAGTGTGACGAGCCACACGAGGTGGCGAGCCCCCGCGGACGCACGATGCATCTGGCGCGTGATGGCGAGCGCGGCGACGAGTATGATCGTCGCCTTGGCGAGGAGCACGGCGAGTCCGCCGCTCCACGCCGGAAGGCCGGCAATGTCTGAAAGTTGGCCGAAGTGCATGGGTGTCTACCTTCCGCGCTGCCGTGCGCGATTGATGGTCTTGCGAAGCCGGTCCACGTCCTGGTCGTTCATATCGACGTCGGACATCCGGAGGAGCGCGGTGACCGCCTGTTCGGGCGAACCGGCGAAGTAGGTGCGCACCACGTGGGCGAGCGCATCGTCCCGGGCGGTTTCGGCTGCCACGGCGGGGAAGTAGATGTAGCGGGGCCCGTCTTCCTTGTAGCGCACAAACCCACGCTCATCGAGGATGCGGAGCACCGACCGGACGGCCGAATACGTGGGCGGATCCGGGAGATCGGCCATGATCTCGGTGACGGTCGCTTCGCCGCGGCGGTGGAGGATGTCCATCACCTGTCGTTCGCGGCGGGAGAGTGCGGTGGGCGCCGGCTTACGGCCGGAGCGGGGATTTGGCATGACGGGTAGCCCAGTCGGTGGCGAAGCGGTGCTGATAAATCAACAGTGTTGATATTTCAACACTGCACCGATTCTGTCAAGGGTCACGATTCGCGAAGCACTGGACACACTGCTGCCGCAGTCTGTTGAACGCTTGTTTGGAGGACACGGCGCTCGAAGCGTTCCGCCCAGGCCCTGAGAGCGCGTCCGTCCTGAGGGATGCACACTCGGTCTCGACGAGCGTACTACGACACTCGATAATACTCGTACCCGGCTCCCTTCACGAACTCGTCGAAGTACCGGCCGTGGGACTCGGCGTTGGATAAGGCCGCCGCCACGGCGGCCGGCACGTTGAGGTAGCGATACACGGATCCGCTCGAGAACTCCAACTCGAGCGTTGCCGTCTGGGCGTCGTAGCCAACGGAGGCGAGGGCGCTCGATTGGACCGGATCGCGCTTCATTGATTCAGAACGTATCACCGAGACTCGAGATCCATGGCCCGCGACGATCTCCTACGATTCCTTCAAACCCATCGGCTCGGCGTTGGTGGCGAGCAACGCGTTGGTCCCGCGAGGCAATGCTCGTGTCGTCGAATCCGCCGTTGGACACACCTACGTTGGAATGATGCAATGCGAACCCGCGTCAGCCTGTTACCGTCGTGATCCGGGCGGGGCGGGTATTTGTTGCACGCGGAATGCAGGTCGGGGCTGCGGAATAGTCACCATTTGACCAACAGCCCTCTGCCTTCTAGATTGAAAGCTCATCCCTGCAGTGTCTATCGCTGCAGCCCCCCCGGGTCACGATCCGGGGGGTTTTTTACATCTGTGTCCGTTTCGCAGCCAGTCGCGATTGACCGGGTGCATTTCTTGGTCGACGGGTTCAACTTGTACTATTCGCTCAAGGCGGCCGGACCATCGCGTTACGGCAGTCGATCAATCGTTAGTGAGCAGCGCGTCGAAGCCAGCCTGGGTAAAGTGCCGGTCGCCCGTGGCAGCCAGCGTCAGCTCAAACTCCTCCATCACGATGAATGAGATGCAGTCGGTCAGGCCCCACGTTTTGTCCGGTCGACTCTGGTAGCGGTCCAAGGCGCGGGAAAGCAGGGCAGTGGTGACTGGTACCACCGTCATGTTGTGCGTCTCATAGCAGGCGCGGACAAAGTCGACCGCCGCCGCACGATCCTTATCGCTTAACGCGTCACCGATCTCAGTGAGGACGGCTTCGGTGATCACCGTGTGCGTTGCGGTCTCGATGCGGGGCGCAAGCGCGACGGCGCGAGCATGGTACGCGTCGTCAGGGTTGAGCACCGCTTGGACGTAGAAGGTATCGATCAGAAGCCGCTCGCCGGCAGCGATGGTGGGCGTCGCGCTTGCATCTTGATGCGGTCGTGTGGATACCATGGAGTGTCGGACGAATGCCTACCACGCAACGTCTACGGCACGTTCGTCTGCGGGGACCTGTGCTTGGTAGTTCCGTGGATGTAATGATCGTGCTCGCTCGCCCAATCTGTCGGTGCCACGACTGTTCCCATCCGTTCCTGTAGTACGCTCCACGCTGATTGATTTGAACGTCCACCGTCTCCGGGGCCGCCTGCTCCCGCACGCACGTCGAATGGGAGACCGTGGTGACGCACCACTTGGGTATAGAAGAGCGTGATGGCCGTACTCGCGGACAGGCCCACTTCGGCAAAGGTCGTCTCGGCACGCTCCTTCAAGGCCGGGTCCACGCGCGCGCGGATCATCGCGGTCTTCTTATGGACGGTGCGGTGCTTTCGCGTGCGTTGCTTCGACACGGTACTAGGCTTGGGCATGGCGTAGATCTTCAGGGTGACGGTAATACGAACATGGTACACAATGTACCTCAAACGAGATACATTCGCAAGACCCATGAAATCATCCGTCCCTCCCAAGACGCAACCTGAGCTGGTTGCGTGCGGCTGATGGAGGTCGTTAAGCTAAGTACCGATATGGCAATCTTATCGGATGCTAGATCCAGTTAAGGACACGACCGCCACCAGAGAGACCTCCGGCCATACCCTGGCGGTCAACCAGGCTCTCACTGTCGAGGCTGGTTCCCTCGTCAAACAGGCCGAGGCCTACATCGGGGCCGCCCGCGCGGCCAACACCGTCAGAGGGTACGAAGCCGATTGGCGGCATTTCACAGGGTGGTGCGCGCGACACCATGCGCCCTCGCTCCCCGCCGACCCCCGCATTGTCGCCCTCTACCTGACGTCGCTCGCCGAAGGCAGGCGAGAGGGCGACGGCCACTGGATCGAACGGCCGCGCCGCGTGACCACACTCGACCGGCGGCTCTCCGCCATCCGACACTTCCACCGCGCCGCCGGCCACGAGCTCGATAGTCGCGACCCCGTGCTCCGCGACACCTGGCGGGGGATCCGACGCACCCATGGCGTCGCGCCACGGGGCAAAGCGCCGACGGTCACGGAATTCCTCCGCGCGATGCTGGCCACGCTCCCGATGTCGCCATCCGGTGTGCGCGACCGTGCACTGCTACTGGTAGGATTCGCCGGCGCGTTTCGGCGATCCGAGCTGGTCGCGATCGACCACGCGCACTGTGCCCAGCACCGCGACGGGGTCATCATCACGATCCCGTTCTCCAAGACCGATCAGGAAGGCCGCGCCGAAGAGGTGGGACTACCCTACGGCGCACATCCGGAGACGTGCCCGGTGCGCGCGCTCACCGATTGGCTGGCCTACGCCGCGATCACCGACGGGCCGATCTTTCGCCCGATCACGCGCCACGGCCACATCGCACCCACCCGCCTCACGGACCGCGGCGTCGCGCTCGTGATCAAACGCGCGGTGTCGGCGGCGCGCGATGCGGCGATCGAACGCGGCAACACCGCACTCGCGGAGTCCATGGACCCCACACGCTACGCGGGGCACAGCCTCCGCGCCGGCTTCATCACGAGCGCGGCCGCGGCCGGCGTGTCCGAAAGCGACATTATGCGCCAGAGCCGGCACAAACGCGGCGACACCCTCCGCAAATACATCCGCCACGCCACGGTCTTCCGCCAGAACGCCGCCGCGAAGGTGGGCCTCTGAGCCCATCCCGCTAAGGGCGGCGCGGCGATCGTCCCCGTCGCTTTGAGTGTCTCACGCGTGCGACTCGCCACCGCCGCTGCGTGTTATTTTCGTCGATTGCGACGTGAGCTGGCCACGGGAGCCTCGATGATTCGTGAACGCGGCCTATCGCATGAGATCAGTAGCGCCCCCGGCACCGCGTGGCCGAGCGAACGCACGCGCGCCAGCAATGAATCGGTGTACGGGTTTGCCTGCGCGACTAGTGGGAGGGCGCCGGCCGCGACGAGAAGACCGGTCAACGGTTACGGCTTCAAGGCGTAGCGCGCACAGTGTCGAGCGGATTCACGAACCGGACGCCGCCGATGGTCGAGCCCGTCGGACCATCTTCGCTGTAGATCACCTCGATCTGATTCAACTTGGCGGCAGCCCAGATCTGCGCGTCCCAGTACGCCAGCCGGTAGCGTCGAACACCCTCGATCGCCTCGAGCACAATGGGCGGCGTAACGTCCACCACCGCCCACGACCGGGCGTAGTCGGCGACTTGGTGTGCCGCATCCGCACTCGATAACTGCTCCGCGAGTACGCTCTTGCTGGTGAGCGCACTGTAGTACTCGGCGAGCGTCTGCGTGCTAAGCACGCCAAGCCCAGCGGTCGCCAACTCGTCGAGCGTCGCGGCAGCGGCTTTCTGCTTTCGAGCATCGCGACGGTCGACACTGTACACCAGGATGTTCGTGTCAACCAAGACTCGGCCGTCGCTCATCTGCAGCTCGCTCGGATGGGCTTAGCCGAGTCGACCAAGCCGCTGGGCGTAAAGATCCTCACGCGTCCAGCCACGAGTACCAGCCAATGACCCCTGCGCAATGGACGCCCGGATGCGACGGCGTTGGCGCTGCCAAGCGTGCGCGTCACGCGTTGATGCTCTGGTTTGTGCAGCATGCCGGGCGACCGCCTGGCGGATGACCTCCGCCTCACTCACGCCGGCCTCCGCGGCCAAGCGCTTGAGGAGCGTATCCTGGGCCGCCTCGAGATAGATCTGCTTCCGCACCATGCGGGTAGGTGAGCGCGCCATAAGTACTCCTTCGGAGATGCGATGTATACACCACATTATACATTACTTTGGCGGCAAACGCCAGAGCACGGGCAACCACCCGACGGTATCCCGGCAAAACGCGCCCGGCGCCCAGAGACGGGGCTCGAAAAGTGCCGGCTACTGCCGGAACAGTAGGGGAGAAAGCGGTTTCAGTGTCGGCCGGCGCTGCAGGCAGCCACAGGCCCACCGATTGCGTCGGGCCGACCTCCCTCCCTCAGCCCACGCCCCCCGCACCCATGCCGCGCGCCATGGCCGTGGCCGCGAATACCATCAGAAGCACAAGGATCGCTTGGACCATGCTGATCCACGCCATCCCCGCCGCGCGCTCGGTGCGCACGCGCTCGCCCCGCCCGAGGACGATCCGCCACCGAATGAGGGTCACCATGGGCCAGATTTCGAGACTGAGGATGATCACGAGCAGCACCATCTTCACGAGAAAGAAGCTGTTGTGCACGTAGTACGTCGTCCCTTTCTCGAACCCGCCGAATGCGCGAGTCAGGCCGGTCGCGATCCACAGGAGCGCCGCCACTCCCCAGAGGGAATCGGCATAGAACACCCGGCGAAGCGCCCCCGGCGACTCGAGCGGCGCCCGGAGTGTCCGCGCGCGCGCCCAAATCGCACCGAGTCCGATCCCAAGCGCCACGAGGTGTAGCGCGGCGAGTACCCAGCGAATCACCATGATCCCCTCATTCGGTCGTCAGGTGGGTCGTCACTGCGTACGGGGTCGCCTGTAACGTCGAGTGACGCGTCCGCGGCGCGGCCGGCCAATCCAATGTCTCATAATCGGCACCCGACGTGCCAGTGGTATCGCGGATCGGGCCGCGAGGCCGTACCTTCGGGTCGCGGGCCTGTTGGTCCACCCGGCCCGGCGGAGGACGCCCCCATGCACGTGACCCTCATCGACCAGAGCGGTTTCACGCACGACGTGAGCAACATTCCCAACCCACTCCCAAAAGGCATGCGCCGTATGGGCGGCGTGGACGCGGAGCACCCCGGCGTACGTGAGTATCACCGCGTGGGCGACACCACGAAATACCGCGAGTCGATGACGCACTCCGACATGACGACGGCGCACTGCGCGTCCGACAACTGCAAGTCGCCGGACGCTCGGCCGGTGCTCTTCGCCGCGAAATACCAGGACGGCGTGGCCTTCGTGTGCCCAGTGTGCTATCCGGCGATCGTCGCGCGGGCTGACTAAGTGCCGATGGGTCGGCTGTCCGGCCGACCTCGGCCGCTCGCTCAGCCGAGCGCCTGCTGCAAGTCCGCGATGAGATCGTCCGTGTCCTCGATCCCAACCGAGTAGCGCACGAGCCCCTCGGGGATCCCGAGCGCCGCTCGTTCGGCCGCCGTATTCTCGACGTGGCTCGTGGTCGCCGGCGGTCCAACGACGGTCTCCACCGACCCCAGGTTGGCGGCCCGGTGTGCAAGTCGGAGCCGCGGGAGAAACTCCCGGACGCGATCGAATCCACCATCCAACAGAAAACTCAACACGCCGCCGAACCCGCGCATCTGTCGCGTGGCCACGTCGTGGTGACGGTGGCTCGGTAGCCCCGGATAGAAGACGGCGCCCACGCCCGAATGCCGCGACAGATATTCGGCGATCCGCTGGGCACTCGCGTTCTGCTGCCGAATGCGGAGATGCAGCGTCTTGAGCCCGCGCAGAAGTAGGTACGCCGCAGACGGGTGCAATGTCGCGCCGTTGATCTCACGGTAGTGGTACACCCGCTGCACGAGCTCGGCCGATCCGCAGATCACGCCGCCAAGCGCATCGGCGTGCCCACCCAGGAACTTCGTCGCGCTGTGGACGACAATGTCCGCGCCCAACGCCAGCGGGTTTTGATTGATCGGCGTCGCGAAGGTGCTATCGACGACCACAAGCGCGCCGACGCGGTGAGCAGCGGCCGCCAATCGACGAATGTCGGTGATCTTCAGCGTCGGATTCGTCGGGCTCTCGAGATAGAGCATCGCGCACCCGCCCGCGACGGCAGTCTCGATCGCGTCGTAGTCCTCCGTGTCGCAGAGCGTCGCCTGCACGGTGTAGCGCGGCAGGAACTCCGTGAAGAGTTTGTTCGTCCCGCCGTACGAATCCTTGATCGAGACCACGCGGTCGCCCGGCGCCAAGAGCGCGAACATCGTATTGCTGATCGCGGCCATTCCCGTCGCGAAGCTCGTCGCCGCGGGCGCCCGCTCGAGCGCCATGACCTTCCGCTCGAATGCCTCGACCGTCGGATTCGTGTTGCGGCTATAGATGTGCCCCCGCACCTGTCCCAGTGCGACCTGCTGCCACTGATCGACGTCGGGATACCCGAACGCCACGCTGTGCACCACCGGGACCTGCGTCGCGCCGGCACAGAGGCTCTCGTCCTCACCGCCCCAAATGGCAATGGTGTCGAGCGACAGGCTCGGTGTCGGCCGGATGGGTGAAGTGGGTGGGGTAGTCGTCGTCATTCAGGTGCGGCTCCAGCGCCGTGTTGGCGAGTTCGCCCGCTGTCGGGCTCCAATAGCGTCCGTTCGACGCCCCCAATCAACCGCGCGACTTGACAACGCGGCGGGTCGCTCAAAGTAATAAGCCGTCGTACGGCGTCGCGACCTGCCCGTCGCTCCCCCCGTCCGGCGACGCTCGCGACACCTCGAGGCCGGTGATCTCGGACGATACTATACGGTGTCCCACTATCGGAGTCTCTTCGCCCACTCGTACGCACATGCCAAACGATCCGCCTTCACGCGCGAAGCCGACGCCGATACTGCAGATCGGCTCTTTCAAGTTGACAGGCTGGCGTGCCCTCGTGGCGCAACTCGTCATTGGCGGCGCGATCGGCGCGCTCATCGCAAGACGCATCACGCAATCGGCGGGACCCGGTGGAGGGTCCGCCTACATCGCGGCGAACTGGCCGTTCTTTCTGTCGATCGCGCTGTGGATCGCCTTCAGCGTCTATTGGAGCATCGCCGCCGCACGCGTGTCGGCTGCAAAGAGCTCGGAATCAAAGGCGTCGCGCCAGTTCCACGTGCTGCTCGTGAACGGATCGCTCCTCCTCCTCTTCATTTCCGTTCCGGGTTTGCGGGCGCGGTTCCTCCCGAATGCCCCGTTCCTCGTACCGCTCGGGCTCGCGATACAGGCCGCCTCTCTCGTGCTGGCGATGTCGGCGCGCCGCCACCTCGGCCGCAATTGGAGCGGCGAGGTCACCGTGAAGGTGGACCATGAGCTGGTGCGCTCAGGTCCGTACCGCCGGATCCGCCACCCGATCTACACCGCCATCATCGGCATGTACGTCGGGCCCGCTATCATGATTAGCGAGATGCACTCGCTGCTCGCAGTGGCCATCATCATGGCCGCCTATTGGCGCAAGATCGGGCTCGAAGAACGCGTGCTGCGCGGAGAGTTCGGGGCCACCTACGACGACTACGCGCGCCACTCTTGGGCCGTGATCCCACCGGTGTGGTGAGCGCCAGTTAGACGCCTCCCGCGGGGCCCGTAGAAGTCGTCGTGCACGATGGACAGATCCGGCTCGTTCCGGTGCGGGCTATTCACGGTATTCGCGGGTCCCTCAAAGGCATCGGCACGCTCATCGACCGCGACGCCGACCGCATTTGATCATGAGCGAGGACGTCGGTACAAGCCTAGTCGCTGGCTACTCGCTCGCCGACTCAGAACCAGGCACCCGCGCCGCCTCGAGAACTGCCCGAACATCGGTCAAATCGGTAAAGTCGTCGAGAACCGAGTGAGCGCCCGCCGCTACCAGCGCCGTCGCCCCGCGCTCCGCACTCACGCCTACGAACGGCATTCCGAGTTGCCGTGCCGCCCGAACATCCCAGACTCCATCCCCCACCGCGACCACGCGACTGAAGCCGTTCACTTGCCATGCCGACGCTGCGCGCGCGATAGCTATTCCTACGATGTCCTCCCGACGTTCCCCGTCGTCACCGGTCGCACACGGCAACGTCATCGCCTCGGTGAGTCCGGCAGTGGCTAATTTGAGTCGCACCGAGCAACACAGCGCGCCGCTCGCCAGCGCAATGGCCCAACGACCCTCTGCAGCGAGCGCGCGAAGTAATGCCGATGCGCCAGGAACTTCGGTTGCCAGATCGGGAGATCCGTCAAGCACTGCCGTAAGAAGTCGGCATAAACGGCTCGCGAACGCCGCACGCTCCTCGGTCGTTGGCGCACGACCAAAGGCTCGCTCAATCAATTGGCGGAGGATCGCGCTGTCCGTCACATGATGATATTGGGACCAGTCGGTATCGACGTCGCGTAGCCCAAAAACCTCGGTCAGGGCGCCTGCGTAGCAGTCCGCATCGACCCGACAGGTTCGGGTGAGCGTCCCATCGACGTCAAATACGATCAGTCGGTCCGGTGTGCGCACGACCAAATGTATTCGAGCCCCATCGAAGCGGCCCGGCAAGCCCTCGGCCGTCCAGGGATTTCCCCGTGCCACCGCCGCTCGCGCCGCCAACGTCGCGAGGTTATCATCGCCGGACTATGCACATTCGATCCTTCCATCATATTACCGCTGCCGCGATCCTCGCCGGCGCGGCAGCCGCCACCGCCGCCGCACAGACCGCGCCGACGCCGACGAGCGCCCACGCAACCGGGCTCCGGGTCATCGTATCACCCGCCTCGCACCAAGGCGGGGCCCCACACGACGGACGATTGCTCCTCATCGTCTCCACCGACAGCACCCGCGAGCCGCGGCTCGAGATGTCGGATCTCGATAACACCCAGCAGATGTTCGGGATCGACGTGCACGGCCTGAGCGCGACCCACCCCGGCGTGCTCGACGCACGGGTGTTTGGCTACCCCAGACCGCGTCTCGCCGACATCCCACCGGGCGACTACTGGGTGCAGGCGCTCCTACATCCCTACGAGGTCTATCACCTGAGCAACGGCCACACGGTCGAGCTGCCGCCCGATCACGGTGAGGGTCAACAGTGGGATCGCTCCCCCGGATCGCCGATGAGCCGCCCGAAGAAGGTGCACATCGATCCCGGGGCCGGCAGCGAGATCCACATCGTGCTCGATACGGTCGTGCCGCCGCTCGCCGACGTACCCGACACGAAGTACGTCAAGCACGTCCGCATCCAGAGCGATCGACTCACCAAGTTCTGGGGGCGCCCGACGTACCTCAGCGCCATCCTGGTGCTGCCCGAAGGGTTTGATTCTCATCCCGACTCGCACTACCCACTGGCGATCTACCAAGGCCACTTCCAGCGAAACCCGCCGGAGTGGCGGGAAGACCCGCCGGATTCCTCGCTTCCGGCCCCCGACACGGCGAAGATCGCACACGATTGCCCCAACGGCAGCGAACGGGATGCGTGCGACCGACGAGCACTCACCCGCCTCGCCCAAGAGACGTCGTACGCCTACTACAAGCGGTGGACGGGGCCGAACTACCCGCGCGTGCTCCTCGTGACGATCCAACACGCGAACCCGTACTACGACGACTCATACGCGGTCAACTCCGAGAACGTCGGCCCCTATGGCGACGCGATCACGTACGAGCTCATCCCGTACATCGAGCAGCACTATCGCGGCATCGGGCCGTGGGCCCGCGCCCTCTACGGTGGCTCCACCGGTGGATGGGAAGCACTCGGCGTCCAAGTGCTCTATCCCGACCAATACAACGGCACCTACGCCGCATGTCCCGACCCCATCGATTTCCACCAGTACACCAACTTCGACATCTACTCCGCCCACAACGCGTACTACACCGAGGGCCCCTGGCGCCAAACGCCGCGCGATGGCGAGCGCGACGAATACGGCGACATGCTCTCCACCGTGGAACAGCAGAACCTGCGAGAGCTCGTGCAAGGCACCCACTCCCGGTCGGGAGGCCAGTGGGATATCTGGGAGGCGGTGTTCTCGCCCATGGGGACAGACGGCTACCCGCGCCGCATCTACGACAAGCGGACCGGCGTCATCGACCCGGAGACCGCCGCGTACTGGCGCGACCACTACGATCTCGTCCACATCATGCGGCGCGACTGGGCCACACTCGGCCCCAAGCTCCAGGGCAAGATCCACATCTACGCCGGATTGTCCGATAGTTGGTTCCTCAACGACGCCGTCTATCGGGCGGAGGATTTCTTCAAGTCAACGTCCAACCCGCACGCGGATGCGGAGATCGTCTACGGCCCACGCCACGAGCACTGCTTCACGGGTGACCCGGCCCGCCCCAACACGATCTCGGGACTCTCGTTCACGCAACGCACGATCCCGCAGATGGTCGCCCACTGGCTCGCGACAGCGCCCAGCGGTGCAGACACGACGAGTTGGCGGTACTAAGGGCGTGGTTAGTGGTCGGTGGTTGGTGGTTGGCGGTTGGCGGTTGGTGGTTGGCGGTTGGTGGTTGGCGGTTGGTGGTGAACGATCGAGACGGGCGAATTGCTGTGGGCTCGCAGCAGGGGCCGTTCGTGAACGGCCCCCCCCCCGGGAGATATCGGTCGCCACATCGGCCAGTGGTGTCGAGCCAGCCACTGGTGGGCGACCGGCGCGGCCGGCAGATTCGGCCCGCTGATACGGTCAGTCCCTGTCTCTAATCCGTCAGGAGGAGCATGCATCGGGACGAGGATGAGAACGGCGACGTGGCGCCAGGAGCCATGAACCGTCGCGCGTTCGTAGTGTCCGGCGTCGTAAGCGGCACGCTCGCTTTGGCGGGCACCGCCATCCCCCGGCGCGCGGATGCGGCCAACGTTCGACCTGTACGCCATGGGCCAGAGGCGTGGACCGCCCCCGATGACTTCCCGCTCGCGGAGATCACGATCGATCGGCTGCAGCAGGCGATGCAGTCGGGGCAATACACGGCGCGGTCGATCGCCGAGCAATACCTGGCGCGCATCGATGCACTCGACCAGCGCGGGCCGACTGTCAACGCGATCATCGAGCTCAACCCAGAGGCGCTGGCGATCGCGGATGCCCTCGACGCGGAGCGGAAGAGCAAAGGGTCGCGCGGCGCCATGCACGGCATCCCGGTCTTGATCAAGGACAACATCGCGACCGCGGACAAGATGCAGACCACCGCCGGCTCGCTCGCACTCGTGGACGGCACGCCGCCGCGAGACGCGCACATCGTGGACCGGATGCGGGCGGCCGGCGCGGTGATCCTAGGGAAGACCAATCTCAGTGAATGGGCGAACTACCGATCGGCGCATTCCTGCAGTGGATGGAGCGGTCGCGGCGGCCAGACGCGCGACCCCTATGCGCTCGATCGTAACCCTTCGGGTTCGAGCTCGGGATCGGCTGTCGCGACATCATCGAATTTCTGCACGGTCTCGGTCGGCACGGAAACCGACGGCTCGATCGTCTCGCCGTCGTCCTGCTGTTCGCTGGTCGGGCTCAAGCCGACGGTCGGCCTGCTGAGTCGCGCCGGGATCGTGCCCATCTCCCACAGCCAGGACACGTCCGGTCCGATCTGCCGGACAGTACGCGATGCGGCCATCCTCCTCGGCGCGATGGCCGGCATCGACCCTCGGGATCCGGCGACGGCCGGGAGCCACGGCAAAGCGGCAAAGGATTACACGACATTTCTCGACCCGTCAGGCCTCAAGGGAACCCGGATCGGGGTCGCCCGGGCGCACTACTTCGGCTATAACATCGCGCTCGACAAGGCGGTCGAGGATGCACTCGACGTCATGCGGCGTGAGGGCGCGACCATCGTCGATCCCGCGGACCTCACGACCAGCGGCCAATATGACGACGACGAAGCGGAAGTGCTCCTGTACGAGTTCAAGGCCGATCTCAATCACTACCTGAGTGAGCTGGGCGCGTCGGCACGCGTGCATACGCTCGCCGATGTGATCGCGTTCAATGACGCACATCACGACACCGAACTGCGGTACTTCCCCCAGGACCTGATGCTGCTCGCCCAAGCCAAGGGGCCGCTCACGACTCCGAAATACCTGGCGGCCCGGGCCAAATGCATCAAGCTCTCGCGAACACTGGGGATCGACCACACGATGGATCAGCATCGGCTCGACGCGATCATCGCGCCGACCGGCGCGCCGCCCTGGCCGATCGACCTCGTCAACGGCGACGGCGCGATCGGGACGAGCGCCGCGAGCAGCTCGACGCCGGCCGCCGTCGCCGGGTACCCGAGTATCACGGTACCGGTCGGATTTACCTACGGCTTGCCACTTGGCATGTCGTTCATCGGCCGCGCGTACAGCGAAGGACTCTTGCTCAGGCTCGCGTACGCGTACGAGCAGCTCGCGCCGATGCGACAGCCACCACAGTTCCGGCCGTCGGCGGATATCGAGATGAACGGGAGACCAAAGAGGTAACGGCTGGCGATTGGCGTACCGGACGGCGGGAACCGCACGCCGGGAGGGCAACGGTGCGACGCGGGCGCGCTACCGTGTCGTGCCGTTGGTGCTCGCTGCCGCTACGGGCGGGATCGCGAAGCGCTCCAGAATCTCTTCGGGCTCGAGCGGGCGAGCGAAGTGGTAACCCTGTCCGAGCCCGCAGCCGACGCTCTCGAGCGTCGTCCGCTGGGACTCGTGTTCGATCCCCTCGGCGATTGTTTCGAGGCCGAGGGTCGCGCTCAGAGCGACGATGCCACGGACGAGCATTGACGCCCGGTCGCTCGACGCGATGTCGTCCACGAATGGCTTGGCGATCTTCACCAGGTCCGCGGGCACCGTGTGGAGGCGACTGAGGGATGAGTAGCCGATCCCGAAATCGTCGATCGCGATCCGGACGCCGAGCGCTTTCAGCGCGCGCAAGTGTGGCACGACATCGGCTAGTTGGTGCAGGACGACCGTTTCGGTGATCTCGAGCACCAGGATCCGCGGAGGAAGCCCGGATGCTTCGAGCGCCTCCCGCACCGTGGTCACGATCGTGTCGTCCACGAGTTGGCGGCCCGACAGATTCACCGTCAACGTCTCCGGCCACGTGCCGCCCGACGCGTCGTACCACCGGCGCCCCTGCCTGCACGCTTCCGTGAGTACCCACTGCCCGAGTGGTACGATGAGGCCCGTGTCTTCGGCCAGCGGGATGAATTCGGCGGGCGCCAGCAGTCCGCGCGTCGGGTGCTGCCAGCGGACGAGTGCCTCGACTCCACGGATGGCTTGGGTCGTGAGATCGGCGATCGGCTGGTAGCGGAGCAGCAGCTCGCCACGCTCGATCGCATGCCGGAGCTCGGCTTCGAGCTCCAGTCGCGCCGGGTCACGGGCATCGAGTCCGATCGGCGCGCCGTCGCGCCCACGTTTGCCGCGGCGCTTGCTTTGATACATGTCCACGTCGGCCCGCCGGAGGAGTGCATCGACGGTATCGACTGGATCGGCATGGGCCAGCCCGATGCTGGCCTCGACGGCGACTTCGCCGCTCTCCAACTGCAGGGGCCGGCCAAGCGATTGACGCACGCGCTCGACGACAGCGTCGATCCGATCGTCGATCGAGTTGCCCGCGCCTTCGAGGAGAATGGCGAATTCATCCCCCCCCAGACGGGCGAGCGTATCGGCGGCGCGCACGCACGTCCGCAGCCGATCCGCCACCGCGACCAGCAACTGATCCCCAGCGCCGTGCCCACGGCTGTCGTTGACCTTCTTGAAGTCGTTCAGATCGAGGAACACTACGGTCAGCGACGTGCCGGCTCGGAAGCGCGAGGCCAGCGCGTGCTCCACCCGATCGCGGAACAGCGCCCGATTGGCGAGCCCGGTGAGGCCATCGTGGAACGCGAGACGCCGAAGCTCCCCTTCGAGCTCCGCGCGCTTGGTCACGTCGCGCGTATTGAGCACGAGACCGTGCACGTTCGGATCGTCCATGCGATTCGTGCACACGGTCTCGAGCCGTCGCCAATCGCCGTCACCGTGCCGGACGCGCCACGCGATCGACGGGGTCAGCCCCGGACAGCCGAGTGCATTGGTGAGGAAGTCCATGCCGCTGACGATGTCGTCGGGGTGCAGGAGCGTCGTCAGCGGTTGCCCAATGACATCGGTCGCCGCGACGCCCAGCACGCCTTGAATCGCGGCGCTGACGAACCGCAGCGTGAGATCGGCATCGACGATCATGATGACGTCGCACGAGTGCTCGACGAGGGCCCGGAACCGGTCTTCGCCCGCGCGCTGCGCGCGCTCGGCCAAGAGACTGCTGTTCTGATGCACGGCGAGGAACTGGCGGGCGAGCAGCAGCGCGCCGAGCGGAATGAGCGCGGCCAGCAGCATCCGATCGGCGGTCGGTATATGCCCGAGGCTCTCGTGGATGACCGCGAACGCGGCCGCGAGGACAGCAGCGTAGGGTAGCGGGCTCAGTTGGTGTACGGTGCTCGCGTCGCGATCATCGACCTCACCAGCGTCCGACGCGGCGTGGCTTGCGACGACCGGGCGACGCGACATCCGCACGTACCGTTCGCCCGCCCAGATCATGAGGACGTAGTTGACGATGTAGAGTCCGTCCGTCCAATGGACGCCGGTATAGCCGCTGAGGGGATACGCGAGGCTGTAGAGCAGGTCGGCCGCGATCCCCGCGAGCTGGCCAATCACCAGGAGCGCAAACGCGAACTGGGTGCCGGTGGTGGGGCGCCGGAGGAGCACGGTGGTAATGCCCAGGAGCAGCAGCAGATCCGCCAACGGATAGGCGAGCCCGAACGCGAGGTCCGTCGCCCCGTGGTACAACGGCGCCGCGGGCCGGAGTACGAGGCACCAGATCGCGATCCCACCCCCGACGGTCACCGTCGCGGCATCGAGTGCGAATTTCCACCACTCGACGCGCGTGCGACTCGCGCGCGGAAGCGACAACAATCCGGCCAACACGAGCCCGTAGTTGGCGAAGTACGCGATATTGGCCCACGAATGCGTCGGATCCTGCCCGCCCCACGTGGCCTGCGCGAACCAGACGGCATTGCCCACGCCCGTCGCGCCGAAGCTCGCCGCGAAGAGAAGCAGCGCGCGCCGAAGCGTCGGATTGGTGGTCTGGCGGCGGCCGGCTCGCAGGAACAACAACACCGCGATCGAGGCCAGCGGCAAGAACACCGCGTTGATGATGGCGCGCCCGAGGGGCGTCGCGGTGGGGGTACCGTACCCGATCCAGACTACATACGCCGCGCCGTAGAGTGCGACCGCGATCGCCCACAGCGGCAACGGATTGCCTGCGCTCGCGGGCGGTAAGGTCGCATCGTCCCGCGGCTCCAGCGATGTAAAATCGGTCATCGTAGCAAGGCCACAAAGAGACTAGTGGGCAGGGCGTGAGCCCCCACCGGCGCACTTGAGGACGACCGGCTACGCGGCACGGTTACTGTGGCAGGGGCTGCTCCCTGGGGTGGCGGGGCCTGGAGCCAGAGGTCGGTAACGCGCTCGGGCGTACTAATTTGGCCCGGGATAGCTCCCGACGAGCTTCGCGTCGCGGGGGGGCGGGGTCGCGAGATGGTGGCGCATGATCGCCTCGATCTCATGGATCTCGCGCGGGACCATGCTCAGGCGCTCGAGCCCTGTCGGCGTCACGACATAATTGTCCTCGATGCGCACGCCGATGTTGGCGTAGCGTTGGAGGAGCGGCCGCACCCGCGCCATGAACGCGTGATTGCCGGGCGAATCGGCGAGAATGTCGAGGATCCCCGGCCGAATGTAGATCCCGGGCTCGATGGTGAAGACATCGCCTACGCCGAACTGACCGGGAGCCGTGTACCATTGCGCGGGATCGTGCACATCCAGCCCCAGGCCATGTCCCGGTCCGTGCGGGAAGAAGAGCGAGACCTGCGGGCACCGAGTGTTGACGCTCCGGCAGAAGCCGGCTGGCGCTTCCACCGTCGCGCCCACGGAATCGATCAACCCCAGTCGCGCCAGGCCCGCACCGACGACGGCGAAGATCGAATCGACTTCTTGTTTCACGGGTACGCCCGGCTTGACCTGCCGCTCGCCGGCGGCCTGCGCATCACGCACGATCTGGTAGATCACCCGCTGGTCCGGCGTGAAGGTGCCACCGACCGGCAGCGTGCGGGTAATGTCCGCCGCGTATCCCTGGTACTCGGCGGCGACGTCCATCACCAGCACTTCGCCCGCGTGCATCACCCGGTCGTCGCGGTCGTAGTGGAGGGTGGTCGAGTTCGGGCCCGAGCCGACGATGGAGGCGTACGACGGGCGGTCGGCGCCATTCCGGCGAAACGTGTATTCCATGATCGCCTGGATCTCGAACTCGTTCATGTCGGGTGCTAACGCCTGCATCGCGGCCCGGTGCCCGAGCCCCGAGATGTCGGCCGCGCGTTTCACGAGCGCGATCTCCGCGGCGCTCTTCTTTGCGCGGAGCGCGTCGATGATCGGCGTGGCATCACGGATGTCGATGCCCGGGTGCGCCGCCCCGAGCCGCCGCGCGAGCGCGCGGCCGAAACTCAGCGAGTCGTTCGCGACGAATTCGTCCGCTTCCGCATCGCTCACGAAGTAGTACGGGAGGTGCGTCGCGGCGAGCGAGTCGAGCACCACGTTGACGTCGTCTTTGGATCGGGCCGCGAGACCAAGTCGGCTCGCGAGCTCGTCGTAGCGGATCCGGGTTCCCATATAGAACTCAGTCCGCGGCGCGGGTGGCTCGATGAAGATCGTGCCCGTGACCGTGCCGCCGCGTTTGACCAGGATCAACGTCGCGTCGGTCTGGAGAAATCCCGTCAGATAGCGAAACGACGGGTGCTGCCGGAAGGACGGGTAGTGCTCGACCGATTCACGCGCCCCAGGCGCGATCACCACGCCACTATCGATGTGCGCGAGCAGCGAATCGCGGCGGGCGGCGTAGTCGGCCTGCGTGAGTGACGCCGGTGCGGGCCCCAATCCGGTCCCCTGGGCGGAGAGCGGAGCGGCGCTCCACGATGTCAGCACGAGCGCCACAGCGAGACGGAAGGCCGCGGCGGACGTCGAGCCACGGGCCAGTAGAGATCGGGCGGCGAGACAGCGCATGCGATCGGAGGCCGGAGTGTCGGGTGAGCGGCGTACGGCGAGGAGCGGCATGACGCGCGCGGTCGGGCCAGTGGTTGCCCGTCTCACGCCGCCGCCGGTAATCCTACTCTCCGGTTGCGCCTCGCGGGGAGATCCGCGAGGCGCAGAGGTGCTTCAGTCCGAGCCGCTGTTGTCGCCGGCGCCCGGTGAGTCGCCACGTCCACCGCCGGGCGCGCCGCCACCCGGCTTCGTCATCCCGCGAGGTCCCGGAGGTCCTCCTGGCACCCCTGGCCCACCACGCCCACGGAAGCCGCCGGGAGGACCGCCACGAATGCCGCCGCCGACGCCGCCGGCCTGGCCGCCGCCCTCGAATCGACCGACCATGCCCATCTGCTCATCGGTCAACTGCCCATAGGCCGCGTTCATGGCGCGCCACCGATTCTCTCGAATCTGTTGGAACACCGCGGCTGCGGAGTCCCGCTGCGGCGTGCGTGCGGCGTTGGACGAGTCGGACCCGCTCGCTCGCTTCCCGCGCATCGCCGGTCGCAAGGCCATGAGCCGGTCGCGGAGCGGTGCGTTGTCCGTCAGCAGCTTCCCATCGATCGAGATGAGGCTGTTGACTTGGGCAGCGGTCAGACGGAGCGCTGCTTGATGGTCGAGTAACCGCGCAACTGGGTCGCCCATTCCCTGATGCATGCGATGCATGTGCGGTCGTCGGCCCGCCATCGACCGGACGTCACCGTCGTGACCGCGCGAGTGGCGGCCACACGCTGCGGATGCGAATGGGAGCAGGACGATACTGAGGACACTAATGGATTGACGGAGCGTCATACACACCTCGGCAAACGGTCTTGGTCAGGTGCGATCTACCAATCACTACAACGCACGGCCACCGTTTGTTGGGTGTGTGTAGGGGTGGGTCTCCGTAGGCTCAGGGAATCGCGCGGCGGCGGGTCATGGCGTACACGCCAATCACGATCCAGACCACGTTGACGGCGGCCGACGGGTACGCCGCGTGGTACCACGTATTGAGCATCAGGAGGACTCCGCCCGCGATGTTGGCGGCGCGATACGTCGTCGTCGTTCCGGCCAGGCGCCCCGTGACCACGAGCGCGTAGGGGATCACGACGCAGGCGGCGCCAACCCAGCCGAAGGCGTCGAAGAAGACAGTCGGTGATGGCATGTCGCTAACATGCGCGGCCGTGTCTGCGCGCGCGAGCGCGGGATCGTGCGGCCCGCGCTTTTCTCGAACCGACGGGGTCAGCGAGTAGCGGTCAACGACGCACCTCACACATCAGCGCCAGGACGTTGTCTTCGCTATCGCGGCACTCGGCGAGCCAGAGATCGTGATCCGGCATGCGGGCGACCATGTGGGGCTGTCCCACGAAACGGACCCCTCGGGCGGTCAAGACCGTGTACGCCTGCTGGATGTCGTCCACCACGTAATAGATGATCGAGGCCGCGGTCTCGGTTTGGGTGCCTTCGGGGCGGCTCAGCATGAGACGCACTCCGCCGCAATCGAAGAACGCCAGTCCAGGGGGCGCTTGAAAGAGCAGGGTGAGCCCGAGCGTGTCGCGGTAGAACTGTACCGCGCGCTCGACATCGCGCACGGTGACCGCGATCTGCCCGATGCGTCGCACGAGACCGTCCGGGGCGGTCATTGCGCCGTGACCGTCAGCCCGGCCGCCTCGTACACCAAGCGGGCGGTCGCGATGTCTTCGACAGCGGCGCCGAGGGACTTGAACACGGTGGTCCGGGCCTGTGGGAGCGGTGTGGTACCGGCGAGCAGGGCGCCAAGCTCGGCGTAGATCTGCGCCTTGGCCAACAAGATATCACCGGACTCCACGAGCGCGGACTCGCGCGACTCGACGACGACGGCACCGCGCATGGCGTCGCCGTCGAGCTCTCGACGCGTGGGCCCGACCGCACCCACGGCGTTGACGTGCGCTCCGTCGGCAAGCCACGATCCGCGCAGCACGGGCTCTCCCGCCCCAGTCACCGTGACGACGACGTCGGCGCCGCGCACGGCCGCTTCCGCTGACATGGCCACGCCGCCGACTTCGGCGGCGAAGCGCCGGGCATGCTCCGGTGTGGGGCTCCAGACCCGCACTTCGTCAAACGCTCGCACGAGCCGCAGCGCGCGGACATGTGACCGCGCCTGGACGCCACTCCCCAGGATGGCGAGCACGCGCGCATCAGGACGGGCGAGCAGCTTGGTGGCCGCCGCGGAGACCGCCGCGGTGCGCATCTCGGTGATCAGCCGCCCATCGAACGTGGCGAGCGGCTCACCCGTCGCGGCCCGAAACAGCTGCACCGTCGCGAGGTGCGTCGGGAGCCCGCGTTGCGCGTTACCAGGGTACACCATCACCAGCTTCGCGCCCAGGACGTCGCCATACACGGCGGGCATCAAACCAAAGAGCCCCGCGTGGTCGGGGACCGGTACAATGCTGCGCACCGGCTGTTGGACGCGGCCGGCGGACAGATCCATCAGCGCGCGCTCCATCGCCGGGATGAGCGTGTCAAAGTGGAGGAGAGTGCGAACGCGAGCTTCGTCGAAGATGAGCATGAAGGGTCAGTGGATAGGGTCAGTGGTTAGTGGTTAGTGGTTGGCGCCATGGCGAGGCGGCTGCTGTTGAGCGGGGGCGCCGGTCCACGCTGGCATTCAAGGCTAATCACTAAACCTCAGGCTGCTAACCACTTACCACTACAAGACCAGATCTAACGCCTCGCCGTTGGACGCTCTTGCTATCCGTGGTCCGAGCCGTATGCTGGGGTGACAGCGCAAATTTTGGGAATTTACTGTTGAGCCTGGCACATTCATAGACAAATCACCCCCTCCGGGAGTACTCATGACCTCTTTTGTCGGCCACGTAGGGCGAGTCGTGCGACTGGGGTCCGTAGTATTGTGGGCGGCTGCCGTAGCTATGCCCGCGCTTGGACAGGCGACCGGACAGGCGACCGGACAGGCGACCGGACAGGCCAGCGGGGCGCACGACAGTGCGGCGGCAGGTCGATCCACGGGCGCTCCAGGTCATGAGTCTAGGTCGCAGCCAGCCCAGGATGGGTCGATCGTGGGGCTCGTCGTCGACAGCCTGAACGGCGGCCCGCTGGTCGGCGCACAGGTCTCGGTGGAAGGCATTGCGGCCCAAGCGGTGACCGATTCACTGGGCCGATTCCGGATCGACTCCGTGCCCGCCGGCCCACATCGCATCGGAGTCTTTCATCCACTACTCGATTCGCTGGGGGTGAGCATCGCGTCGCCTCCGTTGACCGTGATCGCGGGGGCGAAGCTCTCACTGATCTTCGCGACGCCTTCGGCGCCGACGATCGTGCGGCTGACATGTGGAGTTATGCCGCCAATCGACTCCGCGGCCGGCATCGGGCCGTCGGTGCTCATCGGCCGAGTCCTGGACGCGGAGACCGACGGACCAGCAGCTGGAGTCAGGGTCTCGTTGCGGTGGGCGCACCTTCATGCAACGCTATCAAGCGCTTTGCATCGGGCGCAGTCGGTCTGGGATACGACGACCGGGCCAACTGGTGAATTTCGGTTCTGCCATCTGCCGGCCCAATTCGCGGGGCTCGCGGTCGCGGTCCGCCCGACCGCCGACAGCAGTGGGGTCAGCCGCCTGTACGCGATGCGCGGTCGGCTCATCGGTTTCGTTGTGTTGCACGTGCCGAGCCTCGGAGCGGCGAGCCGGGGCGTGCAGGGTGCCGCGTCAGACTCGAATCCGACATCGGGGTCCGGCCGCGCGGTGCTGACGGGGCGAGTCACGCGCACGGATGACGGCGGGCCGTTCGTCGGCGCGCTCGTGACCGTCGCGGGCACGGGGGACACCGCGGTCACGGGCGACAACGGGCAGTTCACGCTGCGAGGGCTGCCGACCGGAAGCCGCACATTGGAGGTGCGGGCACTGGGGTGGGAGCCGGAGGTGTTGCCGGTCGAGCTCACACAGCGGACGGCGCGTCATATCGTCGTCCCACTCGTGACCAAGACTGCGGTGCTGGAAGCCGTCGTCGTAACCGCGACGCTCAACGTGGGGCTCCACCGCATCGGCTTCGACTCGCGGAAACAAAGGGGGGTCGGCCACTTCATCACGGCGGATGACATAGCCAAGCGCACTGCGATGGAGTTCGTCGATCTCATGACCCAAATGCCCGGTGTCGTCCGGAGAATGGGTCCGTTTGGCGAGGATTTTCTCAGCGCAACCCGTGGGACGGGCGGCTGCGTGAGCTATGTCATCGATGGGATGCCGTACGAGGAATCGTCGCCTGGCGACATCAATATCGTCGTGCCACTCGGCCAGATCGGTGCGGTGGAAGTGTACCAGCCCTCCGAACAGCCGGCGGAATACGCGTACACAACGCCCCCGCCGCCAGCGCCGTTCCAGGCTCGCACGAACTCGGTGGCGAGCATCGGGCACCAAGGACAGATGGATAGTCTCGGCCAGAGCGGCGGCACGGGATGCGTGAAAATCATCATCTGGACGAAGAGCAGACTCGGCATATAGACCCGTCGACCCCGAATCACGCCGAACGCGCATGGCGTGTTTACATAGCGAACTGTGTCGTTACTGTTGAGCCTGGCGTCAGAAAATGGGAATAGTAGCTTAGAGCCGGGCGAAATCGGACCTCCCCGCGGAGCGATGCGACCTCGATCGGGTACTGGAGGTCGCTCCGCGGGTGGGGGATCCTCAACAGGACTACTCATGACATCCGTTGTCGGGCGCATCGGCCAACTCGCATGGGTGGGGACCCTTGTCTGGGCGGTCGGTGCAGCCGGGCCGACGCTCGGGCAGACGACCGGGCAAGCCAGCGGGGCGCCGGACACGTCGGTGGCGCACCGACCCGCTGGCGCGCCGGGCCAAGCGTCGGCGCCATCGCCACCGCAGGGTGGGTCGATCATAGGGCTCGTCGTCGACAGCCTGTACGGCCGACCCCTGGTCGGCGCGCAGATCTCGGTGGAGGGCGTCAATTCCCAGGCGTTCACTGATTCCACAGGCCATTTCCGGGTGGACTCTGTACCGGCCGGGCGATACCGCATCGGGGTCTTTCATCCGCTACTCGACTCGCTCGAGTTGAGCATCGCGTCACCACCGCTGGCGGTCGCGGCAGGCAAGACGCTGTCCGTGATCTTCGCGACGCCCTCGGCGGCCACATTCGTACGCCTTTCGTGTGGCGACATGGCAGTGGACACCATGGCGGGCATCGGCCGGGCCGTGCTGATCGGCCACGTCCTGGACGCGGAGACCGATGCACCGGCGGCTGGAGTCAGGGTGTCGTTGCATTGGATCGATATTCAGGCCAGCCCATCCATCGGCGTGCACCGGATTGTCCGGGTGCGGGACACCACGACTGGGCCGAGTGGCCAATTCCGGTTCTGTCATCTGCCGTCCCAGCTGGCGGGCACGGCGCGCGCGACCAGTGTGGCCGCCGATAGCGTCGCCGTGAGCCGCCCGTACGCGATGAATGGTCGGCTCGTGGGTTTCCTCGTGCTGCACGTGCCTGGCATCGATACGGCAGCACGTCACAGCGCCCATGGGGCCCCATCGGACGGCAGTGCGGCGTCGCTCGCGGGCGGCGGCGTGCTCACAGGACGTGTCACTCGACCGGATGGCGGTGGCCCGTTCGCCGGGGCGCAGGTGATGGTCTTGGGTTCGAAGCAGACCGCGGTCACGGGCGACAGTGGGCAGTTCACGCTGCGCGGGCTGCCGACTGGGAGCCGCACGCTGGAGGTGCGGGCGCTGGGCTGGGAGCCGGTGACTCTCGCGGTGGACCTCGCGCAGCGAGAGACGCGTCAGGTGGTCGTTCCGCTCGCGATCAAGACCGCGGTACTCCAGGCCGTCGTCGTGACGGCGACGCTCAACGCGGGACTCCACCGCGTCGGGTACGACGCACGGAAGCAAATGGGGATCGGCCACTTCCTCGGTCCGGATGACATCGCGAACCGCAATGCGTTCGAGTTCGCCGATCTCATGATGGGTATGTCCGGCGTCCTTCGGCGACCCGGCCCAAACGGCGAAGACTATCTCACGGGGAGCCGTGGCGGCGGCGGTTGTGTCGGCTACTACGTCGACGGTATCCAGTACCATGAAATGACCCGGGGCGACATCAACACCTATGTGCGACCCGACGACATTGGCGCGGTCGAGGTGTATCAGCCTTCGGAAGCGCCGGCGCAATACGCGTACTCGGCGCCGTCGATGTCCGCGCCGAGCATGAGCGGCGGCGGCGGGCGCGGCAATGCGATGATGCGGAGCGCGGGCACCATGGGCGCGACCAGCGGGTCAGGTGGTACCGGCTGCGTGAAAATCCTCATCTGGACGAAGGGCCGACTCGGGCTGTAGGATCGCAGGGAGCCGATCCGGGAGTAGCGATGACCTCCGTTGTTGGGCGGGTAATCGGGATCCTACCGCTGAATGCCCTTGTCTGGGCGGTCGCGCTAGCCGGTCCTGCGCTCGGACAGGGAGCCGGCCAGACCATCGGGGCGCAGGACACCTCGACCGCGCACCGCGCCACGACCGGAGCCGGGCAATCGGCCGCGCAGTTCGGCGCGATCATGGGGCTCGTCATCGATAGCCTGAGAGGCGGTCCGCTCACCGGCGCGCAAATCTCGGTGGAGGGTGTTGCGTCTCAAGCGCTTACCGATTCGCTGGGCCGCTTCCGGATCGATTCGGTGCCGGCGGGGCAATACCGCATCGGGATCTTCCATCCGCTGCTCGACTCGCTCGGGTTGAGCATCGCCTCGCCACCGTTGACGGTCCCGGCGGGGAAGACGATCGCGCTCGCCTTCGCGACGCCGTCCGCGCCGACGATCGTGCGGCTGACCTGTGGAAGCGCGCCCGCCGACACTGCGGCGGGGTCCGGTCCGTCCGAGGTGATCGGCCGAGTCCTGGACGCGGAAACCGAGTCGCCGGTGGCTGGCGCCCTGGTGTCGTTGAGTTGGACGGACATGCAGGCGAGTCAAGCAACCGGTGTACACCGGCTCCAGCGAGTGCGCGACACAACGACCGGGCCGAGCGGCGAATTCCGATTCTGCCACCTGCCGGGCAACCTCGCGGGGAGCGCGCGCACGGTGCATGTCGGTGCCGACAGTAGTGGGGTCAGCCGCCAGTACGCGATGAATGGACGGCTCGTCGGGTTCCTCGTGCTACACCTGCCGAGTAACGACACGGCCGCTCGGCCCGGTGCGCCGGTAATCGCTTCGGCCTCGAATTCGTCCCCGCCGTCGCCGTCGCCGTCGGGCCACGGGGTGCTCACGGGACGTGTGGTGCGCTCGGACAGCGGCGCCCCGTTCGTCGGGGCGCAAGTCATGGTCCTGGGCACGGGCGACACCGCGGTCACGGGCGACAGCGGGCAGTTCACGCTGCGGGGGTTGCCGTCCGGCAGCCGGACCTTGGAGGTGCGGGCGTTCGGGTGGGCGCCGGTCTTGATGCCGGTCGAGGTCTCCCAGCGGGCTCCCCGTCAGGTCACTGTCCCACTCGCGACCAAGGCCGCGGTGCTCAAGCCCGTCGTCGTGACGGCGACCGTCAACGCGGCGCTCCACACTATCGGGTTCGACGCGCGGGAAAAATCTGGGGTGGGACATTTTCTCGGTCCGGAAGACATCGCGAAGCGCAACACGTTCGAGATCGCCGATCTCCTGGCGGGGATGCCCGGTCTCGTCCGGCGATACTCCGCGAACGGCAACGACTATCTCGCGGGCACTCGCACGATGGGCCCGTGCTGCGGATGCGTGAACTACATACTCGACGGCATGCCGTATCGGGAGCTGATGCTCGGCGACATCAACTCCTACCTCCAGCCCAACCAGATTGCCGCGGTCGAGGTGTATCAGACGTCCGAACAGCCGCCGACGTTCGCGTACTCCCCACCCGCGCTCGCCCCGGCGACGGCGCCGCCGGCCGGAACCATGGGTGCCGCCGGCAACGGTGGTACGGACTGCGTGAAGATCATCATCTGGACGAAGAGCCGACTCGGCCTATAGCCGCGGTCCGTTTTCGCAATCGAACCCGGGCGCGGCGACGCGACCGTTCGGCCCCCCGGATCCGCTAGATTGGGAACTTCCCAAAGCCCAAGACCCTTTAGGTTGGCGTGCCCGGGGTGGTCGAGTCGGGGCGGTGGGCGAAACAATCCTCCCGCGCCGGCCGGACAGATAGGCGCCCAGGGAGCTGTCACACGCGACCAGTCGGCGGTTCCGCACGAGCGGCACCGTCCACGCACGCGACGGGTCCGTAGGGCACAGGCGTAACCGATCGGAACTCGCCGGATTGGTTCGCCGCATCGTCAAACTCGCCAGGCCGTTTTGAAAGGGGGCATTAGATCGTGCAGCCCAATGCGCCAGAACGCCGAGCCGCCGCCCGGCGAACGGGCAGTGCCGGATTCGCTCTCGTGCTGTTCGCCGCTCTCGGTTGTCACGGGGCCAAGGCACCAATGCAGTTTCCGCCGACGCAGGTCACCGTCGTCACCGTGACGCCGCAATCGATCGCGGCGCATTTCCGATATCAGGGGCTCGCACGCTCGTCGAAACACATCATCGTGCGAGCGCAAGTCGCCGGCGTCGTGATCGCGCGGCCGTTCGTCGAGGGGACGGACGTCGCCAAGGGCACTCTGCTCTATCAGATCGACACGACGCAGTACGCGGCTGCGCTGCGCAACGCGCTGGGCACCCTCGACGACGCGAAAGCGAAACAGGCTAACGCGGACATCAATCTCAAGCGCGTGCGGCCGCTGCTCGAGGAACGCGCCGTCGCGCAAAGTACACTCGATAGCGCCGAGCAGATCTACCGGCAGGCAGAGGCCGACGTGGCGGCGAATCAGGGTGCCGTCGATCAGGCCCGGAAGAGCTACAACGACTGCTTCGTCCGCGCGGAAGTCTCGGGGCGGGTGGGGCTCGCATACCTGGTGCTTGGGTCGCGGGTCACCGGAACGAGCGACTCGTTGACGACCCTGGATCAGATCGATCCGTTGTACGTGGAATTCAATCCGTCGGATCAGGACCTGCTCTCCTGGCGTCGGGAGATCGCCGCGAAGCAGCTCACGTTCCCGTCGGGCAAGCTGCGGGTGCGTGTGTACCTGGCCGATGGCAGCGTGGTCGAACAACCCGGCACGCTCAACTTCGCCGACATCTCGATCCAGTCGACGACGGGGACGCAAACCCTGCGTGCGACGTTCCCGAACGCGGGCCACATCATTCTCCCCGGGCAATTCGTCAAGGTCGAGATCCTCGACCTGAAACGGGACGGGGCGATCCTGGTCCCGCAACGCGCGGTGCAGCAAGGCATGGCGGGGGCCTACGTCTACGTAGTCGGCGACAGCAACAAAGTGGGGATACGCCCCGTTCAGGCGTCGTCGTGGTCGGGGGCACAATGGGTCATCGACCAGGGGATCGCGGCCGGCGACAAGGTCGTCGTCGATGGCACGCAGAAGATCTTTCCGGGCGCCAAGGTCAGCCCGGTGGCGTACAACGCGGCGGCTGATACGACGGGGTCCCCGACGGTGGGCCAGGACGTCCCCGCGGCTCCCGCGTTCCCGCTCGTATCGGGGCGCTGATGAGCGCCGCCGATAGCGCCGCCACCGGGCCCGGTGGTGGGCCGCCGAGTGTGACGCCGCCAGCGAAGCCGGAAGAGGAGGTCACCTACTTCTTCGTGAAGCGGCCGATCTTCGCGATGGTGATCTCCCTGGTAATCGTCCTGCTCGGGCTCTTCTCCTTGCGGACACTGCCGATCAACACGTACCCCCGGATCACGCCGCCCTCGGTGCAGATCACGGCGACGTATCCGGGCGCGACATCGGAGCAGGTGTGCGTCGCCGTCGCGGCACCCATCGAGCAACAGCTGCCGGGCATCCAGGGTCTCGAGTACTACAAGACGTCGTGCGCGAGCGACGGATCGATGGTGATCCAAGCGTACTTCGACATCACACGGGACCTGGACCTGGCGGCGGTCGATGTCCAGAATCGCGTGCAGATCGCCACACCGCAGATACCGCTCCAGGCCCAGCAGCTCGGCATCACAGTGTTGAAGGCACAGACCGACATCCTGCTGGGGCTGGCGCTGACGTCGGAAGACCCCCGCTGGGATGCGGCCGCGCTCAGCAACTACGCCAAGATCTATATCCAGGACGAGCTCAGTCAGGTGCCCGGCGTCGGTCAGTCACAGACATTCGGCGGCCTGCAGTTCGCGATGCTGATCAGTCTCGACCCGGACCGGTTGGCGCACCTCGGGCTGACGGTGACCGACGTCATCGCCGCGATCAACGAGCAAAACACGACGAACCCCTCCGGCCGAATCGGGCGCGAGCCCGCACCGGTCGGGACCCAGTTCACGATCCCGGTCACTGCCGTCGGCCGGCTCACGACCCCGGACGAGTTCTCCAACATCATCGTTCGCGCGTTGCCCGACGGCTCGGTCCTGCACATACGCGACGTCGGCACGGTCAGGCTGGGGTCGCAGAGCTACGACAACGTGACCCGCCTCAACGGCAAGCCCACCGCTGGACTGATCGTGTTCTTGCGGGCGGGCGCCAACGCGCTCCAGGCCAAAGACGGCGTCATGGCTCGGATGACGGAGTTGGCCAAGAATTTCCCCCCGGGCGTGCACTGGGTCGTCGGATTCGACCTGACGCCCTTCATCACCGCATCGATTCACGAAGTCGAGGTCACTCTCTTCATCGCGGTCGTTCTGGTGACGATCGTGGTGTTTGTGTTCTTGCAGAAGTGGCGCTCCACCCTCATCCCCGCACTCGCGGTCCCGGTGTCGATCATCGGGACGTTCTTTGGGATGGCGGTGCTCGGCTTCACGGTCAACCTGCTCACGCTCTTCGGATTAGTGCTCTCGATCGGCATCGTGGTGGACGACGCCATCATCGTCATCGAGAACGTCGAGCGCATCATGGAAACCGAGCATGTGTCGGCGCGCGTGGCCGCGGATCGCGCGATCCGCCAGCTGCGCAGCGCGCTGATCGCGATCGTGATCGTCCTCTGCTCGGTCTTCATCCCGGTCGCCTTCATCGGCGGCATCACGGGAGCGCTCTACAAGCAATTCGCGGTCACCATCGTCATCTCGGTCGTCCTGTCGGGGATCGTGGCACTCTCGCTGACCCCCGCCTTGTGCTCCGTCCTGCTCACCGACGCCAAGTCGGCGCCGCAGACCGGGTTCTTCGGATGGTTCAATCGGACGTTCGACCGTGCACGGGACAAATACGTCGAGACGATGCACAAGGTCTCGCCGTACTCCGCGGCCGCGGTCGGGGTGTTGGTCGTCGCCGTCTGCATCATCATTTTCCTCTACAAGACGACGCCCTCGGGATTTCTCCCAACCGAAGACAAAGGGTACTACATCACCGCCGTCGAGCTGCCGGGATCGTCATCGACGCAGCGGACGACCAAGGTGGTCGAAAAGGTCGAGCAGTTTCTACTCCACCAGCCGGGTGTCGACCACGTGTTCGCTCTCTCCGGGTTCAGTCTGATCCAGGGAGTCAACCAGACCAGCTCCGCCACCCTCTTCGTGGTGCTCAAGCCGTGGGATGAGCGCAAGAAGAGCGCGGCCCAAGTGGATGGGCTGCTCCAATCATCCAACGGCTTCTTCTTCACGCAGATCCCCGAGGCGTTCGTCTTCGCGTTCAACGCCCCCGAGATCATCGGACTCGGCACGACGTCCGGGCTGGAGATGAATCTGCAAGACCGCGGCGTCAACGATTTTGGGAAGTTCGCGGCAATCTCCCAGCAGTTCGCCCAGGACCTCGGCAAAACGGGCGTCCTGGAGGGGGTCAACACGACCATTCGCGCCGACGCACAGCAACTGTATCTCGACGTCGATCGCGACAAGGTCAAATCGCTTGGGGTGTCGCTGACTGATGTGTTCACCACACTCCAGACGATGCTGGCCTACGACTACGTCAATGATTTCAACCTGTACGGCAAGACGTATCACGTGCAGGTGGAGGCCCAGGCGCCGTTCCGGCAGCGACCCGAAGACATCGGCAAGTTCTATGTACGAAGCGCCACCGGAATGATGGTACCCATCAGCTCACTCGTGCGCACAAGGTTCCGCGCCGGCCCCACGGTGGTCTCCCGATTCAACGGCTTTACGTCCGCGTTGGTCATCGGGACACCCGCTCCAGGCAAGAGCTCTGGTCAGATGCTCGACGCCGCGGAAAAGCTCATCAAGGACAAGTACGCCGCCATGAACATCGGCTACGGATTCAGCGGCGAGTCGTTTCAGGAGCAGCAGTCGACCGGCCAGGGCGGTATCGTGTTCGGCCTCGGCCTCGTGATGGCCTTTCTCGTGTTGGCCGCGCAGTACGAGAGCTGGTCGACGCCACTCGCGGTGATGATCGGTGTGCCCTTCGGCATCCTCGGAGCGTTCCTCGGATTGTTGGTCCTGGGCCATCCCAACGACCTCTATTTCGACGTCGGGCTGTTGGTCGTGATCGGGCTCGAGGCCAAGAACGCGATCCTGATGGTGGAGTTCGCGATCGAGCAACGCCAAGCCGGCAAATCGATCGAGGAAGCCGCGGTGGAGGCGGGACGCGAACGTATTCGGCCGATCCTCATGACGTCGTTTGCCTTCATCCTCGGCGTGTTGCCGCTGGTCATTGCCACGGGTGCCGGAGCGTCGGCTCGGCACTCGCTGGGCATTGGAGTCTTCTTTGGAATGGTGGTATCGACGATGCTAGGCGTCAATATCATCCCGAACCTGTTCATCTTCGTGCGAAAACTGAGCGAGCGCATGACGGTAGGCCGCCATGGCGCGCCGGCTGTGGCACCTGCCAGAGACGTATTGCCCGCACCGGCTGGAGACGACTGACGTGATGCGCTCATTCGTTGCGCCCGCCGCGGTGCTGCTGGCAGTTGGATGCGCAATCGGCCCCGGGTATCACCGCCCGGATACAGGCCCCCCCGCCGCATACCGGCCGCCAACGGCGGCCGCCGATTCACTCGATTCGACCTACGCCGCGCTCGCGGCGAGCCGCGACTCCATGGCCGCACGGAAGCGCGACACGGCGGAGGCCGCATCGGCCGCCGATGTGCATCCACAGACGCGTCCGAGCTTCCAACTGTCGGACACGGCGGCCAACCTGTCGTGGTTCGACCTGTTTCAGGACACGGTGCTGAAGCAGTTGGTCCTCACCGCGATCAACGACAACCGCGACGTGCGCGTCGCGGCCGCGACCGTGCAGGAATATCAGGCCGACCTGGGCTTCGCGACCGCGAACCTGTTCCCCGCGTTCACGGTCACAGGCCAGTCTGGCCGCCAGAAGCAAAACTTCGGGGAGATCTCGATCCCTGAGTCGAACGGGACGACAGCCACGTTCACCGTCCCTGCGTCGAACTATCTCGAAGCCTTGGGCAATGTTTCATGGGAGCTCGACTTCTGGGGACGGCTCCGTAGCACGCGTACGGAGGCCCGCGCCAATTTGCTGGCCGAAGAGGACAGTCGGCGATTCGTCGTGCTCACGCTCGTCGGCAATGTGGTCACCGGCTATCTCCAACTCCGGCAGTTGGACCTCGACCTCGATATCGCCAAACGCACGCTCGCGTCGCGCCAAGAGACGTACCGGCTGTCGCAACAGAAATTCGACCGAGGCGCGATCGCGGAGCTCGACCTGCGGCAGTTCCAGGGTGATGTCGGCGACGCCGCCGCGTCGGTCGCCAACTACGATAAGCTCGTCACGCAGCAAGAGAACCAGCTCAGCCTACTCCTCGGTCGGTCCCCGGACGCGATTCCGCGCGGTCGCCCACTCAACGAGGTGTTGAGCGCCGTCGATCTCCCCGTCGGTATCCCGTCTCAGCTCCTCGACCGCCGGCCCGACATCCTGCAGGCCGAAGCCACGCTTCGCTCCGCGACGGCCGGCGTCGGTGCGGCGATCGATGCCCGCTTGCCCAAGTTCACGATCAGCGGCTATTGGGGCTACGAGAGCTTCTCCTCCACCAATTACATCCCGCCGGGTCAATTCACCGCCCCAAACAATCAGCTCTACCAGATCTTCGCGGGCGTCTCGATCCCGATCTTCGATTTTGGCGCGCTCGCCAGTACGCAACACGCGGCCGAAGCCCGCGTGGTCGAAGCACGAAACACGTACGAGAAGACCGTGCTGACCGCACTCCACGACGTGAACAATTCGCTCGCGGAAGTCCGAAGCGATCGCCAGCAGACGGTGGCGCTCCAGACGGAGGTCCAGGCGTTGCGCATCGCCTATCGGCTGTCGAAGGACAAGTACGACGCCGGCTATGCGCCGTACCTCGATGTTTTGACGGCCCAGCGGAGCTTGTTCACAGCCGAGCAATCGCTGGTCGCGTCCGAGTTCCAAGCGCTCGCCGGAGTGGTGAGCCTGTACCAATCGCTGGGCGGCGGCTGGCCCAACCCCACGGCGGTATCACATGCCGCCGGACACTGACGCCCCGATGTCGAACCAGGAACTGGTTGACGTCCTGAACGAGCTGCTCGAAACGTGCTACGACGGACTCGATGGATTTCGTGCAGGGGTCGCGGACGTGCACAGCGAAGAACTCGTCGAGTTCTGCCAATCACGGATCCAGCGCATCGACGAGGCCGCGGCCGACCTCTACACCGCGATCCGGCACCTCGGCGGCCATCCCGCGGAGCACGGCCACTCGGCGGCCCGCATGCATCGGGGCTGGCTCCATTTCCGGGTGGCAGTCGCCACCCGCACCGACGAGGCTATCCTCTCCGAGATCGAGCGAGGGGAACAGCAGGCCGCGAAGCACTACCGTGACGCGCTGGAAAAACCGCTGCCCGAATCGATCCGCGATCTCATACAAGAACAATCGCAGGGCGCGGACGAGAACTTGGAGCGCGTGCGGTCGATGAGGGAGAAGAAATAGCGATTGGCGATTGGCAATTAGCGAATGGCAACAACGACTCGGGGGCCCGCTGCATCACACCGCAGCCGGCCCCCGTGCTGTTGCCGATCGCCAAGCCGCGCCCTTCCTACTGCCTACACTGCCCGTGCGGATCCGGCTTCGGCTTGTCCACCACGACCCGGTGGTCCAGATCGGCCAGCCGGACCGCGATGTCGTAGACCAGTCGATCGACGCGCGCCATGTGGGGGTAGTCGATGTACTGCGCCTCGTCGGTGATCTGGTGGTAGTCCTGGTGGAGGCCGGTCGTAAAGAACACGATCGGGATGCCATAGCGAGCGTATTCATAGTGATCGCTGCGGCAGTAGATGTTCTCCGGGTGGCCGTTGGCGTCGAATTGGTAGTCGAAGACAAACGGCATGGGCTCCGTCTTGTTGACAGCCTCGACGAGATCGCCGAGTTCCGTGGACAGGCGTCGCGAGCCGACGAGTTCGAGGTAGCGGGGACCGCCGCCCTTGATGTCCGCCGAGTCGCCGCGGCCCACCATGTCCATGTTGAGTTGCGCAACGATCGAATCGCGCGGCACCGTCGGGTGGTCGGTGAAGTATTGGGAGCCGAGCAGACCCTTTTCTTCACCCGTATGCCAAACGAACAGAATCGATCGCCGTGGGTGGGTGTGCGACTTGGCGAACGCTTGCGCGACCTCGAGGACGGAGACCGCTCCCGACCCATCATCATCGGCGCCGTTGTAGACCGAGTCGCGGCGCGCGGGGTGGATGTGGTGCAGTGAGTCGACATTGATGTGCATGGCCGCGATCTGGGCGGGCGTCGGCTGCGGGCCTTCGGGATCGAGCCCGCGCAGCCGCCACCGTTCGGTGAGTGCGGCGCGCGCCGAGTCGTGATCGCTCGCGTGGTCATCGATGCCGAGGTGATCGTTGTGTCCGCCAATGGCGACGTATTCGCCGGCCAAGGTCGGATCGGTGCCCGGGAAAATGGCGACGACATTTCTGGCGGGCGAAGGCGTGGGCATCTCGACCGTGCGGATCATCCCCGAGACCGTCTGGCCGGGCGAACCCACTTGGAGACTGCCGAACGGCGCTCCAAGCATCTGCATGGCCGCGTGCTGTGAGATCAGCAGCCCGACTGGAAGGTTGCCGCTCGCGGTGTCGGTTCCCTGGATCGTGGTTTGTGATCGCAGGAACCCCTTGACCAGCCCCGGTGGCATATAGTCGAGCATCGCGATCGCGATTCCGGCCGCCCCCGCGTACTGCTCGAGTCGTCCCCGAAACCGCGCGGACGGACGGCCGTCCGGTCCAAGCGGGGCGTCGAAGACGACGATCTTCCCGGCCATCAGTTCAGGCGACAGATGTTCCGTCGTGTCGCCGAATCGACCCGCGTAGATCGTCTCCGTGCCCGTCGATGCGAAGCTGGTGCCGAACTGCCCGCGGAACGATGGCAGGATGACGAGGTCCCGACCCATGACGAGTGACGCGCCGTTCGCGGAGAGTTTCGATGCCGGGTCGGGTTGGTGGAGCACGAGCGGCACTGTCTGGAAGAACGTGCCATTGTCGCCGGCCGGCCGCAGACCCAGCTTGGCGGCCTCCGCGGCGATGTAGTTGGTGCCTTTGACATTGCCGAGCGTGCCGGCCTCGCGGCCTAGCATGGAGTCATCTGAGAAGATGTACAGGCGCCGCCGTAGGTCGGCGGCCGTGATGTCTGGACCGTTGGCAGGGGCCATGTCAGAGGCGTTGCCCGTGGGCGCCGCATTCGCGCCGGGTGAGGCAGAGTGCCCGGCACAGGCACCGAGACCAACGGTGGCCAGGGCGACGAGAGCCAGTGACGCGCGTCGTTGAGGCATCTGAGAGGCTAGTGTGAGTGGATAGTGGTTCGTGCTGAGCGGCGCGGCGGCAGCTTCGAGTCGGCGCGTGGGCGGAGTGTTCCCCCAAAGATACGGAGGAGGTGGCTGAGTGTTGAGGGGGCTGTCGTGCGACGGTGACTGGCCGCGCGGCACGTCGCTGAGTTGGGATGGGTTGGGTGGTTGCACCGGGTGATTGCGGGGGCGTATCGTAGGGACATGATCCCTCATTCCTTGGCCGCGGCGTCGCGGACGCCCCGAGCCCGGCAGCCGCGCCTCGCGCTGGCGGTTGGCCTGACTCTTGATATTGCGGCAACGCGCTCGGTGGCGGCGCAGGCGGCGAATTCCTGATCAACGCCTTGGTCGCGGCCGACCGGCCCTTTACGATGATGGCGTATCCCGACCGGACGCATTGCATCTGCGAGGGCGTGAACACCACGCGTCACGTCTATAGGGTTGCTCACGCAGTATCTGTCCGACAAGATGCCCGCGGGCGCGGCCGCGGCGCAGTAGTGCCGCGCGTAGGGGCGTGTTAGCTCGGGACGGCGTAGCGGAAGACGGCGATGTAGTGGCAGATGCTGCCGCCGAGGACGAACACGTGCCAGATCGCGTGCCCGTACCGGAGGCGCTCCCAGGCGTAGAACAGCGTGCCCGCGGTATAGAGGAGACCACCGCCGAGGAGCCAGATGAGGGCCCACGCGCTCAGGTGGTCGAACGCGGGCCTGGCGGCGAGCAGGCCCATCCACCCCATGACCACATAGATCACCGTGGTCGCGCGCGACAGTCGGTGGCGGATGAGGGCCGTGAAGACGACGCCGACGACGGCGAGGGCCCAGATCCCCGCGCAGAGCCACCAACCCCATGCGCCGCGCAGATTGAGGAGCGCGAACGGCGTATAGGTGCCGGCGATCAGGACGTAGATCGCGGCGTGGTCCATGACGCGAAAAACAGGTTTCGCGCGCCGGTTGGGGATGGCGTGGTAGAAGGTGGAGGAGGTGTAGAGGACAATGAGTGACAGTGAGTACACGGCATCGGCCGCGAACCACAGCGAGTCATGGTGTTGGGCGACGACGAAGAGGAGGATGGCCGCGCCGGCGATGCTGGCGACGAGGCCGGCGCCGTGCGTGATGCTGTTGGCGATCTCCTCGCCCAGCGAGTAGGGTCGGCCGGGAAACGAAGCGTCGGTGGTAGTCATAGCGTCGCGGGCTGAATCGCTCTATCCCACACCCCCGGGCGCGTGATCACGGCGCCCGCTGTGGACGGGTCATCACCGAGAGCGTGCTATCGGCATCATCGAAGAGATATGGCACGCGATCGGGCGCCGCGCTTATCAGTTCCGCATTCGTGTCGCCGCGGTCGTAGGCAATCCACGCGTGCGCGGCGGCAACATCCGGCACGTTGCCGACGAGGCTGATGTGATCGTTGTGTCCGGGCCCATATCGCACGAAGACGATTGCCTTAGTCGAGAGGGTTGCCACCTGGCGATTGAAAGCCCGCTGATACGCCGTGTGCGACACTGTGTATCGCTTAGACCCTGATACATCGGATTCGACGAAAGGTAGTGTTGCTAAAACGAGCAGGACGACGCCGACTGCTGCTCGAGGAGCGGTTGGCCGACCGCGGCCATCTGGGGGAAGAGCGCCCGGAGCCAGGACAACAAGCGTGCGCCAACATCCGAGCGCAGCCAGCCACATGACGACCGGCACAAGCTCGAGGTAGTAGATGGTCCAGGTAGACGATTGGACATAGGAAAGGTAGGCGACGAAGAGAAGACCGGCCGTGACGACGGCGAAGTAGCCTTCCGCTGGGGCGAGGCACAACCCGACGAGTGCAAAGAGGGCCAGCGCTTTCCGCCAATCGCGATCGGCATCAGTGGCGATGCCCTGCAGGCGCTCGATGGCGATGCGCGGCACTGCCCGCACAGTGTGCTCACGGTTGAAGGTCTTGTACACTGTGTCCGGAAGAATTTGATCTGGACGAAGCGCTCGCACAGGCGGGGTCGTGTCGAGCCCGAAGCCGGGATGGTCCCACGGGATGTACGTTCGGGTGTAGAGAGCCAGCGGGGTTAAAGTCCAGTCACCTGTAGTATGGCTACTCCATACAGGAATCACTGCCAACATCGCCGCTCCGACTACAAACGCCGGACCGAGCTGCGCGAAACGCCGCGATCGTACGATGTCCGCCAGAACGACCACCGCGATCGGGATTGCTAAGGCGACCGTTGTCAGCGGTCGGGTGATCGCTCCCCAGCCGACCGTTGTAGCGAGGCCGACGAGCAGAGGCCACCGCTTGCGGGCACGCCATTCCATCAGCAGCCACCATGAAACCATCCAGACAGCGCTTGTGGTCACCTCTGAGAAGTAGCTTGCTCGCCACATCAAATTCTGGCCCTCGGTGATCCACATCCACCAGGCCAGCAAACCGATCCAGCCGTTGAGGCGACGTCGGGGGAGGGCGAAAACAAGCGCCCCAGTAGTCGCACTCAACAGGACCGGAACGAGCCCGGGGAGGCCGAACCAAATGCCGGGCGTCATAATCAGCGAGTGGCCTGGCGGGTACTTGGCGGCAACGACGGGCGTGACGAGCACGTGGAACTGCTGAAAAAATTCACTCAGTGGCGGCGCCGCGGCGACCCAGCGTCCAGCAGCAAAGATCTGCGCCTGAAGGACGTATGCGCGTTCGTCATGGTACACGGGCACCTGGCGCAATGAGCCCCAGACCCACCACACGAGGGCGGCGGTAAGCACACCGATGGCAACCGGCGCGCTTGGGTCGGCCAGGCATCGGTCCGCAAAGGCAACCGCAGCTCCTAGTCGTCGCCACGCGACTGCCGCCCGCCCGGGCGACGTGAGCACTCTCGCGGCTAGCCCTGCATAGACTACCCCGGCGACGCCGAGTGTGGCCTCAACCGGCGTAGACGACAGTAGACCTATGATCCGCTGCAAATCGATGTGCAGGGACCTGCGGTCGGAGGGCTAGCTTCTGCCGCGTCGGAGGGACAACATGATGCCATCGGGCAGAAACCTCGCATCGCATCGGTTCGGAGAGCAAGGACGCCCACATTTCACACCTGAGCTAATGCGGCGCGTATTCCGGGGCACGTTGGGAACGATCTCATTCGACTCACCGAGTTGGCTCACGACGGCCGGCGTGAATGCAGTGCAGCTTGACACCAACGGGCACTTTAGTGGTTGTCAGTATCACGTCACGCGTGGGTGCTATTACGGACGCGAGCCCAATCGCCAAGATGCGGCGTGACACCGTGGAGAAGGCTCGCGCGGCACGGAGGTTTGATCGGTTCCACCGCGGGTGCACGCCACACTCGCGTACTGGCGCACGGGAACATCTCTCGAGCTCCGCCTTACAGCGAAATAGCAACGCCGATTTGCCCAATGATGCCGGCTCACTCTAATGGCCTGCAGCGCTGTCTGCGAGCGCCGGCGCCAGCCGGCAGCGTGTGGCTGTCTCACTCTCCGATGTCACAGCAGTGTCGGTTAGCGCGCTGGACGGCACGGGTCGGCCACAGGTCGCGGTTGGCAGCGGCGTCAGCGTCCACGTCGCTTCGTCAAAGATGTAGGCGCGGCGGTCGGGGGCCAAGCGCTGCAACTGAATGTCCCGGGGCCCGATATCGTTGAGCAACCAGATTCGCGCGGCACTCAGATCCAGCTCATTTCGAGTCAGCCAGTTGAATCGAAGGTGCGTCGGGGAGTAGCGTACGAACACGAGCGCCTTCGACGCTGGCAGCGATGCAAGTGTCGAATCGAACCGCCAGTAGTACGCCGCACTTGCGCGCGTCTGCTTCCGGGCGTCGCTGGCGACCCACAGTACGACAACCACGGCCACCGACGCGACCACCGCAAGCGCCAGCGGGAGGCGTCGTAGCGCCATACGGCCTGCGGTCCACTCAACGAAACGGACGCAGCCTACGACCGTGAGGAAGCAGAGTACCGGCTCTACCTCGAGATAATAGATCGTCCACGAAGGAGGCGTCCAGTACAGCAGATACAGTGCAATCAATAGCGCAGTCGAAGCGACGCCGATCCACGCGTCGAATGTGATCACCGCGGCTGACAAAATGAAGAACGGAAACAATCCCCGTCGCGGGCCTGCCCAGACGTCTCGCGCGACGAACCGAAGGCGGCTGACCAGAGCAGCTGGAACCGCAGCCGGTGTATATCCACGGTGACCGTCGCGGTACGATTGCATAGCTCGGTCGAGGTCCGGCGGAAAGAGACGGCGTGGTGGAGTGGAATCGAATCCAAATCCGAGCTTGTCGAACGGCATATACTCACGGCGAGCGGCCTCGATCGGCGTCATCCGCCAGCTGCCCGTCGTCTTGGCATTCCACACAGGTATGACTGATAGCACTGCGCAGCCCGCGAGCAGGGCGCGGCCGAGCAGCCACCAGGCACGGCGACGCGCGGACACCGCGATAACAACAATCGCGACGGGAACGCTGAGCGCAATAGCGCTAAGTGGTCTCGTAATCGCCGCAACACCGATCGCCACACCGACGCCGATGAGAGCAGCTCTCGTCCCATCGCGCACCCAGGTGAGCAGGCACCACCATGCAATAAGCCATGTCGCGCCGGAGGCAACCTCCGACATGTACGATACGTGCCAGATAAGCGTCTGCGGCAGCGACAACCAGTATAGGACGGTCAAGGTAGCAACGCGCACATCAGCTATCCGTCGTGCGATCGCAAAGATTCCACCTGCAGTGACCGCCGTCAGTACCACAGGCATCACCGACGGCACGTGCAGCCAGACACCTGGAGTGAGAAGCAGGGACTCGCCGGGCGGATACTTGGACGCGACAGCTGCGAACGCTACGGCGCTGTCGAACACAGCCGGGACTGGCCCGCCCGTCCATCTCAGATGCGCGAAAAGCGCAGCTTGCGTGGCATACAACCACTCGTCTGGGACTACTGGCATTCGATGCAGTGTCCCGGCTGTGAGCGAGAGGGCGATCCCACTGAAGAGCATGACACCGACAGTCGCGCGCTTCGTCTGCAGAGAGCGCCAAACTGGCTCAGAGTCGGGTAGCATCAATCGCAGTACGCGCACGAGCAGCGCAAAAACCAGAACGGCCACAAGCGTAGCAAGCCCGCTCAGCACGCGGGCGCCAGCGCAAACGTGCATCGCGCCAGACACTCGACGCCGACCATCGAAGCCTTGCCGCCCAGCATCCAACCGCCCATGGACCTTCCTCAGAGCATCGTTTGCGCTGCGATGGCAATCCTACGTTATCATGATCCCAACGTAGGGTGCCTCAGTTTAACGGTGCTGCGCACCGCGACCGTCCATATGTCTTATCGCTATCCAACCGTTTATCCGCCAGTATTTCGGCTTGATCCCTCCGCATTGACACCTGTGATCCGACCTGCACGCGGTGACCGGAGATGGTGGATCGGCGTACCCAGCGCCGTCATCGTGTTTGGGATCGTCATCCGCCTGGTCGCGTTCTATCATCACCGCGCGCTGGGGATCGACGAAGTCATGTTGGCGCTCAATCTCACCGCCCGCTCGTTCGGCGGGCTGTTGCATCCACTGGCCTTTGAACAGACCGCCCCGATTCTGTTCTTGTGGCTATCCAAGGCGAGCATAGCCGCCGTCGGCATTGGCGAAAGGGCATTGCGCGCGGGGCCGTTCATCGCCGGTGTCGTCTTGGCTCCGCTCGTATGGTACGCCGCACGACGCCTACTCAGCTCGCCGGAAGGTGCGGCGCTCGCAGCAGCATCGGTTGCCGTCTGTCCGATCGCGATGGCGTATGCCGATATCCTCAAGCCGTACGCCGTCGATGCGACGGTGACCGCGCTACTGCTTGGATTGACGCTACGGGTCATTGGGACCCCGCTCTCGCGCGCGATCTGGTGCTCTCTAGGAGTCGCGTGCTCGCTCGGCGTGTTCCTCTCGGCGCCGTCAGTGTTCGTGACAGCGGCAGCGCTCGCAGCGATCGCAATCTCGCCGGCCGGTCGCATTGAGGGCGTACGGCGACGACTGGCGGCGGTGACGGCTGCCTGGGCCGCATGTGGCGGCGTCAATTTCGTTGCGCTACAGCGCTCGACCGTGCAGAACACATACATGCAGCGGTATTGGGAGGGCGCATTCTTTCGACCGCCGCTGTCCCACATGGCGACGCTCGCCTACGGCCGCGTTGGTTGGACAGTGCAGGAGATGTTCCTTGGGGAAGGCGTTGCATATCCATCGATCGTGCGCCTGCTGTTCGTCGCGGTAGCGATCGCCGGACTGTTTGCGCTCTTGCGACGGCAGGGCCGATGGGCAATCGTGCTACTGGCCGGTCCGATCGTGTTCGCGGTCGTGGCCTCAGGACTACGGCTCTATCCGCTGTCGGAACGAACGCTGCTCTTCGCCGCGCCAGTCGTCCTGATCACCGTTGCCAGCGGGGTTGAAGCACTCGCGGCTGCCGGAGCACGGCGAATACCGAGTATTGGATCGCCACTGTTCGCGTCCCTCGCTGCGCTGTTGCTCCTGCCGGCGACGGTCGACAGTGCAATGCGGGTGCACGACCTTCTGACACCGGACGCGTTCCGGGCGGCTATGGTCGATCTGACACAGCACGCTCGCCCCAGTGCGCCCATCTATGTGTTTTCGCGTGATGTGCCGATTTGGACGTTCTACACGACCGATTGGGCCAACCCTGATACTGCGCGGGTCCGGCGATTGGTCGATGTCGCGGCAAGCGCCGGTCCCAACTCCGGCAACATGCCCAGTCGTGGCCATCCAGTAGCGGATGAGGGACGCGACTTGGTCGTTCAGACCGGGCAACGAGTCGAGCTCATTGGCGTGCCGACCGGCATACAGGCGCGGTTCGCCGACGTGTCACAGCAAGCGCCCGACCCAGGATGGGCGACCAACGAAGCCAATCGCATCCACACCGCGGCGAATCCCGATATCTGGCTCTTCTTCACCTACTGCCACAACATGTGTGATTCAACGTTGATCGACACCCTTACGGCAGATGGTGGGCGCGTCACCTATAAGCGCATCGTTCGCGGAGCGCGGATCTACGAATATCGTCGCGACTCCACCACGCGAAGCAATTGAGGAATCGTAGCGGCGCAGCTATTGAGTTATATGACGATGCATTGGCACTATTATAGTTGCGAATCAGACTATTATAGTCTCGTCACCAGTTCTCTAAACTTTGATGCCCCGCAGTCGTCGCGGTTCTGCCGACGCTTCGCCGAGCGCACCGGTGGAGTTGGAATTCGCGACGGGGAGCGCACTTGTGAGTCGCGGCAGCTCCTGTCCCGATGTCGGACTCACGCTGCTCTGCGGTGGGCGACCTTCGCTAGCGTCTTCCGCTTCGCGGCGGTTAGCCTGACTGGCAAGAAGTATCCGGCCCGGTAGAGGTAGTCCGCTCCTGATTCGTCAGTGATGCGGACAAGCCCTAGCTTCTGGGCCCGCGCATCCGGAAGAATCGGGTACAGCTTCAGCAGTTCCAGCGATGCGGCATACCCGGTGTTGCGAACACAGATGACAAAACTCGGCGCGGCTTGCTGAGAAGGCTTCATAGGTCAATCCAGAAGGGCGTTGAGAACAGTTATTGCTACTCGCTCACCACGCGAGTCACAACCTCCAGCATCATCTGCGTCCCACGCCGGATGTTCTCCACGGATATCCGCTCATTGTTGCCGTGGACGCCCGACGCCTCGGACTCCGGCACCAGAAACGGCGCAAAACCGTAGCTCGCGATCCCTAGGTCCCGGAACCAGTGGCTGTCGGTAAACCCGGTCTCCACCGACGGCGCGACGCTGGCCTCCGGAAAGTGCCTGTGGACGACCGCCACGATCGCGTCGTAGAGCGGCGTGTTGGTCGCGGTCACGGCCGGCGTGAAGTCGATGATGCGCTCGACCTTGACGCCGGGATCGTTGAGCGCGCCGACGAACTCGCGGAAGAACGCCTCGTGGTCCTGATCCGGCAGCAGCCGGCAATCCACCAACGCCTGCGCTTCCGGTGGGATCACGTTGATCTTGCTGCTCCCCTGAAGCCCGGTGATCGAACAGGTGTTGTGAAGGAGCGCCGCGAGCTGGGGAAGGTCGATCTGAAACTCAGTCAGTGTGTTCGGGTCCGCGATGAGGCCCGACGGGTTGGTAAGCGCATCCTTCCACTTTGGCGACGCCGAAGGCGCGATCGCGGCAAAGTACGTAGCAACCGCCGGGACGACGCGCGGTGCGAACTCGTACGTCTGGAGGCGGTACAGCGCGCGAATGAGGTGGTTGACGGCCGACGCCGGCGGAGGCGTGGAGCCGTGGCCCGCCACACCGGTCGTCGTGAGCTTGAGCCAGAAGGGCGTCTTTTGCGTGACTTCGATCGCGAACGATTTCCGCGCTCCATCGATCGTGCCGTCCCCACCCTCATTGAGCAGAAACCCGGCGCCCCGGAAGGCCTCCGGGTGATGCTCGACCACCCACTTCGCACCGAAGGTCCCGCCAGCCTCCTCGTCGGCCGTGGCCATGAAGATCACGTCGCGGTCGAGCGGGACATGCGCCCGATGCAGCGCGAGAAACGACTCCAGCTCGACGATGCCCAGCGTCTTGGTGTCGAGCGTCCCTCGGGCGTAGATCTCGCCGTTCTTCACCGTCGCGGCAAACGGGTCGGCGTCCCAGTACTTCGGGTCGGCCGGCACGACGTCCATGTGATGCAGTAGCACGAGCGCGGGCTTGGGACCGCCCTTGAGCCGCGCCCAGATGTTGCCGCGACCAGGGGCCGAGGATGCGGTATCGAACGGTATCCCCTCCTGCTGCAGGATCCGGGCGAGGAACCGCATCGTCAGCACTTCGTTGCCCGGCGGATTGGTCGTGTTGATGCGCACGTACTCGGTCGTCCGCTGCACGGCCTCGTCTTCCAGTTTGGTCGTGTCGATCGCGGTTTGCGCCGAGAGTCGAGGAGTACCCACGCAGATGGCCATGAGACAGGCCGAGCGGATGACGCGCGCCGCGAAAGCTGCCAACCGGTACGTGCGATGAGTGCTCATTGCGTGGTGTCTCTCGTGTCGGATGAAGAGCCCGTCAGCTTCCCTGGACGGGTAATGCGGCTTGCCTGATAGTAGCGACGGCCCGGCAAAGCTACGCCAGCCTCGGAACCCTGGCCAGCGCGCTGGTCAACAGGACGGCTCGGGACGCCCAGATGCGTTGGGAACTGATCCGCGACGTCACCGCGGCAATGCATTAGGTGGACGCCATTGACGTATATCCGCCAATGGCGTACAATTTGGACGTGCCCGTCGTGAAAACACGGCGAGCCTCACGTACGCTGCGTGCCACCATCGAAACGGCGTACCCATGAGCAGAACAAGAGCGCTGCACCGAAAGGTTCACCCCAACGCGATAGGCAGCTCGCCACGCCCCGTCATGAGTGCCGACCTGTTTGCTGAGCTGCAGGAGAGCGTGCGACAGGGACGCGCAGTGCTGCGTGGAGCGCGAGAGCCCTCGCGGGTGTATAACGTGACCCCGAGCGACAATCGACCGAGATCGGGACGGAAATTGACGCCCATCCCGAATTCGGCGACTGACCGTGCGCTCGATGTGGCCGCATTGAGAGCCCGATTCAACCTTTCGCAAGTGAAATTCGCGGCGCTCCTCGGCATCAGCGTCGCCACGGTACGCAATTGGGAGCAAGGTCGCCGGGCGCCGGAAGGCGCCGCGCGAGTGCTGCTTCAGGTGGCGGAGCGAGACCCTGAAGCAATTCTCAATGCCGTGGCCACGCCATCGGCGCGGGGAGCGAGATCCAGAAGACTCGCCCGTGCCTGGTGATCTCACCAGATGAGATGAATCATCACCTGCGCACTGTCATCGTCGCGTCGATGACGACGGGCGGCCGACCCTACCCGACTCGCATCCCGTGCACTTTCCGACGGACGCCAGGATTCGTAGTGCTGGACCAGATCCGGACGGTGGACACCGAGCGCCTCGGACGACGACTGGGCGTGACGTCACCCGTGACCTTCACTTTGGTGCTGAGCGTCATCCGCGAAATGTTCGCTGGGTGAGCTCACTATGCGCGGCCACGGTGGTTGGGTTGCGGCAGCGGCCCCGTACACTGAAATCCCTGATCTGGGCCCGTATTGCCCCCAGTTCACGAGTTCCTGTTCGCCCGGGCGTATGCCGAAACGCCAGTTGGGGCGGCTGCACGCCGCCCGCCGTGCACGCGCTACCGCTCCCCGATGAGGCGATCCAACAGCGCCTGCCCCTCAGCCCACGCCCCGAGCCCGGATGCGCTGTTGACGTGCCCCTTCTCGCCGACGTTGACGAACTCGCTCCCCCAAGCCCGGGCGAATTCGGCGGCCCGCGCCACAGTCACGTACTCGTCGTTGGCGCTGGCGACCACCACGCTCGGAAACGGGAGTCGGTTGTGTGGAACCGGCGCGAAGCCGACCGTCCCCGGTGGATAGGACGGGGCCTCCGCGTCGCTCGGCCCGACGAGCAGCGCGCCCCATACCTTGGCCAACGCCTGCGGACCCGCCAATTGAGCCCAGTGCGCAACCGTCACACATCCCAGGCTGTGTGCTGCCAGCACGACCGGGCCCGCCGTATCCCGGACCGCACGCTCGAGCGTCGATACCCAATCCTCGCGGTGCGGCGTCTCCCAATCCAACTGCTCCACCCGCCGGCAATCGGCGCGCTCCCGCTCCCAATACGATTGCCAGTGCTCGGGACCTGAATTCCAGAGCCCCGGCACCAAGAGCACCCGTACCCCCGTCGGACCTTGTGACATGTCGCGCCCTCTGATTCGACTCGATCGCCAGACTGTGCGTGGTCCTGCCGCCTCACGAGCCTCCGACCCGCGGGAGAACCGCAGTAACGCACTGCGGCGTCAATGTAGGTCCACGGCGCTAGCGACCGCCGTGTTTCTTCCGTACGCGGGATGGTTGCGTCTCACGATCCGGTTTCGACGCAGCAGCCACGCTCTGCACCCGGCCCGTGACCGACGAGAGCGCCCGGGATGGCAGGTCTCGCTTGTCCTGATGCGTGTGAAACTCGACATACGCCTTCAAGACATCGTTCATACGGGTCTGATACAAGGGTCCGGACGTCTTGAACCACTCCAACACGTCCGTGTCAACACGGAGAGAGATCGGCCGCTTCCGCGCTGGCACCTCGAGGTGTCCCGCCGCGAGCCACGCGGCATCCGCCGGTGGATTGTCGGAATCGTACTGGGCCGCCCGGTGAGCGGCGGAGTCCGTCATCGCTCGCAAGCGATGCCAATCTGTCCCCGTCGCGACAGGACTCTCGCGGACTGACCGTTGAGTCGAGTGCGGCCTACTGTATGGCCGCGGGCCTGCCGCTGCCGGCCGCTGCCGCTTCTTCTTATCGGCTCCGGTAGTACGCCTTTCGCTCATCTGATGTCGCCCTGCGGGCGGAAATCACTCGTCGTATTGCACGGTCATCTGTCACGCGGTCGGTATACACGATCGGTACCTCGATCCCATCCATCAATCCGATAGCGACCCATCGCTCTTCGCCAAAGTCCGCCCGATCATCGAGCCGCTCCCACGTGGGGGAGAAAGATTCGCACGGCGTCGGCAAAATCGATCCCGTGCACATGAATGTTTCGCTTGTTCTTCGCCAGATCCCAATCAAAGAGCACCTTTGCGAACGTAGCAGCTGTATATACTGCCGTCAATACGGCAGAACGGGTCCGCCAAGTCGTCCTCGTGGCCGCGTACGTGGTGGTCCGGGTCTTTCTGCTGGCTATCCGGTGACCGACGCGGCCCCGCGCCGGTAAAGGATCTCCGGTCGAGCGCGGAAGAGATAGCGGGGAGCGACTCCTTTCTCGCATCGCTGGAGGCCGGCCGTGAGTAAGCCCGTGTTTGGTCTGATCCTAGGCGGGATCCTCGGGATTTTCGATGGGCTGTCCGCGCTCGTCTCGGCACCCGAGCTGGCGCCGCAGATCGCCGGGATCGTCATCGGATCGACGTTCAAAGGCGTCATCACTGGAGTGCTGATCGGCCATTTCGCGCGCAAGGTGCACTCGCTGCCGCTCGGTCTGTTCTTTGGACTCGGCGTGGGCGCGCTCCTCGCCTACGGGGTGGTCGCCATGCAGGTCGCGGGCGGCGGCAAAGCGTACTACCTGCCGATCATACTCCCGGGTGCCGCGCTCGGGCTCGTCGTGGGCTACGCCACGCAGCGGCACAGCGAGCGCTCCAACGGAGCCGACGTCGGGCGGTAGGGCAGTGGAGCCCCACCCGCCAGGCGGTCAAGCCGGTGCGTCGGGGCCAGTCGGATCGGTGGTACATGGGCGCGCTGGGTGGACGCCGCCTCGCTATGGCTTGAGCGGCACTCCCCGAGGGGCCGCGGGTATGTTCCTCCCTGGCTCCCGGAGGAGCCACGACGACTCTGGGGCGGTCCCGGGGTCGCCGTCGCGGCGTATCGGGTCCATGGCGAGGGCGACATGAATTTTTCGGCGTCAGCGATGTGCGCGGCCGGCGCAGTCCTACTCGCCGCGTGCGGTGGTGGTCCGACCGCGGCGACATCCGGCGGTCCGTGCGCGCCGTCGGCCGTCGTCAGCCTGCGACCGCAGCAGGGCACAACTCTCGATTGTACGGGTGGCACGACGATCACACTGGCCGCCAACGGCGCGACATATCTCATCGTGCCCGAATTCGCGACCGATAATGTGCAGTACCAGTTCCAAACGTTCACCCTGGGAGGCGCACGCCCCTCGACGATGGCGGTCGCGGCCGCGCGGCCGGCGGCCGTGTCGCAGACGGCACCCGCACGATCGACCGCTCCGACGTTTGGAATGTCCCCGTCGCTGCACGGCGCGCCGATCAACCATCGCCAGGCGGCGTTCGATCTCCGGCTACTGGGCGCCTCGCGTCACGTCGCCGCCGGCACGGCGCGCGCGAGCGCGCCCAGTGGTCAGCCACAGGTCCCGGTCACGGCCCGCGACACGCTCAATCAATTGCGATCCTTCCACGTCATCGCCGACTCCAGCGGCTCGACGTTCGCGACCAGCGTCGCGAAGCTCGAGTTCGTCGGCACCCACGTGTACGTCTACGTCGACACGGCCGCGCCGCCAAATGGGTTCACGCCGACGGAGCTGAGCAACTTCGGGCAGTACGCGGACCAGTTGTTGTATCAGCTCGATGTCACCACCTTCGGCGCACCCACGGACGTCGATCACAACGGCCACGTGATCATGCTCCTGACCCAGATCGTCAACGGTATTACACCGGCCAGCGAGTGCGAATCCGAAGGGTACGTGGCCGGGTTCTTCTACTCCGGTGACCTGGAGGTCGGCGGTCGCGGCTCGAACGGCGGCGAGATTTTCTATCAGGTGGTCCCCGATCCGACCGGCAGATACAGTTGCGCGCACTCGACGGCCAACGTCGCGAGCACTACGCCCGGGACGTTTCTGCACGAGCTACAGCACATGATCAATTTCGGGCATCATGTGATTCTCAATAACGGGTCGCCCGAGGAAGGATGGCTCGACGAAGGTGAGAGCATCGTCGCGACGGAACTCGGCGCACGCCACTACGAGGCGATCTATCCGCCCCCCACAGGCCGATCGACCCCCTCGCAGATCTTCCCGGATTCCGCGGAGCCGTTCATCACGGAGCAGTTCTTCGACTCGTACAACTATCTCCTCCGCACCGATACCGCATCGCTGACTCTGCATACGGACGCCGACTGCTGTCTCGCATGGCGGGGCGGGGATTGGCTGCTGCTCCGATACATGGGTGACCAGTTCGACTCGACGGTCTACGCCAAGCTCGAGAATGGCACGGTGACGGGCACCGCCAATCTCGCCGCGGCCTCGGGGGTCGCGTTCCCGACGATCTTCGCCGATTTCGGAGTGGCGCTGTTCGCGGACAGTCTGCCGGGCGTACCACGCAGCGCGATCCCGCCGCAGTACCAGTTCGCGTCGTACAACTTTCGCACGGACTATCAGGCGCTGTTCATGGCCGCGGGCGGTCAAGACAACGTGACGAAGCCGTTCCCCTTCGCGACGCAGATGCTCGCGCCCGGCACGCCGCTGTCTGGGTCGATGGTGCCAGGGACGATGGCGTTCTACCAGCTGGCCACGCCGGCGGGTACGTCCACCGTCACGCTGCGGTTCGCGACGCCGAGTGGTGGCCCGCTGTGGTCCAATCTGCATCCGCAGGTGGCGATCATACGGACGCAGTAGGGGCAGCGGTTGGCGGGTCGCAGGGCGAGAACACGTGGCCTAGTGGATGCCGCGGGGGAGGGTGTCGGTCCAGGTCTTCGTGCGGACGAGGACATCGCGCACGTAGAGGCGGCGGCTGACGATGACGTAGAAGCTCTTGGCGTCCGAGCGCATGTCGATGACCGTGCGCACTCGCACCGTGCGACCGCCGGCAAGATGGATCGCGTGTACCTCGTCCCCGAGGAATCGCGAATCGGCCGGATCGTCGTCATGCGTCTCGTAGTGCTCTTTCTCGATATTGTCGATCTCTCGCTGCCCGATCGCGTACGCGTCGTGGGTCAGGTAATCCCCGGCCGTTGTGTTCGCGAGCACATCGTGCGTGATGAGCTGGCTGTTGGCTGGCAATTGGGAGATCGTGCGCGCGTCCGGCGCGTCAGTCCGCGGGTCGGGGGGTGGCAGTTGCGCAACCTTCGCGTGCGGATCGGCGGGGATAGTGGGGAGCTCGAGGGCAGTGTGCTCATCGTTCGTGGCGAGCCGAGTGGTCATGGGATACGGAGTCGGCCACACCATGGGGAATTGGGCGTTGGCCACGGCGATCCGTACGTGGTGCCCGGGCTGAAACGTCCAGGTCGTGAAATGCAGCGTATCCACGAAGTCGATCGTCGCGCCCGGCGTGAGCGGGGTGGGCGCAAGACGTGACGTGCGTTGGGCACCGCTGACGAGACCACCAGTGATCAGCGCGACCTCTCCATCGGGTGCCACGTCTTCCAGCCGCACCGTCCAATCGGCGATCGGTACCTCCACAGTCGCACGGAGATGGACGCGTGGCAGCCCGACGATCTCGAGAGGCTCGGTCATGACCGGGCCGTCGTACACCAAACTGGTCCCGTCATCGGCCGCCATGTTCCCCGTGGGATCGTTCCACCAGACGGGGACGGCGTTGCCCGTGCCCGCGATGAAGCGGAGGCGATCGTCGCCCGCGGCGCCGGACGGATGATCCACCAAACGGTGATCGGCGTCCGGATACCACGTGCGCCACCGCGTCCGCGTGATCGGCCAGTCCTCGGACCGCCAGGTCCCCGCCGTCGTCCGCTGCAGCGCGTCCGGCGGCTGGCCGGCACGAACGAAGAGCGTGAGCCGTGGTCCATCCATGACGCCATTCTTGGTGCCCTTGAGCCAGTAGTCCCACCAGCGGATGGCTTGCGCGCGCCACTCGACGTGTGGGCCTGGGACCGCATCGTCGGGATAGTCGTGCTTCCATGGCCCGATCTCCGCTTTGACCGGAGCACGGACGCTGTCGAGCATCCGGATCACTGGGTCGCGATAGCCGTCCAGGAGGCCGCCGATCAGAAAGCTCGGGATCTGGAGCTGGTCGTAGTGGAAGCGCAGCGAGTGGCTGCGCCACCAGTCATCGTCGATGGGGTGATGCAGGTAGGTCAGGATCCACGGGTAGCTGTCGAAGCGGTCGGCGAAATACGCGGAGTCCGTGCGGTAATCGGGCGGCGCCGGAAGGCCGTTCTCGTGGTCGATCTGGAGGGCGTAGCCATCGATGTGGAGGACGCCGTCGATGTAGTGGACGTCGTCGTGGTACAGATCGTCGGACGCATACATCGCGAGTATCGCCTTGAGCGCCGGCGGGTGCCGCATCGCGACCTGGATCGAGTTGAAGCCGCCCCACGACTTCCCCCACATGCCGACCGCACCGGTCGACCCGGCCATCTTGGCGAGCTGGGCGATCACTTCGACGGCATCGTTCAGCTCTTCATCGGAGTACTCGCGCGGCGGCAGGTGCCCCTCCGATGACCCGGTGCCACGGATGTCCACTTTCACCATGAGATATCCCCGCCGAACGAACCAGCTATACAGCGGGTAATCCCGTCGGTAGAACGAGTCCTCCTTACGGTAGGGCAGCATCTCGACCAGCACCGGGAACTTCTCGTTCGGCGATCGCGGCACTGGCCGGAAATACGTGACCGCGAGCTGGACTCCGTCCCGCATCCGTAGCCAGCCGCGGTCGATGCGGAAATCGTAGAGCGCCGAGGCAGGCGGCGCCGGGGCCCCCGCGCCGGCCGGGCGCCCGTAGCGGACCGCGTGGGTCGGTGGCGACGCCTCCGTGGCCGCATGCCGGTCGCCGGACCTGGCTTCGGCCGTGACGACTGACGAGAACACGCCCGCCAGCACGACGGCGATGGCGGGCACGATTCGAGGCACGAACGGTGACGACATGGGCGTAGAAGCTATGCCGCGGTGGCGGCCGCCGGGAGCGCGCGGGGCGCGGACGACGCGTCGGCCCGGTCCGCGACGCCCCTCAGTGGATCTCTGCGCGCGGCGCGCATAAGTTGCGGCACCGACTTGGCGTCGGGACATCGCCACCCCAGCCCTCGCATCTATGTCTGCAACCGCGTTGCACGACCTGGCACACGGCGAGCCCAACGCCGCCTCGCTCGAATCGCTGTGGATGCCGTTCACGCCGAACCGGGTGTTCAAGCAGGCGCCCCGACTGTTGGCGTCGGCGAAAGACATGCACTACACGACCGTCGATGGTCGGAAGGTGCTGGACGGTGCGGCCGGCCTCTGGTGCGTCAACGCGGGACACGGCCGCGCGCCGATCGTCGCCGCTATTCGGACCGCGGCCGGCGAGCTCGACTACGCGCCGTCGTTCCAGATGGGGCATCCGCTGGCGTTCGAGTTCGCCACCCGGCTGGCGGCCCGGATGCCCGGTGATCTCGACCATGTGTTCTTCGTCAACTCGGGGTCCGAGGCGGTGGACACGGCGCTCAAGATCGCGCTCGCGTACCACCAGGCGCGGGGTGACGTCCACCGGACGCGACTCGTGGGACGGCTACGCGGCTATCACGGCGTCGGGTTTGGCGGGATCTCCGTCGGAGGCATCGACAGCAACCGCAAACAGTTCCCGTCGCTTCTCCGGGATGTGAGCCATCTCCCCGATACGCACGACCCGGCACGGAATGCCTTCAGCCGCGGCCAACCCGCGCACGGGGCGGAGCGCGCGGACGCGCTCGAAGGGATCGTCCAGGAGCACGGCGCGGCTACGATCGCCGCGGTGATCGTCGAGCCGGTCGCGGCCTCCACGGGGGTGTTGGTTCCACCCACGGGGTATCTCGAGCGACTTCGCGCGATCTGCGATCGGCACGGCATCCTTCTCATCTTCGACGAAGTGATCACCGGCTTCGGCCGACTTGGCGCGCCCTTCGCGGCCGAGTATTTCGGCATCCTGCCCGACATCATGGCGGTCGCCAAAGGGCTCACCAATGGGTCGGTGCCGATGGGCGCCGCGGTCGTGCGCCACGGGGTGTACGAAGGCGTGCTGAATGGCGCGCGCTCGGGTATCGAGCTCTTTCACGGCTACACCTACTCGGGCCACCCGCTCGCCGCGGCGGCGGGGATGGCGGCGCTCGATGTCTATGAGCAGGACGGTCTGTTCACGCGCGCGGCGTCCCTCAGCGCGTACTGGACCGATGCCGTCCATTCGCTACGCGGGCTCCCACACGTCATCGACCTCCGCAACCTCGGCCTGATGGCGGGCATCGAGCTGGAGCCGCGCCCGGACGCGCCGGGGACACGCGCGTACGATGTCTTCCTCGACTGCTTCGAGCAGGGCGTCATGGTGCGCATCACCGGTGACACGGTCGCGCTCTCGCCACCGCTCATCGTCGAGCGCCACCAGATCGACGAGATGTTCGAAGCCCTGGGGCGCGCACTCCGTCGCGTCGCGTAGCGATGCAAGGCGGTCCGCGTGCTCGGGACGCGCCTCAAATGGGGAACTGCGGCCCTAGCTGGCCACGACGCTCGCGATGCCGGCGACTTCGAGATTGCGCTCGTTCTTCCGCATCAGCGTGAGGAAGGCGGCCACCACGGTGGGGTCGAACTCGCGGTCGGCGCGACGCTCGATGTAGTGCAAGGCCTTGGCCGACGGCCACGCGGCGCGGTAGGGCCGGTCGGTGTGGAGCGCGTCGTAGACGTCGCACACATGGACCACCGTACTCGCGTAGTGGCAGGCCCGCGTGAAATGGCGATGGGGATAGCCGCCGCCATTGATCATGATATGGTGCTCGAAGGCCACGGCCGCGGGAAGGGTGAGCCGGCGGTCGCTGTTGAGGATGATGCGCGCGCCGTCGCTGGGGTGCCGCTCGAGTAGCTCCCGCTCCTCGGGGGAGAGGCTGCCGGGCTTGGTCAAAATCTCGGGTGGCACTCGGACCTTGCCCAGATCGTGCAGCAACCCGGCGACGCCCATCGTGCGCACGTCGCGCGGGTTGTGGCCCAGCGCTTCGGCGAGCGCCATCGAGAGCACGGACACGTTGATCGAGTGCGTGGTCGTGTATTGATCGAACGATTTGAGCTTGAGGAGCGGGATGAGCATCTGCCCATCCGTGTGCAATGCGCCGGAGAGCGAACGGACAACGGCCTCGGCCTCGACGAGCGGTACGGCCTGGTCACCCGCCACCTGGCTGTGGATGTAGCGAATGGCGTCGGACTCCTCCTCCAGACTAAACGGCGTGTCCGGCAGCGGCAGGTCCGGTGCGCCACCACCGGTGGTGGTGCCGTGCACGCCGATGGCGCCGAATCGGATCGACTGCTGGCGCGAGAGGTTCGCCTCGGGGCCTGCGGCCAGTCGATTCGTGGCGTCGCCGTTCGCCTCGTTGACGCCGTTCACCGTGGCGACGAGTCGTGCGTGCACATCTTCGATGAAGATCACGAAATCGTCCGCACTGACGTCACTCACGACCTCGATGCGCTGCACGCCCATCGCGACGAAGCGGTCGGACCATTCCCAGTCCTGGAGCTCGCGCAGGGCATCGTAGCCATACACGACATCGCGGCCGAGGAAGCTGAACGACGGCGCTTCGTCCTCCTCCTGCAAGAGACGCAGCGCATCGTAGCACGTCCGCACAGCCTTGTGTCGCGCCGGATGTTGCGGGCCGTACAACGAGCTCGCGGCCAGCGCGCGCGACAGCTCGTGCAAGAAGCGGATCGGCGGATTCATGCGTCGGTCACGTCGGGTGCGCCATTCCGGCTCCCCTGCGAGCGGCAGCCCGGACCTCAGGATCACTCGACCCGGTCGCACGGGCGAGGAGAGGAGCGACGTGTGCCGCGGTCGGCCAGTGGGCGGCCAGCGCGGTGAGCGCCGCGAGCACGGCAGCCGACTTCGGCGCCAGGCGCTCGCGGTGTAGCCATCGAGTCTTGGAGATGGTCAGATCGAGCAGGCAGGGGAGAGCGGCGGCGGCGCGCGTGGCGCCGAGAGCGCGAATCGCCAACACCTGCAGCTCGCCGGGCAGTGTCCCGTCGCCGATGCGTTGCACGAGCCGCGGGACGGCGCCGGCAGGGCAGTCCTTTTGCGAAGCGTCGATCCCCAGCCGGATGATCTGCGGATCCGAATCGCTCAAGGCCATCGTCACTGCGGCGACACGGGTCGCGGGCCGCTTGACCATCAGGCGCAACGCCTCGCGGCGCACGCGAACATCGGCATGCGTGGCGTACGGCAGCGGCGAGAACTCGGTCGGCCAATTCGTGATGCTGCCCAACAGGATCAGCAGATTGCGTTGGATGAACCACGGCGCGCCAGCCAGGCGAGCGACGACTGTCGGGCCGACTCCATCGCCGAGGTGGGTGACGAGGGCCAGCAGCTTGCGCCGGGCTGCGCGGGACTGGGAGGTGGCCAGCACATCGAGCAGGACATCGGTGCCCGCGACGCCCACTCGCTGTGCGAAGCTTTCAATGCGCTGCGGGTCGGCGTTCGCCAACTCCAGGATCCGCCGGAAATTCTCAGGTGTCGCGATCCGCGTGCGAACGACTCCGGGAAGCGGATTGTCGGCGGGGGCGCCGTCGAGGAGGTCGAGCAATTGCACGATGTCGCCGCGCGCGATCATCGCGTTGACGGCGTCCCAAAGCGCGGTGCCCGCGTTGCGCAGCTCGAGGCAGATCTCGATCGTGCGCTCGGGCTCGCACACCCGTGAGATCGCGGTCGCGCGCCCCGGGTCGGTCGGCGGATTGGCGAGCCGATCGAGCACCCGTTCGTACTCCGCGGGTGTCGGGTTGGGCGCGGTCCAGTTGTCGATCATGTCGCGGACGTGCTCACGGAATGCCGCATCGGCCGCCGAACGCGCCGACGGTGCGCCCCGCTTTGCGTGGTTCGCGAGTTTGACGAGCAGGCGGAGCAAGGTCTTCGAGATGGATTTCTGCGAGACGTCGGCCGCGGCGACCGTGAGGGTGAGTACGGCATCGGTCGCCATGCCAGCGGACGCGTCGGTCAGGAACGTGCGTCGCTGGGCAATGTTGCCCCCCATCTCCAGGAGACGATGGACCGCATCGGGACTGAGATCGCGCACGAGTCGGGAAACCCGTGTTCGCAATTGCGTCGTGTCTGAGGTATCCGTCCCGCGCAACTGCTGCGCGATTTGGACGAGATAGCCCACGACAGCCTGCTCGTATCCCGTCTCTTTCGCGCGCGCGTTGATCGCCTTGGCGACCGCGCTGGGGTCGGTCTCGAGTGTCGCGCTGGAGCCAGTACCCTCGCCGCTCCCCTGCCCGGAGCCGTACCCGCCGCCGTGGCCACCGCCTTCGCCGCCGCCCTGATCGACGACCATCGCCGCCTGCGCGAGCGCGAGCCACAGTTGCGCGCCACGGGGGAGCGAGCGTGGTGCGGTGTCGTAATCGCCGTCTTCCTCCTCGACCAGCTCGAGTCGCTCGTACGACTGCCGATAGAGTGTGATGTGGCGCCAGTTGGCGACCACGCGAGCCGCTTCGGAGAGTGGCTCGCGCCCCACCTCTTCGGGGTCGCGGGCGAGGCGCGTGAGAAACGCCGTGAGCTCATCGAGCGTGATCCCGTTGGCGAAGCGAAAGCCTGCCAGCCGGTGTCCGTGCAATCGCTCTGCGAGACCGCTGAGATGCGGATTGCGGGGATCGGTCGTGTTGCCGTCGATCACCAATTGATCGCGCGCCACACCGACCGCGATGGCCTCCTTGTCGGCGAGCAACGGCGTCATCCGCTGTACGAGACGCTGCTCGGCGGTGGCCAATGTCGGATGGCCGCCAGGATACATCGCACGCCGTTGGAGCGCGACCGCGAGCTCGATGAGAAAATCCGAGAGCTCTTTGGCGAGCGGAGGCGGAGAGTCCTTGGGCGGACGGGCTATTGGCGAACGGAGTGCGTCGGTCACGGAGGAGTTGCGAGCGGGTTCGCGCGGCGCGGCCACTTAGCATCAGACGACTTGCTGGCCGAAAAAGCATTTTGCCCGGGGGGGACACGCCGAGGCAGGGCTGGCTCGCCCACCGGCGGAACTGCGCGCGTACCACGGACTTGAGCCGAGCCCGACGATACTGGATGGCGCCCGGTGGCAGGCAAGTTGCGGTGGGATAGAGAGTTGTACAACCGGGCGCCGAGCCGCCAATCGGCTGGCTCAAGCAATCTTGGTGCGCATCCGGGAGTCCCGACGGTCGGGGATCTCCCGTTCCGGGCCCTGAAGCTCTAGTGTATGTAGGGGCTTGATCCTTAAGAACACGGAGGTGGGAGATGCATAGAGTTGCACGGTACGCCCCGGTATTGGCGGCGGTAGTTGCGCTGTCCGTAGCCGGCTGCAACAGCGATGACAAGCCGGATGCGAAAGGCCAGCTCACGATGCAGGGCACTGTCCACGCATCGCAGGCGGCTGACGGCACCCCGTGCTGGGAGTTCCAATCTGCGAAGGGCAAGGCCTACGAATTGGAACCGGCACAGGCCCCGCAGGAATTGCTCGTGGACGGCACCCAAGCGACCATCGTCGTGAAGCCGCGCACGGGTTTCAGCTATTGTAAGGTCGGCACGATCGTCGATGTCGTGACGTTGAATCCGGCGGCCGCGGCCGCGTCGTCGTAGGCGCTCGCGAGTGAGACGCTAGACCCGCATCGCACGTGCGGCCCCGGTGGGGGCCGCGCGCCCGCGATCGGATTGACCCTTCGCCGGGTCGGCGAATCTCGCGGCTGACGCTCGGACGCGTTGCTGCGGGATGTTTCGTATTTTGACGTCGCCAGTGCATGACGGCGTCGCGCTCGCGTCTGACCTATTGGACCGCGACCGCACCCCCGAGCACCTCGCGGGCGGCGTTGCGGCCATGGATCCCGATGACGCTGCCGCCGGGGTGGGTGCCGACGCCACAGAGGTAGAGCCCCGCCATTGGCGTCCGCGCGGCGAGCCGGCGATCCCACATGTACTCGGGACGAATGTCGCCGTGGAAGATGTGGCCGCCGGCGAGCCCCACGCGGTGCTCGACGTCGGGAGGCCCGAGGACCTCGAGATCCATGATGGCGCCTGGAAGATTGCTGCAAAACCGCGCGATGTCCGCGACGACGCGTCTCCCGACTTCATCGCGCCGTGTGTCCCACGACCCGCGCGTGAATCGGTGGGGCACGTACTGCGAGAACACGCTCATGGTGTGGACGCCCTTGGGCGCGACGCTCGGGTCGTACACGGTGTGCAGATAGATCTCGGTCCAGACCCGATCGGGCAATTCACCCGCTCGTGCCGCGCGCAGGCCGCGGTCCCACTCATCCTGGGTCAGCGGCGTGTTGATCTGGCCCGTGTGATGATCGCCGCGCGTTCCGGGACGCGCGGTGAAGTTCGGAAGCTCGCGCAACATCATGTTGACCTTCACCGTGACGCTCTCCATCGGGATGCCCTCTACCTGCGTACGCCACGCGGCATCGGCGTGCCCGCCCAGTAGCCGCAAGGTGGTCCGCGGGTCGGCATTCGACACGATCGACGGCGCGGCGATCCGCTCACCGGACTCGAGCTCGACGCCGACGCTGGGGGTGATGCGGGCGACCCTGACGCCGGTCGCGATCGTCGCTCCCGCCTCGCGCGCCGCGTCGCAGAGGAGGAATGAAATCATCCCCATCCCGCCACGGACATACCCCCACGTCCCAGCTTGTCCGAACATCCGGCCGGATGCGTGGTGGTAGTACACGGACGCCGTCCCCGGGTCGCCGGGGCTCGCGTTCGTGCCGATCACGCCCTGGCCGAGATATGCCATTTGTAGCCGGCGGTCCGCGATGAATCGCTCGACGTACTCGACCATCGACCACTCGAAGAGGAGCTTCCGCGCATCCTCGTCGTGGCCGAGCCGCGCATCGATCTCGTCCCGAGTGGGGGCCCGACCGATCCACAGATCGCGCTCGCCCGCGGGCCGGAGCGCGTCGCGCAGCCGCCGTTTCACATCGACCATCGCCCGCCACCCGGTGACGTCGCCAGGCGCGAATCGACGGATTTCGGCCTCGCACTTCGCGTCGTCGTTCCAGAGCTGGACACTCGTGCCGTCGTCGAACGGGATGAACAGTCCGCCGGCCGCGGGAAACCATTCGAGGCCGCGGCGGACGAGTTCGAGTTCGTCGATCACGAGCTGATGCAGTAGGCCGGCGACGTAGGCACAGGGGGAAAAGCGGACGCCCGGCCACGGCTCCTCGAGTGTACAGGCCCCACCAACGCGATCGCGTGCTTCGAGGACGAGGACTCGCCGTCCGGCGCGCGCGAGGTAGGTCGCACAGGCGAGCCCATTGTGACCCGCGCCGACGATCACGACATCCCACCGGCGCGCGGCAAGCTGGTGGACGGGTGCGGGGAGGCCGACGCGGCCGAGCACGGCCGCCGTCGGTGACGACGGCGCGGAAGAGGTCATAGCGCGGGGAATGTAGGCCATCGCACACTCGGCGCCAGTCGCCAGCGACGCGCGGTCACGCGGCACGCGCCGCGCCCGGCGGAGTTCGCGGAGTCGCGATTGGGCCATTATCTTGATTTCAAGATGACTACGACCGCAGCGATCACCGATCGAGAGATCTCGCTCAAACTGTGGGTGGTGCTCGCGCGTGCGTTCCGGGCGATGGCCGATCGTTCCCGGCGCGACGTGGAGCGGCACGACCTGACGGGGAGCGAGTTCGCGGTCCTCGAGGCGCTGTATCACAAGGGCGATCTTCCGATCGGCGACCTCGGCCAGCGGGTCCTGCTGACGAGCGGGAGCATGACCTACGTGATCGACAAGCTGGCTCGGCGAGGGCTGTTGGCGCGGCGCCGGTGCACCCAAGACCAACGGGTGCGGTATGCCGCGATCACGCCCGCCGGCCGTCGGCTGATGGCTTCGATCTTCCCGGGCCACGCCGAGGCCATCCGGCGGGCCACGGCGGGGCTCTGCGCGGACGAGAAACGAGTGGTTACGGCCCTCCTCAAGCGATTGGGGCTGGCGGCCGAGTACGCTCCGTAACGACCGGCGGGTGCCGATCGACGGCCCGGAACCAATCTCTCGATATCAAGATTTATTGTGATAGGACGGCGACCCGCACAGCGGGCACAGATCTTCCGGATGGAGATCCGTACGTCAATGACCCGTTCGTCACCAGAGGAGAGTATATGGCTACCGCACAACAACCGACCCCTGCGACGCAAGGCATCTCGCAGTGGCGCGTCGACCCGTCGCACACGCGAGCGGAGTTCGCCGTCAAGCATCTGATGATCACGACCGTCCGTGGGCATTTCGCCGACATCGATGGGACGGTGCGGGAGGATACCGCGGATCCCACGCGCTCCTCGATCGAAGTGTCCTTGAAAACCGCGAGCGTCGATACGGGCGTGGAGCAGCGCGACACGCACCTGCGTTCCCCGGACTTCTTCGACGCCGAGCAGTTCCCGTCGATCTCGTTTCGCTCGACCCGCATCGTGCCAAAGGGCGATAACGAGTTGCAGGTGACGGGCGACCTGACGATCAAAGGCGTGACCAAGTCGGTCGTCCTCGATGTCACCGAAGAGGGCCGTGGAAAGGACCCGTGGGGCGGCAACCGGGCCGGCCTGAGCGCGACCGCGAAGATCGATCGACGCGACTTCGGACTCGATTGGAACCAGGCCTTGGAGCTGGGCGGCTGGGCCGTCGGCCAGGAGGTCAAGATCAACCTCGATATCGAGCTGATAAGGCAGGACTAAAGGCGATTGGCGATGAGCGAGTAGAGCCGACTACGGATGCCCGTGGCCGGCTTTTCTCGTTTGACAGCGGCCAGCTCCCACGAACGGCCAGCGCAACGACCGGCCGACCGCTGATTCGTCGTTCGCCAGTCGCTCACCGCCAATCGCCAATCACGAACCGCCGCTCACGCCTGTGGACACGCCCGCGCAATCGTGGATGCCACCGCCGGCGCGGCACGCCCCGAATCCGCGTCACCACCCGCGTGAGCGTACAACCGCAATTCGATCCCGCCCGCGAGGCGGCGATCATCGAGCTGCCGCAGCGCCGGCCGCAAGGCCGCATCGAGCGCTTCGACGCACGCGGAGTCGGCGCGTATGGTGTGGCTCAGAATCAACCAGGCGCGGGGCGCAGCACGGGCTGCGTCTACGGCGCCGCCCAGAGAGAGCGGGACGACTGAGTCGAGCGTGAAGTCGGAGTAGCGCGACGACGGGTAGATCAGCTGCGGTGATCGAGACCCGCTCGGCGGCGACGCTGTCGCGCGCGCCGCGTAGTAGTCGAACGGGCGGCGGACATACGGCGCATAGAAAATCGCCACGTCGCCGGCGCGCGAGTCGGCGAGCACGGACCGCGTCGCCTCGCGCCAGTCCTCCTTGTGGAAGCCGGCGAAATAGGCCCAATCCCCGAACAGCTCAGCGGCCACGACGACGGCCAGTAGCCGGATGCGCCACGCGCTTCGAGATTGACCGGTCACGGCCGCTGCGAGGATCGCGACGGCGGGCGCGCAGATGGTGACATACCGAGGATCGAACACGGGCTTGAGTGTGAGCGAAACGGCAAGCGGGATCGCGATGGGTGTCACGAACCAGAGCACGGGCACGAGGTAGGCCCATCGCGTTTGCGGCTCGGTCGCGCGCCGCGTCATGCGGACACCGACCCAAAGCAGCGCGCCGCAGACGGCTACATACCCGCACGCGGCGACGGCTCCGCCGACGCCCAGCGCTCGGCGAATCGTCGCCCACACATCGCTCAGATGCGGCCCGAATGCCCCACGGAGCCAGTCGATGTTGCCGTGCGGCCCACCCATGACGAAGAGCGCCATTGGCGCCAGCAAGACGGCGAGGGCCACGCCACTCGTCACCAACCCGCGCCACCCGATCGATCGCAAACGGACGGCGAGCGACAGCCACTGCGCGAGAACTACGAACGACGCGTAGAGATGCGTGTAAACGGCTAGCGCGCTTGCCACGACATAGAGCGCCCACCACAGCCCGCGGCGTCGCGGCGGTGAGTCGATGGCGACGGGTTCGCCCACGATGGGGTCTGCATCACCGCCAACCGCCCGTACGAACGCCCACGTGGAGCAGGTTACGAGGAGAATCACCAAGGCATAACCGCGGGCTTCTTGCGACGCCCAGATGTCGAATGGGTCCAGCGCGATCACCGCGGCGGCGGTCAGCGCAACCGCGCGACCGAAGAGCCGTTCCGCGACCGCGGCCGTGAGCGGGATCGTGGCGATACCGGCGAGCGCCGACAACAGTCGGACGTGCGCCTCGTTGGCGCCGAGCCGCTCCCACGAGCGAAGCAGCAGGTAGTAGAACCCCGAGTTGGCTTCGGCCGTCCGCAGTTGGTACACGAACGACTGCCATGGGGCGCGGGCGAGCATGACGCTGAACGCCTCATCCAACCAGAAGCTTTGGCTGCCGAGCCTCGCGAGTCGGAGCGCCGCTCCGACCGCGATGATCACCGCCAACGTGGCCAGCGCGCGTCGCCGATCGTGTTCGGCTGCTGAGTGATTCGTGAGACCCACAGGCCCTACCGCGGAGGGACGCGGTCGGGCGCCGCGGTCGAGACGATCGCCACACATCCGGACTCCCGACGCACTCCGCGCCCACGCGGGCGTAGTGCATCATATCTTGACGAGCTCAACAGTAGCGCGGCGTGCGAGCGACACGCACTCGTGCCGCGGTCCAGGCGTTCGCGCATGATCGACGAGTTGGGTGACCGTGCAAACGGACAGAGGGAGCGCGACTAAGTTCTACTGGCGAACCGTGCCGTGCGAGTGATTCGCCGAGCCTTTGCCTGGAGCGAGCCGTGCCCCGCAAACGCCCACCGAGTAAATCACGCCGGACATCGCGTGGCGCGCCACCCAAGACATCGCGCCCCACGCGCGGCCGTCGAAAATCTCGACCGGCAAGCGCTGGGCGTGCCACCGCGTCGCAGACCTCTCGCAAGAGTGCGCGAAAGAGCGCCGCAAAGACCGCCCGAAAGCAGGTGCCCAAGAGCACGCGGACATCGGGTGCACGGACAACGGGTGCACGGACAACGGGTGCACGGACGACGGGCGCCCGCGCGAACGGCGCGGGGAGGGCTCGACCGCCGGCACTTGCCGCTGTGAAGCGCGCGAAGCTGGCCGCGGCAGGCATCCCCAGCTCGACGGCGCGCGTTCGCCGGCCGCCGCCATACGTCCGATGTCTGCAGCGTACCGGACGGATCGCCGTGTGGCAGGTGGATGGCGCGTACGTGCGGAAGAACATCAACGAAGAGTTCAGCAACTTCGGTCATCACTACTCGTTCAGCGAGATCCCGCGAAATGAGATCTGGCTCGATGTGGAGAAGGTCCCCGACGAGCAGCGGTTCTTCATCCGGCACGCGACGACCGAACGCCGGCTCATGGCGCGCGGGATGGACTACGAAGCCGCGCGGGGGGTCGCGATCGCCGAGGAACGTCGGATGCGGGTGAAAGCGGGGGACGTGCGTCGGGTCGCGACCGCCAATGAGCCGCTGGACGTCACCAACGTGCACGAGCGGTTGTGGAAAGCGCTCGAGAACGGGGTACACGTCTGGTTCGTCAACGGGCGCCTCGTGCGCAGTTGTTACGACATCGACTTCACGGAAGGGGGCCACGACTACGTGTACGAGTTCGTCCCCGGCGACGAAGTCTGGATCGACGACGACCTCCACGAGGACGAGCGCGGGTTCGTCTTGTTCCACGAGCTCCACGAGCGGAATCTGATGGCCAAGGGGATGGACTATGACGCCGCGCACGAGGACTCGAGCCGGCTCGAGCGCCGCTACCGCAACCATCCCACAGAGCTCCACGAGGCGCTGTCGAACGAAGGGTGGGAGTGAGCGCCGGCGCAGCGGCTGTGCGCGCGTTGCGTGCAGCCGACCGGCCATCGATAGCGGGTGTGCTGCGCGCGCTGCGAACGGCAGGCAACTTCACCGACGACGAAGTGCAGACCGCGCTCGACCTCATCGACGAGTGGCTACAGGACGGGGATGACAGCGGCTACCTGACCTATGTGGTCGAGGACAGCGCTGTCGCGCGTGGCTACGTGTGCTTCGGGCCCACACCGATGACCGCGGGCACCTATGACCTCTATTGGATCGCGGTGGACCCGGCGACGCAGGGGCGGGGCTATGGACGGCTGCTGTTGGCGTTCGCGGAAGCAGAGGTCGCGCGCCGTGACGGCCGGCTGTTGCTGATCGAGACGTCATCGCAAGTCGCCTACGGCGCCACAATCCGGTTCTACGAACGCAGTGGGTACGATCTGGCGGCGCGGATCGCGAACTTCTACCGCCCCGGCGACCACAAACTCATCTACGCCAAAACGATCAGCGCCCCGCCCCCGCGCTGACGAGCCGATCGCCATCGTGATGCGCGATGCGCGATGCGCCATGTGCCAATCGCCAATCGCTAATCGCCTACAAGTAACTCAACCACCAATCGCGACGCCGAGCCTTGACGCCCGCCCACCACCGGCACAGCGGATAAAGCACCGCGATGACGGTGAACCAGATCAGATACGTCGTTCGAAGCCGGACTCCCGCGTCGAGTCCCGCTTGGGGAGGCGGGAACCCGTGCCAGAACAACCAGTTGGGATGCTGGTGCAGCGCCACGACGACGGCGAGGACGATCCCGTGAGCGGCAAACCACTGGAGCAAATAGAAGAACATCGGCACTCGGCCGAACGTGACGAGCGGTGCCACCAGGCGCGACGGGCCGATCCGCTCGAACCACGCCAGAGCCAGCATCGCCGTCCCGAGTGTCATGAGCAGAAAGTCGAGCGACGGCGGATACTTGGTGACGTTGAGGAACGAGAGCACCGTATACGTGTCCTTCGGCTGATGTGTCCACGGATTCGGGTCGCCGTACCCGTTCAGCGTCCGAATCACGAGAAACGCCACGATCGACGCCCCGCCCAGTTGCAGCAGCACGCGGCGTCGGGCACTGGGTGTCATCGTATACACCGAGCCGAGTGCGTAGCCCGCCGCCATCACGCCGAACCACGGCAGGATCGCGTACAGCACGACGAGCGTGTGCCCGGATTGCCCCACCGGCAATATCCCGATCCCGTGGAGCAGTGCCCACACCGCCTGCAGCAACGTCGGGGGAGCCGTTCCGGCACCCTGGAACTGATAGGTAGGGAAGCGGTCGAGCAGGTTGTGGAGGCAGATCACGCCCACACCCAGCGTCCCGGCCACAAAGGTCGGCAACCGGACCAGTCCCGCGAGGATGATCATGCCCACGCCGATCACCCAGATGACCTGGAGGAGTCCGATCACCTGATAACTGAGGTCGAAGGTGATCCCGAAACGGACGATCGTGAGCTCCAGTACGATGAGCCACACGCCGCGGGTGACCAGAAACCGCGACAGGTCGGACACGCTCTTGCCGCGCGTGCGCTGCAGGGAGGCGCCGGTCCCGGCTAGCAACACGAACAGCGGTGCGCAAAAGAGCGTAATCCAGCGCGTGAAGAAGATCGCTGGCGTCGTCTGCGTGAAATCCATCGCGTCGAAATGCAGCGTGCCCGCGAAGGCGAAGTCGCGGACATGATCGAGCGCCATGACGACCATCACGATCCCACGGAGAAGGTCGACGCTGTCCAGACGGCGGCGCGGCGACGGCGGCGCGGACAGCATGTCCGCCGCAGTCGTCGCGCCGGCGATGTCGAGAGCCGCGGGATTGGATGACATGAGATGACGGGGAGGAAGACCGCGCGGTCGCGTCAGGATGGTAGGGCATGACGGCGGTGCGCGCCACCTCCTATGTTTGGGTGACGCGCTCCCCGCGATAGGAGCACTCCATCATGGGTCACACGAGCGGCCGCGCAGCCGCGTGCCCGCGGCACCGACGGTGTCGGTTCGTCGCGCGATGCACGATGCTGGTTGCCGCCGGCATCGCCGTCGGTAGTGCGCCCAGCGGCGCGCAGCAACACGCCCCTGCCGCAGGCGCACCCCACGGACTGACCGTGGTCATCCTCGGCACCGGCCCAACGGCGCCTGATGCGCGACCGGCGGGCGGAGCCCTCAGCGTCCGCCTGCAACAGCAGATCGACTCGACCAAGCTCCCGTTTCACGTGGCGAGCGTCGGTCGCTACGGCGAAAGCTCCGCGTATGCAGTCCGATGGCTCGATTCGCTCGTCGCGCAATCGATGGATGTCTTCGTGCTCGAGACGGGCTCGGAGGACGCCGTGCGCGGCATCGGCGCAGACTCGACTCGCACCAATATCCGCCTGATCCTGCATCGCGTCCGAGCCGCGCATCCGGAATCGTGGGTCTGCCTGGTGCGGGAAACCCCGCCGAAAGCGTTGGCGTCCGCGGACACCGCGGCATTTCGCTCGCTCTATGGATCGCTCGCCCGCTCCGAGCGCGCCATCGTGCTGCCGACCCCGCCCGACAGCCTCTGGCCCACGCTCGAGCCGATACTCAGGAAAGTGGCGAGCCTGCGGTTGGGGAGTTGAAGAACGACAATTGACGAATGGCGATTGCACAGAGGGCCGGCTGCAGTGGTCCGCAGCCGGCCCTCTCGCGTGGTTAGCCAATCGCCAACCGCCAATCGCCGCCCCTCAGCTCTTCCGCTGATGGCGCTGCAGCCGCGCTGCGTTCCGATCGAATTGGGTTTGCTGTTCCGGCGTCAGCACGCCGCGGGCGTCGGTCATCCACTGTGTGCGCACCGACGTGAATTTGGCGCGGACGTCGCGCATCGTGGCGCGGGCGGCGGCGACGGCCGCGGTGTCGGTGCGGGCCGCTGCGGCCCGGATCGCATGGCGCGCGGTGCGGAACTGTTGGACCAGCGGCTGGAGCTGGGCGTGGTACTGCTCGCGAATCGTCGAAAGCTTGGCGCGTTCATCGGTGGTGAGATACACGCCGCGGAACAGCCGCGAGTGATGCCGCCAGTGGCGATGCGTCGAGCGCGAATTGGTGGCTGCCGCCGAGTTGGGTGGGGCGACCTCGGTCTGCGCCGGCGTTGCCGTCGATTGAGCAGCGGCGATCGTCGCCGCGCCTAGTGTCAGAGCGAGCGAGAGGCTCGCCAGGTGTCGCGTCCGCATGGGATGTCCTTGACCCCGTCTCCGGGACCTCAGCTACGAGTGAGATAGCGCGGCGGTATCAGGATATTGGCCGCCATACGATGAGACGGCACCCACCGGGGGACGTTAAGGGTCACCGGTGCCCAAGCCCGCGCAGCGCGGCTCAGCCCGTCGCGGGCGAAGCAATCAACCCCCCGACCGCGGCGTGCTCGACCGCCCCGGACCGGTCACGTCTCGTACGCGACGCGGTCAGCTGGCGCGCGCGGCGTGCTCGCTGGTCGCCCCGTACACGCGCTTCTCGAAGCAGATGAGATCGACCAGCGGCTGCCGGGAGTCGCCCGATTCCACTCGGATGATGCCGCGATCGGCATAGCCCAGCCGGCGATAGAACGTGACCGCGCGGTCGTCGGTCGGTAGCGAATCCAGTCTCAGATAGGCGTAGCCACCCGCGGCCGCGATCTGTTCCGCCTGCGCCATACACCATTTACCGATTCCGCGCCCCCGAAAGGACGCCGCCACCGCGAGCCGATGGAGATATGCGGCGCGCGCGTCCGACTGGGCCCACTGGACTCCCGCGAAGCGGGGTGAGGCTGCGTCGCAGATCGCGAAGGTGGCCGCGAGGGTGGCGCCCTCCTGGACCGCATACAGCCGACCGGCGGCGGCGTCCGCGTGCACGAACGCCTCGGCCTCCGGATGGGTCCAGGAGACGCTGCCGAGCGTCAAATCCACGGTTTCCCCGTAACTGCGCAACAGGTCGTAGCAGGCATCGGCTTCCTGCGGACTCGCTCGGTGCAATGACGGCATCATCGGGCGAGTGTACGTCACGCAGCGCAGTGGTGCAACTGTGACCGAGACCGCGGTCCCAGTCGTCAATGAGACAGCGTGCGATGTGGCGGCCTCCGCCTTCGCAATCGATGATCCTGCCCGATACCTGAGTTCGGTGACCCCTCCGCCCCGCCCACGACCCGGTAGTCCTAGCACCCCGCTGTCGCAGGCCCGGCCGTCGGGGCGTGGTGGCCAGACTCCCAGCACACCCACGCCCACGCCCACGCCCGAGGCCACGGCGGCGGTCGCCCTGGCCCGCGAGACCTTTGGCGAGCCGGAGCCGATGGCGCTGTTGCGCCAGGAAGGCGTCCTGCGGGTGATGGGGTGGACCTTGGGCCGGGGTCGCGCAGAATGCCGGGAGGCGGGTCAGCTCGCGCACATCGTGGGGATCGACGTCGTGCTGATGGGCGACGGACGGTACGCGGTCTGTGAGCGGACAGCCACCGACGGTGAGGATGGGCTGTCGCGGCTGGACGCTCGGTGCGCGCTGTTCGACAGCACGACGGCCGCGCGCGACTACTGTCAGGAGCATGACGGCGACGCCACACGCGAGGCCGCCCGCTTCGCCGCGTTAGACCACGCCACGCGACGCTGGCCGCCATTTCGGGGGAGCAAGGGACGCCCACCCGGCGGGATGTCGCTGCCCTTCGCGCTGGATTAGCGGCTAGCAGTTAGCGGTGTGCGGTGAGCATCGGCTCGGCCGGTTGCCTCGCACTGAAGGCGCCCGGTGATTTTATTGTGACCCGCTATCCGCTGTGCACTATCCACTGCCTCTTGCCGGCGCGAAATTGGACGGCATCACGTTGGTGCCGCGTTTCCGTGCGACATTCCGAGGGCTTCCCATGCGTGTCTATGCTCCGATCCTGGCGGTGGTCGCCGCCATCGCGTTTGCCCCAGTGTCAGGTGATACAGCACCGGTGCATCGTGCAGGGTCGCGCGTGCTGGCGGCGGGCCCCAAGCGGTCGCGCGGTCAAGGAGGAATCATCGGCCGCTACGTGCTGCGCTCGGTCGATGGGGTTAATCTGCCGGCCCCGGTCACAGGCGAAGACGCGCGGCACAAGATCCAGGTGATGGATGGCGTACTCATCCTCAGCTCCAACGGCACGTACGTCTGCCAGACCATCGCGCAAACGACCTATATGGGGCTGGTGCAGTTGGAGGCCGATTCGCTCCACGGGCAGTATGCGGTGATCGGCGGGGGTGCGATCACGTTCGGCATTCCCCCCAAGGAAGTGGATACAGTGGCCACGACAGGCGACCAGATCGCGTGGACACATCCGACTCGGCGGGGTATTGGCGTCGCGAAGTTTGTGTATAGCAAATAGCTGGGGAGTGGTGGGCGGTGGGTGCTCAGTGGTTGGCAGTTGGTGGTTGGCGGTTGCTGGTTGGCGGTTAGGACTGCGAGCGCGGTAAGCGGTGGCCGGGTACGTGGCACAACAGTTGACTCAGCCGTGGGATGAATGCTCATGAGACACGGCTACGGACGCTACCTCGGGGTGGTCGCCATCGGGCTAGCGCTGTGGGCGGCGCCAGGGACGGCGCAAGACACCGCGCGCGCCCACCCGCCACCGTCTACGTCGGATACCTCGGCCGCGATTCCGCGCGCGGCGGCCAGCGATACGATCCGCGATACCGCGCGTGCAACACCCCCGGCGTTCATCACCATCGATACGTCGGAGGTCGATTCGCTCGCACTCGACACGTTGCGCCGGGCGGTCTATCGCGACTCGGTTCGGGCGGTAACGGTTCGAGACTCAATGCAGAGCGCGATCAATTGCAGCGGCCGGCGAATCACGGCGATCGACCTCCGACCGCAGCCACCCTACCTCGGCGTCCCGCCCGACCGTCGGCTCGCGAAGTTCATGCAACGCGCGAGCCGATGGCACACCACGACCCGGGGGGCGGTCATTCGGAACTTCCTCGCCCTGCGCGTTGGCGACATGTGCGTCGAGGAACGTCGCGTCGAATCCGAGCGGCTGTTGCGCGCCCAACCGTTCATCCAATCCGCACACATCGGTGCCTTTCCGGACGGCCCGGATGGCGTTCGGCTCGACGTCTTCACGGTGGACGAGTTGGCGGGAGAAGTCGGGGTTGGGTTTGGCGGGCCGGCCCCATGGGTCGATCGGCTGCGACTCGGGAACGGCAACCTGTTGGGTAACGCGATGCGGGTGGCCGCGGATTGGGCGCGAACGCCAAACTACCCGGAGCGAATAGCCGGCGAGTTCGACGACTTCCAGACCTTTGGCCATCCATGGGTCTTCTCCGCTGCGGCGCAACGCGATCAGGTCGGCGGTGACATCGATGGGTCGATGTCACATCCGTATTACGTGGACCTCCAACAGATCGGCTGGCGCGTCGCGGGAGGCAGCGATCACGACTACTTCGAATTTCGGACGCCGGGTGCCGCGTATTCGCCAACGCTCGACGTCGAGCGGGTGTACGCGAATGCCGGGGGGCTCTTCCGCATCGGCAATCCGTCCGCGGGAAAAGTGAATACGGGATTCAACCAGCCGAAACGCACCAATCATTTGGTGGTCGTGGGGCTGGCTGTCTCGCACGAGAAGGACGGCATCGGCGGGAACCCGGTCTTGATCACCCCCACGGGACTCCAGCGCGATACGACGGCCGCGACGGCGGCGCAGTTCGCGGGACATTTCGGCCCGCACACCGAAGATCGTGTCAACGCGTTGTTCGGCCTGCGCTCGGTCAGCTACATCACGGTGCGCGGGTTCGACGCGCTCCTGGGTGAGCAGGACGTGCCACTCGGCGCACAGTTCTCAGCCGTCGTGGGCCGAAGTGTCGGGGTGCTCGGCTCCGGAGCCCGCGACATCTTCCTCTCCGGACTGTTGGACCTCGCCGCCGGGTCGCGGAGCTCGATCCTACGAGCCGGCGTCCAAACCGAGGCTCGACGCGACCAGATCACAGGGCGGTGGGACGGGCTAATCACGAGCGGGCGTGCGGCCTGGTACATCAAGGCGGGACTCGCGCACACGTTCATTCTCAGTTCGGACGTCGCGTACGGCCAGCGGGTGCGGGTCCCCTTTCAGCTGTCGCTCGGGAATCCCGATGGTGGCGTGCCTGGCTATCTGGGCACGAACGTGGCGGGCGCCGCGCGCACCGTCGAGCGCGCAGAGTACCGCACACTGTTCCGCCCGCCTTGGCGCTTGCTACGCTCGGCCGCGACATGGGGACTGGCGGGGTTCGTCGATGGGGGACGGGTGTGGGCAGGCGACATCCCGTTCGGCAACACCTCGCCGACTGTCGCCAGCGCCGGAGTGGGTCTCCTCGTCGGAATTCCCCGGGCCTCGCGTCAACTCTGGCGCGTGGATCTGGCTGCGCCGATCGTACGCCAGCCGCGCGCGGGGTGGGAAGTGCGGGTATCGTCGAGCAGCGCCGCACGGGCCTGGTGGATCGAGTCGCCGGACGTCACACGGAGCCGCGAACGGACGGTCACGCCCAGCCTGTTCAGCTATCCCTAGCCAGACCGGCCGCGGGGTATGGCCACCGCGGCACCGGCATCCACCGAGAGGCAGCGGTTAACATTGGCCCCCCAGCGCCGTCTCCCGTAGACGGACCTCGCCGATTGTCGCTCTCGCCCACTCTGTAGCCTCTCGTGAGCACGAACCCCATCTCCCGACTCGTGCGCCGCCACACGCTCCCCACCAGCGCGGCCCTCGTCCTTGCCGTAGCGTGGTGCGTGGCCGGCCCCGCCGCCGCGCAGCGATCCGCAAGCGCGGCCCGAGACAGCGTCGCGATGCCCGAGCCCGACGCGATGGCCTCGATGAGCACGGCGATGGACGGTGCACTCATGGATGCGCCGCACATGCGGATGACGGCATTGGCCGCGCCGGCGCCCGGGGACACCGCACGAGCCGCGGCGGTGCTAGCGGCGCTCAGAGCGGGCGTCGCTCCGTACGCCGACTATCATCGCGCGCTCGCAGATGGGTTCCATATCTTTGGCCCGAAGGTCCCGCAACGCGTGTATCACTTCACGAGCAATAGCCGCGCGCTGGTCGCGATGTTTCACTTCGACCCGGCATCGCCGACGTCATTGCTATACGAGCGAACCGGGGATTCGACCTACCGGCTCGTGGGCGCGATGTACACCGCGCCGCGCGGGGCATCGCTGTCCGATCTCGACGCGCGGGTCCCCTTGAGCTTCGGCGAGTGGCACGTGCACACGAATTGGTGTCTGCCGAAGCTCGGTCAGAGGGCGCGCATGGCCGAGCGTGGCGCCGACGGACGTCCGCTATTCGGTGGTCGCGGCTCCATCACGACCGAGGCGGCCTGCCAGGCAGCCAACGGTCGGTTCTTTCATCAGATCTTCGGCTGGATGTTGCACGTGTACCCGAGCGCCACAGACCCGGCTACGATCTGGGGGCGTGACGCGATGCACGAGATGGCCGGCGATCACGACTAGACGACGGCACTAGACGACGGCGGCGCACGATGCCGCCGCGCACCTATGTCTTCGTCGTAGGCGGCGATGCCACGCGGCACCGGGCGACCACCGAGTCCGCGTCGGCGAGGACGTTGACACCCGCCGGCTCATCGACGTCGGTTGGCCCGCGGCGGTTTTCTTCGATCCCCACCGTACCCGCCACCACCCGCATCGTCGATCCGGATCCCGATCCAGTCACGATGATCGACAGCACATCCTTCCGATCATATTCATTTGGGTCCGCTCCAACACTGCCGCGCGGAAGCGTCTTCGACGCCTCGAGGTCGCGCTGCTCGCGATGCACGGTATCCGACACGACCTTGTAGCCCATCGCGGTGACCTGCACGACCGCGCAGGCATAGACGTCGGGAGCCGGGGCAGGGGTGGGCGTCGTGGTCGTCTGCCAGAGGTGCCCGCACGCGGCGAGCGCGGTCGTGACCCCGGCGGCCGTCGCCAACCACTGGCGGCCCCGGGGCCGGACGCGGGTCCCTGTTCGGTACGATGCGGGAGGCATAGTTTCCGAAGATACAACCCCGCACAGGAGCGCGAAACACCGTATGCGCGTTTATCTGAATGGCCGGTACGTGGACGCGGAGCAGGCGACCGTACCGGTGACGGATCGTGGGTTTCTCTTCGGCGATGGCGTCTACGACGTCGTGCGTGGCGCGGGCGGCGAGCTCATCGAAGTCGATCGCCATCTTCGGCGATTGACGCGAGGGGTCGGCGCGCTCCGCATCGCACTGGATGAACACAGGATCGCGGAGCTCCGCGAGATCTCGCGCACGCTGCTCCGCGACAACCAGTTGGACGGAGACGCCCTCGTTTACTGGCAGGTCACGCGAGGCGCCGCGCCGCGGACCCACCAGTTTCCACCCTCGGGGACCGCACCCACCGTGTTGGCCAGCGCGTCACCGGTCGCGCTCCCGCACGCACTTCGGACTCGGGGGGCGTCGGTGATCACGGTGCCCGATATTCGGTGGTCGCGGTGCGACATCAAGTCCGTCAACCTGCTGCCGAACATCATGGCCAAGCAGCAAGCCGTGGACGCCGGGGCGGATGAAGCGATCTTCGTTCGGGAGGGCGTGATCATGGAAGGGGCGTCGAGCGCCACCTTCCTGGTGCTCAACGGAGAGCTCCGCACGCATCCGCTGACGACCCACATCCTGCCCAGCATCACGCGCGACATCGTGCTGGAGCTCGCGATCGAGCTCAACTTGACCGTCCGGGAGTTCCCCGTGCTCACGGACGAGGTGCCGCGAGCCACCGAAATGTTCATCGCAAGCACGTTCAACGACATCATGCCCGTCGTGCGTATCGATGGTCGGACCATCGGCACCGGACGACCGGGGCCGATCGCACAGCAGGTGTATGCGGCGTACGCCGAGCGTATTGGAGCGGTCGCCAGCACGCCTTGAGTCCCCCAAACTCGTGACGGCCCGGCCGCCGACTCCGGTGACATTGCCCACTGGCGCACTCAGCGATGTCCGGGTGGACGGGGTGGCGATCGTCTACCGACTGTTCGACGTCGGCTTCGAGATCGACCTCCCGCGGGCGGCTGATCTCTTGGCATCGAGCGCACCGGCGCGCGTGCGGCCGATCCGCGGCGAAGCGCAGGCGATCCAAATCGCCAATCCCCCGATCGCGGTGATCCTGGGGTCCGAGCCGGTGGACGTGCCGGGGGCGATCGGCGACGCCGAGGTGTCGGCTCACATCTTCGACTTCGGCGGCGTCTCGCTCCGATTGTCGATCCGGGCCACGCCTGGGCTGGCGTGGAGCGAGTTCTCGGCCTTCGGCAACGCGGTGGACGTGGGAATGGATCTCTCCCCCGTATTCGAACGACACCTCCGGGCGTTGCTCGACCGCATCGCGCCCACCATCACCCGTCCGGCGATCGCGCCGATCACCGAGGACTACGTCGTCTTCCGCATCAACGCCGTGCGGGGCGTCGATGGCACCACGCCACACGAGGGAGTCGGTGCAGGCGACGGCCCCCTGTCGCCAGCCACCTGGGGCGACGAGGATCTCATCCCGCTGCTGCTCAATGAGCGGCGTCCGCTGTCGGCACGGGCACGGCACGAGCTGCTCCCGCACCGGTTCTCGTACTACACCGATGACCTGACGATCCTGACGTGGGACAACGCGCTCGTGGTCGAGCCATCGCCGGGTGACACCGACGTGCAGTACATCTTGGAGTTCGCCAACGCGCAATTGCTCGAGCTCCGAGTGTACGACGCGGTGCTCGACGCCGAGCTGCCTGCGATGTACGACCGGATCGCCTCCGCGCGGCCACGGCGACAGCTCGCGCTGTTGCAACGGCGGTTCGCGGCGCTGCTGTCCGAGCTCCAAGCACTGGTGGCCGACTCGACGGAGCTCGTGGAGCGGGTGGATAGCGCCCTCAAGGTCACCGACGATGTCTACCTGGCACGCATCTATACTGCGGCGCTCGACATCTTCCGCGGCCGGGAATGGCGGGCCGGCATCGACCGCAAGCTCGCCATCATCCGCGAGACCTACGCGATGTTGAACGACGAATCGCAGGCCGCGCGGGCCGAAGCGCTCGAAGTGCTGATCGTGGCGCTGATCGCGGCAGAGTTGGTGTTGCCCTTCTTCTTGCGGTAGCGGGGACGCAGGTTCCGTCCATCGTGAGGTGGTAATGCGTACATCGGGCTGGTGGAGTCGAACGAACGTCGGGGTCCTGACCGTCGCGGCGATTGTCGCCTCGCGCGGGGTGTTGATCCATACCGTGAGGCTCGCCACCATGCCGCCGAGTCGGGCACGTGGCATTGCCCCATTCCCCTGCGACGCGGTGAGCGAGCACGACATCATCGCACCGGTCGCGCGCATCGATTCCGGCGAATACACCCTCACCCTGGTGGCCGCGAACGGGACGTCCTCCGGCGCATCGGTCCGCGGACGGCTCTGGCTGCGTCGGGCGAGCATGCTCGACACGTCGTCCGTGGCGAGCACGCGAGCCCTGGTCGCGGATACGGCGGGTATCCCGCTGTATGGCGCGGCAAGGATCGATTTCGCCGGCGTCGGTGCGTCCGTCGCGGAGCGCGGATCCGGCGCGATCCCGGACCCGCGATCGTTCGACCCCGTGCGGCCAGGCGTCTTGGTGACCCATCACACGAGCAAAGCGATTGGCGAGGGGCGCTGGCGGCTACTGATCGGCACGACGGCCAACAACCGGCACATCCCGTGCGATTCGGCCGGCCCCTGTCCGCCAACGCCCACCGCGGGCACGGGCATCGCGCTGAGCGTCCGCAGGATCGATCACGGCGAGTTCGCGGGCGAATGGGCCCCGGTGGGGGACGATAGCGGCGCTCGGGGGTACTTCTGCGCGGTGCCGGTCCACTACTTCGGATACCCGTACCCACAACGACTCCACGTACCCTGAGCGGTATTAGGATGCGAGACAAGCGGTTCCCGCGCGGAGAAAGTCATGTTCGGTGAGATCGGTATCGAGAAAATCTTTCTGCTGCTGGTCGTGGTGCTCCTGCTGTTTGGAGCCAAGCGCATACCCGAGATCGGCTCGTCGATCGGCCGCGGCATTCGGGAGTTCAAGCGCAGCATCAACGACCTACAGAACGACGTCCACACGTCGGATCCCGGGACCGAGACTCGGACCGCGGCGCCGGCTGCGGCGCCGGCTCAGGATGCATCGGCGAACGTAGCACGCTCGGACGACGCCGGTTCCGAGCCGAAGCGGCTGCTGCAGTAGCGACGCCGAGTCGCGTCCAGCCCGTCACATCCCCCATGCACATCGGCGGTGTCGGCACGCGCGCGCCGATCACGCGACGGTCGGGGCCTCGCGTCGCTCGCGGGTCGCGCGTATCCCGCGTGCTGTGGATCTGCGTGGTGATGGGGGCCACGGTGGGATCGGGCGCCGCCGCCGCAGCGCAGGGCGACGCGCCAGACCAGGGAGCGGCCGCGACGACAGCGGCGGTCTTCCGCCGATTCTCGGACCGCGTCGTGAAGCTCCAGGTCATCGAGACGGGGTCGGCCGCCAAGGCGGTACTCGGGTCGGGGTTCTACGTGACGGCGGCAGGGCACGTCATCACGAACTACCACGTGATCTCGAAGTTGGTGCACGATCCCGCGCGGTACCGGGCCGAGCTCATCGACACACATGGGACCACCGCGCCGGTCACCGTCCTTGCGATCGATGCGGTACACGATGTCGCGGTACTCACGACGGGCATGCGGCCCGAGCACTACTTCACCTTGCACGCGCTGACTGTAGTGCAGGGCTCACGGCTCTATTCCCTCGGGAATCCGGAAGATCTCGGGCTCAGCATCGTGGAGGGCACGTACAACGGCACGCTCGAGTACACGCTGTATCCAAAGATCCACTTCACGGGCGCAATTAATCCCGGGATGAGTGGCGGACCGGCGATCACGGATGACGGAACGGTGGCCGGCGTGAATGTCGCCACCGAGGGCGACGAGATTAGTTTTCTCGTTCCGGTGGAGCGGGCGGCAGCGCTCCTCGATCGCGCGTTGGCACCGACCTACGTGCGGCCGTCGCGATTCCTCGACGAGGTCGGACGCCAGTTGCTGGCGTATCAAGACGTCTATCTCGCGCATCTCTTCAATGACTCGACGCCCGCGGTGACTCTGGGCCGATACACGCTCCCCACGCGTCCGGCGACGTTCTTCAAGTGCTGGGCGGATGCCTCCCGCCCCACGCGTGAGTTGCTCTACCAGCGGGTCGATCACGAGTGTTCGACCGACGATTTCGTCTTCATCTCGGGCGATCAGTCATCGGGGATCGTCGCGTTTCACCACGAGCTCATCACCAGCGACGTCCTCGGCTCACTCCGATTCGCGACGTTGTACTCGGCGCTGTTCGCGGCAGGCACCAGTGGACTGGAAGGCAGCGAGGAAGAAGTGACCGCCTTCCGGTGCGTCAGCCGAAACGTCCGGCGGGCCGGACCGGGAGCCGGCACCGGGTTTACGGCTCGGGCCGTGCTGTGTGTGCGCCGCTATCGAAAGCTGACCGGCCTGTACGACGCGGTGGTCAAGATCGCGGCGTTGGGCGACCCGCATGCGGGGATGATCTCCACGCTCACCCTCTCCGGGGTGAGTTTCGAGAACGCGCAACGCGTCGCGGAGCGATATCTGGAGCGGATGCGGTGGGACGGATAGTCATCGTCGAGATCCTCGACGCGCAGGACGTCGTCCGGCACCGCGTGCGTCTCGACCAATGGCCCGCGATCATCGGACGAGCGTATAGCGCGGACGTGCTCGTGGACGATCCGTTCGTCTCGCCCGAGCATATCCGTGTGCTCGACGGCGACGGGTCGGGGCTCGTGGTCGAGGATCTGGGCAGTCTCAACGGCCTGTACACAGCCGACGGGCGCCGTGTGTCGCGTGCGATGCTCGGACCGGGGGCGGTCATCCGCGTGGGGCACACGCGCCTGCGATTCTGCTCGGCAGCACAAGCCGTTCCGCCAGCGCTGGTCGATGGATCGCCGTCGGACGTGCCCGGGGCGTTGGCGGACACCGATGCCGTATCGGAGGGACGTCGCAGGAAGCGCCTGGCGGCCACCGCGGGCCTGGCGGTGGTGTGCGTGGCGGCGTCGCTGACTATCGGCGTGCAGGCGTTCCTCAATGGCTACCACCGAGGCGACAGCGCTACCGCGGTAGAGGCCGGGGTGGGGACATTTCTCATCCTGATGCTGTGGGCGAGCCCATGGGCGCTCGCCGGTCGGGTGATCTCGCACCGGACCCGCCTGCTGTCACATCTGGCGGTCGCGTCGGCGGCGACCATCGGCTTGGTGGTCGTCGGCGACCTGGGCTCATGGATGACCTATCTCTTTCCGGGCGCGGGGTTCGTGGGTGTGATGAGCGACGCCGGAACGATCGTCGTCTTCGTGGCACTCCTGAGTGGCCATCTGGCGGTGGCATCGGTCATGCCCGTGAGCCGGCGCCGGCGCATCGTCGGGACCGTCACGGCGGCGAGCGTGGCGCTGCTCCTGCTCCTCTCGCACGCCGAAGCCGGCAAGTTCACGACCAAGATGGACTATCCGACATCGCTTCGTCCCGTGCCCATCGCGTGGGTGCCGACAACATCAGTGGCCGCCTTCATCACCGCGACGCGCGACCTGAAGGGTCAAGTCGATACACTCGCGTCCGAGCGGTAGCTGCGCGCATCGTCGCGGCGACGCGCGACGGAACGCCACCGCAGTCAGGCGATCCGGCGGGGCGTGGTCGCGCCGGCGGTCGCCGATGCGCGCAGCCGGCGGCGGCGGCGGTAGGGGAAGACATCCAGCATTTCCCCGGTGTGGACCCGGGTCTGCATATCGCGCCAATACGCGACATCCAGCAGGTCGCGATGCGCAGCGAGGAAGTCATCGCGCAGGTTGCCCGGCGGCACGAGGAACACGCGGAACTCTTCGGGAAAGACGTCGGATTCGCCCACGTAGAACGCCGGCTCCGCGGCCCATTCATCCTCCTCGTGCACCGGAGCCGGTAGCGCGCGAAAGTGACAGTCCGTGAGCAGCGCCAGCTCGTCGTAGTCGTAACAGATCACGCGGCCATGCCGAGTGACGCCGAAATTCTTGAGTAACATGTCGCCCGTGAAGATGTCCGCGCCGGCCAGGTCCTTGATCGCTTGACCGTAGTCGAGCACCGCATCGTGCGCGGCCGCCGGGTCGGCGTGTTTCAGGAACAGATTGAGCGGCGTGACCCGTCGCTCGGTGTACACGTGTTGGAGCACGACGCGATCGCCGACCACGCGCACGGTCTGACTACATGTCTGGAACAGGAGCGCGAGCACCCGCGGGTCGAAGCACGCCACGGGGAACTCCAGGTACTCGAACTTCTGGGCGTCGGCCAGGCGGCCGACGCGATCGCGGACGAAGACGAAATGGTACTTCTCCATGACCGCCTTGCGGGTGGTGGACTTCGGAAAGTCGAAGCGGTCTTTGATAATCTTGAACACGACGTTGAATGACGGCAGCGTGAAGACCGTCATGACCGTGCCCTGATCGCCCTCGGCGATCGTGAATCGGGCGTCGGGCTGCTCGGCCAGGTGCCGCATGAGGCTCCGGTACAGCACCGTCTTGCCGTGGCGGTTGTAGCCGATTGCCGTATACAGCTCATCGACGCGCTTCTGCGGCATGAGGGTCGCGAGAAACTCGACGAGAGCCGCCGGGTCGAGCGTATCGACCTGGAAATACGACCAGCTAAAACCGAAGACGACGCTCGCTTCGTCGGTCGTCGGCAGCGCGGCATCGACGACGATACCATCCGGCCCGTGGGCGAGCGCGAGAATGAGCGGTATCACGCGGCGCCCCGAGCGGAGACGCGCCACGACGTACACGCCCTTGTTGCGGTAGAACGGGGACCGCAGCACATCGATGCCATCGAGCGGCGCCCCGGCGCAGCGGGCCTCGAGATCTGGGGCGACGATCGACGCAGCCCGCCGAGCATCGCCAGCCCGGTCGGCGTAGGGCACGCTCCAGGTGAAGAGGGCGAGCACGCGGTCCACGGCGTCCCTATCGAGCGTGGACTCGGGAAACGACGTGTAAAGGGCGCTCAGGTCGGGAGTATGGGGGGAGGCCTCGGACTCGACAAACGTCGTCGCGGGATCGCTGCCCACGGTCTCTTGCACCCGACGGGCGACCGAATTGAAAAACGTCTCGGCGATCTCGGCGTCCGCGCGATCCCGCACGGACTCGCTGTACGCCGACTTCGCGGCGGTCCACACGTCGTGGTTGCCGCGCCCGCCAAGCTCGGCCTGGGCGCGATGGACGGCATCATCCACCCACTCCTTGTACAGCGCGATGCGCGCGGTGGCGTCGGCTTGCGCGCCCGTCCAATCGCGGCGCTCGAAACGTGCCCGCGCCTGGGCGGTGATCGAGCGGAATGCATCGTGGTACGTTACAAAGGCGTCGTACAGACGACGCGCGACCACGGCTGCCGTCTGGTTGCCGCCCGGGAGCACGCGGCTCATAATTGTCGCGTCACCACACGTGTCCAGGCCATTCGGCCATCGATCCCCATGCCGACATATTCGAATCTTACCGCACCCGCTGCTGGCGAGGCGATCACCATCGACGGCGGCGCGCTGCGCGTCCCGTCGGTGCCCGTTATCCCTTTCATCGAAGGTGACGGGACGGGTCCCGACATCTGGCGTGCGTCCCGCCTGGTCTTCGATGCCGCGGTCCGCCGGGCATACGGCGACCAGCGTCGCATCGAATGGCTCGAGGTGCTGGCGGGGGAAAAGGCGAAGAACCAGCTCGACAGCTGGCTCCCCGACGACACGTTGGCGGCCATCTCGCATTACCTCGTCGCGATCAAGGGTCCGCTGACCACGCCGATCGGGGGCGGCTTCCGGTCGCTCAACGTGGCACTGCGACAGAAGCTCGATCTGTACGCCTGCGTGCGGCCCGTCCGGTATTTCACGGGGGTGCCGTCGCCCGTCAAGGCGCCGGAACTGGTGGACATGGTGATTTTCCGCGAGAACACTGAAGACATCTACGCCGGCATCGAGTACAAGGCGCGGTCGGCGGACGCGATCCGGCTCATCCAGTTCCTGCGCACCGAGATGGGCGCGACCACGATCCGGTTTCCCGACTCGAGCGGGATCGGCATCAAGCCGATGTCCGAGGAAGGCTCCACGCGGCTCGTACGGGCGGCGATCGACTATGCCGTGCGCGAGAAGCGGAAGAGCGTGACCCTCGTGCACAAAGGCAACATCATGAAGTTCACGGAGGGCGCGTTCAGGGATTGGGGGTACGCCGTCGCGCGCAACGAGTATGGCGCGACCGACTTCCAGGGCGGCCCATGGATGCAGATCCCGGGCGGCGTGGTGATCAAAGACATCATCGCGGACGCATTCCTGCAACAGATTCTCACTCGGCCCGCGGAATACGATGTGATCGCCACGCCGAACCTCAACGGGGACTACATCTCGGACGCGTTGGCCGCACAGGTGGGCGGGATCGGGATCGCGCCGGGAGCGAACATCAACTACCTCACCGGCCACGCGGTGTTCGAGGCCACGCACGGCACGGCGCCGAAATACGCGGGCAAGGATGTCGTCAACCCGGGGTCGCTAATCCTCTCGGGCGAGATGATGTTCCGCCATCTCGGGTGGAACGAGGCGGCCGATTGCATTATCTCCTCACTGGAACGGACGATCGCACAGAAGCGGGTCACGTACGATTTCGCGCGCCAGATGACCGGGGCGACGGAAGTGAAGACGAGCGCATTCGGCCAGGCGATGGTGGAGAACATGGGATGACCGCTGTCGCGGCGCTGCCGTCGGTCGATACGCTGGTTGCCGGATTGGTGGATTACGCGGGACTCTTTCCGCCGGCCGCACTCGACCTCGCGACCGCGGCCCGCAACTACGGCTCGTATCGGGTCCACGAGCACTGGCGGGTGTTGGGGCGCTTCATCCTCCCCGCCGCGCGACTCGAGGAGTTCACGGAAACAGCCCAGAGCGCGTTGCCGCGGCGGCGCACGGATGAGCCGTGGCGACTGTCCGCACTGGTGGGACCAGACCTCGGCCGCGACCTCTCACGAATCGCGGCCTTCAACGGGGCATTCGTCAGCGGTTCCGGAGGGCGGGCGGTAGTGGACGCGATCGAAGGCAAGGCGGAGACGGTCGAGGAGATCGATGCGCTCGCGGCGGCCACCCCGCTCGCGTTCGAGTTGTTTGTCGAGATCCCGCTCGAGCCCGACCCCGCGCCGCTGCTGGCCGCGCTCGCGCAACGCGGCGCCCAGGCCAAAGTGCGGACGGGGGGCGTCACGGCCGACGCGATTCCCACCACCGCGGTGCTCGGACGCTTTCTGTCGGGGGCCGTACAGTCCGGGGTTGCGTTCAAGGCGACGGCGGGGCTGCACCACCCCGTGCGAGCGATGCATCCGCTCACATACGAGGCGGACAGCCCGCGCGCCGTCATGCACGGGTTCTTCAATGTGTTTCTCGCCGCCGCGTTCGTGGGCGCGGGAGCGACCCAGGCGGAGGCGATCCAGGTCCTGGACGAGATGGACCCCGTGGCGTTTCGGTTCGCACCTGGGGGCGTGCGATGGCGCGACCGACATCTGGCCACGACCGACCTGCGCACGACCCGCGACCAGATCGCGCGGGCATTCGGATCGTGCTCTTTTCGCGAGCCGGTGGACGATCTGCGCGCGCTGCATCTCCTGTGAGAACGACAGACGCGACGCACGACCCCGCGCTCCGGTCGTGGGTCGGCTCCGCGAACGAGGCCACGAGCGACTTCCCGATCCAGAACCTGCCCTTCGGCGTCTACGGGCGGGCGGCGGACGATTCCGGTCGGATCGGCGTGGCCATCGGGGATCGCATCCTCGACCTCCGCGCGGTCCATGCCGAGGGGCTGCTCACGGGCGATGGTGAGATTGCTGGGCGGCACATCGCGGGGGCCGATCTCAACGGGCTGATGGGCCTCGGCGGACGATATTGGTCCGCGCTCCGCGCACAGCTCTCCGCTCTGCTGCGAGTGGGGTCCACGGTCGCCCACATGCCTGGGCTCGCGGAGCGGATCTTGGTGCCTGCAGCCGACGTCACAATGCGGCTACCGGCAGCCATCGGCGACTACACGGATTTCTATGCGTCTGTATTTCATGCGACCAACGTCGGCTCCATGTTCCGCCCGGACAGCCCGCTGCTGCCGAACTACAAGTGGGTGCCGATCGGCTACCACGGGCGGGCATCCTCGATTGTGCCGAGCGGCACCGCGGTGCGTCGGCCAACTGGCCAGACGAAGGCTCCGGACGCGACCGCCCCGACCGTCGGCCCGACTCGGGCGCTCGACTACGAGGCGGAGATCGGCTTGTTCGTAGGGCCCGGCACGACATTGGGCGAGCCAGTCGGGATCGACGATGCCGAGTCGCACTTGTTCGGCGTGTGCTTGGTGAACGATTGGTCCGCGCGCGACATCCAGACGTGGGAGTACCAGCCGCTAGGGCCATTCCTGTCCAAGAGTTTCGCGACCACCGTCTCACCCTGGGTGGTGACATTCGACGCGCTGGCGCCATTTCGCGTGGCGCCGAGCACGCGCCCAGCGGGCGATCCGGCACCCCTCGCCTATCTCGCGTCCGCCCACGACGTCGGCACCGCAGGCATCGACCTATCGATCGACGTCACACTCAGAACACCGGAGATGCGCGACCGCGGCATGCCGGCGGTCCGCCTCAGCCGCAGCAACGCGCGGGACCTTTATTGGACTCCCGCGCAGTTGCTCACGCACCACACGAGCAACGGCTGCAATCTGCGCCCAGGCGACCTCCTCGCCACCGGCACCATCTCGGGCCCCACCCCTGATGCACTCGGCTCACTCCTCGAATTGACGCGGCGTGGGGCAACCCCGCTCTCGCTGCCCACGGGCGAGCAACGCGCCTTCCTCGAGGACGGCGACGAGGTCGTGATGCGCGGGAGTTGCGAACGGCCCGGCGCTGTCCGAATCGGTTTCGGCGACTGCACCGGACGCGTCATGCCGCGCCCATGAGCACGTAGGTGGCAATGGACGTAAGGTATGAACTGTCAACGACTTGACGTGACATTGCGTAACGAAGGCAAGTCGTGGAGACCACTACGCCTCTGCCAATCGCCAATCGCCAATCGCTAATCGCTAAATTCCCCTTCATGCGCCCCGCCCTCTGCCTCGCCACAGCAACCGTCATGGCGCTCACCACGTCCCCCGTCGCCGCAACCGCTCAGGAGCGTCCAGTCGTGTGGACGGCGACCTCGTCATCGACGGCGCCGGTCGCCCCGGGTGCGACGACGACGATCGATCTCAAGGCGGAGATCGACCAAGGGTGGCATGTGTATTCGATCAGCCAGGGTCCCGGCGGCCCGATCCCGACGCGGATTGTGTTGCCGCCTGGGCAACCGTTCGAGCTGGTCGGTACGGTTCGCGGGCCCGCCCCTTCAACGCGATTCGACTCCAATTTCGGGATCAAGGTCGAGACGTACGACGATCAAGCGACATTCGGGTTGATCGTGCGTGTCGCCGCCGACGCGCGACCGGGGACAGATACGTTGACGATCAAGGCCCGCTTTCAGACGTGCAACGCTTCGCTGTGTTTGCCGCCGCGAACAGAAACGATTCTGGCGCCAGTCACGGTGGCCCGCGCGGCCAAGAAGGCAGCCGCGTGAGGACACGCGCGTGAGCCCGGCGTTCCTCTGGCTCGCGGTGTCCGCGGGCGCACTATCGCTGTTGACGCCCTGCGTCTTCCCGATGGTGCCGATCACGGTCTCGTACTTCACGAGCCATAGCTCGGTCGATCGGCGGACGTCGATCCGGCATGCGCTGGTGTTTGGCGTCGGTATCATCGCGAGCTTCACCGCACTGGGGCTGGCGCTCGCGATATTCGTAGGCGCGGCCGGCGTCGCCATGCTCGCGGGCAATCCGTGGGTCAATCTGCTGCTCACGGCAATCTTCGTCGTGTTCGCGCTCAATTTGTTCGGCGTCTTCGAGATGACGATCCCCAGCGCGTGGCTGACCGCGTTCGACGGTGTCACGCGACGTCAGGGCACAGCGGGCAAGAGCGTCGGCGTGTTGGGCGCACTGCTGATGGGGCTGACGTTCACGCTGACGTCGTTCACATGTACCGCACCGTTCGTGGGGACGGTGCTGGTGACCGCAGCGCAAGGGAAGTGGCAGGAGCCACTCGTCGGGATGCTCGTCTACTCGACGGTGTTCGCGCTGCCGTTCTGCGTGCTCGCGCTCGTGCCCGAGTGGGTGTCGCGGCTACCGCGAGCCGGCGGGTGGCTCCAATCGACGAAGGTGGTCATGGGGTTCGTCGAGCTCGCGGCGGCCATGAAATTTCTCTCCAACGTCGACCTCGTCTGGCGGTGGGGTGTCGTGACCCGGTCGGTCGTGCTCGTGAGCTGGATCGTGCTCGCAGGCGGAGCCGCGATCTACCTCTGGCGGCAGCAACGAAGCGCTGACGGCCAGCAGACTAGAGGCGGTATGCGCACCGGGTATCTCACGGCGACCGTCGGCGCGCTCGCGGTCGGGGCGTGGCTCGCGACGGGATTGATGGGCCGCTCTTTGGGTGACCTCGAATCGTTTCTCCCGCCGGCGGACTACGAGGCCACAGCCGCGACGAATCTGGATCACGGGTCTGGCGCATCGATGACGCTGGACTGGCGTCTCAACAACCTCCCCGCCGCGCTGGCCCTTGCGAAGCAAGAGAACAAGCGGGTCTTCATCGATTTTACCGGCTACACGTGCACGAACTGCCGGTGGATGGAGGCCAATATCTTCACGCGTCCCTCCGTAAAGGCCGCACTGGGCCAGTACGTGCTCTCGCGGCTCTTCACGGACGGCGATGGGGACATGTACGAGCGGCAGCAGGCGTTCCAGGCATCGCAGTTCAAGACCGTGGCGCTGCCACTCTATGCGGTGGTAGACGCCGACGGTCGGACTGTGACGACCCTGCCGGGATTGACGCGCGATCCCGCGATGTTCGTCGCGTTTCTCGAAAAGGGACTGCAGTCGGGCGACGCGCGATAGCCGATCACACTTCCACGAGACCCCTGCGGGTCTTGGCCAACGCTGCCCAAGCCAATTCCCGCCAATAGCCAGGTGATCGTAATGACACGACTGGGCGTCGGGGGTTACAAGCAATGAGGAGTCGCGCAAACATCCTGGCTGCAGTTGGTCTCGCGCTCGGCGCCGTGTTTGGCATGGCCGGGACGATGATCAGTCAGCCGAGCCTACGCGCCGCCGCATGGGCGATCGATGGCGTGGGTCTCGTAGCGGCGTGCACGTTGATGGCGTTGGACTTCTTCAGCAAGAAACGAGAAATCATCGCCGCCGGATTTCTCGTATTTGCGATCGGCGAGAGCGTCATGCTGTCCGGGACCGCGGCAGGCGCGATCGGGAGCGTCCCGTCGTTCGGTGCGGGCACGGCGCTCTGGGCAACGGGGCTTCTCCTGATCAGCGGTCCCAAGGGATTCCCGGTGTGGGTTCGGGCGTTCGGCAGCGCCGCCGCAACGCTCTTCGCGATCACAGCCGCGCGAATTTTTCTGGGCGAACAGTTGTTGCCCACTGCATGGCTGCTCCCCTCCGCCGGATACCCCTTTCTGGTCATCACGTTCATCGGCTGGATAACGGTCCTCTTGAGCGACCAGGCTGTCTGAGGAAATCGGCGCTGACCCGCGGATGGGCCGCCGCGCACCCCCACCAATCCTTCACTTCCGCCGGCAGTGGCCTTTTCGTCGGCTTCCAGCCCGACCAGGCGGCGTTCCAGAAGGCGGCGAATCGCCACGTTCCGCCACTACCGGCCGACTGTCTCATTTCGCGACGGTCGCATGAACAGATGGTGTGATTCGGGTCACGGTTGGCGACATTCTGACCGCGTAGACTATTGCCGAGCCCGCCATGATGGCGAGGTCGTGGTTCGACCGTTCGGTGCCGTGACGTCCCACCGCAGGAAGGAGCCGATGGCCGCAGGACATGTTGCTTCAGCCGGACCCGTGCCCGCACCACGCGAGCGAACGATGCCCACATCGCTCCGGGATCGAGCCACGACCCGCGGTGCGCTTCGCATTCTGTTGGCGGAGCGGCAAGCGAGCGCGCACTCCGAGCTGTCGCGTCGGCTCCAGAGCCATGGCCACGAGGTACTCGCCCGGGTCACGAGCGCGCAGGGCGCGATCGACTATGCGGGATTTCTCACGCCTGACGTCGTGCTGGTATCGCCGCTGCTCGAGGATGCAGTTGGGCTCACGGTTGCGATGACCCTGGCGAGACAGCAGCCCGGTGTCGCAGCGGTCGTGCTGACGACCCACCCGGCGGCCGCGGATCCGGCGAGCCGTCCGAACTGGGGGTCTGTCGCGCTGTTGGCTGCGGACGCCGAGGCCGATGACATTCACGCAGAGCTCTGGCGCGCGGTCAAGCGCGCGCGTGAGGCCGCGGGGTTGGCGGCCTATGGTGCCGTGGACGCTGTCGCCGAGACCGAAAAATCGAGACGATCCGTTGCAGCACCGAACCAGCAGATCGTGATGGGCGTCGCTGGTGATGCGGTGGCGGAGGCGGCACCCGATACCAGCGCGGCAGAAGCGGAAGCGATCGCGGAGATGGTGGACGCGCTCTACCCGTCGCCTGACGCGATTGCTCTGGACCTCGCGCCGACGCTGGTGTCGGCGGAGGAGCCGCCCGCGGATCCGGTACAGGAGAATGACGCCGAGGTCGTGGCGCGAGCCACGGCGGCTCTCGTCGAACGGGCGCACCTCACACGGGTCATGGCGATGCGTTTGATGGAGCAGGAGGCGGCGGACAGCACCCAATCGATCGCCGATGTCGCGGCCGCCCTGCTGCTCGACGACGCCAGTGACCTGATGCGCGGCGCCACGCCGGCAGCGTAGTCGCGGGAGCGCACAACCGGCGCCGCAACGGCAGCGGCGTAGTCGCGAGTTCGCCCAACCGGCCACGCGGCTAGCTTACACGGTAGGATCGTACGCGGAGGCCAATGTGTCGCGAGCATTTGTAAACGAAGACGCCAGCGGCAAACCCAACGCCCGCTCGCCGGTCGCGCTCCCAGCGCGCGACGACCCCGGCTACGATGCCGCAGCCGCCGAGGCGCTATTGGAAGGCGCCCGCGCCGGTGACACCGGCAACGCCGAAGAAGCCACAGGCTACTACTGGGGCGAACGCCGCCTCCGACCGCACGTCGAGCAGATCCTCGTGCGCGCCCGCGCGAATCGCGATGAGCGATTGGTGCAGCTCGCGGAGCGGTATCTGGGGTAGCGATCAGCGGTTAGCTAATCGCTGCTCGTTTCCCCGGCCACCAATTCCATCGGCCCGCGAGTCGCAACAGCGCGGGACCCACAGCCATCCGCACCAACGTCGCGTCGATCAGGATGGCGGCGGCGAGTGTAAAGCCCAGGATCTTGATCAGCAGGAAGTCGCTGAGGGCGAACGCCGCGAACACCACGACCATGATCGCGGCCGCGCTCGTAATCACGCCGCCCGTCCGGGCCACACCGTCGGCGACGGCGGATTCCTCGTCGGCACCGCGGGCCGCTGCTTCCGCGACACGCGCGACCAGGAACACTTCGTAGTCCATGCTGAACCCGAAGACGAGACAGAAGACCACGAGGGGGACGGCAGGGAAGAGGCCGTCGATCGGCGCATTGAGTCCGAGCATACCGATGCCGTGGCCGTCCTGAAAGACCAGGACCGCCGCGCCGAACGCGGCCGCGACGGAGACCAGGTTGAGGACGATCGCCTTGATCGGGACGAGGATCGACCGGAAGCCGATAAGCAGCGTCAGGAACGACCCCGTGACCACGAGGATGACGATCGTCACGCTGTGCGCGCGGACCTGATCCTGGTATTCCGCGTTGAAGGCGGGGAGTCCACCCACCAGCACGCGCGCGTCGGGATCGCCGGTAAGCGCGGCGGGGCCGGCCTCTCGAATCTCACGGGCGAGGCTGACCACCGCGCCGATCGGGACGCCCTCGCGAGGGACGACTTCCACGATCGTCTCTCGCCCATCGCGGCTCGCGAACGCGCGCAGCACCTCGGCCGGGAGGAGTTCGATGAATGTCGAGCTGGGATGGATCGCGCCTGTGACGGAGGGAAGCGAGCGTACGGTCGCGATGCGCGAATCAGCGGCCAATCGTGCGGTGGCGTGCCTCGTCGCCTCCCAGCCCGTGGGCGTGAGGACGCCCGATCCAGCCGGCAACTGGATGATGATCCGCAGCGTCTGCACGAGTCCGCTCTTGCCCATCGCGGCGAGCGACTGCAGCGCCGTCGTGGACTCGGCGTGCCGTGGGAGCCAGTCCCCGCTCGGGAGGTTCGCGTTGATGCGTGTGGCCTGCGACGCGAGGGCCATCAGTGGGACACCACCCAATGCGAGCACTCTCCACGGGTGGGCGGAGGCCCACACTCCCCACGCGCGCCACGCCGGGTGGATGTGATCGCGGGTGCGCGACGCCTTGCGCCTCGGCATAGGGATCCGGAAGGCATCGACACGCGGCCCGAGCCACGCGAGCAAGCCGGGGAGCAGCGTGGTCGCAAGAAGCGCCGACGTGGCCACAACCAGCAATCCGCCGGTGGCGATCGACCGAAGCTCGCTCGCGGGCACGATGAGCAGCGCGGCGAAGCCGATCACGACCGCAGTGGCGGACAGCATCACCGTGTGCCCCGCGTGGCCAAGGGCGAGCTCGGCGGCCTCGACGGACGTGTGTCCTGCGGCGAGACCTTCTCGGAAGCGACTCACGACCAGCAAGGCATAGTCGATCCCGGCGCCGAGTCCGAGCATCGAGACGGTGTTGCGGAGCACGATCGACAGCGGCCAATGGGCATACGCGAGAAGGACCGCGACACCGAGGCTCATGATGATCGCAAGGCCGGCGATCACGAGCGGCACGGATGCCGCCACCACGCTGCCGAACACGAGGAGCAACAGCACCAGGGTGAGGGGTACGATGCGACGCTCCGCGCGTGTGGCGTCGTCGGTTGTCGCAGAGCGGACATCGTAGTTGAGCGCGGCATTGCCGGTCCACGCGAGCGTCGCATGGGAGTACCGCGTCCGGAGGCGCTGCTGCAGTGCGGCCGATACGACGCGCATGCCGACGATCCAATCATCGGCGTGCTGCGGCGGCGCAACGAACCCCACGATCATCAGTGTCCCATTCGGGCTGACGAACCCGGTATCCCGCGTCGTGAGGTACGACACGGTGCGCGCGACCCCGGGGGTGCGATCGATCGTTGCGGCGATCTCCTGGAGCGCGGCACGCCCGGCAGCCGAGTCGAGGGGGGGAATCCCCGTGATGACGAGGAGGGCGTAGCGCGCGAATGGCGACGCGAAGTCGCTTGCGAGTCGGCGCTCGACCGCGGTCGCGGGGCTGGCTCCGGTTCGGTTGCCCGCGACATCGAGCGCCTCACCGACGTGTCGGGAAACGGGGGCGAGCGCCACGAACGCGACCGCCCAGAGTGCCGCGATCCACACCCGTCCACGGACGATCGCATGAGCCAGCGCGCCGGTCCAGCGCCCCACGACTGGGGCCGAGTCCGGGTCGAGCTCTGTGGGCCCGCGCTCGGCCTCATCGACGGTGACGTTACGCTTCACGACGCCAGAGGATAACCACTCGTACGTCCGCGTGCGTGTGCCAACGGCCGGGTAGGCTGCAACCCGCAACGGCCCGGGGGGCGCCAAGCAGCACCGCCGCTAGCCCACCGGGGTCCGCATCGGTACCTTCGAGTTTCTGCTCACCTCGACCTCCCCCTAGTGGCCACATCAGACGTGCCGGAGCACCTCCAGACGGCACTCGGATCGTCGTACATCCTCGAGCGCGAGATCGGCCGCGGGGGGATGGCCACCGTCTATCTCGCGCGAGACACGAAGCACGGTCGCCCGGTCGCGCTCAAGGTGCTCCATACCGAGCTGGCCGCGAGCCTGGGCCCCGAGCGGTTCCGCCGGGAGATCGATGTCGCGGCACGGCTCCAGCACCCGCACATCCTCTCCGTCCTCGATTCCGGCGCGACGCCGTCAGGCCAGCTCTGGTTCACGATGATGTACGTGGATGGCGAAAGCCTGCGGGACCGCCTGCGCCGCGAGCACCAGTTGCCCGTTGACGAAGCGGTGCGCATCACGCGCGAGGTCGCGCTCGCCCTCCACCACGCGCACGGGCACGCGATCCTCCACCGCGACATCAAGCCTGAGAACGTGCTCCTGACACGAGATGGGAGCACGCTCGTCGCCGATTTCGGAATTGCACGCGCGCTCGACGTGCCGTTGGCCGATACCGGCGAGCGCCTGACGGGAAGGGGGATGGTCGTCGGCACCCCGCAGTACATGAGCCCCGAGCAAGCGGCTGGAGAGCGCGATATCGGGCCGCGCTCAGATGTCTACAGCATGGCCGTGATCGCGTACGAGATGCTGGCAGGCGAGCCGCCGTTCACCGGCCCGACAGCACAAGCAGCGGTCGCCAAGATGATGAGCGGAGCGCCGCCGTCGGTGCGTCGGACACGCTCGACGGTCCCCGAGGCCGTGGATGTCGTCCTTCGCAGAGCGCTCGCCCCAGTGCCCGCCGACCGATTCGCATCGGCACTCGAATTCTCGCGTGCGTTGGAGACTGCCGAGCGAAGCGCGTTGACCACCGCGGCCTCTCCGCCGGCAGTCGCAACGCCTGCGATCACACATCGAAGCCGCCGGGTGCCGGCAGCTGCCGCCCTCCTCGGTCTGGGCTTCCTCGTGGGTGTCGGAGTGCTCTTCGCCTGGCGCCGGCGTGAGGTCGAGACGACTCCAACCGGGCAAGTGAGCCTCGCCGTCCTGCCCTTTGACAGCGAAGGCGATACCGCGAACGGCTACTTCGCCGACGGGATCACCGACGAGATCCGAGGCAAGCTCTCGGCGCTCCCGGCACTCCAGGTCATCGCCCGCACGAGTTCCAACGAGTATCGACACACGACGAAGGCCGCCGACCAGATCGGACGCGAGCTCGGTGTCCAATATCTGCTCACGGGGACGGTGCAATGGGAGCGCGCCGCCGGTGGCGCGCGACGCGTACGGGTGAGTCCCGAGCTGGTGCAGGTGTCTGAGGGACACGCACCCGTGACCAGGTGGCAACAGTCGTATGACACGACGCTCGCCGATGTGTTCGATGTGCAGTCGGCGGTTGCGACGCGCGTCGCGGACAAGCTGGGCGTGGTCCTCAGCCCGCCGGCTCAAACTCAGCTCGCAGCCCGCCCGACACAGAATCTGTCGGCGTACGATGCGTACCTTCGCAGCACAATCAACGGGAGCGACCCGGCAACGATCCGGCGGGGATTGGCGGCGGCCGACCAAGCGGTCGCGCTCGATTCGAACTTCGCGGCGGCCTGGGCGCGCGTGTCCCTTCTCAATGCGTTGCTCTATGTCAACTCGACGGCGACGCCCGCCAACGCGCATGCGGCACACGACGCGGCCGAGCGAGCCATCGCACTCGCTCCGAACGGTGCCGATGGATACATCGCGCGCGCGGTCTATGAGCTCTCGATCGCGTTCGATCCGGCCGCTGCCCGAGCCGCGAGCGAGACTGCCGTCCGGCTTGCCCCGTCGTCGTCCGACGCGATGCGTCGATTGGCAAATACCGAAGCAGCCGTCGGGCAGTGGGCGCCTGCGCTCGCGCATGCGCGGCAGGCGGCAGCGCTCGACCCGCGCTCCCCGAATGGCCTGGATATCCTCACTCGGACGCTCCTGTGGCTCCGCCGCTACCCGGAGGGTCGTGCCGCGGCCGAGCGCGCGGTCGCGCTGGAACCAGCCGACCTCTCGATGCACCTGTATCGCGTGATCAGCTGGCTGGGCCAGGGCGATCTCGCTGGGGCGCGAACCGCTCTACAGGACGTTTCACCAACCCTCGATCGCTCGGCGCTGGCGGCGTATGTCGCGGAATACTTCGACCTGTACTGGGCCCTCGACAGCGCGGATCGTGCCCTCGTCCTGACACTGCCGCAAACCGCCTTTGACGATGACCCGGCCACCTGGGGAATCACGCGGGCAGAGATCTATTGGCTCGCCGGCGACACACTGCACGCCCGCCGCTGGGCGGATACGGCACGCGCACACTTTACCCAACAGATTCGGGCGACGCCGGACGACGACCAACAACATCTCTTTCTCGGACTCGCACTGGCGTATCTCGGGCAACGCACCGCGGCCACACGGGAAGCGGAGCGTGCCCTCGCGCTCTCCCTGACGTCGAAAAACGAATTCCTCGACATCCCCTACGCCCGCCAGGTCGCAGCGCGCATCTATGTCGCCGCCGGTGACCACCCGCGTGCACTCGACCAGCTCGACTCACTGCTCGCCAAGCCGTACTTCGTCTCGCCGGCGATGCTCAAGATCGACCCGACGTGGACGCCCCTCAAAGACGATCCACGCTTCGAACAGCTCCTCACACGCTCAGCTGCTGCGCCAACCGCGTAGGGTGCCAGCCGCGTAGCGAATAAGCAGGGCGAGGGAGGGCACCAGGCAAGGCCGACTAAATGTCCAGCATCGGGGCACCCGGGTACGACAGCCGGCCACCGATGATCTGCGCGGCTGACGTGTACGGATGCACCACCGGCGGCCCGCCGGCGCGGATGTGCAGGACGTCGTGGCCTGCCGCCTTGACGTAATCGGCGATCAGCGCGCGGTGGCACCGCCACCACAACGCTTCAGCACACATGACCGCGGTCCGATGTGTACGCGCGATGGCGAGCAGTCGCTCGATGCCGGACTGGAACTCCGCGGTCTCCATGTAGTCCGCATAGCCGCGAAACGATGCGTTGCGCCACGCCACGTTCGTCGAATCGGGCCGGGGATTGCGGCGCCCGCCCAAAGCGGGGAACGCCTCGTATTGGATACCGACCTCGCGGAGTCCCGTGGCCAATGCGTCGCTGTTGAACTGCGGGTGGCGCCGCGACCCCGGAAAGCGGCGGACATCCGCGAGCGCGGTGATACCGTGCACGGTGAGGAGCCCAGTGAACTCCTCGAGGGATTGTGTGGAGTGGCCGATGGTCCACACCGTGACAGGCGTCGCCATATGTGGCATACTGTGCCCGAAGCGTACCACACGGCGACCGATTCGGGGGGGTGATGACGGCGAATTGTTCGGACAGACCGTGGATGCCCATCCGGATCGCGGCCCGACTGACGGTGGCGACGCTCGCATCGGTGGCCGTAGGTACCCCGGTCCACGCGCAGTGGAGCGCGACGGATACGCATTCGCACGCATCGTTCCGCGGGCTCAGCGTGGCCCCCGACGGGACCGTCTGGGTCGGTGGGACGGCTGGAACGGTACTCCGATCGGTCGATGGCGGCGCGACGTGGGAGACGGACTCGGTGCCCGGCGCGCACGGCTTCGACTTCCGCGGCGTTGCGGCGATCGACGCGCGGACGGCCTACGTCATGTTGGCGGCCGCGGACACGGCACGGATCTATCGCACGACCGATAGCGGCGCGTCCTGGACGCTGCAGTTCAGCGATCAGCGGCCAGGCGTGTTTCTCGATGGCATCGGGTGCTGGACCGCCCGACGATGTCTCGCGGCGGGCGACCCGATCGCCGGTCGGTTCTTCATTGTCACCACGACGGATAGCGGCACGCATTGGCGGCCCAAAGCTGCGGCCGGCGCACCCGCGGCATCGCCCGGCGAAGCGGCGTTCGCCGCGAGCAACTCATCGGTCGTCACCGGACGCGGTGGACGCGCCTGGATCGCCACGGGCGGTGGCGCGGTGGCCCGCGTGTGGCGATCGACCGACTATGGACGGACATGGACGGTGGCGACGACGCCCGTCGCGGCCGGGATACCGAGCGCGGGGATCTTTTCCTTGGCGTTCTGCGATGCACGCCTCGGCGTCGCGGTCGGTGGGGACTACACGAAGCCGGCCGCGCGGGGCGCCCATATCGCGGTGACCAGAGACGGCGGCGTGACATGGATCGCCGCCGATACCGGCCGCGACACACCGTACCTGTCGGCCGCAACGTGTGTCTCCTCGAGCGGCTCCCGCATCGTCAGCGTCGGTCCCGCCGGGACGTTCACATCCGGCGACGGCGGATCGACGTGGACGTCGGTCGGCACCACTGGCTACAACGCCGTCGTGGCGTTCCGCGATGTGCTGGTGGCGGTCGGTGCCGACGGCACGGCGGGCACTGCGCCCGCGGCGGCGTTCGCGGCGCCGTAGCCGCTGGTCGGAGCCGCATCCGGCGCAGGTTCGCGGCCCGGAGGGGCTCGCGGCGGCGGCCAGCGCGAGCCCTGCGTCACACCGTGCGCGGTCGCAATGTCGTATTGGATCTGTCGCCGCTGACCCAGATCCCAGACGGCGTGGGCGTTGAGGTTGGCGATCTCGTCGAGCCCTTCGCACGTTGCACCCCGCACATCCGTCAGCGTCCGCAGGATGTCCACGGCGGTGTGCAACGCGATGTTGCGGTGTCCGTGCTCGTGAATTAGGGTGGCACCCAAAAAAGTGAGCCATTGCCGCGTGAGCGAATCCGGCGTACCGGTCGGCGGCAGCCATTGGGGCAGCGTCGTCACCACCCGCAGGAACACCGCGATCTGGGTAAGTCTGCACCCGCTGTCGCCGCGCAACGGTCGGAACTGCCACCGCACCTGCGTCCCGGTCAACCCGATGTATGCCGAGTCGGCCTCGGCTTCGCGACCGATGCCAAGTTGATCGGCAAGCTCCGCGGCGGTCGCCGCAACCACCGGATACCGCGCCGTGTCGTCCATGATGATCACTCCAGGCGGAAGCGTGGGCGCTGACGCCGAGAGCGCGAGCGCGGCATGCCCCTCGGCGCTGATCGCCCACGCAGCTGCCGGCGTCGGCGCCACGGGCACGGAGGGGTGCGCGGACGCACACGCCCCGAGCACGGCTGCCACCATGGGCCAGAGCCACCGGGAATGAGCCACAGTCTAGTATTCCACCGCGACCACGAGCCGTCCAGCATTTCCCCGAATGGAGTCGTGCGCCTCAGGGCAGGGGAAGCGTCGCGCGGGGGCTCGCCTCCTCGCGAAAGCGCCGCAGCTCGCGCCGCAGCACGACACGAGCGCGCGTCAGCCGCACGCGGACCGCGGACTCGCTCACCCCCTCCTGGCGCGCGATCTCCGAGACCTCGAGCCCCCGCACGACGCCCAACACCACCGCCCGCAGCGACGCGGTGCAGACACCGTGGGCGGCACCGATGACTGCGCGCGCGAGCTCGTCGTACTCGATCAGTCCGCCGACAGTCTGGGGACAGGCGACCGCCTGCGCTTCGTGGGCCGGTGCGTGGCGCCCCGCCGCGCGGGCCGATCGACGGTGCTCGTCGCGGACGACGTTACGGGCGATCGTGACGACCCATTGGCCAGCGCGCTCGGGCACGATACGGCGATACTCGCGCGCCAAGATGAGGAGCGCCCGTTGCGCGAGATCGTCGGCCGCGGCGTCATCGACCTGCCGGACGAAGTAGGCGAACAGCACGGGGCGCATCGCGGCCAGCAGCACCTCGAGGTCCCGCGCCTCGCCGACCTGGGCCTCGCGTACCAAGCGTGTCGCGGTCTCGTTCGCCAACCACCGCCCACTCGGCGCGCCGTCCACGGGATCGCGATTCGTCACGTGGGCACGTTGCTGGACGAGCGTCAGTCACCGGTCAACGTGCGGCGACCAGCAGTAGTCGGCACCACCCCACGAGCGTCATCTCGCTCGCGGGCGGCGGGCGCGTCGCGCCGCGGTGTGGCCGTGACGTCGCCCGCGCCTACTGGTGGCGCATATCCATTGCACTCGGTTGATTCCGAACTCGTATGTCCGATCAATCACCGGCTTCCACGCCGGGTGACATGACACCGGGAGAGTTCTCCGCCTCTGGCCACGCACTCATCGATTGGGTGGCGCAATATCTGGCGGACGTCGAGCAGTACCCGGTCCTGTCGCGCGCCGCGCCCGGCGACGTGGCGGCGGCGCTGCCCGCCGCGCCGCCTGCGCTCGGGGAACCGTTCGCCGCTGTCATGGCGGATTTCGAGCGCGTGATCCTCTCCGGCGTGACGCATTGGAACCACCCGGGGTTCTTCGCCTACTTCGCGATCTCCGGGTCGGCACCTGGGATCCTGGCCGAGCTGCTGACGGCGGCGCTCAACGTCAACGGCATGCTGTGGCGCACGAGTCCGGCGGCTACGGAGCTCGAGCAGCGCACACTGGACTGGCTGCGGCAGTTGCTCGGTCTGCAGCCTGGATGGTTCGGCATGATCACCGATACGGCGTCGATCTCGACGCTGCTGGCGGTGGCGGCGGCGCGTGAAGCGCACCCGGAGCTGGAAATCCGGTCGCGCGGACTCGCGGGCCGACCCGACCTCCCCGTCCTGCGGGTCTATACGTCGTCGGAGTCGCATTCGTCTGTTGACCGCGCGGCCATCACGCTGGGCTTCGGTCACGATAACGTCGTCCATGTGCCCGTCGATGACGCGTGGCGCATGCGGCCGGATGCGCTCGCCGAGTTGATCGCGCAGGACCGGGCGCGGGGGTACCTGCCGGTGGCCGCCGTCGCGACCGTGGGTACGACCGGGCCGGGGAGCATCGATCCCGTGCCAGCGATCGCCGACGTGTGTGAGACGGAGCACGTCTGGCTGCACGTCGATGGCGCATACGGTGGCGCGGCGGCGGTCGTACCGGAGTTGCGAAGCGTGCTCGCGGGTGTGGACCGCGCGGACTCGTTCGTCGTCAACCCGCACAAGTGGCTGTTCACGCCGATTGACTGTTCGGCGCTCTATACTCGCCGCCCCGATGTGTTGCGCCGCGCATTCACGCTCGTGCCCGAGTACCTCGTCACGAGCGCACCCGACGAGGTGGTGAACTACATGGACTATGGTGTCCAGCTCGGACACCGATTCCGCGCCCTCAAGCTCTGGGCAGTGATGCGCGTCTTCGGGGCGATGGGGCTCGCCGACCGTATCCGGCACCATTGCGCCCTGGCGCGGGAGTTCGCGGGCTGGGTGGACGTGGCGCCGGGCTGGCACCGCGTGGCGCCCGTGCATTTCTCGCTCGTGTGCTTCCGCTATGCCCCAGCGGACGTGGATGGGTCGCGCGCGGATGCCCTCAACGCGGCAATACTCGAACGCGTGAACGCCAGCGGTCGCGTATACCTCTCGCACACGAAATTGGGGGGTCGGCACACACTCCGACTCGCTATCGGCAACCTGCGAACCGAGCATCGCCACGTGGCCGACGCATGGCGACTGTTGCAAGAGGCTGCGGTGGGATTAGCCGGTAGCAGGTAGCAATTGGCGACTTACGGCGCCACCTGCAGGTATCGGTCGAAGAACGCAAACGTCTTGCGACGCAGGTTGTCCGCATCGGCACCTTCGACGACGTGGCCCTGTCCGTAGAACACATCGAGTTCGACCGGGGCCTGTACCGCTTGGCACATCGCGCGGATTCGGTACGCTTCCATGAGGGGCACGGCGCGATCCTTGTCGCCCTGCGCAATCAGGACGGGCGGCATGCGCTGCACCAAAGACGCCGCGCGCGCCGGGATCGCCCCCGAGTATTCGACGACCGCCTTGACGTCCGGGTCGGTCGCTCCGACTGCCAGAGCGATTGTCGCGCCAAGCCCGGTCCCGAACACGCCGAGCTTGTCGGGATCCACATTCGGCGAATGTGCGAGATCGGTGAGCGCTCCACGCACCGCCCCGACCCATTCACGAAAATGTGCGCGCCGCGCAGCCGCATCGACGGTCACGGTCCCGCTGCGATCGAGATAGTGCACGACTTCGACCTCGTACCCACGCTGCGCGAGCGTCAGCGCCAGGTCGTGGAAGAAGGTCGCTTGGGACGCGAGGCCCATCCCGTCATGGAGCAGCACGATGGCCGGGCGACGCCCCATGCGGCCGGCCGGATCGAAGCGGTCGTACGCGACTGTGGCGTCGCCGCTGCGGAAGCTCCCAGTGATGATTGCGGGTGCGGCGAACACGGTGCGTGACGGTGGCGTCGCAATAGGTGGTGTCGCGACGGGCCGAGTCGCGAGAGGCGGAGTAGTCGCGGGAGGTGCTGGCCGCGCGGCCGATAGTGAGACGCTCGTCTCCACGAGATGTGGGCGAACGATTCGCACAACCGGGTCCACGGTGGCGACGGTGACCGGCTGCTCATGCCGCGGGTTGGCGACGGACTGCGCAGTGATGGGCGCTGCCGGGTTGATGGGCAGTCTGGCCTGCACGTGCGACGCGGAATCGTGCACGGGCGTCTCATGCGGCGCCGTGGAATCCGCGTTCACGGTGACGCTGCCACCGCGCCACACGACACCGGGGTCGTCGGACCCGACGAGCGCCACGTGCACCATCCACCCGAAGACCTGTCGGTAGAAGGCGCCGCCCTCGGCGTCGCACGCGTCACGCGATGCGACTGGGCTTCGTGGGCCATACAGTGGCGTCTCATCACGCGTCGCCAGCCATTGCGATCCGGTGGCGGCGCGCGGGGTGCACCAGTTGACGTGCCGGTGCCAGCGGGCAAGGCTCACCGGGATCCGCCGATCCAATTCCTCGATGGATGCCGAAGCGGGAGCCGTATACATCGCGCCTGCCAATTGCAGCGTTCCGTCCGCGCCCTCACGGTACAGGAGCGACGTGGGCTTGGCGGGATCGAACCGACGGCCCTCGGCCGCTGCCCACGCCCAATTGGTCAGGTGATGGAGGGCGTGCTTGCCGGCCGCCGCGGGCAACTCTTCGAAGCCATCGGCCGCGGCGACCCGTACATCCACGTATTTCCTCAACGCGGCCCGAGCGTCCACGAGGATCATGTCGGCTCGCGTCGAATCGTCCGCGGTGGCGGGCCGGCCAGGGCTGAGCTGGAGATGGAGCTCGGTATCGGGGAGCGCATCCGCGCCCATCATATCCATGGCATCGACGGCGGCCGCCGATGCGCCGTGGTCGATGTCACTCATTGTCTGACCCTGACTTCCAAGGGGCAGTCGCGCCCGGTCAACGCTGCACCCAGCGAAGACCGCGCTGGCGACGATGGCATAGCCGAGCCTCCGGCGCGTCACGCCGGGATTCGGGGTTCTGGTCGTCTCGATCGTCAGCCCGCGTATCACACCCATTACACGCGATCCGGGCCCCGCAGGTCACGATCTCAGCGCGGATTGTCCGCGGTCATGACGGCGCAGTAGTCATCCACGAGGGCGTCCCACACCCGGTCCCACGTGCACCGTTGGGCGAACCCCAGGGCGTTGCGTGCCAAACGGGCCCGGCGGCCGACATTGGTGGCCAGTTCGAGCACCTGGTGCGCGAATGCGGCGGTGTCAGCGGGCGCAAACGTCACGCCGGTATGCTCGGCTAGAAGCTCCCGAGTGGGTCCGACATCAGCGCCCACGACGGGTAACCCGGACGCCATCGCTTCGAGGAGCACGTTGCCGAAGGTATCGGTCGTCGAAGGGAACATGAAGAGATCAGCGGAGGCGTAGAACTCGCTGAGCGCGTCCCCGGTCAGACGACCCATGAAGATCGTCCCCGGTGGCGCGATGCGTCGGGCGTCGTCGGCATACGGCCCGTCCCCCGCGATGGCGCATTGGACGCGGCCCGGCGCGACGCGCATCACCTCCCGCACCCCCTCGAGTGCGACGCCGAGGCCTTTCTCTGCTCCCAACCGCCCAACGTAGATCGCAAGCACCGTGTCGTCAGCGACACCGAGGCGCGCGCGCAGCGCGGCCGACCGAAACGACGGGTTGAAACGCGTGCAGTCAACTCCGCGGCTCCAGAGCGCCATATGTCGGAATCCGCGAGCGGCAAGCTCGTCCTCCACCGCGCGCGTCGGGCAGTAGGTTCGGGCGCCGCCGTTGTGGAACCACCGCAGGTAATGCCAGGCCGTCCCACGTAGCGCGCCCATCTGATAAAAACTGCTGTAGGCGCTCCAGTTGGTGTGATACGACGTGACGAAGGGGACCTTCAGCGCGCGAGCGGCAGCCCGGGCGGCGAGGCCCATCCCGAACGGGCTCGCGGCGTGGACGAGCGTGGGTCGCCAAGCCCGAAGCTCGCGTCGGACGCGCGGTTGCGTGGGCAGCGCCAGGCGATGTTCCGGGTACGCCCAAAAGGCGACGCTCGGCCATCGGCGGACATCATCCGCTTCGGCGCCGGCCGGATCGCTCGTCGTGTACACCCGTACGGTGGCGCCTCGTGCGCGGACGGCTTCGACGAGTCGGCCGAGGAGGAGCGCGACGCCATTGAGCTGTGGCACGTAGCTGTCGGTAAACAGAGCGAGCCGGAGCGCAGATGGATCGCTGTGGCCGATCGTCTCACGTGGCGGCTCGAACGCCATCGTACGCACGTTCGTGCTCGTCAATTGGCGCGCCTGGGCGCGGAAGGGAGGGTGCAGTCGTGATCCCCCGGCTCGGGGCCGTATCCGCCCATTGCAAAATCCGCCCCACCCAGAGGCTGGCGGTGGCGGCGTCCCGCGCCTACCGTTTTCTCGGTCCTCCGCGCTTCGCTCGTCGCGTGCATTCGGTGTCCAGCCATGTTTACGATACTCGCCTGCCTGTTTCTCCTATTCGCGCTGGACGGCGTGTTTCGCGGACGGACGTTACACGATGACTCGTGGAGGCCAGGCGAAGAGGGCGCGGAAGCTCCGCCACCACGCGCGCGGCTGCGTGCGGTGATCTGGGGCGCCCTTGCGATTCTCTGTCTCGTCATCGCGGCGCAATTCGAGTGGTGAGCGGGACGCGGCGACCCGTGCCCGCGCTGGCAGGGCCGGGCCACCGTTAGCGCGGGTTGGCGCGGACAAGCAGATCCTCGAGGGCCCGCGGCGGCATCGCGCCACTCTGGCGCGCCACTTCACGACCCCCGTTGAACACGATGACCGTGGGGATCCCGCGGATCTGGAATGCGTTTGCGGTCTGTGGCGCCCGGTCGGTATCGAGCTTCCCGACGAGCGCGCGTCCGTGATAGGCGGCGGCGAGGGCATCCACGGCCGGCGCCATCGCTTTACACGGCCCACACCAGTCGGCATAGAAATCGACGAGGACCGGGATCTCGCTGGCATCGATCGTCCGACGGAACGTGTCGTCCGAGAGCGGGACTGGGCGGTCGAGCAGGAGCGGGCGGCCGCATTTGCCACATTTCGGGCGCGCGTCCGCGCGGGCCGCGTCCACTCGATTCCACGTCTCGCAGAATTGGCAGCGCACGGTGACGTGCTTGGTCGATGGATCGGTGTCAGGAGTCACGGTCGGCGGCGACAGGCATGGTCCTCTGGGAGGTCGTGGGGCGCGACGGCGGCCCAATCGAAACGTAGCGCTGGCAAAACGCCACCCGCCATGCTAATTCGGACCCATGGGTGCAATCATTGGGGCAGTCGCGGTGGGTGGCGCGATCGGCAGCGTTGGCCGCTTGTTGGTCGGCGTCGCGATCCAGCAACGGGTCGGCACCTCGTTCCCGGTGGCGACTCTGGTGATAAACCTCACCGGCTCGTTGGTTCTCGGGTTCATCGTGCAGATGTTGCTCGACACGTCTGCCGACTCCCCGGTCATGCGCGCCTTTCTCACAACCGGCCTATGTGGCGGGTACACGACCTTTTCGACATTCAGCTACGATCTGGCCATTCTCGTGGAGGAGGGCTCGACCGGCCGAGCTGCGCTCTACGCCACAGCAAGCGTCGGCCTGGCCCTCGCCGGCATGTTCGCCGGCTTCGCCATTGCGCGTTGGGTAAGGGCAATCGTGAGCGGATAGCTGTTGGCAGTTGGCAGTTCCACGTCAGCTGATTCTACGTCGGCAGCGTCGCGCACCACGACGTGCCGCACTCGCCAATCGCTATCCGCTGCCCTTTAACCTCATCTCGTTTGTCGCCACGAAGCCGAGCTTCTCGTACAGCGGTCGGCCTTCGGTGGACGCGTGGAGGACGAGGCGGGCGAGTCCTCGGACGCGAGACCATGCCAGCAGCTCTCGCATCAGCAGCTCGGCCACGCCGCGACGACGCCAGGCCAGCTCGGTGTACACGTTCAACACGATGCCCTCTGAGCCGACGGTGAGAGCGGTGCCGACCTCATTGGGGCGGGGGAGCATCGTGCGAACCTGTACACCCACACCGGCGATCGGCGTGTCGGTCGCGGCGTCGGCCGTCGCGACCCATCCGACGTATTCACCCGTCGGGATCGCGCGCGCAAAATACTCCGCCGACGCGGACACCAGTGGGCCGTACGTCGCGGCGTCGAGGCGACCCATGTCGCGGAACATGTCGGCGCGCTGCCGGGCGAGGATTGCGGCATCGGCAGCCGTCGCCACGCGGACCCGCAGGGTTGTGCCTCGGGTGTGCTCCATCATGATGGCGACTCCATCATGGCGACTCCATCACGATCGACCGCGTGGCGCGGGCCCGCCGTACCAGTAGTGGTGAATGGCGGGCGCAGCGGTCACGCCAAAGCGTGTGGGTACCCATTGACTCGTCGGCGTCGGTGTGTCTCAGGAGGCACGAATCGTACGTCGTGTCATCGGGGGCGACTGCAGTACGGGTGAATCTATCGGACGACCGGCTGACGGGGTGACGCGTTTGCTGGGACTCGTCAAGTGCACGCATGCTATCGCGGTACCGGGTCGATTGCTCTAGATTGCGGGGTCCATCTCCGCGGAGGACGCGTAGCCAATTTTCGAGGAGTGGCCAGACCCGTAGCAGCCGGCGGGGTACCGCACGGACCGCAGTTGGCGATGCTGGGGCGCCAGTTCGACACGATAACGGATCGAGCACGCACCTTCGTGGCCGCATTGTCGCCGGAGGCGTTGATGCGTCGGCCTACGACAGAGGGTTGGTCACCGGCCGAGTGTCTGACGCATCTCAGCCTCACGGTCCACATCTTTAAGCCGCTGCTCGATCAGACGATCGATGCCGCGCGTGCCCACGGGCTGCGCGGTGTGGGTCCGTATCGGATGGACCCGCTCGGTCGCTTGATGCGCTGGCTGATGGAGCCGCCGTCGCGGATCCGGACTAAGACCTACACCACCGTCGCACCGATCAACGTGGGACCGCCCGCAGAGGTGTTGCCGACGTTCGTCGCCGCACAGAGTGTATTGAAGGAATCCCTGCACGCAGCGGACGGGGTCGCGCTCGACCGGGCGACGATCATCTCGCCATTCAATCACCGGCTCCGGTACAATCTGCTCTCGACATTCGCGATCCTCGCGGCACACGAGCGCCGCCACCTCTGGCAGGCCGAGCGAGCAGCCACGGCGAGTCGGTGATCCGCCGCTGCGGGTCATTTGTGCGGTAGTTGCGATCCAGGCCCGTCCGCACTCGTGTCGGTGGCGGGATCCTTGGCGTGGTGGCTGCCGCTCGTGCGGTAGCGCCGTTTGACTCTGATCCGTAGCCGTCGATCGCCGAGCCACATCAGGGGCACCGCAGTTGCACCGAACAATATGGATCCGATGACGAGCCAGAGGCTCCACAGGGCGACGCTGCCGAGGCTCGGCCATTCAGTCCACGGCATCATCGCGGCGAGCGCGCCGATCCCGCCGAGCGCCCCGGACACCCCCATCGCGATCACCACTCGCCGCCGCCACTGTCGGCCGCCAAGCCGGCGGCGATACCACGCGGCGCCGATCCACTCGGTCAGGAAGAGCGGGACTATCGCGGCCTCCTCAGCGAGCGACCCATAGCCCGCCGCGAGATAGATGAACACGAGCGACACGGAAACGGCGAGCCCCGTGAGCAGACCAAACACGATCTTCGCCTGGCTGCGACTGGACCGGAAAAGGGACATCTCAGCGGATAGCGGTTAGCGTGCGCTAGACGGAACACAGCGGTGCGCCAGACCTTGCATGTTCGCTCCGCTCGGAGGAGTCCCGCTCTCGTTCGCCAATCGCCAATGGCTATCCACTAACCACTGGATCCGCCGCATCGAGCATCTCATGGAGATCGGCTCGGCACTGGGACTCCAGGCCTCGTTCGACCGCCGGGTCCGCGGCGACCAGGCGGCCGCGCGAATCCACAGCGATGTAAGCCGACTCTCCGGCCGGCGATGCGAGCCAGGGCGCGCGGTGGACTCCGCGCGGCAGCAACGTCACCGATGGGGGTGGCGCCACTGGAGTGCCTTCAGTGGGTTGCTCGATTACGTCTTCGAGGAGCCGAGAGCCGACGGCACCGAGGACGCCGGCACCAAGCAGTTCGCCGTGCTCCCCGATTAAGAGTGCCACCGCCGACCCGTTCGACGCGAGAAACGGGGCGACGTGGAGCCCCGCCGTCAGTGGCGATGCTGCTGGGATGATGCCATCGACTCCACCATGATCCAACGCAGACCCTCCAGTCTGAGTACGCGACCGGAAAGATCACACCGCGAGCGCGGTCCGCGCAGGTGGCGGACCGCGGTGGGTGCGACAGTGGTCAGTCTGGGATCAGCTTGGAGTCGAGAGGCGGACGTCGAGCCCAGTCGGTACGGTCAATCCTCGCGTCTGCAGCCATTCGAGCGGCCAGCGCAGACACTCGGAGAGCGCCTCAGTGGACGCCGGCACCAAGGCGGACGCCGATGCTGACGTGACGCCGATGACGAGTGCGGCTAACGGCTCCGACAAATGGGGAAGCAATGGCGCGCCGGCGACGCCGGCAGCGACCGCGCCCATGACCCACACCAATTGGTCGAGCGCTTCGGATGCGGTGTCCCCGGACCGTCGGGCACGCGCTTCGCCCGCGAGACGTGACACCTGCGCGGCGCGATCGGCATCGACGATACCGGTACGCATCGCGTCGAGCACGGCGAAGTACGCTTTCTTCGCGCGGCGCTCCAACGCGTGCACGGCACGGGCCCCCGCGCCAGCGAGCGGTGGTAGCGGCAGATGAAACACGATGGGCGCATCAGTGTTACTCGGCACGCGACCCTCCACCCGCAACATCGGCGCTTTGGCGGGCGTTCGCGGACGGCATGCCTCGCGTATCCTCTCGTGCATGGCGCCTCCGGTGAGCCATTTTCGTGTGCGACGCGCGGCCGCGTCGATGCGACGGCAAAGTATCGTTCGTACCGCTCCACCACCAGTAACAATGCAGATGGACTTCTGCGATGAACGACGATCGCGCGCCCCATAGGCTACGGACGGACTCTACCATACGTCGCGAGCGAGGGCCCAATTATCGTCCGGCCGTGATCGCCGCTTCCTGCTCGACGACGACCGCGGTGCCGTAGCACAGGACCTCCGACGCGTTCTGAATCAGCTCGGTCGCGTCGTACCGGACCCCAAGGACGGCGTTCGCGCCGACGCCATCGGCGTGCTGGCACATCAGTTCAAAGGCTTCCGTCCGCGCCCGTTCACAAAGCTCCGAGAGGATCGTAATGTTGCCGCCGAAAAGGGTCTGGACCACGGCCCCAAAGGAGCCCACCAAAGAGCGTGAGCGCACTGTGATCCCGCGGACCACGCCGAGGGTCCGCGTCACCCGGTATCCCTCGATCGAGAACGTGGTCGTCGTCATGTCCGAACGCATGGATGTCCTCTCGGCGATGGCCGATGGTGCGTGAAGGGGGCGAGGGAGAGCCCGATCGACTGGTGGGGCCAACCGTATGGGGTCGAGACCGAAGCTGGAGCGGTCAGTCCGCCCGATAGTACGCTTCGATGGCCCAGTGTACGACGCGACGGAGAAGGGCGCCAGCATCAGCCTTTGGCGTATTGGGCCGCCGCCGTAGGGCGTCGAGGACCCGTTCCTTCACGGCGATGAGCGCCCGCTCCGGTGGGTCGCCCGTGCCGCGACACACCTCCACGAAGACCCGGACCGCGTCCCTGAGGGAGAGCGCGTCAGTGGCCCCGGTGGCCACTGCGGCGCGGAGGGCGGCCGCGAAGTGCTCGGTGGCCAGGGTCGGTGGTGCCGGACTGCGCGCCAGCGACGCGGGGGCCGGATTCGCCGGCCCCGTGTAGTCAGCGTGAGGATCCGCTGGCCGCATGGAGAGCCCTCCCGATCGGACCGTTCGGCGGCCGGACTAGCATGGCGGTCCGGCAGGTCCGGGATCCGCGTTAGCCTCCTAAGCTTTGCGCCCCCGGCTTTCGCCGGGTTTGCCGTTGTCGTGGCCTCCCCACATCGAGGGCCGGCCGACAAAACCGTGTCGTGTGGGGACCGTCGCGCGCCCCGCCTGCACCATAGGCGCGCGTCCAGTCGGCACGCAAGAGACAAATGTTCTGAGCCGGGTTTTGGCGGCTAGCGGGGTTGTGGCGGGGGGGCCATGCTTCGGTCGTGACCCCCGAAGAACTGATCGCGACGCGCCGGCGCCTAGGGCTCACGCCCGACTCAATGGCCGCGGAACTCAACCTCACGCCTGCTGTGGTCGTCGCGTGGGAGCGCGGCCGCATCAAACCCGCGCAGCGCGTCGTGCAATGGCTCACGTGGCGCGCCGGGATGCTCGACCGGGACGCGGCATTGGCGGCGAGCGGGCTTCCGGAATGCGCGGACCTCCACGCGCTGCATACCGGGCTCGGCACCACCATCGAAAGCGGGAAGGCCCGCCGCACGCGGATGGATGCGGTGTTGGCGCACCTCGGCCAGTGTCCGACCTGCATTGCCCGCCGCCGATACATCGAGGAGCGGTTTCCACCAATGCCGCGGCCGCCGATGGCGCCATCCATGCGGCTTCTGGTGTGGGCGTTCGATGCGTTTACACGGGCACGAGCGTGGATGAAGCGCTAGCGATTGGCGATTGGCGAATGGCGATTGGCGACCAGGGAGGACACATGTGGGTTGCTTGCGGATCCCCGCGCGCGAGCGGGCGGGGACAGCGACGACGGATCCAGCACGCGGCGGCGGTAGCCGTTGCCGTGGCGATGGGCGCGGCGGGGGCCCGGGCGCAGCAAGTGGGGGCGGGAGGGACCAGCTCGACGACCCCAGGGGTGGTGACGCGGGCGGCGGTGATGGCACGACTGGCGGCGGCGAGCGACGCACACCCCGCGAACTTCGCGGGGGAGGACCTGTCCGGGCTCGACCTCTCTGGCGTGGACCTGTCGCGAGCCAACCTCGCGGGCACGCGCCTCATCCACACGCGGCTGATGCACGCGAAGCTGTTCTCGGCCAATCTCGACAGCGCCGTGGCACGCGACGCCGATTTCACCGGAGCGGTCCTGGACGTGTCGGCGATGCGGAGCGCCGATTTCACCCACGCGACCCTGCGCGATGCGAGTCTCTTCGCGGTCATCATGCCAAACGCGATCTTTGCGGATGCCGACCTGAGTGGTGCGCGGATCATCGCGACGGCCAGCGATGCGAGCTTCGCACGGGCAAACCTGTCGCACGCCAACATTGGCGCCGACCCGCGGAACCAGCCGATGGGCGTGATGCGAACGGATTTCACCAACGCCGATTTCTCTGGCGCCGACCTGTCCGGCGCCAACCTGCGCAAGGCGAAGATGACTCGCGCAAATTTCACGGGCGCCACGGTGGCCGGCGCCGACTTCAGCCTGTGCGACCTGTCAGGCGCCGTCTTCCACGACGTTCGGGGACGTGACGCGATCAAGGGGCTCGACCAGGCCCTCCACGCCGACGAGGCGATCTTCGATCCACGATGATGACCCGCAAGCCGGAGCCCCGAACCATGATCCGATTGCGCCACGACTCCCCGCGCGCGCCATAGGGACGGGGGCGAGCCGGTAGGTTACCGCGTCCCGCTCAGAAGGTGCAGGAGGGCGGGTTCTGGATGCAGCTAATGGTGATCTGCAAGAGCGCCGCGACGGCCGGTACCGCGCCCGCGGTCGCGTGCGCCAACGCTGCCAACGGACCGTGTTCGGTCAGCGTTGGCACGACCCAGGTGCGGGGCAGTTGAAGGGCGGCAGCTTGAGCATTCATCGACAACGGCTCCTCGGGCAGACTGGCGATGGAACATATGCTGGGGCGTCCGATCGCGCACTAGTGAGGACGAGTGACCCGCAGGGCGGTCACCCAAGTCCTACCCCGGCGCGAGGATAGCCGCCCCCGGGGCCGCGTACCAGCAACTCGGAGCGCAAATGAACATCCATCGCTCAACCGCCCCGATATGGCGCACGAGATCCCCGAGCGTCCATTCCCCGGCGCGTGCGTCCAGTCAATGCGCTCCGGCGGAATGCACGCGGCGACACGACGTGTGCGTGCGCGGACCGAGGCGAAGTAGTCGAGAAACTCGCCAATGTTACGGACAGTCATGGGAATTACCGGACGATGTACAACCAGCACGATGCAGAATCACTGCACCGGGGCGTATGTGCGGTAATTGGTTCGACACCTGCCGGTCAGGCCGTGCATCGGCGAAGATTATCCGGCGGAGCAGGCCGCGTGCCAAAGACGCGCCCCCCCGAGTGAGCCAGCCGTGACCCGACAGCGACCGAGGGCGTCCGTCGTAACCAACGTGTCTGATACCGTGGGGAAGGTCGAGATCATCGGCGGCCCGCAGCCGGAAACGGCGCGGGTCCTGACGCCCGAGGCGCTGGCATTCGTGGCGCGGCTGCACCGCGCCTTCAATCCGACGCGGCTGCGACTCCTCCAGGCACGCGCCGACCGCCAGACCGCGCTGGACGCGGGGGCGCGGCCTGATCTGTTGGCCGAGACGGCCGGGATCCGGGCAGCGGACTGGCGCGTCGCCCCACCGCCACCGGCGCTCGCGGAGCGGCACGTCGAGATCACGGGGCCGACCGACCGGAAGATGATGATCAACGCGCTCAACTCCGGCGCGTCGGGGTTCATGGCCGATCTGGAGGACTCGCTCTCTCCGACATGGGGCAATGTCGTCGGGGGACACGCGAACCTCATGGATGCGGTCCAGGGGACGCTCGCGTACACGAGCCCGGAAGGACGCACATATCAACTCGCGTCCACCATCGCCACGCTGCTGGTGCGACCCCGCGGGTGGCATCTGGACGAGTCCCACGTGCGAGTGGATGGCCAGTCGGTGTCGGCCAGCCTCTTCGATTTCGGGATGTTCTTCTTCCACAACGCTCGCGCGCTCGCGGCGCGTGGCGCGGGCCCGTTTTTCTATCTCCCCAAGTTGGAAAGCCATCGCGAGGCACGACTCTGGAACGATGTCTTCGTCGCTGCGCAGCACGCGCTCGGCGTGCCGCGGGGGACGATTCGCGCCACCGTGCTGATCGAGACGATCCTGGCGGCGTTCGAGATGGAAGAGATCCTCTACGAATTGCGCGAACACGGTGCGGCGCTCAACGCCGGCCGGTGGGACTACATCTTCAGCATCATCAAGAAATTCCGGACCGATCCCGCATTCGTATTGCCGGACCGGGTCTCGGTGACAATGGCGGTGCCGTTCATGCAGGCCTACGCGGAGCGCCTCGCCCGGACGTGCCACTGGCGCGGGGCGCAGGCAATCGGCGGGATGGCCGCCTTCATCCCGAGCCGGCGCGACGAAGCGATCAACCGCACCGCCTTCGCGCGTGTGCGAGAGGACAAGATCCGTGAGGCGACGCGCGGATTCGATGGCACCTGGATCGCCCACCCCGATCTCGTACCGGTCGCGCGCGCGGCCTTCGCGGGGCACGTGAGTCGCGCGGGCGCCCGATCGGCCGAGCCGCCCGGCGACGATCTCACTGCGCTGCTCGATGTGCGGATCCCAGGGAGTGGCGTCACGGCCGCAGGTGTGCATGGCAACGTCCGCGTGGCCCTGGAATACCTCGTGTCGTGGCTCGCGGGCGCCGGCGCCGTAGGGATCGACAATTTGATGGAGGACACCGCGACCGCCGAGATCTCGCGCGCCCAGCTCTGGCAGTGGCGGCGGCATCGCGTGCCCATCGACGGCGGCGGTCCACTCACGCCCGAGGGATACGCGTCGAGCCGCGACACGGCGGTGGCGATGTTGCGAGCGCGGGCGACCGATGCGGGGCGGCTCGCCGACGCGGTCGAACTGCTCGACCAGCTGGTGCTCAGCGATGTATTCGTCGAGTTCCTGACCGTGGCTGGCGCGCGGTACCTCGACGGTGAGGCGCAGCCACGTGGATCACGCGACGGATGACGCGACGGACGACGGTGGAGAGCCGGTGGTGGATCGTGCGCCCCGAGCCGTCCCGTCCGGTGGCGTTCGGCTCGGGAACGCAGCGATCATCTATGCGTGCACACCAGTGCCAATCCATACGGCTGGCAGTCGTTCGGTGTTTCGGCCGAGCTCGGTGATCACGTGAGACTCGGCCGCTAAATTGACGCCATCGCGCGTCGTGATCCCGGAGTGCGTCGGGGCACGCAGTGGCGGAACGCGGTGCGCGCGGCAACTGGGGACGCGCGCACGGTGTCCAAGTCCCGGGAGATGAGACCCATGCGAACAGACCGACCGTCGTCCGCCGATGAGCCGCGTGCCCCAGCCCCCCGCCACGCGCGGCGGAGGCGTGGTGTCGCGCTGGCCGCCCTGGCCGCCCTCATCGGGGCGGTGGGCACGGCGAGCAGTGCTCCGACAGCGATCCGCCGCACCGGTGTGGAGTTGTTCGACGCCGTGTTCCGGCAGGTTGCCGCGCATTCGGTCGATTCACTGTCCGAGGACGCGCTCTACGAACACGCGGCTCGCGGTCTCGTGCACGAGCTCAAGGACCCATACGCGGATCTGTATTCGCCGGTGGAGCTGGCGGCATTTCTGCGCAACTCGATCGGCAACGGCTACGGCGGCCTCGGAATGGGGATCGAGCAATCGGGCGACGACGTGAGCGTGACGGCGGTGTTCGCCGGGTTCCCAGCAGCCATCGCGGGGGTGCAGATCGGCGACCGCATCGTGGCAGTGGATGGCGAGTCAACCAAGGGGTGGACGCCTGATCGCGTGTCGGCCCGCACCACGGGCGCCGTCGGGACGCCGGTGGCGGTGACATTTGTCCGGCCCGGGGTCACCGCGCCGATTCCCACGCACATGATCCGGTCGCGGGTGCACGTGCCGTCCGTGCCATACGCCGTCATGCTGGACGCGCATACCGGCTACGTCCCCCTCCAACATTTCAGTGAGACGGCGGCCGACGAGGCAGCACGGGCGGTCGCCCGGCTGCGCACGGCAGGGGCCGACGCCTTCGTGCTCGACCTCCGCGGCAACGGCGGCGGAGACCTCGACGCGGCGCTCGCCGTCACCAACATCTTTCTTCGGGCAAACCAGCCCGTCGTAAGCGTCCGCTATCGCGGGCAGCCAGCCCAATTGCTCAAGACTCGGGACCAGGGCGACGAGACGGGGCCGCCACTCGCGGTGCTCATCGATGGCGGCACCGCGTCCGCGTCCGAGATCGTCGCGGGTGCGCTGCAGGACCACGACCGCGCGGTCCTCGTCGGCACACCATCGTTCGGCAAAGGATTGGTGCAGACGGTGTTCCCGCTCGATGGCGGATGGGCCGTGAAAATGACGACCGGGCGCTGGTACACGCCGTCCGGACGCTCGATCCACCGCAATCGCACGCTCGTGAACAATCGGTTGGTAGATGATGACACCACGCCCGCACCGCAGTCGCTCGTCGCGGCGCGCGCCGGGCGTCCGACGTATCGGTCCGATGCGGGCCGGACACTCTACGGTGGCGGCGGGATCACACCCGACGTCTTCGTCGCGGTGGATACGTTCCCCTCGGTCGCGCAGCCGATTCTGCACGTCCTCGCGGAACACAACTCGGACGCCCGGCGGGCACTCGACGAGCTCGCGTTACAGGTCACACCAGCCGTGACCGCGGGTGGTAAGGCCACCTACGTGGCCGATCCGACCTGGCGGTCCGCATACTTCGCGCAGCTTCAAGCCCACGGTGTGAAGGTGGATCGCTCCACATTCGACGCCGGCGCCCCAGTCATCGACCGCTTGATCGACCGCGAGGTGGCCCGTCGCGCCTTCGGCGACTCTGCGGTCTTTCGGCGCGGCATCCCGGACGACGCCCCGCTCCGCGCCGCAGTCGGCCTGCTCCACGGCGCCGCCACCGAACAACAAGTCCTGGCCGCCGCAGACCTCTTCCCAGGCTGATCCCCGCCAAGCCGCGGTGAAGCGCCAAGCACACCGTCAGGTTGGCCCGCAGTGCACAAATTCCAGCCGATGCACCCGGTCGCCAGCGCCCACACGCGAATCGCTAACCGCGGCCTTAGTATTCCCGCCGATACAGCAATGTATACCGCAGCGGCATCGGTAGCCGATCCGCGGTGAGCGTGACGTGCAGCTCCACTCGTGCCCCGTCATCCAGGAATACGAAATCATTTTCTCGTTGGCCGTCATCAGTGGCGATGACCTGCCGGAGCGTGTCGCCGGCTAGTGCGATGTGGACTTGGTATCGCTCGCCCGTTCCCCCTCGCGTCCACGACGTCGAATCGCCATTCCGCGGCGTGATGATGGGGTTCATCCCGTCGAACGTCACCGCAACGGTATCGGGTTGCACCGCAAAGGTGAGGTGCTCGGCGAGGCGGTTCGCCTTGGTCAGCCGGTGGCGGGCGATCGGTCGTACGATGAAGTTCATGTGCGCCACCGACCGGTCGATGGCGGACCGGATATTGTCGCTCCCCTCAGGGACGAGCTCGTACATGTGGAGACTGGCCTCGGCCAACGCCGAAGGCAGCGGCGCGACCGCGGCGATTCGTGGGCTCTCATCCGCGACCATGCCTCCCGCGTGGACGTCGGTAGACGTGTCAGATCTTGGAGCGGCACCTGTCGAGTCAGGGGCTTGGGCGAGCGCCCCCGTCGCCTCGGCGCAGGCAAAAAATGTCAGCGCGACGACGACGGCACGAGCCATGCGCCCGACGCGTGGACGCGCCGCTCCGATCGTGCGGTCGGCGCGGCACGTGCGCAATAGGGCGTGCCAATGTCTGGGCGACGGTGTCATCGGTCCTCCTACCCTGGCCGCAGGATACCGTTCGTCGAGGATCATCGAGACGATGGCGTCCTGGTGACCAGAGACCCGCATGGCGAGCGACGCGCGGCGCGTACCCGCGGTCACGCGTCCGGCCCCGCGCCCGTCCTGCGACGAGGCCGCACGCCATGAACATGGGCCGAATCGTGCTGGCCTCCGTGCTCGTCTGCGCGGTGCTCGGAGCCGCGGGCGTGATGATCGCCTATCGCGCGTGGCATACCACCGAACAAGTCGAACAGGTCGTGATCGGGCCTGACTCCACGCACATCGCGCGTGTCATCTCCGTGCATGAGCCGGCACCGAACGGCCGACGCTATGTCGTGGTGCGAGTCGGCCGCGTCGGCGTCCGGACTGATGCGCGCGACGACTCGGGAGCCGTGTGGCTCGAGAACGCACGGGACGTGGCCGCCTCGTGGACGGGACCCAAGCGTCTCGTGGTGCAATACACAGGCCATGCGTACATCGAGGGCAAGGTCCAGCGTGTGGGCGACGTGCGGGTGACCTATCTCGCCGTTGATTCCATCGGTGCCACGCCAGTGCCGACGCGGGACACGACCCGTCCCGCGTCCACCGCGGGCTCGACTCGACCGCCCGCAGGCGGCAAATAGCGGCGATCGCGTCTCGCGCCCGTTGTGCGCACGTCGTGCGCGCGAATGCGATGACGTGGGTGGAGCAGACGGCATGTGGCCGACGACGACGGCCGTGTGTCAGTGATTCGTCGCGTGCCGTCTAGCGCTGGTCGAGAAACTCGCGAATGTGCGCATTGAGAAACGCGCGATCAGCGGGCGCCGCGCCCGCGCCGGCCGGATGGCCCCAGAGCGATGGAATGGGCACGAACCGGACATGCGCGATGAACTGCCGCTCGTATTCCGCGTCGCCTAGCGGGAAATACAGATCGGTCGCGGACGGCATGTAGAGAACGGGCACGGTAATCGATCGCAGGGCGCGCTCGACGCTGCCATCGAATCCTTTGGTCGTTCCGACATCGTGGCGCTCCCAGGTACGCGCCTGGAGGATGTAATCGTTCGCGTCGGCACCCTCGAAGCCTTTGACGATCGCCGCCAACGCATCCTCCACCGACTTCGCGGGGGGCGTCGTCGTACGCCAGAGCTCACGCCGCCACCATTCCTGGGAGAATAGCCATCCCGCCCAGACCGTACCGAACGCACGAATGCCGCGCATCGGCTCTTGCGCGTAGTCACCGCCCTTGAAGTCCTCGTCCGCCTCGAGGGCCGCGATCTGTCCCTCGAGGCGCACGAAACCATGTCCGTAGCATTTGGCGGTACCCGAAGTGGCCACGATCCGATCCATGAATGTCGGATAGCTGACCGCCCATTGGAACGCCTGCTGCGCGCCCATCGAAAACCCGATCACCGCGCGGAGATGGGTGATGCCCAACTCCTGCGTGAGGAGCCGGTGGACGGCTTCGACGTTGTCACGGATGGTGGTCACCGGGAACCGCGGGCCGTGGAACGGCTCCGGCGTATTGCTGGGTGACGACGAGTGCCCATTCCCAAACATCTCGGTGGCGACCAGGAAGAATCGCGTCGTGTCGAGCGCGAGCGTCGGACCGATCAGCCAATCGTAGCCGTGATGATCGGCGAGGTAATGCGACGGCAGCAAGATCGCATTGTCACGCCGCGCATTGAGATGCCCGTATGTGGCGTACACGATCTTGGCCTGCGGAATCGTCGTCCCATCCTCAATCGTGAACGCGCCGAGTTCGTACACATGGTGCGCGGCATGGTCGGTCGGGTCTTGCGCCCACGCTGGCGCAGCGAATGCAGCCAAGGCGGCCGCCAATACGAGCCCGCACGACAACTGACGACGACGCATGCTCTCGTTCGCTGTGGATGGTGTTTGCTGTTTGCTAACTGCCAACCGCCAACAAACTAGCCGCCGCATCAGGCGACCGTAACGCCACCGTGTTGGCCACCATGGGCCTCGGACGGTCCGGTTGCGCGCGGCGGCCACGCGCCGTAGACTTGCCGCCCTCGTCCAACGCTTAGGAGGTCCTGATGCCAGCCAACGCCGCCACAACTTCTCGTGGTCGATTCCTGTGGTTCGATCTCGTAACCACTGACCCCGCATCGGCGATCTCGTTCTACACGAAACTCGTCGGGTGGGAGACCGAAACGTGGCCGGGAGATGCGCCGTATACCATGTGGACCGCCAACAAGGCTCCGCGTGGTGGGGTCGTGGTGCTTCCTCCGAATTCGGTGAAGGCCGGCGCGTCGCCACATTGGTTCGCGCACATCACCACACCAGACGTGGACGACGCGGTTGCCACAGCGACACGTCTCGGCGGCCGCGTGATCGTCCCGGCCAAAGACATACCTTCCGTCGGTCGGTACGCGATACTGGCGGACCCGCAGGGCGCGGTCTTCTCTGCGTACACGCCGGAAAGTCCGCCGCCGGAGCGGGAGGGTCCAGTCCCCGTCGGCGACTTCATGTGGCAGGAGCTCAATACCTCCGACGCGGTCGCGGCATTCGACTTCTATCACGCGATATTCGGCTGGGAACACACTAGCCAAATGGACATGGGCGAGCACGGCATCTACTACATGTACGGACGCAATGGCGAAGTACTCGGTGGGATGTACACCCTGCCACCGTCGGAAAAACGCCCGTCGGCATGGCTGCACTACATCCGCGTACCCGACGTCGACCGCTCGGCCCTCCAAATCCCCAAACTCGGCGGCAAGGTCACGCTCCCAGCCATGGACGTACCCAGCGGCTCACGCGTCCTACAGGGAACAGATCCCCAGGGCGGCCCGTTCGCCTTGGTGTCGATGAGGTAGCGGTTGGCGATTGGTGTCGCGGGCCGGTTACGGGGTAAAGTGGCCGGCCCTTCGTGCTGGGTGGGGTAGCCCAGGCCCGTTGGGGGACTGCGGCCCTGGAGAAGGCGCATAGGGCCCCCAGGAGCGGGCCGGCGGCCTGGGGCCGAATGGTGATCTCGAGAGGCTAAGTCGGGGTATCTGGGGGCGAGCCGTTGGCACCGCCCCTCGGCTGGGGCAGATTGCGGTAGGCCGGCAGGGGCGGAACACCCGAGCTCGGCTAGCGGTATTGACCGCAGTTCAACGAATCCAGTCGTGGGTCGGCGAAACGGTCGTCGCCATCCGCCAGCCGCCAATCGTCAATCGCCAATCGCCAACCACTATCCGCTACTTGCTACCCGCTACCCGCGACCCGCGACCCGCTAATGGCGACGGCCATGCCGTGCAGGACCGCCTCCTTCCCGGGGTGTCACGCACCTTCGCCCTCACCATCCCCCAACTCCCGGGCCCGCTGCGGTCGGTCGTGACGAACGCGTATCTGTTGTGCCGCACGGCCGACACGATCGAGGACGAGGTGTCGCTCAGCGCCGACCAGAAGCAACGATTCCACGATCAGTTCGTGGCCGTCGTCGCGGGGCGTGATTCGGCAACCGCGTTCGCGGCCGCGCTCGATCCGCTGTTGTCGTCGGCGACCACCGATGCGGAGCGCACGCTCATTCGCGAGATGCCGCGAGTGGTGGCCGTGACTCATGCGCTCGCGTCGCGGCAGCGGACGGCGATCGAACGCTGCGTTCGCATCATGTGCGAAGGGATGCCGACGTTTCAGCGCCACGCCCAACTCGGCGGCTTGGCCGACATCGGCGAGCTCGATCGGTACTGCTATTACGTCGCGGGTGTCGTCGGCGAGATGCTGACGGACCTCTTCTGCGCGTATTCTCCCGAGATCGATGCGCGCCGGTCGCGGCTGGCGCCCCTGGCGACCTCGTTCGGTCAGGGACTCCAGATGACCAACATCCTCAAGGACACGTGGGAGGACCGGCGCCGCGGTGTGTGCTGGCTCCCTCGCGATGTCTTCACTCGAGCCGGCCTGGAACTGGAGACCCTCACGGCCGGTTGCGATGGCGCGGCGCTCGACGCGGCGGTCGATGAGTTGATCGGGATCGCGCACGCGCATTTGCGTGATGCGCTCGCGTACACGCTCGCGATCCCCGCGCGGGAGACCGGTATTCGCCGCTTCTGTCTATGGGCGCTCGGCCTCGCCGTCCTGACGTTGCGCAAGATCCACCATAACCCCGATTTCCTGGCGGGACGGCAGATCAAAGTGTCGCGCCGCACGGTACGAGCGACGGTCATCACCACGTCGCTCGCGGCGCGACGCGATTGGATTCTCGCCCGGCTGTTCGATCAATCCGCGGCGTCGCTTCCACTGGCCGCGCTGGGACCCGCGATGGCGCCGCCCGTGGCTAGATTGCAGCCCTCCCCGCACTGAGTCCCGCAGTATTCGACTGACGATGAGGCCCACGCTCCTGTCCACCCCTTCGACCGGCGTCACCACGCCGTCGTCGCCCGTCTCCGCGGCGCCGCCGGCAGGTGTCGGACCATCAGCTCCCGCGGCGTCCGCCGCGATCGACCCTCACGCGCTCGGTGCAACGATCGCGCGGGCCGCCGCGCAGCTCACGCAACTCCAGGACCGTGAGGGGTTCTGGTGCTTTCATCTCGAGGCCGATGCCAGCATCACGGGCGAGTACATCCTGATGATGCACTTCATGGACGAGGTGGAGGCACCGCTGCAGAGGCAGCTCGCACGGTCGTTGCGCGCGACGCAGACCACGACCGGCGGGTGGTGCCTCTTTCCCGGTGGGGCGCTGGACTTGAGCTGTTCCGTCAAGGCGTACTACGCGCTCAAGCTCGCGGGTGACGACCCGAACGCACCACACATGATCGCGGCTCGCGAGGCGATCCTCGCGCGCGGCGGGGCCGCGCGCGCCAATGTGTTCACGCGCATCACGCTCGCGTTGTTCGAGCAGATCCCGTGGCGCGGGGTGCCCTTCCTGCCGGTCGAGATCGTGATGCTGCCGCGGTGGTTCCCATTCCATCTGCATAAGGTGTCGTACTGGTCGCGGACCGTCATGGTCCCGCTGGCGATCCTGTGTAGTCTCAAGGAGCGAGCGCGCAATCCGCAGCGCATCGGCATTGCCGAGCTGTTCGTCACACATCCCGACGAGGAGCGCGACTACTTCCCGATCCGGTCGCATCTCCAGCGGGCGTTCACGCATCTGGACGCGCTGGGCCGACGGAGCGAGCCGAGGATACCTGTTCGCAACCGCCGCGCCGCCCTGCTTCGCGCCGCACGCTGGTTCATCGCGCGCCTGAACGGCACCGACGGCCTCGGTGGAATCTTTCCGGCGATGGTCAACGCGCACGAGGCGCTGGCGGCGTTGGGATACGGTCCCGACCATCCGTATCGCCAACAGACGCGCACCGCGTTGCGGCGGCTCGTGGTTCAGGACACAGACGTGGCATGGTGTCAGCCGTGTGTCTCGCCAGTATGGGACACCGTGTTGGGGGTGCTCGCACTGCAGGAGGTCGCGGACGGTGCACCGTCGGAGCCGGTGGACCGCGCACTCGAGTGGCTGATCTCGCGGCAGTTGCCGGATCAGGCGGCCGGCGATTGGCGAGCGGCCCGACCCGATGTGCGCGGCGGTGGCTGGCCGTTTCAGTTCGCGAACGCACACTACCCGGATCTCGATGATACCGCGGCCGTGGCATGGGCCCTGACGCGTGCGCCCCGCACGGAACGCCGCGCGCAATCGCTCGCCAGCGCGATCGATTGGATCGTGGGCATGCAGAGTCGCAACGGCGGATTCGGTGCATTTGACGCCGACAACACGTTCCGCTATCTGAATGAGATCCCCTTCGCGGACCACGGCGCATTGCTCGACCCACCCACGAGCGATGTCAGCGGGCGCTGCGCGGTGGCACTGGCCCGGGTGGACCGCGCCCGCGACCGATCCGCGCTGGCGAGCTGTCTTGCCTTCTTGCGCCGAGAACAGGAAGCGGCGGGTCCGTGGTTCGGCCGATGGGGGACCAATTACATCTATGGCACCTGGTCCGTGCTGGCCGCGCTGACGCTCACTGGTCGCGACGAAGATGGGCCGCGCATCGCCCGGGCGGCGGCGTGGCTCAAGACTCGGCAGCACGCCGATGGCGGATGGGGAGAGGGATGCGACAGCTACTGGGACGCGGGTCCGGTGCCCCGGTCTAACCCGAGCACCGCGTGCCAGACGGCGTGGGCGCTCCTCGGCCTCATGGACAGTGGCGAGGTGCATTCGCCGGAGGTGCGGCGTGGCGTGGACTTCTTGCTACGGCGACAGCAGCCCGATGGGGTGTGGGACGACCCATGGTTCAACGCGCCTGGATTCCCTCGCGTGTTCTTCCTCAAGTACCACGGCTACGCGAAATATTTTCCGCTGTGGGCGCTGGCGCGGTACCGTAACCTCACGCGCGCCGGCGGACCAGCGTGAGCGCACCGGGCGCGTCAAGTGTGTGTCGCACTGACGTGGATTCCGAACTGACTCACGCCCGCGCGTCCGCGCCCACGAACCAGCAGATCGTGGGGATCGTGGCCGCACTCCCCGCCGAGGCTCGGTGTCTCGCACGATCGCATGTGGCGGTAGGAGCGAGCTGCATCGTCAACGCCCACGTGCGGCTTCACGTTGGCGGCGTTGGCGGCGCGGCGGCGCGACACGCGGCCGAGGCACTGGTCGCGTCGGGAGCACACGCGCTCGTGAGTTGGGGGATGGCCGCCGGCCTCGATGCGACGCTCGCGCCGGGCACACTCGTCCTCAGCAACCGTGTCGTGGCCACGCCGCGCACGGAGCACACGCGCGACCCTCTCGATGGGCAGAACCTGGAGGAGCGTGTGTCGAGCGCGTGGGCGGACCGCCTGTCAACCCGCCTGGGTGGCACGCTCTCCGTCGTGCGCGGCACGATCGCGTGTCCCGACGGGGTGCTCCGAACGGCCGAGGATAAGCGCGCGCTGGGCATGGCCGCGGGAGCGATCGCGGCGGACATGGAGACTGCCGCGATCGCGGCGGTGGCGATCCAGGCCCGCGTGCCGTGGCTGGCGATCCGTGTCGTGGTCGACAGCGTGGACGTGCTCGTTCCGGCGAGCGTCGCGGCGGCGGTCGATCCCGCCGGCCACGTGCAGATGACACGCCTGGTCGGTGCACTGGTGCGTCACCCATCAGATCTCGTGTATCTGCCCGCACTCGCGCGCGCCTACCGTCGGGCGCTGCGCACGCTCCAGATCGTGGCCCGGGTGGCAGATGCGGCGCTGCTGATCCCGGACGAAAAGGCTGATGGACTCCGCGTGGGGCGTGATGCGGGCGCGACCGGGCGCCGCCGGTGACGATGCTCGTTACGGGTGCGACCGGGTTCGTGGGGGCCGCCGTGGCCCGTCGGCTGCTCGCGGCCGGATGCACCGTGCGCGTACTGGTCCGACCGGACAGCGATCGACGGAATCTCGAGGGATTGTCGGTCAGCATCGTCACAGGTGATCTCGGTGACGTGGCATCGCTCGACCGCGCGGTATCGGGGTGTCGCGGACTCTATCACGTCGCCGCTGACTACCGTCTGTGGGTGAAAGACTCCGCGGCGATGTACCGAACGAATGTCGAGGGCACGCGCGCACTGCTGCAAGCGGCGGGACGCGCCGGCGTCGAGCGCGTGGTGTACACGAGTAGCGTGGCGACGTTGGGCACCCACGCTGACGGCACCCCGGCGGACGAGGACACGGCGGTCACGCTGGATGACATGATCGGGCACTACAAACGATCGAAGTACATGGCGGAAGAAGTCGTGCGCGAGCTGGCGGGTGGCGGATTACCCGTCGTGATCGTCAACCCGTCAACCCCCGTCGGTCCGCGGGACATCAAGCCGACGCCCACGGGACGTCTGGTCGTAGACGCCCTGACCGGCCGGATGCCCGCGTACGTCGATACGGGACTCAACATCGTCCACGTCGATGATGTGGCGGACGGGCACCTGTTGGCCTACCAACGCGGGGCGGTCGGGCGGCGTTATGTATTGGGAGGCGACGACATGACCTTGCGAGAGATCCTCAAGGAGTGCGCCCAGATCGCGGGCCGCGGGCCGCCGTGGTTGGAGCTGCCACACGATGTGGTGCTCCCGATCGCGTATCTCGCCGAAGCGTGGGCGCGGCTCACCGGCGGCACGCCGCGCACGACGGTGGACGGGGTGCGGTTGTCGCGGAAGCGCATGTTCTTCTCCAGCGCGCGCGCTGAGCAGGAACTCGGCTACCGCTCGCGCGGCGGCCGCGCCGCGCTCCGCGACGCCGCCGCCTGGTTCAAGACAGAGGGCTATGTGCAGTAGTCGGCAAGTGGGATGTCATCCCGGTCACGTGAGGGCAAGCCGATGGATCTAATGTTGGCGCAGCCCCGAGGATTTTGCGCGGGAGTCGTCCGAGCAGTCGAGATCGTCGAGCGGGCGCTCGACGTACATGGCGCGCCGGTATACGTATTGCACGAGATCGTGCATAACCGCCGCGTGGTCGAAGATCTCGAGCGACGGGGCGCCGTCTTTGTCGAAGAGCTGGCCGACGTGCCGCACGGCGCGATCGTGATCTTCAGCGCACACGGTGTGGCACGGCGCGTCGAGGCGGGTGCGGTAGATCGTGGTCTCCGCGTCATCGACGCGACCTGTCCGCTCGTGACGAAGGTGCATCGCCAGGCGCAGCGGTATGCGAACGAGGCGCGTGAGTTGATCATCGTCGGCCACGCCGGCCATGTGGAGGTCGCAGGTACGCTGGGCCAAGTGGACGGACCCGTCCACGTGCTGTGTACCGTGGGAGAGGTGGAACGCCTCGTGGTACGTGATCCGACCCATCTGGCATACGTGACGCAGACCACGCTCAGTCTGGATGACACGCGCGATGTGGTCGAGGCATTGCGGCGCCGGTTTCCGGGCATCACAGGGCCCGGGCTGGATGACATCTGCTACGCCACCCAGAACCGGCAGAACGCGGTCCGCGCACTGGCCGCGGACGCCGACGTGCTGCTCGTCGTCGGCGCGCAGAACAGCTCCAACTCGAACCGACTGCGGGAGGTGGGAGCACAGCAGGGGATCCCCTCCTACCTGATCGAGGACGCGGATGACATCGATCCGGCGTGGCTGCCGTCGAACGGTCGAGTGGCGTTAACGGCTGGGGCGTCAACCCCGGAGGTCCTGGTCGCACTCGCGATCGAGCGATTGCGTAGTTTGGGAGTGACCGCGGTCGCCACGGCGCCCGGTGTCGAAGAGACGACTACATTCAAGCTGCCGGCCGAGCTCGACCGGCAAGCTGTGCGCTGACGCGACTAGAGGATTTCAACGATGGGTATCCCACTCTATCAGCAGTACCGGATCGGCCGGTACGTCATGGGCAAGAAGCTCCGTGGCGAGCGCCGATATCCACTCGTGCTCATGTTGGAGCCGCTGTTTCAGTGCAATCTGGAGTGCGCGGGCTGCGGCAAGATCGCGTACGAGAACGATGTGCTGCGCCAGCGGCTCACGGTGGACGAATGCCTGGCGGCGGTGGACGAGTGTGGCGCACCCGTGGTGTCGATTCCGGGCGGTGAGCCGTTGATCCACACCGACATGCCCAAGATCGTGGCGGGGATCGTCGCGCGAAAGAAGTTCGTGTACCTCTGCACGAACGCGATCCTGTTGGCCAAACGACTCGATGAGTTCACGCCGTCGAAGTACCTGACGTTCTCGGTACACCTCGACGGGCTCAAAGAGCGGCACGACGCGTCAGTCTGTCGGGACGGGGTATTCGAGAAGGCGATCACGGCCATCCGCATGGCGCGTCACCGCGGATTCCGGGTGTCGATCAACTGCACACTCTTCCAGGGCGAGAATGCGGAGGAGGTCGCGAAGTTCTTCGATTTCGTCGCCACGCTGGGCGTCGAAGGGATCACCGTCTCGCCGGGCTTCACCTACGAGCGCGCGCCGCGGCACGATGTGTTCCTGGCCCGCACCGACAGCAAGAACCTCTTCCGCGAGATCTTCAAACGCGGAAAGGGCAAGCAGTGGCCCCTCAGTCAGTCGTCGCTCTTTCAAGACTTCCTGGCTGGCAACCAGACGTACGAGTGCACGCCGTGGAGCACCCCGACGCGCAACGTGTTCGGCTGGCAAAAGCCCTGCTACCTGCTCGTGACCGAGGGGTACGCGCCGACGTTCAAGGCGCTGATGGCGGAGACGGAGTGGGAGTCGTACGGCACCGGTCGCAATCCGAAATGCGACAATTGCATGGCCCACTGTGGCTACGAAGGCACCGCGGTCAACGACGCCTTCGCGCATCCCCTCAAAGCCATGGCGGTCGCGCTCCGTGGCCCGCGCACGACGGGCCCGATGGCGCCGGAGCTCCCGATCCGCTACGCCCGGGAACGCGGTGGTGTACCGCTGACCGTCCTCTCCGGCCCGGCGGCCGAACCGCTCCGCAAGTCGAGCTGACCGGCGCCCCGCGCGCGGCCACCGACACCGCACCACACTCGGCCACCACCACGGCCACCGGCGCCCGGCAGTTCCCGTGGTAGTGGCCGCGCTGGCAACGGCGGCGGCGGTGATGTGGGCTGGCGTGCTGCTCGCGCCATGGCGCGCGTGGAGTACCAGGGAGCGACTCGACAGCGACCCCGATGGCGCTGCTGCGGATTGCTCGGGTGTAACGGCCCTCGTACCGGCCCGTGATGAAGCAGCGGTGCTGGGGCGAACGATCGCCGCCTTACGCAATCAGGGAGCAGGTCTCGAGATCATCGTGATCGACGACCAGTCGAGCGATGGCACGGCTGATGTCGCCCGCCAGGCGGGGGGTCCATCGTGTCGAATCGTCGAGGGCGCCCCAATGCCCGACGGGTGGGTCGGGAAGATGTGGGCCCTGGAGCAGGGCTGGCGACATGTCCGCACGCCACTCACGCTGCTCCTCGACGCCGACATCGACCTCCAGCCCGGCATCCTGGCCGCTTTGCTCGCGCAACGCGGCGTGGACGACCGGCAACTCCTGTCGCTCATGGCCGTCCTCGAGATGCAGAGCGCGTGGGACAAGCTGCTCGTCCCGGCCTTCGTGTATTTCTTCAAGCTGCTGTATCCGTTTCGCGTATCCAATTCCCCGAGCCGGCTCGTCGCCGCGGCGGCCGGTGGCTGCGTCCTGGTGGAGACCGCGGCGCTGGAGCGCATCGGAGGTTTCTCCGCGCTCCGCGGCGAGCTGATCGACGACTGCGCGCTCGCACGACGGGTGAAGGCTACGGGCGGGCGCACGTGGATCGGGATGACGCATTCCGTGATCAGCCGCCGCCGACTCGGGACGCTGCGCGCGAGCTGGCGCATGGTCGAGCGGTCGGCGTTCGCGCAGCTCCGGTTCTCGACGCCGCTACTCGCCTGCTGTGTGGCGCTGCTCGTGGTAGCCTTCTGGGCCGCGCCGATTGGACTGCTCGTTGGCACCGCGCCGGCGCGATGGGCAGCGCTCGTCGCGGTGGGTGCCATGATCGCGTCCTATCTGCCGGTCCTGCGCTTCTACGGCCGCTCGCCAGCCTGGGCGCTCGCGCTGCCGCTCACGGGGACGCTGTATCTCCTCATGACGCTAAGCTCCGCGATGCGCGCATGGCGAGGCGTACACGCGAATTGGAAAGGGCGGTCATACGGCGCGGAGCGCCGACGCACCTAGTGGTGCGGTGACGAGCTCCCGCCGTGCTCGTGGTGCGCGTCGGGCTCCGCAGGCGCACCCTCCGCGCCGCCAGAATGCCCGGCCTCGGACGCACCGGCGCCAACTGGCCCGGCTGGTGCCACTCGACTGTAGAATGGGCCCGGGCCAGGCGACGGGTGTGGCAACCCCCACCCAGGCCAAATCCACGGACCGCCGCCCCAAGGTCCCAGCCACCACGGCCCGTCCGGGTCGCTCGGTGGGGGCGGCGGCGGCGGGGATGCGGCACCCGTCCCCGGGGCAGCGGCGACGTTCCTGTCGCTGTCGAGCAGACTGATGTGATACTGCACGATGTCGTAGTCGAATCGACCCGTCGCCACGCGCTGGACGAGGGTGGTCAAGTCCCCCTCCGCATCCCGCACCGCCAGGACATGCGGGATCTCTCGGTAGTCCCAGTGCGTACCCACTGACACCGGGTCGAAATGGTATGGCTTCTTCGACACGGCCGCGTACCAGGTGCCGGTCCCCGAGGAATCCTCCACGGTGAACGCGTCGCGATCACCACGCGCGCGGATTTCGATCGCGGAGTCTGCGCGCACAAACGCGTTATCAGCGGGGTCGAGCGGAAACGCAATCTGCACATGCCCGTCGGGCTGCGCATGCAGCACGATGAGATACCCCTCCTCGCTCAGTCGCACGTACACGCGCCCGTGCGCACCAGGCGCATACCATTGCTGGCTCACCGTGAGTCGCACCGGCACCGACGGATCGGCAATTGGTTGTTGGGCGCCAGCCGGCGCGGCCATGAGACCCGCACCGAGTCCTACCGCCAAGCAGATGACGCGCGGAGAGGTATGCATTACGTCATGTCCCGATGCCATCCCTGGTCGTAGCCCTTGATCACCATTCGCTGTCCCACTATACCCGCCGCGCAACACCCCCGTTCCCCGCGCGCACCGCAACCCCCGGCCCGACGGGTCTACTCGATCGCCTTAACATCGGCCCCTCCGCGCCGTCCCACCAGTACAGATCACACGTCCAAGATTCAGGAGGATGTATGGTACGCAAAACGATCATGGCGCTGGCACTCGGCGCCGCCCTGGTAGGTGCAGTCGGGACCCGTGCGTCGGCTCAGGCGGTGCGTGTCGTCATAGGCGCGCCGGCCGCGTACATTGGTGCGGTCGTTGCCTCGCCCGGTCCCGGATACGTGTGGGTGCCCGGATACCACCGCTGGGTCTATCGTGGCCTGGCATGGGGTGCGCCGTACTACCGTGCGCCGATCGCGTACCGGTGGGCTCCTCGCCCCTTCATTCGGCCCCGGGTCGTGTATCACCGCGGGTGGTAGTACGTCGTAAAACGTCACGCCCGCGAATTGCACGGGGATGCCGCACGGGGACGGAGGCCGAGTGGTTCGCCACTCGGCCTCCGCCAGTTAGGCGGTCACTCAGTACGTCACCTGGATGTCCGAGGTCAGCAGCCGATCCGTGCTCTTGAGGCCGACGGGCGGGGCATTCGAGTAGCGGATCCTACCGGCCCCGCTCGAGCGCACACAGCTCGCGCGCCCGCTCCCGCCCGACGTAGCAGTGCAGCCCAATGGGGACGAGGCCGGCACGCCGCAATGCGCGCTGCGCCCACGGTCGCGCGTACCACCGCCAGCCGTGAAAATCCCCCTCCACGGGGTCACCGCGCGTGAACAGCTCGATGTGCGCAACGCCGGCGAGCTGGCCGCCGATTTGTCGGAGGCCGCGCGTGATGTCGGGTGGGTTGAGATAGTTGAGCATGGCGCAGCACACCACGAGATCGAATGGGCCGTCGAGCGGTAGCGCGTCCAGCGCACCAATCGTGCCGCATACGATGTGGCGGCGCGTGCCGTATCGGCTGACTACGTAGGGGCTGGGGTCTACTCCGGTATAGCGAGCCCCCGGCCGCAACCGATGAATCGCGGGTGCCCAATGTCCCTCGCCACACCCGACATCGAGAACGGAACGCAACGGCCGTTCGAGCACGTACTCGGCCGTCGCGATCGACCACGCCGCCCGACGCGCCAGTGGTACCGGCGTGATCACCCGCCGTTTCGGATCACGGTACCATCGGTCGAAATACGCGCGGTCGTACTGCTTGATGGGATGGATCACAAGATGGCGGAATGACGCATGTGCGATGTGGTCTCAGGCCGGCTCGGTAGGAAGTGTCGGATGCATCGCGTCGGCGATCGTCACGCGGTGTTGGCCCGAGGTGATGAGGACAACCGCGCCGATGATGAGACCGGCGGCGACGAGCATGCGCGCCGTGAGCGGCTCGCCCGCGACCGCCCAGCCAAGCGCAACGGCCACGATTGGGTTGACGTACGCGTGCGTCGCCACTCGCGACGGGGTCGCGACTCGCAGGAGCCAGAGGTACGTGGTAAAGGCGATGAGGCAGCCCACGACTGTCAGGTACGCGACGGCAATCCAGGCGGCCACCGGCACACGGGTCACATCGATGCGCGGGTTCTCGCCGAGCGCCAGACCAACCGGGAAGCACAGCAGTCCGCCGATCATCATCTGCATCCCCATGCCCATCGTCCCGGATGCTGGGAGCGGCGCATGCCGCGAGTACAGTGAGCCGACGGCCCACAGGATGGCGGCGAGCATGAGCACCGCCGCCGGCGCGAAGACATGCGCGCCGCTCGCCGGGCCATTGAATGGGTTGGTCAAGACTCCAAGCCCGATCAAGCCGAGCGCGACGCCCGCGGCGACGAGTCCATGTGGCCGCTCGCCCCCCGGCGCCATCCATTCGAGCAGCACAAACCAGAGCGGCACGGTCGCCACCAGCAGCGATGTCAAACCCGACGGCACCCACTGCTCGGCCCAGCACACCGTGGCGGTCCCCCCGACGACGAGCAGCGCACCGGCGATCGTCGCCGCACGCCACTCGACCCATGTCGGTCGCGGCGCGCCGCGCCACCACGCCCACGCGCAGAGCAGCGCTCCAGCGACCGCGAATCGGGCCGCCGTCGTGAGCACCGGCGGCAGCGACCGGACCGCGTACGCGATCGCGAGATACGTGGACCCCCAGACCAAGTAGATCACCGCGAATCCGGCGACCACTTGAAGACGGGAGGCGCGTATCGCCGTCGGGCGGTTCGACTCCAACCCAGTACCATCCTGCGACGTCGCGACAGGCATCAGGCCGCGCAATCTATCAGTGCCAGCGGAATCAGGGTGGCATCAGGCACCGGCGGAGTCAGGGCGTAATCGGCGACGACTCGCCGGCGATCGGTCAACGAGGCCAGGGCAGGGCGCGCATCTGGCGCCCCCGTGAGTGGTGCGCGATCATCCTCGCCGGCGTATTTCCGCCGGAGCGGTCGCGCCGGGAGGATCGGACCAGTGCACGCGGCAAGCGTGCGGCATGGACACTCACGTACGAGGGTACCAAACGATGAGATTGGACGGACGAGTCGCGCTGATCACTGGTGGAACGTCAGGGATCGGCAGGGCAACGGCGGGGCTATTCGCGCGCGAGGGGGCTCGGGTAGCCATTACTGGGCGGAGCGAGCCGCGGGGGCAAGCGGTCGTGGCGGAGATCACGCAAGCGGGCGGCTCGGCGCTGTTCGTTCCGGCTGATGTCCGCCGCGCCGAAGATTGCCGTCGCGCGGTGGAGGCAACCGTCAATGCATTCGGGCGTGTCGATATCCTGTTCAACAACGCCGGCGTGTTCTTCCCAAAAACAGTGCCCGACTGCACGGAAGAAGAATGGGATGACACGATCGACGTCAGCCTCAAAGGTGCGTTTCTGATGTCGAAATACACGCTGCCGATCATGATTAGGCAGCATCGCGGCGTGGTGATTCACAATAGCTCTGGCTGGGGGCTCGTCGGCGGTGCGCTCGGCGCGGCCTATTGCGCCGCGAAGGGTGGATTGATCGTGATGGCCAAGGCGATGGCGATCGATCACGCGAAGCAAGGTATTCGCGTGAACTGCATCTGTCCCGGAGACATCGACACACCAATGCTGGACGACGACGCCCGGAAACGGGGCCAGGACCTCGATGCGTATCTGGTCACGTGCGCGGACCGCCCGATGGGTCGGATCGGTACGCCGGACGAGATCGCGAAATCGGTACTGTTTCTCGCGTCCGACGATTCGTCGTTCATGACCGGGGCCGCACTGGTCGTCGATGGCGGCGGGGTGGCCGACTAACAGGCCGTGGCAGCCGCCCGCACGCTGTGCCGCCAAACCAGGCAACACTCACACACCATCTGCGCCCAACGCTGCATCGAACACAGCGCCGCCACCGGTATCAGCCGCCAATTCCTCATCCGGACGGAACACTTGAGCCTGCTTCAATCCCGCTAAGCCATTGCTCGTATCGCGCACCCGCTTCAGCGTCGGCCCCCCGGTGTCGGTGCCATTGCGACCACTCAGGTCACCCACGTGGCATGGGAAGCTGTTTCCCGCATTTCTCGAGACAGAAGTCCGCCCACTCGTGGAGTCACGATTCCCGACGCGCGTCGATACGGCACACATCGGGCTCGCCGGCTCATCGTACGGCGGCGCCATCGCGCTGTACACGGCGATCGCGCGCCCCGGCCACTACGGGCTGCTGCTCCTCGAGAGCCCGTCGCTCTATATCGGCGATCCCGCCCTGTTGCACGCGATCGAGAGTGTCCACACGTGGCCCGACCGCATATACATCGGCGTGGGAACGAATGAAGGCTCGACCGCGGATGCCCGCCACGAGATGGTGGCCGACAGTCGGACGTTCGCGAATCTCCTCGCGCATCACGCGAGCCGGACGCGAACCTGTCTTCGCGCAGTACCGGGCGCGGAGCACAACGAAGACGCATGGCGGGCCCGCCTCCCAGCCGCGCTCGCCTTCGTGTTGGGCACGGGCGCGTGTCCCTCGGCGCCGCCCGACTCGGTGCATTGATCTCAGGTGCTGCGCCCGAGCCGCACAATGGGCGCGTGCCGAGATATCTTGTGCTGGTAGCAGAGACCCGGCACTGATGGGGGTGGCGATCAATGGCAATGACCTATCCGCACACGGAGATCACGGACGCCGACGTCCCGCGGGCGTCGATCCCCTTTGCCCAGCACATCCTCGACACCTATGCCAGCGAGACGAACAAGGTCGCGGCGATCTGGCACGCATTCACGGACCCGGACCTTGGATATCGACCGCAGGAACGCGCCAGTACGGTGGGCGACATCCTCAAGCATCAGGTGTTGTCCGAGCGGCGATTCTTCGGGGAGTTCCTGGGCGCACCCGAGCCCCCGCCCGGCGAGCTGCTGCCGACCACGATCTCAATAGGCGCGGCGACTTCGCGATATGTGGAATTGGCCCGGGCGCGCTTGCCGATCTTGGCGGCCGCCACCGAATCCTGGTGGTTGGCGCGAGTGCCCTTCTTCGACGTGGAGCGCGAGCGAATCTGGGTCTTCTGGCGTCGCGTGCTGCACACCGCGCACCACCGGACACAGCTCTCGGTCTACCTCCGGCTCATGAATCGGCAGGTACCACCGACATATGGCCCCACCGCTGACGTCTCGTGGCAGGGCGCCGATCCAACGCAGTCCGTGGAGGCGGCGGGACGGCGGTAAGCGCGCGGAGAGCGATCGGCGAACAGCGCGTGAGACGCGCGCCGACTACCTCGCTGCCGCGCGCGCGGCCCTGCGCCGCCTGAACAGGAAGACCCCACCCACGATCAGTCCCACCAACACCACGAGCGCGACGACACACTCCGCGATGAAAACGCGGAGCCCATCGATCATCAGAAACGTGCCGCGCTTGGTGTAAAAGCCGTTGAAGGAATTGACCGCGGCTGGCAGCGCGAGCAGATCGGCGGTTGTCATCGGTAACGCGTGCTCGTGCGGATGATAGTGCGACCCCCAGGGAAGTGTCTCGCCTGCCGTATCGAGCTCCACGTGACCGCCCAGCACGGCACTCACCGGATGCGTTTGAATAAAGGCGGCGACCCGGTTCGCGGTGGCCCGCTCGGCCGCGGCGTCGTCGATCAACAGCCTGCCCGGTAGCATGAAATCGCCGGTGAAGAACAGCCCCGTGTTACGGTCGTAAAACGAGACATGCGTCTCGTTGTGGCCAGGCGTAGGGATGACATCGACGGTCCGGTCCCCGAGCTCGACCTGCGCGAGACCGTTCGGCCAGTCGGTGAAGTGATAGAACTGCTTCACACTCTCGAGGTCGTACCCCACGACGCGCGCGTTCGGCTGATGCGCGAACTGGGCATCACCAGCGCGGTGATCCAGGTGCCGGTGCGTGTGGACGACGAGTAATGGCATCTTCGATGCGCCGGTCCCGGGCAGAAGGGCCAGAACGGTTTGTGCCAAGGGCATCTCCTTCGGCTCCGCCACGTCGCCATCGTCGATCAACATCGCCTGCGTCGAGCCGATCAGCAGATACATGAACGGAGCTTCGAATGTCGCACACAAGCTCTCCCGAAGGATGAATGTCTGTGAATTGAGGGCGTGCGTCTCGAGAGGCGCCGGCGGGTTTGCCTTGCAGTCCGCCGCCCCTTCGCTCCAGTGCGCGTTCAACGAGTCGGTCGCGATCTGCGATCGTGCGACCGATGGCACAGCGCATACAACGAGCCCCATCAAGAACCAGTGCGGATGTCTCATCTGCTCACCCCAGCGCCAGGCTACTCCGCCACGTGTGGCCGTTTCGCGCGGAACGACCCCGAGGAGACGGCCATGCGGATCATTTCTTCGACGACGAGGAGTCGCTCGTCGTCCGTCATGGCGAGGGCACGCGCACGGCGGAGTCTAGCGGACGCTTCCCACCCGGCCGTTTCGGCCCACGCGTCGGGTTGCAGTCCAGGGACGCGATCCGTCACGACGGTTTGTTCCCCTGATTCGCATCGCGTCGTATCGCTTCGAGCTCGGTCACATCCACCAGGTCCTGTGGCCGCGCGGCGTCGCGCTTGATGCGGATCAAGTCATCGAGTGACGCCACGCGGACCGAGCCGCCCTCCAGGTCCCGCACCTCGGATCGGGTCCAGAGTCCTTCGAAGTCCATCGGCGAGCGTACGAAGAGGTCGACGACGACAGGATTGGCATCGCTGTAGAGCGAAAACACGATCATGCCACGGTCGCGGGCCCACGTCTCACGAGTCGGTCCATCCGCGAAGTCGGTCGCCCGAACAGGCACCTGCGGGCGATACCCGATCGCTTCGAGCTCCTGGATGGCACGCCGCGCGCTCGGGCCGTCCAGGTCGATGACCACGTCCACATCCGTGGTGCCGCGGACATACCCGTGGAGGATCGTGGCCACGCCCCCGACGACGACGTAGCGGGTGCCCGACCGGTTGAGGGCATCGAAGACAGGCGCGAAGAGCGGCACAGTGCCCGAATATATGACCAGACGGGGCGCATCGGCGAGCTTGCGTGCGCGGACCCGTGCCAGTACCTTCGCCGGACAACTGAATCGCGAACGGGGTTCCGGAAGTCCGGTGTAATGCCGGCGCGGCCCCGCCACTGTAAGAGGCTCGGAGGACGTCACGACGCTCACGCGCCGTGCCCCGCCGAACCGGCGTGCTCAGGATGTGCCACTGGTACACGGAGTGATCCGCGTGCCGGGAAGGCGAGCACTGCTGCCTTGAGCCAGGAGACGTGCTCCGCTCGCACCCGCGCAGAACACCCTCGAGGGAGGGGTGCGGGGCGACGCGCCAGAGCGATGGCCCACCCGACCTCGGGGTGGGCGTGTCTGCTGGGTGCCATGCCCGTCGCCTTCCTTTGGGAAGGAGACGGGCTTTGTGTTTCCCCGCCGTACGTAGTCGTCGCCAGCGACACCGCCCGGTCCCCGCCACCGCGGCCCTGATGGTCGTGGTGCTCGTCGTCCTGTGCTCGGCCGGGCAGCCGGCGCGCGCGCAGGTGCCGAGTGAGGTCCGCGGCCGAGTGACGTCACGCGTCGATGGACGGGGCATCGTCGATGCGCGCGTCGATGAGATGGGCGATGACGCCGCCGCGACGAGTGACGACGACGGCGCGTTCACGATCCGTGGTCTCGCGCCGGGCGCCCACGACCTCCGAGTCACCGCGATCGGATATCGCGCCGCGCACACTACCGTTGCGGTCGAGAACGGCCGGGTCGCGGTGGCGTCCGTCGTATTGGATCCACTCCCGGCGCGGCTCGCCCCCGTGTCGGTCCGCGGCGGCGCCGACAGCAGTGGCGACGCAATGACGATCTCGCGCGCGGCGATCGACGCCTCGGGGCAACAGGAGCTCGGAGGTCTGCTCACGCAGGTGCCTGGCGTGCTCGTCACGCGGCAGGGCGGCCCGGGCGCCCCCGCCTACGTGTCGATCCGCGGCTCGAACTCCGATGAGGTCTTGGTGATCGTCGATGGCCAGCCCATCAACTCCACGCTGAGCGGCGAGGCCGACCTCTCGCGGATTCCGCTGGCCAATGTCGAGCAGGTGACGGTCATCCGGGGCGCGGAATCGGCGCGCTACGGACCTGGCGCGCTCGCGGGGGTCGTGCTGATCGAGACCCGGCGCCCCACCGGGACGGAGCTCACCGCCGCGGCCTCGGCCGGCTCATGGGGCGTGCGTGATGGCTCTCTCTCCGCCGGCGTAGACGTGCCGCACGTCGCGGGCGGAGTGGTCACCGTGAGCCGAATCACCACCCAAGGTGATTTCCCGTACGATGTGCCGCCGGAGCGCGGTGGTGGCGACGCCATCCGCCAAAATGACGACGCCGCCCTGACGTCCATATCCGCCGCGGTCAATACCCGAGGACCGATCGGGCTCTCGATGCAGGGCGCGGCGACGGAGGGCGCGCGCGGCTTGCCGGGCTCCGTGTCGGCGCCGGACTGCTGCGCGCGGGACGGCGATACCCGTGTGTCGGGCGGTGCGAGCGCGCACGCGGACCACGGGCCGGTCGCATGGACCGTCGCGCTCGACGCCGACCACGAACGCACACGGTATCAGGACTCCGAGCCCGCCATCCCGCCCGCGTACGACGACCGGGCGACCACCACGAGCGTGATGGGGTCCGCTACCGCCGCCGTCGCGGGACCGGTGGTCTCCCTCGCCGGAGGTGCGGAGTCTCGAGCCATCTCCATCGCCGCGACGGCCCTCACCGCGACCGCCCCATCGACCGAGCGCGATGACGGTGTCTGGACCCAGGCGCGTGCATCACGTCCGCTGGGCGCGGGGTTTACCGGGGCCATCGACGGCACGGTGCGCGTCGATTGGAACTCCCTCGCGGACGCCACTGTGGCGTCGCCGCGGGTCGCCCTCTCGGTCGGTCACGGCCCCCTCCTGGCGTCGGTGTTGGGAGGGCAAGCCTATAACCCGCCATCTCTGGCCGATCAGTACTTCCGGGAGGGCGTCCTCGTGCGCCCAAATCCCAATCTCCGGCCGGAGCGGGTACGTGATGAGATCGAAGGGCGACTCGCCCTCCGCGAGGTCGCGCTGGGCGCGGTGCGCATCACGAGCGAGGTCGCCGTGTACCGGGCCGATGTCACGGGGATGATCCTGTGGTTTCCGGATTTCCGGTTCATCTGGAGTCCCGACAACTACGATGTGCGGCGCGCCGGATGGGACGGGAGCACCGAGCTATCGATCCCACGCCTCGGGCTCCACCTCCGCGCGACGGTGAGCGATGTCTCGGTTGACTACGTCGGGCCGGTGCTCGGCGGGCAAGTCGCCTACCAGCCGCGCGTCACGGCCACGACGGCCGCCGGCATCGCGCGGGGCCGACTCAGCGCCGAGCTCACAACGCAGTACATCGGCGATCGACGCACGGTCCAGGGCTCGACGCTCAATACGCTCGCGCCGTACTGGGTGACCGATGTCCACGCCACGGTGAGTCTCGTCCGCCGGGTGTGGCCGATCGACGCCATGCTCGGCATCGACGACGTGTTCGACGATCGAGCCGCTCTGCTCTTCGACTATCCGTATCCCGGTCGCACCGTGAGGCTGGGCCTCCGGATCCACCATGCATCCGCCGACTGATCCGCCCGAGGCACCCGCGATCGCGTGTGTCCGACACCCGTCACCCGTCCACGTTCATCCCAAGGAGACACCCATGATTCGCCGTCACGCAGTCCTTCGATCGTCGCTGCTCTCTGCCCTCGCGCTCACTGGTGCATGCGCCTCGGACAAGCCGACCGGGCCCGTGGTCAGCAGCTATCTCCATGGCACCGCCTCTAACCACCAGATCGGGATCGTCGTCAACTCGACTGGACATGCCGTGACGCTGTTCCAACTCGGCGCGCCGACCAACACCAAGCAGGTCGCACTCGGTGCCTCCAATGCCATCACACCCGTCGGACTCAGCGTGCGCGGGGAATCCGCCATCGTGCCACTCGGCGACGCGTCGAGCGTGGCGCTCATCGACCTCAACACGCTCACGATCACGCGCTTCTTCCTCTTTGCCGCAGGCAACACGACGGGCCAGGCGTTCGTGGATGACACCACGGTCTTCGCGGACAACTCCGACAGCGCCTACGTCGGTCGATTCACGACCGGCCAAGCCTCTGACACGATCCGTGACACGGTACACGTCGCCCCGTCGCCGACTGACATCGAAGTGTCGGGCTCGCGGGTCCTGGTGATCTCGGCGAACCTCAATGCCAGTTTCCTCCCCAACGGCAACGGCATCGTCACCGCGATCGACGCACACTCGCTCACCGTGTTGGATACGGTCTCCACCGGCGGCACGAATTCGACCGCGGGGGCAATCGGCCCCGATGGCAATCTCTACGTGGTCAACACGGGTGATTTCGTCAACCCGGGCAGCATGACGGTGATCAACCCCGCCACGCTCGCGGTCATCCAGACCGTCCCAAACGTCGGCGTGGGCCCGGGCGCGATCGCCATCGACAGCCGCGGGCTCGCGTACATCTCGAGCTTCAGCGGCGGCACGGTTATTTGGAATATCAATACGCAGGCATTCGTCCGTGGTCCGAACAATCCGCTGTGCGCGCCGATCAGCGGCGGCGGCTGCCGCGGCGCGTTCGATGCGCGCCCCGACTCGGCGGGTAACGTGTACCAGGTCTTCTTCGGCAGTCCGAGCCAGAACCTCAATCCGTACGTATTCGTCTATCACGCCGGCACCTATGCCCTCACCGACAGCATCAGTGTCGGGCCCGGACCGTCAGCGCTCCGCATCGCCGAATTCTGATGCAGCCGGCGGTGGCGGCCCACCGGATTCCGCGAAACCGGAGTGTTGATCATTGCGCGGAGCAACCATCGAGCGACGAGGGAGGTCATACCGCTCTAGGCGCGGGATGATGACGCAGGACCGGCACACGACCCGAGGCGGGTCGTGATGCGTGGACGCGCCCACTACATTTGACGAGCCACCATTCATGGCTGGCGACCGCTGGCTCACTCGCACCCTGTTGCGCGTTCTCCCGCGCTCCGCGATCGTGGCGGGCGCACTGGCGGTCGTCATCGGTGCGTCCGGGCATGCGCCGCACTCGGGATCGATGGCCACGGCGCACCGGGCACCGCCCCCCACCGCGTCGTTCCCATTCGTGTACGATGACGGGCGGCTGTTCGTGCCAGTGCGGCTGTCGGGAGACACGACCCGATGGTTCATCTTCGATACCGGTGTCGGCTCGACGATCGTGGACGCGGCATTGGCGGCGCAGCTCGGACTGACTACGACGGATGCCGGCACGGTGACCGGCGCGGGTGCGCACCGGATGCGAATCGGGCGGACCGCCGGGATGCCGGTCTCAGTGGGCGGCGTAGCCCTGGCGCCCCCGTCGATCGAGGTGGCGCCGCTCGATTCGCTTGTGTTCCCCTTCTCAGGGCTTCACGCACCCGGGGTGATCGGCTCGCAGTTCTTCGTCGAGCACGTGGTAGAAGTGGATTTCGACGACCACGTGATTCGTGTATACGACCCCGCGACGTACGAGTATCAGGGCGCGGGCGCTGTCATCGCGCTGGATTTCGTCCTCGGTGCACCCAGCGTGTCCGGCACTCTTACGCTGCCGGACGGCACCCGTAAGCCGGCTCGGCTCCTCGTCGATCTCGGCGCCAAGGCGACTCTGCTCGTGACCGAGCCGTTCATCCGTGCGACCGGGCTCCGAGAGGCGTTTCCGCGACGCGTGCGCGCGACGCTGGGCGCCGGCGCCGGAGGCGAGACCCGATACGATTTCGTGCGGGTGCCAAAGCTGACCCTGGGCCAGCGCGATCAGGCGGAGATCGCCAGCTTCGTGGCGGGGTTGTCGGTCGAAAATACGCTGCGATCCGACGAGTACGACGCATTGCTCGGCGCGGAGTTTCTCAGTCGATACCGCGTCATCTTCGACTACGCGCACAAGCGACTCATCCTCGAGCCGCGCTCGCCCATGGCACTGCCCGCCGAACTCGATATGAGCGGGCTCTATCTCGTCCGGGATGGCGACGATGGCGGGCGCGTCGTCGTGCATCGCGTCGTCGAGGATTCGCCGGCCGACCGAGCCGGGATTCGGGTGGGCGACGTCGTCGTACGCGTGAATGGAGAATCCGCCTCGGGCACGTCGCTCTGGCCGTGGCGTGCGGCGTTGCGCAGCGGCGACGGCCGCGCGGTGACGGTGACGATCGACCGCGCGGGTGAGAATCTCGTGAAGACGTTCGTGCTGCGCAGACTCGTGTGAGTTGAGCGGTACCGGTCAGCGTCGACATTCGGCGCGCCGTTCACACCGTGATGCACGCGCTTCGTCCCAATCTGCGGGACACAATCGCGCAGTATTGGCGATCGCCATAGGTTCACGCGGATGGTGCCGTCCGGCGAGACCCCGCACAGATCCGACGCCGCAGCGCGACTCCGACATCAAGCATTCTTTGAAACCCTGCAGCACGGTGAGGGGACGCGCGACTGGTTGGCGGCGCGCGCCGGATTGCTCGTTCTGCGACATGTGCTCGCACGGAGCGACGCCGACTGGGAGGCAGGGGCGCTCGCGGCGGAAGAGCGCAGCGTCGCGACAGCGCTCGAGGCGCTGCCGCCGGACGATCCGGAGCGAGTACGTCTGAGCGCGGTGCTCGCCGGTTTCCATTCCGCCGGGCTGCGTGCCGACCAGTCGCCGGATGCGCGCGAACCGCATGCCCTCGAGCCGGTGGCGGATGCATTGATCGCGTACGGGGATGTGCTGCTCACGCGATCGGCATGGGCGCTCGCGGCGGACGTCTACGCGACGGTGTGGGATACGCGCGCAGCGCCCGACACGCGATTCGGCGGCGGCGTCGATCCGCGGGACGTCGAGGACACGGCGGCGCGGTCGGCTACGATCGACGCCGTGGACGGGGGCGGGGACGGGGAGCTACAGATCGCGCCCGCGAGCGCGATGGCGGCATTGAAGCTCGCCATTTGTTATCGCATGCTGGGGCGCTCGGCGGAGGCGTCGGACGCATACACGGCCGCGCGCGCGGCGGCGATCCAATGTCGCGATCCCGGCGTCGGCGAATATGTGCGGTACCGGGCTCGGCTCGGTGACACGCTGATGGTCCTCGACGCCGGAAACCTGGCGGCGGCCGAGCAACAGCTCGCCGGCCTGGCGGTGGAGATCTCGTCGAACCCGCGACTCCGGGACCTGCTGGCACGGGTGCGGCACGCGCAGGCGGTGGCCGCGTATCGACGGCACAAGGTGTCGCGGTAGCGACCACGCGTCGTCACCGATCCGTCGCGCTCGACCGTAACCAAGGCTCGCCCCCCGACCTCGCGGACGGACGATCCGCTCCTAGATTATGGGGCTGCGGACTCGAGCATTGTGCGCGCCGCGCGGCTGTCCGTCCGGATGCCGGCACCGATTCCCGATCAGACGCACAGGACAGGAGACGTCGTTCATGCACACAACCTTCGTCAACGCGATCGCCCTGAGATCCGTCCGCTGCACCGTGACGCGCGCCATCGCGCTGCTGGCGACACTCGTACTCCCCTATCGCCTGGCGTACGGGCAGGCAACGACGGGTGACGCTGGCGGTGGCGCGCCTCCTCCACCACTGCGCGTCATCGACCCGACCTACATGGACACCACGGTCAAGGCGTGCGACAATTTCTTCGAATTCGCCAACGGCCATTGGCTGACGACGGATGTCATCCCGGCGGCATATGGCAGTGACGGTGTGGGTCGGGACATGCAGGACCGGAATGAGCTGGCCGTACGGTCGGTGCTCGATGACGCAATGGCCCACCGGCGGTCCGAGCCGGCCGGCAGTACGGAGCGGAAGCTCGGCACCTTCTATGCGACCTGCATGGACTCCTCGCGCGCCGAGTCCGATGGCTTGACGCCATTGGACCCAATGCTCGACAGCATCGCCGCCATTCGCACTCGCGACGCACTCGTGCAAACGATCGCGGCGCTGCACATGCGGGGCGTCCGTGCGCTGTTCTCCTACGACCCGTCGCCGGACCTCCACGACACGTTCCACTACATGGCGGCGATTCAGCAGAGTGGGCTCGGGATGCCCGATCGCGACTACTACACTGATACCGGACACGTCGCTGATTCGCTCCGCGAGCAATACGTGATGCACGTGACGCGCATCCTCACGCTAGGCGGGGAGTCGCCGAGCAAGGCGGCGGATGGGGCGCATCGCGTGATGACGTTGGAGACGGCGCTGGCCAGGGTGTCGCTGACGCGAGTGGCGCAGCGGGAGCCGAGCAACCTCGACCATCCGATGTCACTCGACTCACTGCGTGCGCTCGCCCCTGGAATCGATTGGCGCACGTACTTTCAGCGGAGCGGGGTCGTACGATCGCCGTCCCGAATCAACGTCAGCGAACCAGGGTACATTCGGCGAGTCAACGCCCTGGTGGACAGCGTGCCGCTCGACGATTGGCGCACGTATCTCCGCTACCATCTGCTCTCCCAAGCCGCGCCGTGGCTCAGTACGCCGTTCGTGCACGAGGATTTCGCCTACACGTCGCTGTTCAACGGGGCGACGGCGCTCCTTCCACGCTGGAAACGATGTCTCCGCGTGACCGACCGCCAGCTCGGCGAGGCGTTGGGAGAGGCATATGTCGCGAAAACGTTCTCCGCGGCGGCCAAGGCTCGGGCGCGGCAGGTGATCGACGACGTCAGGGCCGCCTTTGGTCAGCGGCTGATGCAGCTCACCTGGATGTCGGATACCACGCGCGCTCAGGCGCTGGCGAAATTGAAACAGGTGCACGAGAAGGTTGGGTACCCTGACAAATGGCGCGATTACACGCACCTCCAAGTCGCCGAGGGCTCGTTCGTCCTGAACGTCGCGCGCGCCAACCGCTTCGAATGGGACCGGGTGGCCAATCGACCGGGGATGCCAGTGGACACGACGGAGTGGGGCATCACGGTGCCGACCGTCGATGCGTATAACGATCCGACGAAGAACGAGATGGTGTTTCCCGCTGGAGCGCTCGAGCCGCAGACGTTCGACCCACACGCCGACGACGGCGCCAACTACGGGTCGCTCGCCGGTAGTTGGGCGGGACACGAGCTCACGCATGGGTTCGACGACGAGGGTCGGCACTTCGACGCGCACGGCAATCTGCGCGACTGGTGGACTCCCGCCGACTCAGCGGCCTTTGGCCGGCAAGCCAACCTCATGGTGCAGCAGTTCAATGGATACGTGCAGGTGGATTCAGTCCACGTCAACGGCAGGCTGACGCTCGGGGAGAACATCGCGGACTTTGGTGGCGTGCTGACCGGGTATGATGCCCTCGAGGCCGCGCTGGCCCGCGATGGTCGGCCCGGGCTGATCGACGGCTTTACACCCGAGCAGCGCTACTTCATCGGGTTTGCCCAGAGCTGGAGACAGCACGACCGTCCAGCGCAGTTGCGGTCGCGGGTGACCATCGATCCGCACTCACCCGCCAAATGGCGCGTGATCGGTCCACTGTCCGACGATCCTGACTTCGCGCGGACATTTGGCTGCAAGCCGGGCGATCCAATGGTGCAGTCGCCGGATGTGGTGCCACGCATCTGGTGAGCCGGATCGGTGCGCGCTGGATCTCCCCGGTGACTTACCCCCCGGGGAGCACGCCGACGCGCTGCGACTCGAGGTCGCTGGACTCGTAGTGCTGGACGGTCTCCGGTCGAGTCAGTAGGTACCGGTCGTCTTCCGGGAAGTACCGAGCGCGCTCGATGTCCTTGCCGGCGAAGGCCTCGATCGACCCCTTGTTCTGCCACCAGCTCAGGGTCACGATCTCGGTCCGGTCGCCATCCAGGTCGCGGACGGCCACGACGGCGCCGAGGTTTCCGGGCGTGCGTCGGTAGCTGGCGATGCCGGTCGTGACCACATAGTCCACGTACTCTTTCTTGAGGTCGCGCCGGATCTCCGCGCGCCATTCGCGAAGGATAGTCATGGCGGGTTGCTCCTCGACGTCGAGTGTGACAGACGAGCTGCCGTGCCGGCCATCATGGCCAATACGAGAAGCAATATGTGGCAGTGGCCGGTAATTTCACTATGTTGGGCGCTCCCGGGACCGGGCTTCGGCCTTCGAGCCGCGACCAGGTCGTGACAGCCGCCCGCGGTCGAACCTTCGCGGCAGGATAGCGGGGCCCGCTGCCGTGATCTCTGGAGGCAAGAATGAAAGCATCTCTGTTCTATCGAATCGCTGCTGTTCTTCTGCTGCTTTTCGCGGTAGGACATACGCTCGGCTTTCGCCAGTCTGATCCCAAATGGGGAGTTGATGCCCTTCTTGGCTCAATGCGGTCAATTCACTTTGACGTGCAGGGCTCCAACCGCACGTATTGGGACCTCTTTGTGGCGGCCGGATTCTCTGTCGGCGTGTTTTATCTATTCGCGGCGATATTGGCATGGCAGCTAGCTGGCCTTCCGGCAGCGACTTTGGCGCTCATGCGCGGCACTGCGTGGGCGTTCGCCCTTTGCTTCGCCGCCATCACGGTTGTGAGCTGGAGATACCTCTTTATCATACCCATCGCCTTCTCACTCGTGATTACATTATGCTTGTCTGCGGCGGCATGGCTTTCAGCGACGCAGGTTTCCATGCCTCCATTGCGATAGTAAGGTGAGAGGATCAAACTGCACCACTACCTCGCCCCAGGCCCCAGATAGTATCGCCGACCACCCAACGCATTCCGCTTACAGATTGACGAGCCCTCCATCGTCGTATCTGTCGTGGTGGCGGATCCAGCTCTGGGTGTTGGGACGGACTTCGTTGCGCCCCAGAGGCGTGATGTCGAGGTAGTTGTACGTACCCAGCAAGAGGTCGCCACCCCGCGCGTATGATGAATAGGTGTGGTAAATGGTGTCGTGATCAGCCGTGTCCTTGTAAAACACGCTGGTGCCAGGCTGCTCCTCGCCACGTGACTTGAACATGCGATAGTTGTAGTAGATCTCGCCCTTGGCCAAGTCCTCTTTCGTGGCGGACACGTGATAGTCGAAGTTGAAGTCGTTGTCGTGTGACGACACCCACGGGAAGCGCCAGCCCATGCGCGTCTTGAACGCGTCGATCTTCGATATTGGCGCTCGAGACACTGCGATCAGTGTCACATCATGATGATTGAGATGCGCCAGCGCCCCGTCGATGTGGTCGGCCAGGAACGAGCAGGACGGACACCCCTCCTTCCAATCCGGACCGAACATGAAGTGGTACACGATCAATTGGCTGCGTCCACCGAAGAGGTCTGAGAGCGTCTCCTTACCCTGTGGCCCATCGAAGACATATTGCTTCTCGACCTTCTCCCATGGCAGCTCGAGGCGACGCCGGTTCAGTGCGTCGCGTTGCTTGGTAAACTCCTTCTCTTCCCGCAGCAGCTCGGTGCGCGCGGCAAGCCATTTATTGTGCGTCACGACCGTGTGCTCGTGAGCCCTTGTATTGGTGGCCGATGTGCTCATGCTGCTCTCCTATTCTGATCTCGGTAGTCCCGTCTCTGAGACCGACTCTGAAGTTGACGTGCTGATGGTTGCACTCGTACAGATACAGAGGTAAGACCGCGCGCACGCGGTGACTCAGGCAATCGCGCCCGTCTCTCCCGCGATGCGCCGTAAGAGTCCGAGTTGCCCAGCGTGATACGCCTGGTGGAACAGCACGGTCCCCAGCAGCGACCCCAAGGTCTCGTGCGGATCGCCTGTCGGCCCGTCGGGGATGAGTGCGTCGAGCCGTCTTGGCGGCAACGCACCGAGCCCTGCATCGATGCGCACGCACGCCTCATCCCACGCGGTGACCAGGTCCCGCAATGGCAGCGCCTCCGACGCGCGCGTGATGGGCAGCGATCCGCGCGCGTACCGCGTCAGGGGACCGCTGGTCTCGACGGACGCCTGCGCCAGCAGCGGCAGCACTTCGTTGTACACCACGATCAGATGGCCGAGCACCCAGTTGATGCAGTTGCCCGCGGGCCGGGGCTGGTTGAGGCTCTGCTCGTGTGAGATGCCTTCCACATTCAAGCGGACTACATCGCGCGTGAGTTGCGCCTGGTGACGAAGGCTCGCGATGTCGCTCATGACTTGTCCGCGAACAGCGCTTCGAGGCGGTTGATCGAGCTGAACCAGCCAGCGCGGTGACCATCGCGGCCGGCGGTCGTTCCGAAGCCGACCTGTGTCAGCACCACCCGAGTGGCGCCCGCATCCGCATGGAACTCCACGGTGACGACCGTCTCGGGACTGCTCTCCGTGGCATCGTCGGGGGTGACCCAGGCATGCGTGTATATCAACCGCTTCGGCGGCGTCACTTCGCGGTAGATGCCGAACGCTTCCTTCTTCGTCCCGTTGCGCTCGACGAGCACGAATCGCCAGCGACCGCCGACTCGAACATCGAGCTCCCCGCCCTCGACGGTCGTTCCCTCCGGCGACGACCATTGTCTGAGCAGCTCGGGCTCTGTCCACGCGGCGAAGACGCGGTCCGGACTGGCCGGGATCCGCCGTTCGAGTCTGATCTGGAGTGCTTCCGGCTGTTGTGGTTTCATTGAGGTGGCTCCGTCTCGAAATGGCGCGCAAGCGCGTCCAGTTGGTCGACCCAGAAGGTCCGGTAGCGTGTCATCCACGCGCAGGCGTCGAGCAGCGCCTGTCCGTCGAAATGGCACCAGTTGACGCGCCCGTCGGGGATCCGGTGCACGAGGCCAGCCCGTTCGAGCGCATCGAGATGCTTCGAGATCGCCGGCCTCGACATCGCGAATGGCTCCGCCAACTCTCCGACCGTGGTCTCGCTCCGAGCCAATCGCGCCACGATCGCGCGTCGCGTGGGGTCGGCGAGTGCGGCGAAGACCAGGTCGAGCGCCTTACTGTGTTGATCGGTAACCATATGGTTACCAGTATAATCCATGGAGGCTGCGTTGAAAAGGGCAGGGCTACAAGCAACTCATGAGGGGATATTCCCTCCGTCCTAGGCGCCTACTGACGTCCTTCAGGCTGCTGACGACATTCATTAGATAGATGCGACCTCGAGTGGCTGGATCGAGGATCGGTCGAGCCGCCTCGAGTTCCGGTTGCGGTCGATCGTGGCACCCAGCACATTCGTCGGCAAGGTTTGTATCTCGCCCCTCGGAGCTGCGCCATGCCCGACACCGTGCTGTCGCGTCGCGTCTTTCTGGCGAGTGGTCTCGTAGCGGGAGTCGGCGTCTTCCTGGGAGCGGTCCCATTTCGGCCCGGCCAATGCTGTCCCAGTCGGACCGGTCGCGTCGATCATGGGCCGCATCCCACGCCGCGGCCAGGGATCGACGCATCGCATGTCCTCAAACCCGACCAGTTGACAGGCGCGCCCAACGCGATCCCCGCGTTCGACGAGGTACGCCAGATCCCCGAGATCGTTGACGGGATTCGCTGCCATTGCGGTTGCGCGAAGAACAAGGACTTCTACTCGCTCTTGAGCTGCTACGAGGGCGACGGCATGGCCCGGGAATGTCACACCTGCCAGGGCCAAGGACGCATGGCGTTCCGACTGCACACAGCGGGCAAGTCGCTCGCTGAGATCAGGGATGCAATCGACGCGCGGTACGACTGAGCGTTGAGGCACGCCGTGCGTCAGATCTGAGCCAGGATCCGTGATGCGAACGGGCACTCTCGGTGTTGTGTTGGCCGTCGCGACGATCGGAACCGGTACGACGGCGCGCGCTCAGGGCCAGCTCACCGCGAGCGAGCCCGCCAGCATCTCGCAGGTCGTCGATGGCACGAAAGTCACCATCGAATACTCCCGCCCCCGCGCCCGCGGCCGAACCGGATTGTTCGGCACCGAGGTGACGTGGGGCCATATCTGGACGCCCGGCGCCAATCAGGCGACGACGCTCGCCGTCAGCAGGGACGTATCGATCAACGGGCACGCCGTCGCCAAGGGCAAGTACACGGTCTGGATGGTCGTCGTGCCAGGAGACTGGGAGCTGGTGCTCGACCACGACACGACGTTGTTCCATACGCAGGGCCCACATCGCCGGGCCGGCCAGATTCGATTCATCGTGCCACGAGAGCACCGCGCCTTCACCGAGACTCTCACCTGGTCGTTCCCGACCGTGCGAACGAGCGGGATGCTGCTCACGATGCAGTGGGACACGGTGTACGTCCCGCTCGACATCAAGGTCATGCCGACGTTCACCACCGCGGTGCCGCCGGACGCCGCGCAGCGGGTGGCCGGCACGTACCACTGGCGCTGGTCGCCGGAGTTCGCCAACCCCGGCGTGGGTGACACGACGCTCTCACACGAGCCGCCGATGAAATACCCTGCGTCGATGCTCACGGTGCGGTATGTCGGAAACGAGCTGCACGCGACGTTCGATCCACCGCTGTACGACAGCCCACGCTACGGCGAATACCTGCTGATCCGAAGGAGGGGCGATCTGTACAGCTTTGGACGGGTGTACGGCGGGGAGCTAGTCGAGATCTGGGACTTCTGTGCGCTCCAGTTTACGGTCGCCAACGGGCAGCCGGCGAGTTTCGAGGTCCGCGGCACCGACGACGACCTATGGGCCTCTGGTAAGGCTGAGCACTAAGAGACGCCTCCGGCCACCCAGCGCACGTAGGAGGGCCTGGGCCACAGGTTGCCCCGCTGGCCCTCGGTTGACTTATATTACGTAATTGCCGTAACGGTATCACCGTAACGTGAATACCATAACTGGAAATCCATAATGATCGCCCGATCAACTGACCCGGTTGAGGTCGAGAACTGGCTGTATGGCTAAACCGCGAGAACGGGGGGCCAACCCGTTCGAATACGGGCAAGCGGTCGCGCCGGCCACTCTGGTCGATCGCGCGGACGAGCTGCGCCGCGTGGTGGACACGGTCATGAGTGGCGGGCGGTTGTTCCTGATCGGACCCCGGCGATACGGCAAGACCTCACTGCTCAACCTGGCCGAGACCCAGCTTGCCAAGGAGGGAGTTGCGGTCCTCCGAGTCGATGCCGAGAAGTTCGAGACTCCCGAGCTGCTCGCCAAGGCATTGCTCGCCGCCGCCGTCCGAACGCTCGGCGGCCCCGTGGACCGCGTGGGGAGAACCATGAAGACCCTCTTCGGTACGCTACGACCCGACATCGCGTACAACCTCGAGGATCATTCGGTCTCCGTCAGCTTCAATGTACGCCGAGATCAAACGGCATCCGACATCCCGCTCGTCACCGACGTGCTCGACGGGATCAACACGCTTGCAAAAGCACGCCATACACGTACCGTCGTCGTGATCGACGAATTTCAACAGCTCGTCAATGAAGGCGGAATCACCGCCGAGCGGCAGCTCCGGTCCGTCGTCCAAACGCACCGGCACCTGAGCTACGTTTTTGCCGGCTCGAAGACTCGCCTCCTGATCGACATGACGAGTGATCACGCACGGCCGTTCTACAAACTCGGTGCCGCCCTGGTCCTCGGGCCCGTACCACGTGAGGACTTCCGGATATTTCTGAGCCGCGGCTTCGCCGCCGGCGGTGCTGCTGTGACTCCGGACGGGGTCGAGCGCATTCTCGATCTTGCCGAAGACGTACCGTACAACGTCCAGCGATTGGCGTCCCGCTGCTGGGATCTGCTCGGCGCGGCGCCCAAGACGCCGACGCTCGATGTTGCGTTTGTCGATAGCGCCCTCGAGCGAGTGGTTCGTGAGGATGATGCGATCTACACCCAACTGTGGGTGAGCCTCACTGAAGTGCAGAAGAAGTCCCTCAAGGCGGTTATCGCCGAGCGTGGCACGCAGTTGATGTCGCAGCGCGTCGCCCAGGAGTACCGCGTGGGGCCGTCCAGCATGCAGTTGGCGCTCAAAGCGCTGGATCGCCGCGGAATCGTGCGCGACGAACAGAGCCTTGGCACGGTGCACGTGCGACTCGAAGATCCGTTCTTCGCGGCGTGGCTACGGGTCAGCCAGCGCACGTAGCGGATGTGGCCGACCGATCCGTTGACAGACTGTCGGACGTTAGGAGGGCGGTGCCTGGTTAGCCCTAGACCCTGGCGATGCGACGCGGGCAGCCTGCGCGCCCAACCACGACCGGCTCGGTCAATGATATTGTCGCTCAGTGCCACCCACTACCGGCCATCGTGGGCCAGCAGCCAACAACGGCCCATCGTTCCCCCGAGTTTCGATTCCTGCGGCGCTTAGTGATTGGGTTGGGAGTTTGCAATCCTGTAACACACCACGGAGCTGTCTCTGACATCAGCCCCTCGGAAGCCTTCCGTTCGCCACGCAGCCACCATTGGACGGGACCGCCGAGGGCAACCATCGCGCATCACGGACTGACAGTTGTCATCACACGTGCGGATATCCAGACACCGGAGTTCAGCGTATGATGCCACCGTCCCGCTATTGCGCCGCCCTTCTCGCCGCCCTCACCGCGGGCTGCGTCGCCCGTGGCCAAGACGCGCCGATGTTCCGGGGCAACTTGGCGCATACGGGCGTCTACGCCGCCCCCGAGATTCGGAAACTGAGCGGCATCAAGTGGCAATTTCACACCTCGGGCCGGGTGATCTCGTCCCCGGCCGTCGCCAACGGTGTTGCCTACGTTGGCAGCACCGACGGGCGTCTGTATGCCGTGGACATGGCCTCCGGCACGCAGCGGTGGGTGGACTCCACCACCGCCCGCATCACGTCCTCGCCGGCGGTAGACGGGGGTGGTGTCTTTTTCACGAGCTACGATGGCCAAGTCTATCGGGTAAACGCAGCCACAGGAAAGGTGGAATGGACGTTTGCGACCGAGGGCGAGCGGCGCTTCGCGGGTAAGCACCTCCACGGATACCTGCCCGTCGGGGAGACCATGCCCGACCCCTATGATGTCTTTCTTTCCTCACCGGCCGTATGGCACGGTACAGTCTACGTCGGGAGCGGTGACGGCAACGTGTACGCGATCGATGCGCGGTCCGGCCAGCGCGTTTGGGCCTTTCGGACCGGCAATGTCGTGCATGCCTCGCCGGCGGTCGTTGACGGCACCGTGTACATCGGCAGTTGGGACACGTACCTCTACGCGCTCGACGCGGCGTCTGGCCGCGTCAACTGGCGCTTCAAGACCGGCGAGGACCCAAAGATCAGCAACCAGACTGGTATCCAGTCTTCCGCCGCGGTCGTCGACGGGGTCGTGTACTTCGGATGCCGCGATTCCAAGCTGTATGCCGTCGATGCCCAAACGGGGCAGCAGAAATGGTCGTTCGACAACAAGGGCTCGTGGGTCGTCAGCTCGCCAGCCGTCCGAGACGGCGTGGTCTACTTTGTCACGTCCGACTCGAGGCTGCTGCACGCCCTCGATGCCGGGACGGGGAAACCCGTCTTCTCCCTCCAGCTGGGTTGGTTCCTCTTCAGCTCTCCCGCCATCGCTGGTGATATGCTGTACGTCGGCAGCTGGGACGGCACGCTCACCGCCGTCGATCTTCGCACGCACGGACAAGCCTGGGTGTTCGAGACGGATGCCTCTCGACACAATCGCGCCAAATACGGCAAGCCGGATGGCAGTCTCAACCCCGAAACCTTCGTGACTGAAGCTTTCTATGACGACCTGCCGGTTGAAATCGACAAGCTGTCGACAGCCGGCAGCATCCTGTCATCGCCCATCGTAGTGCGCGGCGGGATCCTCGTCGGCAGCGCCGACGGCAATCTGTACGACCTCAACTAGCTTCGGCCGGCGTCTCATCGATTCACGGCCAAACCGGCCGAGGCGATCCATGCCGCCAGCCGACTCGACGACCTGCGTATCCCACCGTCGAATCGATTGGAGAAACTGCGGGGCGACGCCCGGGCGTTCTACTCCATACGCATCAACGATCAGTGGCGCATCGTCGTCCGGTGGCTGGAGGGTGATGCCCATGACGTGGAAATCGTCGACTATCACTAACCGAGACACCCATGAGCGGAAATGAATTCGCACCGGTCACGCCGGGCGAGATGCTCCGGGAGGAGTTCCTAGTCGAGTACGGGTTGTCGCAGAACCAACTCGCCAAGGCAGTGGGCATCTCGCCGAATCGGATCGGCGAGATCGTGAACAATCGCCGGCGGATTACGGCGGACACAGCGGTCCGACTCGCCCTCTACTTCGGCAACAGCCCGGAGTTCTGGATGAACCTGCAGACGCACTATGATTTGAAGGGCGCGCGCCAAAGCCTGACGCCCAAAGAGGCCAAACGGATCAGAACCCACCGCGCCGCCTGATCGCGCCCCGGCCCCAACACCGCCGCCGCTTTGACTGTGGCCCAGGGTCGAGCGCCGAGCGAAAGCTGACGCTTCGCGACGGGGCCAACGCCGTTCGAGCCGATAGTGCTAGTCGGCCAACTGACCGGCTTTCAACTGGTCGATCAGTGTCAAGAGTTCATGCGTCTCGAACATCTGATTGCGCTTTCCCCTTCGTTGCTGGGTGCAGCACGCCAGCCGCACAGAGTTCCTCGAGCGCTCGCGACACGCTCGATTTGTCCCAGCCCGTGGCGGCAATGACAGCGGCAGCCCTCATGATCGGATATGCGGGGAGCAGGTCGATGCGGGGTGGCCGAGGCGTAGCATTCGCAGCAATCGTCCGCGCGTTGTGTTCACGCGCGGCCGATATTTCGTCCGCTCGCGAACTTGTGAAGGATACTCGCGATCAAGGATTGATAAGCGAGTCCCTCTTCAGCAGCTCGGCGCTTTAACATCTGCAGATCCGCTGTCGAAAGACGAATGTTGATCCGCGCATCCTTTCGCAGGTATCGGCCGGCGGCCGCCATGGCCTCCTCTTGTGCGTTGGCCTGATCCTCGACAGGCCGAAACGCGCCCCTTTCGTAAGCGGCAATGGTGTCCTTTTCATCCTCGTCAGAATAGTCGCGCTTCTTCATCTGTTCTCCTCTATCAATCTCTTGGTGGCCTTGCGACTCGGGTAGATCGTCTTCAGAAGCAACGTGGTACCCGTAGCCACTACTGGTACCATGTAGACGTAGCCATCGACATCTACCTCATAGAGCAATTGGCCCTGGTGCTCTGCCTGATTCGGATGTTCGAGCACGCGGAGCAGTTTGCCCGCGTCAATCAGAGCGATGATCTGCTCAAACCCAATGCCGCGCTCCTGGATCAGCCACGAGTTCTTGTCCGGGTCAAAGGCATAGTCGACATCAGCCATGTCAAGCAGTAATAATGACATTGTGTGCCGTTTGTCAACAGACGGTGTCGCTACCGGGCCGGAGTCTCCCGGTATATGTGCACCTTCACCCCGCCGGATCCAACACTCATTAGATAGTGGTTCAGAAACCCGAAGTGGGCCCAACCCTATGAAGAATGGGCCTTGCGATTCTGCCGTTAGTTAGCGAAAATGTTGGCACGGCAGATTAGTATCGAAAAGCTGCCTTTTCGATAACTGCCGCCACATAGCGATTTGTGGATAATTATGGCTGATGAGCTCGGTAGGCCCCCAATTCCGACCCCCCAACCCGCCACCGACGGCGACGCCGGTCACCTCGGGCAGCTAGTCGAATCGACCGCCCTCACACCTGCGTCGCCGTCAGGCCTTGCGATAAGCCAGGCGGACCAGAATCCGGCGCTCGTGTATCTCGCGTCATTGGGGCCGAGTTCGCGCCGAACCATGCGGTCCGCGCTCGACACGATTGCGCGGTTGGTGTCGGGTGGTGAGGCGACGGCCGAGACACTGCCGTGGCACACGCTGCGGCGACAGCACTCGGCCGCGGTACGTGCAGCGCTGGCGAGCCGGTACGGGGTACGGACCGCGAACCGAATGCTCGCGGCGCTGCGTGGTGTGTTGCGTGAAGCGCTGGAGTTGGGGTTGATGGACGCCGAGAGTTTTCAGCGCGCGTCGCGGATCAAGACCATCCGTGGGAAGCCGGCGCCCGCGGGCCGTGCGCTCGAGCGAGAAGAGCTGCGGGCGTTGTTCGCGAGTTGCGCGGGTGGCGAGACAGCCGCATCGATTGACGTACGTGATGCCGCACTGTTGGCGGTGCTTTATGGCGCGGGGTTGCGGCGTGCGGAGGTCGTGCAGCTCGACGTCAACGATCTCGCAATGGAGTCTGGTGCGCTCGTCGTCCACGGTAAAGGAAACAAAGTCCGGCTTGCGTACGTGCCGGAGAGTGGTCGGCCATTGTTGCTGGCGTGGCTGTCACGTCGAGGTGCGGAAGTCGGTCCCTTGTTCCTTCCAGTACAGAAGGATGGGGCGCTCGCGTGGCGTCGGCTGACCGAGGGCGCGATCTACAAGATTCTCGAACGTCGCGCGCGCGTAGCGAGCGTTCCACACTTCTCGCCCCACGACTGCCGGCGGACGTTTATCGGCGATTTGCTCGATGCCGGCGCCGACATGAGCACCGTAAAGGAGCTGGCTGGGCATGCAAGCATTGAAACGACAGCGCGGTATGACAGGCGCGGCGAACGAGCGAAGCGGAGTGCAGCCGACCTGTTGCGAGTACCGATTCAGTAGGAATGCGCGCTGTTCTGCTCCGGAGCACAGGGCAGAGCGCCGATGTTAGTGGAAATAGTTGCACCGAATTGTCCTGCTTGGAAACACTGGGGACACCGGATCAAAGCCGTTGATAGCACCCGAGGCACCACGGTCTGGAGATGCGGTACCCGGCCACTCACCCATTCCCCGAGGGCTAGACATCCCTCCGATTATAGTGCTTGGGCAATATGTCACTCTTGACATAACCAGCCAGCGGCAGCATCTTGTCAAATCGCGCATCTCGATAAGCCGCTTGTCTGGCTGGCAGGCGAAATCAAGACGCCGCCGTTCTCCGCGTCGGCACGTATCGAAGCTGGAATCCTCCTCCGTCGCCTCCAGCAAGGCGAGCTACTACATCTTCCGCACTCGCGGCCAATGCCTAGCGTCGGTCGTCGGTGCCACGAGCTTCGCATACCGGACGAGACATTAGCGTGGAGAATCATGTATCGCATCGACCCGGATGCGGTGGTGATTGCAGCTGTAATTGCGAAGAAGACACAGGCAACACCGCGACCGGTGCTGGCAGCGTGTCAGCGTCGATTGCAGATGTACGACCAACTCTGACCGAGTACGAGCAATGGCAAATGCCGGAACAATACCTGTCAGGATGACGGCGGCAAAGCGCAAGCAACTGGAAGACGCTGGCTGGACCGTGGGATCCACGGCCGACTTCCTACGCCTGAGCCCGGAGGAACAAGCCATCATCGAGATGCGCCTGGCCTTGAGCGCTGTGCTACGGAACCGCCGTCGCGTGTTGGGCCTTTCACAGGTCGCACTCGCGAAACGACTCGGGTCGAGCCAATCGCGCGTCGCAAAGATGGAGTCAGCCGACCCCAGCGTCTCGCTCGACCTGCTTGTGCGCGCGCTCCTCGCCACTGGCGTCACTCGACGCATCCTGGGTCGCGCGATCGCCGCGTAAATCGACTCCGCGTTAGAGGAGACGGATTTCCGTCGTCGCACAGATCGGTGCGATCTCGGACGAATTACTGAGATCCAAACCGACGTCTCGCCCACGTGGTGATGGGCAACACGTATGCAGGCCCTTGCCGCAAACTCGGCCCCCCGCGCGGCGCGCACTGGGCGCCGCACCCCGTCAGATCGTGTGACAGGCCCTGGTCGAAGGCGTTCGATTGGCCGCCGTCGGCGTCCTCTTGGGCACGATCCTCTCGATCGCCGCGGGCCCCGCGCTCCGCCAGCTCCTGTACGAGGTGCACGCCTACGAGGCGGTCACGCTCGGCGGTACGGGCGCGGTCCTCGCCCTGGCGACCGTGGTGGCATGCCTCGCGCCCGCCTGGCGCGCATCACTCGTCGAGCCCAAGGTCGCACTCGAGGACTGGTGAAGCCTGTCACCTCGTCCGAATCGGGTTGGCCTCTGGCACAATGTAGCCCGTTAGGCTACACTTAACATGTGACGATTGGTAGCATTCGGCACAAGGCGTCAAGCGGCTCCACAGTCAGGACGATACCCGGGGTCTTCCCGCTGCTGCCGTAGACAAGCTCCGCAAGATGCTGGGTTTTCTGGAAGCCATGAGCGACGAACACGAGTTGCACGCGATCCCGACTTGGCGCGCCCACAAGCTGACCGGTGGTCGGAAGGGGGTCTGGAGCCTGTTTGTAACGAGAAATTGGCGCTTGACATTTTGGATCGACTCCACTGAACGTACGATCGAAGATCTGAACTTTGAGGACTATCACTGATATCAGGAAGCCTCATGCGCATGGTTAACCCACCGCACCCCGGCGACTTCATCCGGACCGAAATCCTTGAGCCGCTTGGGCTATCTGTGACTGCCGCGGCCGCGGCACTCAGGGTTTCGCGACCCACGCTTTCGACGCTGCTGAACGGTCACGCCAACGTGTCCGGTGAAATGGCGCTCCGGATCGAGAAGGCATTCGGAGTCAGGATGGACACGCTGCTTCGGATGCAGAACTCGTACGACATCGCGCGAGCCCGGCTGATGGAGCGGACAATTCGCGTGCCCCGATACCGAGCCGTCGCCTGATCAAGCAGCGCGGTTTGTTTGAGCTTGGTGATGTGTTAGGAGTGCGCCGTCTAGCGGCCTGACGGCATCACGACACCGCGGCGGACCGTAACTCCCACTTAATGCGCGTGTAGGCGATACCGAAACCCGCACGCTCGGCGTTGCGCTGCGACTGGCTGCCGACTTCCGCCACCATCATGACCAAGTCACAGCCATGGTCATACGCATAGCGCAACCGCGCGTGCATCAGCGCCGACTGCAACCCGCGGTTGCGCATCTCCGGCACCGTCGACGCCCCGGCGAACAACGCCACTCCCTCATGCACGAAGAGTGCACCCGCAGCCCCCGCCTGCCCGTCGGATTCGGCGAGGAAACACACGTTCTGTGGACGCGCCGCCATAAGAGCACCGGATTGCTCCAAGAACTCCCGGAACTCCGGATGCTCGTGCGCCCAACCACGCACGCTGATATCCGACCAGAGCGCGGCGTCCTCGACACTCGTGACGCGTACCGTGATGGCGTGGTCGGACGGTGCTGGCGCCTCCGCCGATCGGTACAGCACGCTGCTCACCTCGATCGGCCGATACCCCCGGGAGCACAATAGGTCGAGCGTCGCAACACCGGCAAAGGGACTCACTTCGTGCTGGACTTTCGCGCCACGCTCGAGGAAGAACTGCTCGAGACGGTCCAACACCGCCGGACTCGCACGCTCGAAGAGTCCAACGCCAAAGCTCTGGGTAATGGGAGACCCGACGCCGGCAAAGACGGCGTAAACGCCCGCACTCTCCATCGTCGTCGCACCACTGCCTGGATCGTGACGGCCGAGCGCTTCAGCAAACTCTCGGCACGCATGGCCCTCAGCCCGCTCCAACCGCCGCGACAGCGCGAGGTCCGCGACTATCATTCGGGCACGCGACACGAGAGCGACACAGTAGACGCGCGATGGCGGAAGACGACGACAACGGCAGTCGAGGGCGTACGAGAGATTGATGCCAGGATCTGCCCGGCACGGTCTGTGAACATCATACCCTCATTGCCATTCGGATTTGCCATCACTGGGCGTAAATACCCCAGCACACGACGGTACAATGACGCTCGCGCTACGACCACTCACCGCTCTAGCCGCGATTGCACTGGGAACGTCGGCCGCTACCGGCCATTCAAGCCCCAGGCGCGCCATTCACGGTGCGCGACTCCCGCCCGCCACCGCCGACACGCTGCACGTCCTGTTCATCGGCAATAGCTTCACCTACTACAACAACATGCCGCGCATGGTGGAAGCTATCAGCATGCAGCCCGGACACCACCCGATACGGACGGCAATGGTGGCGACGGGCGGGGCAAGTCTCGCGGACAACTGGGCCGACTCTCTCGTGCAGCAAGCACTCCACTCGCGGCGGTGGAATTGGATCGTCGTCAACGATCAAAGCACGTTCGCCGAGACCTATCTGGTCAACGGACAGGCTCACGTGCATAGCTGGGCTGAGCTCGAACGATCCGCCCCGCGCTTCGACAGCGCCGCCCACGCGATAGGGGCGAAGTTTGCGGTTGTCATGCATTGGCCGGACCAGGACGCGCCGGCACGAGATGCGGATGCGCTCACGTACGCGTTCACGACTATAGCGCGTCGCTTGAACGCAACATTGATCCCCATTGGTACGGTATGGCACGCCGTACGACTCGCTAATCCGAACGTCAAGCTGTACGACCCGGACAAGCATCACCCCTCGCCGGCCGGCTCGCTCCTCCTCGCGAGCGTCGTCTACACAACACTGACGGACCATGCCTCCGGCCCCGGCCCCGATACGGTGCGCGGACCCGCGATCGACGAGTCGGAAGGCCACGTCTACCCTGACTCCATCGTTGTGCTCGCGGCTTTGCCAACCACGGTTGTATCGATGCTCCAGCACGCGGCATGGCAAAGCCACCAACTGCTGCTATCGCACCACGGCTACCCCACCGCCGCACGTCCGGACCCGATTGCACTCCCCGTACTCCCCCCACCTGCCGCTCGACTGACGAACGCTGACCTCGTCGGTACCTGGCACGGGCAGCTCCACTTCTATCCTCAGCCGGCGTCTTTCACTCTGGAGATGCACGACCACGGTGGCCGACTGAGGGGGGCACTGCACTTGTTGATTGGAGGTGCATCAAGGCGCGCAAAAGATGATTCGGTCTCCATGCAGGTCAGCGATGACGGCACTCTGTTCGCGATGGATGACTGCCTTGGACCCAATCACACTGTGGTGACATATCGGGGCCGGTACCACGGTGGCAGACTCCAAGGGACCGCCAATGCGGTGTCCGCGGACAGCGCACTCCAGGTATTCGGCCCGTGGACACTCGACCGCGATCGCTAGTTGCGATTGGAATGTCGTGACGCGATAGACCGGATCTGGGGTCTGACAGTATGATGGTATAGACTGGCATACATTGGTCTGTCCTGCTTGCACGCCCCACGCGGGAATCCCTGTGGCCACTCATCGTTCCAAGCGGCGCGCCCCTATCCCGGCTCGCACCCGGCGCTCATCGACACCGAGCCGCGCTGGCCACGGCGCAGTACGACCCGAGGACGGGATCGTGCGTGCGCGCCTGTTCATGAACGGACGCTCGCAAGCGGTGCGACTCCCCAAGGCCTTCCTGCTTCACCGGGTCCGAGGTGCTGATCCGACGCGAAGGCGCGATGGTCGTGCTCGAGCCAGTTCCCGAAAGGAATTGGCCGGTCGGCTACTGGGAGACACTCGACGCGGACCGCAACGACCTATCGCTGGGGCACGTCCCACCATTGGGGGCGCAGCTGCTCGATAGGATACGCTCTACGCCACACGCCGATCGGTGAGCGTAATCTGTTGATCGCCGCCATTGGCCTCGCGAATGGACTGACGGTCGTTACACAGAATACCCGTAAATTCGCCCGTGTCCCCGGCCTCAGCGTCGAAGACTGGACGTAACGGACCTCGGCTGACACCGCCGGGACGCCGATCACCGCCAACCTTCCGGCCGTCGCCCACCGGTCTTACATTCGCCATGTTGCAGCGAGTCCGCCCCAACGCGACCTCCAGTCCACACTTTCGCGATGGAGGATACCCCATGCGACCGGCACCCGTCGTCCGTCGGCCAAGCCAAGCGATGACCGCTCCGATTCTCGCCGCGCTGGCATTGACACTGGGCCTCCTGGCCGCCCGCTCGGCCTCGGCGCAAGGCTACGACGGCTGCTACATCGAATCGTATACGCCCGACGGCATCCCCACCTACAGCTGTCGCGGCTCCTTCGCGGACACGCGAATGCTCGCGTGGGCGGCGCCGTCACGCTCCGTGAGTTGGATCTCCACGTCGCCGATGCCGTTCGGAAAGGGGTTGTCGCTGCCGAGGCTCGCCAGCCCCAACGCCGCTAGACACGCCTCCATCAAGACCCGCGCGTCCGACACCACAGGACTCGGCGGCGTCGCGCTCAGACTGGCCGACACACTCGCCGCCACTCCCGGCCGCAACATTGCCACCAACGACGTCGGCTCGATGAGCGACGCATGGAACGAGGGATCGGGCGTCGTCGCCCAATACAACGAGACTGCGAGACGCACTCCCCCATACGTCCGCCGGGTCACGCTCGCCGCGGACTGCCAGACCTCGGTGCGGCAGACCGATTCCCCACTCGATCCCAACATCGACGACGGCACGGGACCGGCCACGCCCGCCACGGTGGACGCCGCCGCGATCCAGAACGTCTGCCGGGTCGGCGTTCGCCGCCGCTCGCGATACACCGCGTGCAGTCCCTCCGTGAGCTGCGATACGTCGGTCGCCCCACAGGACGTACCAGGCTGCACGATCCCGCTATCGACGACCGCGCCAATCCATCCCTTATAGTAGTCGAGCCAATCCGTCGCTCGGGACGCTGACGATCCGCTGGGCGATAGCGGCGTCATGTCGAGATAGCACGTCCCACCCGCCGGCATCCCCTCCCACCGCCACTGCGCGACGGCGTCATACCCGTCGGCCGCACCCTGCGACCGCGTGAATGCGCCCGCGACATCGTGTGCGCGATCCGCCCGGCTACCAATGCGTGGCTTGTACAACACCGCGAGTCCCCACCCCACCGATCGCAGAAACGTCGCGCGCCCCCGCCACGTACCGACGACGTCCTGATCCCGCGCGCCACCCATCGGGTACACGAGAAATCGGTATGGACTCGACATCACCCACTCGCGGACACGTCCGTCCCCAGGGTAGGCGGACACCCCTACCCCGGGAAAGACGTGAGCCTCCTCCCGCGCCGGCGCGGCCTCGGCGGCCGCCCCCTCAGCTGCGAGTCGAGTCGTCAGACGCTGGAGCTCGGCCCCGTCGGCCCAGCTACACGGAAGTTGAGATCGATGTCCCGGTCGCGCGAGATGTGCATCCGCACTTCGAGAACATCCACCCCACGTGGGAATATCGCGACCGCGGCACCATCCGCTCCGTCACGACCCGCAAGCGTCCGCAAACTCTGCGCGACACCCTCCAACATCCCGCGCGCGTCCGCGGCCGACGACTCGCTCTCGGTCTTCGCCTTCGACGGCGCGTGCACGGGCGCGTGCGCCGATGGCATCGACAACGCCTGACGCGTCGTCGGAGCGCCGTTACCCTCGTCCGAGTCGCCGTCGCTCTGAGCCTCAGCGTGCACCGCGACGGGCTCGACATCCGCGTCCGGCTCGTCGTAGTGCGCATGCCCCGAGTGCATGTGCGTCTCGTCGTCATCGGCTGACTCGCCATCGTCTGCGTCGTCGGATGCAGGAGCCATGTGGTCGTGCGGCTCGTCGTCGTCGGCGTGGTCCGCCACACCGTGTGTCGGGTCCGCCGGTGACATCCGATCGAATGGCAGATGATGCGCCGGTGCGGCCTCTCCCGTGTGATAGTCGTGGAGCTGCCTGCTGAGGTAGTCGTCGTGATGCGGCGGGGTCATGTCGGGCGCTCGGTGGGGGTCGAAAAGAAATTGGTAGATGCCCTCCAAGACGCGTAGCACGCGGGTGAGCATCATATATCAGGGACAACTTAACAGTGTAAGCCCCTCGGATACCGACGCGACAAGCGGCCCCGAGCTGTGACGCAATTGCGACCGACGCTGTCATCGGCCGAGTGGCCTCGCTGACTGAATTTCATACACTGAATCTGTCGTGCTCGCTTGATTCGCACGAGGGCGAATTGGCGCGGCAATCGTCCCGCAGCGCCTAGGATCTCGCGTGACTTGCCACCTACCGATCCAGGTGAAACGCCCGGCGCGCGCCTGACTCGAACACCCCCTCAGGCAGGAAGCGGCGCATCAAGGGGAAATACGTCGCCTCTGCCGTGACCGGATAGCGCAATCGCGGCCTCGAAGACTTGACGATCTTCGAGACCACGCGGGCGACGACGTCAGGCCCCGGCGCCTTGTCTGCGAACCCTCTCATCGTCGCGAGCCCCCGGTCCCGCCATGGCGAGTACTCGGGCATCGGAACGGCAGCCGATTGCGCAGAGAAAGCCGTCTTGATCGCACCCGGCTCGACCATCGAGACCCAGATGCCCAGCGGCTTGAGCTCGATCCGCAGCGTCTCGCTGTACCCCTCCACCGCAAACTTGCTGGCGTTGTAGAAACCCCAGAACGGCGGCGGAACCAGCCCCGCCAGTGAGCTCATGTTCACGATCTGCCCGCCCCGCTGGGCGCGCATCGTGGGAAGCACGGCCTTGACCATCCGCACAACACCAAAAAAGTTCGTTTCGAACTGGGCCTTGGCCTGTTCGACCGTCGCCTCTTCGATCGCCCCCGCCAGCAGATAGCCCGCGTTGTTGACGAGCACGTCGATCCGGCCCGCCTGAGCGAGTATGGCCGCGACACAGGCACGGACGGAGTCGTCGGCACACACGTCGAGCGATAACATCGAGACGCCCATCGGTGCGGCGCCACCACCGTCCGCCCCCGAGGCTCGCCGACTTGTCCCGAAGACCCGGTGCCCGTCACTCGCGAGCTGCGTGGCGATCGCCAATCCAATCCCGGACGACGCGCCGGTGACCAGCACGACCTTTTTGCCCGTCATCGGATCCACTGCCACCTCCAGGTGCTGATGCATGACATCGATTCGAGAATCCCGCGCCGCGCTGGATTTGCTTCGCGACCGAGAGCGGTCAGCTGCGGTCATCGTCAGATCCGAAGCTCCCGCGCGCCGTGTACGAGGGCCCGCGCGTACGCCGCAGTGCCGATCACGGCAGCAAGCGGATGCGGCGGATGAGGATCCACAGCCAACGGCTGCAACAACCGCTGCCACCACCCGACGTCGTGCCACGCGCCAAACTTGTAGCCCGCCGCTCGGTAGACGCCAACCGGCGTGAATCCCATCGATTCATGGAGCCCGGCGCTCGCGGCGTTCGGGAGTGTGGCACCCGCGTACGCCGCGTAGTACCCCTGCAGCACGAGAATCCCCAACATCGCCGTATACAGCGCCCGCCCTACACCGGCGCGGTGAACATCGGCACGGATGTACACCGAGGTCTCCACTGACCAGTCGTATGCCGCACGGTCCTTGAACCGCCCCGCGCGCGCAAAGCCCAGAATCTCGCCGGACCGCTCGACCACTAACCATGGATGCGTCACAAGAGTCTCGCCTACGCGACGCGCCATTTCCGCGGCGCTCGGCGGCTCTCGCTCAAATGACGTGGCCGCGCTTACGACGGATGGAGCGTAGATTCCGGCGATCTGGTCTGCATCAGCCGTCGTGGCCGTCCGGAGGGTTGCTGTCATCGTCGCGTCGGTGTGGAGTCCTGTGCGAAATGTAGCAATGCCAGCCCCCACTGGTCCATTGTCCGGCGACGTCCCGACCTCGTGTTCCCGATCGGCAGTGCCAAGGGCTTTGACCGCACACCGGCCACTGACTTGCGGCGCGCCGTCGCCCGCGAGCACCTCGCCGTGGACTCACTCTTCTGCGCGCAGTGGGCGCCGCCGGTCGCGTGGTCGGTGTTCGCTCCCGTCGGCTAGGTGATGAGCGCGTGGCACGCCTCCAGTTACGTCCGGGAGCCGTGCCAGGCCGAGAGCGCGGCGGCGATACGCTGCAATGCGCGCGCGAGTGTGTCGGACGCGACGCCCAGCGCCACCCGCACATGGTCGGGCGCGTCGAAGAAATGACCGGGTACGACGAGCGTGCTCGCGTCCCGCGCGAGTCGTTCCACGAAGTCGCTCGTATTGCCAATGCCCAGGTCCACCCAGGCGACGGTGCCCGCTGTCGGCTCGACCCACCGGACGTCGGGCATCGACGCGACCCAGGCCGCGAGTCGCTGTCGGTTGCCCGCCAGCAGCGAACGGCGCGCATCGAGAATAGCGTCGGCGCGATCGAGCGCCCGCGCCGCCAGCCGCTCGCTCGGGTGCGCCACGATGTTGTCGAACAATCCCATGAAGCGACGGATGCGGTCGGCGAGTGCCGGCTCCGCCAGTACCCACCCGATCCGTAGCGCATTCAACCCGAATGCTTTGGTCACGCTCGATGTCGCGATCATCCGCGGCGACAAGGTCGCCGCCGATCGCGCGCCATCGGTCGACCCCTTCCCGTGCACCCATTCCCGGTACACTTCGTCCACCAGCACGTGGAACCCACGGCGCTCGGCCACTTCCGCCAATGCGACGATGTCCGCGTCACGCGCCACCACACCGCTCGGGTTGTGCAGGTTGGAGAGCACGACCAGTCGTGTCATCGGCTCGAGCCGCGATTCGATCGCGGCGACGTCCAGCCGATAGGCGTCAGCGGCACGCCGCGGGAAGCTGCCCACCGTCGCCCCCCACAGTCGCGGCACCAGTGCCAATGGGTCGTACGCCGGTTGCTCGACGAGCACGTGGTCGCCCGGCGAGAGGAGTGCCGCGATCGCTAAGTGGTTCGCCATCGAGGTACCGGCCGTGACGACGACGGACGGCCGGCCGACGGCGTAGCGCGCCGCGATCCGCTCCACGAGTGGCGGCCACCCGTAGTCGTTCCGTTCAGTCAATGGGGCGTCCGGCTCCGGCTCCCCAAGCTCGGCCCGTGTGCACGGCGGCGCCCCGCTCCCCGCGAGATTGTATTCGGCGGCGGGAAGGGACTTTGCCCACGTGAGATAGCGGCTCTCTTTCACCATTCGCGCTGCACCCCCGCGGCATGACCGGTGCCGGTACGCGCCGACCACGCGCGCCACGCGAAGAATACCGGGACGCCGAGCACGATCAGCCCCGCCCCGACGAGCGCGTTCGCGGGATTCGAGCGCACGCTGCTCGCCACGACCCACGCCGCGACGGCAATGAAGAGCGCCGGGACCACTGGATATCCGGGCACTCGGAACCCGACTCGCGCATTCGGCAGCCGATGGTCGCGCGCGCGATACACCACCAACGTCGCCACGATCATCGCGAAGAATATCCAATCGCCGAAGACGGTGTAGTCGAGCAACTGCCCGTACGTGCCCGACCACGTGAGCACCACCGCCCACACCGCCTGGAAGAGGAGCGCCGCGGTCGGGGTCCGGTACCGAGGGTGCAGTACGGCGGCGCGACGGAAAAAGAGTCCATCCGCCGCCATCGCCTGCAGGATCCGCGGCGCCGACAGAATCGTGAGATTGACGAATCCGAATGTCGAGGCCGCGATCCCGAGGCCGATGAGCGTCCCTCCGCCTGCACCCAGTACGCGCCGCATCGTGTCGGACGCGGGCGCGGTACTCGTCGCCAACGCGGACGGCCCCAGCACCACCACATATGCGATGTTGACGAGCACGTACACGGTCACCACGATCGCGATCCCGATCGCCATCGCCCGTGGCAGCGTCCGCTCGGCGTCCCGCATCTCACCCCCGACGTTGTTCGCGTGCGCCCAGCCGCCATAGGTGAAAAGCACGGGGATGAGCGCGACGCCGATGATGCGGACGAGATCCGCCGGCGCACCCGGCGCTGCCGACGCGTCCGTCGCGGGCCACGAAAGCGCTCCGTAGCCATGCAGCCCCACGCCCACGCCGACCGCAATACCCGTGGCGATGACCACCGCGAGCGCCGCCAGTTTCAGCACGGTGAAGATGTTCTGCGTCGTCGCCCCCGCGCGGATCCCGACGTAGTTCACCGCCGTGAGCAGGAGAATGGCGCCGATCGAGACCGGTTTGACCCACGTCGTGGGCCCGTGCACGAGGTCCGTCGAGTACCGGGCAAATGTCACCGCCACCGCGGCCATACCGCCGGTGTTCACGATGAGCAGGAATGTCCATCCATAGAGGAATGCGGGCAGCGGCCCAAACGCGTCCTTGAGGTAGACGTACCCGCCCCCGGCCTCCGGCCGCCGGCCACCCAGCTCCGCGAAGCAGAGCGCCCCCATGACCGCGATGAGTCCGCCCAACACCCACGTGCCGACGATGAGCGGCGCCGTGTGCACCCGCTGGGCCACTACCGCGGGGTTGAGGAAGATGCCCCCCCCGATGATCCCGCCCACCGTCAGCATCGTCGCGTCGAACGTCCGCAGCTGCCGGGCGTAGCCAGTCGGCTCGGTCAACGGCGTAGGTACCGGGGTGACGGTGCCAGGTGTCTTGACATGCTCGGCTTCAGCAACCGTTGAGGGGTCTCTCGATGTCTTAGACGAGCCGGCACCGCAGTGAGACCTGTGCGGCGCACCTTCCTCCCGAGCGACCGCGTGGACGACATCGTCGGCCCGAACAATACGCGCATTCCGAGGTGGCCGCTCGCGGCGACGCGGATCTACCTGGGTGTCGTGTTCGCGGTGGCTGGGCTGCGTCAGTTGACCGATGCAGCACCATGGGTGAAGCCGGGCCAGCAATGGGCGGCCGCGGCGCACGACAAGCTGGTGGAATGGTCGGCCCACACGCCGACCTGGTACCAGGGCACACTCACACACTTCATGCATCACACCGACATGGGCGCACGACATATCGCGGTGCTGCATGTCGTGCTGGGCGTGGCTCTCGTGCTCGGCCTTTTTACACGATTCACCGGCGCGTTCGCGTTTCTGCTGCTCTGCAACTATATGGCTGCTTCCGCGAGCAAGCCGTACTCGCCCGGCCCCACCGCGGCGTTCGCGGCACTCGCGCTCGCCGTGTCGCTCGCGAGTGCCGGCCGGATGTGGGGCCTCGACGCCATGCTGGCACGGCGTGTGTCGCGGACGGGAGCCCAATGAGCACCGTCGAGCGGACCACCACCGACCTGACCACCGCGCCCGGTTGGGTCGTCGTGCCGTTGCGTCTGTACCTCGGCGCGGCGTTCCTGAGCGCCGCATCCAACAAGGTGGGCACGGGCAACTGGGGCAACTGGCCGATGTGGATGGGCCAGGTGATCGCCGGCCGGCTCCCGGAGGTCACACCCCTCTACCGGCCCTTTCTCACCGCGGTCGTCGCCCCGCACGTCACCGTGTTCGCGCCGCTGGTCGCGCTCACGGAGATCGCGGTCGGGGTCGCCCTGTTGCTGGGTGGCGCGACTCGGCTCGCCGCCACGGTCGGCATTCTGCTCACCGCCAACTATTTCCTGCTCGATGGCATGACGGTCGTAGACGTGAGCAACGACGCCGCCTTCATCGTTGGTCTGACCGTCCTGGTATTCACGGCCGCCGGCCGCGTCGCGGGACTCGATGCCCTCCTCGTCCGACGCTGGCCCCGATCGAGGCTGTGGTAATGCGGGCGGTCCCGCCTGGGCGGAATCTCCCGCCAGGGCAGGCGTAGCAGGCCAAAGCCGCTCGGACCCCCTCTGTCCGCGCGCCGCAGGAGTAGGTGACGCAGGCAGCCCCCAGCCCGCAATTCCCTCCGCCGCATAGCCTTCGGGAACCCGGTCCGGCGTGGTTAGATTAGCCGTGTCGGCGTGTCTGGGAAACGCGTGGACATCCGCGCGTTGATGCGTCGTGCACCGAGGTCGCGGCGGAAGGGAGGCTGATCTGTCGGTCAAGACACATGAGCGCGCGCGCTGGCACTCGATCGAGATTCAGCTGCCGCTGCTGATCTTTGGGTTGCTGCTCGTCACGGTCCTCGCCTTCGCATGGGGCGCGTACCAGCGCGTCAAGCACGAGCTGCTCGCGGCCGCCGGCCAACGGCTCCAGGGTACCTCGGTCACTCTGGACTTGCTCTTCGCGGAATCGGCGCGCCACTACTTGGCGCAGCTCGATAGTGCCGCCGCCGACCCGGCCGTGACGACGTTTCTCGTGACCGGCCAAGACGCCGACGCCGCTCGCCGACGGGTCGCCGGCGCGTGGGCCGGCGACCCGGCACCCCGCGCCCGCATCGAGATCCGGCGCCGAGATGGCATGGTCGCACTCGATACCAGCCGCGGCAGCGATTCGCCACGATCGGGATGGGTCAGCGAGATCCTGGTCGAGGGCGACTCCGCTGCGGCGACACCACACGTCAGTCCGTTCCACGCCAGCGGCGACTCGACGTACTCCGAAGCGATGGTGCCCGTTCGGGTGCCGATCGCGGTCGGCGTAGGCACGGCGGTCGATTCGTCCCACAGCACCCGCATCGTGGGATACCTGTCAGACCTCCGCTTCACCAGCAATCTGAACGCCCAACCGGTGCGCGATCTGATCGGCCCGCAGGCCACGATGCTCGTCGGCTCCCCGGGCGAGAACGCGTGGACCGATCTCGATCACCGAACGCGCCCGCCGCCAGGCGGGCTCGCCCTCAACCTGCCGCGCATCGTCTTGGGATCCAGAGGAGAGGCGGCAATCGGTGTGGAGACGGCAGTGCCCGGCGTGCCATGGCTTTTGTGGGTCGAGCAACCGATCGCGACGGTGCTCGCGCCCATGCGCGCCCTGCTGCTCGAGTTGGGGGCCATCGCCAGCATCGTCGTCCTCGCGGGCGCCGGCGCGGCATGGCTGCTGAGCCGGCGCATCACGTTGCCGATCGTGTCGCTGACGACGGTCGCGGAACAGATCGCCGCCACTGACCACGCAACAGTGCACTCCGACCGTTCCGATGAGGTCACGCGACTCGGCGACGCCATCCTCCGGATGGCCGGCCGCGTCCGTGAATCACTCGCGACGGCGGAGAATGCACGCACGGACGCGGAGGCGCTGGCCGGACAGCTCCAGAAGCGGACCGTGGAGCTCGAGCAACAGACACACGAGGCCCACGCGCTGGCCGCGGAGCTCGAGCAGCAGTTCGAGGAAGCGCAGTCGCTGTCCGAAGAGCTCGAGCAGTCCAACGAGCAGCTACAGGAGTCAGCCAACGACGCGGACTCGGCCCGCCGCACCCTTGGCGATATCGTCCAGAGCATCACCGACGCCTTCGTCGCGTACGACCGAAGCTGGCGCGTCACCTTCATCAACCAGCGTGCGGAGCAGTACTTCCGCCAGTTGGGCGCAACCGGTGACGTCGAAGGCCGCAACGTATGGGAGATCTTTCCCACGGTCCGCGGCTCGGAGACGGAACGACAGATGCGCCGCACCATGGACGAACGCGTGACGGTCGCGTTCGAGGCGGCGTTCCCCGGCGATCGGTGGCTCGCCATTCGCGCCTACCCCAGCCGCGATGGAGGCGTGACCGCTGTCTGGACGGACATCACGGCCCCGAGGCGGGCGGCAACCGGCACGGCGTTTCTCGCCGAGGCCAGTCGGCTGCTCTCCGCGTCACTCGACGTCGAAGCCGCGCTGCGCGAAGTCGCCCGATCCGCGGTTCCCGTGCTCTGTGATTCGTGCGGCGTGGACTTGGTCACAGACCCCAAGGAGACATCGTGGCCGCCATCGGTCACGCGCCTGGCGATCGTCCATCGAGACCCGGCGCAGGCCGCGATCGCCTTCGAGCTGCAGGAGCGCTATCCGATCGATTGGGACGCGGCCGGCGGGATCGCGGCGGCGCTGCGCACTGGCGAGCCGCAGTTCATCCCAGCCGTGACCGACGACATGGTGGCCGCCATCGCCCGCGACGAGGGACATCTCGCGGATCTTCAACGTCTGCGATTCGCATCCCTCATGGTCGTGCCACTCATCGCGCGCGGGCGAACGATCGGCACCCTGAGCCTGGCGATGACCGATTCCGGGCGTCACTTCGACACGGATGATCTCGCGCTGGTCCGAAACCTCGCCGATCGCGCCGCGATCGCCGTGGACAACACGTGGCTGTATCGCGAAACGGATGGGGCGCGTACGACCGCCGAGGCCGCGAACAAAGCGAAGCTCGATTTCTTGGCCAGCATGAGTCACGAGCTGCGCACGCCGCTCAACGCGATCGCGGGGTATGTGCAGTTGCTCGACATGCAGGTCGCGGGCCCGGTAGTGGAGGAGCAGCGTCGCTTTCTCGCGCGAATCCGGAAGGCGCAAGATCTGTTGCTCGGCCGGATCAACGACATGCTCAACTTCGTGAAGATCGACAGCGGCACACTCACGTACGCGCAGCGTCCAGTGCACCTGCACGAAGCGCTCGCGAGCTTGGACGCCATGATCCAACCGCAGCTGACGGAGCGTGGACTGACCTATCAGTACGTCCCGGCCGATCCGATGCTCGCCGTTCGGACGGATCCGGAGAAGCTCGAGCAGATCCTGCTCAATTTGCTGTCGAACGCCATGAAGTTCACGCCCCGTGGCGGCCGCATCACGCTGGATAGCGCGCGGTACGGAAGCCGCGTAGAGATCTCGGTGTCCGATACCGGCGTCGGGATACCGCCGGACCGATTGGCGGCGATATTCGAGCCGTTCGTCCAACTGAATTCGTCACTGACGCGGGAGCAGGACGGGACGGGCCTCGGATTGGCGATCAGCCGAGACTTGGCGCGCGCGATGGACGGAGAGGTGACGGCCAAGAGCTCGCCGGGCACGGGCTCGACGTTCACCTTGATCCTGCCGTTCCATTCGATGGAGCCAGCGGATGCCCCATCGACTGACGACGGGGCCCTGGAAGCCGCGCCGTAAGCATAGTTCATGAGCTACGGCTTTCCCAATATCCAGGTTCAGGAGTCAGTCATGACGGGACGACACCGGGCCGTGACCCCGCCGATTTCTCCGCGTCCATCGCTCGACCGTCATCAACCGCTCACGCATCCGGGAGGCGCAGCCCTGGTTCCAGGGCGAGTACGTCCTGATTCTGCGAGACGGCACGCGGGTCATGACCGGGCCGAGCTATCGGGAGACGGTGCAACTGCTCACACGGGGAATCCACGGCCCAACAGCGCCGACGACGAGCGGTAAGCCGGTGAGCGCGGTCGAAAAGAAGGCGAGTCGCGGCAGACCCCTCTCGACGGCACAACCGGCTCACCCCCACGCCTCCACCGCATCCGCCTGGCGCTCGCCCACATGCGTATCGCTGCGTCCGTCCGAGCTCAGGCCCGGTAGCTCCAGCACCGCCCCTCGGCTCGCGTTGGTCACGAGCGCTCTGTAGCGGGCCAGCCACCCGGTCCGGTACTTGAGCGCCGGCGCTTTCCACGCTGCCCGACGGTCCAAGAGATCGGCGGCGGGGACTTCCAGCTCGAGCGACCGCGCGGCCAGGTCGATCCGCACCTGGTCTCCATCCCGAATGAGTGCGATCGGTCCGCCCTCCGCCGCCTCAGGCGAGACGTGTCCGATGCAGAGACCTCGCGTTCCGCCAGAGAACCGGCCATCGGTCACGAGCGCCACCGATGCACCGAGCGGCATCCCCTTGAGCATGCTCGTGAGGACGAGCATCTCGCGCATCCCCGGGCCGCCCTTCGGGCCCTCGTTGCGCACGACGACCACCTCACCAGCCTGGATGACGTCCGCCCGCAGGCCAGCGATGGCGTCCTCTTCGCACTCGAATACCCGCGCCGGCCCGCGAAATGTCATCTCGTGTTGCTCGACCGCGCCGACTTTGATCACCGCGCCTTCGGGCGCGAGCGACCCATACACCACCGCCAGCGCGCCACGCGATGAGTGGGGGTTGTCGATCGGCCGAATACACGCCGCGTTCCGGGTCGCGACGCCGTCGAGCGACTCGCCCAGCGTGCACCCCGACACGGTGAGCGCGTCGAGCGCGAGCACGCCGGGCTTCCGCGCGAGCTCCGCCAGAATCGCCGGCACGCCCCCCGCCGCATGGACGTCCTGCATGTGCCACTGCCGCGATCCGTCCCACGCCGGCGAGATCTTGGTCAATGTCGGCACCCGCGCGGCCACGTCGTTGAATCGACTGAGCGGGTACTCGATCCCCGCCTCGCGCGCGAGCGCCAGCACGTGCAGGACGGTGTTGGTCGATCCACCCATGGCGACGTCGAGCGCGACGGCGTTGTCGATCGCGTGCGCCGTCAGGATGTCGAGGAACTGGACGCCATCGTGCACCAGTCGCACCACCTGGCGCGCCGCTGCCCGCGCGAGCTCGTGGCGTTCCGGCGAGACCGCGAGCACGGTGCCGTTTCCAGGGAGCGCGACGCCCAATGCCTCACAGAGGCAGTTCATCGAGTTCGCGGTGAACATCCCCGCGCAGCTCCCGCAAGTCGGGCAACCGCCGGCTTCCAGCTCCTCGAGCCGCGCGTCGTCGATCGTGCCGGCTGCATGGGCCCCGACTCCCTCGAACACGGAGATGAGGTCGATCGCCTGCCCCTGGGCGTCGACACCGGCGCGCATTGGCCCGCCCGACACGAACACGGTCGGGATGTTGACCCGTGCCGCACCCATCAGCATTCCCGGTACGATCTTGTCGCAGTTCGGGATGCACACCATTGCATCGAAACAATGGGCGCGCGCCATGGTCTCCACGCAGTCGGCGATCAGCTCACGAGAGGGCAACGAGTAGCGCATCCCCTCATGCCCCATCACGATCCCATCGTCAACGCCGATGGTGTTGAACTCGAATGGGATCCCGCCCGCTTCGCGCACGGCATCCTTCACCACTCGGCCGAATGCCTGCAGGTGCGCGTGCCCGGGGATGATGTCCACGTACGAGTTGCACACGGCGACGAATGGCTTGTCGAAGTCGGCGCGATCGCGGATCTGTCCGGTCGCCCGCAGCAGACTGCGGTGCGGGGCGCGATCGAACCCGCGTTTGATCGTGTCGGAGCGCATGGCGGACGAGGGTTGAATCGTGGTCGAACAAAAACCCCTCCCGAGTCGAGAGGGGTCGCGGTCCCGAAGATCCGACCTCGACGACCGCCCCGTCCGCCCCTCTCCTACTACGCAGCGGGTCCTGCCACATCAGGAGGAGGCGGACGCGCGCGGTGGTCGTCGGCAGGGGGTCTCTTGGGTGAGTCTACATGCTTTCGGGCCGCTGTCAAGAAATGGTGTGGCTCGCGGCCACGAGTGGGGAATCCTCGTCGCGTTGCCACAGCGGTGCGGACGCGAGGAACGCCTCGAACACGTCCTCACGCCACTAGTGCATGGTACCCCGCGTACACTGGCGCATCTCCCCCGACCACTAGTCCTGTGACACGAGTTTGTGCGTCGCCTCGAGGTATGCCCGTTGCACCGCAGTCGCCACGAGCGTATCCCAGTCACCATCGAGAAGGTGGTCGCCATGCGTGAACGTCGTCCGGAAGGATTCGAGTAGGACGCGCTTCTGTGTCTGCTGGAGCGTGACCCACGCGCCTATCAGCGTGTCGTCCCGCGACCGCAGGCCGGTCTTCATGGCTTGGAGTTCCATCCAATCGAGCGCATCGCCGCAGATCGTAACTGGCGGCCAACCATGCGGACCATCGTAGTACTCGGCCCGATGCGGGATCGTGGCCATCGAGTCCAGCGTGTGGTCAAGGGCCCGCACCTCGTCGAAATTGAAGTCGCTCGTGCCGGCGCTGCCGAAATACACGAATGACGCCGGTTGCCTGAGCCTCGCGTACGCCTCGACCCCATGCCATGGCAGACCTGCCGCAAAGCCAAGTATGCCAGGAACATGGCCCGCGAGCTCGTACGCGTACCCCCAGGCGAGGCGCGCCGTGCCAGACATTCCCGCGAGATACACCCGCCTCGTGTCGGTCGCGAAGTCGGACTGCAGGTCCGAGATCATCGCGTTCAGCGCGCGAATGTTCGGTTCTTCGGTGCTGTCACTCCCGGTGTTGTATGAGCTGAGGACGATGTATCCATCGCGTTCCGCCGCATCCCGGAATCGCTGCATCGCGATGAGGGCCCGCCCGCGAGGGTCGAGGAGCAGCAGGGCCGGCCAGCGACGCGCCGGATCGTAGCGCGCTGGCAGATAGACCGCGTAATGCTGGCTCGTGTCGGCGTGACTCGCCACCAATGGCACGACCGCACCGACCGGGAGCTGTTGGGCAGCGGCCGGGGCATCCTGCGACCGCGACCGGGATCCAATGAGCGCGATCGCGGCGAGCGCGCCCGCCAACGCCGTGACTGTCCGGCGCGTTAATGCCACCATCGGCTGACTGACGGCATACAGAACATCTCATCCCAAAGCGACCCGAATCGCCGGTTGGCGCGCGTTTTACATAGCCCTGACATATCCTCGTTTGACACGGACGGCGACCAATGCGTATCTGTCGCACGCGTTGCCGCAGAGCCATACGTCATCGGCAACTCGTTGATTTCCAGGTGGCGAATTGTCGGACAAAGACGTGTAAAGGCATGGACGTCAAACGCTTGCCGCCTCCTCCTGACCAAGCTACGTCCACTCGGAGAGAGGCATGTGACGTAGGGAATCTTTCGGTTACATGCAGGATCAACACAATTGTCGGATGGGCCACGAGACGATAAGCTGGAGCCGAATCCATGGGGTGAAGCGTCCTTTACCTGGCGCCAAAAGCGAGCTCTCCCATATTGGGTACTCTGTGACCTCTACTTCTGTCATCGCCCCCTGGTCCCCCACGACGATCCGGCACGGCGCGTTCGTCGCTGCCCTTGGCGGCATCGCCGATGCGGAAATCGCGTCATCGCCGCGATGGCAGGCACTGTGCGCCGGGTTTACGGTGCTGCGCTTGGTTGACGCGTGGGCCAACGACGGAGCGGTCGATATCCGGGCGTTACGGGCGACGACGGCGACCGTGGGATCGTTGCCGGGTACGAGTACGGTCCGAGAGCTCTTGAATGCTATCGCGACCGCGGTCGCCCTCCCCATCGCACATGCCGAGCGCTCGCCGTATACGCCGCTGCTGGCGTACGGACGTCTCCTCGAGTATGACGCGGAATGGGCGCTCGCGCTCGATGCCTACGGCGTCGTCATCGAACATGGGCCGGCCGGCGGCGCGGCCGACCTCCTTCCCGAAGCGTATCACCGCGCTGGCTATTGCCGCCGTATGCTCGGCGACCTCTCTGGCGCGGCAGCGGACTTCGCGACGGGGCGCAAGATTGCGCAGGAGCAGGGGAACACGCCGGCCGACCTCCAGCTCCGGCTATCGGAGGCAAACGTCATCGCGCACCGCGGCAATTTCCCGGCGGCGGCCAGGGCGTTGGAGGCGTTGATCACGGATGCCGCCGCGGCCGGCGCTCGGCAGGTGGTCGCCGCCGCTCGTCACGACTGGGGCTTGGTCGCGCACGCCCAACATCACTTCGAGCACGCCGCGCTGCTCTGCTTTGCCGCGGCGCAGTCCTACGACGATCCGCGCCAACGGGCTCGCGCGCTGGCGGACCTTGCTGCGTGCAGCGCCGCGTTGGGCCACCGAGAGCTCGCGCGCCGGGCCAACGAGATCGTGTACGCGACCGCCGCGACGCGCGAGTTACGGTGGGCGGCGGCGATCAACCTGCTCGAGATGGCGGTTGATGAACGACGGGAGACGTTGTTCGAGGCGTACCGGTCGTCGCTGGAAGCGGAGCCGTTGCCGGTGACGTTGGCCGCGAACTACCATCTGTTCGCGGGTCGCGGCTATGCCCGGTTCGGGCGATCGCGGCTCGCTCGGCAGGAGTTTGGTCGCGCGCTGGGCATCTCGATGGATGCGGCGCTAAACCAGATCGGCATTCTGGCCGATCAGGCGCTCGCCGAACTGGATGCCCCGATAATCAGTACACGCACCGAGGCCGCCAGTCGGGAGTCGTGGTCGCCGGAGATCGAGCATCTGACTCGGTCCGTCGCCCAACTGCATCTCGCAACTGTTGAGCAGTAGGACATAGCGAACCAAGCACATGCCGCCGAGTCGGGATCCGGGTCTCGACTCGACGACGGCCACGCCCGACTCAGATTGCGGGCGTCACCTCGACTTAGTTTCCGCTACCGACCAGAACGCCGTCGCTTGGGGTCATGACGTGCGACGAGGAGTTCATCGCGGTCGGAGATGTCGGAGCGGTCGGGCTCGCGCACGCGGCTACAGTCAATACGGTGGCCAGGGCGGTGACGGTGGTGAGTACGATGCGGCGCATTTGCATGGAGTCCTCGTTGAGTGCGGTGGTTCGGTGAGCCTTACACCGAACGATCAGCCTCGGGCCGCCACGACCAAGGGCCAAAACGGGAATTGGCGGGGGCACTTCGAGCGGTCGCCGGGGCACCACGGGATGCGGCGACGCCCCGTCATTGGGATTCCCTCATGTTGATCGTCGCGTACCTGCCGCCAGTTCTCTTGCGCCACCTCCAACGCGTGGCGACCCCCGACCACGACGTCATCGCGGTGACAACCTGGGGCGACCTGCACGATGTGGTGCGGACGTCGGGCGCCGAAGTCGCGATCGTAGACCCATCGGCGGACCTCGCTGTCTCGAGTCTTGGGATCGATACGGTCGAGATCATTGCAGCGATCGTACCCGTGGTCGTCTACGCCGTCTTAACGCCGCGGACGGCACGGTTCATGTCCCAAACCACCGCGGCGGGCGTGCGGCAGTTGGTGCTGCACGGCATCGACGACGAGCCGGAACGATTCCGGCAGTTGATCGAAGGACTGGGCGCATCGGATGCCGATACGGTACTTGTGCGGTCGATCGTCGTCGCCTTGTCGGCGGTGGCCGCGCCACCCGCACTCGGCGCGGCGATCCGGCTGCTGTTCCGGACGCCACGCCGATTTCGCACCGCCGAGGACCTGGCCGCGGCATCCGGTCTGAGTCGCCGGTGGGTCAACGAATGCCTGGCGGCCGCTGGACTGGCGCCGGCTCGCGTTCTCGTGATTGCCGCACGGGTGTGGCGCGCCTATCATGACCTGCAAGTACCTGGCGCATCGGTGGGCGTCGTCGCGACCCGACTGCGCTACCCGGACGTGAAGAGTTTCCGGCGCCACGCACGCATGTGTACGGGGATCCCACCATCGGAGTGGAGCACGCGGCTCACCATCGACCAATGCACGGCCTGTCTCGCGACTCGGATCGGCGTGCCTGCCCAGCGTCCGGTGGCGCTCGTGCGCATTGGCCACGCGCGCGACCGGTGATCGCGCAGTGGCGATCACCGGCGGCCAGCTGGGCCCATTCGCGATGACCGATGTGGGTGCAGGTCCCGCTGCGGATCACGGCGCGAGGGGGGCCGGACGGGGGGCGGGATCCGACGTTCGGCTCGACAGTCTGGCCCTCGATCCATATCCGATTTTGGCCCATCTCCGCGCGACGGCCCCCGTGGCATGGGTGCACGAGGCGCGGATGTGGTTCGTGACGCGGCGATCCGATGTGCTCGCCATCCTCCGCGATCCGGAGACCTATCGGACGGACTCGCCGCACTCGACGATCCGCGACACCTTCGGCGAGCAGATGCTGAGCGTCGAAGGGGACCGCCATCGGCGGTACAAAAGCCAGTGCAATCCTCCCTTCAACCTGCGATCGGTGCATGCGCACGCGATGCCGCTGATCGCCGCACGCGTCGATGCCTTGGCCGACGCCTTCGATGGCCAGCACACGGTTGATCTGCGGCCGGCATTGGCGAGTCAGCTCGCGGTGTACACCGTGGCATCCGTGCTCGGGATCCCGACCGCACTACACGAGCGAATCCTGGGTTGGTACGCCGATTTCGCCGCCGCCCTCGCGAATTTCGGATGGGATGAGCAGATCCAGGCTCGCGGGCAAGCGAGCGCCCGCGAATTTCAGGACGCGATGGGTCCCGTGCTACGGGAGTTGGAGCGCACTGCGGACGCCTCGCTGCTCAGCGTGCTCGCGCGTGCCACGCCCGACCGGCTCACGGACCCCGAGATCGTGGCGAACGCCCTCATCGTGCTGTTTGGCGGGATCGAGACCACAGAGTCCACGGTCCTGAATGTCATCTGGACGTTATTGACCCATCCCGCGGCGTTGTCGGCGATCCGAGCGGACTGGTCGCTGTTGCCTGCGGCGATCGAGGAAGCGATGCGATGGGAGCCGGCCGTCCAATCCTGTACCCGTCACCTCGCCCACCCGGTGACGCTGCACGGCGTCACGCTCGATGCGCATGCCACCGTTCAATGCATGCTCGGCGCCGCCAACCGTGACCCCGCGCACTTCCCGGACCCCGATCGCTTCGACATCGCGCGGGCCAACGCCGGGGACCATCTGTCGTTCGGCGCGGGCAAGCATTTCTGTCTCGGTGCCGCACTCGCGCGTGCTGAGGTGCAGTTGACCGTGGAGCGCCTCTTTCGACGGTTCCCGGCGATTCGCCTCGACCCCGATCACCCGAGCGCACCACGTGGCTTCGAGTTCCGGGCGCCCCCCACGCTGTGGGTGCTGCTGCAGGCGTAAACGGTCGGCGCCGCATCAATTGACCAAGGAGAGAGATGTTATTACATTTGTACTAACGTCTGACTGGAGCAAGGTCATGATTAAGGAAACGACGCTGCGCGCGGTAGGAAATTCAGCGGGAGTGACGATCGCAAAGGCGATGCTCGATCGACTGCATGTAGGAGAGGGAGACAAGATGTATGTCGTCGAGGTCGATAACGGGATTCTGCTGACTCCGTTCGATCCGACATTTCGCGACGCGATGGAAGCATATGAGGAAGGGTTTGCCGCCTACCGAAACGCGCTGAAGGAGTTGGCTGAGAAATGACTGGGGCGCCGCGCGGTCGCACCATACCACGCGACGCGGACGAGCCCGAACCGCGATGGATGCCGCGCGACGCAGTGGAAGTCGTCCACACGGACCTCGTACGTGTGCTCGGCGGTCTGCTCGGTGTCCGCGACAGCGGTCTCCTCGACTCTGCACTCGGGAAGGCCGCAAACCGCTGGGCATACGACCGGAGTGCCGGTCTCAGCGACTTGGCTGCAGCGTATGGGTTCGGCATCGCCAAGAATCACACCTTTATCGATGGCAACAAACGCACGGCGCTCATGGTGATGGTCATCTTCCTGCGGCTCAATGGACTGCGCTTGGTAGCCGATGAACACGACGCTGTGCTGGCGATGTTGAGCGTCGCAGCCGGTGCGAGCAGCGAGACGGATCTTGCAGCGTGGGTGCGCGCGCGTGTCGCTCCGGTTGCGCGGCCCACGGCCCGCCGACGGCCAACGGCGCACAAGCCGTAGCCCGATGACCCCGTCAGTTTGTTTGCGGCGTCGACGCCTGCCACTTTGTAGCACTCGGATAGCGTCGCGTCGTTGAACGGCGCCCCTTTCTGCGCCCAGCCACTTGGGGGACATCAGCATCTCCGCCGGTCGAGACACTCCGCCCAAACCCTACCCCGCGATCCGTGTCGGCGTCGTCGGTCATCGGCTGGCAGCGCTCGTAGACGGAGGCACCGACATCACGGTGCTGCGCACGACCGTCCGTGGGGTCCTCGAGCAGATCCACGCGGCCGCACGTGCAGTCGGGGATCGATATCCGGCGGTGTTTGCTGGACCGGCGCGTCTTCGCGTCATCTCGCCACTCGCGGAGGGTACGGACCAGATTGTGGCCGACGAAGCGCTTCGAGTGGGCTACCTGTTGCATGTACCCCTTCCCTGCGCACCCGCGACCTACACGGCCGCGTTTCAACAGCCGGAGCCCTCGACCGGGGAAAGCTCGCGGGCGGCATTCGGGCGACTGTTCGGAGCGGCGGAGAGCGTCCAGATCCTCGACGGTACGCCGGGCGTCGTGCTCGACGCCGCCGCCTACGCCGCGGTGGGGCGCACGGTGCTTCGTCACACAGATGTGTTGATCGCGGTCTGGGACGGCGCGCCAGCCGCGGGCGCCGGCGGCACGGGCGATGTCGTCACCCAGGCTCGGTTGTGGCAGTTGCCGGTGGTGCGAATCGATCCGAAATACCCCGACAAATGGACCTTCGAGCCCAACACCGACGCGGTTGGGCGGCAGGAGCTGGACGCCGTAATTCAGGAGATGCTGCATCCGCCGGTCGAACATGCGCGCACTGAGCTCCTGTCGCCCTTCCAGCAGTACCTCGCGACGCGACCACGGTGGGGCATTGGAGGGTATTTCGCCTCGTTGATGCGACTCGTGGCCGGCGACTGGCCACCGATCCGACTGGTGATCCTGGGCCATGCGTCGATCGACCGCGCGCGGAACGAATGGCAAGCGCTCTGGGCGACGGTCGATCCGGCTCTCGTGCAGCCCCTCAACCAGGGGCTCGAAGAACCGTACGTGTGGGCCGAGGGGCTGGGCAACCAGTATAGCACACTGAACCGAGACGCATCCAGCTCGCCGTACGCACTCGCGCCGCTCGCCGTCCTGCTCGCGCTGGTCGCGCATTGGTGGAACACATCGACGGCGTCGATCATCCCGATCGTGGTGGCATGTGTCGAGGCGGTCGTGCTGGGCAACATCGTTGTGAGGTATGTGCGTGCAGTGAACTGGCAGTACCACGAACGATGGATCGACTATCGGTCGCTCGCCGAAGAGTTTCGACAACTGGCGTTCTTGTGGCCCATCGGGCGGCCACTGCCGGCGGTGCAATTCACCGGCGAGACTGAGGGCGAAGCGGCGCGATTCGCCTGGGTCGGCTGGTATGTGCGGGCCGTCGCGCGAGACCTGGGCCTCTGTCCCGGGATATGGACGCCGGAGCGATTGACGAGTTTGCGACGCGTACTCCTCGAGCGATTCATCGGCTACCAGCGCGAGTATCACAGTCGCACGATGAAACGGTTTGATCGCGTGCATGCGCAACTGCACAACGCGACGCTCTGGATCTTCCTGATCGCGGTGGGCGTGGCACTCGCGCACGTCCTGATTTTCGACCGGCACTCGTTGTTGGCGATATGGACGCACGACGAGCAACCGCCGATGATCAACACGCAGCTCTGGGGAGTGATCATCCGGACGGGCGCGGTCCTGGCGATCCTACTGCCGGCGCTCGGCGCGGCGGCGCATGGGTTCCTTAACCAGGGCGATTTCTGGAATCTTGCGCGCCGGTCCGAGCGCATGTGCGTGCATCTCGACCCGCTGGCCGTCGAGATGGCGCACGCGCCAGCAACAGTCGAGGACTTGGGGATCGTCGCGGAAAAGGCGGCCGACGTCATGCGCGATGAGATCGTGTATTGGCGCGTCTTCGTGCGACTCAAACCACCCGCGCTGGCCTGAGCGACGCCCGCGGTAAACTACGGGCCCGCGATCTGTGTCCAATACGCCTGGCACACGACGGCGAGGAGTTGAGATGCTACGGTGACACAATTCGCACTCACGGTAAACGGTCGAGCGCACCAAATCGACGCCGACGACGACACGCCCCTGCTCTGGGTGCTGCGTGACACCCTCGGGCTCACCGGCACCAAATTTGGCTGCGGGATCGGCGCCTGCGGGGCCTGCACGGTCCACATCGGTGGCGCTCCGACGAGAGCATGTCGAATACCGATCGCCACCGCGGCAGGCAAGCCGATCACGACGATCGAGGGATTGGCCGCGGCAGGCGGAGGCCGGTTACAGGACGCATGGCTGAGCGAAGACGTGGCCCAGTGCGGGTATTGCCAAGCAGGTCAGCTGATGAGCGCCGCCGGATTGCTCGCGCGCACGCCACACCCGACGGATGCGGAGATCGATGCCGCAATGGCGGGTAACATCTGCCGGTGTGGGACCTACCAGCGCATCCGGCGCGCCGTTCACCGGGCGGCGGAAGCACCGTCCACGTGAGTGATCGGGAGGAGATGTCACGGCGACAGTTCTGTCACGTGACCGCGCTCACAACCGGCGCGCTGTTGGTCCACGTGCACGTACCGCGGGTACTGACAGGCCGTCGCGCCCGGCGGCAGCCGGAGAACGCAGGACCGTTCGCGCCAAACGCGTTCTTGCGGATCGACCCGGACGGCCAGGTCACGATCATCGTCGCGCGGCCGGAGATCGGCCAGGGCGTCCGGACGTCGCTCCCGATGTTGGTGGCGGAAGAATTGGATGCGGGCTGGGCGACCATTCGAATCGAGCAGGCCCCCGCCGTGGACCACTCGGCGTACGGTGATCAATACGCGGGCGGGAGCCAGAGCGTGCGAACGGGATGGGCCCCCCTGCGCCACGCGGGGGCCGTGGCTCGGACGATGTTGGTCGCCGCCGCCGCGGAGCAGTGGGGCGTACAGCCGGCGGCATGTGAGACCGCGAACGGCATGGTGCTGCACCGGCCGACTGGACGTCGATCGACGTATGGATCACTCGTCGCGACCGCGGCGCGGGTGCCGGTCCCGACAACCGTCTCCCTCAAGGACGCGCGCCAGTACACGATCATCGGCCGCGCCACTCGCCAGCTCGATGCCGTCGCCATCGTGCATGGCACCCAGCGCTTTGGTATGGATGTGCGGGTCCCGGCGATGCGATTCGCATCGATCGAGCGGGCGCCGGTCTTCGGCGCGAAGGTTGTCGCGGTCGATGAGGCCGCCGCGCGAGCGATCGTGGGGGTTCGGGACATCGTTCGGATCGACGGCGACGCGCTGCCCGGATTTGGCGACAACAACCCGAGACCGGCCAACGGCGTCGCGGTGATCGCCGACTCGACATGGGCCGCGCTCAAGGGCCGTCGCGCACTGCACGTGACGTGGTCGGGCGGCGCCCCCACGGAAGACTCCGGACGCCGGCGCGCGGAGTGCGTCGAGCGGGCGACGCGCGCGCCTCAGACGGTGATCCGCAAGGACGGCGACGTGGACCGCGTCTTTGCATCTGGTGCCCGCATGCTGGACGTGGTGTATGAGCTGCCCCTCGTGGCCCATGCCTCGATGGAGCCCATGAATTGCGTGGCCGACGTCCGTGCCGATCGCTGCGAGCTGTGGGCGCCCACGCAGAATCCCGCGACCGCGCGTGACGTCGCAGCGCATGTGAGCGGACTGCCCGTCGACGCCGTGACGATCAATGTCATGCGCAGCGGGGGCGGCTTCGGCAGACGGTTCTATTCCGACTTCGTGGCTGAAGCGGTCGTACTGTCGCGGGCCGCGGGCGTACCCGTGCAGGTCGTGTGGACGCGGGAGGATGACATCCGGCACGATTTCTATCGCCCGGCATCGTATCACGTGATGCGCGGAGCGGTGGATGATCGCGGAGGGTTGGTGGCGTGGTCGCAGTACATGGTCAATGCGCCACGCGGCGAATTCCTCCAGTGGGAGCTGCCGAATGGCGTCACCGTCAGACCAGCGGGCGATGAGCTCGAGGCGAGCGATTTCCCCGCCGGCTTCGTTCCGAACATCTTCCTGGCGTCGAGCTTGATCCATTCGCCTGTGCCGATCGGGCAATGGCGCTCGGTCGAGAACTCGACGAACGTCTTTGTCTATCAGAGTTTCATCGACGAGCTCGCGCATCTCGCGGGCCAGGACCCACTGGCGTACCAACTCGCGATACTCGGCGATGTCGGCGAGATGCCGTACGACAATGGCAAGTACGATGTCCGGCGGCTGCGCCGCGTGTTCGAGATGGTGGCGCGCGAAGGCCGGTGGGGGACGCCGCTCCCCGCGGGCTGGGGTCGGGGCATCGCGGGCTCGTACGCCGACAGCGCGTATGTCGCCATGATCGCGGAGGTCGAGGTTGATCCCAAGCGCGCGATCCGGGTGCATCGGATCGTGGTAGCGGCCGACCTGGGAACCGTCGTCAATCCACTGGGCGCGACCGCCCAGATCGAAGGCTCGGTCATCTTTGGATTGTCGGCCGCCCTCAAGCACGAGATCACGGTCGCCGAGGGACGCGTGGTACAGAGCAACTTCACCGACTTTCCGGTGATCCGGATGCCCGAAGCCCCGCGGATCGATGTGCATTTCGTGCCCAGCACACACGTACCGCTCGGATGCGGCGAAACAGCCGTCCCCGCAACGGCGCCGGCGGTTGCAAATGCGATCTTCGCGGCGACGGGGATCCGGGTGCGGCGGTTGCCGATTCGGGCGGCAGACCTCGCGGCGAGCTGACGACGGTCTTCGTACGCTGCCGCGCGTGGCGGACAGATGGCGCCCCCACGTGGCAAAGACGGGCGGCTCGCGCGTCGATCGCGTGTTAATGTTTCTTGAACAACCCGCCGAATTTCTTGATGAGGTTTCCCGCGCTGTTGTTCGTCGGGGTCGTCGTCGTGGTCGATGACCCCGACATCGTGGACGACGCACTGGTCGATGCTGGAGGGGCCGACCGAGGGATCGCTGCACCATGCAGCAGCTTACCGGTCGTCGCATCGACGTAGTAGATGTGGAACTGGTCGCTCGCCGTCGGCACGATCCGCCACACGGCCGAGCCGGAGTGACCCGTGGCAACCACAGCGCTCAGCATGGCGCTCCGCACATCTCCCACCATCCCGGAGTCCCGCGCCGTCTGCACTGCGGTCGGAAGATCGACCGGCAGGTCGCCGGGAAGCACGTGGATCGTCGGGAGCGCGATCGCCTTGAGTTTGTCGGTCTGAGGCCCCGCGTTTCCCGCCGCCCCGGTCACGACCTGCAACCCCGCACCATCCGCCGGCGACCGAAAGGTGTAGTTGATCTGGTATGCCGTCGATGGACTGGCTCCGGCCGGAAGTGTGGCCTGTATCTGCGTCAACTCGGCGTCGCCACGCCATTGCTGGGCATTGGTCAACATCCCCTGACCGGCCGCGAGCAAGCTGGCCGGAATCACCCGCGGGAGATCCGCCGCCACGGTCACCGCGGGCGCAGCCACCGGCGCAGCGGTCACGACGGGAGGCGGTGCATGGTGCGCCAATGCGCCACGAACGACGAAGGCCACAACACCGACCGCGACAACCACGCCCACGGCAATGGCCGCCCACTTGGACCACGAGGGCAACGGCACCGCGATCCTGATCGCCGGCTGTGGCGTGACCGGCGTGGCCGACCTCACCGGCGTCATCGATGTCGCGGGTGTTGCGGTTGGCATGGCTGTCGCCGGCATCTCGATGCGGGACATCGGCGTGGCTGGCGTCGCCATCGGGGCCATCACGCGATCAAGCTCCGTGGTCAATCGCGCGACGTCTTCCTTCCACCGCGTGTCGCTCAACTCGAACGCGTTGCGGCGGGACAGCTCGCGCAGGTCCTCGGGCAACTCAGCCGGGCCAAGCATCTTCGCGCCACCCACCAGCACCGGAATCATCCGGAGCCCCGTCCGCCGGAGTCCGCCCACGACTTCGAGTCGCACGAAATCGCCCGGATCGTCGATGCGACGTTTCCCGACCCTTCCCGTACCCGCCCACCGCTTGCCCATCACGACCACCAGCACCGCGCAGCGGTTGACGGCGTCATCGACGACTTCGACGAAATCCTGACCCGGACTGATGTGATCGATATCGACGAAGATCCGATTCGATCCGAATCGCGCACTCAACGAGTCGTAGAGACGTCCCACGTGACCGGCGCTGTCATCGCGTCGGTAACTCAAGAAGATCATGGGTGGCGCCGCGGTCTCAGTCGGCATCGAATCCCCTCATCATACGAGCGCCGGCGCTTTGAGGCGCGCGAATACGCGCCAGTTCAACACTTCGTCACGCATCGTTTCGGCTGCGTCCTCGGCGACGTTGCCCAGCGCCTCGAGCGTGAGTGGCGTGCTCTCGACAGTTTTGACGAGTGGCTCAAGCTGTTGCGTCATCTTCTGGGAGCGCAGGCACAAGTTCCAGAAATCGCCTTGGCTCAAGAACCCGTGCACGCCAGTGCCGATCCCCGGCAGCAGGATGGCCACGGCGGCCGCGGCGGCCGCCCAGCCAAACCCCTTTGACAGTCCCGCCTGTGTGATCGGTGTGTGTGTCCACAATACGGAGACGAAGTCCGACGCGGATAGTACCATCGCACCGGCAAAGAGCACGAGGGCCACACGATGCAACACGGTATGGACGCGCTGATTGCGGCGGGAGGCGCGGGTGTGGTAGGCGAGCTGTGGCTGGATGAAGCGATCCACGACGATCTCCCGGCATTCCGCGAGGCGCTCCGGGGTGAATACAATCGGGAAGAGCCCGCCCTGGCGGGCAATCGCGCGCGCGTACCACCCGACCCACGCGATCCGCGGAGCTTCCCCCTTGTCGTCGCCCACGTAGCGAATGGCCCGGAGCGGTCGCCCCAGTGGCCACAGGAAGGCGAGATACCGGAGCTGCTCTGCCAGCGATCGGCAATCGATCCAACGATCGTGGTAGTGGGCGTGGACAGCGCGAAGATACAGCAGGAAGTTCGCGAAGAGAATCAGAAACTCGATAGTGGACCGCACGGCGGGACCGGCGCCTGCGTCCGTCAGCCCAATCTGCGCCAGGAGAATCGCGATCACGGCCATCGGCGCCAATGCATACGGGGTCGTCGAGAGATCGCGGTGCAGCGTGCCGAATCGATCGGCGAGGCCGTCGGCCCAGGCGTATGGCTCTCGGAGCAGTTGCGTGATTGGGGTCACGATTGCGGGATCGAGTGGCGGTGGCGAGGACCAAAGCGCATCCCAGCTCTTGCGCGTCCCAACGAGCCGCGCGCCGCCAAGTGTCACGACGCGTGGCTTGGGTGGCCAATCAAGGGCAAAGAAGCCGACGACTGAGGTGAACAGCCCACCAATGCCCCACGATACCCGTGTGTGGAGATACTGCAAGAGCGGCGCAGCGATGGATTGCCGGGGACCGCTGTCGCCTGCGCCTCCGCGACCTGCCGACGCCTTGGGCTTGACCCGCCACCACGAAGTTTTCACGACAGCGGCGTCGGCGGGCGGCGGCGCCAGCAGATCCCTGGTGAGCGCGGCCAGGTCGGTGCCGGCTGGGAGACCGGCCGTGTCGTCGAGCCGTGCATGCACCGGACGACGGGGGTCGATCACGAACACCGGCAACTGCCACGACCGGGCTTGATCGACGACCGCGGCGGTGCCGCCCGCACCGTCAGCTGGGGATTGGTCCCAAACAGCGATTAACAGATCGGCGTGGCGCAATACTGCACGCCCCACGGCCGCGTACGCGGCGCCATCCAATACGGCTGTCGGAGAACCGTCGAGCACCTGCACCGCGTCAGCCCGCCCGATCAACCGCTGGAATGCCGCGCACGGGTCTTCCGCCGACGCGTTGCTCACCTGTTGGAACGCCGCCGTGTAGATCGCCGCGGAACACGGCAGCGGTACGTGCAATGAATAACCGAGCTCGAGCGCCTCATTCGCGATGAGCTGGTCCGCGCCTTCCGCAAGCGGCGAGATGAGCCGCAGCAGCGGCGGTCCCGAATACACGTCACTGTAGTCCGACGCCGCCTGCTCCGCGGCGGTGCGCACTGTGCTGAGCGCGGTGCGCACCTGCGCCATGAGCCCGGCGAGATCGACATCGGGCTCGAGTAGCCGATTGAGTCGATGTCCGGTGACGCCGACGCGGAGCGCGGGCTGTGGACGGGGCGGGGTTGGGGCGGGCGGCATGCTGTCGGAACGAGACAATCGGATAGCGGACCGACCAATTTGCCATGCCGCGGCTCAGTTGCCCACATCGACGCCAACAACCTTGGCAATTCGATTGTAAACGGACGTAGCAATTCGCTCTGTAACAGCAAGCAGTATAATTAGTTATACTGTGTCGATAATCCTACCACTACCCGACAGGCATAAACGCGCCGGCGGGCATCGCGTGGACTGCAGGGTCGTTCGACGGGCTGGGCAGTACAGACAGGCTACGGCGCCAGAAACCCCTCGAAGTCGCTCGACTCCACCTGGCGCGCAGCTGCCTCACCGATCGAGCGAAGGGCCTCGATGCTATCAACCGAATCCAGCTTCTGCACCCGCTCCGGCTGAAGGAGCGGGAAACCGAGCCCAGCCAGGCCTGTTTGGCTCAGATCCGCGTCGTACCGCAGATACGTAAACGACGGCGAGATCGTGCGCGGCAACGGGGGAATGGTGGCGTCGATCAGGGTGCCGACTTCCTGGTCGAGCGGGTCGCCCTTCCGACACCGTCCAAAGGTGCGGCAGAGCAGGTCTTGCTCGACCTGCGTGGCGGACAGCAGGGCATCTGGAATCGCGGCGGCGTTGTAAAGCAGGTTGAGATCGGCCGCTCGAAGATCCGGGCGGGCATGCCGCACTCGGCCGGTTCCCACCGACACGAGCAGCATCCGGTCCGCGCCGGTCGGCCACGCGAGCTGATAGGGAGCCGATGACGCCATCACGAAGAGGAGCAACGCGGGGTTGTTGTACGGCGTGACGCCACCGTCCACGAACAGGAATCGCTCGGGGCCGACCTGGACGTCTTCCGGCGGAAAAAACGTCGGGGCCGCGGTACTCGCGCGGACGAGCTGCCAGAGGGGCACCCCGAGATTGCAGTCGGCGCGCGAGCGATTGTTGAACTTGGCGCGTGGATTGTTCGAGAGCGGCCAAGGCGAGTCGGTCGTCGCGTTGCGCATGACGACGAGGAGCAGTGTCCGGAGCGCGCTGGTGCCGAGTGTGATATCCGTGTGGCCGGCGCTGCGGTCCTCGTCGGTGAGGTAGCCGCGGAAGACGTCCCGCAACCGGCTCGCGATGTGGGCGTCGTCGTACTTGTACCAGAACCGACGCTGGAAGCCGGCCTTGTCGAACATGTCGCGCGCCGTGGCCAGGGCGATCTCCCGGATCTGCGGAACCGGCATGCCCAGCGCGAGGCACGTGGCGAGTATCGCCCCGGTGCTCGTGCCACCAACGAAGTCGAAGTAGTCGGCCAAGCAGAATGACCCGTCCCGTCCCAGGCTCTGACGGAGCACGATTTCGAGACGGGCAAGGATCTCAATGGCCAGGAGCCCGCGAACGCCCCCGCCGTCGATCGCGAGCAACCGCTTGGTCGGAGTCGCGAGCAGCTTGGCGTCGAGCGGCATGGTCTGGTGGGAATTGAGCGGCGATCGGTCGTCGCTCGTCTGCCCAGTGTATGGCGTCCCCGGCCGCGCGGCGCAAGGCCGCCGGGTGCGCGCCCGCGGAACGCGGCCGCCGAACGGCGGTCTCGGTCTAGTGCATCTCCGCTGTCGCGGCCGGCCGCGTGCTCGGCTTGCGCAAAAACAGGATCGCCGGTGACGCGACGACGAATGAGATGAGAATCATCATCCACGCATCGTTGTAGCTCAGCATCGACGCTTGACGCATCACCATTTGGTCGAGCACACCGAGCGATGCACGCTGGGCCTCGAGCGCGGAGTAGCCGTGGACCATGAGGCCGGCGGTGATGGCGTGGATGCGTTGCAGCACCGCCGGGTTGTAGGCGTATACATTCGTCAGGAGATCGACGCGATGGAATTGGGTCTGGGACGTCACGTATGAATTGAGGATCGCGATCCCGAAGGATCCCCCGAGCTGGCGCGCCAGGTTGATGAGGCCCGACGCCTGCTGGGCGTCACGGGGGTCGAGCGCGCCATACGCGACGTTGTTGATCGGCGTGAAGAGGAAGCCGAGTCCGAGCCCGCGGATGAGCAGCGCGGCGCGCGCGTCGGGCTCACCGGCCGCGGTCGTGAGGTGCCCGAGCTGCCACATCGCGACGAGGAAGATCGCGACGCCGAGGCCGATGAGATACCGCCCGTCCACGAGTGGCCGCGCGCCGTTGAGCAGCCGACCGCAAATCAACGCGGCGAGCGCGGTCGCGAGTCCGCCGGGAAGCAGGGCGAGACCCGTTTCGGTGGGCGTGAAATTGAGAATGGTCTGCGTGAAGAGCGGGAAGATGAACACGCCGCCGTAGAGCCCGAAGCCCAGCGCGATGAAGAGAAAGATCGACGCTGCCAGCTGTCGATTCTTGAGCACGCGGAAATTGACGATCGGATGGGGATTGCGGCGGGTCAGCTCCCACCAGACCAATGTCGTCAAGCAGACCGCCGACACGACGGCCAGGCGCGTGATCGTCGCGTCCTGGAACCAGTCGTACCGGTTGCCTTCCTCGAGCACGTACTGCAGCGAGGCGAGACCGACCGTGAGGAGCGCGATCCCCGGGACGTCGATCCCTTCGGGTTTCCGCTTCATCCACGGCGGGTCGTGCAGAAAGGTGGTGACGAGAAAGATCGAGGTCGCAGCAATCGGGATGTTGATGAAGAAGATCCAGTTCCAGGCGTAGTTGTCGGTGATCCAACCGCCGAGCGTTGGCCCGAGTGTGGGTGCCACGATGATCCCCAAGATGAACAGGGCCTGCACCATCCCCTGCTGATCGCGTGGGAAGACCTGTCGCAACGTGGCCTGAGCGGTCGAGAGCAACGCCGCGCCCCCCGCGCCCTGCACGACGCGCCACGTCACGAGCTCGATCAGGCTGTGCGACGTACCGCAAAGAAACGACGCGACCGCGAAGAGCACGATCGAGAATGTCAGGTAGTTCTTCCGTCCGAATGTCGCGGTGAAGAACGCCGTCATCGGGAGGACGACCACGTTCGACAGGATGTAGCCCGTGGCCACCCATCCGATCTCGTCGAAGGTCGCGCCCAGATTGCCGGCCATTTGGGGGAGCGCGACATTGACGATGGTCGTGTCGAGCACCTCCATGATCGCCGCGGTGATGAGCCCCAGCAGGATCAACCACCGGTATTCGCTGACATCGGAGTCGTCAGCGTGGGTGGCAGCCTGGGGCGCGGGACGGGGCGGTCTGGCGGGCGGCGCGACGGGCGCGACCTCAGTCGCCACGGCCCCTGCCGCGGATCATCGTATCAATCGGGTCGAGCACACGTCGTTCGAGCATCCACACCATATTCGAAACACCGGGCCACGAGCGAGTCACAGATTGCGCCAGAGACCACTCCGGCGCCGGGTCTCAGCCGAGCTCTGTTCGCGGGAATGCACATATCAGACCTCTTTCACAGACCAGGCCAACCCGCCCAATGGTAACGCGATTGGCTCACGAGAAGTTCCCAACACTCGGCCGGCGTCCCCTGCAGAGATGGCACGACGGCGGCGCGATGACTCGCCCGGCAGCGGCGATCGGCGGTTCGATCTCATTCGGCGGGACGTGGCGTGGGGGGATTCCGTGAGGCGGCGGATGCCAATATGGAGTTCGGTCCGCGACCGTGGGGCCCGCCACGTCGCCCACTACCGGGACGTCGTCGTGGCCGGCGACCCGGGACTGATGCGGTTGCGCTTGGCGATTCGTGCCAGCGCGACAGCGGCCGCCGCTGCAGTGGTGCTGTCGGGCATCGCGACGCGGGTCGGGCAACCCAGTACGGTGACGATCCTCGGCGCCGCGATCGCGATGCTGGGGACCGTGCTCCTATCCGACGCCACACTCGGGGCGGAGAAGAAGACGCTGGCCCTCATGCCCCTCGTGGCCGGTGGCACCGTCCTACTCGGAACTGTGGCGGCGCCCAATGTATGGGCGAGCACTGCGGCATTCTGCGCGGTGATCTTCGTCGCCGTCTACGTGCGACGATACGGACCACGGGAATCGGCGCTCGGGACGATTGGCTTCATGGGGTATTTCTTCTCACTCTACTTCTCAACCTCGTTCCGCGGCAGCGTGGTATCGATCCCATGGACCGAGGGCGCGATCATCGTGGCCACGGCGATCGCGTATCTCGTACGGTTTGGCATCGTACGCGAGCGGCCGCAACAGGTACTCGAGAGTACGCTGCGAACGTTCGAGGCTCGAGCGCGAATCATATTCGACGACCTCGCCGTTCTCGCGGAAGAATCGGACGTGACGAAGCGACGCCGGATCAGTCGCCGTCTCCCCCGCGGTACCACTCGATTGAACGAGACAGCGCTCGTACTCGAGGATCAGGTCGGCGCGAACCGCGGCGCCGGGGTGGCCGAGCCGGTACGGTCGTGGGTAGAGCTGATCTTCGATATTGAACTGGCAGTCGAGACACTGGCGGATGCGATCCGTGAGCTGTCAGGCGCCGGGGTGTTCGAGGAGGGTCGGCGGCATCTCGTGGGCCTGGCGCATGCGCTCAGGCAGATCGTTGGCCGCATGCGGTCACCGGTCGCCCGGGAGGAGGCCATGCGCCGTCTCTACGCCGCGAACACCGCTCGAGAGCCGCCGTTGTTCGACACGTGGCAGACGGCAATGCATGCGGTGCATGTGCTCGATACACTCGACCCATGGCCCCCGCCGACCGCAACCGGTGACCGAGCGCAATCGCTGATTGGCAGCGGTGGTCCGTCCATCACATGGGTCGCCGGAGCCACGCGTGACCGGCTATCACCCACCGTCCGATTGGCCATCCAAGCCACCGTCGCGGGCGCACTCTCCATGTTCGTCGGACGTCAGATTTCCTCGACCCGGTGGTTCTGGGCCGTCATAGCCGCCTTCGTCGTATTCTTTCGCGCGACCACGCTCGGCGAGACACTCGCCCGGGCGTGGCAGCGAACGCTTGGCACCGTGGGCGGCGTGGTCGCCGGCCTGATCGTAGCGCAGCTCGTCGGTCGCGACCCGCACGTAGCACTGGCACTCATCTTCGTCGGTCTGTTCGGCGCGTACTACTTCTACCGCGCGTCGTACCCATGGATGATCGGCTTCATCACGACCGTGCTTGCTCTTATCTATACCGTGCTGGGCCGATACAGCCGGGAACTGCTGTACATCCGGCTCGTGGAGACACTCGCCGGCGCGATCATCGGAGCCGCTGTGGCGGCGTTCGTCTTTCCTGCGCATAGCAGTGTCAAACTGCGAGCGTTGGCCGGCGATCTCATTCGCAAGGCGGCGAGATCGATCGCGGACGCCACGGCGGCAGGCGAATCGGCGGAGGATCCCGCGGCGGGAGGCCGGGCCGCACCTGGGCGGCGGGTGTCGAAGACGCGCGACGTAGACCGTGCATTGCAGGCGCTGTGGCAAGCCGCGATGCCGTTGATGGGACGCAACATGCTAGTCGCGGCATCCCCCATCACCCAGAGCGCGGACAACGCGTCCGCACTCGTCTACTCGATTCGCCAACTCGAGTCGTCGATGTCCGGGGACATTCTTGTTAGAGAGGGTCCGCTGATCAGCGCAGCGGGACGCGAACTGGCGGATGCATGCATCGCAGTGGCCGACGCGTTGGAGTCCGGCCACCGGCCGATCATGCACGGCCCGCGGGAGCTCATCGGGCGACTACGCCAAGAGGAGCTGCGATCCGCATCGGGAGCCCGAAACGATCCGGCGCGGTGGCTCGAACGCATCGACCGTATTGTGACGGATCTGGCGCACACCAGCGGCGGAGCCGATCTGGCATAACGCACCAACGTACCCGGTGGCGGGCCATCAGCCCCGGGTGCGTCCGGTGCGACACCGATTTAGGTCGTGCGGCGTGCTCCGGCGATACCAACGCCGTCTAAGCAGCGGCGTGGCCGGGGTACTGTCTCATGATGGCGGACACCGACTGGTGCAATGCCTTCGCGTAGTCCTGCGGGTCGTCCGGCACCTCCGACTTGCCGACGCCACGCCAGAGCAGCTTCTTGCCGGTGCCGTCGAGGACATCGATGATGACGGTGCCTTCCTCGTACTCCGTCACTTCGCGGGCGGGCCACGCGCCCCAGGCCGGGCCCCAGCGCCAGCCGCGCCAACCCCAGAATGGGTAGCCATAGTCGTAGTCCGTCACCTGCAGCCGGTTCTTGGCCCCGATGTAATAGGCGACGGTCAGATCCGAGCCGTTGTCGCGGACGTGCGTGTAACCTCGACGCTCCATGTCGCGCGCGATGTCCTGGCGTACTTCCCGCCCGGTGATCGAATTCTCCAGCATCGGGTTGCCAGCAGCGACGGCGTTCTCGTCAGTGCGATTCGTGCGCATCGGCAGGAAGCGATACGTCCGCTCGGTGGACAAATTGGCGTCCGGCGCGAGCGCGGTCCTGACACTGACACCGCCTGTCGCGCAGCCAACTGCTCCGACTACTACGAACGCGGCCGCGAGCGCGCAGCGTCCACTTCGGAATGTCCGGGGATCGAGAGCCATGTCGCTCGCCTCGTCGTGGTGAGATGTGACCTGACACACCACGATTCGTGCCAGTCGTCGAGCCGGTCAATCCAGGCTCGGCGCGTCACGGTGCGATGGTGCCCACGAAGTGGACGACACCGTGCCGGGCTCGTCCGTGTAACCGGTGCGTGCCGTGCGCGCGAGCAGCGCGGACCGGGCGCGGTTGTGACCTGGAGATGCCGGTCAGGCGGAGCCCGATCGCGGACTCCCAGCGCTCAGTGACAGCCTGTCTGACGCGCTGACGTCGGATCGCCGAGGTACTGACTCACGTGCTCGAGTCGATACGCGGGCGAGTTCTCGACCGCGTGGCGCAGCAGTGGAACATGCCCATCGCCGATGATGACCAGGATGCGATCATCCGGTCCACCGGTGATCCGCTGGATGTTGTTGAAGATCCGGAGATTGCGGTTCCACCAGCGGGTCGCCGCGTCCGGACCGAAATAATCCGTGTCGCGACCGATACCGAAGCTGTCCACGAGGTAGTTGCCATGCATGATCCTGAGATATGCCGGCTCGCTCATGCGCGTGAGGGTCTCGCGCAGAGGGAGGATCGTCTTGAGCGAATCCTCGAATCGATAAAACGCGTTGAACTTGGGCTGCCAGCTCGTGTCCGCCAGCGGGTACTGCGCGACTCTCGCGTTCCACTGCGATTCGGACGTCATCGGCTCATACTCTCGTTCCGCCGCGTCGATCGCGTACAGACGATCCTGGCCTAGCTTGGCCGCGAGTCGGAAGCCGATCTGCTCGACCTCATCCGGTCCCGACGGGTGCTGCCGCGCACGGTAGGCACGATACAACGAGTCGATCCGCGCCTGATTGCGTGACTCGACGCCGATCTTGGTCGGACGATACCGCGCGAGTCGATCGACGACGTCCTCGATCTGCCGCTGATGCTCGGGCGTCAACGGGTCGAACGGGAACTGTTCCTTGTACGTATCCAACCCGGCGTTGTGGAAATGGAACATGCCGAGCAGCAACACCTCCGCTTTGGGGCCGCAGGCGTCGAACAGGTCGGGGATCACCGGCGCGGGCGCGACGCGCACACACGCCGCGAGCAGGACGGAGGCGACCACGATCAGCAAACGGCGCATGACGCCTCCTACGGACGACTGCTCCGTACGGTTTCGCGCGGCCCCTACCCGACGCGTGGAAGCATGAACGGCTCCGGCGCACGACGGTGCGCCGGGATCACCCGATCGACAGCAACGTCCCGAGTCGCTTCAACACGGTGTTGGCAACCGATGGCGGGAGTGCAACGATGAGCGCCGCGTTTCGCGCTCTCCAATCGAGGCTCTTGACGTGATCGGCGAGCACGGCGCCACGCACCGCGGAACCAGCGGGCACCAGGACTTCGAACGGATAGCCCTTCACTGCGGACGTGATCGGACAACAGACCGCCAGCCCCGTTCTGTCGTTATACGACGCCGGCGACAGCACCAACGCCGGACGCCGGCCGGATTGCTCGCGGCCGCGCTGCGGATCGAAGCTCAGCCAGATCGCGTCCCCGCGATCGGGCACGTACGGAGCCCGCGACGCGCGCGCTACCACACCTCCCGACCCACCGCCGGCCCGGTCCCGACTTCACCGTGGAGGTTGTCGGGTGTCACGCGGGCCAACAGCGCATCCAGCGTGTCCACGTCCTCTCGCACCCGCCGGACCACCAATGTCCGCCGCCTGAGCGAAAGCTCCACCGGCGTGTTCTCGCGCAACTGGATCTCGGTCGCCAGCGCCTTCGGTATCCGAAGGGCCAGGCTGTTGCCCCACTTCTGTATTCTCGCGTGCACGTCCGATCTCGCCTCGGTGTCACGTGGATGACGAATGTCTCTACAATGAAGATACATCAGTTTTCACTCCCGATGTGAATACCTTTGGCTGGCGCCGACCGGCCGACGAACGCGTACCGCGTTCCCTGACCCTCCTGCGATGCTGTCAGCGCGACGTCATCCCGTGTAGAATGAGGCCAAGCCCATGCCAGGCCGACAGCGGAAGCGCCCATCCTCGACGCCGTCACGCGTCTCGGGTTCCCCCGCGTTCGACGCGGTCCGACGCATCGCGCACGAGCTCCCGGAGGTGGAGGACAGCACCTCCTACGGCACGCCTGCGCTCAAGGTGCATGGCGTCCTCATGGCTCGCCTCTGGGAAGACGGCGAGACGCTCGTGCTCAAGAGCACGTTCATCGACCGGGACCTGCTGGTCCGCGCCGAGCCGGAGACGTACTACTTCACCGACCACTACCGGAACTACGAGTGGATCCTGGTCCACCTCTCACGCATTCGCCCCACTGAGCTGCGCGAACGACTCGAAGAGGCGTGGCGCCGGGTCGCACCAAAGGGGCTCCTGGCGGCGTTCGACGCTCCAACGACGCGCAAACTGCCACGCCAATAGCTGCGATAGGGATATCGACAATCAACTGCTGAATGAGCAACTGTCACAATCGGCCCCAGTACCCGCGACTGTCGCGGGAGCCGACTGCGCCTCAATGATGGCCGTGCCTACATGACCGACCACCACGGGGCTGCTAAGATCCGGTCACCGAGCCTGCCACCGAGCTGCGGATAATCCACCACGCGATGGTCGATTATCCGCACAAGCTTGGCGGCTGTGCGGGCGCGCGCTCGAGACATCCCGGCAATGGGGCCATTCCCGCTCCGTATGACGGCGGCGCCGAGATGCCGCTCACCCGGCCGCCATCCCCGATTGCGCCAGATGCGCGATCGTGTGCACCGCGACCGCACGCCGACGGAGCGCGCGCTGGGCGTCCTCCACCGACACGACCCGGAATCGGATCGTCTCCCCCGGACAACGCTGGGCGACCAGCGGGAGATCCGCCGAGCACACGACCGCGATCACCGGATAGCCGCCCACCGTGGGCGCGTCCGCCATGAGCACGATCGGACGACCGCCCGCGGGTACCTGCACGGACCCCGGACAGACCGGCGCGGAAGCGAGCGCCGCATCCCCTCGATGCTCAAGCACGGGACCCACGAGCCGGTACCCCATGCGGTCGCTCGCGGCATCGACTCCGAACGCGGTGCCCGTCAACACCGCCCACGTACCCACGCTGAACAACGCGGCGTGCGGACCGGCCACCACGCCGCACTCCGCCGCGTCGTAGCGAGGCTCGAGGTCGCGCGGCACCGTATACCCCACCGACACCGCCGACATGGGCGCTCGGCCCAGCTCGAGCCGATCGCCGGTGCGCAGCAGCCGCCCGTCCAGCCCACCGAAACGCGCAGATAGATATGTCGCACGACTGCTCAACACGGGCGGTGTATCGATACCGCCAGCGACCGCGAGATACGCGAACCGCCCACTTACGAACCGGTTCACCGAGAGCACACTCCCCTCTCGCGCCCGATAACTTCGGTGCATCGCGATCGGCACTCCGTCCAACGTGGCGTCGACGGCCGCGCCGGCGACTGCGAACATCCGCGACCGATCCCACCGGATCCGTCCACCACCCAGGCTCCACTCGAGCGCCGCCACGTCGATGGCATTCCCCGCCAACACGTTGGCGACCGAGAGCGCCCACGGATCCATCGCCCCGCCCGCCGGCACGCCCTGGCCACGATAGCCGGGCCGACCCAGGTCCTGAACGGTCAGATACGGCGGCGCGGCAACGATCTCGATCATCGCGGACTCGCGGCCGCGGATGCGCCCGCGGCACGTGACGACCGAGGCCTCGCGTGGACACCCAACGTCATCAATCCGCCGCGGCCACGAACCGCACGTGGTCGCCCGGCGCGAGCGTCGCCGGAGGATCCCGCATCGGGTCGAAGAGCTCGGCCGCCGTCCGCCCAATGAGATGCCAGCCCCCAGGAATGGCATACGGGTACACCGCGGTCTGCGCGCCGGCGATCGCCACCGCGCCCGCCGGGACTCGAGGCCGCGGCTCGGTGCGTCGCGGCAGCACCAGCGCCGGATCGAGATCACCCAGATACGCGAACCCCGGTACGAATCCCAGGAAGTAGACCGTGTACGACCGCCCGCTGTGCCGCGCGATGACTTCGGATGGCGACAGTCCCGCGCGCCGCGCGACCTCCTCGAGGTCCGGACCGTCATAGCGGACCGAGATCACGTGGTCGCGCCCGATCGGCGCCGGTGTCGCCGCCGACGCGGCTCGCGTCGTCGCGGCCGCGAGTATCGGTTCGAGCGCCGCGACCATGGCCGCGTAATCCGTGTGGATCCCGTCGTACCACACGGTCACCGCGGCGTAGCCGAGTGCGATGTCGCGCACCGGCGACAAGGTCGCCGCACGGATGTCCGCGGCCAATGCACGCACCCGCGCCGCGACGGACGGCTCGACACGATCGCCGAGCGTGATCGTGAGCGCGCGATCTCCGAGCGGGACGAAGACCGGCGAGGCCGCGACTGGCGGAATGCTCACTCGGCGAACAACGCGACGCCGACTCCGTGGTGGTCGAAATGCGCGCGCAACGCCTGCACGAGTGCCACGGCGCCCGGGGTATCGCCGTGCACGCACAGCGAATCGGCGTGCACCGCGATCTCCGTCCCGTCGAGCGCGGTGACGGTGTGTGTCGTGACCATGCGCAGCGCACGCGCGACGACGGCATCGACATCGTGCACCACGGCCCCAGCCACCGAGCGCGGCACGAGCGTCCCGTCGCTCGCGTATGCCCGGTCAGCGAACGCTTCGGCCGCGGTACGCAACCCGGCGGCCCGACCGGCCACGATCAGTTGACTGCCCGCGAGTCCCAGCAATGTCAGCGTCGGATCGACGAGTCGGACGGCGTCGGCAATCGCGTCCGCGATGATCCGGTCGATCGCGGCCCGGTTGTAGAGGGCGCCGTGCGGCTTGACGTACCGCAGTCGGGTCCCACTCGCACGGCACACGGCGTCGAGGGCGCCGATCTGATAGATCACGTACGCTGTGACCTCGGCTGGCGTCGCACCGAGCTCGCGCCGGCCGAAGCCCAGGAGGTCCGGGTAGCCGGGATGGGCGCCGATGGCCACACCGTGCCTCGCCGCGGCCCCCACCGTCTCGCGCATGGTCATCGGGTCGCCCGCGTGGAAACCACAGGCGACGTTGGCCGAGCTCAGGAGCGGCAACAACGCCGCGTCCGCCCCAATGCGGTATTGGCCGAACCCTTCGCCCAGATCGGCATTCAGATCGATCGTGTGCATCGGTCGGTCCACTCGTTAAGTCGCCGAGGCTGTGTGCGGCGCACGACCCGCTCTGCGCCACACGAGGTACACGGGCGCGCCACACACGACGATGAGCAACCCCACGACCGCCTGGACCCGCGTGGCCGGCGCCATCAGGAGCGTCAGGGCGATGCCTGAGGTCAGCGCAATGTACAGCGCCGGCAGCACGGGGTATCCCCAGGCCCGATACGGACGCGGCGTGTCCGGCTGCCGGCGCCGCAGGGTGAACAGTCCGACCGTCGTCGCCACGTAGAACAGCAACGCCGCGAAGATGACGAATTGGATCAGCTGGGTGTAGGTGCCCGACAAACACAGTACCGAGACCCACGCCCCCTGCACCACCAGCGCGGTCGCCGGTACCTGCCGGGTATTGAGTCGGCCGACCGGCGCGAACATCAGGCCGTCGCGCGCCATCGCGTAATAGACGCGCGCGCCGGCGAGAATCAATCCGTTGACGCATCCGAATGTCGAGACGAGAATCGCAACGGCCATGACTACTGACCCGCGCGGCCCGAAGATCTGTTCGGCCGCGGCGGTCGCGACACGGTCCTGCGTCGCGTATTGGATCCCGCGCGCCGCCACGGTCGCGCCGTCCGCGACACCCGCGAGCGGGAGCGCACAGAGATACGCGATGTTCGTGCAGACGTAGAGGATGGTGACGAACCCGGCGCCCATCACGAGTGCGCGCGGGAGGTTGCGGCGTGGATCGCGGACTTCGGCCGCGGCAAAGGTGACGTTGTTCCACGCGTCGGTGGAGAAGAGACAGCCGACCATAGCGGCGCCGAAGATGAGCAGGAAGGGCGCCGCCGTGGATGGCTGTCCAAGAAACCCGCTGCGCGAGAAGTTGGCGGCTACTGCCACGCCGCTCCGGCCGACCGTGATGGCGAGCAACACGAACACGACGACGGCGCCCGCTTTGATCAGCGTGAACGATGTCTGGATCGACTTGCCCGCACGCACGCCGCGCATGTTGACCGCGGTCAACACCCACACGATGCCCAGCGCAACCATCCGCTGCGGCGTCACCCCGACGATGATCGCCGCGGCCGGGGCATGGCAGCCCAACACCGCCGCGCACAGCTCGGCGCTCGGCACATGCGCCACCCGGTCGGGACCGATCGCCGGCAATAGGACACCCGCAAACCGGCCGAACGCGACCGCCACGGCCGCGATGGTCCCCGTTTGAATGACGGTCAACAACGTCCACCCGTAGAGAAACCCCGGGAACGGCCCAAACGCCTCGCGAAGGTAGATGTATTGGCCCCCCGCGCGCGGATACATCGCCGCCATCTCGCCGTACGCGAGCGCACCCAGCGTCGTGATCACGCCGGTGAGTGTCCACGCGGCGAGCAGGGCCGCCGGCGAGCCCACGGCCCGCGCGATACCGGCCGACACGATGAAGATGCCGGATCCGACCATGGAGCCGACGGCCAGCATGGTGGCGTCGGTGACCGTCATGGCGGCGACGAAGCTGTCGCCTCCGGGATGCGCGCCTCTCGCCATGCGCGATGTTTACACCGGGACCGCCGCGCACGACAGGGGCGGCAGCTAGGGGACCGCTATGGCTGTCCGGATCTCGCTGTGGCCCAGCTCCGCTTCAGTCGGTTGCAGCCGGGCGCCGAGATGGGCTGGCCCGTGGTGGGGTTCGCCGGCAGCGCGCGGCGGGCACGGGAGAGCTGTGCCGGGTCCTCGGATGCCTCGTAGGCCAAGAGCGCGATGAGCGTCGCGTTCCGTTTGACTTCGTCGAAGCTGATCTTGTCGTACGTGTCGCGGTTGGTGTGCCACGTGTAGTCGGTGTACCCCCAATCCGCGGACGTCAGGAAGAACCCCGGTGCGTCGCGACAGGCGAATGCATCGCTGTCCGAGTCTTCGTTCTTCGCGTAGCCCGGCTCGTCGATCGTGATGCCCGCGGTCATGTCGGCCGGCACGCGCGACATCCACCGCGCAAACGCCGCTGGGGCATCCAGGAACCCGTTGGTATCCACGGTGTCGATGTTGCCCGTGCCATTGTCCTGATTGAAGAGTACTTGCAGACCTGCGAGGACGTCCGGGTGATCGTGCACGAACGCCGTCGAGCCGACATCGCCTTCCTCCTCCCCGCTCCAGTGACCCACGAGGATCGTCCGCTTCGGATGGGGATACGCGAGCTTCAACAGCCGCATGGCCTCGAGCATCGTGATCGTGCCCGTGCCGTTGTCGGTCGCGCCCGAGCCCGCGTCCCATGAATCGAGATGGGCCGACAGCATGACGTATTGGTCCGGGTGTTCGGAGCCGTCGAGCCTGGCGATCGTGTTGAACACTGGGGATTCGTGCGGCGCGAGCCGGGCGTCCGCTTGTGCGTGGACACGAGGGCGTTGGCCATGCGTCGCAAGACGGGCGAGCAACGAGTAGTCCTCGCAGCTCACGTCGAACATGGGGATCGTCGTGATGGCTCCGGCTGCGCCGCCCGACATGATCTTGTCGACGCCCCATCCCTCGGACCACGTGTTGCTCAGAAACCCGAGCGCCCCAGCGGACGCGAGTCGAGTGGGCAGGTCCGCGATGGGCTTCCCCCCGACCGCGACCGCTACGCGTTTGTCCCAGTCCGCCGCCGCCGAATCCCGCGCGGCATGCATGCCGGCGACCGACCGGGGAGACGCTCACTGCGCCCAATTCGTATCGGGGCGGCAACTCAGCAATGGAGCCGACATCATCACGAATTTGCCCTTGATCCCGGCCAGCCAGTGGGCGAAGCCGGCGCTGTCGCTGACTTCGGCGACCGGAGGAAGCATGACTACATCACCTGTGGCCCCTCCCGGCGGCGTACTCGGGCTCCACGCCAACATCGTAGCCTCGAGCAGTCGGGTGCGAGGAGCGACCATCTCGACCTGACTCGGCCCGCGCGTCCAGTCACGCCAGGTCCCGTATTGCTCGTTGTGCACCGGCACGCCCCACGCCGTGTACGTGCGCACGAGCCAGTCATTCGCGGCACGATTGGCCGCGGATCCCGTGAGCCGCGGACCAATGGAGTCCATCAGCACCTGCGCGAGCGACGCGGTCTGCGAGTGGTGCATCCCCTCGTCGTAGATCCGCTGTACGGTGGCATCACCGGTCGGATCGCCCCGCACGACTGAATCGAGCACCGGAGCACCCTGCGCGCCGACGCGGGCCACGTACAACAGCGCGGTCATCGTGCCAACCGTCACTACGACTCGTGCCACCATCATCACGCGTGCTCCTCTCGCAGTGGTGTGTGCGTCTGTGTTTGCATCTGTGCTTGCGCTGTGGCGCGTCGCGGACTGACCGTGCGGCGGGAAAACATTGCACCCCGCGCGCCGAGGTCGGACGCACCGCGCGATCGCACTGGTACGTTGCGCCCCGGCAATGCGCTGTAAGACACGGACTTCCGGCCGCGGGTTGCCCCACTGCCGGCGTTCCTGACACGCGTGGACGCGTTCCGTGCGTTTGCGCGCACGGCCGCGCTCCATCACGAGCGGCTGGACGGCACGGGCTATCCGTGGCGCCTGTCGGCCGACGCGCTGGACCAGGACGCGCGGGTCCTGGCGGTCGCGGACGTGTACGAGGCGTTGACCGCGGAGCGGCCCTAACCGCGCCGCCATGGAGCCCGCGCGCGCGCGCGCCCTCATGGACCGCGACGCCGGGTCGCGTCTCGACGCGCATCTCATCGAGGCGCTGCGCGCCCACGTGGCGCAGCGTCAACCCCGCGTCAACTCGTCCAGTACCGCGACCGCGGCACCCAATTCCGCGGCGGTGTTGTAGTAGTGCGGTGAGAGGCGGAGCGCCGCGACGACGCCTTTGGATTCGAGGTCCAGGATCCCGTCGTCACGATCGGTGACGCTGGTATTGATCCCCCGCGCGCGCAGTTGGAGCTTGAGGGCGTCCGGCTCGTGCCCCTCCACGGCGATCGTCACGATCGCGCACAGGTCGGCGCCACGATCGAGCACCCGCACCCGAGGGATCGCGCGGAGTTGCGCGCGCAGCTCGGCCGCGAGCGCACGCGCCCGCTCGAACCCGACCTTGCCGACCGCGAGCGAGTACCGCGCCGCCTCGCCCATGCCCAGCACGAGCGCGTAGGCGAACTCCCAGTTCTCGAACCGGCGGGCACCGTCCGCGAGCTGGAATTCGTCGGCCGCGGTCCACTCCGCGCCACGCATGTCCACGTAGAGCGGATACGCGCCGGTCGCGAGGGCACGGTCAGAGACGTAGAGAAACCCGATCCCCCGCGGCCCGCGAAGGAATTTCCGCGCCGTGCCCGCGAGGTAGTCGCACCCCAATTGCTTCACGTCGACCGGCATCTGGCCCACGCTCTGGCAGGCGTCGAGGACGAATGGGATGCCAGCTTCCTCGCACACCGCCCCGACGGCCGCGGCGGCCTGGACCAACCCGGAGTTGGTCGGCACCCATGTGAGCACGACGAGACGGCAGCGCGGATCGCGCACGAGTCGGCGCACGCTCTCCGGATCCACGCCACCCTCCGGCAGGTCATCGGCGCGCCGGACGATGAGCCCCGCCCGCTGCGCGAGCGACAGATACATGAGTTGGTTCGAGGGATAGTCGCACCGGCTCGTGACCAACACGTCGCCCGGCCGGAAATCGAAGGCGCTGAGCGCCTGCGCGACGGCGACGGTCGCGTTCTCGACGATCGCGATGTTGCGCGCCTGTGTACCCACGAGAATGCCGAGGTTCTCATACACTTCGTGGATCCGCAGCGCCGCCTCGTCCGCGGCCTCGTACCCGCCGACCTCGGCCTCGCGCGCGAGCTGACGCTGGATCGTCTCGACGACGGTCTGCGGCGGCAGCGCGGCGCCAGCATTGTTGAGATGGATCCGATCCTGGCACCCAGGAGTATCGGCGCGCCACCGCTCGAGCGCGGTGTCGCCGACGGGGTCCGCGACGGGGTTACGAGGCGGCCGCGCGCGCTTCGCGCGCCGGCTCGCCATCATGATGACTCGCGCGCTCTATGCATTGTGCCACCCGATGCAATCCCCATCCGGGTCGCGGACGGCCGCCTCGGTGCCCCACGGCCGCGCTTTCGGTGGCGCATCGAATATTACGCCCTTGGTTGCCACTGCCTGTCTCCTTTCCTGGATATGGTTGCTCGGCCAACTTTGGAGGTCAACCACGTGTCAACGAGTGTCCGACTCGAGAGGGCTCATGATCACGCCTGTCCCATGGTTCACCCGAACGTTCACCTTCGATCTCCCGCTGGGCGCGTTTCCGTCGGTCGTGGAGCGGTTGCGCGGTACGCCGGCCCGGGCGACCGAGTTGGTATCGGGCATGTCAGATCGACTGCTGGTGTATCGGCCGAGCGGCAAATGGTCGGCCAAGCAAGACATCGGCCACCTGGCCGACTTGGACGATCTCGACGAAAAGCGACTGCATGACTTCCTGGCCGGTGCGCCCGTGCTCTCGGTCGCCGATCTGACGAACCGCGCCACCGAATCCGCGGACCACAATCAGCTGCCGATCTCCGCTCTCCTCGAACGTCTCAGTATCGGCCGGCGTGAATTGGTGCGCAAGCTCGATGCGCTTTCCGAGGCCGACGTCGGCCGTACAGCGCTACACCCCCGACTGAAACAACCCATGCGCCTATTGGATTGGGCGGTGTTCGTAGCCGACCACGATGACCATCATCTCGTCCATGCGCGCCGCGCGATCGCGGATGCGGGTCTGTCGGCCGTGGAGGCGTCCAAATCTCGATCGAGCGCGTAGCGACTTGCCGTGAGGGCAATCGGGTACCAGTATCCGGCGCCCCGAGTGACCCGCCCTCGCGCCCCCGGCCCATATGCCCATTGAGGAAGCACTAGAAGCCGAAACGCTCGCCGAGTCGAAACCGCGACTGGCGCGCGCGATGCGCTTTCGCGATGTGCTCCTGTTTTACATCGTCACCGGGTTCAGCGTCCGCTGGATCGCCAATGCGTCGGCGGCGGGACCGAGCGCGGTCGTCATCTGGCTGGGCGCGTGCGTGGTGTTCTACATTCCGCTTGTGTTCACGGTGCTCGAGCTCTCGTCCCGCTATCCCGACGAAGGCGGCATCTACGTCTGGGCGAAGCAGGCGTTCGGCGGATTCGCGGGATTCATCACCGGGTGGACGTACTGGGCGTCCAACCTCCCCTACTTCCCAGGATTGCTCTATTTCTCCGCCGCGAACGCCCTGTTTCTGGCCGGCGCCCACGGGCAGGCGCTCGCCGATAACCGATCGTATTTCGTCATCGCCTCCGTCCTTGGTCTCGGACTCGCGGTCGTGCTCAATGTGATCGGGCTGAACATCGGCAAATGGCTGCACAATCTGGGCTCGATCGGGATGTGGCTGCCGACGTTGGCACTCATCGCGCTGAGCGCGGTCGTGTGGGCTCGCTTTGGCTCGGTCACGCCGATCACGCGGGTCTCATTGATCCCAGGCACGCACGTCAAGGACATCATCTTCTGGTCAACGGTGGCGTTTTCCCTCAGCGGCGCGGAGAGCGCATCGATGCTGGGCGACGAGATCGAGAACCCGCGACGAACGGTGCCGCGCGCGCTGCTCCTCGCCGCCGTCATCGTCCCCATCATCTATATCCTGCCGACGCTCGGGATCCTCGTGGCGATTCCGCCGGAGCACGTCACGATCATCTCGGGGTTCATGCAATCAATCGTGGTCTTCACGGACCGATTGCATCTCGGATGGATTGCACTCGCCTGCGCGGCGTTGATTTCGGTCGGCGGACTCGGCCAATGTGGCGCCTGGTTTGCGGCCAGCGCTCGGCTCCCCTTCGTCGCCGGCATCGATCAGTACTTGCCACCCGCCTTCGGCCGCCTGCACCCCCGGTGGGGCACACCCTATGTCTCGCTGCTCTTCCTGGCCGTCATCTCCATCGCGTTCATCGTGTTGAGCCAAGTCGGAACAGGCGTACAGGGCGCGTACAATGTCATGGTCAGCGTGTCGGTCATTTCGTTCTTCATCCCATACCTGTTCATGTTCGCCGCGCTGATCCGTGTACAACGATTCCCGTTGCCGCCAGGCGCGTTCCGCCTGCCTGGCGGCGCGCCAGTCGCGATCACCCTCGGCGCCGTTGGCTTCACGACGACCGCCGTCTCGTGTATCCTCTCGCTAATCCCGGACCCGACTGACCCCAACCCCGTGCTGTCGATCGTCAAGGTGGGCGGCTTGACAATCGTCATGGTGGGTATAGGCGTAGCCCTCTACCTGATGGGCGTCGGTCGCGCTCGCCGCGCAATGCAAGCTGCGGCCACAGACAAGTGAGTGGTTAGTGGATAGTGGATAGTGGATAGGGGTTAGGCCTGCCCTCGCGCCCATCCACCGCCCAATCGCCAATCGTTAACCACTCACGATGCGATTGGGACCCGAAGCGCACCAACGGCGATCGGTGAAAAAAGGTCGATGCCAGACTGTGCCACCACGCATTCCTCTTCGGAAATAAGGCAACGGCGCTCGCAGAGCAGCCATCGCTCGAGGGCGGGCGCCGGAGCCTTGACGAACCACATCCAAACGCCACCGCGGCGCGCCGCGATCCGCAACGGAGGATCGCTGTTCGCTGTTCGCTGTTCGCTGTTCGCTGTTCGCTGTTCGCTGTTCGCTGTTCGCTGTTCGCTGTTCGCTGTTCGCTGTTCGCTGTTCGCTGTTCGCTGTTCGCTGTTCG